>ERZ779876.1-NODE-1-length-470939-cov-18.803329_pt1 | contig 470939 bp, 331 predicted proteins | sample MGYA00511068_ERZ779876 | MGnify/ENA primary metagenome ERZ779876 (study PRJEB29588, sample SAMEA1970858) | human gut metagenome | biome: human gut; feature: human-associated habitat; material: faeces | place: Denmark | collected 2008/2010 ...
GCATGGAGTCAAATTTCTCCATGATTGAAAAAATTCCTCCAAAAGGTGTGAGTTTCTCAGATTTAATTTGTATTTTTGCCATGTCATATTAGAGTTTTGCTTGTTTTCTTTTTGCAACACTAAGATAAGTGAAAATTCTGACATGGCAAAATCCTGGGCAACTTTTTGTTGCTCAGGAACTTATAAATAAAGTTAAATTATAGTGTTGCGGAATTAAGGAAATTGAATTTAGACCTTGTGTTTGCTTCATTTTCTTGCCCCTACAAAGAAAAATGAAAACAAAACCGCCCAACTTGAAATACATCGAGTTCGGGCGGCTTCTATAAAACAAGCTCCCCTCCGGGGAAATCGATTAATGCAACATCATTTTTTGTACTTTCTTGCTTACACCGTCAGTCAACACAAAGATTACGCAATGAGCGTCGATGTCTTGTTTATTGACCGTCATCATGCCAGCGCCATTTCCGGCGTAAACCGCACGACCCAACATATCTACCACGGTCAACGTGAAGTTGCGGTCGGCCGTATTCATGACAGAGATTTGGTCGCCATTGGCCACAATCACGAAGTCCGATTCATCGGCTGCAACCGACGAGATAGCCGACGGGTCGGTAGCGCCGTATTCATAGGCACCGATGTCTCTCGTGCCCACAACGGCCAAGCCACGAATGTCGGTAGTGGGGACAAGGTCGACATATTCGCCTGTGGCATAACCGGCGTTCACAGCACTGCTGTTCTCGGCGGTCAACGCCAAGTAGGGTACGAAGTTGTCGGTAGACAATACGGTAGACAAAGCCACATTCGATAGCGGGTAGGTAGCCAAAGTCTCTACCGTGTTGTTGTACTGGGCTTTTCCACTGTTGAAGCACTCGTCGTCGATAGCGTCATTAACACCCTGCTCAGCGCCTACGATAATGTTGTTGTAACCTTCGATAGGAGTGCGCAAATTGGCTACCGTGTAGCTGGGATCGCCAAAAATACCGGCTCCGTTGGCAAAGATCAGGTTGTTGAGCATCACAAGCTCACCTTTATAAATATCGCCGATACGCAATGCGCCATCGTTGTCGTAGAAGGTGTTGTTGATCACATATATCGTCGCATCGGCAGATTCTGTCACATCGATAGCTCCTTGATTGGAAACAGAACTCTCTATATCGGGAGTATAGACGGCTTCGGAGGTATTGCCTACAAAGGTACAATTGACAACCTTTACACTTTCCACATTGGAGTATCCCACAGCTGCATCGGAAGTCGAAATCGCTGTTCCCGCTCCCGGCACATCATTGCGATAGAAAGTACAGTTTTCTACCAGCAGCGACCCAGCATCGCCATTGTTTACACCGGCTTGTATAAGGGCGGCACCCGTACCATAATTACTGTACACATAGTTGCCGTCGAAATAGGAGTTGCGCACGGTCACATCTTTGGCGCGAGCGCATATACCCGAACCTCCTGAGCCCGACTCGTTGTCGATAAACTGGCAGCTGTCTACCACCAACGTATTACCGGCAAAGTAAAGGCCTCCGGCCGGTTGATAAGTAACTTGGCGACCATTGAGGAAAGTAAGGCCTTTTACCGTAAGGTTGCAACCGGTCGCGGCACGCATAATACGAGCGCCCTCACCGCCGTCCTTACCAGCTTGTAAAGCGGCGCGAAGCGTCGTATTTTCCCCAATAATAGTTACGTTTTTGTTCTCACCGAAATCCAATTGGCCGCCCGTATCGAAAGTAGTATTGGCTTCCAAATAAATAATGGTCTCTTCGTTCTCTTTTACACTGGCTACCGCATATTGCAAGGTTTTATAAGCGGTTTCCCACGAAGCGCCGTTGTAACTGTCGTTACCCGTCGAGGCGCTCACATAGATTTCTGTGGCCGCAAAGGCGTTCATACCGAAACAGCCGGCCAACAATCCTACAAATAATACTTTTTTGTTCATACGTTTTAATTGTTATCTTTGATTTATAAAATTACTTTTTTGGTGATTTGCGAAGTTCCGTTATTAGCTACGACCAACAACACGCCGTGCGGAAGGGCGCTCCCGTCGATGACAGCCGTTTGTTGCACCTTCATGGCAGCTACCTGGCGGCCGTCGATTTGTACCAAACGTACCTCGAAGGCGGCATCGGTATGATTCTCGACAACCACGTTACCGGCCTGTACATAGACCGTGAGTTCATCGCTCAATTCGTTACCTGCTATACCGGTGGGATCGTCGTCATCGACATACTCATACGCACCTATATCGACATAACCGTCTTCACGGGTAGTGCCCACGACGTCGAACTCGGGCACGATGTTCTCCTCGGCAACCAAATATTCGTTGGCACCGGCATTCACAAGCGGGCTCGTTTTTTCCATGGCCAGATAGGGCACGAAGTTATCGTCGCTCAACTCTGCGACCAATCCAGCCGAAGACAACATAGCGGTCAAGTTGTCGATATCCTCGACAACAGGGTCACCAATATTGGCCGCACGGGCGGTCGACAACACGTTGCCGTTCTCACCATCGGCCAATTCGGATACAAAGCCATGAGGTTCCAGCACCACGCAGTAATTGTTTTGGCAAACGATGGTACGGCCAGTAGCGGCGGGGGTGATCACAGCACTGCGCAAGCCCACGACCACGTTGTTGACAAAGTGCAAAGCGTTGTCGCCAGTCTCGGCGATATTGACCACCGAGGTTCTGCGATACACATCTTTCATCATATCGGCTCCGCTCTCGGTTTCGTCTGTTTCCTCTCTCAAATCAAAATAGAAAGTATTGTTGGCCACCGCAACCGTATTTGAGGAGCCTTTTATCAAAATATTGGGCACCGATCCCGAAGGAACTCCCGTTGTCGTATTGTTATAGAAGGTGTTGTTGACCAAGCGGGCCTTCACATTCGAACCGTTGTCAAAGCCAATGGCCGTAGCGCCATTATTCGAATTGACGGCATTATTGTGAAAAGTGGAGTTTTCTACGACAAAGTTCCCGTCCTTCCCTTGGAAACGGATAACGGCACCGCTCATCGTAGAGGAATACTTGCCGGCCTGATTGTTCTTGAACACACTATTGGTAATGATCACATTCATGGCGTTGGTTCCGGTAGCGATAGCGGCTCCGCCCTCGGCTCCCTCGGTCAAAGTGTTGCTGTCAAAGACACAGCTATCGATTACCAACTCGGAAGTGGCACCGGAATTTCCTGCAAAGTAGAGCACACCGCCCATGCTCGAATAGTTCTTCACCCCGGTGAAAGTGATGCCTTTCAACACCAACCGGGCTGCCTCGGTGCGCAATATACGTTGCGCCGCATTGGCATTGATCGTGGTGTTCTCGCCGATGATGGTCAGGTCGATCCGGTTTGTATTGGTATTCATGTTGTTCTCCGAGAAGACATGCCCCGGTTTCAAATAAATGGTCACAGGCTCATCAGCCGTCACATTGTTTATAGCTGTCCCAATCTTGGTATATACAGCATCTACGGTCATACCCTCGGGATTATTCCCGTCGGGCTCCACATAATACACTTTATCCGCATGGACGGACAAACTGCATACGGCAGCCACGAGGGCCGCACTTACAAGCGTAATCGGTTTTTTCATGATTTCAAATTTTAGTTCGTATTATTCAGGTTTATTGATATATCCTCACATAGTCGATCACATACTCCAAGGGAAGAGCCGTCACGTCGATTCCTTCACGACCGCCCCAACCTCCGCCAAAGGCGAAATTGAGCAACAAATAGAAATCTTTGGTATAAGGCCAGTTGGTATTGGAATAGGTTCTTCCACGCAAAACGGTGGCTTGCAGCTCCCCGTCGATGAACCAAAGCAACCGATCGGGGTGCCACTCAAAGGAATAGACATGCCAATCCTCGGAGTTCTCGATGGGAGCGCTGTTAGCGTAGCGGTTGGGCTGGTTGTTGCTATTGAAGTCGGTGCAGTGAGCCGTGAAGTAGATGTTGTTGGGGTCATATCCCACATGCTCAATGATGTCGATTTCGCCACAAGCGGGCCAGTCGCTACGGTCTTGCGGGAACATCCAGATAGCGGGCCACGAGCCCAAGCACACCGGAAGTTTGGCACGCACCTCCACCCGGCCATAGGTAAAGGCGAATTTCCCTTTGGTCACGACGCTGGCCGAGGTAATGGGAATAATCGTATCGGCGCGATAACCATGCGACCCACTCCACTGCTGCTCATACAACGCGTCTTCTATCAAGGCGCTGTCGTTGCGGCACACGATGTGCAGACAGCCGTCGGCCATATAGGCATTTTCTTCACGAGCCACCGTATAATATTGTTCCTCGCCGTTGCGCACATAGCCTTCTTCATAACCCCATTTGCTGTCGTCGAGCAAACCGGTGCCGTCGAACTCGTCGGAGAAAACCAGTTTGGTAAAGCGCTCGGGAATCGCCACGGCTTTCAACGTGCCGTCGTTGTCGCACTCCAAACTCCATTGTGTGCCGTCGTCCGATTTCAGCAACAAAGCGCTTTCGGCCGACAAAGCGTAAGGCACCGTGCCCAGCTCTTGCGTGGAAGTAAATACCGCCTCGCCGCTACCGGCCAGTTCGATCTCGGTCTTGATAGAGACTTTGCCCCACCAGTCGACCGCATCGAAAGAGCCTTCGACAGGGGTACCCTCGCCCACTTGCAGGCGCACCAAACCGTTGGCGTCGCTCGTGGCTGTGTGGGTCTCACTATATAAGAGAGGTTGGGCATCGGAATGCGACGGCAACTCCCGCTGAATGTAGAACCGCACGGTCAATTCTTGGTCGGCCACGGGATTGCCCTGCTCATCGCGCACAACCGTTTGATAGGGAATGCCCTTTATCGTTTGGGCATACAACTCGACCACAGGAAACAGGGCCACGGTCAATATGATTAATAGAATCTTTTTCATCTGTCACTTATTTTTTAATAATCAAAACCGAACGGCTGCCTACCTCGTTCGTAATCTTCAACACATACTCCCCGGTCGTCTTATCGGAGAAATCTATCACGGCTTGCGTATCGGCCAACTCGCCCGAACCGAGCAAACGACCCTGCATGTCGTATAACCACCACGAAGTGGCACGGCTCCCCGAAACCGAGAGATACAACTCGTCGACCACGGGATTGGGCCCGGCGGTAAAGGTGACGTTATCGCCCTTGATATTCAGGATACCCGAGGTCGATATCGCTATGGGTTGATTGAATCCTTGCGAGAAACGCACGACATTGGAACGCATCACCGACTCGGTGAATACCTCGCCCAGCGTCCATGTCAACATGTCGGTACTACCGCCGGCACTCGACACGACCGATTGAGCCACCGACTTTCCGCACAAAGCCGACGCTATACATAATAATAGGATTGCCTTTTTCATAAAGCCGCTGTTTTATTCTGTTACGGCTTCGGCCGAAACCGTTCCGTCGTTACTTACTTTGATTTTCCACAATTTCCCGTCGGGCGATTTCACATGCACGTTGTCGGCGGTCACCGCACATTTGGCATACGGCACGCTCAGCAACTGCTGGGTTCCCAGCGATTCGTAACCGGTACCCCGGTTGACCAGCGTTTCGAAGAAATAAACGCCGTCGCTCCAATCGACGTCGACAAACAAAGTTTCGCGCGAGGTGTTCACACCCTCGCCCACTTTCAAGGTGATAATTCCCGAAGCGTTGCTCGATGTCGTGTGGTCTTCTTCATAGACTACCGTGCCATCGGCCGCGCCTTGGTGGATTCGCACTCTCACTTCGAGCGGCTTGTTGGAAGCTATACTACCGTCGTCGTTGCGGAGCACAGCCTGATATTGAAACGAACCCGGCACCTGTGCCGACATTCCTATAATACAAAGGAAGGTGGATAAAACCGAAATAATTTTCTTTTTCATGAATAGTAATTTAAGTTTATAATTCTATACTAATACAATGTGTTCGTCGCACACTTTTTAACATGACAAATATAAATTCAATTGCAACAACCGTTTTACAACGAATACGACATTGTTTGAAGTTTTGCATTCGCAGTTGAAAAATTGTAGCGAAAATTTAGATTTATGTTGCAGCGGGGCTTTCGACCGCCTCAAACAGAGGTTTTCGCCCCGTTTTTCCGTTTCGCTCACAAGACTCGCCGGGACATCGTTTTTCGCCCCAGCACCCCATGGAATTAACGGCAAACGGAGTTTCGGCAGCAAGCTCCGGCGGGGTCTGTTCACATCAGCGATACACCCTCACATAATCGATAATGTACTCTTGCGGGAGCGCGTCGAGGTCGACACCCTGACTTCCGCCCCAGCCTCCGCCGAAAGCGAAATTGAGTATCAGGTAAAACGGACGGTCGAACGGCCATGCCTTCCAGCCGGTTTCGTCTTTTGTCACCGAATAGGTTTCAACCCCGTCGAGATACCATGTGAGTTTGTCCTCCCGCCATTCAAAACCATATACATGGAAATCGGTGGCCACCGTGGCGCAATCGACGGTATGGCGTTTTTGATTGTTTTTGGTATGGTTGTATGTTTCGGTATGTATGGCATAATGGACTTTGGGCAATTCATATCCTACATTCTCCATAATATCCATCTCGCCGCTCTTGGGCCATTCGCCATAGGTATCGTCGGCGGGCATCATCCAAATAGCGGGCCAAGTGCCTATTCCATCGGGCAATTTGGCGCGCACCTCTACCCGGCAATATTTCCATTCGGCAAGACCCTTGGTGGTAATGCTGGCCGAGGTAATCGGGGCAACCGCCGTGCTGCGGGTCGTATCGACCGGCGTCTCCCACTGTTTGGCGAACAGTCCGTTCTCTATCACCGCACTGTCGCGACGAACCACGATGTGCAGATAGCCGTCCTGCCGATAGCAGTTCTCGGGACGGGCTACCGTGTAATATTGTAATTCGCCGTTACGCACATAGCCTTCTTCGTAATTCCAGCGCAAGGAATCGGGGAGCCCGGTTCCCTCGAAATCATCTTCAAACACCAACTCATTTGTCGTACCACATGCCACCGAGAGCGCCAGCGGCAGGCTAGCTAAAAACAATTGCACTTTTTTCATGATAAATATCGATTCGTTATAAAGGTTTGTGTCGCAAAGATAGAGACTATACGACGGCGGGATTTTCAAATATGTAGCGCAGATTTCAATTTATGTATAAAGCACACCCCAACGCCGCCGGCTCGTCCCGACGGGGGATTTCACCGCCGTCTCCAAAAGACAGGTCTATGGCTCCTCCTTGTCGTCCACGGCCTTCAACGGAGGTTGCCCCGAATCGCGGTTCAACTCCACATAACGGCTGGGCGACATGCCGTAGAAATCGCGGAAACTGTTAGAGAAATGTGACAGTGACGAAAAACCGGCTTCATAGGTCACCTCGGAAATCGAAAGGTTTTTCGTGACAAGCAACGAAGCGGCATAGCGCAACCGGGCTGTTTTGAGGTAATCGCTCGGATTCTGGTTGGTGAGTTGCTTGAATTTGCGTTGCAATTGCGAGCGGCTTACCCCGATTTGCCGGCTGAGGGTCTCGACCGAAAGATTGGGGTCGGAGATTTGCTCTTTGATAATCTGGTCGATTTTCTCGAGCATTTTTTCATCGACCGATTTTATCTTGATGTCCTCTTCCCGCAACTCGTGTTTTCCCTCGTATTTTTCCTTGATCGAGCGCCGCAGCTCGATGAGCTTGCGCACCCGGGTTCTCAGATGCGTCACATTGAACGGCTTGGGGATATAAGAGTCGGCGCCCACTTCCAGCCCCTCGATACGCTGCTCGATAGCGGTTTTCGCCGTGAGCAGAATCACCGGGATATGGCAGGTTTTCTCGTTGGTCTTTATCTTCTTGCACAATTCGATACCGTCCATCTCGGGCATCATCACATCGGTAATCACACAGTCGGGCAATTCCTTGATGACGAGTTCGAGCCCTTGCAACCCGTCTTCGGCCTCAAGCACTCGATATTCACGTCCCAGAATCTCTCTCAAATATTTGCGTATCTCTTTGTCGTCTTCCACCACCAAGAGTTTGTAGCGGAACATCGAGGCGGCTCCTTGCAACGGTTCTTCCTGCACCTCCTCCACAAAATCCTGCAAAGCGGGCTGCACGAGCGTGGCCAAGCTGTCTTCCGAGGCCTCGGTCTGCATCTCCTCTTTCTTCAAGTAATCGTTGCCCAACGGCAATGTGACGACAAACACCGCCCCTCCCGCCGAAGAGTCTTCCACATAAATGCGCCCGTGGTGTATCTCCATAAGGCTGCGGGAGAGGTGCAACCCTATGCCCGTGCCCATTTTATTGCGGTTATTCTTTGTAGGTATTTGATAGAACCGATTGAATATCAATTCCCGCTGCTCGGCCGGGACACCCTCGCCAGAGTCGGCGATACGGATTTTCAAGTCGCCGCCGTCCTTCCCTATCTCAATTGTTACCTTCCCGCCCTCGGGGGTGTATTTAAACGCATTGGAAAGGACATTGAACACCACCTTGTCCAATTTTTCTTGGTCGATCCAAACCGTGGGCAAGCCCGGCTCCACATGTATCTCGAACTGTATATGCTTCTCCTCGGCGATGTTGTCGAACGACGAAGCTATCGCCCGGAAGAACGAATCGACATCGGTGGGCACGGTCAACAGCCGCACCTGCCCGCGATCGAGTTTCCGCATTTCCATCACTTGGTTGATCAGCCGCAAAATGCGTTGTCCGTTCTGGTTAATCATTTTATACACATTTTGCAAAGGGCCCTCGGGAGTCTCTTTAATGAGCGCCTCTATGGGCGAGAGAATCAAGGTCAAAGGAGTTCGGATTTCGTGCGATATATCGGTGAAGAATTGAAGTTTGGACTGCATGATGAGGTTGTCGTTCTCCTTTTGTATATCTATTTTCTTGCGGCGGATACGGCGCTCCATCATATAGACAAACAGGCACAATGCGGCCAAGACACACAAGAGATAGAATGTCTTTGCCCACCATGTGAGCCAAAACGGGGGCGTCACGACAATCGACAGGCTCCGCTCTACCGGTTTGGTTCCCGGCAAGAAAGCCCTCACCATAAAGGTATATGAACCGTGATTCAAATTGGTATAGGTCGCCAGACGGCTACCGGTCGGCAAGGTGCGCCACTCGGTGTCGAAGTTGTCCATCTTTACTTGATAGACGACCTTCTCGGGCGAATTATATTCCAAGGCAGCAAACTCGATCGAGAAGCTCCGTATGTCGTAGCCTATCTTTATCCGCTCCGTCGCATTGATATTGCGTTTCAACACAGCGGCCTCATCATCGCCCACCTTTATTTTCTCGTTGTAGAAATAGAGGTTGGTAAACATGAGGTGCATCAATTCATGCTCGGCATGAAGGGCAAACGGATAAAACGCCGTAAGACCGACTATCCCGCCGAAAAACATCTCGCCCGTCTTTGAGCGGAAGTGCGCCCCCCGCCTAAACTCGTTGTTCTGCAAGCCGTCGGAAGTGTAAAAATTGGAAAACGTGTGGCTTTTCACATCGTAAAACGATAGTCCCAGCGACGTGCTTATCCACAGATTTCCACGATCGTCGATTTCTATCCCGGCGATAGAGGCGTTGGACAGGCCGTCGGCCTCGGTATATAGCAAGGTGGTGTCCCTCGCCAAGTCGATATAGTGCAAACCGCCTTTCGTGCCCACCCAAACGTTGCCAGCCGAATCTTGCGCCACGGCATAAATGTTGTTGTTTTTCAGCTTCCCGTTCTCGACATTGTAGTCACGAAACTGGCCGGTTTTCTGGTCGAAACAAGCGATGCCGGCGCTGCTGGTACCAATCCACACCAAACTGTCACTCCCGAAGAGAATCGTATGCACCGAGTTGCTGGGTATCTGATTGCCTTTGGACAACATGTCGTAGGTGTAGCTTTCAAGTTTTTTCGTGTCGTGGTTATACAGGCACAAGCCGTTTTCGTTGGTTCCTATCCAAAGGGTTCCATCGGTATTTTCCTCGATAATGTAAATATCTTTTATCTCTCTCCCTCCGGTCTGCAACCGTATGCTTTGGAAACTGTCGGAGCGCTCGTCATACAGAAACAGCCCGTGCAAATAGGTTCCCAGCCAAATGCGCCCGCGGCTATCCTCAAAAATCGTCAGCACCACTCCGGCAGACAGTTTGTCCGCGGTATAGTGGCGATCCACTTCACGGTCGGCGTTCAACCGGTATATCCCGTCGCCGTCGGTTCCTATCCACACCCTGCGCGACGAGTCCTCGAGAATGCTCAGCACACACTCCGACCCGATATTCAACTCGGGGTGGAAGAAGTTCAATCCCCAGTTGTGGAAAGTGCGCTCCTGCTGGGGTACCATCAGAATACCTTTCTGGTACAGCACGAGCCACAAATTGTCTTGCCGGTCTTCGAGTATCCCATGCACCTTGGCGTGATGCATGTCGATGCTGGTCAAATCGGAATCATATGTGCTCACTTCCCGAGTGCGATAATCGAACTTTTTAAGCCCGTTGCCGTCGGTTCCTATCCACACATCATTGTCCTTCCCTTCTTTCAAGGTGAAAGCCCCCTTGACCGAAGGGATATAATTGCGTATAAACTTCTTGGAAGAATAGTCAAACAGGTCTATTCCGCCATCGATCATGCCTATCAACATGTTGCCATCGGGCAACTCGACAAACGAAAACACTTTGTTGCTCAACAAGGAGTTCACATCGGCAGGGTCGTGCGCATAATTCACAATCGTGTGTGTCTCCATATTCAACACACTTATTCCGTTGTCCTGCGACCCGATCCATATATTCCCAAACCGGTCTTCGTATATCGTGTTGATTTTATCGGAACATATATTGCTGTTGGTAGGCAAATAGTAGACCGGGCTATGCTCGTCGCCCTTCAAACAAATGGCGCCGGCCCGGCTGGTCGACAGCCAAATGTTCCCACGGCTGTCTTCGATAATGCAACTCACATAACTGAAATCGGTTATATACGGATACGAGAAATGCACCGTCGAGAACCTGTCGGTTTCCCGGTCGAGCCGTTGCAAACCGCCCGTCGTACCCACCCACAGATTGCCCTTGGTATCGTCGTAAATCGACAAGACCGAATTGTTCCCGAGCGAGGTCGTGTCGTCCAAGACGTGATAATAGGTCTTAAATTCCACCCCGTCGAAACTGTTCAATCCATTATCGGTACAAATCCATATAAGCCCCGTGCGATCCTGATAGATGCTATTGACATGGCTATTGGACAATCCCTCCTGCAAACCATAGAATCTATCGGTATTGGCGGCAACCGGAAAGACCGTGAAGTATAATAATATTAAGAAAATTGTTTTATATATCCTCATCTAAATAAAAATCCTCTTAAAAAAAACACATCGGCGTGTTTCAAATACAAATGTAATATTTTTTATTCAAATATAATAAATGTAGCAACCGAGCTACAAATCTTTAACTCTTCGCTACATTTTTACAAACGCTCGTCCCGATACGAAAATAGTAATAGGTATATGTGCAAGCCATAAAGAGAATAAGCGACTATTTTTGACATACGAAATTTCCCGAAATTTCAATCGCAAGAAAAATAAAATAACAGTGCAAAAACAAAAATAATTATTACACACAATCTAATCATGGAAAAAGAGATTCTAACCAAAAGACACACAAGGAACAAAACGAAACGTTTTCTTGTCTTCTTGTTGCTTTTCGTGGCTTGCAGCAGTTCTGTATTTGCCCAGTCGAAAACCATTTCGGGTGTTGTCACTTCGGCAGGAGAACCGCTAATCGGAGCCAGCATCGCAGAAAAAGGAACGACCAATGGAACCATTACCGACATCGAAGGCCGCTTCTCCATCAAAGTAGCGCCCAACGCAACCCTGCAAGTATCCTACTTGGGATATGAGACCCGGTCGATAGATGTAAAGGACCAAACGTTTTTAGACATCGAACTGCAAGAAGCCGTCAACATGCTCGATGAGTTTGTGGCTATCGGTTACGGTGTACAACAGAAAAAATTGATTACAGGCGCTACCGTGCAAGTCAAAGGCGACGACATCGCCAAGCTGAACACGGTGAATGCCCTCGGAGCCTTGCAAAGCCAGACTCCCGGTGTGAACATTACCAAACAAAGCGGTAAACCGGGCGAAGGATTCAAGGTGACGATTCGTGGTCTCGGAACAATCGGCAACTCGGCACCTCTTTATATTATAGACGGTGTACCCAACGGCGACATCGGCATGCTGAATCCCTCGGACATCGAGTCGGTCGATGTATTGAAAGACGCCGCTTCGGCCGCCATCTACGGTGCCCGCGCCGCCAACGGTGTAATCTTGATTACGACCAAACAAGGGAAAAAGGGAAAAGCCTCTATCCAATACGACGGCTACATCGGGTTCCAGAATTTGGCCAAAACAGCCACTCCGCTCAACGCCGAGCAATATCTGGAAATCCTGAACGAAGCCGGCTATGACCGCCAATATTTCGCCGACCGTATCCCGGGAAGCATTTTGGAAGGTGTCGACAACGGTACTTTCAAAGGGACCAACTGGCTGAAAGAAATGACTCTCGAGAACGCCCCTCAAATGGGACACGCCGTGAATGTGACCAGCGGCGGTGATATTTCTACATTCTCGTTTGGTTTCTCCTACACCTCGCAAGAGCCGGTCATCGGTTTGGAAGAGCCTGAGATAAAACAGATGTATGAACGCTACACCCTGCGGTTGAACTCGGAACACAACATTATCCGCAACGGCGACCGCAACATACTTACCTTCGGTGAAACCTTGACCGCCGGTCACACAAGCAGCACGGGTCTGGGTATGGGAACCGGAAACCTCTATTGGAACGACGTGCGTAGCGCCTTGGCCGGAAACCCGTTGCTCCCCGTCTATGACGACGAAACCGGAGATTATCACAAACCCCTCGAAGGCCTCGATTATCAGTCGGTCAACCCGATTGCACAAATGGATTACCTGCGTTCGCGCGTGAACAGCAAAAACTACTCGATTCGCGGTAGCCTCTACCTGATATTCGAGCCGATTAAAAACTTGAAATGGCGCTCGACCTTCGGCTATGCCTACAACGGCGGCACCAGCCGGGAATATGTTCCGGTGCATTACCTCAACTCAGTGACCTTCGAAGATCTCGACAAAGTGACTCAAAGCTCGTGGAACGGATTGCAATGGAGTTGGGACAACACGGTATCGTATGATTTCAAACTGGGCGACCACAAGTTCACCGCTTTGGTGGGTAACTCGCTCGAGCGCTGGGGCTTCGGCGAGAACTTGGGAGGCTCGAACAGAGGCTCGGAATTTAACTCTTTTGAATTTGCCTATCTGAACAATGTGAAAACCGTAGCCAGCGGGACAACCACAGTGACCGGCTCGCCGTGGGACGACGGTGGTCTCGTCTCGTTCTTCGGCCGTGTCAATTACGACTATGCCGGCAAGTACATGGCCAGCGTGACCATGCGCGCCGACGGTTCGTCCAACTTTGCCCGTGGACACCGCTGGGGCTACTTCCCCTCGGTATCGGCCGGTTGGAATATCCACGAAGAGAACTTCTTCAAAGAGAATGTCAATTTCATGGACCAATTGAAAATCCGTGCCAGCTGGGGTGAAAACGGTAACTGCAACATAAGCCGTCTCGCCTATCTCGAAACAATCGCCATCGGCGGCGCATATAATGCCGCTATCTATTACTTCGGCGAAGACAAATCGCAATATGCCATCGGCGCATATGCCGACAGAATCGCCAATCCCGACCTGACTTGGGAAACTTCCCGCCAAACCGACATCGGATTGGATACCCGCTTCTTCCAAAGCCGATTGGGATTCTCGTTCGACTGGTATGAAAAACTGACGCTCGGCTGGCTCGTTCAACCCACAGGATTGGGCATTTGGGGAACAGCGGCTCCCTATATCAACGGCGGTGACATCAGAAATACCGGTGTCGAAATCAGTTTGGACTGGACCGACAACGTAGGCGATTTCAGCTACAGCATCAAAGGCAACATGTCGTACAACCGTAACGAAGTACTCAGCATCGACAATGACCAAGGATTCATCAACGGTACTTCAAACATATTGACCCACAACACTACTTATCTGGCACGCGCCGAAGTGGGACAACCGTTGGGCTTCTTCCACGGTTACAAGACCGACGGTATCTTCCAGAATCAAGAGCAGATAGACGCATACATCTGGACCGATCCCGAGACTGGCGCCACTCAAAAAATCATGCCCGACGCTCAACCCGGCGACGTGATTTTCAAGGATTTGAACAACAACGGCGTTATCGATGACGGCGATAAGACCTTTATCGGCGACCCGCACCCCGATGTAACCTACGGACTCTCCATCACGTTGGGATACAAAGGATTTGACTTCGCGGTTACAGGTTATGGAGTAGCCGGCAACCAAATTGCCAAATCGTACCGCAACAATACCAATACCACCTTCGACAACTATACGACCGAAATCTTAGGCCGCTGGCATGGCGAAGGTACTTCCAACCGGTTGCCCGCAATCGACGGAAGCGCCATCAACTATGGCTATGTATCGGATTTGTATATCGAGGACGGCGACTACTTCCGCATCAGCAATGTCACGCTGGGATATGATTTCACCCGCTTGTTCAAGTCGAAATATATCTCGCAACTGCGCCTGTATGCAAGCGTGCAAAATCTCTTCACCTTCACCAACTACTCGGGCATGGACCCCGAAATCGGATATGGAGGCGGCGACAATTGGACCTCGGGTATCGACCTCGGTTACTATCCCGGAGCCCGCACCTATATGTTTGGCGTCAACCTCAAATTCTAATTCAAATTTCAAAACACGTTTAATCTGCAAAAAGAATCAACGATATGAAAAAGATATTGTATTTTATAATCGGTGCCATGTTGCTCACCAGTTGTGAAGATTTTCTCGACTCGAGCAACAAAACCAAAAAAGACTCGAGCAACTTCCCGCAAACCGAAGCCGATGTCTCGCAACTGCTGACGGGTGTATATTCCATTCTGGGTCGTCCCGAGCCGCTCGGAAGCCTCTTCTTCGTTTCCGAACTGATGTCGGACGATCGCTTGGGCGGCGGTGGCACCGACGACAAAAGCTGCAAAGCCATAGACCAGTTCAAGAAAGACGGCGACGACACATTCAACAACCCGTGGCGCGCCATGTACTTCGGGGTGTATCGCAGCAACTACCTGTTGTCCAGTTTGGACGATGTGGAATGGAACAGCGAGGAGTCGAAAAACAAAATCCTCGGCGAGGCTCATTTCTTGCGGGCTTATTTCTACTTCGACCTTGTCCGCATGTTTGGCGAAGTGCCTTTGATGATCGATCCCGAGCCAGTCAACATACCCAAATCACCGGCTTCCGAGATCTATGCCCAAATCGCCTCGGACTTGAAAACCTCCATCGAGTTGTTGCCCAGTGTAAAATTCCAAGACATAGACCGCGCCAAAGACCTCGGACGGGTAACCAAGTGGGCGGCCGAAGCCTTGATGGCTCGTGTATTCCTGTTCTACACAGGATATTACAGAACCGACGCTCTGCCCTTGAACGACGGAGGCCAAGTGACCAAAGACCAAGTAGTCACTTGGATTGTCGACTGTATCGAAAACAGTGGCCACGACTTAGTGGAGGACTTCCGCAACCTGTGGGCCTACTCCTATGTGAAAGATTACAAATACACGGCCGACAACAACCTCGAATGGGTGGGCGACGGCAGCAAAGAGACGGTGTTCTCCATTAAATACTCGGCTCTGGCCAATGACTGGAACTCGCCTCAACAAAAGAGCAACCAAATATGCCTCTACTCGGGTTTCCGCAACCAAAACTACACCAAAACATTCCCCTTCGGACAAGGCTGGGGCATGGGTACGGTCAATCCCAAAATCTATGAAGATTGGGATCCCAACGACCTGCGCCGCGACGCCTCGGTTCTCGATGCAAGAAATACCGACGAGGTCGCAGATTTCGATTTCGGTGGCGGCAACCAACAGGACCTCACTTGCTATTGGCAAAAGAAATACATTCCCACAAACGTGTGGACCGACGAGACGAAAACCGACGTATATAATTTCAGCCACGAATTGTACAGCATGACCGGTACCGATTACCAACGCGACAACATTCAAGACTTGATTCTTATACGGTTCTCCGATGTATTGCTGATGGCTGCCGAGCTTGGAGCGCCCAACGCCCAACAATATCTCGACCGGGTAAGAAACCGTGTAGGACTAGCATCGGTACCTGTCACCCTCGAAAATATCAAAGCCGAACGCCGTTTCGAGTTGGCCTTTGAAGGCGTGCGTTACTACGACTTGTTGCGCTGGCACGACGAGGACCTGATTACCATCAACCAAACCGGTATCGTAACCTACAACCGCCGTGGCCAAGCCAACGCCGAGACAAAATCGATTACATTCCGCAAAGAGACCGGCGGATTCCTGCCTATCCCGCAAACTCAAATCGACTTGTCGGGTGGCGTGCTGACCCAAAACGCCGGCTGGGAAGGCGGAGACATCTATCTGAATTGATAACTCCTGTCAACCGCATATTGTCGTCATACCGAACCTAAAAGGAAATGGGAAATTACGCAACCAAGTTTCTATTTGTCCTCACCGTGACACTCTCTATTTCGTGCGCTTCGAGCCACAAAATAGACGAGAACGCCCTTGCCTTATCCGACAAGAAAGCCTCGGCCGAAACCGTGGAGCTATACCTCAAACTGCAAGAGAACTTAGAACGAGGTATCATGCTCGGGCATCAAGACGCTTTGGCCTATGGCAACAACTGGTTCTTGGACGAGGGGCGCTCCGATGTAAAATCGGTGTGCGGCGATTATCCGGCCGTATTCGGCTGGGACATCGGCGACATAGAAAAAGGGAATTTGGCCAACTGCGACTCGATTCCATTTACGACCCTCGCAAACTATGTGCGCAAGGTGGAACAATGGGGCGGTATATCGGTATTCACTTGGCATGCGAGCAACCCCGTTACAGGGAAAACCGCCAGTGATTGCAGTACACAAAACGCGGTCAGACAGGTTATCGAAAATGATTCGGTTCAAAAGAAATTTCTTGCTTCGTTGGACAAGGTTGCCCAGTTTCTGGGCAACCTGAAAGACGAAGCGGGAGAACCGATTCCGGTGATATTCCAGCCATTCCACGGCCACGACTCCGATACCGCTCTGTGGTGGAGCACCACTCAATGCTCGGCCAGTGACTTCAAGAATCTTTGGAAAGTGACCGTCAACTATTTACAAAACGAGAAAGGCGTGCACAACCTATTATACGCCTACTCGGTTTACAGCAATGACCCGGCCGACATATTGCCGGCATACTACCCCGGCAACGATTTTGTGGATATTATCGGCATCAACTCGCACCTATTACAAGGCGACGGTTGCAGCGGGCGCGAATTTATACAAGAACTCAACGAGGGCATCGCTTTCGTTACTCAATTTGCAACGAAAAATAAAAAAATAGCCGCCGTCACTTCGACCGGGCTGGAAGGGATAAAGATATCCGATTTCTTTTCGAAGTATCTCTATCCTGTCATTTCACAATACAAACTGTCGTTCGTGCTGTTTGAAAAAAACGCATGGAACCAAGAGAAACACTATTTCATACCGGTTCCGGGACATCCGGCCAGCGAAGATTTCATTCGCTTTGTCTCTTATCCCGACATTCTTACTTGCGACGACATCAAAAAATAACATTCACGACAACACACAAAATGACTATGAAACCCACGAATATAAACCGACGAGTTTTCATTAAAAAAAGCGGCATGCTCTTAGCGGCCACTTCTGTACCCTCGTTTTTACAGGCTGGGGAGAAACAGCCTACCCTCTCGATCAAAAACCAAAAAATCGCAATCGACAGCCAATGGGACGTGATTGTGGTAGGTGGCGGCCCCGCCGGCTGTACCGCAGCTACCGCCGCCGCCCGTGAAGGAGCCAAAACCTTGCTCATCGAAGCGACAGGCCAACTGGGCGGCATGGGTACTACCGGAATGATTCCCGCTTGGTGCCCCTTCTCCGACGGAGAAAAAATCATCTACCGGGGATTGGCCGAGAAGGTATTCCGCGCCGCTAAAAAAGGGGTACCCCATGAACCGGCCGATAAACTGGACTGGGTATCTATCAACCCCGAGCAACTCATGACCGTCTATGACGATATGGTCTGCTCATCGGGTGCGAAGGTATTGTTTTTCTCCCGCTTGGCCGATGTGGAAATGGCATCGGACGACACCATCGAGGCCATTATCGTCGCCAATAAAAACGGGCTGACGGCGTTCAAAGCCAAAGTATTCGTCGACTGTACCGGCGACGGAGACCTCTCGGTATGGGCCGGAGCCAACTATTTCATGGGCAACAACAGCGACCAAGTGCAGCTCTCCACCCTCTGTTTCTCGGTGGCCAATGTCGATTCATACGGCTACACGACAAATCCCAACCTTTATTGGGAAAACAAGGATAGCCCCATTCACGACGCTTTGAAATCGGGCAAATACCCGTTGATAGACCAACATAGCTGCAACAACCTCATCGGGCCGAGTGTGGTGCAATTCAATGCAGGGCATATCACCATGACCAACTCGACCGACCCGTGGCAAATATCGGACGCCATGGTGAAAGGGCGAAAGGTGGCCACCGAATACCTGCGCATGCTCAAAGATTACCAGCCGCAAGTGTATGGAAACGCATTTATCGTCAAGACCGCTTCGTTACTGGGAATACGCGAAAGCCGGCGCATCGAGGGCGACTATGTGTTCACGATTCAAGATTGGTTGGACCGTAAGAGCTTCGACGACGAGATTGGCCGGAATTGCTACTTCGTGGATATACACATCAAAGGCTACGAAGCCAAGCATTACGGACGAGGCGAGTCGCACGGTATCCCCTACCGGATACTTACTCCCAAAGGTATAAAGAACTTGCTGACAGCGGGACGCTGCATCTCGACCGACGAGGAGGCTTTGGGCAGTTTGCGTGTCATGCCCCCTTCGCTGGTCACCGGCGAGGCCGCCGGTCTGGCCGCAGCATTGGCTATCAAGCAGTCCAAAAACGATGTTCACAATATAGATGTCGATTTCCTGCGCAAACGGCTGCGGGAAGAGGGACAATATTTCAAATAATATCGTCTGTGTCGATAAACCTATTTTTCACTAAAAATCATTATGAAGCATTCATTTTTAAGAATCAACACTCTTTCGGCTGTTCTGCTGGCCATGACAGCGCAAGTGATGGCACAAGAACCTACGCCGCCCTATCTGGACGACAATCAACCTATCGAGGTTCGTGTCGAAGATGCCTTGTCGCGCATGACCTTAAAGGAAAAAATCGCCATCATACATGCCCAATCCAAATTCAGTTCACCCGGCTGCCCGAGGCAGGGTATCCCCGAATTGTGGATGAGCGACGGCCCCCACGGCGTACGCATGGAATTTGTATGGGACAATTGGGATCATGCCGACTGGACCAACGATTCTTGTACAGCATATCCGGCACTGACCTGTCTGGCGGCCACGTTCAACCCCGAATTGGCATTCAAATATGGCAACGCCATAGGCCAAGAAGCCCGCTATCGGGAAAAAGACGTCATACTCGGGCCGGGGGTCAATATCTACCGCACGCCGCTGAGCGGACGCAACTTTGAATATATGGGCGAAGACCCCTACCTGTCGTCCCGCATGGTTGTTCCCTATGTAAAAGGTATGCAACAAAACGGTGTCGCCGCCTGCTTGAAACACTTTGCCTTGAACAATCAAGAGAAAGACCGAGACAAAATCAATGTCGAGGTGAGCGACCGGGCTTTATATGAAATCTATCTGCCGGCATTCAAGGCGGGTGTACAGGAAGGTGGAGTGTGGACCGTGATGGGTTCATACAACAAATTCCGCGGCCAGTATTGCAGTCACAACGACCTGCTTATCAACCAAATCCTAAAAAAGGATTGGGGCTTCGACGGGGTTATGATGACCGACTGGGGCTCGGCTCACGATACCGATGAGGCGGCGCGCTACGGGCTCGATCTCGAAATGGGCTCTTGGACAAACGGATTGACTTGGGGATTGAGTTCGGCCTACGACGATTATTATTTGGCTCAACCGTTCTTGAAAAAGATAGAGAGCGGGGAACTGCCCGAATCGCTATTGGACGAGAAAGTGCGCCGGGTGTTGCGTCTAACCTTCCGAACCAGTATGAACCGGAACCGTCCCTACGGGTGTAAACTTACCCCCGAACACGCCGAGATTGCCCGCAAAATAGCCGAGGAGGGTATTGTGCTGCTGAAAAACGAAAACCATTTCTTTCCTATCGAGAAAGGTCGCTACCAGAAAATCGCCGTTATTGGCGAGAATGCGGTCAAACAGTTGAGCCTCGGTGGAGGGTCCTCCGAATTGAAGCCACAAAAAGAAATCTCGCCGTTGGAGGGCATGATCGAAAAATACGGCAAAGAGCATATTCTGTTCACACTAGGCTATGCTTCGGGCGAGCCCAATTACAGTAACGAGCTACCCTCTGGACTCGACGCCGACTCGCTCGTGCAAGAGGCCTTGAAAGTGGCTCGCGAAGCCGATGTAGTCCTGTTCTTCGGAGGCCTTAACAAAAACTTTCAACAAGATTGCGAAGGCGATGACCGCCGGAGCATGGACCTGCCTTTCGGACAAAACGAGTTGATCGAGAAAATTATTCAAGTGAACCCCAATACCGGTGTCATACTGATTAGCGGCAATGCCGTGAGCATGCCGTGGCTCTCGCAAATCGACGGGCTCATGCAATCGTGGTATTTGGGTTCCCAAGCCGGTACGGCTACCGCCAATATCATCTGCGGCGAAGCCAATCCTTCGGGAAAATTGCCGTTCTCCATACCGGTAAAACTGGAAGACAACAGCGCCCACTATTTCGGGGCAGAATCCTACCCGGGTGTAAACGGCACGCAATATTACAAAGATGATATTCTGGTGGGTTATCGCTGGCACGACACAAAAAAAATAGATCCGCTGTTCTCCTTCGGATACGGGCTCTCATACACGACATTCCAATATGGGAAGGTTCGAACCGATAAAAAAACATACCGTGCCGACGAGTCTGTAAAGATTTCGTTTACCCTGAAAAATACAGGCGACACACCCGGAGCCGAAACCGTGCAGGTATATATGAGCCAGAAAAAGCCCAGTGTGCTGCGCCCGGTCAAAGAGCTCAAAGGATTCAAAAAAGTTTTCCTGCAAGCCGGAGAAGAGCAAGTAGTGGAAATAGAAATACCGGTTCGGTCGTTCGCTTTCTATGACGAGCAAACCGCCGATTGGAAATTGGAAAACGACAGTTACTCGCTCCACGTCGCTTCATCGTCGAAAGCGATACAGACCACCGCAAAAATCCAAGTAAAAAATTAGTCGCTATTACAAAAAACACAAATGAATATGAAACGTATTGTATTAGCAGGGATTTTATCCCTTTTTGCCCTGTTTTCATACGCACAGGAATATAAATACCACTTCCTGCTTGCCGGGGCCTCGTTTGCAATCCCCGAGAACGGGTGGTTCGAACTGGTGTGCGACGCCTTCAACGCCGAGGCCATGAACAAAGCCGTATCTGGCGACGCCATTAAACACACCGCCTCCGATATGTTCTACGACAGGTTTTACACCGACGAAGAACTCGAACGCACCGACGCATTCATCATCATGCATGTACACAACCAAGACGTAGCCAGCACAACCGGCATCAAAGAGAATTACGAAGACTACACACACGCCGACATTCAACAATACAACACGGCGTATGACTATGTAATCAAGCGATACAAAGCCGACTGCTACAACTTGAAAAACAACCCCAATTCGAAATATTACCAAACCGAGAACGGCAAACCCGCCACGATTATCCTGTGTACCCACTGGCACGATTCCCGTATCTCGTACAACCAAAGCATCAGGGAATTGGCCGAACGCTGGCAACTGCCGCTCATCAAATGGGACGATAATATAGGCTTCACCCGCAAAGTAGTAGACGAAGACGGACGACAACCGAGTATCAAGTATGCCGCCGACACCGAGAAGATATACGACATTACATTCGGGTGGCACCCGCTGCGCGGAAAAGAGCAATACATACAACAAAAAATGGCTGCCATTTGCATGGAAGAACTGGAAAAATTGTTCGACCCCATGCCCGCCTCGGTCGAAATTTCTGAAAAGAACAGCGTTGTCGAAAGCGGCGAAAACGCCTCTTTCATTTGCCGCTTCACCGGGGTTTCGCCTTGGAATCTCATCTACTCGGTCAACGGGGTGAAACAAAAGTTGGACAGCATCATGGAAAACCCGTACATCGTAACGGTTCCTACCGTAACAGCCCAAACCTCTATCTTGCCCGTGGCCATAAGCAACCGCACCACCGAGAGCGGCGAGGTTTCGGGGAAAGCCGAAATCTTTATCGGCAAACAAGCAATCTCGCCTACTTTCGACACCTATGTGCACCAAGCCAACAAAACAACGGCTTATGTAGACGATGACCATTTGGAGGTAAAAGGGAACTCCAACACCCATACCCGCGAGGCATATCTATCGTTCCCAATCGATAAAATCGACCCCGAGGCCAACCGCATCGTATTGCGTGCCTACTATTACGACTGCATCTACCCGAGCTGGGTGCGGAAAGAGACTCACCCGGTAGGCATAGCGGGCAATACCCGGCAATATACCACCATGACTTGGGACACGAAACCCACCGATTTCACCACCATCGGCGAAACGAAAGTTTTGGGCAACGAACTCGACAGTTATGTGGAATGGGACGTGACCGACTGGGTAAAAGAGCAAATCGAAGCCCAACAATCCCTCGTCACATTACAGTTGAAGATGAACGATACCGATGCCACCGGCCTGCTCTATTTCTATTCATCGGAGGCCGACGACGCCCGGAAACCGCAGCTGCTCGTATCTTCGGACAACCCATCGGGCTATACCGAAATGACAAAATCAAATATCGAAATATATACCCGACCGGTCGAAAAAGAACTCGTCATAAAGGGGATAGACGGGAGTTGCCTTGTTTCGTGCTACTCGTTATGCGGACAAACCCTGTTCTCCAAAACGATAGAAAACGACGGAACGATACAATTGCCAGCCGACGCTTCGGGCGTCTATCTGCTTCAACTGCGCAACGCGACACAACATCATACTTGCAAAATAGTTTTATAACCCACTTAATTCCTCTTATACAATGAAAAAAGGATTGTTTGTCATCTGCATGGCCGCTTTATTCGCTACAAGCTGTACACAAACAGGAAAAACCGAAGAAGATCGTTTTATAGAAGATCTGTTGAGCCAAATGACGCTCGAAGAGAAAATCGGGCAAATGAACCAAATCCATTTCGATAAATCTTTGGACTCCATCAAAGCCCAAGTGCGCAATGGTGAACTGGGGTCGATGCTCAACATAGACCCGAAACTAATCAACGAAATACAAAAAACTGCCGTCGAAGAGTCACGGCTGGGTATCCCCCTCATCATCGGGCGGGATATTGTCCACGGCTACAAAACGGTACTGCCCATTCCGCTGGGCATGGCAGCCTCGTTCGACCCGCAACTCGTCGAGAAAGGCACCCACATGGCCGCTACCGAAGCCCGCGAGCAAGGTATTACATGGACCTTCGCTCCCATGCTCGACATCTCGCGCGACGCCCGCTGGGGACGTATTGCCGAGAGTCTGGGCGAAGACCCCTATCTGGCCAGTGAACTGGGTGTCGCCATGGTGCGTGGATTCCAAGGGGACAACCTCTCTAACAACGACGCCATCGCCGCATGTGTGAAACACTTCGTCGGCTACGGCGCCTCGGAAGGTGGACGGGATTACAACTCGACCAATATCCCCGAGCGCCTATTGCGCAATGTCTATCTGCCTCCGTTCCAAAAAGCGGTCGAAGCCGGAGCCGCCACACTAATGACTTCGTTCAACGACAACGACGGGGTTCCCGCCTCGGGCAACGATTTCCTCCTGCGCACGGTATTGCGCGATGAATGGGGATTCGACGGTTTTGTCGTTTCGGATTGGTGCTCCATGGTCGAAATGATTAACCACGGATTTGCCGCCGACCGAAAAAATGTGGCCCGCCTCTCGGCCAATGCCGGTCTCGACATGGAAATGGTGAGCCAGACCTATGTCGACTACCTGCCCGAACTAATCGCCGAGAACAAGGTTTCCATGAACATCATCGACGATGCGGTTCGCAATATCCTGCGTATCAAATATCGACTGGGATTATTTGAAAATCCCTATGTCGACGAAGTGGAAACTTCGACAATCTACTCCGCCGAGCATTTGCAAACGGCTCGGCAAGCCGCTACCGAATCGGCTATCTTATTGAAGAACAACGGCGTGCTTCCGTTGAAAGAGAATAAGACCGTAGCCATTATCGGGCCTATGGCTCACGCACCCTACGACCAACTGGGCACATGGTCGTTCGACGGCGACAAAAACCACACCGTAACTCCGTTGAAAGCCTTGCAAAGCGACGAATACAAACACATAAAATACTACTACGAGGCCGGGCTGGGTCATTCGAGAGACGAGAGCACCCGTAATTTCGAAAGAGCAAAAAGCATCGCCCGCCAAGCCGATGTGGCTGTTGTCTTTGTCGGCGAAGAGGCTATCCTGTCGGGAGAGGCTCACTCGTTGAGCGACATCAACTTGATAGGCAAACAATCGGACCTGCTCAAAGCCATAAAAAGCACCGGCAAACCGGTCGTTATGGTCGTTATGGCCGGCCGGCCGCTCACGATCGAGCGCGACCTGCCCTATGCTGACGCGGTTCTCTATAACTTCCACCCGGGTACGATGGGCGGATTGGCTATCATGAACTTGCTCTACGGAAAGGCCAACCCCAGTGGAAAACTACCGGTGACCTTCGTACGCGAAGTGGGACAAATCCCCATGTATTACAATCACAACAATACCGGCCGTCCAGCACAGGATTGGATTACCCCGATAAACGACATTCCGCTGGAAGCCCCGCAAACATCGCTCGGCAACACATCGTTCTACTTGGATTCGGGGAAAGACCCGTTGTTCGCATTCGGATACGGTCTCTCGTATAGCACATTCGAATACTCCGATCTTAACCTGTCGAGCAACGAAGTGAACGCCAACGATACGCTCACAGTCACCGCTACGATCAAAAACACGAGCGACATCGACGGTACCGAAGTCGTGCAACTTTATGTTCGCGATTTGGTAGGATCTATCACTCGACCCGTCAAGGAGTTAAAAGGTTTCCAACGCCTTGCCTTGAAAGCCAGCGAAGCTCAAACCGTATCGTTCAAATTGCCCATCTCGGAACTGGCCTTCTACGGTAAAGATTTAATCAAGAAGGTAGAAGCCGGACAGTTTGACATCTGGGTTGCCCCGAACAGTACCGAAGGACTTAAAGGCTCTTTCACCGTGAAGGAATAACCTCATTATTTAAAATTAGAATATTCAAAACACAGAGTGCCTCTCCCCATGAGACACTCTATGTTTTTTTAAAGAGTAATAGTTTTTAACTCCTGTGCATTCCACACCCCCTCAGGCTACGCCACCCTCCCTATATTTTCTTGCAGGAAACACAGAGGAGGAGGTTTAAAATATCTACGATAATGAAAACTGAAATACTCCGTAGCATTACAGAGTAATTTTCAGAAACGAACTTAAACGATGTTCCTTTCCTTAGAATAGCAGTTTTGCCGTTGATAATTATTTTCATAGTACAAAAAAATTAGAGTACCACAAAGATACTCTAACTTTTCATGCTATTAAAAGACGAAAATTAAAAGAGAGAATACTTAGATTCCATAATTTCTTCTTTCAACTCTTCATCAGACTCGGCTTCCGAAATTTTCTTGATGAATTTGAATAATTTTTCAAAGGTATCGGAATCCATACCATTACCGCAACGAGTAAATTCAGTATCACAAACAAAAATCATATCTCCTGGGATTGTCATTGTATTCGCACCATTCTTGGAAGTAAAGCGATGAGATACAATCCAACCTGTAAATTTATCTGAATATAAATTCTGAGAAACTTCTCTTAACTCGCTTATAGCTGTTGCTATTTTAGGAGCTATCTTTTCAAGTTTAGTTTTATATTCTTCACATTCTTGCTTGTATTGATTATATTTTACTCGGCTATGTTCATCATAGTACCACCCATTAGGAGCATAAATACTTTTTGAACTTTCTGCAGAACGATATTCTCTTTGATATTCACTTTCTTTGTCAAGCAAATCTCCTAATTCTTCACACAATTCGCCTACTTTGGCAAGATTTTCAAAGTTTATAAAAGCACTATCTACTTGTGTAGATATAGACTTATATGACTCTGGGTGATAAAGAGTTCCTTTCAGAGATTCCTGTATTAGTTTCTCTGCTTTTTCCTCGTTTGAGAGCGTGCACGATATCATAATTAATGCAACTGCACAAAACAATAGTTGTAGCTTTTTCATAATCGTAACGATTTAATTTACGCAAAGATACTAACAATAATTAACACACCAATCATTTTCGTTTAGATTTAGGATTTTTGTTCTTTATAACCAAACATTTTAATATGTTTTTTAGTACAAAAAGGAAAATAAAAGAGACCTTCCGGCAGCCAATAAAAACTAATTACATCATTACCTATATCATTAAAATGAGTTTGAACAATCCAAACTCATCACTATCCAGAGAAATGATTTTTCTCATAAAATTGAAACGACTAATAATTAATTCATAAAGTTAAAACAGATGTTAAGATAAAAAAGGAAGACAACTATTTAACTAAAAATAGAATAATGCATACTACTTTTCAACTACAACAATCCTTTCCTCTCACCGGCTTTAAATACGACTTTTTTCGAAACTCCATTGAAGCAAATCTCAGTTTGTCCTCCTTTAAGGGAAGAGACAATTAATGATACAACTTCTCTATTTTTCCATTCCATATCGACGACAAACCCGCCACGAGCACAAATACCTTGTACTTTACCATCGGCCCAAGACTCTGGCAATGCCGGAAGAAGAACGATCTTATTGGTTGAAGATTGCATGAGCATTTCTATAACACCCGAACACCCGCCAAAGTTACCATCTATTTGAAAAGGCGAATGAGCATCCAACAAATTCGGGTAAGTTCCACCCCCACGCCGCGCATCTTCTCCTTTATAGTTATCGGGACTGACATACCGAAGAAGCCTACGATACATATGATAGGCTTTTTCTCCGTCTCGTAACCGAGCCAAAAGGTTTACACGCCACCCGGTACTCCAACCGGTCGTTTCATCTCCTTTAATTTGGAGTGTACGGGCACAAGCTGCCGCCAATTCGGGAGTTTCCTCAACCGACAAATGATGCCCCGGATACAACCCGAAAAGATGAGATTGATGCCGATGATATGGGTCTTGATCTTGCCAGTCGTAATACCATTCTTGCAAATTACCGTCCGTCCCAATTTGATACGGATACAACCGTGAAAGAGTCTTTTTAATTCTTTTCCTGAAAGACTTATCCACCCCGAGCACCTTCGAGGCTTCGGCGGCATCAATAAGGCATTCGCGTATCATCGCTAAATCGGAAGTGTTTCCATAGGAAGTAGCCCCCACATACCCATCAGGCGTAATGTACTTATTTTCGGGAGAGGTTCCAGGAGAGGTCACAAGTTTTCCATCTTTCTCGACTAACCAATCCATGCAAAACTCTGCTGCCCCCTTTAACACAGGATAAAATTTACACAAAAATTCCTTGTCCAATGTAAAAAGATAATGCTCCCAAATGTGAGTAGACAACCATGTACCCCCCATCGTCCAACAAGCCCATGAAGGGTCCCCCTCATTAAGACCAACAGGACACGTCATCGCCCAAACATCTGAATTATGCCCCAAGCACCAACCTCGCTCTACTCCATAATAATCCTTTGCGGTTTTTCTTCCCGTCTTACTGAGATTAGCAATAAACTCTATCAGCGGATATTGCATCTCTATCAGATTAGTCGTACCGGAAGCCCAATAATTTTCTTCGAGATTAATATTGACTGTATAGTTACTGCTCCAAGGCGGAAGCACACTTTCGTTCCACAGGCCCTGCAAATTGGCCGGGACTCCCGGAGTACGAGAGCTAGATATGAGCAAATAGCGTCCAAATTGAAAATAAAGTTCCTCTAAATCTGGATTTTGTTGCTTACAATCGGTATAAAAAAGTAACTGTTTGTCTGTCGGCAATGCCGCAATATCATCATCTGTATTTCCTAAATCGAGTTTTACACGGTCGAAATAATATTTATAGTCTCTAATATGTGCCTCTCGCAAAGCATCATAAGTTTTACCGATGGCACACTTCATACGTTTTTCTACATGACTGCGATAATTACGCCCCTCTTTAACCGGATCCTTGTCAAAACCATTAAAACTCGTAACATTCGCTATCAAAATGAGCACTTCTGTGCTCCCGTCAATCTCGATACGACTATCCGAGTATCGATTCTTTACACTCCCATCGACACTCAAAACCCTCACAAGAGTCTTAAAGTGAATGCCTCTTTCCGGATCATAGCGATGCTTATCTTCCGCCTTATAATAAACCGGAAACGAATGATAAGCCGCATAACCTTCAACAGATATTTCATTATCGGCCACCTGCGAGCTATGAGGTAACGGAGAATCGAACGAAAGCAACGCATGAATTCCTTCCTTATTTTCAGATTTCAAACGAATGACAATCACCGAATCGGGAGCCGATGCAAAATAATCGCTCGTAAAAAGTTTTCCGTCCTTCAAGTATTGCGTTCGTGCCGTAGCATTACCAATATCGAGCCATCGGTGGTAATCAGAAATACCTGCTGTATCATCAAGATATTCTATCGTCAATGTTCCAAGTGGTTGATAATTTTCGCTGTAATGTCCTTGTACCTTGTATTGAGCCTTATCTGCCCCTTCATAATCCTCATTATCCAGTAAAGCTCTGATTTCGGGAATAACATTAAAAGCATCGGGAGAAGAATTTTCACTTTCGGGTTCTCCTGTCCAAAGTGTTATATCGTTAAATGAAATCTTATCTTTTTTTACACCGCCATATAAAGTCGCTCCCATCGTCCCATTCCCTATCACGAGAGCCTCTTCGAAATACTCTGCCGGACGATCATAATGCAATTTCATATTCCCGGCAAAAGTAACTAGGGGGATAAAAAACATACACAAAATAATCCAAAAACCTTTCTTCATCACCATAACTTTATATTGAATAACTTATTTCTAAATTTCTCTCCCTAATTTTTATCCTATAATTTTTTATCCCGTAATCGGTACTCTATCGAATCTCCGTATAAAGTTTGAAGTCCGACCAATTCCTGTTTCAATTTCTCGATTATACTTTCATATCCCGGCTTATCGAAAAGATTGTTCATTTCCGTGGGATCAGTTTGCAAATCGTATAGTTCCCATTGATCGATATCGTCATAGAAATGTATCAATTTATAACGTTCAGTACGAACGCCATAGTGGCGTTTTACCATGTGTTCTGCCGGATATTCATAAAAATGATAATAAAGAGAAGATCGCCAGTCTTGCGGATGCTCGCCCTCCAATAACGGCATCAATGAAATACCTTGTATATCATCGGGAATCTCCACACCGGCCAATTCGAGGAATGTCGGTGCATAATCTATATTCTGCACCAATTCGGTAATATCGCCTCGCTTTTGAAAACCTTTCGGCAAACGCATAACAAGCGGTGTTCGCATAGACTCTTCATACATAAACCGTTTATCAAACCAGCCATGTTCTCCCATATAAAATCCTTGATCGGAAGTATAGACAACCAACGTATTATCCAATAACCCGGCCTTTTCCAAATAGTCTAACACTCGTCCGACATTATCGTCCAACGACTTCACAACTTTTGCATAATCACGCATAAACCGTTGATATTTCCACTCAACCAGCTCCTTCCCCTGTGGATTCTCCCGAAAAAATACATCAGTTATAGAATCATATACCGCATCATAGGCTACCCGATCTTCGGGAGTAAGCCGTTTTATCTTACGTCCATAGGCTTTCTTCAAACGTGACTTCATTCCCTCACGATACATTTTCGTATCATAAATAATATCCATGTCTTTTGCAATACTCATCGTTTGCGCAGCAGCAGCCGGCCGCCCCTCGTAATCATCATAAAAATTATCGGGCATTGAAAACTCTTTATCTTCATATAACGTGAGATATTTCAATTCAGGCAGCCAGTCGCGGTGAATAGCTTTATGATGAATAAACAAACAAAAGGGCTGCTCCTTATCACGACCTTTCTCCAACCAATCTATACTTTTGTCGGTAATAATATTAGTTAAGTAACCCTTTTCTCGAACCGTATCATTATTCATCGTTATAAAATCGGGATTATAGTAATCGCCCTGACCGGGAAGAATTTCCCAATAGTCGAATCCCGTAGGCATACTCTCTAAATGCCATTTCCCCACGATAGCGGTTTGGTAACCCGCAGTCTGCAAAAGTTTAGGCAGCGTCTGCTGCGAACCATCGAATACACAAGTCGTATTATCGGTGAACCCATTCGCATGACTGTGTTTACCCGTAAGCATACACGCCCTACTCGGCCCACTTAATGAATTCGCTACAAAACTATTCGTGAACCGAACTCCGTCCCGAGCAATTCTATCCAAGTTAGGAGTTTCGATATAGCGAGTATCATAACAACTCATCATTTGTCCGGTATGGTCATCTGTCATAATATAAACAATATTATAACGAGGAGGAACTTTATTTTCTTTCTTACATGACGAAAAAGAAAAAACAACAGTAGTCGCTGCTACTCCCGTTAAATAGGGAGAAAAAGATTGGAATAATGTTTTCATAGAATCATTTAAATATTAGAAGGTCTTGTATTTATTATATTAAACAACTATTTCTTATTTCCGTGAAAATACCGAAACAACTCTCCATAATCCAACATTTTGTTTCTGCTTTCATTGGTACTTTCTTTGCGACAAATACAAAACGAACTCTATATAGAGTTTACTGTTATATTTGACTTATATATAATTTTGCCAAAGATAATATTTTTTCTCAAAAAGATATAAATCGAAAGTAAACGAAAGTTATTTAACCATTTCGATTTATTTATGACCTTGATTTCTATACTAATCACAAAAAACAACACCCTAAAAGTTTGAACTTTTAGGGTGAGTCATTTATTATAATAAAATTATTTCTTACCTAATATCCTCCGCCTAACGCATGATAAAGATTAATAACTCCCTGTATCTCTTCAAAACGATCGGATACGGCCAATAACTCGGCATCCAAAAGAGTCTGGCGTGCGGTAAGTACTTCTAAATAGTTCTGTGAACTATGACGCATCAGTAGTTCGGAACTCCTGACTGCCGATTGAAGCGAGATAATTTGCTGTCGATCCAAATCCAATCGTCGGCGTGCAACTTGCCATTGTAACAAAGCATCATTTACTTCTGTTCCAGCATTAAGGAGTGTCTGGCGGAAAGTGAGTAAAGCCTCCTCTTGTCGAGCTTTTGCAACTTTCAAATTAGCTATATTCTGTCCTCTGTTGAAAAGCGGTTGTACCAATGCCCCCACCGCAGAAAACAACCATTCCCCCGGATTAGAAATAATAGCTCCGGCTGCATTCGTCCACCCCGCCGAACCACTTAGCGTAATGGCAGGATAAAAAGCCGAATAAGCCCGATTTGTCGTATAAAAAGCTTCGGCTAATGCAGCTTCGCTTTGGCGTACGTCTGGACGCCTCTGCAACAACTGCAAAGGTACTCCTACCGATAAAGTATCGGGAAAAGACTGCATATCCAATGTCGAACGATCTATCCTCTGAGGAACTACTCCCAATAAAGACGATAAAGAATTTTCCACCTCGGTAATTTGCTGTTCTAATGATAATAAAGAAGCATCGACCGACAATTTACTTGCTTCGATTTGAGCAACAGCCATTTCAGTAGTTTGCCCCGCTTTCTTTAAAGCCTTCATAACGCGTAAATTCTCTGCCCATATCTCGGCCGTTCGTCTACTAATATCGAGTTGCTTATCCAACATCAACAGTGTATAATAACTATTTGCGATCGTAGCGATCAACTGAGTCTGGACGGCTTGCTTATATGCTTGACTTTGCTCTAACACAGCCTTTGCCTCTCGTTTGGCATTAGTGAGACGTCCGAATATATCTAATTCCCAATCGGCCGATGCAGCCAAATTATACGTCTTAGTCGGACTATTTCCTTCTATACTCTTAATTGTTCCCTGCGGAGTAAGAGAAACGGAAGGCAAATACGCCAACTTAGAAGAGGTCAACAAAGCTTCTGCTTCACGCACTTTCAACCGAGCTATATTCAAATCGGTATTATTTGCTATTCCTTTTTCGATAAGCTGTTGTAAAACCGTATCGGTAAAAAGTTCTTTCCACGAAAAATCAGCAAGCGACATCGTATCTTCTGTCATTGCCGGAACTCGATACAGACTATCGACTCCCGATAATTCAGGACGTTCATACGTCCTATATATGTGGCAACCGCTCAATCCGGTCAATAATAACAAACCTATAATTATCCTTTTCATATCAATGATTCACAAGTTTATTTATTTTCTTCAATTTTGGGTAACTTACGTTCCGGCATTAATCTTTCTTGTAAAGTCTGGAATACGATAAACAACACAGGAACAATAAACAATAAAGCTATCGTACCGATTAACATACCACCGACAGTTCCTACACCGATAGAAATATTCCCGTTAGCTCCTACACCCGACGAAAACATCATAGGTAACATACCGAATATCATGGTAAGCGAAGTCATAAGGATCGGACGTAACCGAACCTGAGCTGCCGAGATTGCCGCTTGGGTAATTGTCATACCATGCCGACGACGTTCCGAAGCATATTCTGTCAACAAAATCGCCGTTTTCGCCAACAATCCTATCAACATGATTAGTCCGGTTTGCAAGTAGATGTTATTTTCCAAGCCAAACATTTTAGCAAACAAGAAACTTCCGGCCAAACCAAAAGGAACGGAAAGAATTACCGCGATGGGAATGAAAAGACTTTCATATAAAGCACACAAAATCAAATAGATAAATACAACACATATCACAAATACCAACGTAGTGGTACTACCCGACGATGCCTCTTCCCTAGACATTCCTCCGAACTCGAATCCGTAGCCTTCGGGAAGTGTCTCTTCCGCGACCTCTCGAACTGCCTGAATAGCTTGTCCCGAGCTGTACCCTGCCGCAGGTGTGCCGTTAACACTAATAGCCGAAAAAAGATTAAAACGAGACAGCGTTTCAGCCCCATACACACGAGTCAGTGTCAAATATTGACTAACCGGGGACATTTCACCATCTGAATTACGGACAAACATATTATTTAATGCTTCCGTATCTAACCGAAATTCCGGTGAAGCCTGCACCATCACTCGATATAATTTCGAGAAACGGTTCATATTCGATGCATAGTTTCCTCCTATATATCCCGACAATACATTCAGCACTTCCGACGGCGATACTCCGTTACGTTTACAGCGGGCAGCATCTACCTCGACCAAATATTGAGGGAACTTAGTATCGAACGAAGTCGTGGCACGTGCGATTTCGGGTCTGGCATTCAAAGCGTCGATCATCTGACGCGTATATTTCAACAAATCCTCAATCGTACCACCCTTTTGATCCTGCACATAAATTTCAAATCCACTGCTTACGCCATAGCCGGGAATCATCGGTTGTGCAAAAGCCATAATCTGTGCCGAAGATATATCGTCTGTACGTTTATATATTTCATTGATAACGGCATTTATTTCATCTTCATCGCCCGTCCGTTCGTCCCAGGGTTTCAAACGAATGATAAACATACCGTTCGATGCCCCTTGACCGCTAATCATACCATTACCTGTCACCTTAGAGAATATACGAACCTGAGGAATATCCTTGATACGCCTGTCGATTTCGTCCATTACAACCTTAGTTTGCTCCAAATTCGTTCCGGGAGAAGTACGTACATCTACAAAAATAGTTCCCATATCCTCCTGCGGCACAAGTCCGGTTTTCGTCGTTTTCATCAAAATAAACAATCCGGCGCCAGCAATTACCAACAATACACCAGCCAACCATTTATGTTTAAACATAAAAAACACTCCTGTTTTATATTTCATCACGATACGATGAAATGCCGTATCAAATGCCATATGGAAACGAGAAGAAAAACTCATTTTGCCTCCTTTTCCAATCACGTGAGGGGTCATAATCAAAGCGCACAATGCCGGACTTAAAGTCAACGCATTGACCATTGAGATCGCTACCGCTACTGCCATAGTGAGACCGAACTGCGTATAAAACGTTCCGGTCGTACCGCCAATGAAACAAACAGGTATAAACACTGCCATGAAAACAAAAGTGGTCGTAATCAATGCAGACGTTATACCTCCCATTGCATCGACGGTTGCCAAATAGGAAGATTTATATCCCTCATCGAATTTAGCCTGTACAGCCTCGACCACAACTATCGCATCGTCAACCACCGTCCCGATTACCAACACCAGTGCGAACAGAGTCAACATGTTCAGACTAAAACCGGCCGCATAAAGGAAAGCAAACGTACCTATCAGAGAGACAATGATAGAAATAGAAGGTATGAGCGTCGAACGCATACTTTGCAAAAATACATACACAACAAATATCACCAAAAGGATAGCTTCGACCAATGTTTTTATCACGTTCTTAATAGAAGCATCGAGAAAGTCTTTGGAACTCATCAAATCTACCAACTCCATACCCTTAGGCAAAGATTTTGAAATTTCGGCTACGACTTTGTCTACCTCCTCGATAATCTCATTCGCATTCGAACCGGAAGTTTGCGCGATCATGCAGTTAGAGCCAGGATGTCCATTCACCTCTCCAATATAAGTGTAAGTACGGGAACCCAGCTCTATCCGAGCAACATCTTTCAATCTTAACACTTCTCCACTGGCAAGAGACTTGATTACCAAATTTTCATAATCTTTCTCGCCTTCATAACGCCCCCGGTATTTCAATACATATTGAAACGTATTTTCCGACTCCGCACCCAAAGTCCCGGTAGGAGCCTCCAAATTTTGTTCATCGAGAACCGTCGTTATATCTGTCGGGACCAACCCGTATTTTGCCATCTTACCCGGATCGAGCCAAATACGCAACGAATAATCGGCTCCCATCACATTCACCTCGCCGACGCCAGCTATACGAGAAAGACGGGGTTCAATATTTATTTTCAAATAGTTGTTCAAGAAACTTTCATCGAATGAATTATCTGGACTATAAAGAGCCAATGCTTTAATATTGCTCGTCTGTCGTTTACGAACCGTAATTCCACTCCGCGTAACCTCGGCTGGCAAAAGCCCCTGAGCACTAGCTATACGATTTTGTACATTGACCATCGCCATATCGGGATCTGTACCCTGACGAAAATAGATTGTAATTCTCGCAGATCCAGTATTCGTAGATGATGAAACCATGTACATCATATTCTCCACTCCATTGAGAGCTTCTTCCAAAGGTACGACCACACTCTTTTGCACAGTTTCGGCATTAGCCCCTGTGTAACTGGCCGAAACACTAACCGTAGGAGGAGCTATCTCCGGGAATTGTTCTATGGGCAACTGGGAAAGACCTATCAATCCAATAATGAGTATCACGACGGATATAACGCCCGCCAATATGGGACGATCTATAAATACTTTTATTTTCATGGCAACACGTTATTCTTGGGTCGTCTGACTTTCTATTATCGTTCCCTCTCGTACTAATCCGGCTCCTTCGGCAATAACGACATCTCCCGAATTAAGACCCGATTCTACGATATACTCTGTACCGTTATTCAATTTAAATACCTCGACCGGAGCAGATTTCGCCTTTCCTTCAACAACTTTGTAAACGAATACCCGATTTTGTAACTCATAAGTGGCCGTCTGAGGAATAACGATACAATTTTTTCTTACCGTAGGAATAAGAACCGTCCCGCTTCCACCGTTACGTAACAATCCGTCGGGATTCGAGAAAGAGGCTCGCAAACTGATTGCTCCGGTACTTTCATCGACGGTTCCACTAATGGCATCAATCTTACCCTGTTGTACATAAGCCTTACCATTGCTCAATGTAAGTTCTACGTCAGGCATTTGCGACATCGCCTTTTGCAGAGAACCATATTGTTGAAGCAAGTCGAGAATTTGATTCTCCGACATGGAAAAATAAGCATACACTTCTTGATCGTCAGACACCGATACCAAAGGTTCGGAAATAGTACTACTCACCAAAGCCCCCACCCGATAAGGAATCATACTAGCAACACCGTCTACCGGACTTTTAACCTCTGTATATGAAAGATCGTTACGAGCATTTGTTTCTTGTGCTTTCGCTTGGGCCAAAGCCGCTTCTGCTTCGGCTAATTCATTTTTTGCCGTTTGAAGATCAAATTCAGAAACGACCTGTTCTTTAAAAAGTTCGGCCTTGCTTTCAGCAGAAAGTCGAGCCGTAGCCAACTTGGCTTCGGCACTTTTCACATTAGCCACAGCAGTTTCAAGAGCTGCTTTATAAGGCACTTGATCTATGATAAAAAGTGTTTGTCCCTTATGAACGGCATCACCTTCGTTTATCTTTATTTCGGTAATAATTCCGCTTACTTGCGGACGTACTTCTACAAATTGGCGTCCACGCAGTGTCGCCGTATATCCCGACTTTAAAGTCCTATTTGTCGGTTCTACGGTAATTGTTTTGTACATTGCTGTGCCTTCTCTTCGTTGGGATTCTTTACATGCCGAGAGCATAGACAATACAGCCATAGCAATAATAAATTGTTTCATTTTTACTGTTTTATGTGATGATTATTTAATTTGCGATTAATCTTCGTTACCCCGAAAAGTAATTCTCAAATTTATAAATTATATTGCTACCATATAAACATGTATTGATAAACGACTAAAAAGTGATGCCGAACAGCAAATGATGACAATTGACAAATTCACAAGAAAGCTCTACCTTTGTCATAAAAGAAATTTTTCAACGACTACTCTCCCTTCAATATAAACCGACACATAAATGAAAATATGAGGCAGACTCGTATCAGTACATACATAGACTTACTTTTTTGTTTGGTTATACTACCACTGATTATCATGTTAGTTCCTGTGGAAAAATGGATCATACACCACACCTATTTCATGTTAACATTGATCGTTTACTTATATGCCCTTTATTTTACTTACCGCAAAGCCAACATACCCTCACTTTTTTTAAGACATAAATTCGGACAAGTTTTTTTTCTTATAGCGGCTCTATTGATAATCACATGGGGACTCAGCCAGATACCTATTCCAAAAGACAAGTTTTCCACTTCTTCTCTGGACTTGGGTATACGACAGCACATGCGAACACAAACCGTATGGTTTTTCTTTCTCATCGTCACCGGATTCAGTCTCGCCATAGAACTGACATTCGAACTATTTCGCCAAATTCTGTCCAAACAAGAAATCGAAGCAGAAAAGAATAAAGCGGAATTGGCTCTTTACAAGGCACAAATCAATCCTCATTTTCTATTCAATACACTCAATGCATTATATGGTTTGGTATTGACCAAATCCGATAAAACAGAATCGGCATTCATTCAATTCTCCAACATTCTCAAATATATGTATGCACAAACTACATCAGAAACCATTCCCGTTTGTAACGAGATAGATTATATTCGCCAATATGTCGATTTACAAGCTCTCAGACTAAATAAACATATCCACATATCTTTCGAAACACAAACCGACGATGACCAAGCTCCAATTCCCCCTATGATCCTTATTACATTCGTGGAAAACGCTTTTAAATACGGTACATCTTCCGATATAGATTGCACTGTACTCATCAGAATTATAGTGAAAAACGGACAACTCCTTTTCGAAACAGAAAATACGGTCATGAAAGAAAAAAAGGAAAAGACCCCTGCTATCGGTATCGAAAATTGCCGCAAGCGATTAGAATTACTCTATCCGGATCGTTTTAATTTAACGACTGTCCAAGAAAACCGACAATATAAAATCAGACTAACTATTCGACTACAATGAAAAAATTTTCTTGTATAGCTATTGACGATGAGCCCCTTGCTTTACTTGTCATCACTCAATTTTGTGAGCGGTTTGGAAATTTGGATCTTTCGACATTCAGCGAACCTCGTATTGGGTTGGAAGAGATCAAACGACACAAACCCGATTTGGTTTTCCTCGATATAGAAATGAATAGTATCAACGGACTGGATATCGCTCACGCTCTACCCAGAGAGTGTTGCTTTATATTCACCACTGCACATGCTCAATACGCACTCAACGGATTCGACCTCGATGCCGTAGATTTCCTACACAAACCGTTTGCTTACGAAAGATTTAAAAAAGCTGTCGAGAAAGCCATTCGCAGAATAGAGACAGAAAAAGTCCCCGAGAATATCGTTATCAAACAAGAATATGCTAACGTAACAATTCCCATTAATGACATTCTATATATCGAAGCGATGGAAAACTATACTAAAATTTTCCGGGAAAACGGGGGATACATACTGTCCCGAACGAACATGAAAACGATTCAAGAAATTTTGCCCGAAGAAAATTTTCTCCGCATTCACCGTTCATATATCGTACCTATCGAAAAAATCGAAATGTTTTCCAAGAAAAAAATAAAACTTATCGGGAAAGAAATATTTCTCCCCATAGGAAGACTTTACGCTAATCACATATATGACACACTTATCTCCCAAAATTCCGGGCATATTTTTCCAAACCCATAAGAATACAAGGTAAAATACGGAACGAGGAAACGGAAACTACTATGGAATAAGCGAATAAAATCTGATATGCACCTATTAAACGCTCATTATCTTTTTTATAACAAAAGCATACATTTTACAGGTATTTTATTTTTTGTATAGAATCATTATCTTTGTACGGAAACTAATTATTTATACCCAATGAAAAATACATGTGTTTTTCTCACTATTTGTGCTCTATTCGCAGGTTGTCAGTCAAACAAAAAACAATATTACGAAAAACATCTCGTTTTTCCCGAAGGCTCGACAATCGAACAAAAAGTCGAAATGGCAGCACACCTGACACCTACACCTCAACAACTAGCATGGCAACAGTCGGAACTGACCGCATTTCTACACTTCGGTATAAACACCTTTACCAATCGGGAATGGGGAGACGGGAAGGAAGATCCCAAACTTTTTAACCCCACTCAGTTAGATGCCGAACAATGGGTAAAAACGCTGAAAGATGCCGGATTTAAAATGGCGATTCTCACAGCCAAACATCACGACGGTTTTTGTTTATGGCCCACTGCTACAACCAGTCACTCGGTCGCTTCATCACCCTGGAAAGATGGAAAAGGCGATGTAGTCAAAGAGATGAAAGAGGCTTGCGACAAATATGGTCTCAAATTCGGTGTTTACCTATCTCCGTGGGACAGAAACGCATCTTGCTATGGAAACTCGCCCGAATACAATAAATTTTTCATCGAACAACTTACCGAGTTGCTCTCAAACTACGGAGAGATACACGAAGTTTGGTTCGACGGTGCTTGCGGTGAAGGTCCTAATGGTAAAAAACAAGAATATGACTGGGATCAGTTCTATAAAACCATACAAAAGTTACAACCCAACGCTGTCATGGCTATCATGGGAGACGACGTAAGATGGGTAGGAAACGAAAAAGGATATGGGCGGGAAACCGAATGGAGCGCAACGGCTCTTGTTCCCGGTATATATTCCCGTTCAGACAGTATTAACACCGTATTAGGTTTAAAAAACAAATCGGAAGACCTCGGCAGTCGAGCCCTTTTAGAACAAGCGACCGAATTATTTTGGTACCCGTCGGAAGTCGATGTATCGATTCGTCCGGGCTGGTTCTATCATCGGGAAGAAGACGATAAGGTAAAATCGCTTTCTACATTGGTGGACATCTATTTCAAATCGGTAGGATACAATTCTGTTTTACTGCTCAATATTCCTCCCGACACAAGGGGGTTGATTCATGAAAACGACGCCAAACGGCTGCAAGAACTGGCTCAATATATAAGCCATACATTTGCAACCGATTATGGAAAAACTTCTCACGAAAAAATTACCGGGAAAGAGGGCGATTCCTTCGAGATAAATATAACGGCTACGACTCCCGTGAATACACTCTTACTGCAAGAGGATATACAGAACGGACAACGAATTGAAGCATTTACCGTAGAGGCTTCGATAAACGGAGTATGGGAAAAAATCTCCGAAGGCACAACAATAGGATATAAACGACTGGTGAGATTCGACGATGTTATCGCCGACAAATTAAGAGTGACTATTAATCGGACAAGAGCCGATTTCTCCATATTACGAACCGGAATATTCTATGCAAACCCTATTATAGAAAAATCAGAAGAAGCACAAAATTCGGTTTTCACTCCCCAAGAGTGTCTTATCGGAGATAAAGAAGCAGTAGAAGCTATTGACAAAAAAATCGAGACTGCTATTTACAGCGACGGTCTTTCTCCTATCCTCATCGATCTCGGAAAAATACGAAGCATAAAAGGGTTCTGTTACACACCGGTACAAGAAGGGAATACCGATGGGACTATTTTCCACTATAATTTGTATCAAAGTAACGACGGAAAAGAATGGAAAGGCATTATACTTAACGGTGAATTCAGCAACATAAAGAACAATCCTATTCCTCAATTCGTCACATTCGGGAAAGTCTTGGAAACAAGATACCTGAAATTAGAACCCATCGAAGAGATAAACGGAAACCAAAAGACCTCTATCGCTGAGTTTAGTGTGGTAATACCGTAAAAACAACCGATCATATATAGAAAACCGCCCGATAATATAAAATCGGGCGGTTTTTATATTACATGAAAATACTCCAAAGCTCGTTTTATACCATCGTCATCGACAGTAGTTGTCACATAATCGGCTACCTTTTTTAGCGAATCTCCGGCATTACCCATAGCGACACCAATACCCGCAACTTTCAACATATTGGTATCGTTTCCTCCATCGCCAAACGCCATTACTTCGCTTATGGAAAAACCACAATATTTTGCAACCGATTTCACCCCCTCTCCTTTATCTACTCCCTTAGCGGTTACATCGGCAAAAGCAGGATACCACCGACTGGACTCACAAGAAGATAAACAAGGCATAATTTCTGCCTCTTCCTCGGCTGTAATAATCGGTGTCATCTGTATAATGCGTTGTTGTAAAAGAGTACTCAAAGAGATATTACCGGAGATATCGTTCAAATCGAGCAACCGATGGAAAAATTCTTCGATTTCCCGAGTCGTGTTATAGACCAGAACTGCCGATTCTCCCACCAATATACACGGGAATTTCCGCTCATCGGAAAATTTCATCATTGCACAAACATCTTCTTTGGGAATTGTATGGCAAGCGATTACCTTATCTCCGACCAATATATAAGCACCATTCGTAGTAATATATCCATCAATAAGGCTTTTGATATCATCGAGATTATTGATATAAGTCAAAGGTCGTCCCGTAGAGATAAAGATTTTCAATCCTTTCTTTTTAGCTTTCTCCAACGATTCTACCGTAGAACGAGGAATACGATGAGTATGAAAACTCACAAGCGTACCGTCAATATCGAAAAACAGGGCTTTAATCATTCTTTCTTTTTTATAATGCAAAGATAGTCGAAACAAATTTACATCATACCAACTTCCTACCATTTATCACCATGAAAAAATCCGCCTATTGGTTAGGCGGATTTTCCCAAAAACAACATCAAATAACTTATATAACGAAGTAATCACTCCTCACGGCTATAAATAGAATCTTTTATATCATTGATATCCACAAATTTATTCACTATGGCATAGATCGTCAATCCAGCCGGACTATGTATTTGCAATTTCCCTGCGATGTTTCTCCTATGGGTTATGACTGTATGGGCAGACAAACACAATTTTTCAGCGATCTGCTTATTGGTCATTCCTTTCACAACGCCTATAATAATCTCTTTTTCTCTCTCGGTGAGCGGTTCTTGTCGTTCTTCTTTTTCAGAAGAAGTCTGCACCATCGATTCAAACGTTTCCTTAATCTGCTCTGCCGAATCGTACACCGAGATGACTCCATCATACATTTTTAAAACCGAAGCATCTGCCAAAGAATGCTGTAAAGCAATGCATTTCAATGAGAGACCTTCAAGGCTCTTCTTAAATTGTATAATAGACGATATACCTGCCAATCCCGGATCTATAATCAATATATCTGGCCTACGCCACGACAATAATGCTGGGAGCTGCTGCATATCGGCAACTTCGGCCGCTTCGATATTGAGAGTCGACAGTTTTTTCAACACAGTCAATAATCCCTTACGGATAATCAATGAAGGTTCTGCTATGACGACTTTTAATACAGGCTTCATTTTTTTCTTTCTATATTATATTCCAGCTTTTGAATGACCGGAATAAAAAGATAATCCTCTATATAATTATGCGAAGCTAAATCTTGTTCGCATGTAAATATATCGAACAACACGCTATTCAGCTCATTACTACTCGATGCCGGATAATATTTTATCAATATATTTTTCAGTTCGGTCAATTTCGCTTCAACCTGATCGTGTCGTTTTCGAAATATCGCAATACTGTACATATCGGGCTTTACACCTGCCAATAAAGAGTTTACATAAGGAAAAACAGTACTCTCTTCATACCGCATGTGTTTCTGAACCTCGGCTACATACTCATCGAAAAACCGGAGAATTGCAATAGAAATATCTTTCTCTCCTCCATCTATCGCATTCAATAGATTACAACGAATAGCCGGTAATCTGAAATTCAGAAAATAGTCGTGAGAATTATGTAAATACTCCAATAAAGCCCCGGTAGATATAACATTTTTATAGTCATCGACATCACCCTCGTCTAACAATAAATTAACTACGGCCAAAAATGTTTCGGTATGTACGCCATTTTCCCGACAAACCTCCCCGATACTTTTATCGCCGAAACCCAACGCGATGCCGAAACGGCTCATGACTAACAACACAGGGTAATTGTCACAAACCAAATCGCTCATTCGGTTATTCTGATTATATGCTCCGAGTTTATACATCTTTTTTTCTTTTACTTTTTTGTATCATTGAAATACAAATATAACCAAAGGTGAGCGCAAAGGCAAACGGAAACCTCATTTCCGATTTGACTCTGCCGAACCGCATCCTATATTCTACAAATATAGCGAAATATCATTGTTTCGACATGACAAAGGAACAGCATTCCCAAGAGTTATACAATCCCCTTTTTAGGTGAAATAAGTGCTTTGCCATACCTAATTGTTGTTACTGTATATCATTATGCCATAAATATAAACATTTAGCCCCCTAAATTTGTCCACCCAAATAAAATCGAACTATGGTAAAAATTCTTTTAGACAACGGGCACGGATACGACACACCAGGAAAGAGGTCTCCTATATGGCCCGACGGTAGTCAACTATTCGAATGGGAGTTTAACCGCGACATCGTATCCCGAATAGAAATTCTATTGAAAAAGGCCGGTATCTCTTGTGTCCGATTAGTACCCGAAAAAGAAGATATTTCTTTATCGGAACGCTGCAAACGGGCCAATACGATCGCCAAACAAAGTGATTGTTTACTTATCTCTATCCATGCGAATGCCGGTGGAGGAAGCGGTGGAGAAGTGTTTACCTATTCAGGTAGTCACAAAAGCAAATCATACGCCGAAATATTTCGAGACCTCTGGAAAAATCATTTTCCCGAACTTCGTTTTCGAGGTTGTAAAGAAGAGAATTTCTGTATATTAAGAGAATCTGTTTGCCCCGCGCTTCTCACCGAAAACCTTTTTATGGATAACTACGCAGATTGCAAAATACTTCTATCGAAATGCGGACGAGAAAAAATAGCCCGTTGGCACGCAGAATCTATTCAAACAATTTTGAAGCGATTTTATCAACTCGGGTAAACTTTTTATTGCTTCAACATGTTATAGGGAAAAACCAATATATAACGATATGAAAAAATTTGTTTTTACATTATTCGCCGTGGCAGCTCTTATCGCTTGCCAGTCAAACAATAAACAAAATCAGATGACCGGCGAAGGCGAAGCCGTAGAAATCGTAGGAACCGACTCGACCGGGCTGGTAGATGTATTCGCTTATGAAGGTACAGTACCGACAGCTTCCGGGAAAAAAGACAGTATGGACTACTTGGTAATCATTACCCAAAAGATAGACAGTGTCAATGGCGTATACCAAATGACAACAACCTATATAACAGCCGATGGGAAAAGCGGAAAAAAAATAAACAGTAAAGGGAAAAAGCTATCACATAAAGGGACTAAAAAAGATAAAGCAGCCAAAGTTTACAAGCTAGTCCCCGACAGCGGCTCGAATCAAACCGTCAATTTGTGGGTAGAGAGCGATACAACGGTCGTTATTCTTGACGACCAAATGAATACCCCTGCTAAACCAGAGCATTACAGATTAAAAACCGTTAAGAATAAAAAGTAAAATACGATGTTTTAGGCTTATAGAGAAGAAGGAATGAAGTTTATTATTTGTAAAACTTTATTCCTTCTTCTCTATAAATCAAAAAACTGAATCACCGCTAAATCTTTGTCTAACCACTTCATACATCATGACGCCCGCTGCCACAGAAACATTGAGCGAACCGATGTTCCCAACCTGAGGGATAGCCACCATCTCGTCGCACAAACGTAAATTATCGGCATCGACCCCTGTATCCTCAGCGCCCATAACCACTGCTACGGGGACCGTATAATCCACCCGTGTGTAATTCATAACAGCCTTCTCAGAAGCAGCGACCACTTTAATCCCGCTATCTTTCAAATAACGAATAGCACTATGTATCGAGCGCTCCCGACAAACAGGGATATGCAACAAAGCTCCCGCCGAAGTTTTTACCGCATCGGCATTCACACTGACACTTCCCCGTTCGGGTAACACAATAGCATCTACGCCTGTACATTCACACGTTCGAGCAATCGCTCCAAAATTACGTACATCGGTAATTCCATCGAGAAGAACAATGAATGGAACCTTCCCCTCCTCGAACAAAGAAGGGATTATATCTCCCAACCGCTGATACGACACCGCCGAAATAAAAGCGATCACTCCTTGATGATTTTTGCGGGTAATCCGGTTCAATCGTTCGACCGGTACACGCTGAACGAAAAATCCACGACCTTTTATCAAATCGAAAAGTTCTTTCGCCAAATCGCCTTGAAGGTCTTTTTTTACCAAAATCTTATCTATTTCCTTTCCGGCTTCCACTGCTTCTATTACAGCTCGGATGCCAAAAATCATTTCATTTTTTTCCATCTTTCAAGTCATTACGTTTCAATAATTCACGAGCATTATCCAAAGCCGCAGCTGTCAAAGAGGAACCACTCAGCATACGAGCGATTTCCTCGATCCTCTCTTTTTCCGATAACTTAATCAAATAAGTGGCTGTCGATGTTTCCGTATCACTTTTATAAACCCGATAATGCGTTTGTCCCAGAGAAGCGACCTGCGGCAGATGAGTGATACTGATCACCTGCATGCACTCGGCCATCTCCCTCATAATTCCGGCCATCTTATCGGCAATCTCTCCCGACACACCCGTATCGACCTCGTCAAAAACAATCGAGGGTAATGCCATAGCATGAGCAATGAGAGCTTTCAACGAAAGCATCAATCTCGATATTTCTCCACCAGAAGCGACCTCGGATACCGATTGTAACGGTTGATTTTTATTGGCAGAAAACAAAAAACGAATAATATCACCTCCATTTTCGTCATATTGCTGACGAGGAGAAATTTCTATTTCGAACCGCAGATGCGGCATCCCCAAAGGTTTCACCCTTTCAGTCAACGTTCGGGATATTTGATCGGCAGCTTTTCTCCGTTCCGACGAAAGTTTGCCGACAAGCTCACTCACCCTTCTCTCCTGCACCTCGATTTTTCTCCTTAGCTCCGACAGTTCCTCATCGAAATTTTCGATACGGGTCAACTTATCGGCAAAAGAATCTCTCAGAGCCAACAATTCAACGGTCGTACTCACCCTATGCTTCTGCTGCAAAGAGTAGTAAATATCCAGACGATTTTCAACCCAAGACAATCGATCGGGATCTACACTCAGGCTATCTTGGGAATGATCGACCGACGAAGCAATATCTTTCAAATCGATATAATCCGATTCAATCCGTCCCACCAACTCATCGATTTCGGGGTATAACCGGGAGAGAGATTTCATTTTGGACAATGCTGCATTCAGGAGAGGAACAACACCAGTCTCTTCTTCATGCAAATATCCCTGAATAACCGCCAACTCGCCCTTTATTTCCTCGACATGTTGCAACGTTTGCTGCTCTACCTCCAATTCTTCTTGCTCTCCTTCTTTCAATTGTGCCTCCTCTAACTGGGACAACTGATACCGCAAATAATCTTCTTCTTCCCTACCCGATCGATTTTCATCTTGTAATCGAGCATATTCTCTCAATAATTCATGCCACGAACGATACTCCCGTTGATAATCGGACAATAAACTAAAATTTCCGGCCATCGTATCGACGACACGTAACTGAAAATGAGAATCGGCCAACAAAAGATTCTGATGCTGAGAATGTATATCGATAAGCTGTTCTCCTAATGATTTCAACTGAGTCACAGAAACCGGCGTATCATTGATAAAAGCCCTCGACTTGCCCGACGGAAGAATCTCTCTTCTCAAAATACACTCCTTAGCATCATAGTCCAGTTCGTTCTCTTCAAAAAAAGATTGCAGATGATACGACGATATATCGAAAAGACCTTCTATTACCGACTTTTCATCGGTACGTTTCAATGATTTCAAATCGGCACGCTGCCCCAGTATCAACGACAATGCACCTAATATGATAGATTTACCGGCCCCCGTTTCACCTGTTATCACCGAAAAACCCGAGTTAAATTCAATATTGAGTTCATCGATAAGCGTATAATTGCGAATACTCAATTTCTTGATCATAGTAACTACACTTTATCTTTCCGTCTGACGTATTTTCTCGAGTATCGTATTCTCGGTAGGATAGATACCACTCAACGTTTCATATACCGATTCTTTTTCCGAAACCGGAGCTTTTGAATACACATTTACCAACTCATCGAGTTTTGCATCTTTAAATAAAGGAATGAGTACCGACATCGGTGCAGCTTCGTATACTTTCTGTAATTGCTGTATAGCATCGGTTATTTTTGCCCGTCCTTTATCTACACTCAAAGCCATTTCGTCCAAACCGCCTCGATGATAGTCATACCATAACTGTCGAAATCCGGCAGTGCCCTGCTCGATAAACGCCGATAATAAAGCATGGCGATTACGGGTATCTTCAAAAGCCTTCCACCCGGCTTCCATAGAAGATTGTCCAAGATTCACCACTTGATGTGCCAATTCGTAGAATGGAGTTCCCCCCATAGGCGAGAAACTGTCGAAATCGACTCCGAGAATCATGTAAACATAAAAATTGATAACAGCCGTGAGATTACTCTCTATACTTGTCTCGGAAAATACAAGCGGTTCGTATTGCTGATAATTGAACTCTACTTTGGTATCTTTGAAATTGATGAGTGTCGTCGTATAGGAACTGTTATATACCGGACGCCGCGATTGCACTTGCAACTCGCAGACAAACCGATTATCGGTATATTCCTTAACGGTAAAAAGCATGGAACAATCTATCCGTTCGACCGGCGAAATTTGGGCCGTAGACCATTTTCTATCGTTAATATACTCGGTTATAGCTTCCTTTAAAGTCGTAAACACCTCTTTATTCGTGCCCTGTATCTGGTCACTATTCACCTCTACACGACAATTCAACTCCTGTGCAGCTGACAGGAAAGGAAGGAGGAGAAGTAAAAAATACAAGACATTTCTTTTCATATCATCTCTCTTATCCAAGACACTCAAATGGAGGAGTTTCTACCGTTTAAGATTCAACGATCCTCCGACACATAACGGCCGATAATATCGACAATATCGGCAGCAACCTCGATCTTGGGCTTACACGGAATCTCCATCGGTTCTCCCTGCTTACCGATAACAGTTACTTTATTCGTATCACACTGAAATCCCGCACCCGCATCCCGCAATGAATTCAAAACGATAAAATCAAGATTCTTTTTCTCCATCTTCAAACGGGCATTCATTTCCTCGTCATTGGTTTCGAGAGCAAAACCCACCAAACACTGTCCGGGTCTTTTTCTTCGTCCCAACTCTGCCGCTATATCGGGATTCGGTCGAAGCCGAAGAATCCGGTCTTCCCCTGTTCGTTTCAATTTCACATCGCTTACCGTTTCGGGAGCATAATCGGCAACGGCCGCACACATAATCGCTATATCCGACCGGTCGTACTCGGATAGCACAGCCCTATACATTTCTTCGGCAGACTCGACATCGATACGGTCGATCGATGAATGATTCGTTTTCAGACTCACCGGGCCAGCAACCAACATAACTTCGGCTCCCGCCTCGGCACAGGCTTCTGCAAGGGCAAATCCCATTTTCCCGGACGAGTAGTTACCGATAAAACGCACCGGATCGATTTTCTCGTAAGTAGGTCCCGCTGTAATCAAGACTTTTTTCCCGGAAAGCGGCTTAGAAATTTCAAAAAAACGATCGAGTATTTCGACTATCTTCTCGGGTTCTTCCATACGTCCTTTGCCGGTAAGATGACTGGCTAACTCACCGGTAGCCGGTTCTATGATATGATTTCCATATGACCTCAACATATCCAAATTACGTTGTGTCGAAGCATGGGCATACATATCCAAATCCATTGCCGGAGCCACAAAAACAGGAGCTTTACAAGACAGATAAGTCGTAACAAGCATATTATCGGCTATCCCGTTGGCCATCTTACCGATTGTCGCAGCCGTGGCCGGTGCAATGAGCAAAGCATCTGCCCAAAGCCCCAAATCGACGTGGCTATGCCATTCGCCGGTATTGGCCGTAAAAAACTCACTAACCACAGGCTTGCCGCTCAGCGAAGACAAGGTAACCGGCGTAATGAATTCTTTCCCCGAGGGAGTCATTACCACTTGTACTTCGGCTCCCCGCTTTATCAGCAGACGCAGTAAATAGGCTGCTTTATACGCGGCTATACTACCCGTAATACCCAATATGATATGTTTTCCTTTCAACATCGTTGAAGCTCTATTTTTTACGCAATTTAGAAACGCCGGCGTGCGCGAGTATATATTTCAGTTATGACGTTTTTCGTATTCAACGGGAAATCGCCCTGCATCATCCAACTGTAATAACTCGGTTCTAATTGGAAAACTTCCTCGACGGAACGCCCTTTGTATTTCCCGAAATTAAATACAGCCACATCGTACTCATTAAGAATAATACGCCCTGCGAAATCTACATTTCTATTTTGAGTCGAAAACGATACCCACGAGTCTATATCGTTCGTGAGATACTTTCCTTCATACTCTTCTTTCATCTCCTCCGTATAACGGTCGAGCTGAGCCTTAAACACCTCATAAGTCGCCCGCGTATCGGCCAAAGCCGAATGGGCATCGACCAACGGCGCTCCACAATAGAATTTGTAAGCGGCTTTTAACGTGCGAGGCTCCATGATATGATAGATAGTTTGTACATCGACAAACTTTCTTTTCGATATATCGAGATTGACCCCGGCTCTCAACAACTCTTCTATAAGTAGAGGAACATCAAAACGATTGGAGTTAAATCCGGCAATATCGGCTCCTTCGAACACCTTCGCAATATTCCGCGCCACATCTTTGAACAGCGGCTTATCGGCCACCATTTCGTCCGTAATATGGTGAACGGCCGTCGAAGCCGGAGGAATGGGTATTCCCGGATTGATATAAATATCTTTTTCTTCTGTTTTTCCGTTCGGAAACACCTTTACATAAGCCAACTCTATAATTCGGTCGGTCGTTATATTCGTTCCGGTCGTTTCCAAGTCGAAAAAGACAAGCGGATTCTTTAAGTTCAAATTCATCTTCTGTTATTCAATCGCTTAGGCTTTATTAAAAATCGCTGAGCATCATCGGCATTAACAGCATCAACAAATCTTCATTTTCTTTATTTTCCAGCGGCAGGATCACCCCGGCGCGAGTCGGATCCGAAAGTTCTACGAGTACCTCGGTTGCCGATATATTATTCAAGATTTCTATCAAAAACGAAGCTTTAAATCCAATAGTCAAATCGTCGCCGGTATAATTGCATGCCACTTTTTCCTCTGCCGAAATCGAGTAGTCCTTATTCTCGGTAGATACGACCAACTCCCCGTTTTTCAGTTGTAATTTAGCCAATCCCAAAGCAGCATCGGCAAATACGGATACACGACGCAAAACGTTGACAAACAAAGCGCGGTCGATAATTAAACGATTGGGATTATTCGTCGGAATAACCGAGTTATAATTGGGATAATTACCCTCGATAAGCCGGCAATTCAAAACAAAATCCGAAAGTTTGAAGCATGCATTTTTCGAATCAAAAGCCAACTCCACCTTTCCACTCTCTTTCGGGAGTATAGCCTTCAACAAATTGGCCGGCTTTTTCGGTAGTATAAACGCTGCCCGTACACCGGGGGCAATGCCCTGATTTTTGAACCGAACCAGTTTGTGTGTATCGGAAGCGACGAAAGAAACGCTATCTTCAAAAATATCCATGAATATACCATTCATAATTGGCCGAAGTTCGTCCTCGGCAGTAGCGAACAACGTGCAACCTATACCGTTAAGTAATTGTTGAGCTTCGACAGAAAACGATACCGCAGAAGAATCCATCGGCATTTTGGTAGGATACTCGTCACCATTCACCCCGATAAAGTTATAGCGTCCGTTCTGGAAGTAGAGGAATATTTCCAAATTATTGTCATCGATCTCAAACGTCAATGGTTGATCGGGCAACTCTTTCAACGGTTCGAGCAATATTTTCGCATTGACAGCAAAAACACCCTCTCCCTCGGCTTCCATTACATCGATAGCCGTAGTCATAGTCGTCTCCTGATCCGATGCCGTCATAGACAATCGAGTTCCTTCGAGACGAAATAAAAAGTTGTCGAGAATAGCCATCGAGTTTTTCGAGTTAATTACTCGGCTAATAGTTTGCAAATGCGATAGCAACAGCGTGCTGGATACGATAAATTTCATAAATATATCTTTTTATTTATTTGTTTCACTACATTCTCTCGATAGCTCTTTCACTGACTATCAAGCCCGAACAAAGCAACCTACTCGGTACTTTGCCCTCATATCTTTAACGAACAAATGTAATGAAAATTTTTTTCTCTACCGACTAATTCGACAGAATAAATAAAGAAGTTATCAACAGACAATGACGACAAGATTGCCTCCTCCCGGTTTTTCCTCGAAACGTATTCATTTCTCGAATATTATTTTTATATTTGGCTTTACGCTCACTTATTCGTTATATTTGTAGAATATAAGATGAATCAAAAGAATATAAGTATTATTTGTATAGCTTTATGCCTAATTCTGATAGGAAGCTATATCCTCCGGCAAAATTACCTGCTCGAAAAAGCATATAAAACGGCCGGTATATATGATTATATTCCCGCAGAAGAAAGTAAAATAATTCTTGAAATAGAGCAAATATCGCAAATCGACTCCATTACATCTCGTTTACCCATTTTACGACGAGTATTCCCTATCCTATCGTTATGGCAGGAAATACTTTCTTCGGCCCGATTACCCGAAACCAGCGCTATAACCATCTCTTTTTCGGAAACAGGGGAAGCTGCGATCTGGTACTGCATGCCCCGACAGAAACAAAAAAATCTAAAAAAGATACTACCCCGGCTAATATCGAATAATTACCGCCCCGTTTGCGAAACCAAAGGTTCGATTACTGTCAACCACTACGCTCTGCACAACGGTTCTTTTTTGCATGTGCTTTTTGCTCCGGGCGTCACTGCTATCTCTTTCGAATCTTCTTTATTCCGGGAAGCCCAACGAACCGTAGACAAATTAAGCCGACGAGAACAATTCACACGCACACGCCAAACTCTCGATTCCCAAGCTGCGGCAAGACTTTTGCGGCAAATACCAGAAAATTCGTATCGCAACTCAGGTAGATGGCAAGGGGAAAATATCTACTTGTTCGAAAAGAAAGCCGACGAGAAAGTAGCAACCTTCTCCAATGACTCAACCGCAACAGCAGCTACAACCACATCACTCTCTGAAACTACAAAATAACGGAATGAATCGACTGAGCCGAGTTTTTCTTATCCCCCTCACAACTCTTGTCTGTACCAAGATATTGATTTTATCTTTATTTTATGAACAATACCCTCACCAATTTCAATAGAGCTCGGATAAAAAACAAAAGAGGCCGGCTATCTACAAGATAACCGACCTCTTATAGTGTCCGAGATGAGATTCGAACTCACACGAGCCAACGCCCACTACCCCCTCAAAGTAGCGTGTCTACCAATTCCACCACCCGGACAGTATTACAGTATCTATTAGAAGGTGCCCAGAACAGGACTCGAACCTGCATGCCTCTCGACACACGCACCTGAAACGTGCGCGTCTACCAATTCCGCCACCTGGGCATATACCACCGAAAGATACCGATGGAGCGAAAAACGGGACTCGAACCCGCGACCCCAACCTTGGCAAGGTTGTGCTCTACCAACTGAGCTATTTTCGCCTTTCAAAATTTCAATTTATTCTTCTGGAACGCTATCCAAATCGAGAGCGAAAAACGGGACTCGAACCCGCGACCCCAACCTTGGCAAGGTTGTGCTCTACCAACTGAGCTATTTTCGCAATTGCGAGTGCAAAGATAGTTTTACTTTTCGGTTTATGCAAATGGTTTACTAATTTTTTTCATCGAACAAGCTCCTACAAAACAATTAGCTTTTGAATCATAGAAAGTTATTATCCGATAGAATTTTTCCCGATAAGCGAATAAAATTCTCGTCTCCACTCTTCCTGTTCGAATTTACCACTACTATCGTATGTAACCGTAACAGTTCCTTGCTTCTCGACTCCTCGCATCTGCATACAAAGGTGGCGAGCTTCTACGACGACCATCACACCCTCGGTAGAAAGCGTATCGGTAAGGCTTTGACAAATCTGTGCCGTAAGACGCTCCTGCACCTGAAAACGCCGGGCAAACACTTCGACCAAACGAGCCACTTTACTCAAACCGACAATACCGCCAGACGGGATATATCCGACATGGACTTTCCCGAAAAAGGGAAGTAAATGATGTTCACAAAAAGAATAAAACTCAATGTCGCGTACTACTACAATGCGAGATCCCGTATGCTCAAATACTGCCGATGATATAATTTCCCGCGCCGATTGACGGTATCCTCTCGTTAATTGCATCATCGCTTTCGCCGTACGTTCGGGAGTCTTGCGTAATCCCTCACGGTCAGGATCATCGCCCAACAAAGAAATAATAGCTCGATAGTGCTCGGCCAATTCTTTACAAATGCGGCGTTGCTCCTCCGAGGCCAAAACAGACTGTTCTTCCTCCATCGCTCAAAGTTATTCTGTAAATCCCTGATGTATCTGTATATGTATTTTGTCCCGAACGACACGCATCTCCCGTGCCATTTGGGGAAACTCTTTCTTTAATTGTATCAACGCATTTCCGGCTTCCTCATACGAACGAAAATCGCCCACTCTCAATCGCCAAAACGGAGACGTAAAAGTCACGTATGTTTCCAATTCGGGAAAAGCCTGTTGAATAAGTCCCTCTTTATATAAGGCATTATTTTTAGCCGTACGATAGTCATTATCGGAAAATACTTGTATACGAAATCCCGAGGACTGGGCATAACCTTTATTTCCGTCGTACTTTATCACCCCTTCTGCCCGACTTACCCGCTTAGCCAACTGAGCCGGTTGTACGACCTTGACTTTACCACCCGTCTCGGGTCGTTCGAGATATTGAACGATCGAGGTATCCATAACGGCAATTTGAGCTCGCGCCCCATTCGTTAAACCAATCATGGACAACAGCAAAATAAAAAAAAGAGACTTGCGCATAACCAACGTTTTCATTCAAAATAGTAAGGCTGCAAAAATAAGTATTTATTCTTACTTTTGCAGCCTTTATAAAGTCTATTTTATCAGAATGCAGTAATAATGCCCATAAATGAATCGGCTTTCAAAGCAGCACCACCGATAAGACCACCATCTACATCGGGTTTAGCGAACAACTCGGCTGCATTGCTCGGCTTACAGCTTCCACCATAAAGGATCGAAGTATTCTCTGCCACTTCTTTTCCATACTTGTCGGCAATGGTCTTACGGATAAAAGCATGTATTTCTTGAGCTTGGTCGGCAGTTGCAGTCTTTCCTGTACCGATCGCCCAAACCGGCTCATAAGCCAAAATGATTTTTCCGAAATCCTCAGCAGAAAGGTTGAATAAAGACTCTTCCACCTGAGCTTTCACGACATCGAAATGTTTTCCGGCTTCACGTTCTTCCAAAACTTCCCCGATACAAAAAATAGGAGTCAGCCCATTAGCCAAAGCCAAAAGAACTTTTTCTTTTAAGATTTCGGGAGTTTCGTGATAATATGCACGACGTTCGGAGTGACCGAGAATAACATATTGAGCACCCGTCGATGCCACCATCTTGGCAGAAACCTCTCCTGTATAAGCGCCTTCCGTTTTATCGGCACAATTTTCAGCACCTACCCCGATACGTTTGGTATCTACGGCATTGACCACCGACACTAAATGAGTAAACGGAGTAGCGATGATAACATCGCACTTAGTAGATACCCCTGCCAAAGCGGCATCTATTTCCTTAGCCAATGCTACTCCTTCTTGAAGAGTAGTATTCATTTTCCAGTTTCCTGCAACAATGTTTTTTCTCATAACAAATAAATTTTTATTGGTTAAAACTATACATTATTTTTTTCTATCATATCATTTTCATTCTCCTTTTTCTTTCGACGATGGGCATCCCGCCACTGCCGTACGCGTCCGATTATCATCGCCACGGTTTTCTCGGTCAACAACAAAAAGAGCATCGGCACGGCATATAACAAAACGATAAACCATATCCGTCTTTCCAGTCGATAAATTTCCGGCTGACCGTATGTAAGCTTATCCAGCGGCTGAACCAACAAAGTCTCATCGGGCAATTGTGAAGGAGAAGTTTTTCGTAATATCGTCCCCCCCTTCAATAACAGCACACACGGATTTCCTCTCGCAATAGTGCGGATAACCGTTTTATCCATAAAATAGAACGGATATTCTGCCCCTGTATTTTCTTGCCAAGCCTCTACACCCTGCGGGGTAGAAGCCGTAACGCAAGCAAACTCATATCCACGCTCGACACAATAATCATAAAGCTCGTTAATTCGGTCGACCTCACTATCATCGGCAGTTTCAAGATCTGGCGAAAGCAATAGAACACGATAGTTCTCGTCATAAATAATATCCTCGGTTATATCGGTCGCTCCACGATAGATAGTAAAATCCTCGATTATCGGTGTTACGGATTCCTGTCCCGAAACTGTCTTCTCATACCTATCTACAAATACCCACCCCTCTTCTTCCGAAGGCAGATTATCGAGTAAAAACTCCTCCCTCTCGCCGTTCTTCTCATAAATGAACACAAATTCACGCTCCGGCTCTTCGACAGCCAATGCTTCCGGTATATTTACGCCTATTTTATAAGGCCGAAAATCGAGATAGGGCTGATAATACGTACCAATATAAACAAAAAAGAAGACAAACAACAGCGAATACAATCCGGTGAGCCATTGCACCTGCTGATTATACAAAGCTCTCAAAGAGGTATTCCGGTAAACTAAAAACAATACGATAATCAATAGCAATACATTTTTGAAAAATGTAGCCCAGTTACTTAGATGAACCGCATCCCCGAAACAACCACAATCGGATATAGGATTGGCTATTGCCAAATAAAGAGTGACAGGAGTCATCACACAAAGAAAAACAAAGATCAGCCGAGGGGTAGACTTACGATAAGATCCAAACAGCAGATGTACTCCTAACACAAACTCGATGACAGAAAGAGCCACCGAAAAAAGCATGGCAAAAGAAGAAAGGAAATCGAGATGAAACGCCGAAAAATAATCCTGAAACTTATAAACCGTGCCATAGGGATCGATAGCCTTCACAAACCCCGAAAACACAAACGTCCCGCCTACGATCAAGCGAGATAGAAAAACAAGCCATTGAATCAAAGAAGATTTCCTATTGTCTTTAATCGTCTTGTTCGCCATATTCTATTTTTATAAGACCAAACAATGAATAGTTAATCATATCCATATAGTTGGCATCGACCCCTTCCGAGACAAGAGTTTTACCGTTGTTATTCTCTATTTGCTTAGTCCGACAAATCTTTGTCAATATCAAATCGGTGTATGAACTGATGCGCATACTTCTCCAAGCCTCGTCGTAATCATGATTTTTGGCATACATCAACTCCTTTGTTTCCGTCATGTATTTGTCATACAGATCCAAAGCCCTCTCAACAGTTATATCCTCCGAATCGGAATATCCGAGATGCAATTGAATTAATCCTATAATACCATAGTTAACAATTCCGATTAGTTCCGAACGGATACCCTCATCTATTTTGCTTTCGCCTTTCGTCTCTATACTTCTTATACGTTTTGCCTTAATAAAGATTTGGTCGGTGACCGACTGCGGACGCATAATCCGCCATGAAGCGCCATAATCTTTCAGCTTCTTGACGAATAAATCCCTGCAAATAGAGATAACGTGTTCGAACTGTGCAATAGTATCTGCCATGATAAATGTATTTTCAAAGATAGCAACCGACTACATGCAAAGGTGAAAATATACCCGCTTTACACAAAGCCCAACTACTTCCGACTTTCGCATACAAAGATACAATTTTATTCTAAATACTTGCGTATCTAAACAATGATTGACATTTATTCCAGCAAGATTAATATTAAATTAATTAAGCCCTATTGATACTTTCTTTTTTAGATAAAAAACATAAGATATATCAAATCATATTCGGAAGAATAAGAGATAAACAAGATTATTTGATTACTTTATTTAAACCCGTTGACGGAATTAAATTAGCGCATATTTGACTCTGCCAATCGGTTTCCTATTTTTGTAGTTAATATATTGCAGGATTGTCAGTGCGCTAATCTTCCCAATGATTCGGGTGAACAACCCTTGTGTATCTTTTGCATAATTGCGTATGATCATGAACTGGTCACACAGTTGCGAGAATAAAGTCTCTATCCTTTTTCTTGCTTTGGCAAAGGGAGGGAATGTCGGTTTCCATTCTTTCTGATTTATCCTATAAGGCACTTCTAAACGTATGTTTTCCGTTTCAAAAAGATCCAGTTGCACTTCTGCGCTGATATATATCCTCTGTCACCAATGACAGTGCAATTGCTAAATTCTACTTTGATATCTTTCAGATAATGAATATTGCCTTAGTCAAGGCAAACGAATGTGTCACTCCACTTAATCCGCAGACAGCGTGAAGTTTATATCCGTAATAGTAAATGCCCTGTGAGGCACAATAACCGAATGAAGGAGCTTTTCCAACATCTTTCCTGCCATCTGTTTGCAGATGTCGAGAAATTTTGCGAATATTGCATATAAGTTGTGCATATGATAATGGTAAATCAGATGATTGGATACCTCTAATTTACTAACTATTAGCAACATGCACAACTTCCTAAACATAAATCTTTTAACTTTCTAATTCCGCCAACGTTTTTTTAGTCGTTTTGTATGATTGATGTTAATGATTTTAAACAAGAAATAGAGTGCATCTATAAGGATGAAAAATATTCTGTCCGAGATAATGGAGCTGTTTTCCGGCATCCTCGTGATGGGAAACGGCCTCGCAAATATGACAATTTTTGGACTTTCGGAAAGCCCAATGACACACACGGATATATGGAAATCGCCTCTGTCCGTGTTCATATCATTGTTGCAACAGCCTTTCATGGCCCGAAACCGACGAAAGAACATGTTGTCGATCATATAGATACGAATCGCCGCAACAATCGTCCGGACAATCTTCAATGGGTTACTCGATTAGAGAACGCACTCGATAACCCAATTACTCGTAAACGTATCATTATGCGTTGCGGTAGTATCGAAGCGTTTTTGGCCAATCCGTCTTTGTTGAGAGAAAGCGATGTTACCCCCGATTTCAGTTGGATGAGAACCGTTACGAATGCCGAAGCTCAAGTCAGTAAAGAGCGATTATTGGCATGGGCTGAAAGCGACAAGCCGACATCTGGCGGTGCTTTGGGCGCATGGGTATATAGTCAGCAACCTATTTCGCAAAATGACGGTCAGTCATCGAATGTAGACGAAATTGACAAGTTGCAATCCGATTCCTTAAACGGTTGGGGTCAAATTCCGCCTCGTTCATATGAACGTCCCGATGAGCCGGAACAAAGAAAGCAGAATGTTATGCCCTCGTTAACACCCGGAGCAGCCCAAGAAATCTATTTCTATAATGATAAACCTAATGAATACCCATGTACCCCGCAGGAATACAATGATGATCCTTTGATAGCTTATGCAGCCAATCTGACCGAAAACGCTGTATTTTGGCGGAATAATAATGGAGATCGCGAGTATGTGGTAGACAAATTTGGATTTTCGGAAGATCGAAATTCTCTATATGTAATGACTAAATCCGCATACGTGTGGCGAAGCCAAGATGACGGAGACAGGATTGCTGTCCCCATAGCAAACCTCAATAAAGGCGAAGTCAGCGAAGATGAGTTAAATTATCAACTCGGAGAGATTGTGTACAAAGATAATTTATTCGTACATAAAAGGGTAGAAACCGACTTTATGCCCAAAGAGTATTTAGAGGAGATATTTGCTAAATACACAAAGACGAGTGGATAAATATTATGCAATGTTGTTTGGGACAAAGTTTATCGACTTCGCCAAAGTTCAACTTTTTATTCATAATATCAAATTTTACACTAAAAAAAGCCCGACTCTATAAAAGTCGGGCTATATAAAGGGTCGTATCAAAGGATGCGATGAAACTCCGAAAGACAGGATTTGAGAGCCTTCGCCCCTTTGTAATCCACCGTGCTAAGCATACCTCGAAAGGCGTGGCCCGCCATTGGAACGAAAAGCTTGTCTCGGCATTTCATAATTTTTGATGAGTTTCCCAATCTACTTTGATACGACCGGGCTTTCTCTTGTCTTTGATACAAAGCTAACCAAATACTTTGAATAAACAAAATATTTTCAATAAAAAACTAAGTATTTTCTTACAATTTATAAAGGTAGCGAAAACCAATTAACAATCAAATAGTTATCAATTTTTGTTTTTGGTTGATGGTAGAGAAAGCGAGCATTATAGGGGATGTTTTGCTGCGACTTTCGTTACTTACCCGTTACCTTGCAAACAGGGATATTCCAAGGAGTTTAAACGGCTATTTTTCAATGCATTGCGTTACTTTTCATAACTTCAAAAAGCTCAATATTTATTAATTTTGTAACTAAAAGAAGCGAGTTTATGAGAAGTACATTTTCCGTGTTGTTTTACACCAAGAATCAATCGATGAAAGATGGTAAAGTTCCCATTATGGGGCGTATAACCATCAACAAGACTACCGCCTGCTTCAGTTGTAAGCGGGAAGTTTCACTGGCATTATGGGATGCTAAAGCCAATAGAGCGAAAGGAAAATCCGACGTGGCCAGACGGCTGAACCAGGAGCTTGAGCATATCAAGGCCCAAATAGCAAGACATTACCAGTATATCTGTGACCATGATAGTCTGGTGACTGCTAAAAGTGTCTACAAGCGCTATCTTGGTTTTGGAGATGGTTATCACACCCTTATGGGGCTGTTTAGGGAGCAGCTTGCCTCCTACAAGGAAAAGGTGGGCAAGGAAAAGGCGGCAAGCACCTATCGTGGGCTGGTGGCAGACTATAACAACCTACTGCTTTTCCTCAAGGAGAAGAGGCGTATCGAGGATATAGCCATCGCTGAGCTTGAGAAGAAGTTCATTGAGGACTATTACAACTGGATGCTCGGGACATGCGCTTTGGCCAGCTCGACGGCTTTTGGCCGGGTCAACACCCTGAAATGGCTGATGTATACCGCCCAGGAAAGAGGCTGGATAAGGTTTCATCCGTTCATCGGTTTCGACTGCCTACCCGAATACAAGCGGCGTTCCTTTCTCACCGAAGAGGACTTGCAAAGTGTCATCCATGTCAAGTTGAATTACAAGCGCCAGCGTGCTATCCGTGATATGTTTCTATTCATGTGTTTTACTGGTTTGGCGTATGCAGATCTGAAAGAGATCACGTACAAGAATATCCATACGGATTCCGAGGGTGGTACATGGCTGATGGGCAACCGTATAAAAACCGGTGTGGCCTATGTGGTGAAGCTGCTGCCTATCGCCATCGAACTGATCGAGAGGTACAGGGGGGACAATGAAAAGAAAAGTTCGCCTGACAAGGTGTTTCCCGTAGGCGAATACCAGACTATGGTATCCAGTCTGCGGGTTCTAACCAGAAAGTGCGGCTGCTCTACCGAGATAACCCCGCATATCGGGCGTCATACTTTTGCCGTCCTGGCTATTTTAAAAGGGATGCCGCTGGAGACCCTGCAGAAAGTGTTGGGACACAAGTCCATCCTTTCTACCCAGATTTACGCCGAGCTGATCAATCCGAAAGTCGGTGAAGACACGGACAAGCTGTGTATGAAGATCGGTGACGTATACCGGCTTACCGACTAAAGAAACAACCGGGTATTAAAAAACTCCTTCAGCGACTTTTGGCCGAAGGAGTTTTTTCATGCAGAAGTATACGTCATTTATCTCATATACTTTCTGAAGTCCTTGTAATTCTTTTTCAGAACCTCGTACAATCCGCTTTCCGGATATAGCAGTTTACCTCCCGCAGTGGTGACGGAGGTATAAGGAATCGCTTTCTCGTCCCTGAGGGCCTGCAGTGTCCTTTTGGAGATATGTAGTTTCTTACAAACTTCCTCTCCTGAGAGATAATGTTCATCGGCTATGCCCGGGCGTATTCGTTCCGTTGCTTTTTCCAGCGCTCTTCCGGTTCTCTTGATCCATCCGGTAAGTTCCTTGAACTCTTCCGAATCTTTGGTAATGATTTCTGCCATCTGTTATTTTTTGTTTTTTATTAAACCTTCTTCCAGTATTTTCTGTATGTCCGTTTCACGGTAGAAATATTTTCCACCGATATGGGAGCAGGGAATCAATCCCCAGTTCCGATGTGCCTGAAGGCATCTCTTTGAGATACCCAGAGCCTGACACACCTCTTGCGCGTCAATCCATTTATCCGGAGATGGCGGGGCGGTTTTCCGATTGAACTCTTCCATTTGTACAGACAGTGTGCTAAGCTGTCGTTTTAATTCCAGATAAGCACTCGTTTCAATAATTGTTATTTCCATAATTAAATGTTTTTAATAAATTCAAATGCAAGATACTGAAGATGAAAGCATTTCTCTTTTTGTGTCATACATAGTCATATATTGTCACTAATGGCCGGTCGCTTTTCCCAACAAGGCTGTCGTAAACCGCTATACCCTTTGTTGGCAGCCTGTTCCGCTTCGGTATGATGTATACGGGCTTATCCCTTATTTGTTTCCTACCATACAGGGTGCGCCTTTGGACATTCAAGGAAAATCCCGGCCCTGTCTTCCGGAAACTGACCGGAAATGGTTCCTTTCCAAACGGTGCCTACCAGCTCAATTACAACTATGCGGGGTACTGGCAGTCCGCTATCCTTCAGTTTTTCTGTCCTTGAATGTAAGCTCTACCTTGTAATTCTCGTCCATTCTGAGTGACGCCTCATAGGGCTTTCCAGCCTTGGTAGTGAATTTCAGGAAGGGGGTAGCTTCCCCTGTCATCAGCCGTATCATCTCTTCGTTTGTCATCTCCCGTCCGTTGAACATGCGCGGAAGATGGAACGCGCAGTTGGGATCTCCGCATTTGGCCACCCTCTCGTAGAGTGTTACTGTCCCTGTTCCACATTTCGGGCAGGTGCACCTTGTCACGCCCGGATTCCTGATCTGCAGAGCGAGCAGTTCCGATACGATCTTCCGTGCATACTCATGGATACCCTTCATGAACTTTCCGGCACTGAGCCTTCCTTCCTCGATTTCATGCAGCGCCTCTTCCCAGGCGGCCGTCATAGCCGCGTCGGCAATCTGTTTGTCCCCTACGATGCTGTATATCTCCAGCCCCTTCTCCGTCGGGATGAGACGGTTTCCGATACGCTCTACGTACCGGCGAGCCACCAGCAGATCGATAATTCCTGCACGGGTGCCCGGTGTTCCCAGCCCGCACCTCTCCGTTATTTTCTTTTTGCTTTCACCGTCCGCCGTACCGCCGGCGTTTTTCATGGCAGCCAGCAGTCCGGCTTCCGTGAATAGTGGCAGTGGCTTTGTACTGTCTTCCAGTATTTCTGTTTCCAATACTGCCTGCGCCTCTCCCCGGTGGAACTGCGACAGGAGTTTGTCTTCTTCCGCCATGTCCGGCATGTTATAAATATCCCGCCATCCCGGGTACTTCACACATGAGGTTCCGGCCTCAAATTCCATTCCGCCGTAATCGACCCTGACACGTACGCTCTCCCTGACACATCTTTCGGAAAATGCTTCCAGCATCCTTCCGGCGATCATGGAGTAAATATTCTGCTCGTCCGGAGAGAGTCCTTCGGGCACCTCTCCCGTGATGAGAAGGGCATGGTGTTCCGTTATGCTGTTTCCGTCCACCGCATGAGGGTTCAGTCCTTTCTCGAGCAGCCTTTCTGCGTGCCTTCCGAACCGGGGATGTCCTTTAAGGGAGGCGACGAGCGTGGGTGCCTGCTCGAAGATATCTTCCGGAATGTGGCGGCATCCGGTTCTCGGATATGAGACGTATCCTCTTTCGTAGAGTCTTTGGACGATGGCGAGTGTCTGTCCGGCTGTCATGCCCAGGCGCGTATTGGCCTCCTGTTGCAGGCCGGTCAGGTCATGTGGCAGAGGAGGCTCTTCCACGCTCTCTTTCTTTTCCACGGCAAGGACCGTACAACGGCTTTCGCCCTCCAGTCCGTCCCGGGCTTTTTCCGCATCTTCTTTCCTTTTATACCGGAGAGGACATGTGAAAAGAACTTTCTGCCCGTCCTTGCAGACCCCGGTCTGCAGTTGGTAATAGCTCACGGGCACAAAATCCCTGTTCTCAAGATAACGGCGGCAGACCAGTGCCAGCGTGGGTGTCTGCACCCGTCCGAGCGAGTAGTTGCCCATGCCGGCGGCTATCCCCAAGGCGATGCTTGCGTTCACACCCAGTATCCAGTCTGCTTCCCTGCGTGCCCTCGCCGCCAGGGCGAGGTTGTCGAAGTCACCGTCCTCTCTCAAATTTTTGAAACCATTCAGGATAGCCTTTTCCGTCAGGGAGGATACCCACAGGCGCAGAGCCGATTTACGGTAACCGAGATAGTCCAGGAGATACCGGCTGACGAGTTCTCCTTCACGCCCCGCGTCCGTGGCTATGACAATCCCGTCGGCGTTTTCGAGCAACCCGCGGAGCACTTCCAGTTGCCGGGTGGCTACCGGGTCGGTGACATATCCTTCCTCCGTCCTGACTTGTCTGACAACGAGGCGGAACGGTACCGGAATGAGGGGAAGTGCCTGCCGTTCCACACGGGCGGGTCCGTAAGCGGACGGCGGTGCCTGTGCCAGCAGGTGGCCGTAAGTTCATGTAACGGCATACCCGTTGCCGTAAAGATATCCTTCCGCCTTTTCGTTGGCGCCCAATACGGAGGCGATGCTCCTTGCCATGGTTGGCTTGTCTGTAAGTACGATTCTCATAATTTTTTGTTTTTATCAGGTAAATAATTAATTACATGCTTATGCCTTTATTTTTGGCTTTTGTATTTTTGACTTTTGTGTTCCGGACCGTTCTCTTCTCCCTTGCGGTATTCCTTCCGTTTCTTTCCGCCTTTTCGGAGAGCGGTACGGCCTCTTCCACCCTTTGGAAAACGGAAGAGACCTTCGGGCTGTCAGGCCGACGGACGGGAAACATGTCATACCCGCCCGGGCCGGCATCCAGCCTCACGTGTTCCAAGGGGCGCAAATATTGTTGTCCTTTCCCGTTGGAGGTAAACTCGTAGATGACCGTCTCCCTTCCTTGCAGCAGGCTTTCGTAGTTCTGGTAATATAGACTCTCCGGCGGCACGCCGTTCTGCCGCAGCATCCCGCAGATCCCATCCGGACAGAGGGCACCGAACCGTCTGTCATGGGGAGCCATGAATATATACCTGTAGGTAGAGAGCAGCAGCCTCTCTGTGAGCAGGCTGGGACAATGCTCATAGCCAGTCATTCGGTTTATCATCCTTCCGACACGGTCCAGTCTTTTGGCAAGGTCACGCGGTCTGGAATGCAACGGGATGCTCCCCAGCTCTTCCAGCGAGAGGTTGATACGGCCGATGACCGCCCTTTCCCAGTCCGCTGTCAGGTCCGCGCGGTTCTGCCGGAAGTTGTCGCGGAGAATCCGCAGCGGGTTTCTGGTGCCGAGGAATAGCCTGATACGTTTTCCGGGTGTCGGTTCCCTAAGATTGGACGCGCTCCAGCGGATGACGTTAAAGCGGTAGGCGTCCATGAACTGTCGTAGCGGGTTACGATATGAGAAGATCTCCCTCAGTGTCCGCATCAATGCCCGCCGACCGACAGTATGGCGGCTCATGTCGACAGCCTCTTCCGGGGGGAGTGGTTTGTTGGTTGCCATATATGCTTATAATTTACAGTTTTACTTGTCTTCCTTCGGCATGTTTCCGTTTGGAAGAGGGTTGTTTTCTTCTTTTGTCGGTATCGGCCATCCGAGGGGGATCCGCCGGACTTTCCAGCATGCGTGATATCCTGTCGGCATATCTCGTTTCTGACCGTGGCATCCCTGTCCGGACTCCCTCCCTTGCCAACAGGGCGTCGGCGATCTTCCTGGAAGTCTCCCGGAGCTCCGCTATCCTCTCCTCAAAGGAAAAGTCCGGATGGAGCTCCTTTTCTCTGGATAGCCTTCCGAGTTCTTTTTCCACGGGAGCAAACTCCTTCCTGTAGCGGAACGGCTCCTCCAGCGCCAGGTGGGCATATCCCTTTTCAGCGATGTCCTGCAGGGTCATGATATCCAGGTTGCGTCTGGAAAGCTCCAGGGATCCGGCCGTAACGAACCTGTCGAGGTTGGCCGCCGTGGGCGAGAGGTCGAAGGAGGCTACCGGACGGTAATTTTCGAACACTTCCAGTCCGGGCTGGGAGGTGGGGAAGCATCGTTCAGGCTGCCGGGACATCTCCAGCAGCCGTTTTGACGAGGTTCCGATGCGGAATATGGACAATGTCCCCGGTCCCTTTCCACAAGGTGAGTAGAAATTGTCAGCTATTTCCTGCAGGTATTCGCGCAGGTGACGCGGGCCGTGCAGCCCCCCGTTGAACACCCTGACACCCTGGTCTGTTTTTACGGCGGTCACGAGGAACCGGGCGCTCCTTCCTTGAAAGATACGTTCCCGTGCGGTCTCGTATGCCACAAAGTCTTTGTATCCTGGCGAGTATTCCAACCCTTCCAGATGCCTGAGGTCCGTTTCCACACCATGTGCCTCCAGGTAGGCGGCCCGTCTGAGCGGGACGGAGTTACCGTCCGTGATTCCGCCCTTTTCGATGATGAAACGCCATGCCTGCCTCGGCTCCTTCTCCAGCAGTCCGGCGACAGGGGGTAGCTCCTCTTTCCGGATGCCGGCATAGAAGAGCAGCAGGTTGTCGGGGACGCCCCGGGCTTCCTCGAGTACGGCTTTACGGGCCGCTTCCTTGACGAACCGGATGAAGGGACTCCCGCTCCGGGGCGTGTGGCCCGTTATCATGAAGGAAGCTATCCGGTTGTCCGGACACAGTTCCAGACAGAAGTCCTTCAGCTCTTCTTTTGGGGAACGCGTTCTTTGCAGTCCCAGCTTTTCCAACCACGAGGCCATATTATCTTCCTATTTTAGTTTTTTTACCTGTCTTTTCCGGTTTCTTTTCCCGCCTGCACCTCATATCCGGGGTGGGCAATTCATATCCCCGCACGTCGTATTCGTTCTGCAGGATGCGCCGTGCCGTATCGCTGACGGCTTGTTTCATAGAGTTTCCCAGCAGCGTATCCGCCTGTGAGGAGAGGAAGGAATGGTTCATCTGCGAGCGCAGGGAGGAAAAGCTGCAGAAATGCTTGAAGTTTCTGTTTTCCGGCATCTCGTCAAGATTTCCCGTCCTGCACAGCCTGTCCAGTATGCCTATGTTGAAGGGAGTCTCATTTTCCCTGAGCCTGAATGTCACCAGCATCTCCCGATATCGGGAGAGGTCGGGTGACATGTCGCACTCCACGGCGGGCTTACACCCCCGCAGGATATCCGCCCGGAGGAATTCCGCCCTGGCGGGGATGAAACGGCACCGGTCGTCAGGGGTGAACATCCTGCCGCACTCCCGCGCCTTTTCCACCAACCTTGCGTTGTCCGTGCTAAAATAATAGACGCCCAGCTTGTCGGTATCCCGGTGTATCGGGCTGAAGAAGTTGTCCGCATTGTACTGGAGATAGCTCTCCGCCCATTCCAGTCCCCGACCTGTATCATCGAAGAGCAGCACGCCCTGCCCGGTCCGTATGGCCGTGAGTACACGGTTGCCGGTATCTCTCTCGCGACTCCGGTGGAAGTCGTGGTAGGCTTCCAGCAGACTGACCGCCCTCCCGTCGTGAAGTGCCCGTTCAAGCTCGCCGACGATAAAGTCCCGGCTGTCGCTCCTCCTGCGGGAGTCGGCTGTCTCATAGACAAAACCGATATCCCGCAGCACCTGGCAGTCGTCGGAAGGCCATGCGCCTCTGTCAACTATATCCCGCACAAGAGGTTCCACCCGGTTGTTTCCCTCACCGGCGGCCTCGATGCAGTAGATCCTTTCCTCGGGCAAGTAGGCCCCTTTCAGTTGTCCTCTGACCTGACTGAAACAGAACTCCCCGAACCGACGGTCCAGGTCATTTACGTCAGAAGACAGCATCCGGCAGTATTCCAGTTCGTTCCTGCCGTTCAATATGAATCCGATATACATGGTGGTACTGTTTTAATTTATAATTTTCTGCCGGAAGGTTTCCTTACCGGCCTTTTTCTTTTCTCTGCTGCCTCCTCACGCTGCCCTACCGGATGACGGATGCCGTCCTTTACCCGGTAGGTCCTGATAGGGAACGGTTCACCGGATACCAGCAATTTGTTTCGTGTAAAATCCGCCATGCAGTAGAGCAGGTGCCGTGAGGCGGGGCGGTCATTCTCCGGCAGGTAAAGGGCGTGGCCTTCGGAGAGTACCCTGAACTGCTCGCTTTCCAGCCTCACGTTTCCCACAAGCAGGGCGGTGTCGGGATTGCCGAGGTATTTCTCCAGCGACCGATGCCCCCTTACGTCAAAGTCCCGGCGGAGGATATCGTCCGCCTTTTTCCTTATCTGGGATGAAAGCTCCCTGAAAGCCTGCGGGTCAAACAGCTCCGCAGCTTTCACCTGCGTCACCTCTTCGAACCGTTCGGACAGGGGAAGCAGTTCTCTGTAATAGGTGAACGGCCGGTCATGGATATTCATGTAGCCGCGCTCCCTGATCGATAGCAGGCGGTATATGTCCTCGTTCCTCTCTCTGGAGGAGAGTTCGAAGCCCGTATATCCCCTTACTTTGGAGAACAGTCCCCGGTATCCGTCGGCTGTCGGATCCATTGCGTGGTAGAGCCTTGGTTCGAGGCTGTCGACAAACCCGGCGGGAAGAACCTCCCGTGGGATGTATTCTGCCTTTTCCGCTCTTTTCCGGGCGGACATGGAATGTCCGCCACCGTTGATATGGGGCATCAGCTCCCTGCGCCGCCCGGAGTACTCGTAGATCTCCAGCGCCCCGTCATGGGCATGCGGTTCGAAGTATCTGTCAGCGGCACGCTGGAGATATCTCCTGAGGGCTTCCTCGCCGGTCTTGCTGGCTGAGAACAGCAGGTAGCCGTGCTTTCGGAGCACCACTTTTAAGGGTGCGGTCCTGTTGTTTTTTTCCATTGTCATCTGTTTCTTATTTTACATTTTGGGACCCATTCCGATCCTTTTACGTGTTTTTCCTGGTGGGCTGTACATCCTCTTCTCGACCTCCGGTCTGATCCTGACGGTTTCCCTGTCCACTGGCGGGTTGCTACCGAAGATAATCCGGTCCGTTTTTTGGTCCACCCATGCGTAGGCATGCGAGGGGTTGTTCCTACTTTCATACGGTAGGTACAGCCCGAGACCTTCTTTCAGTACGCTCCTGTGAGGTCCATAGAGCGGGACACCTTCCAGGGTGACGCGCTCCACCGGGTCATCCAGTATCCTCCCGGCCGTCCGGTGTCCCCGGACATCATAGGCGGAATCCATCAGTTTCTGCAGCTGCCTTCTGGTCTCGAGGATTTGCTGTAGTTCCTCTCTGTCGTAGGCGGATTTTGCAGATATCCGTTGTAATTCCTCCGCCCGACGGTCATAACGCTTCAGGGCATCCAGGGTGTCCGTGATATTGACGTTGCGGGCGCTTATCTCACAGCCCGCGTTATGGCAGAAACTGCGGAAATCCTCCGTAGTGGGTCTCATCTCATTGCTATAGAGGAGTTCCATCCGGCTGCCATGAGGTTTCGGTCCATAAGGGTACTCGTCCGGCTGCATCCGCTTCGGGTTGACCCAGGGGCGGTTAGCAAGTTCCCCTTCGGCCCTATAGACACGTAACGCTCCGGAATTGAATGTCGGATTGAAATAGGCGTCGGCCGTCTGTTGCAGGAACTGCCGCAGCTTTCTCCTGCCTTCCGCCGTGTCGGTAAAGGCGAGGAAGCCGCCCAAGGTCTCTATCGCTGTGTAGGTCTGCTCCATGATGTCTATAACTTTAAATTGTTCCTGTTTCTTTTTGCCCGCGCTTTATCCGTTTTTACTGTCCCCGCCTCATAAGGGATAATCTTGCCGTCCTTAACCTGGTATACAGGCTTGAGCCCCGGGGGATTCTTATAGGCCATGATCCGGTCGCAGGTCTTATCGGCATGGATGTAACGGAGTTCGGGCATTTTTGCCGATAGTCCGGGGAAGTAAATCCATCTCCCTTCGAGCAGTGCCCTTCTTAAAGTGTCATCGGCCTCGTGTTCCCCGATGAGGAACGGCACGCTGCGGTCATTCAGGAGCCGCTCCAAGGTGCGGTACCCCCTTACGTCGAAATCCGTTTTCAGGATACGCTCCGCCTTGCTGTGCATGTCGTCCAGTATCTTTCCCATGTCATCGCCGCCGGGATTTCCCCGAAGAAAGCTGTCCATGCGTTCCACGAATTCACGGAACTGGTGTCGGTAGGAAAAGGCGGGGTCAAGAATGAGCTGCCGGTCGAAGTGGCGGGTAAGGGAGAGCAGCCGGTAGATATCCGCGTTGCATCCGCTCATCCCGCATCCGGAAAACTCCGTGAGGTTGCGGTATCCTTCAGCGGAAGGTGTCATGTCGGTAAAGAAGACCGGATCCAGTTTTCTTTCATCGGGCAGCTCCGCCCGTACCGGGGAGTCCGTGAACTCGTACACGTATCTCCCGGTATCGGGATCTTTCCTGCAGGAGGCGTCAATCAGCGGGGCCAGGCTTGCCGAAACGGAATGCATGTCATATTGTTTGACCGGTCCCGGTTCGCTGTGTATCCACCAGTAGTTGTCCCCCAGATGCTGGTAGAACTCCTCCAGCCCTTTCCGGCCTGTCGGCCCGTCACTGAAAACAAGTATACCCCTTGATGTTTCCACGATATGCAGGGGCAGCCTGTAGGCGGGCTCATAGCCGTATAGCCGCGCCTTCTCGTCCTGCTGACGGCGGAAATCCACCAGGCGGTCGATCTCTGCGGCCGTCAGCCGTAGCCGTCCGCCCGGTTCCATGGACCGTTTCAGGACGGACCTCATGAACACCGCGTCACGCAGGTTGACGCTCACCACCGGTTCCAGACCGCACCTTTGGATATGGGGCAGCAGTTTGCCTGTGATGTATTCCTTCACGGGGATGTCCCGGGATATGGAAGGGACATCGGACATACGGGGGAAACGGTAGATCTCCAGGCGGGTATCGGGGACGAAGGCCGATATTCGGGCGGCCTCCATTCCGACATGCAGCAGGCTGAGGAACTGGTTGGTCATGCCGTCCTGTTCCGGATTGACAGGATAAAGCTGGTAGGAAATCGCGGCATGGGGCTTGTCCATGCTGGTTTCGTACCCGACGAGCAGACACCCTCCGCCGTCCTGCCTGAACAGCTCCTCCAGTTGTTCCATGTTGTCTTTTGGAGATGCCATGCCGTTACATTTTCGGGGTTATCTTTGATTTGCGCGCATAGGCTTTCTTATCAGTTTTTTGCGTTTTCTCCAGTGAGCTATCCTTCTGTTCCTGCCCCTGTCTGTTATCCTGCTTCTTCGTGCTTCTTTCCCACAGGAACTCGGTTCCGCGTTCGGCGGCGCTCATCTGGATGGAGGTCCGCAGGATTTTCCCGTTTGAGGACTTGAACTCGATGGGAACCTCCTTACCGGCCGTGTAGTCGGCATACTCCTGCTGCGAGAGCGTGTAATCCTTGATTTTTTTTGGGCAGCGAGCCTGGTCCGCCGGGAGGAAGAACATCTCGTTGGTAACCGGATCCTTTGAAAGGTAGCACGGTTTCGTCTCCTTGCTGCGGAAGTCGACGACCAGGTCTACCAGCCTTCCGGCGTTGCCCGTCCGGTTCAAGGCGTCCAGTACATCCTCCTCCAGCTTGTATCCCCGGTATTCCTGTCCCACCTTGGGAGCCTGGCGAATAAAGTGCAGGTCGAATTTGGCCAGACCGTTCTCATCACGGAAGAGCGAGAGCTTGGCATCCCCCTTCTGGCGTCCCAGCTCGGTGTTCATGGAGATGTCATAGGCTATGCCGGACTGTCTGCCCTGCAACAGCCTTTCCATGTCTCCCGTCTGTCTGAGCACGTCCGGGGTAAGCCCGTAGCGCTCGGCCTGCTGCCAGTTGATCTCACGCTCATTGAAGAGGTGGTTGTTGTAAATACGGCTGTTCTGTGACAATTCACGTCTGAGGGACTCGCCCCCGGGAAGCTGGGCTTGTTCGATCTTATGCTTCGCTTCCTCCACCGGAATCTTCTCCTCCATCCGGTACAGCGCGTAGCGTGTCGGATGGTTGTACTGGTACATGAAGTTCTTCCCGAAGTTGGTGAAGAAATTCCCGTACCGGTCCACGCGGATAAACTGGCTCTTGTTCGTCTCATTGGCCTCGAGCGTCTCCAGCTCCCCGTTTGCCGCGATGCCCTTGACGCCTTTCGCCTTCTGTTCCTTCTTGTCGTAAGCCATCAGGTAACCCTGCTCCTGAGTGGCGTTTTCGCTGCCTGTGGCAGCCGGTTTTACTTCTTCCATAATTGTTAATTTTAAAAGTGAATGAATCATTTCGGAAGGTAAAATTACTATCTTCGCCATTAAATAAATTGATTATGAGAAAGTTGTCATTAATAGTCATGTTTTGTCACCTTTTGTCAGTCTCCTCCTGTGTGAGGGAGGACGGTGCGGCTGGCGGAAACAAGGGTGAATTGTTAAAGGAACGCTCTACCGGCACTGCCGGAAAGTGAACGGTTCCTTGAAGGTCCCGACGTGCCCTCATTCTCCTGACGGATTATCCCATACTCTTCCCCTTTGACAGAAGATACACCCGTTTCAGAATCTCGTCCACGTTCGGTATGAGGGTACATCCGGTAAAGGGAAGGCAGCTGTTCCACCAGGGGGTGGACCTGGCCGCCCCCTGTGGCACCCCCGTGTACAGTGCGGGTAACGGCAGGGTCACCGAGGCACGTTACAGCCGGAGTTACGGTTGGTTCGTGCATGTTCGGCATGCGGGAGGATACTCGACGCTGTACGCGCATATGAGAGGGCTGCATGTAAAGACGGACACTCATGTCCGTATCGGGCAGCATATCGGGGATGTCGGACATACGGGGGTGGCGACCGGCAACCACCTGCATTTTGAGTTAAGGAAGGACGGTGTCTTGCTGGACCCGCTCTCATGGCCGCCTTTTAAATAACCTGTAAAATAAGCAAGCAATGAACATCGAGAAAATAAAGAAGATTCCGTTGGAGGATTTCCTCGGGCGGGCGGGATTCTCGCCCGTCAGAAGACAGGGGGACAGTGTATGGTACCTTTCGCCTTTCAGGCAGGAGCGTACCCCGTCATTCAAGGTCAGCCTTTCCTTGAACCTGTGACATGATTTCGGGGAGGGAACCGGGGGCAGTATCATCGACCTGGCACAAAAGCTGTACGGGGTGACGGATATCCCGATCGTATTGCAGAGGCTCGGGAGCGATTTTCCAGCATTCAGGCCGGTTCCTTCTCCTGCGAAAGGACGGACTGTGGCATCGCCCTTTGAGGAGCTGCGCGTCTCACCTCTTAAGAACACCGTCCTGCTGGATTATCTCGGGACAAGGGGAATTCCTCCCGATATCGCCTCAAGGGAATGCGTGGAGGTACATTACCGCATGCGCGGCAAATGGTATTTTGCGGTCGGTTTCAAAAACAGGAAAGGGGGACTTGAGATACGCAACCCGTATTTCAAAGGAGCGGTCTCTCCCAAGGATATCACGCATGTCAGTCATAATGCAGGGGATAGACGGCATTCATCGGTACTGGTCTTCGAGGGATTCATGGACTATCTCTCGTACCTGGCCTTGAAAAAAGGGCAGGCCGTACCGGACTGTGTGGTGCTCAATTCTGTGACCAACCTGCCCAAGGCAGTGGATATCCTTAGAAGTTACGGACAGGTCTGTTGCTTTCTGGATAATGATGAAGCCGGCAGGAAGGCGGTGGAGGAGATTAAAAGGCAATGCGGGAGGGTGAGTGACAAGGCTGTACATTATCTGCCGCACAAGGATTTGAATGAGTTCCTGCAGCACCGCATGAAAAAGGCGGTGGAAACGCATGTGGAGTTGAAAAAGGAAAGCGGGTGAAAGATAAGAAGATAATCCTGCTACAAGAGCAAGCTCGGTAAGCGATGAATTTCACATATAATGGGTGATGTATGTTTATACTTTGCATCAGTTCTGTATATTTGTCTGGTATGAATAAAAAAATAACTTCCATCAACTTCTAATTATTTAACACGAAACAGTCATGTTAATCGCGATATTCATGTATTATGTAACCTTGCGCTATTGTTAGGCTTTTGTAATTGGCATATATAGCTGCCCCAATTTATAAACTTTCATAAAAATGACACCATATTGTCTATAAAACAAGGAATTCTGAAGAAACAATCGCGAACTTTGCAGTCGGAACGACTGCAAAGTTCGGAAGTTGCGTTTTATGAACAGAAGATATGAAGACGATTGATCAGATAGAAAAGATAAAGGCTGCCGTGTTATATGTGCTGGGACATATGAAGGAAGGAGTGGGTTATATCCATCTCTTCAAGGTGATGTATTTTGCACAACAGGAACATTTGGTAGTGTATGGCACCCCGATGATAGAAGACTCGTTTCTTGCGAGAAAACATGGACCGGTTCCCGCTTTTACATATAAGGCATTGAGGTTTTTGGAAGGCAAAATTCCAGTAGAATCTGAAGGAATGAAGTCATTTACGGACGCGCTTTGCGTGAATATTATAGATGGTCATCAAGTTGTGACGGCGCGCCAATCTTGTGATATGGATGAGTTGTCACGTTCCAACATCAAAGTGCTTGACAAATGGATAGCAAAATGTAAAGATGTGAATGCTTTTGATTTGAGTGACCTTTCGCACGATAAGGCATGGAGTAAGGCCAAGGCCCAGTCTGAAAAGACGGGGGAGGATGCTAAAATCACCATGTGGGACATGGCCAAGGCTGGAGGTGCAAGTGACGGAATGCTGGAGGTCATCAGGAAACGTCAAATCAACAAGCGCGCATTGGAATGGATTTAAGGGAGCTGCAAGAGAGTTATCTTCGCAATGAGCGTGAGGTTACAGATGATAAAGTCGTACCGGGTGCGTTGATACTCACGATTCTATCAACCGATGACGGTTTAGTACTCAGGGACAGAACTTCAAAACCCAAACGACTGATTGTTGTCGGTATAGACAGGCAGAATGGGGTATGCTATGGCTCTGTCTTGGTAAATACCGGGATGAATCCGCACGCTACCTATTCCCCCGAGTATCTGTCTGCCCAGTATCTGCTCAAGGACGTTGAGTATCCGGAGTTCCTAAAATACGATAGCTTTGCCGATTGTGGAGAATTATTCTCTATCCCTATGAGTAAACTTCGCTCTGGAGAGTATTACGGACCTCTTAATGAAGAAGACATAAAGGGTGTTTTTGACATTCTTGAAGCCACAGATATATTCTCTACCAAGGAGAAGAAGCGTTTCGGGATTAAGAGGAGATAATTTTTATTGTCAATATAATATGTTGCCACAAAAATTGCTACTAAAATCAGAAGAGGTATAACCTCCTATGCTTACTCCGCCACACCACCTCCGGTCACAGTTAGAGTGGAGGTAATTGAGGTGAAAGACGGGATTTGAAACAACCCTAACAGGCTGATTGGGCGGATGATGAAGAAAAAAGGGTATCACTGGTATTGATACGGGAATGACGACTTGCCAATGGAAATCAGTAGCGGTTACTGTCGGCAAGTTGTTGGTTGGTTTAGAGGAAATCTGAACAGTCCGATGACATAAACCGCGCAGAAAACTCATCAGCCCTTTGCTTCTGATAAAAAATCTGCACCCAACTTAAAAATTAACAACTATGCCCCCCCTTATGAGGCTGCGTTCTTCGTTTCACGAAGAACGCAGCCTCATGCTTGTCTTGCAGGAAATACCAAATTTGGTATTTTCAGCAATAATCTGAGTAATAAATCCAACATACCGAATATTAAACATACCTGTTTTAATATTCGGAGAAAATGCCAATGCAAAGGATGCTTTCACCGGATATCAAGTCTGTTGCATTTGGAAACACACTTCCGTTAATACAAAGAATATCATTCCAGATCTGTGATACTGTCGGTCATTCAATCGCAAGTTCCGTTCCGGGTTTGAATTTAACAACCTTCTTTGCCGGAATTTGAATGGTCTGTCTGGTGGAAGGGTTTATACCGGTACGTGCCGACCTTTCCACTACGGAGAATATTCCAAAGCCGATCAGTACCACTTTGTCGCCGACTTTCATTGCTTTGCCTACCGATGCAATAAATGCATCCAGCGCTTTTCTGGAGTCTTCTTTTGAAAGGCCGGACTCCGCTGCCATTGTTTCAATAAGTTCTGTCTTATTCATGTCCGTTAACTGATATGTTATTTATTATATAAAGAATAGTTTCAAGTTATCTGTAGATGACAACTCGACAAAATTAAAGAAATAAATTCAGAATTTCAAATAAAAAAGTCTAAAAGTAGTGTGGTAAGTATTGGGGAGATTGCTGGAAAAGCCCGATGCGCCAAAAAGCACGGAAAATTCCTGTATGGCGGTTTGGAACGGCACGGTTTGGCAAGAGATCGATCCTGCGTTTTCCTGCTGCTTCCCAAAGAGGCGGGCAAGTGGGGAGGCTGTCCGGTAGTTTGTAGGGTGCTGTCGCTATATGGATAAGAAGTAATATATAAACAGAGCAGGCGAGAGATAAATCTCTCGCCTGCCTTACTTTATCAGGCTTTCGGCCCACATTAATAGTTTCTTATCAGCAGCTCGTTGACTGATTTCCGTTTCTCGGCGATGGAACAGACCGAGCGGAAGATGCTCAGCCGCTGGATGTGGAAGCCGTCGTACAAATCATCGAAGAAGGTGTTAAGGGGATCCTTCTCGCGCGGATCGGAGTTGGAGAGCATTCATTTGCTGCCGGCATCCCCTATCTCCCTGCAGAATTCGGCCAGGCGGATCTGGTCGTTATCGTCGAAATCATCGGGCATGTAGGAGGTATAGCCGCCCGCCTCGTTGACCGGTTTGTAGGGAGGGTCGAAGTAGAAGAAGGTCCTCTCACCCGCGTATTTGCCGGTCTGGCGGTAGTCCCCGTCCAGAATGACGACTCCCTGCAGCAGTTCATGGTTCAGGCGGAGCAGCTCTTCTTCCAGTATTTTCGCACGGTTGCCCGCACCGAACGTCACGGAGAGCTTGCCGCTGCGATTTACCGAATAGATGCCGTTGTAGCAGGTACGCATGAAGAAGATGAACAGGGCAGCGCGGGTGACATCATCCGGATTCCCCTCATTGAAGAATGTACGCCTTTCCATGAAGTACGCCCTTCTGTCCGTGCGTTCCTTTAGGGCATGGTATTCTCTCTGGATGCCGTCCAGCACCCCGATTAGCTCCTCGTGGGAGTTTTGAATGGTGCGGTACACGTTCACCAGGCTCTCGTTGGAGTCGTTGATGACGCAGCGGATGTGCGGGTGGGCCTGTCTTAGTCAGAAGAACAGCGCGCCGCCGCCAACGAAGGGTTCCACATATGTTTCCATTTCGGAAAAATTACCCGGCAATGATTCTCTCAGGACGGGAAGCAGCCTTCTCTTTCCACCGACCCACGGGAAGCAGGGTTTTCCCGCAGAGCTGTTGTTTTTCTTTTTCTCGGTCATAAAACTAAAATTAAACGGTTATCAAATGACGGACTGCCCGAAGCAATCCTATTATTATATTATCATATATATTATTCCTCGTCCGTCTCCAGCAGATGCTTCAGCTTCGGGTCGTTCCCTATGCGCAGGAGCTCGCGACGGATGATATCACCCACCTCTTCCTTGATACGGTAGTAGTTGCGCCCGATCTCCTCCTGCATATGGTCCTTGCCGTCCTCGCCTGTGAAGTCCGTAATGACGGGTATCGGTTTGTAAGCCTTCGTTTCGGCTTCCACCTTGGCATTGTCCACCACGATACAGGCATGAAAGATCTTCTGCTTGATGGTCTCACCGAAATTGTCCGAGACGCTTCCCACGAACATCCCCTGTGAGAGGTTGGATATCTTGGAGGCCGGTATCAGGGAGTCCAACTGGGTACTGATGTTGGTGGAAGTGTCCTCTTTCGTCATATTGACGGACTTGCGCTGCTGGAGCACCTTGCCGAAGCGCTCGGAAAGGTTTTTCGCCGTTTCTCCGACCACCTGTCCGGCAAAAATGTTGCCGATGGTATTCTGGATCACGCGCGCCTCCTTTTCACCGTAGTCGCGTACCAGCTGGCTGAAGTCCTGCGCTCCCAGGCAGACCGCCACCTTGTTGCTTCGCGCGGTGGCGATCAGCGTGTCAAGGCCCCGGAAATAGATGGTCGGGACCTCGTCCACCAGGATGGAACTTTTCAGTCTGCCTTTCCGGTTGACCAGCTTGACGATGCGGGCGTTGTAAAGCCCCAGGGCCGCCGAATAGATGTTCTGGCGGTCGGGATTGTTGCCCACGCACAGCACCTTGGGCTCCTCCGGGTTGTTGATGTCCAGCGTGAAGTCGTCCCCGCTCATGATCCAGTAGAGCGAGGGGCTGATCATGCGCGAGAGCGGTATCTTCGCGCTCGCTATCTGGCCCTGGAGCTGCTCCATCGCCCCGCCTTTCCATGCGTCCATGAAGGGCGAGAGGTAGTTCTCGAGCTCCCTGTACGAGGTAAGTATGGTGAACACCTCCGAATAGGGCTTGTTCAGCAATTCGATGGCATGCGGGAAGGTGCAGTATTTCCCGTCCTCGAAAATCTTGAGGAACCAGATGATGGCGGCCAGCAGGATGATCGGAGACTCCACGAAGAAATCACCCTGTTTCTGTATCCAACTTTTGTTCAGGTTCAGCATGATGACATACGCCGATTCGTAAGCGTCCGCGATATCCGACATGAAGGCCGGATTGATCGGGTTACAGCGGTGGCTGCGGCGCGGATCATCGAAGTTGATCACATAGAACTGCACGTTGCCGTCATACTTGTCCCTGTTCTTGAGCAACTGGTTGTAAGCTATGGTACTCAGGTCCGGATGCTTGAAGTCGTAAATGTAGCAGGCGAAGCCTTTGGCGATCTGCTGGCGTATGTAATTGTTGATGACGGCGTAACTCTTGCCCGAGCCCGGCGTACCCAACACGAGGGTCGCGCGGAACGGGTTCACCACGTTTATCCAGCCGTCATGCCATTTCTTCTTGTAATAGAAACGGGTCGGAAGGTTCACCGAATACTCACTGACCATCAGCCGGGTCTCCTGCATGAAGGACTCGTTTTCCTCGTTGAACACGTCGTCCATCAGCTGGTTCTTCAACAGACGGCCGATCCACATGCCGGCGGTTAGGAGACAGATATAACCGGCGGTGACAGCGGACACGTACAGCAGCGTGGTGGGCCGGATGTCCCACCCTGAGACGAGCAGCAACTCGCTGCCGAAGTAAAGGGACAGGCCGGCCGTCAGGAAACAGCCGATACGCCGCCAGGACATCTCCATCTGTCTGCGTCCCCTGGCTCCCATCGAAGAGAAGAAAAGGAACATCAGGCAGAAGGAGTTGGTCACCAGCGAATGGGTGAACAGTCCCGTATCCCGTTGCAGGTTCACGAGGATCTTGTCCACTATGCCGTTGGTACATCCCAGCTGGTGGAAAAACGGATAACAGAAATAATAAATGTTCATCACGAGGAACAGGAGGCTGACCGCGCGCATGAAGTCGATGGTCTTGCCCAGCCCTCTGGCTATCTGCGTGACCGTGTAGGTACTCGTAGAACGGAGCACCTCATCAAAGTAACGGACTTTTGGGGCTTGCAGCTTCAATTTAAAAATATTCAGCGCGTTTTCCTCTTTCAGGGCGGATATGTGCCGGTCACGCTCCCGCAGCCTGCTCTCAGCCAGAAGCAAGGCCCGTGAAAGCAATTCCGCCTCCGATTCCCCTTTCTTCTCCAACAGATAGCCGCCCTCTTTCAGTGTGTGCGGTATCAGTTCATCAAAAATCCAGCTCTCGAACCTCTCGGCTGAAGGCAGGCGACTGCCGGCGATCAGGCGATACAGGTTCCCCTCGTCGATGAACTTCACCCTCTGCCGTCCGCCTGCTGTCGGGGTATCGTAAAGTACGATACCCCTTGCCTTGCAATGACGGGTGACGGCATCATTGGTGTTCGCGTATCCGAGGGCCTGTGCCACGTCAGCGGCACAGAACCATACCTGCCCTTCATTCTCTATGGTCCGGACCTTGCCGAACTGCGGATGTTCCGCAATAATTAACGTATGCATATCATGTTATTTATAGGTTGATTCTATCGCTTTGAATATCTCATGGATTACCTGGGGGACAATGGCGTTTCCGTATCCCTTGACGGACTGCTGCCGCCAGGAAGAAAAGGTAATACCGTCCAACTGACGGGGAACCCCATCATCTCGGCCACAAACAGGGGATTGAGTTGGAAACTTCTCCCAGTTTGGGCAAAGAAATCGGGAAGGCTCCCCTGCTGCGAGTTCTTGCCCTTCCTCTCGAAGTTCTCCAGCGTCGGGGCACCCTTCCAGTCCCTTGCTGTCGGAGTCGGGAGCAGACCATAAAAGTCCAGGAAATCGACCAGCCCATTGGGGTTCTTCTCCCCCTCCTCTGACTCGTGTAGCGACACGCGGCCTTGCCGTTTCCATCTCTCCACCCGTTGCCAGTGGTGTATCTCCATCGCCGTGGGGGTGGGAAGTAACCTTTCACGGATGACTTCCGGAAGCCCCTTTTGCGCACTGCCCGCTCCCCGTGTCTTGAAGTCCGAAGCCATAAGAATGGGCAATAAACCATACACGGTCCCTTCTGTGCGGGGCACTGACGGCACAAGCCGGAATAAGTAACGGTTGGACGGTATATCCTTCACGCTCAAGATCTCCTGCGATGGTCTCCACGACGTATTCCTCCCGCTTACGGTATACAGGCTGAGCCTTTCCGAAAAGAGAGGGCTGATATCCCACGTGAGCCTCCTTACCGGGCTGTACCATCGTGAGGATGCCACCAACGTTCTCACCAACAACCCAATCGGGCCGGATCTCGTGAACGGCACGGAGCATGTGAGGCCAGAGGTAACGGCTGTCCTGCGAACCTCTGCGCTGGCCGGCGACAGAAAACGGCTGGCAGGGGAAACCTCCGGTGAGAACGTTGATCCGTCCCCTTCACTGCCGAAAATCCGTAGTTGTAATGTCTGTATAACTTTCTGCATGGTTGAACCAGTAGTTTAAAATCCTGTTACAAAATTCATCTATCTCACAATGGAAGGCGTTACGCCATCCCATTCATTCGGCGGCGAGATCCGCCGCTCCGAACCCGCTGAAAAGCGAGGCGTGTACCAGCTGTCTCATATTTACTATCTGAGTGAAGGTTCCGTTTCTTTTTTTTCTTTCTCAGTCAGGCACAAAATAATGGTTTTCTCATCTATCTTCCGGTAGACACCTCCCAGCTCAAGCATATTCTTGAGCCGGAGGATGTCGGTGATTTCATAGACTGTCATACCGTTTCGGTGGACGAAGCGGATATAGCCTTTCTGTCTTTGTCTTTCCACTTCCTCACGGCTCATTTGTAGCAGTTCGCAGATTTCCTCCAATGTGAAGGTCAGCTGCACTTCCTTCGTCACGCAGGCATAGGCGAGAATACTCAGCATCTGCAGGCATTTGCGATGCGCCTTGACAAGAGACGCAAACTTGTTGCGTTCGATCATGATGACTTTACTTTGATTTTCCATCTTCTATGATTTTTTTTACGGGTTTGTTAGTTCTGATGTCCGGACTTTCGTCCCTGTATTCCTCACGGAGGAACCGGTATACATCGGAAGCCCAGAAGTATATCTTGCCGCTCAGTTTGAAATAAGGCAGCTTGCCCGAGTTACGCCAACGGATAAGGGTCCGGTCACAGACTTTCAGCTGCAGACGCATGTCGCGGCTGTCCAGCATCTGCTTGCCATTAAAACTGGTCATGGCATCCAGTGCCGTTTTCAGCCGGGATATGAGTTCACGCTGCTCGGAGAAGCTCTCCTGGATTAATGCTTTCAGCATTTCAATGTCTTCATTTCCTGCTTCCATCTTTTATTCTTTTTCGTTTGTCATTTATCCTTCCTTCTGTGCTGCAAAGTTTGGAAAAAAGGAAATGTAAAAATAGGGCTGACGGATACCGCCAGCCCTATTTTTTATCTGTAATACACTTACTATCAGTGCTTATTATTTCTTGTTTTTTGTTTTTTTCGAATAAAATGAGGTAGGATTGGGAATTGTCTTTGGATTTTAAAAAGTATCGATAATGAAAAAATGAGATTTTCAATGGGAATGACAACGATAGATATATCTTCTTTTCTCAAACGAGAAAGAGAAACCAGCGTTGATTAATGGATAACTCTCACTATGGGAGTGAAAAAACTTATTCACAACTATTAAAAAGTGTAGTGATATAGTTATTTGTATACATGTGTGCTTTTTAAGAATATCTATAGCGTGATGATTTCCTTTTACAGGAAGCATTGCACTATTTTCATATAAATTATTCATTAACAACATCCGAAGTATGGAAGCAACTCCATTCATCCGAAAACTCAGTCCTTTTTTTATAGGAGAGTTTTCTTCTCAACCCGTAAATTGTGATGCAGGATTGGACCACCTGCGCTAATTGTTGCTGGAAATGCACAGAGAGTATCAGAACTATGTAGCCACAGGCGTAATGACGCTGCGGGTGTTCGCCTTACAATTCCTTGACGGCCATCATTATGCTGAAGATGGAAATGCGGCAGAGAAGAACATCCACCGTAAGGCATTGGGAGCTGTCAGCATCTTGCTGTTGGAAAGAATCGATCTTGTCAGACAGTTCTTTTCCCGGCCTTCAGTGGAAGTCCCGGACATAAATAAGGTGATATTCCTTGTCTATACGGAACGTCGTGGTGCCGGAAAGCAAAATCAGAAAAGACGTATAAGACCTGTAAAACAAGAAGTCATCCCTTCGTTGAACTGCCTTATCGAAGAGGAGGATATGATACTACTTGCAGAGTGTGCCAACCATACAGCTTTTTTCAAAGACATGATTGATTCGGTGACCATCAGTGTGCTGTTACATTGCAGACTTTCCGTTCCGTTGATTGCTGATAACCTCATGGGATTTGCCTATTTCTTTGACCAACTCAGTGAGATGCACCTTGTCGGTAGGAACTGGCAGACAACTCTTGAACGTTGCGGTGCCATACTGTTACAAGGAAAAAACAAGCCACAGACACATTCCAATTTCTCGTCCGCACTCAATCGCGCAAAGAGCAACGGCATCTGCCGTTACAGGGATGACATAGGCATTCTGATGAAGCATATCCGTGAAAAATATACCCGATAGACGGTCAAATTCCTGAGAGACAATGCTATTTTGAGTGACATTTGCCAAGTGTCACTCAAAATATTACTATTACTACCAATCTTCTTATTGCTTTGCAGTCGAAATCTTTCAAGGCATGGGACAACGGTTTTGGAAGTTGAATCAAAAAAACAAAGTAACAATGAATGAACAACAACAGATTATCACAGATACCCAATGGGGAGAATGGTGTTCTGTCAAACTCGACAAGACTTCTGCCTTGACGTTTTCAGAGCATCTGCTTTGAAAGGCAAGTTGAGCATCAATTCCATGGAATCTAAAAAACTCTCTACGATCTCGTAGTAGATTCGCAAAGCATTGAGATGAACTTCGCCCAAGCACTTGGACATCAGAATGAAGTCATAGCCTATACCAAACTACCTGGCGGCTTCTACATCAGCACCCCTGCCGGACATTATAATCCCGACTGGGCAATAGTGTTCATGGAGGGCACCGACATCAAGCATGTATATTTTGTAATAGCTATAGTGTTGGAGAAGTGCAGGATTACCGCAATGCTGAAAGCATGAAAATAGAATATGCCCGCCATCACTTCGCCACTATCTCCAATAGTACCGTTACCTACGACGTGGTGAAGAGCTATGCTGATTTGAGGAATGTGATAACGAAGTAATAGGTAATGTGTATCTATAATACAATCGTGCGAAAACTTTATAATTTTTCGATGTTTCCGCACGATATATAAATTATTATGCAAATTCAGTAAAATAGCAATCCTAAAGCCTTAAGTTTTCCTAAATTTCGTAAGCTTTTAATCGATTTTTAGCAGTCTTTTTAACTTTGTATCACGAACAGAACGCTTAACAATTCCCATTCTTTTTTCGCATTTCCCGACTCAAATCATAAGACTGTGCCGTGCGATTATCATAGGCATTATCAAGCATCATTCTAAGATTATTTGGCGTCAATTTATTCCATGATGTCACTGAAATTTTGACACCATCTTGCATCAAATTATCTATAATACGTTCAGGCATATCTGGATAACGTCTCTCATATTCACTTCTATTATCAACTTTTACCCAATTCGTGACTTCGGGATATATCTGTGACTTCTCATTAGCGTATGGTATATGACAACCATCGCAATGGGTTTCAGGGAGCATCACCACAACGATTCCTGACCTTTTGTTCCGCTTGCCGTCATACATACTTGAATAAATCTCCCAATCTACATGTTTACGATGTCTTGTGTTTGGGCCCACAAGCAAGATGGTAACAGAAGTATCCCTAAGATACTCATCTCGAATTGTTTCTCTTATTTTTTGATCATCCCAGTCATCCGGTATGTCACCAGTATCTACCGAACCGTCTATGAAAACGTCATTTTCCTTGGCCCATTTTACTAAAGTGTCTTTATACCATTGATCATCACGATGATAGTAACTTACAAAAACTCTATGCATTACCGATTTTATTTTTAAGTCCATTAATAATCAATCCTACTATTTCTATAATATCTGTTGATTGCATTAGTATCACATTTTGCTCATCCGAGAGCCCATTGTTCAAACATGCAACACCTGATGCTACGATTTCTCCCAGCTTATTATACCCCATATCTATATCCTTATCTTGGCAGTATTTCACGAATTCAGCATAACGAGGTGTTTTGCACGCTTCTGTTATTGCATCCCCAATATTCTTTTCTTTTTTTATCAAGGATGATAGCAAAGACGCAGCACCTCCAAATCCACCAAGTAAATATACAGGATGTCCTGCTAAAACAGCTTGGACAAATTCTTCTATGATACCAGCCATAAAACCGCTAAAACCAGAAGTTCGTCCTCCGAGAATTACCCTCGCATTTGTCTCTACTTCCATCTGTTTCCTCATCTTCAGTAGTGACAATGCAAAGATGTAACTATTTTCATTATTAATAGGAGCTAACGGTTTACTCTTATCGCCTATATATTCTTCTGGACATTCTACGAATACTGGCTTTACACGACAGTTCACGTATTGCAATCTCGTCTCAGTGGTAAAATTAAGATGAATTGGCCAAGCAAAGTAATTTTGGAAGAAAAAGGTGTCTCTATCAACATTTGCTTGATAATCTTTATACTGTAGCGACATATCGCTAAACAATTCTGTATAGCCACCTTTTCTTAAATCACCTCCATATAACATCTTGGCACCAGTAATCAGCAAGTGTCTTGATAGTTCAATGGTTAAGTCCCGTATCATCTCAGAGCCATAACCAAGAAAATCAGAATTAGGTGCTTCCGATACAGAAATAGCAATGTTCTTTCCTTTTAAGTTTACTGCTTGTGCCAGCAATTGCATCGGTGTGAAAAACTGCTTTTCTTTTCCTGCTATCTTTTTCAACACATCCAATTCATCTTTAGTAAGAGGGGGTTCAGGATAAATGATATTCGATGCAAGTTCTTCATATACATATGAAAACGCCTCAGGTGAAAAAGGCAACACTTGGAATGTGCTTTTATCCGGTTCTTTCATTTCCTCACGAAGAATCGACAGATACTGCGCTTGAGAATATTGGTCTAGCGCTGTTCGCAATATCAGTATCAAAATATCATCCCAATTGTTGTTGAAACGTATATATGGTATGTTCGAAATATATGGGAAACTTCGCTTTACCTCACCATCCAGTAAACTAACCGCTATGGCTGGAATCTTGTTGCTCTTAGCAAAAAGTACCTCTTTCTGACACCACTCTCTTTCAGAATAGGTGTTTGAGTTAAGAATTACAAGAAGAGACTGTTCATCGACGACGTTATTTCTTATCTGATTTTCAAAATCCTGACCGTCCAATATATCACTTGCATCAAAAAAGGAGTCAAACTTTGTCTTTAGGCGAATATAATCCCGGAACTTTATTGCGCATTGCTGTCCCATTTTATTTTCGTCTTTCTTTGAATGGCTAATAAAAATCTTAAGTTTTCTCAGTTCATCCCTTTTGATAAAGCGGATAAGATTGTCAAAAAGTCGTATTTGGAATTCTTTCCAATTATCGTATATAGAATAGGAGTTCAGACGTATAAACTGTTTGTCTGACAATCCATGTCCTATATCAAAGGCATATTTGCTTAGTTCCACGCACAATATCTGTACTTTATTTGTATTTTCACGTTGCAATTTCACTACAGCTCCTATGTATTTATGCCATACATCGCTACAATACATCTTGTCATCTACCAAAAGTAGAATGAACGTTTTTTCCGTATTGTTTATACTGATTGGTTTTATATCACACATTTGGTCATCATCACCAGTTCGCAAATACACAGGAATATCCAAGCCATCCTGAAATGGATGGTTTGCATCACGGCAGAGCAACTTATATATGTCCCCGTATATAGCCTTTTCTTGCTCATACTGGGAATGATATAACACGTAAACAGCCAAATTCTTTTTCATGCGTATAAATCCATTATCTTGTTAAGTACGTGTGTTGCATTGTTTTCGGAGAAAGAACTATTTTCCAAAATCAACTGTTCTCGATTTGTTCGCCTAATATTTGAAATCAAGCTGTTAAGTTGAAATATGCTCATTACAGTATTTACGACTTTCAAATACTCTGGTAGTTTGTCCTTATCCACTCCTTTTAACCGGAGTACATTCAACGTGACTACAGAATTATAAGCATATCCTATTTCCCAAGGCACCCACATGGATCCAAAAGTATTAAGCGAAAAAAGCACCAACATGTGAGTACTGTTCTCAATACCTTTTTTTATTGCATTAACTACTGATTGAGGATCTGCTCGATTTATACTTTGGTCATACTGATCAAAGTACACATCAATGCCAGCCTCTTGCAAATAGTCTGCAATAGTTCTCGCTGCTTCAGAATCCTTTTTCTGATGGCTTATAAATACTCTTGGCTTCTCCAACGAAGGTCGTGGAAGGTTTCCGTTATAAAAATCTCTAAGATAGTAATAATTTATACCTCTATTCGTCATAATATTATTCTATGTTTAATACCTTATCCAAATATTAACTTCTATTCATCACACTCTCTGCCAATAGATACACTTGTGTCCCGAATATTTGTGGCCAACGGTCTGCAGGATGCTTGTCCAACAACTTTGCCCGTTCTATTGCCACCTCTACGTGTTCTATCAGCATTAGGACATCATAGTCCGACTCGTGATAGGAACCCATCTCCTGGCGCAATCGCACCTTCAAATATGGTTCTGCGCTCTTTGTCCTTCGTCGATTTTCCATCCAATGTTGCTGCTCTTCTGGCGTCAGCAATGTCGTATCTACCAAATGCAACAACAGCCAAAGTTCAAAGCATGGATTACTCATAGCCACATGCAGATAATCATCTTGTGCACATTCTTTAGTCACATGCGACAACATCGCATCGGTCCAACGGTCCCTATCTATAACCAACCATAGTTCATCATCAGACTCCAGCTCATATTGCCCCTTGTAATCGTTCAGCTGTTGTAATACATGCTCGGGACTTGAGTTGTTCTGCTCGTTCTCGCATCTTTCTAATATATGTACGTGCACACGAGGATTTGTATATTCCTTAGCTAATGCTTTGAAATATATTCGCTCCGTATCTTTTCCTTCAGAGGCTATGACTATCAGGCGAGCATCGCGAAATGCCTCACGGCGCTCACGTATCAAACTATTCCTGTTTCGCATCGTCCCAATGAATATTATCTAATTCACCAAAGAATGGAATTGCACCATAACGGCCATTTAAATATCCTTTCTGTACATTCTCTCTTGGCTTGTACTCGCAGAGTGAGGATAAATGACTTTCTCCCTTCTTGTCTTTCTCCACAAACCATATCTCATCTTGACGGACGGGAGCAGTGGAAAGCAGACTGGATTCATGTGTAGTGCATATCAACTGCATTTGTGAGTTGCCTCTGAGCAGACTGTTGTACATCTCCAGCAACTTCAATGTCAGCATGGGATGTAAACTTCTATCGACTTCGTCAATCACATAGACTGCATCGTTGGCACGCATATCAATAAGCATGGGTATGAAGTCGAAAAGGCGTGATGTTCCATCGGACTCTTCGAACATCTCGAATATATAATCTGAATCAGAGCCTTCCTTTTTGTGGATGGTTTTCAACTCATACCACTTCAAATTCTTAGACTCATCTTTCTCAGCAAAGATAAAACGACTCTCATTGTGAATTACCACACCTGTCTTCTCATCTTTTCCTTCAAGATTTTCCTCAATTTTTTGTCTGATTTCGTCTGGAATACTCAATTCTTCGGGCTTTGATTCCACACGACAAAGATCTGAAATACCTGTACCAAAATATCCAAGTAGTTCACGCATCACAATTTTGAACTGAGTGTCACTCACTATTCGGAACGGGAAATCCGTTCTGTGTGTATTGGGGAAGATGATATTCAGATTTTCAAACCACTTTCGCGCCAATTTGATAGCGTCAATTCCTTTTCCGTTGCGTTCAATATATTCACTTAGAAAAGTACCTTTCGTTGGCGTACCATCAATCAAATATTTTAGGAATTGCCCACCCTCATCTTTCATAAACTGAGGCGCAATAACATTCTTCCAATCGTTACCAGAACGTTTGCGTTCAAAAATCATAGTATCATTCCGACTACCGGTCTTATACAACCATTCCTCCAGTAAGCCTCCCTTCGAGAACGCCACACCATAAGCGAGGAATTGGTCATTCACCTTAAATTCCAATTCAATGCTTGAACGTTCCTGCGGACTGTCCGTCATCTTGAAATAATTGTACTTGCGATTACTCCAGCCATCCAGGGCAAATGCTTTGATAAGATCCAAACACTTTATAATGTTTGATTTTCCAGAAGCATTGGCTCCATATATCAATCCCATGCGAAGCACTGAGATGTCATCACGTTTCTCTGCGCGTGACACATGCAGCGGCAACTGGTCGCTCTTGCTGGCTGTAAACAAGATGCGTGTTTCCTCATTAAATGAGTAGATATTTTCAAATTTTGCAGATAACAACATAATATCACATCTAATATTTAGTAATATAATCGGTGCAAAGATAATAAAAAACATTTCAGCAATGTCATATTTATATATAAAACATGCAATTAACTGACAATATTTTTGCATTGACACATTGGATAGTCAAACTATTGCAATAAATTGTCACATATCCGACTTATGGGTAAGTTTTATTGGAACAAAAGTGAACTATGACATATATGTCAAAACTGAGCGCAGAAAGGAGTGTAATAGAGGGGTAAGAATCAACATGTAATTCCAGTAGGAGATAAGTGGGGAATCAGGGGCGAAGGCAATTCGAGATTAACTTCCATATTCGATAGGCAGTCTGATGCAATTGCCACTGCTCGCCAAATTTCTAGGAATCAGCATTCCGAACTGTTCATTCATGGCTGCAACGGTCAAATTAGAGAAAGGGATTCTCACGGAAACGACCCTTTCCCTCCAAAAGGCTAAAGCTCTCGACATCCTATTCTTGAAGGGGTGTTGGTATCAGTGGCAGATTCAAATGTAACCTTGGGTAAAATTTGGATGTTAGACTGTATCGTAGTTTAAACAATTCACTGAAACCTTCGATAAGAAATATGTCCGAAGATTACTTATTGGTATAGCAACTTCGGACATACATGCTCGTTTTTTGAATTCCTCCACAATTAGCTTGTCAATTATGTATGAGTCGCTAATGTGAAAGGAGAGTTATTCCGCCGGAGGACTGCTGACGGCTTTGAACACGACCTTGCAGTCGGCCCATTTCTTGTCTATCCCTATCACCGAGAAAGGAACACTGGTGGAACTGCCTAAATCTCCATAATCTTTTATGCAGTAGGTGTATTCAAGAATGTTCCCATTTTTAACGAGATACAGCGGCTCAATGTATGCCAGTCTGTTCATTTTCGAATGCCTTACCGTGAGTGCTATCTGCTTGTCAAAGTCAATGGTTCTTCCGTCTTTGACATAATATATCTGGAAGTTTTCATAAAAGCTCGCCTCATCTGTAAAGACAACTTCGAGCGTCTCATCGCCCTTCACTATGGGATAATAGGATTCCGCATTATTGAATGGCACGCGCGACAGAAACTCATCCGTCGTCACCTTTATTCCATGCGGGCCATAGTCCATGAGAGCCAGGTGAGCCACCTGCCATTGTGGCGCTGTGATGTGCTGGTAGGGTTCTCCAGTCTCGTCCTTGTAGTTGGTTGGCCACAGCTTTGCAATAGAATGTCGCCAGTTCTCATTGGCCAAAATGTTGCGATACATCACAGCAATCACGTTGCCGATGGGATTGCCGTCCACATCCAGTTTCTCACGGTCCCACACGAAGAGATTATAGTGCTCGCCGGCAGCATTCTTTTCATCCACATACTGCTGCACTTCGGCCAGCCGCGGATTTTGCTTGAGCGCCACCACGAAGTGGGTCAGTTCCTCGCCGGGCGCCACATTGGCGTTCTTGTCGCACAGCGAGAGATACGAGCGTGTATTGGCCGCCGAGCCTAAGCACACCGACCAATAGCGGGCCGGGGCATCCGCGTTTTCCTCTACACGCTGCGGTACGGGGGCCGGTATAAACGAGAAGTAGAGTACCTGGTCGTCCTGTATGCGTGTACGGCCATAGAGATACTTGGTGGAGTTGTTGGGATAGTAGCGACCGGCGGGCGATAGATAGAAAGGCATGTCGGCGAAATCGTCGGACACCTGTGTAAACACCTGCGACTTCAGGTTGTACACATTGCTGCGGACATGCTCCGGACAATCGACTTTCTCGCCTGTCGTGAGGCTGACGGCACTTATCGCCGGCAGATCCACTCCGCCGAACTCATGCTCGTTGCCACCGGCATCTTCGCCCAGATAGTGGCGGAGCACCACGCATGCCTTCTTCACATCGGTAGGCACTCTGATGAGGTTCTCACATCCCAGCGCAGCCGTTTGTGCCTCGGTGGCCGTCTCGGGTATGATATACACCGTAAAGCGCCCCCTTTCGGCGGTTGTAACCACAAACGGATTCTGCGCGCCGTTGTCGGGCACCATTTCATAGTCGTTGATGCCACCGATGGCCTCGCCTGTATTGTCGTTGTAGAGCGAAAAACTACAATAGCGGGCATAGGGGAACTCTCCCTCCATCTTCAGTGCCACATCCTGTGCCTCGTCTATATTCCACGTATATTCCCAATAATTGCTGTATCGGTCGGGATACTGACCCAGCACTTCGTCGCGACCTGCCATGGTTTCGCTCCAAGTACCTTCGGTCAGCTCCTTATCATTCACATTAGGGCTATCATCATCGTCTGAGCACCCTACAAACAGTAGCATGGTAATAGCTACAAATAACAATTTCTTGATGTTCATGTTCTAAAAATGATTTAGTAATTATTGTATTATCGATTTCTGCAATTTTACACGATATGGACCACTGCATGAATTGAAGAGCAAGTCACCATTGTTGAAATACTGGATAATGGCATAGGTGCCGTTGCCGCGACTGGTGTTACCGAAGATGACACGGTGGCGTGTAGCACCTGTGTTCCAGTCCAAACCTGTCACTTCCCAACCGTCACTCTGGCTGTATCCGTTTACGAACACCATTCCGGCAGAAGTGCTGATGGCAGGAATCATACTTGGAGAGCAGACATCGCCTCTCATCCAAATCGTCTCCCACTTGTTATCTTTGGTATTCCATTCCAGACGTTCCACGCCATATGGTGAGGGAATAAGCGGACCGATAGAAAGCACATCCACAACTTTGTCACCGGTTGATGTTCCACCGCTAAGGATGTTGTTCACCACAAAGGCTCCATATCCGGCACAAGCCACCGACTGCTCGCTCTGAATCCATTCGGTAGACGAAGGCAGTCCACAGGTCACTTCCTTGTATCCGGCAATGCGCTGTCGTCCGCCGGCCACCTCTTTGGCATCGGCAGGAATGTTATCGCGCCAGAAGGCCACAATTTTCATGCGCTTGGCTCCATCGGTGATAACTACAAGGTGGTCTTCGTCGTCGCCAAAGCCCATAAGCGTCGGTGTTGATCCCGTGCCGTTGCCCATCTTGATAGAAGGAGCCGTGGGACCACCGTCATAGGCACACTGCCAAGCACCGTCGGCTTCGGCTGTGCTCAAATGTCCACCCCGCCATACAATTTTCTGCATCAGGCCATCTCCACTAGGTTCTTTGCTGTTACTGGCCACATAAATACCTCCGTCTTCATCAACAGCAATAGAGTTTGTCAGAACCTGTCCGTTGGGTAGTAAATAAGTATCAACCACACCAGAAAGGTTTCGATCAACCACCACGATACCAGAATTGTAGGCAGCCACCAGATAACCATCGTATGTCATCACAACTCCCACCAGTGCCCATGCGCTGCCCACCTGATCCTTTATATTAAGATAGCAGTCCAACTCTATACCTGCTTCTGGTTTTGAAGCTTTCTTCAACCGATAGCGAGCTATAGTAGTGCCGACATTGGTGTAGGCATAATTATCTTTGTCACACAATACATAGTTGCCGCTGGATATGGCATACATAGGATGTTCGCCAGTAAAAGGTGTGATGGCATCATAAAGTTCTTTCGGTGAATTGTAATTAGCCGAAAGCGTGCGCAGCTGTTCCTCTGTTTTCATCGTACCACCCGGCAATCCGGCTTCACCCAGCTTGGTAAAGCGCCCGTCAGTACAGCGATAGTAAGAAACCCGGTCGCTGCTCATTCCCCACATATAGCCGTCAACGGCAGCAGACAAGGTCATGAGGTTGACCGGACCGCTCCAGCCGCCTTCGCAAGCGTAAGGATCAGCGTGCCATGTACCGTCAGGCACGAAATACGGAATGGCATCGGTTTGGGCAGAATTGAAGTGAGTAATGCTATAGTGTTCCTTGGCAAGGAACGGATTGGATTTCGGCATATTCACTCCGGAAATCGAATTATTTTCGTTACCGCTACCGTTTCCACCACCAAATTCATCATTATCAGAGCAAGAAGCCATTAACACACATGACAGGATGACAAAATTCAAAAGGTACTTCATTTTTATATAGTTGTATGTTGTAATTAATAGTTATAGAGTTCTTACATCAAATAGCTCTTTTTGAACGGAGCATATAATGAAAAAACGGATGTGCAAAGTAAAGAAGGATAAACGAAACAACATTGTTTTTTGATGTGACTTATGTGCGATTAAGGGCGATAATGCAGAAAAAAAGTGTGCGGTTAACGACTTTTTACGCCAACCGCACACTTTTACACCAAGTTTTGAACTTAAATGCTTACTTCTCGCACAAAATCAGGGATAATGGTATCCACATGTTTCTTGGCTCGATAGAATGCATAACGACTAGCAAAACCCGATGAGGCGGCTACGGCATTTTGTGTTGCATCGGGGTATGCCTCTAAATAAAGCCGGGCATATTGTAGCCTGAACATGTTTATCAGATTATAGAAACCAATCGCCGAGATAAACTTATTAGCGTCATGTTTCATACCTTTAGGAATCTCATTCATTATTCCCGACTTCTGCAGATATGGATTTTTATATTTTTGCAGGACAACTTCCAACACTTTATCACGTACTGCCGCATCGCACAGGATCCAATCATTTTCATTGGTCTCTTCTCCAATCATAGTTTCTCGCGAATGGTCAGTAATCCCCCCCTCCTCTTTTGGCTCCGGTAATATCTCATCTTGATTGGTTGTATCCAACTTTAATTGTGGATGAAGAATCAAAGACAAAAAAAGGACCATCCATAAAGCGCAGAGAATATCTATTATAAACTTTACCCAACCACTTGCCGTAAAAAAGACAACAAACATCATGGCAATCCAAATGAGAGGAAAAAATAAGATCTTTTTGGCAAATTTGAATGGGAAATCTTCTTCATTGGAATAATTATCATAATGAAAATAGTCTATTCTCTTTTTTAGCCACTTAATCATATGTAAAACGTTACAAGTCAACAAGACTCCTATCCCTCCCGTCACCCATAGTAAAGGTGTCTTATATTGAACCAACATATCTCCATGGCCGAACAAAACCAAAGAAAGGGAGATAAGCAGAATACCGGTAACCACTATTGCTCCAGAGACATTCAAAATTGAGTGTTGTATTTGTTCCTTATAAAAATATCTGCGTAGTACCAATGAAAACCCTAAAGAGTAATAGAGTACTCCAAATATGCGAATATACACCCATGTACCTTCATCAGAAGGTTGTAGCAGATAAGGGAATTGAAGGACTACAGCTGAAAAGAAAAAAGTGATTTGTTTGCGAGCTGGGTAATAGCAGTGACCACATTCATCGAACGGGCGACACATATGTGTCCAACGTATATAACCACAAAAAAGACCTGAGATTATATAAATCAAGCAAGCAGCAGCATAAAGCATTTCTAAAGTCATAAAATTCTTCATTAAATACAAAAAACGATATATAAAGTTATAAATATTCTTTACTGGATAATATATTTGATTTTTTGATATATAATAATTAATAATACGCTATTAGATATTTATCTGGTCCGTTATCATCGTTTTCAGATTCAAAAATAACTCTAATATTAAATCAATTAATAGTGCAATTATAATCAATTACGATAAAAAATCTTATAACCAGAAACGTTAAATAATAAGCATTTGTGTTGATATTATAAATAATTAACTACAGAAACACCTCAAAACTTTGACACGTAGGTAGCGTTTTGTTACTTTTAGAACCCAGACAACACATTTACCAAAGTGATACTAATATAAGTGAAAAGCTGGAAATCAGTGTCATATTCCTATCCATGGTTGTTTCCATAGTCAAAACCGTGATCGGTGTCCCCGTTTGGGGCGTATTAATCCCACTCATACGGATCGCCAAGGGTAGTTTTTTCCCGATATCTGTTGTATAGAGTAAATGTGCATCCTATTTTTCTTCAATAGAAGCAAGCGGCAAACCATTGATGAAAATGGTAATATCTGGGCGGAAATTGTCGCTTGACAAATCGCCACAAGTCATCTCTGTTGCCACTTGGAATGTGTTGTTACGAATGAAGTTCGTGGAAGAAGACAAGTCTATTATTTTGTTCGTGGTGTCAAGCAGTATTTCTTTGTAGAACCGCCTACCGAGATCATCGTTATTGAGTAACTTCTGAATGCGAGAAGCATAGCGTCTGCGTCTTCTTGTGTAGATAGAGGATTCAGACGTAAATAGGCTTCCGAGAACGGTTTTAACAAAATGTTTGTAAGAGTATCTGATTCTATTTTAGGGACGTGTACGTATTTAGTAGACAGTCCCTTTTGATATATATACCATTCCTATAAGGTGGATAAGAGTGGGGAATTTTACTCTACTATCTTCACTAAATGCAGCCATTGCTTTTTCGTATTATTAAAGCAAAACACCTTCACTATCTTTGCGAGGCTGACCAAAGCCTATTAGACTGTGAAGATATATTGTTGTTAATATTTTATTTCAGGTCATTAACGCATTATTTAGCAAATGCGAAGTTAGCACTTTTATTGAGTTCTATTGCGTATTTGAGAATTGAGTTTATAAAAATCGTTGCAGAACGATATAAATATCGGGTTCAATATTTTGGTTTTAACGGCTTTTTGATATGTCATCACGCTTATCAACAGCTATAAAACTTGCAATCCGCAAAATAATGAAACAAAAAATGTCGTTTTCTCTTTTCGTCCGTATATTATCCTTTCTAACAGTGCCTTGTGCAGCCTTTCAGTCTCAAGTGAACCAATATTAAGGACAAAACGGTTATTGTCTTGAGATTGTAAATCTCCACACAGCATTTTTCAGATATGAGATTGGTGCACTTTGTCTCGTAATCTCTCAAAACTTCGCTCTTGTAGAGAGCCTTTATCTCTGCACTAAATGTTGGAGCAGGAATCCCGAATAATTAATATATTTTCCACTCGCTCATAGCGGCTGTACTATATCCGTTTGTCCTCTTCTGTTTTTGATAGTACCGGTTTATTGCTACTTGGATTTTATCAACGACAATGTTGATGCTCTGCGTTTCAACACTTTTATCTGAAGCACGATTGTTTTTACGTCCCACAAGCATAGGAAAAATCGATCTTACAGCTGAACTATTTTATCTCTCCGTCTACTGTAAGGTGATATATCACAGATAGGTTGCCGTTGGGCTTTTTCACATAGAATAATACTTTTAATATGCTTCACGTAACTCAACTCTTTTTGAAGTTACAAAATTAAATTATAGTGAGTTATCAATAACTAAGCAAATTTGCACAAAACACAGAAAAAAGAGATACTTAAAAAAACTCCATTCCACACGATAATGAAGTGGCAACTGAAATTTTGCGCTGTTTAGCTTATAAACAGTTTCAGTTGGTTTAACGCTTTTCGCAAATTTGCGATTCTGTTAGGTGTTTATTTTATCCTTGTAAGTTTCTAATATTTTTTTGCTACAAAAAAAATATTGTCTAACTTTGTATTTGAAATGACGAAAGAAGAACTTGTAACACGGCTACGTGACATAGAATGGGACGATTTCGAAGTCAAAGCTGCAAAATCAGAATTGCCGAAGAATATTTGGGAAACCGTAAGTGCTTTCTCAAATTGCTCCGGCGGTTGGATTGTGCTTGGTGTGAAGCAGTTTGGTAAGGCTTTTGAGGTTAGCGGTGTTGACAATATCGAGAAACTTGAACAGGATTTCTTTGGGACACTGCGTTCCAAGAAATTCAATGTTCCTCTTTTTGCGACACTTCATCGTTATGAGATTGACAGTAAGAATATTATAGCCTTTTATGTGCCGTCATCGGAGGTCAAGCCTGTTTATTTTGGTTCCCTCGAAAACACCTTTATCCGCATGGGTAGCGGTGACCAAAGAGCAACACAACAGGAAATAATGTCAATGATTCGTGACCAGTCTTTTGGTGTCCAGTCGCAGAAATCCATACCTAATACCAACATTGATATGCTCAATCGTGATGCACTGGCTGATTTTAGAGGTGAGGTACGTCATTGGGGATTAGTTTCACATCTTGACAGCGTAAGTGATGAGGAATTTTGCAAAGGAGTAGGCATTACCGACCATTTCGGACAACTTACCTTTGGTGGCTTAATAATGCTTGGAAGGAATCCATATACCTTTAATTTTGTCCCGACATTCTGTGCTGATTATGTTGAGATACCCGGTGTAGGTGTAGAGGCGATGACGAATAATTACACATACCGCATACCTGAACAACAAAATCTTTGGGAAGCCAGCCGGGTTATTCTTCGCCGCCTCCGTACTCTTGTCAATACGCCGATGGTTGGCATCAATGAGCGCGGACAATCTGTCGAGGATTTTTCTGAATACAACATCCTGCGAGAGGCAATGGCAAATCAAATGGCACATGCCGACCATTTCAGTCCTCGCCGCAGTTGTATTCATGTTTTCGATGACCGGATTGAGTTCCTTAATCCTGGAGGTATGCCGATGCCGTTGGATGTGCTGGAAAATTCGTTTGAGTCTCAGCCACGCAATCCAGTAATCGCAAAGCTATTCCGGCTTGCACACTTGTCAGAAAACCTTGGCTATGGACTCCGCAAGCTCAAACGTTGGCAGGAAATAACCGGTCGTCCAATGCATATTGAAACGACAATTAATTCCGTAAAAGTTACTTTCGATTTCCAGACCCGTGAATCGGGGACGAGCGATGTCGCTAAAAGTGTCGCTAAAAGTGTCGCTAAAAGTGTCGCTATAAACTTGACCGAACGCCAGCAACAAATCATAACTCTAATCAGCAAAAATCCACAGACAACTAGAGCTGAAATTGCCTCTACCATTGGTGTTTCTGCAAAGACAATTGAACGTGAACTTGCCACCCTATCCGAAATAGTCCGCTATGTCGGTTCCAAAAAAGGAGGGCATTGGGAGATTATAACTTATGGTAACTAATCAATGCATTATGGAAACAATAATTATTATATCAATAATTTGTCTTACGCTGATAGCATTAGCGGGGTGTGTACTGTCTTACTTCCGGATAAAATCAAAGCAGTCAACAAGTACAATCTCATACATATTTTGGGGAAGTGTTGTCCTCAGTGTTTCAATAGCCATATATTCTCATTATTATTATGATAATGAAAAGGTTTTAGATTTCTTTTCTTTGGCCTCTGCAATTATTTCGATAATTCTCGCTATTATAACAATTGTCTATTCTTTTTACACGAATAGTAGGTCTAACGGGCAAATTGAGATACTTAATAAAGCTGCCCAAGATGTTCAACGGGCAAGTCAATCGTATGCAGAAAGTGCTGACAGCTTGGAAGCTAATATTGTTAAGATTATTAGCACGATTAATCGTGTTGAAGCAAAAACTGATAGAATTTTAATACATTCATTATCTGAAGGATCCAAAGCGACAAATGATATAGATCCTAATGATATCCATAATAATTTTGATATCAGAAAATATATACAAACCTTTGTGGCTATTTCATCTCCTTTAGGCATCATCGCAATGTATGCCTGTATTTTGTCCCATGAAAGAATGATGCCATTTCACATATCCTTATTATCTTCTGATGCAGACAATACAATGTATTGTGCAGGATTCTTAATCGCTACGACAGGTACAGGTATAGTTAATTCTACAATTGATTTTAACACAGGAATGATTACTGTTATTAATTATGTTGATGTAGTGAAGTCTGATATTGAAGAATGGATGAAGTCGCAACCTCAACAAGGGCCCTTGCATGACCTTAAAGAAAAAATTGATGCTTATTTTTCGCAACAAAAATAATTTTTCAGCCAAAACAGGCGATGATTCCATAGACAGTTATTTCTTTCTATCTCGTGAAATAGATATATTCTTTCTGTCGTTGTATCTCCACTTCTTCGGGTGTCATTTGTAATATCGCAAATCTTAAAGTCAGGCTTATCCCTTTGACTGTATAGATGTAGATTAAAAAGTTTAACATCTGAAGACATTTACGGTATGATTTGACAAGCGCCGCAAAGTTTGTTTCATTCAATGACGATTATTTCAGCTTGATTTTCCATGTGAATTTTAGTTTTTTCCTCTTTGAGGTGGGAGGAAGAATAGTAGTAGCTATCATTCTCTTCAAATAGGATATCAATGGAGGACAAAATGAAGAAGATTATATGATAAAAATGGGCTGACAATTAATATCAACCCTTCTCTAAAATGTATAGATTAACTTGTAAGCATCAAAAATATTTTCTATCTTTGTCTAGAGAGATATTTGAAATTATGCAGAGAAACGCAATAAGCAGCAGGACTTTTACTACTAATGTGTTACCTGTTATCTTTGAATTTAGTCCTTACTTTTTGATTTTCAAAAAGATAAAATCAATCACTTAGATTTTTATTTTAAAAATTAGGGGTTTACCGATTTCGGGCAACCCCTAATTTTTTATATAAAACCACAAATCCCTTTGTCTTATTTTACTTTCTCAACGATAGCTTTGAATGCTTCGGGATTGTTCATTGCCAAATCGGCAAGGACTTTACGATTTATTTCGATTCCTGCTTTATGCAGTGCACCCATTAACTTAGAATAAGACATACCTTCGAGACGTGCAGCCGCATTGATACGTTGAATCCACAACGCACGGAAATTACGCTTATTATTTTTACGGTCACGATAAGCATACGTCAAACCTTTTTCCCAAGTATTTTTGGCAACGGTCCAAACGTTTTTACGAGAACCATAATAACCGCGGGTAAGTTTAAGAATCTTTTTTCTTTTTGCTCTTGAAGCAACGTGATTTACTGATCTTGGCATAGTTTTTTTTCTGTTTTGAATGTTAGCGCTACCGTTCAAGGTAAACTTCAAGCTAAAAACATTCGGTTAATAAAATTTGAAACTACTCTTTTTTTTGAGAAAAATTTTAGAAATCGCCGAAGCTTATTTCATACCCAACAATGCTTTTACATTGTTTACATCAACGGTATTTACCGTTCCCATGTGAGTAAGATTTCTTTTTTGCTTCTTCGTTTTCTTAGTCAAAATGTGACTTTTGAAAGCATGTTTTCTCTTGATTTTTCCTGTTCCGGTAAGGGCGAACCTCTTTTTGGCACCGGAATTAGTTTTAATCTTTGGCATTTTACTAAATTTTAATTTTATAATTGAATGAATAGTTTGTCAAATATCCTATTTATTTTTTCTTCGGGCTTATCATGATGATCATACGCTTACCTTCCAGAACTGGCATCATCTCCACTTTTCCATAGTCTTCCAAATCGTTCGCGAAACGCAACAAGAGCACTTCACCCTGTTCCTTGAACAGAATAGAACGACCCTTAAAAAAGACATAAGCCTTCACTTTTGCTCCTTCGTTCAGAAAACCGATGGCATGTTTCAATTTGAAATTATAATCGTGATCATCGGTTTGAGGTCCGAAACGAATCTCCTTAACAACAATCTTCGTCGACTTAGCTTTCTGCTCTTTCTGACGTTTTTTCTGCTGATAGAGAAACTTTTGATAATCTAAAATCTTACATACCGGCGGCACTGCATTAGGCGAAATTTCTATCAAGTCAAGACCTTGTTCATCAGCCATATGTATAGCTTCTTGTATGGTATATACCCCTTGCTCTACATTGTCACCGACCAAACGAACTTCTTTCGCCCGAATACGTTCATTGACACGATATTGGTCTTTTATATCATTCTTTTTTGCAGGCATAGGCTTGTTTGGCCTATTAGACTGCGGTTGCGGTTGCGGTTTTTTATCCATTCAGACTACCATTCTTTGAGTAATTCTTCTACTTCTGCATTTAAATTTTCGGCAAAGGTAGCAATTTTCATCGAACCTTTATCACCTTCACCCTGTTTTCTTACAGAAACTTCACCATTTTCAGCCTCTTTTTCACCAACAACGAGCAAATAAGGGATTCTTTTCAGTTCGTTATCGCGAATCTTCCGCCCTATCTTTTCATTCCTGTCATCGACAAATGCCCGAATATCCTTCTCGGCCAATTCGCTAACAACCTGTTGTGCATAGTCGTTAAATTTAGCGCTTATAGGCAGAACAGCCACTTGATCGGGAGTAAGCCACAACGGGAATTTTCCGCCCGTATGCTCGATGAGAACTGCAACAAACCTTTCCATAGAACCGAAAGGAGCCCGGTGAATCATTACCGGACGATGTTTCTGATTATCGCTACCGGTGTATTCGAGTTCGAAACGTTCCGGCAAGTTGTAATCCACTTGTATGGTTCCCAATTGCCAACGCCGGCCGATGGCATCTTTAACCATGAAATCGAGTTTAGGACCATAGAATGCAGCTTCACCATATTCGACTCTGGCTTTTAACCCCTTCTCTTCACAAGCCTCGACAATGGCCCGCTCCGCTTTTTCCCAATTTTCATCGCTACCGATGTACTTCTCGCGATTGTTAGGGTCGCGCAAAGAGATTTGGGCTTCGAAATTATCGAACTTCAAAGCTTTGAAGATAATGAATATAATATCCATTACTTTCAAAAACTCGTCTTTCAACTGATCCGGACGACAGAATATATGCGCATCGTCTTGGGTGAAACTACGTACACGAGTTAAACCATGCAACTCACCACTTTGTTCATATCGATAAACTGTACCAAACTCTGCAAAACGAAGAGGGAGGTCTTTATAAGACCGCGGTGTCACCTTATAAATCTCACAGTGATGCGGACAGTTCATAGGCTTCAACAAATATTCTTCTCCTTCTTCCGGCGTATGAATGGGCTGGAAAGAATCTTTCCCATATTTGGCATAATGCCCCGATGTCACATACAACATCTTATTTCCTATATGAGGAGTAATCACCTGCAAATACCCAAAACGTTTTTGAACTTTACGCAACATAGCTTCAAGACGATCCCGCAGTTGTGTCCCTTTCGGCAACCAAAGAGGTAATCCCGGCCCCACATTGGAAGAAAAAGCAAAGAGCTCCATTTCCTTGCCAATTTTACGATGGTCTCGTTTTTTCGCCTCTTCCATCAAAACAAGATACTCATCGAGTAACTTCTTCTTCGGGAACGTGATGCCATATACACGAACCAATTGTTTGCGCTTCTCATCGCCTCTCCAATATGCCCCGGCCAAAGAAGTTATCTTCACGGCCTTGATAAGCCCCGTATTGGGCAAATGCGGTCCCCGGCACAAATCGGTAAACGCACCTTGCGTATAAGTAGTTATCGTACCGTCTTCGAGTTCGCTGATAAGTTCAACTTTATATTCTTCTCCACGTTTACCGAATCGGTCGAGAGCATCGGCCTTCGATATTTCTTTCCGAACAATCGGTTCTTTACGGCTCGCCAATTCGAGCATTTTAGCCTCTATCGTAGGAAAATCGGCCGCCGTAATAGTAGCATCCCCCGGGTCCACGTCATAATAAAATCCATTTTCGATAGCCGGGCCTATACCGAATTTAATACCGGGATATAGTTCTTGTAATGCCTCGGCCAACAAGTGTGCCGAAGAATGCCAAAATGCATGTTTTCCCTCTGGATCGTCCCACTTGAAAAGTTTAATAGCAGCATCTGCGTTTATGGAACGAGAAAGATCCCACTCCTGTCCATCGACTGTCGCCGCAAGAACTTCCTGAGCCAATCTTGGACTTATACTCTCGGCTATTTGTAAAGGTGTAATACCAGATTCAAATTCCTTTACCGAATTATCGGGAAACGTAATCTTAATCATCATTTTTCTGTCCTTATCTATTTTCAACGTTTTTCAAAAAACGTTTCTATTTTATACATTTAATAATAGAGACACATGACTGCGCCTCTTTTTCCAAGGCACAAAAATAATAATTATTTCATTACCCAAACGGATATTTATAAAAATCTTTTAATCGCTCATTCGTTTCAACAAGTTATACGCAGCCACAACTCCCAACTCTCCCGCTTTACTCAAATCTGCCGTACCTTTAACCGTATCGCCTTGTTTTAAATAGACTAACCCTCGGTTATAATAAGCGTCTCCAAAATCGGGACGTAACCGTATCGCCTCGGTATAATCGGCAATAGCACCCCTATAATCTTGCTGGGAACAACGCAGATTTCCACGATTGTAATATACATATATAAACCGCGGTGCAGACTCTATCACCTTCTCATAATCACGCAGCACCATCTCATATTCCATTTTCAAGCTCTCATTTCCCACTGCCGGTAATCCAGACAAAGAGAAATCTTTGGAGTTTTTCGAGCGCACCTGTTGAAAATCTATACTCTGTACAGACTCCGCCGAAAGTTGATATTCTATTTGTTTCGCTCTTACAACAGCCCGAAGGAAATAGGCTAACGTAAAATTTTGACTCGTCATAATAGCTCTATTCAAATCGTCAAGAGCACTAGAAAAATCCTGAACAAGCATAAAATCGACAGCTCGACCGAAATAGGCCAATGGATTAGAAGGATTTATCTCTATAAGACGGGAATAATCATTTATGGAAGAGAAATGATAGTTTACCTGATCGGATAGCAGTGCCGCCTCGGCATTCGTAAGCAATAATTTCTTGCTAAACACATGGGTATCGTTCAACTCTTCGAGTTCCCTTACATAATAAATATTCTGACGAACGGCATCGGGTCTTTCATAATAAGTAAGCACATACATTGGCTGTACGGATACTTGCACATTCTGATCTTGTACCCGTCCCCGAATTTTATTCTCATATTCCGGCTTATATTCGGTATGGGCATCGGCTACCAATATTTGATTGAACTTATTAATATTTTTATCAGACTCAGACCGCTCATCGGCTGCTTGTCCCGATTTTTTACTATTATTCGAAGCTACTGTATTTTCATCGATCGGTTCATACTGGGTCTTCTTTTGTAAATCCATAGCCAGCATGAAATCCTTTTCACCGCCTTTCATATCGCCCATTTTCCGTTTCGCCTCAGAGCGAGCATAAAAACCCGCGGCAAAATCGGGGTACTGTTCCAAAACTACGTTAAAATCAGAAATAGCCTTCCCATAATTCCCGATCATATCATATAACAAAGCTCGATTATAAATTGCGAAATAATTGTCCGGTTCAGCCTTTATTACTTTTGTAAAGTCGGATATAGCCTTATTCCGTTCACCTACTTGCATACGCAATAATCCCCGATTGTAGTAGGTCATCGTATTATCGGGATCAAGTTTCAATATATAATCATAATCGGCCATAGCTCCCTGCAAATCATCTTGATGATATTTTATACGAGCCCTATTGAAATAGTAAGACACTTCTTTGGGATCGAGCCTCAAAGCCTCGTTCATATCGGCCAAAGCCGAATCATAATCGGCATCGTGCAACACTTTAATAATAGCCCGTTGAGCATATGCTCCCGATATGTATTTATCTATCGAAATAGCTTTATCTATATCATCAATCGCTTTTATCGTATCGCCCTTCTCCAAATAGAACTGGGCCCTACTCATATAACCGTTGTAATAGTTCGGATGCAAAGCTATGAGTTTATCGAAACTTTTTTCGGCTTCGTCATATTTTTTCAACTGCACTTCGGCAATAGCCTTATTATTCAAAAAAGACCTATCTTCGGGGGCATAACGCAAACCCTCGGTATAGTCGTCGATAGCGCCTTGATAATCCCCAAGATTCTGTCGGGCAATCCCCCGAACTTGATAGGCATTGACAATAAAAGGATTACGTTCGATACAAAGGGTACAATCTTCTTCTGCCCCTTTAAAATCATCGAGGCTCAACTTCGCAACTCCTCTATAAAAATAAGGCTCGGCCATATACGGCTTTACCTTTATTACTTGATTGAAATATTGCATCGACAGAATATAGTCCTCAAAATAAAGTGCATTACGTCCGATATTCATCACTCTATCGGTATTAATCTGCGCCACAGATAAAAAAGAGGAAAACGACAGCAATAGAAATATGATATTTGACTTGAATATAAGTTTCATTAAATGCCTTAACATGATTATCAGACAAATGTACGTAAATAATGACAAAACAACACAACCCTGAGAGCATTTTATAAGATTTTTCTTTCCCAACACATCGAATGAACATTTTTTACGCCAAAATGTCTTATATAAAAAAGAAGAAACTTTTTTCGTATCTTTATACCTCAAAATTGCACAGACATGAGCACAGAAAAAAAACTACAACACATCGTTATCGTCGGAGGCGGATTTGCCGGATTTTTACTGGCCAAACGAATTAATCCTGAAAAGTTCAGAGTGACCTTAGTCGATAGAAAAAATTTTCATGCCTTTCCTCCTCTGTTTTATCAAATAGCCTCGTCGGGACTTGAACCGGCCGCCATTTGTTTTCCTTTCAGGAAAGAGCTACGTAAATTACGTCACGTCCGTTTCCATATGGGAGAAGCTCTTGCAGTAGATACTCAAAAGCAAATTTTAACGACCAATACAGGAAATATAAATTATGATTATTTGGTGCTCGCCACAGGCACAACCAATAATTTTTTCAATATGCCCGAATTAAGGGAACGAGTATATACTCTGAAATCTACTGCCGAGGCTATCCGACTAAGAAATGAAATACTATTCTGTTTAGAGCGGGCCTGTACCTGCGCCGATCCCGAATCGCGCCGCACGCTTCTCTGCTTCACGGTTGTCGGCGGAGGCCCGACCGGAGTCGAAATAGCGGGTGCTTTGGGTGAAATGAAAAAGTACATTCTGTCTCGAGAATATCCCGAGATCAGTCCTTGCGATATGCGCGTCGTTATCGTCGAAGGTTCAGACCGCCTATTACAGAATATGAGTACAGAAGCCTCTACCAAATCTCGACAATACCTCGAACAACTTGAAGTCGAAGTTATTACCGGACATACCATGAAATCGTTCGACGGGACTTACGTGAGTTTTGACAACGGCGATAAAATAAAATGCCATACCCTCATCTGGACAGCAGGTATCACCGGCGAACCTTTGAAAGGAATTCCAGAAACGTCCATAGGGAAAGGAAGACGAATCGTCACAGACGAATACAACCGGGTCGTCGGGTGTGAAAACCTTTTCGCAATCGGCGATATAGCCCTGCTTACCGAAAAAAACTATCCCAAAGGTCACCCGCAAGTAGCTCAGGTAGCCATACAACAAAGCAAATTGTTAGCAAAAAATTTGAACCGGAACAGTTTCGAAACGCCTTTTCATTATAAAGATAAAGGAAACATGGCAACCATCGGCCGTAATCGTGCCGTAGCCGACTTGCCCTATCTAAAATTATACGGGCGGCCGGCTTGGTTCACATGGATGGGAGTTCATTTGGTTTCCATATTAGGCATGAAAAATAAAATTATCACTTTTCTAAACTGGTGTTGGTACTATTTTACCTATAACGCCACCTTACGATTGTTGATACGCCCGACCCGATATCCGAAACGGAATGAAGAATAACCATATTTAATCCGTGTTTTAGAACAATTTTGGTTTGTTTTTCCTCTAAAAAAGTGACTTTTTTCAATCTACCTTTGTCCCCCGAACAAATAGGTATTAATTTATGAAAAAAGTCACTAGCGTATTTTTGTGCTGTTTTTTATTTATTGCACTCAATTATGCCCAATCTGGACAAGTGATGACATTGAAAGAATGCATCGAAATGGGCATAGCGAATAATCTCTCTCTGCAAAATAAAAATCTAAATGTCCAAAAAAGCAAATACGGGATCTCTGAAAACAGGTTCAAACTGTTACCGGTCATCAATGCTTTCGCCAATTTTACCAATAGTCCCGAACCGGCCGTTTCGGTAACCGACGGAAGCAAATATGGAACTCCCTATAACGTCACCAAGACACTACGATACAATGCCAATGGCGGTTTACAACTGCAATTACCATTATATAATCAGACTCTATATACAAGTATCGCCATCTCGGAATTAGTAAATCGAATAGACCTATTGTCTTACGAAAAAGCCAAAGAGGATCTTATCGTCGAAATAGGAAAACTCTATTTCTTGGGACAAACGACCATCTGTCAATTACAAATTATCGAAGGAAATATCGCCCGTCTAGATTCCCTTCGCAACATCACACAAGCATTCTTCGATAATGGAATGGCTATGGACGTAGATGTAAAACGTGTTGAAATAAATCTCGAAAATATGAGGGTTCAATATCACAACGCCCAAGCTATGCTTAACCAGCAACTCAACCTTCTGAAATATACGCTTGACCTTCCTTCGGAATACGAGATAACTCTTACCCCGCTCAATCCCGACATAACCGGGAATGTGCGTTTCAATGGTTTATCAGATTCGCTATACGAACTCCAATTACTGGATACTCAAACCCAATTATTAAAGAAACAAGGACGAATAATCAATCAAGGTTACATACCTTCGCTCAATTTCACCAGCCAACTGGCTTATTCGGCTTATACAGATAAATTCAAACATTTCTTCCACTCTCATATATCCAACAAATGGTACGAATCATTCAACTTCGGCCTGTCCTTGAAAATACCCATCTTCGATGGTCTGAGCAAACACACCAAAAAACAACAAGCCAACGTCGAATACCGAAAAGCTGTACTCCAACAGGAAAATACCCGCAAACAACTAGAAACACAGTACACTAACTCGGTATCGGATTTGATGAACAATCAACGCAATTACGAAAAACAACAAAGCAACTACAAGTTGGCCGAAGAAGTTTACTTGGTTACAACCGATAAATACAAAGAAGGAATAGCTTCCATGACCGAACTCTTACAAGATGAGCTCCGATTAACCGAAGCCCAAAACGGCTATTTGAGCGCGCACTACAATTATAAAATAGCAGAATTGAATTTGCTGAAATTAACCCAACAACTCGATATTCTCACCCAATAATCCTGTAAAATTAATAATCAGTATATATAAATACTTTTACAATTATGAAAAAAGAAAATAGCTCTCATTATAAACGGAGTAAAAAATTAAAAGCATTGCGTTTCGGACAATATACATTAAATGCAATCGGTATCATCGTTCTATGCTACGGAGTTTATGAAGCGGCTTGCCTTTTTCTCAATTACAAACGCTGCGAAACCAGCAACGATGCCCAAATAGAACAATATATATCGCCAATCAACATACGCGTACCGGGATATGTAAAGAAAGTTTACTTCACCGAACACCAATTCGTACACAAAGGCGACACATTACTTGTTCTGGACGATAGAGAATACCGTATACGAGTATCGGAAGCCGAGGCGGCTTTGAAAGATGCCGAAAACGGAATTGCAATCTTGTCTTCCAGTTTGACGACGACACAGGCGACTGCTTCGGTTTACGATGCCTCTATCGAGGAAATAAATACACGCATAAGCAAATTGCAAAAAGACTTGACTCGTTACCGCAACTTATTACAACGTAATGCGGCTACCCCTATACAAGTGGAACAACTCGAAACCGAGTTAACAGCGACACTCGCCAAGTTAGAAGCTCTGAAAAAACAGAAAGCCGCAGCCACTTCGGGAGTAAACGAAGTTACAAACCGCAAAGCATCGGTCGAAGCTGGAATATTAAGAGCCCAAGCAGCTTTGGAAATGGCCCGACTAAATTTGTCCTATACAGTAGTTACAGCCCCTTGTGACGGAACACTGGGAAGACGGGCCTTAGAGGACGGACAATTTGTACAAGGCGGTCAAAGTCTCACTTATATCATACCCGATACTCAAAAATGGGTGATTGCCAATTATAAAGAAACCCAAATAGCCAATTTATACGAAGGCCAAAAAGTAAGCATCAAAGTCGATGCCTTTCCCGATAAAGAGTTTTCGGGACACATATCGGCCATATCGGGAGCCACGGGTTCTAAATACTCCTTAGTACCTACCGATAATTCAGCCGGGAATTTCGTAAAAATACAACAACGTATTCCTGTAAGAATCGAGTTTGACGAATTATCGGAAGAAGACAACCGACTCTTAGCAGCCGGAATGATGGTTATTATAAAAGCTAAATTGTAAAAATGGCTCACACAAAAAATTATCCTTTTTACGACTGGGTTCCAAAACCACTGGGAATCATCATACTCATCATGCTATTCTGCCCTATTATGTTCATTAACGGGGCATATACCATAAATAGTGGAGAGATGTCGTCTGGTCTTGGAATTATCTCGGAGCACATTCAATATGCAAGCTATGCCGGAGCAATCGGCATGGTAGTATTCGCACCATTTATGCAACGAGTCTTGGCTGTGAGGAGACCCAAAATGATGTTAATGACAGGCTTCATTCTGTTATTTTGGCTCAGCTATATTTGTGCAATTACAGACAGTTGGTTACTACTCATGTTATGCAGTCTCATTACGGGTTTTATCCGCATGGCTCTCACTTTGATAAATCTATTTGCTCTCATACTGTATGCATTTAAGATAGAGGCCAGCGACATCATCACCCCGGGAGCCGAAGCCACCGATCCCGTAGTTGCCGACAAGAACGATCAAGCCAAAGGCCTCACACAACCTATCATTTATCTCTTTTTCATGCTCTTCGCGCAAGCCGGTAATTCGTTGACCGCATGGCTTGCCTATGAATATGAATGGCAATATGTCTATTACTATATGATGGGAATGTTGATGCTCTCAATCGTCGTTGTTCTTTCCACCATGAAATATCAGAGGCATCTGAAAAAGCTCAACTTCAATCTCCGTCAATTCGGCGATGTAATTGCCGCATCATTGATGATGATGGCTGGTTCATTCATACTGATTTATGGTAAAACACTCGACTGGTTTGACAACTACTACATACGGCTGGCCGCCATATTATTCCTACTATCCACGGCTGCTCTCATTTTTATTGAGGGAAACTTGAAACACCCCTATCTGAAACTAGGAGTATTCAAACAGAAAAATGTTATTTTCGCTTCAATAACATTCATCATGCTTATGATGATTAATTGCAGTGCCATGTTCGTGAGCGTATTCACCAGCATATCCATGAAAATAGACAATTTCCAAAATGCCATGTTGGGAAACTATTCATTGGTAGGATATGTAATAGGAGCCATATTGTGCATGATTCTATCGGCTTTCAAGGTACCCTTCAAATATATCTTCGCATTCGGGTTCAGTTTCATCACAGCCTACGCCATATATATGTATTTCCAATACCAAAGCATGGGTCTTTATGAACACATGATATGGGCCACGATACTGCGCTCGACCGGTATGATGATACTCTATACCATGTGTGCCGTATTGGGTAGTATACGCCTGCCTCTCAAATATATGTCGTCTTGGATTTTTGTAATGCTCTTTGCCCGGTCAATTATCGGGCCGACCGTAGGAACAGCGATTTATTCCAACTTGTTGAACGAACGTCAGCAACATTATATGGCCACACTATCGACAGGAGTAGACTTGATGAATCCAGAAATCGCAGGCAGCTTCAATCAAACGGTGAAAGGCAGTCAATTCATGCAAGGACATAGTGCCGAAACCGCGACTACTCTTGCGACCATGCAAGTATCAGGACGCATTCAAGTACAAGCCATGTTGTCGGCTCTCAAAGAAATCACGGGCTGGACAATCTTTGCAAGCATATTATTCATTATTATAGTTCTCTGTGTCCGGTACAAGCAACCAGAATATCCGGGAATACTGAATCTCAAAGAAAAAGGAGCTTATGTAGGGAAAGAATTAGCCTAATATATAACAAATAAAAAAATGTCCTACTTTTCGAGAATTTATTTGTTATCTTTGCATATAACCAAAACAAATATATATAATGAAAAATTTTCTTTTTACCGGATTCATTATTTTACTTCTATCCGCAGTATCGTGTAAAACGACTGAAAAAGGAAGTATGACACAAACTCAAACTTCCACATCACAAACCAATGAGAAGAAAAACATTTCTATAAATCGAGAAGAACTCAACGGGACATGGATTATAAAAACAGCCAAAGGTAAAACCGTTATAGGCGATTCACCAGTAGAAATCACTTTCGATCTCACAAACGGACGTATTTACGGCAACGACGGTTGCAACGTAATAAACGGCACTGCATTTTTCGAAAATGAGAATGGGTTACGTTTCGAATCGCTCATCTCGACGATGAAGGCTTGCCGGCCAGAAGTTACAGATCGTACTGTCCTCAATGCTTTGAACGAAACCCGCTCTTATAAACGAGCTGATACCAAAGAGCTATCTATCAAATTCTGTGACGAAAAAGGGAAATCTGTGATGACCCTTGAAAAACGAATGGTAGATCTATTAAATGGTTCTTGGAAAGTCACAACTATCGACGGGAAAAAAATCACCGAAGAAAATCCGACTATGGTTATCGATATCCCAGAGGCAAAATTATCTGGATTTGCGGGCTGTAACCGTATGTTCGGAGGGATTTCTTTAGATGGAACCGCTTTCGGAATAGCTTTTACACAAGTAGCAACTACCCGCATGGCTTGTCCAGACATGAAAACGGAGCAATTATTCTTATCGGCACTCGGCAAAGTTACCGGATTTTACATGATAGACAACTTTCATGCAGCATTATATCAACAACCCCAAACTCCGATAATCATCATCGAAAAAGTTCAATAAGAAAATACAAAGCAACGATTACATGTCCACTGAAAAAAGAGCAGGATAAAAAATTATTCTTATAAAAATAAAAAACGCAGGCGTTATCAACCTGCGTTTTTTATTTAGAAACCCATTTAAATAGTCTATAAACCATTAAAAAATTCGGGTTATAATAGAATAGCCATTTTTTCAAAAAAATGAAATCAAGCACCTCCTTTTATTCAAATCTATTGCTTAATTTTGAGTCGTCTTACTTGCTTACATTAGGGAAAATATGTGTGTGTTACAAAATAGGAAGAAGGATTTTAAACCTTCCGCCTAATCATGTGTAACCCACACCATTCTGTGAAAGCAAGTAAGACATCTTTTGAAGAATGTGAATTAGGCGGAGGTTTTAATATATACAACTAAAAAACAAAAAAGTTTATGCTGCCGCCGACAGTCAAGCAATTTTTCTTCAAATTACTCATCTCCATTTTTGTTCACGATTACAAAAATGTATTAAGGCAATATCGACAAGCCTACACGACTCAACGTCAAATGGAACAATATTTAAGAGTCATCACACCCGAAGACTTATACGATAAAGAACTCGTACGAATTTCAGAGCGAATGAGCGATCTACAAAAACTTATTTATCAACTGCGAAAAAAGGGACTAAGCGACGAGGCAATATCTCGCAAACTAAATCTACCGTTACACAAAATACAAAAACATCTCGATCTCGTAGAATTAGATATTCTCCAAATTTCCCGATATTTCAATTAAGATATAAACAAAAAAGGAGATAATCCCAATGGGATTATCTCCTTTTTTGTTTGCTACAATCCATTACCAAATAATCACCCGATCTTCGGGAGCCATGTACATGGCATCTCCTTCTTTAATATCAAAAGCCTTAAAGAAAGTTTCCATATTACGCAACGCAGCATTGACACGCCAACGGCCCAACGAGTGAGGGTCAATCTTCGTCAACCGGAGAATTTCGGCATCTCTAATATTGCCGGCCCACAATGCAGCATACGCCAGATAGAAACGTTGATCGGCAGTAAATCCATCGATCGGAGCCGGCTCCACACCATCGAAAGTATTGTGCAATGCAGTGTAAGCAATGCGTAAACCTCCATGGTCAGCAATATTCTCACCTAATGTAAAATGACCATTGGCATGCACTGTATCGAGCACAACAATGTTATCATATTGCGAAGCCAAAATTTCAGCTCGTTTAGTAAATTGCTCGGCATCGGCAGAAGTCCACCAATCATTAAGATTACCATCTTTATCGAACTGTCGCCCTTGATCATCGAATCCGTGAGTCATTTCATGTCCTATAACGACACCGATAGCCCCGTAATTAACGGCATCATCGGCATCAAAATTAAAGAATGGAGGCTGCAAAATTCCGGCAGGGAAACAAATTTCGTTAGAGCTCGGATTATAATAAGCATTAACGGTTTGAGGACTCATATACCACTTGGTCTTATCCACAGGTTTCCCTTCATCTTTCAGAGAATATAAAGTTTCAAATTCGGCTGCACGACGAATATTAGCATAATAGCTATCTTTCGGATTCACCGTCAAACCAGTATAATCGCGCCATTTATCGGGATAACCGATCTTTACATAAAAGTTGTTTAGTTTCTCATGAGCCTTCGCTTTGGTTTCATCGCTCATCCATTCAAGGCTGTCTATATGTTGTCCCAGTGCGGTCTGCAAATTCGCAACAAGTTGTACCATACGCTCTTTTGCCTCAGGAGGGAAATATTTAGCAACATACATTTCGCCCACTGCCTCCGACAAGAGACTGTTAGGGACATCGAGAGCACGTTTCCAACGAGGTTCGATTTGTTCTTTCCCCGATAAAGTTTTCGAATAGAAGTCGAAATGAGCATTTACAAAGTCATCGCTCAAATAGGGAGCTGCGCCATCGATACAGTTGAACGCCAGATAATCGCGAATCTCTTGCTCGCTCAATGTTTCCAGCAAATTATTTACAGCTTTCAATGTACGCGGCTGACCGATGTTTATCTTTCTCAAGCTGTCTAAACCCACCGTATTAAAATAGATATCCCAATCCAGACCGCCGAATTGTCTTTTCAATTCATCGATTGTCATAACATTATAACCCGCCTGAGGGTCTCGCAACTCTTCGCGAGTAAAAGCGGCCTTAGCGATTTCAGTCTCCACCTTCAATACGGTAGCAGCAGCTTGCGCTGCGGACTCGGCACTGTATCCCGACAATGTAAATATTTTCTGAATATAGTTGCGATAACTATCCCGTATCTTGCTATTGGCTTCATCGTCGGCTATATAGTAATCACGGTCACCCATATTCATACCAGCCTGATACCAACCTGCGATATTCATCGTACTATTCTTAGCATCGGCATCCACGTATATGGCAAAAAATGGGGCAGATGTGGTACGATGCATCTCTCCTATCATGGCACTTATCGCCTCTTTACCGGAAAGTGATTGTATACGACTCAATTCTTCCGCAATAGGAGAAGCTCCCTCCTCATTCAATCGCACACTATCCAATCCCATATTGTACAAATCGCCAATTTTTTGAGCGATGCTACCCGGTTCAGCCTTTTGTTTACCTAATTCTTCGAATAACAATCGAATTTGTTCTCGGTTATTTTCACGTAATTGGTCGAAAGATCCGAAACGAGCATACTCAGGCTTCAACGGATTTTTCTTCATCCAGCCGCCACACGCATAATCATAAAAATCATCACCACAAGCTACCGTCGTATCGAGATTGGAAAGATCGATACCCGGAGTCTTTACGGTCGATTTGCTTGTACAACCAGTAGCAAGCAAAGCAGCAGCAAACAATAAAATCATTACTCTTTTCATTTTACTTTCATTTTTATATGTTTCATTCACTTTGTAGAATATAGAATGCGTTTCCTCAAAGATTCTAATCGAACTTAGCTTTTTGCATTCGACTTTTGCTATATTTATTTCTGTAATTTATCCAATACTTCGGAGGCCTCGGACCATTTCCACATCACATCATCGAGTTGCTTCTTCAACTGTCCATGTAGTTCGTATAACGAAGTATCCGCCGCACCATCGGGCGTTGCCAACTTTTCCTCCACCTCGGCTATTCGTTTCTCCAAACCAGCAATCTCCGATTCAATATCTGCAACCACCTTTTCGGCCTTTCTCAAACGACGGGCAAACTCTTTTTGCTCTCCATATGACAACTTAGGATCCTCCGATTTGGCCGGGGAAGCAGAATCTTTCGAAATATTTCCGTCCTTCTCTGTTTTCGAAACTGTGGCTCGTTGTTCAAGCTCTCGCAAAGAATCCAGCTTACGACTTTCCAGAAAATCATAAATTCCGCCCAAATGCTCTCGCACCTGTCCTCCACCGAACTCATATACTTTCGAAACCAAACCATCGAGAAATTCCCGGTCGTGGGAAACAAGAATTACCGTCCCGTTAAAATCACGAATCGCTTGTTTCAACACATCTTTGGTACGCATATCCAGATGGTTAGTCGGCTCATCGAGAATAAGCAAATTGACAGGTTCGAGCAATAGACGTATCATTGCCAATCGGGTCTTCTCCCCTCCCGACAAAACTTTTACTTTCTTGTCCGAAGCCTCTCCCCCAAACATGAAAGCACCGAGTATATCTCGTATTTTTGTACGAATATCCCCTACCGCAACCCGATCGATCGTATCGAAAACCGTAATAGATTCGTCGAGCAAGCTCGCTTGATTTTGAGCAAAATACCCGATCTTTACATTATGTCCTATCTTCAAAGTTCCTGTATAGGGAATTTCGCCCATGATACATTTTACCAAAGTCGATTTTCCTTCACCGTTTTTCCCGACAAAAGCGACTTTTTCGCCTCGTTTAATCGTAAACGTGGCATTCGAAAAAACCACATGACTGCCATAATTCTTTCCTACTCCTTCGGCGATAATAGGATAATCGCCCGAACGAGGCGCCGGTGGGAATTTTAGATTCAACCGGGAGGTATCTACTTCGTCCACTTCTACTCGTTCGAGTTTGGCTAGTTGCTTGATACGCGACTGTACCTGCACCGACTTCGTTGCCTTATAACGAAAACGCTCGATGAAAGCCTCGGTATCCTGTATCTGTTTCTGCTGGTTCTCATAAGCTCTCATCTGCTGTTCGAGACGCTCTTGCCGGAGAACAACATAACGAGAATAATTGACTTGATAGTCATAAATGCGCCCCAAAGAGATTTCAATCGTCCGTGTTGTCACATTATCGATAAACGCCCGGTCGTGAGAAACCAATACGACCGCATTGGCGCGAGTCGATAAAAAACTTTCGAGCCATTGTATAGACTCTATATCCAAATGGTTGGTGGGCTCATCAAGTAAAAGCACATCGGGACGCTGTAACAACAACTTCGCCAATTCGATACGCATACGCCACCCTCCGCTGAACTCCGACGTATCCCGTCCGAAGTCCTCTCGTGTAAATCCAAGCCCTATTAAAGTTTTCTCTATCTCTGCCTGATAATTGGATGCCCCGATAAGAGCCAATTGCTCATTAGCATTGGAAACCCGCTCTATCAACTCCTGATAATATTCCGACTCATAATCGGTACGCTCGGACAATTCAGTATTCATGCGCTCTATACGCGACTGTAATTCGAATATATGAGAAAAAGCCTGTTCCGCCTCTTCCATTACCGTACGAGTATCGGATAGATTCATCTGCTGGGGAAGATACCCCACCGTAAGGTCTTTCGGCATATTCACACTGCCCGATGTCGGAGCCTGCAACCCGGCTATGATTTTCAACATAGTCGATTTCCCCGCACCATTTTTCCCCACCAATGCAATGCGATCCTTTTTATTAATTACATAAGTAATATTGTCAAATAGTGTATTTCCTCCAAAAGCGACCGAAAGTCCTTCTATCGATATCATATCTTTTATATTACAGTCTGCAAAGATAATGTATGGTAAATACAGAACAAAATTTATTTGCTTCCCATTTAGTCATAAACTATTCAGAATCCTATACCACAGAGTGAATATTTGCAGTCTCCATTTCAAAATCCGAATAAAAAGCGTAAACTTGTAGTCATAAATTTTACATTACAATATGACACCCTTTCTATATCGCATAGCCCAAGCCTTTTACAAAAAGTACGGTAACGAAATCTCTCGACTTGCATTTGTTTTTCCCAACCGGCGAAGCGGCATTTTTTTTCAAAAATATTTGGCCGAAGTTTCCGGGAAACCGATCTTCTCGCCCAAAGTAACCACGATAAACGACCTAATGGCCGAGCTATCGCCCTATACCTTAATAGACCGAATCAGCCTACTTGTAACGTTGTATAAAAAATACATCGAATTGAGAAAGAGCGATGAGACATTCGACAATTTCGTCTTTTGGGGAGACATGCTGTTAGGTGATTTCGACGATGTGGATAAATACATGGTCGATGCTCGGCAATTATTTACCAATATACACGATCTGAAAGAGATAGACGAATTTTATCTGACCGAAGAGCAAATAGAAATCGTCAAACGTTTCTGGGGGCATCTGTTTTTTCCTTCCACCGAAAGCGATAATAAACAGCAATTCATTCAACTGTGGCAAATCCTTTTCGATCTTTATACCGGATTACGAGATGAACTATCCTCTCGAAACAAAGCCTATGAAGGCATGATATTCCGAGACGTCGCCGAACAAAGTAAACGGAAAGAAGCTCTCGACTTACCTTATACACAAGTGGTATTTATCGGATTCAATGCTATCACCGAAGCCGAAAAAATATTCATGGAATATTTACGCGACATCGGCATAGGAGATTTCTATTGGGATTATTACGCTCCCACCTTGCAAGATTCATATAACAAAGCGGCGTTCTTTCTCAACGATAATAAACGAAGATTCCCATCAAAAATCGAGATCAACGAGCATATCGAACAAACGCCTCAGATCGAATTAATATCGATACCGTCGGCTGTCGGGCAGGCAAAACAAGCGACAGATATACTTCAAAGCCTTATCGACAATAATCATTTATCTCCCGAAAAGGCCATCAATACAGCCATCGTTCTCCCCGACGAAGAATTGCTGCTTCCTATGCTATACTCCATTCCACCGGAAATCTCTACGGTAAACATCACTATGGGATATACGTTGCAACACACCACTGTCGCAGCACTTATGGAATCGATATACCAAATGCAGCGCCGCGTCCGGTTCTCAAAAGGAGAGCCGAGATTCTATCATCTCGATGTAAAGCAATTATTGGGACACCGGTTCATAGCGTCCCGAATAGGCGAAAAAGTCTATCAAATAACGAATTTCATCAACGAAAACAATCGCACATTCGTTTCCCCAAAAGAATTAGGGAATCATCGACTGATAAAACTTCTGTTTCTTATCCCCCGTACGACAGATGAAGCGGCAGCCTATCTGATAGAATTACTCGAATATTTGCAACAAGGTGGAAATAGGAGCGATTCATCAGAAGCCGGCGACGAAGAAACTCCTATGGGATTCTCGGCGATAGAACTGGAATTTATGTATCACTACTACATTACCGTCAAACGGTTACGTGATGTTATCGCCAAACAAGACATAGAGATGACTGTAGAAACATTCTTTCGGCTATTGGGGAAAATGGCCGCTTCGATTTCCATACCGTTTCAAGGAGAGCCTTTATCGGGATTACAAATCATGGGCGTACTCGAAACTCGTGCGCTCGATTTCGATAATCTTATTATCCTTTCCATGAACGAAGGGGTGTTCCCCGTTAAGAAAGTGGCCGCCACATTCATTCCCTACAATTTAAGGAAAGGATTTGGCATGGCTACGACAGAGCATCAAGATAGTATTTATGCCTACTACTTTTACCGCATGATAAGCCGGGCTAAACGGGTATTCTTATTATACGACAGTCGCACCGACGGACTCAAAAGCGGAGAAGTGAGCCGATATATATACCAACTGAAATACCATTACCGCATACCCATACAAGAAATACAGATCAATTGCGACATAGCGACCTTCTCTCCGATAACAATCTCCATCGATAAACGGAAATATGGCACAGAAAAAAAATTAGCCGATTTCATGCAAGGAGGAAATAGCGCATTATCGGCCAGTGCAATAAATCGTTATTTGAACTGTCCTTTACAATTTTATCTGCAATACATCGAAAAGATAGAACAAACCGACGAAGTCGCAGAAAGTGTCGATAGCAGTACTTTCGGTAGCATTTATCACGGTATGATGCAAAAAATCTACAACCGTATCAAAGGCGAAAAAGAAAAAATAACTGTCACCGCCGACCACATCGACACCATACGCAAAGACAAAGGCTTGCTCACCCGGTATCTCGAAGAATGTTTTGCCAAAGAGTATTACAAAACTCCACATAGCCCCGAACCGCTAACCGGGTATGATTACCTGACTGGGGAAATCATTCTCAAACTGATTGACAAAACTCTGGAAAAAGACCGTGCCCTTACTCCTTTTTCCTATGTAGCTTCTGAACTTCCCATACATAAAAACATATCTATCGGAAACAACCGATCCATACAGTTGAAAGGCTTTATCGACCGGGTAGATGAACATAACGGACTTATTCGTATCGTCGATTATAAAACCGGACGAGAAAGACTCGATTTCAAATCGGTAACAGAACTTTTCGACCCTTCTGAAAAAGATCGTAAAAAAGCAATCATGCAGGTGTTATTTTACTGCAAATTGTATAAACTAGACAAAGCACCTATGCAACCTTTACAGCCGTCTATTTATATTGTCCGTAACTTATTCGATAAATTCGAATCCTTCTTGAAATACGACAAAGAGCCTCTCACCGACTTTAACCTTGTAGAAAAAGAATTCGACCTATACCTTACTCGTTGTTTAGAAGATATATTCGACCTCGACAAACCATTTTCACAAACCACTGTTGAATCGCATTGTAAATATTGCGATTTCAAACAGTTGTGCAAACGATAACTCGAACAAATGAAAAGCGAATAAATTTTTCTACATAAGCGAATGTTCTTTCTCCAAGAAACATGGTATCGCCCAATTTATTTTAACTTCGCCCTTATACGGCTTAAACTTACAGGAGTAATTCCCAAATACGAGGCAAGACATTCTAAGGGAATTCTTTGTAACAAATCGGGAGTACGCTCCAACAAAACTCTATAACGTTCGGAAGCCGTCGTGAATAACAGTGGAATTAGTTTTTCCTCTGCTCGCAAAAATTCCAATTCGGCGAGTTTTCTCCCCCAATTCGCTATATCGATGTCTTCCTCAAACAAGCGATACAAATCGCTCCTCTTTAAGCAATACAAAAGAGAATCTTCCATAAGCTCTATGGTTTCGTATCCAGCCTCATTCTTTACATAACTTTTCAACGACATGATAGTCGCCCCCTCTTTCCCGATCCAAAACGTTATATCTTTACCTTCGTGCGAAACATAGGCCCTCACAATTCCTCTTTTTATAAAGAATATATCCGACTCGATTTTCCCTGCCTCCAATAGGCGATGCCCCTTAGGGTGTCCAAGTTCCAAAGAACAAGATAACAACCTATCCATCGATTTCTCCGATATCGGATATATGCTGTTGATTATGTCTCGTAAATCCATAAAACACGACTCATTCCAAGTATATTAAATACCTCTCAAAAAATCTTCGAGCGACTCTTTCCCCAAATTCAACTTTTGTCTCAAACGATAACGATTTTTCTTAACGCTCTCAGGTTGTAAAGAGAGCATTTGGGCTATATGTTTATTTTCCATACCTGTACGGATATATGCACATAAACGAAGCTCCCCTTCGGTAATAGACGGACACAAAGTCTTCAACCGAACAAAGAAATCGGGATGTACCTTTACAAATTGCATTTTAAAGAAATCCCATTCATCGTCGGTCCCCAAGTGCATTCTTATATTGTTACTAATTTGCAAAGCTGTGTTCGATTGAATATTTCCGGCATCTTTTTCTTTTTCCAACTCATCGACAAGAGATTTCAATACTTGGTTCTTCTCCATGATGATCAACGAATTGGAGGCAAGCTCCCTATCTTTGTACTCCAATTCCACTTTGAAACAATTATTCTGCAACATCTCATTCTCCAACCGAGTCACCAATTCTTTATTTTCCAACTCTTTCAATTGTTTCTTTATCTTCTCCTCCCTACTCTTTTTCCAAAATATATAACAAATCAATGCGGCAATACAAAGTATGAATGCACAAACGACAAGAATCAAAACGAACCGGAACCTACCTCTTTCTTCCGCCTGCTGCAATTCGAGTTCCTGTTTCTCTATGGCCGCCCGGCTTTCCATACGTCTAATTTCAGCCAAACTGTTTACTTGGTCCAACGAATCTTTATATTGTTCATACTTGTTCAAATAAACATAAGCACTGTCCTCCTGCTGTATGGCAGCAAAACATTCCGACATATTCTTTATGACAGGAACGATGAGGTCGATATTCCGAATATTCACTCTACGGCATGCCTTTCTATAATAATACAAAGCACTATCCGGTCTATGATTATTTTGGTAAAAACGCCCCATAAAACACTCCGACTGAATCAACAGTCTTTTATTCGCAAATTCGGTAGACAATCGATACGCTTCTGAAACATATTTTTTACTCAGAGGTACACCATGTTCAGTCAACAATAACAAAGTATTGATATAGAAAGACGTATCTTCAACACAAACAGGATTTTCCAACAGCTTATAAAGAATTTTTTCGGCCTGCACCTCTTCATTCATCGAATATAAAACATTCGAAATATTCAACTGGTTTTTTGCCCGATAAACCGGCTTATTCAGTTTCTTATAATAAGAATCTGCTTTCTGCAAATACTCCAACGCCTTAGGATAATCTTTCAGGCGACTCAGTATGTTTCCCATATCGATATAAGCATGAGCCAACATGAACAGATTGTTCGTCCGAGCATAATACTCCGATATTTTCTTTAAATTCTTATAAGCAACATGCGGCTGATTTTTATGCATAATTGTCCATAAATGAAAAACACGCATATAATCATAAACATAACGTATGGAATCTACCTGCTGATAGGCCTCATCGATTAAATGAATTGTAGAATCGGAATTGTTCTTTTTAAGCTGCGACCTTGCATCCCAAAATTTAGCTCGCCACAGGTACACCGGTTCTTTATGGTGAGCTCGGGCTATGGTATATAATTCCTGTATCAACGAATCCCGATAATAAATACTATCGGTAGATATAAATTCCAATTCAAGCACATCTGCAATCGAATCGAATGTATTATCGATAGGCTTCCAATACGTCCCTATAACCTCACGCCCCCAAAAGTTAAAGGAATATAACCATAAACAAACGAATAAAAAACCTCTTTTCATGATACAAATATACGAAAAATGCCATCTGTCCACCGATTGTCCATTCTTTTTTTTCGAGAAAAGCAGCATATTAGTTTACATTTGTATATTAAAACTAAAAAATAGTGGTTAATATGAGAAAAGAAAAACTTTTTCATTTATTAGTATTATTAGGATTTACCTTATTATCCATGACCATCTCTGCCCAAACCGACGGTCGTGATGTTTACGGTTGGCTGAGATATGACGATTACAACCAAGACGAATACGGTATTTGTAAATTCAAAACCGATGCGGCCGATGACATTCAACCCGTATGGCCTTACGACCAAGCAAGAGTAGCCTGTGCAGGTGCATTCGCCGAAGGATTCTATTATGTTTATCTATATGAGACCGACGGTTATAATGCCACCCCTTACTCATTCAATCGCATAGATCTTTCCACCGGAGAGTCCACACAGGTCGCAGATTATAGAGGCATGCCATTTTTATTTCAGGATATGACATACGACTATTCGACCCAAACCATGTATGCCATTGGGTATGATGAAAGCATCTATACAACACTACTTTTGAAAGTAAATCTGACCACCGGAGAAACGACCATTGCAGGAGAGATAGGCGAAAGCAAATATGTAGCCTTAGCCTGTTCTTATGAAGGTCAATTATATGCCATCGATGTAGACTATGGAGATTTATGGAGTATCGATAAATTCACGGGGGCAGCCACAGACATCGGCTATACCGGTGAACGGGTAAGCGAGGATCTTCAATCTATGGAGTTCGATCACGAAACAAATACTCTTTATTGGGCCGGATATAATTTTTGGGGAACGATAGATACCTCTACGGGAGCAGCAGAATGGATTAGTAAATTAGGAAACTATGCACAAATCGTAGGACTTTATATACCCTTCAAAAAAACGAATCCTAATGCTCCTGCCGAAATCTCGGATTTACAAATCACACCGGGAGCTAATGGAGAATTATCTGCCGAATTGAGTTGGACAAATCCATCTTTAACTTTCGGAGGGAATAAACTAACCAACTTAACAAAGATAGAAATTTATAGAAACGAACAACTCGTTCACGAAATCACAAACCCGACAATCGGAGAAAAAAGTAATTGGCAAGATACCGGAATACAACAAAATGGATCGGTTGTATATCGGATTACCGCAACCAATAACGAGGGAACAAGCAGCACCACGGCACAAGCAATATTCATAGGACGTGACGTACCGGCAGCTCCTTCTCAACTATCATTGATTGCCCTCGATGAAAACAGAGCAAAGATAACATGGTCTACTCCACAAACCGGTGCAAACGGAGGTTGGATAGATGCCTCTGCTCTCACCTATAAAATTACTCGTCTTCCGGATTCTATCGTTGTAGCCGAAACTACGACCGGTAATGAATACATAGATAATTCCATCACAAAACTAAATATCTATTCTTATCAGATACAAGCCATTACCCCCGATGGTGCAGGTCCAACCGCAACCACGGACAGACTTGTCATGGGCCCGGCATTAACTGTACCTTACCGATGTAATTTTGCGACAGACGACCAATTCGCTCTCTGGAATGTAATCGACGCCAATAATGACGAATACACATGGAAACGGGAAACGACTCTTGCAGCTGCTTATTATTACTATAATGAAGATGGAGAAACCGGGGGAGACGATTGGTTGGTTTCTTCGCCGATTCATTTGGAAAAAGACAAAATCTATCGCTTAAAGTTTAAATTACAATCCTATGACGTAAGTTATCCCGAAAAGGTCGCCGTACATCTGGGTACAGGAGCTTCTGTCGCTGAACAGACGACCTTACTCGGCGACTATGAAGTCGACAGCAATACATTCGTCGAATATAAAGTCATTCTCCCCGAAAGGTTGGAATCAGGAAATTATCACATTTCTTTCCATTGCCACTCTGAACCGTACATGTTTATCCTTTATGTAACCGACGTCTTATTAGAAGAAGTCAGCGAAGGGGTCTTATCGGGTGTCGTAACAAACGGACAAACACCTTTGGAGGGTGTGGAAGTAACCATAAAAGACTCTGAAACGAAATGTACTACCGATAAAAAAGGGTTCTATGAATTTAAAGAACTGGAATCAGGGAACTATACATTGACGTTCAATAAAACAGGTTACCGCTATATCGAACAGAGCGATATAATCGTCGAAATGGGAGATACTGCGAAAATAAATACGACGTTGGAGGAACTGCCTACTTATTCCGTAAGCGGTAAAATAGTAAACAGTAAAAACAACCCTATCGGTCACGCGAAAGTATCGATAACCGGATATACCGATTACTCGACAGAATCCGGTCCCGACGGTACATTTATATTCCCACAAGTATATCAATCCAACCTATACGCACTAACCATCGAACGTTACGGGTTAAGCAACGATACACTGACTCTGAACGTAGAAAATAGTAATATCGTTTTAGACGACATCATACTAAAAGACAAGCCTCTGCCTCCCTATTCATTGCAAGCTGAAATTCAGGGAGAACAGGTAAAATTAGAGTGGAAAGAACCTATGGATACCCGTTTATTCCGTCACGATAACGGGATACATGGTGGAAGACTCGGGACAACAGGATCGACAGTAAAAAGCGTATATGGTTCGGTATTCAGAACACCGACCAAGCTAACCGGAATGACATGGTTCACAGAAAATTACCTTACCACCCATCGCACGGTCAATATTTTTGTGTTCGATTTAGATGCCGAAGGAGAGCCCACTTCGACCATCTTATACTCTCAAACGAATGTTCCCAACAAAGATATGGAATGGAGCAGTTTTGAATTCCCGGAACCGATAAATGCACCGAATGGATACATGTTGGCACTCAGCTATGAAGGCCACGTCGGATTAGGACTCGATACAGGCGAAGGTCCCGACTATCCGTTTACCGAAAAAACAAATTGTTTTTCAGAAGATTACACGACCGGAAAGTTCACTTATACGGAAGAACACGATATCAAACGTTCTCTGATGATTCGCGGTATCGGTATTCTGATCGGTGAAGACGAATTACCGCCTGCCACGACAGATAAAAAATACCAAGTATGGAGACTAACCGCCGAACAGAAAGACACTCCGGAACAATGGGAATTATTAACTACCGAAACAGTAGAGGCATATTCCTATACCGATACAAATTGGAGTTCCTTGAAACAAGGATTTTATCATTATGCAGTCAAAACCGTTTACAATAACGGAGAAATCGTTTCGCCGGCAGCATTCACGCAAGCGTTAACGAAAGATATGTACACTCGGGTCACCCTCAACATAAAAACGAACACTCCTACCAACGAAGCGAAAGGAGCCCAAGTAGTTCTGACAAATATTGATGGAAACAGCGAACATATATACACCGGTACAACCGATGCTTCGGGTAAAATCGTCTTCTCCAATATATGGAAAGGGACTTACGATATAAACATTTCATTAAAAGGTTTCAATAACTACACAGCCGAATCCGAAGACTTTTCCACTGAAAACAGTTACGAAAAATCTGGCTACGTATTACAAGAATATATCGTCAATCCGTTCAATCTCGAAGTGGTGAAAACCGACAATGAACAGGAGCGCATGTTCAAATGGAACGTGTCGGAACATCTTTTCGACGATTTTGAAACTCATACCGATTTTGTCATCAACTCGGCAGGAAACATAGGCTGGACTTATATCGACGGTGACGGTCAAGAAACTTATGGAATCGACGACGTAGACTACATCAATGCGACTCTTCCGAAAGCCTATATGATCTTTAACCCATACGCTACCGACCCCAACATCGCACTTTTCGATTCCAATATCAGACCACGTAGCGGAGAAAAATACTTAGCTTCATTCCCTGCACGTCCGGGTGCGAACAATGACTTTATCATTTCCCCCGAACTGAACTTCAATCGAGACTTTATATTGAAGTTTTATGCCAAGAGTTATACGGAAGATTATGGTAAAGAGTTGATGAACGTAGGATATTCGGTCACCGGTAATGACGCAACCGATTTCATCTGGCTGAACGGAGAAAACCCGATAGAAGTTCCGATGGGAAATTGGACGGAATATAAATATACCATTCCTGCCGAAGCCAAATATATAACGATTAACTGCGTCTCCAATAATATTTTTGTCTTTATGGTCGACGATATATTCATCGGAGTAGAGTTACCAGAAGGAGTCGATTTAAACAAAATGAAAGAAAATATCTCTTTCGAAGTCTATTTAGATGGTGAAAAAATCAACACGACCCAACAGAGCAATTATCTGTTCTCCGGTCTGAATAAAGGTAAACATAAAGCAGGTGTGAAAGCTGTCTTTTCTTCGGTAACGACCCCTATGACAGAAATAGAGTTTGATGTGGAAGAAGGCAGCGGAATAGAAGAAAACCAATTAAACGGCAGAACGATTCACCCCAATCCGGCAAAAGAGACAGTAACAGTCTCCGGTGAATATGACTACTTGTCCATATTCGATATATCCGGCAAGGAAAAAGCTCGTTATTTTTACGGGGAAACAATAAATGTACGGAACCTGCCATCGGGTATCTACATCGTCAGAATCGTTTCCGGCAGCCAAACAGAGGTAACCAAATTGGTCGTGACTAAATAATCTAATTATATTTCGAAGAATCCCGATACATTGTTATGTATCGGGATTCTTTTGTTACGTTCGATATTATTCATCATTAATTGTCAAAAACTTATTTCACTTTTTATCAAATGTAAAGTAAAAATAGGCGGGACTGGAATAACTTTGCACCGTTTTCAAATTAACCTCTTGATTTTATGACGAACTGGATTATTTTGATTGTAGCAGGATTCTTCGAATCGTGTTTTGCTTTTTGCTTAGGAAAAATGAAAGGAGTTGTAGGCCTCGAATATTACTTTTGGGGCATAGGTTTTCTAGCTTGTCTGGCTCTAAGTATGATACTTCTGGCCAAAGCCATACAGACAATTCCTATCGGTACGGCCTACCCTGTATGGACAGGAGTTGGCGCTGTCGGTACGGTGATAGTAGGCATCGTTTTTTTTCATGAACCTGCAACTTTCGGTCGACTGTTTTTCGTTACGACATTAATTGCATCAATCATAGGTCTGAAAATGGTTTAATTAGAAATAAATAGCAATATATGTTCAAAGAGATAATGGCTGTCACCGAACACAACAACCTTAAATCGATACAGACAAAAAAATAAATGAGAAATAAACTACAACCGTGTTCTTTACTATTCTCCGAGCTGTCGTTTTATCCACTCCATCACCACGGCCACGGCATAATGTTGTTCCTCATCGGTCAATTCTCGACCGGCCGGTATACGATGCCATTTTTCGAAACAACCTCGGCAACAACACCCGGTGGCATGTTGAGCTATAAACACGGGATGCCCGCGCATGGGAGTTTGTTTACCATCGTTGGGAATCACGGCCGGAGCCAATCGTTTACGAATAAAATCGGCGGCATGACGGGCAATCGTATCCACTCCTTTTTCTTTCAGATACACTATTTCCTTAGTCGTTAAACGAAATTTGCTGCGAAACCGGGACTGTGAAAGTCGTTCGAAAAGGTCTCCCCAATCATAGGAATTGGGTAAAGCCTCTGTTTTTTCGACAGAAGTCGATTCTGGGAATAACTCACCGCAGAAAAAATCGCTTCCTTTAACCTTCTTCATGAAACAAAAACGACAGATGTTGACCTACAAAATCATCTCCATTCCTACTTTTTGCGGTTTTAAACCACACTTTTCATAAAACGCCATAGCCGGTTCGTTGCAACACCACACATTTAAAGTGACATTGTAACACCCTTGTTCCTTAGCCAACCGAACCACCGCATCATAAATCACTTTACCCACACCATTGCCCCGTTGGCCTTCATCGACACACAAATCGTCGATATACAGAGTCTTTATGTCCGTGAGGATATGACTATCCCGATGTTGCTGAAAAATACAAAACGCATATCCCAAGACTCTATCTTTATCATCTGCCGCTACCAAAACCGGGGTATCGCAATCGGACATAATTTTTCTTAATTCTTCATCTGTATATTTTTTCTTCCCGGATTTAAATAAATCGGGGCGTCCTCGATGATGAATACTATTCACTTGAACCAAAAGTTTGTTTATCTGCTCTATATCCTTTTCTTCTGCAAACCTTATTATCATTGTGCTTATACTTTTTTCATTACGAAGATACTGATTCTTGAATATAAAGAGAAATGTCACCGCCCCCAAAAATCTATCTTTCTCCAATCTCATGGCACATATCACTCTGCGGAACAATCATCGAAGAATCAATAAAAAGGATATATTTCACTAATAATCAAACCAGTACAAATAAAAATTCATAAATATCAATCAAAATAAATACCCAAGAGCAAAGTATAATATATAGATTTTATCGAAAAACGATAATTATTTATTGATTTTCTTTTTGAATTAAAATTTTATATGTATGTTTGCACCATATTAAGAATGAAAGATAAACCAGTTACAATCCTTTTTATTCACAAAAAATCTATCTTTGTAAAAATAGAATGAAACAAACAATAAATAAAAACAAGGAACAATGAAAAAATTTTTCACCACGACATTCGCCTGCGTATTGGGTGTAATGATTGCAGGAATATTATTAACCTTATTGTCCATCGCCGCATTAACCGGAATGGCGGTTTCGACAGAAACCGAATACACAGCGAAACCAAACACTATCATGAAATTGGATTTAGGTATCGTTACCGACCGTAGCCAAGAAGATTTCATGAGCGTTTTGTTTGGGAATCAACAAAAAACAGACGGTCTTGACAACATCATTAAAGCTATAAAAACGGCCAAGACAAACCCGAACATTGCCGGCATATACATCGATGCTAACGGCTCTTCCCTCGGTGTTGCCACTCTCGACCGCATACACCGGGCTCTGAAAGATTTCAAAGAGAGCGATAAATTCATCTATGCTTATGCCGACGACTACACACAACGCGAATATCTACTGAGTGCGGTAGCCGACAGTGTCGTTCTAAATCCGGTAGGAGCTATCGATTTCAGAGGGCTGGCAAGTCAAATAATGTTTGTAAAAGGGCTTTACGATAAATTGGGTATCGAAGTCCAAGTCCTAAAAGTAGGAACATACAAATCGGCGGTAGAACCTTATATCAACACGCAAATGAGTGAAGCGAACCGCGAGCAGACGATGGCCTACATGACTCCTATTTGGAATCATCTTCTCGAACAACTTTCGCAAGACCGAGACATATCGGTGGACCAGCTGAACAATTTGGCCGACACTCTATTGGTGACAGTAGATGCCAAAGAATTAATTGCCAAAGGATTGGTCGATACGTTAATGTACCGTCCTCAAATGAACGAATTTCTGAAAGCCAAAGTGGGAATAGATAAAGACGATGATTTAATCTTCGCATCAATCAACGAAGTAGCATCAATCAAGCAAGCCCCAAATAAAGCCAAAGACGAAATTGCTATCGTCTATGCCGAGGGAGGCATCGATATGGGTGAAACTAACGGAGTGAACACCGCCAAGCTGGTCGAAGATTTAACCAAAATACAAAACGATAAAAACGTAAAAGCAGTTGTTCTCCGGGTTAATTCTCCGGGTGGAAGTGCTTATGGTTCGGAACAAGTATGGGCTGCTATCGAAGCTATTAAAGCTGCCGGAAAACCAGTAGCCGTATCGATGGGCGATGTCGCTGCATCGGGTGGATATTACATCTCTTGCAATGCCGACCGTATTTTTGCAAATCCCACTACATTGACAGGCTCGATCGGCATTTATGGCCTAATCCCTAACTATAAAGGTTTATTGACTGGTAAATTAGGACTTACATTCGACGGCGTACAAACCAATAAATATGGTAATTTCCCCTCGGTAAGCCGGGCTATGACAACCGATGAACATCGGCAAATGCAACAATACATAGAACGAGGCTACGAATTATTCACCACTCGTTGCGCCGAAGGCCGTGGCATGAGTATCGAGGCGATCAAAAAAATCGCCGAAGGTCGTGTGTGGGACGGTGCAACAGCCCTCGAAATAGGTCTGGTCGATGAATTGGGAGATTTGGATGCTGCTATCGAATGGGTTGCTCAAAAAGCCAAACTCGACAAATATAAAACAAGTGCTTATCCAAAACAAAAAACGGCTATGGAACAATTAATGGACGAGCTGGGAATGAATGTTCGCTCAAAAATAGCCGCTTCTTATTTAGGTGAAAATTATAAATATTTCAAAGCGTTGGAGCAATGCCAAAATATAGATCCCGTACAATACCGTATGGAAGACATTGAGCTCTACTAAGTCTTATGTACGGAAAATCGGTTAAGATAAACCATTGGCTCATTCCGGTCAGTTGGCTATATGGACTCGGAGTAGAGATTAGAAACAAACTCTTCGACTGGGGCATTCTCCCGGCCGAAGAGTTTGACATACCCGTCATATCAGTAGGTAACCTTGCCGTAGGAGGAACAGGCAAAACGCCTCACATCGAATACTTGATCGAATTACTCGGTCATAAATATCATATTGCCGTACTCAGCAGAGGATACAAACGGAAAAGTAGAGGATTCATATTGGCCGATGACAAGTCTACCGCCCGTGAAATAGGAGACGAACCTTACCAGATAAAAAGAAAATACCCCAATATAACCGTCGCGGTAGATGCCAATCGCCGTCGAGGTATCAAACAATTAAAAAAACAAATACCCGACATCGATGTGATTCTACTCGACGATGCTTTCCAACATCGCTATGTTACGCCGTTGTCCTCGATAGTACTGACCGACTACAATAGAGCTTTACATCTCGACAAACTATTACCGGCGGGACGGTTACGTGAATCTCGACACGAATTGTCGAGAGCCAATATGGTCATCGTAACCAAGTGTCCAATAGACATGAAACCTATTGAATATAATATTATATCTCGTTGGTTACACCTGTTTCCCTACCAAAATCTATATTTTTCGACTCTTTCTTACGGTCATCTGCAAGCAGTATTCCCCGATACTGCCATAGGAGAAATATCGCTGAAAGATATATCGAAAAAAGACGGATTGATGGTAGTAACCGGAATCGCCAACCCGGCTCCCATGCTGCAATACATCTCTCATTTTCACGACCTGCGAGAAAAGTTACTTTATCCCGATCATCATAACTTTACTTCGAACGATCTGAACGATATAACGACACGGTTTTTGGCCTTGAAAGGAGAGAAAAAATACATCATCACCACAGAAAAAGATGCAGCGAGACTACGATCGGTCCCATTCGATGACGCAATAAAAAAAGCGCTCTATTTTCTTCCGATACATGTTCGTTTCATGCAACATACCGGAACATCATTCGATGAAAAAATTTCAGACATAATCTATAAGAACCGCAGATCGAAACAAGTAAAAAAATAACTTCGAAGCTGTATCGAGTTTTTTATGTCAGATTAAGATCATCGCACAAAATATCTATCTACAAAAATTAAAACAGCTTCTTAAAACTCCACGGTAATTCCCAATGTCGGCAAAATCACTCCGCTTTGTTGGGCGATGTATTTCATGCGATACCGTTCTGTCCCGTCATTATCCACATATTTTTCTCCCGTGCTTATCAATACCGGAGGATTATCGTATTTAAAATTCAGCACATTCTGTAAATCTACATAAAATCCCAACATCACACCTTTGAAATAAAACGACTTATCTACTCTGATATCAGCCTCATAGAAAGTCTTCAAACGTCCCGTATTATACCGGTCATAATCATAATAAGGTCTAGCCGTGGCATCCCACGCCGGAACAAGAGACGAAGTATACTCATCATAAGGAGTATATGGAGCCCCTCCCATCAACCTGAATTTCAATCCTATATCCCAATTTTTAGGTAACTTATACGTCCCGGACAAAGTAAAAAGATGACGATAATCCCATGCCGACGGTATATAAATCCCGGTTGCCGGATCCTCGAACTGACTACGATACCATGTATAAGAAGCCAATGCCGTAAACCGTCCCATACCAAACCAACGGAGCATCACTTCCAAACCATAGGCTCTGCCTCGTGCAGTCGAACTTGCCGCCTCATTACCCGACACACCATAGTCCGTCCCCTTACAAGCCAATGGAATACTATCCCTTAGAGACAACGGTGAATGAGTATATTTTTTATAAAACCCTTCAACCGTCAAACGTGCCCACTTGTTGATATAATACTCCACTCCAACAACAGCTTGGTCGGAACAAACATATTTCAATCTCGATTTATTTATCAAAACATTATCCTCTTGATACCCCATTGTCGTATATGCCGGTAGCTGATAAAACCGGCCTATGCTACCATTCAAAAAGAAATTCCCTATCACATTATACGAAAGCGACAATCGGGGAGAAAATTGCTTGAAAGGATTATCCGTCAAAGAAGAATAATTACAAGCATCGAGACGAAATCCAAATGAAGCCGAAAAACGATCGTCGGCCGACTTATATCCAGAAGTTACGAAGATACCCCATTTAAACAGACCCAAATCCGTTTTATATCTTATTTCCTTAGGGATATCGGTAAATGCACGTTGAAACGTATTATTCCTATAAACAGCATAATCGACATTAAATCCAGCGGTCAAATCAAACAGCCCCACCAATGACCTGTTCTCGAACCTCAAATGATTTTCAATCTCGTCCGATTTAAGCCTCAAAGTCAGATTATCGGTAGAAGATTCATCATTATCCCTATACTTAATATTACTGTTATTCATAAAACTACGGCTCAACACGACCGTCTGTGTATGATTGCCCGAATAATGCTTATAGACTGCACCCAGAGTATAGGTATTCTGTTTAATGGTAGGCAAATAGTTCAACAGATATTGTTTCGATTCATCTTCGGGATCCGTTTCCGTGTTCAACTTCATATCGTCTATCGCGCCCAATCCCAAAACCGTAAGCTCATGTTCCTGTGAAAAACGGGTCTTTACCTTGAACTGAGCGTCGGTATAACGGGGCAAAAACGGCATATCGAGCAAGGAAAACAGTAGTTGCAAATAAGACTGCCTTACTGAAACGATATAAGTCGTCTTATTCCCAATATGTCCTTTCGAGGTCAAAGCCAACTCCGAAGCTCCGACGGTTCCTTTAAAAGTATATTTATCGGGAGTACCGTCGAGAAGTTTAAAATCGAATACAGAACTTAAAGCATTTCCTCGACTTACAGGAAAAGCCCCCGTATAGAAATTGACCTCACGGATAAGATCGGCATCGATAATCCCAACTGGCCCCCCCGATGCACCTTGTGTGCTGAAATGGTTGATATTAGGTATCTCTACCCCGTCTAAGAAAAACTTATTTTCCGAAGGACCTCCACCCCTTATCATCAAATCATTCCTGTACCCGTTTCCCACAGCCGAAGCCACACCGGGAAAAGAATTTACGACTTTCGAAATATCCCGGTTTGCGCCCGGACTTTTTTCTATCTCCTGCACACCGATAACCCTCATAGCGATAGGACTCTCTATCGAACTTCTAAACGGAGCGGCCACAACACTTACCTCGCTTAAAGCCACCTGCGATTCTTCCAACGCTATATCGAGCGTATAATCATAAGACGATATACGAAACTCAGGAGAGACATAAGTTTTATATCCGACAGAAGAAACCTGTATGCGGTACATTCCCGGAGATAAATTTCCAATGAAATAATTACCCAAAGAATCGGTCATCGTCCCCATCGGAGTATTCCAAATACCCACACTGACAAAGGGCAATCCCTCACCCGTTGCATGAGACGTCACCACTCCTTTTACAGAATACGTTTGAGCTCCATAAGCCGAAATAAATACAAAAAAGAGAAAAACAAAAAGTGTATGTAACCGCAACATAAACAATCCTTTTTTAAGAGTACAAAGATAAATATATTTTTGTTCTCGATTCAAAAAAGAAAATAACCGATTACGTACGTTCAAAAAATTATCCGTATAAATAAAAAACAATAGTACCATGAAAAATTTATCAAATTTCAATCTACTGATTATCATTTTATTATTCTCGTCTTGCCAACAACAGCCCTTTACAGGAACAGTCCACATAATCCCCTACCCCAACCAAATCGCCATCGGAACTCAATATAGGCCGATAGGGAAAAACTTATCGATTTACCTATCTCCCGAAAGTGGAATGGACAAAGATTATATCGAAGACCTCTTGTCCGATACCGGTGTCAAATGTAAGTTTACTAATTTTAAATGGATAGCCGATTTAACGTTCGACATAGAACCCGATACAATCGGCCTAGAAGGCTATCGGCTCGTATCCAACGACTATGGAACAAAAATTACGGCCTCCGATACAAAAGGTCTATTCTATGGATTACAGACATTCAGACAACTAATAACATCTCAAAACAATACGCTTGTTATTCCGTTCGTCGAAATAGCCGATAGCCCTAAATTTCTCTGGCGGGCTCTCATGCTGGACGAAGGCCGTTATTTCAAAGGAAAAGAAGAAGTTAAAAAGCTATTGGACGAAATGGCTCGTCTCAAAATGAATACGTTTCATTGGCATTTGACCGACGATCAAGGGTGGCGAATCGAGATAAAAAAATATCCGTTACTGACCAAAATCGGAGGGAAACGAGATTCTACCCAAATAGGGAATTGGAACAGTAACATTTACGATGGAAAAGTACACGAGGGATTTTATACACAAGAAGAAATCAAAGAAATAATAGACTATGCAGCCAAGCGACAAATAACTATCGTTCCCGAAATCGAAATGCCGGGGCATGCTTCTGCGGCTATTGCAGCTTATCCCCAGTTAGGAACAGAAAAACAATCTATCAAGGTTCCTACACGCTTCGGAGTACAATACCATGCTTATAACGTCGCCGATCCCAAAGTCATACAATTTATAAAAGATGTTTTAGACGAAGTATGTAACCTTTTCCCCTCGGAAACAATTCACATCGGAGGAGACGAAGTCAAATACGACCAATGGAAAAAATCGGCACAGGTACGTAATTTCATGAAAGAACAGAATATAAAAACACCTGCCGATCTCCAAATATGGTTCACAAATACCATTTCCCATTACCTGGAAAACAAAAAAAAGCACATGATGGGCTGGAATGAAATTACCGGAGTTAAAATACACGATTACACCGATTTTGAGGATGCAGCCTCCGGAGCATCGCTTGCAGAAGGAACCATCGTACATTTTTGGAGAGGAGACCCTTCTTTGATCAAACAAACAGTTAAAAAAGGATACCAAGTGGTTAACTCCTATCACGAATATACCTACCTCGATTATGACACGGCATACACTTCTCTCGAAAAAGCATACCATTTCGATCCTTTGGCGGGTATCACCGGAAAAGAAACGGATTTAATTATCGGAATAGGAGCCCAAATGTGGGGAGAATGGATACCTACCCCTTCGGACATGTACCGTAAATTATATCCTCGTATAGCGGCTTTTGCCGAATGTGGCTGGATCTCACCTTCAAATAAATCATGGAAACGTTTTAATCAAGCGGCCTACAAAGAAAATCTCCGTTGGAAACAATTATACCAATAAATATTAATATTTATTCTAAAAAATCTACATAGGTAATTATTGATTTATCTATGTAGATTTTTAGAATTATAAAACTTCATTCTTTTCATTCCTTAAATATTGTTTTTCTATCATTTTTTACCGTAATTTGATGCCGATAAAACAAGCTGCTCCTCGACAGCATCACTTTATGCAAATCACCAGTCAACAAATAGAAGAGATACGTGCAGGCAAAATCAAAACATTCGAGATTTTGTTCAACGCATATTATCCTCGGGTTAAAAGCTTTGCATTCGGTATGATAAAAGATCAATACGAAGCCGAGGAAATAGCACAAAATGTATTCTTAAAGTTGTGGTCCAATCGGGAAAAACTCTCGTCCGACAACACTTTGAGCAGTTACATATTCACCATCGTACAAAATGAAGTTTACGACTTTTTTCGAGAAAAACACTATTCGCTCGGATACCAAGAAAAAATGTTGTCTACTCCACAAAATTTACAGTACGAAATCGATTCGGAATATAACATCAAAGAAATAAAATCCATTGTCAATCGTACGTTGCAAAACATGCCTCCGCAACGAAGGACAATATACCAAATGAGCCGAGAACAATTCTTAAGCAATGACGAAATCGCCAAAACCCTCGGTTTATCCAAACGTACGGTAGAAAAACACATCAGCCTCGCATTGGCTACCATTAAAAAAAATTTAGGAGACTTCCTTTTCTGGCTGTTTATATTCTTTATTAAATAAATAGCTGTTATCTCCTATCGTCATTTTCTTTCCGATAAAGATTTATATTAAAATTTTTTCACGGTCGTTACGTGTGTAATTTCCTTCAATCGTATAATATTATATAAGATAAAATTATGCAGAATCCAACTCCAACCAGACAAGAACTATCCAGTTATTTTTTCGACCGGTGCACGCCCGAAATAAGCAATAAGGTCGAACGTTGGTTTTTCAAGAACGGTAACAGTCAAGAAGCCAAAAAGTTATTATTCTCCTTATGGGAAGAATTGGAAGATACTACATCATCTACTTCTCCCGAAGAGATACAAGCCGCTTTCGAGCAATTCAAAGCCCGACTACTGAGCTCCGCACCCCAAGAAAACAAGTCTAAAAAACCAAACTTGTTTCTCTGGATACAACGTATTGCGGCAATCCTCATTCTCCCTCTGATTATATTTTCGGGGTACTTATTCTATCAACACCAAAAAGAAGAAAACATAGTGTGGATAGAAAAAAGTGCCGGATATGGCGACATCAAACATATCACTTTGCCCGATAACACCACTGTATGGTTGAATGCCGGCAGCACTATTATTTACCCCGAAGAGTTCATCGGCCGTTTCCGGCAAATATTCTTTACGGGAGAAGGTCATTTTTCTGTGGCAAAAAATAAAGAAAAACCATTCATCATTAAATCGAACGAAAGCAGTATAGAAGTTTTAGGAACCCAATTCAATTTAAAATCGTACAGCAACGACAACAGAATAGAAGTAGCCCTTCTCGATGGATCGGTAGCGTTCTGTTATCCGAGTACGACAGACCAAGAAATGAAATGTATCCTCTCTCCGGGCGAGCAAGTTTATTACAATCGCACAACCCACAATCTGGAAAAGAAAAATTTTATCCTATCCGACTATTCTTCATGGAAAGATGGAAAATACTATTTCAAAAACGAAACATTGGAAAATATTGCCAAACAGTTAGAGCGGAATTTCGATGTCAACATAATTATCAAAAACGATTCACTCAAACAAATTCCTTATCACATGGCATTTGTCAACAACGAAACTTTAGATGACATTCTATCGGCCATGAATTTAGACGGATATTTAACAATCAAACGAGATGGTAAAATCATAGAAATTTATTGACAATCAAACTAATTTATCATGAAAAGGCACAAAATTCATCACTCCGCCGACATTGTCGGGAGATGCAAGAAAGGCATAATCCCATTTTTATTATGCTTCGTCTTTATGGGATACGGACAAAACATATCTGTCAACTTCCCGAATATAACAGTAGAAAGAGCTTTGGAAATTCTTCGGAATCAAGAAGGGTATTCTTTCTCTGTCAAAACAAATGATGTAAACTTACGACAAAAAGTCAATGCCGATTTGCAAAACCAACCTATCGAAAAGGTCTTGGAAACCATATTCCAAAACCAACCGGTTTCTTTCGAAATAGAAGGTAAAATGGTAAGAATCATTAAAGCCCCTGAAAAAGATTCGAAACAGATAGGAAGCACAGCCGAAAGCAAAAAAATCTCCGGTAGAGTAACCGATAAACAAGGTGAACCGCTCATCGGGGTAAGTATCATTGCAAAAGGAGCCAACAAAGGCACGATAACCAATATAGACGGGTATTATTCTTTAACTGTACCCGACAAATCGGTTATACAATTCTCTTATGTAGGCTACGATACCCAAGAACTAAAATTAGGAAAAGGGAATATATTGAACGCCACCCTACAAGAAAAGATAAATGACCTCGACGAAGTGGTCGTTATCGGATATGGCAGTATGAAAAAAAGCGACCTGACAGGAGCTGTTACCACGGTAAAAACCGAAGACCTTCCGATGGCAGCCAACACATCGATCTCTCACATGTTATCGGGAAAAGCCGCCGGGATAACATCAGTTCAAAACAGCGCACAACCGGGTGGCGGCGTCACTCTACGTATACGAGGCGAAGCATCTACCGGAGCCGGAAACGAACCTTTATACATCATCGACGGATTTCCAGTAGGAGGATCCCAAGTCGAACCGGCAGCAGACAACAGATATAGCGATTTCGGGTCTCGTAATCCTCTGAACTCTATCAACCCCAACGACATCGAATCCATAGAGATTCTAAAAGATGCTTCTTCCACGGCTATTTACGGAGCAAGAGCTGCGAACGGTGTTATCATCATTACGACTAAAAAGGGACGCGAGGGAAAACCCGTTGTCAATTACAGCGCAAACTATGGCGTCCAACAAATTGCCAACAAGACGGAAATGATGACAGCCGAAGAATTCATGACCGAAGCCAACAAATTCGCCAAAGAGCAATGGCTCTATAACAACAGAGTATATCCATACGGAAATACGAACCCATCGTCGATAAAAGACCCCATCGTCTATCCTTATGACGCAAAAGATATAAAAAATGCGGGGAAAGGAACCGACTGGTATGACTTAATTACCAGAGAAGGTATGATTCACCAACACAATTTATCGGTATCTGGCGGAACTTCCAACCTGAAATACATGGCATCATTCAACTTCTTCGATCAAAACGGAGTTGTTAGAAACAGCGACTTCACCCGCTATACCGGACGCCTGAACATCGAACATCAAATAAATAAAATATTCAAATACGGAATCAATGCGACTCAAAGTTACATCAAGTCCTCGAATGTTCCATTGGGAACAGAAGACTTCGAAAACTCAGGATTGATAAACTCGGCTATGTCGTACGACCCGACGACTCCTGTCAGAGACAAAAACGGGGATTATGCACAAAGCGATCGAATGACTACTGTACCCAATCCTGTTTCCATGCTCGAAATAGATGACTATACACAAACTAAAAGATTATTGGTGAACGCTTTTCTTCAAGCAGAAATTATAAAAGGATTGGTTGCAAAAATCAATATAGGATTCGATGACCAAAACGGTGTAAGAAATTCCTACATACCCACTACTACATTATACGGTAAGCAAGAAGGAGGAAAAGCCAGCAAAAGTATGGCACAGCAATTCGACCGCTTGTTAGAAGCAACCGTAAACTATAATTTCAATATTGCAAAAGCGCACAAGTTCAATATTTTAGCAGGATATTCCTATCAAGATTTCAACAATGAAGGATTCTCTGCCGCCAATTCACAATTTTTCACCGATATATTCAAATACAACTCACTGGCTTCCGGAGAAGCAGCCCGCCCCACGGTAGCTTCCAACAAGTCAAAAACTATGTTCATCTCCTACTTCGGTCGAATAAATTATAACTTGTTCGATAAATATCTTTTCACTCTCACTGCTCGTGTCGATGGCTCAAACCGATTCGGTGAAAACAATCGATACGGAATATTCCCGTCGGGAGCATTTGCATGGCGTATCAAACAGGAAGACTTTTTAAAAGACGTCGACTTCCTCTCCGACTTAAAAATGAGAATAAGTTTAGGTCAGACGGGTAACAGTGAAATCGGGAATAACGCCTTTGAATACTATACGGCAGCATGGCAACAATATGTGTTTGGCAATTCGATTAACACCGGAACGGCAAAATCGCAAATCGCCAACCCAGATTTAAAATGGGAAACAACAACCGAATTTAACTTTGGTTTGGATTTCGGATTCTTCAACCAACGGTTAAGTGGTACATTCGAATATTTTAAAAAAGAAGTGAAAGACCTTTTGGGTTACCGCTCGCTAAAATCATTCATGGAAGTATCTACGGTAGCCGCCAACATCGGAAAAACTCAAAGTACCGGTATAGAAATCTCCTTGAAAAGCCGAAATTTTACAGGAGAATTCAAATGGGACACTGAACTTAATTTCACCCGATATGTAGACCGTTGGAAAGAGCGTAATCCCGAAGACGAACTAAGCCCTTGGCAAAAAGCGAATGATCCCATTCGAGCTCACTACGGATACCTATCCGACGGAGTTCTGGGTATAGACGAGACACCTCCCGCTTCCATGCCCAACCTGCTGCCCGGTGAATATAAAATAAAAGACATAAACGGTTATCTCCGAGACGACTTCGGGAACCTTATACCCGATGAAAACGGAAACGTTCAATACACAGATGCCCCGGACGGGATTATCGATGAAGCGGATATCGTATTATTGGGAACATACGATCCGGGCTTCTCAATCGGATTTGGAAATACATTCGAATACAAAGGCTTCGATCTGAATATATTCTTTTACGGCATGTTCGACCGAATCGTCAACAACGCCACGCGTGGAAAATTCTCCATTCCCAATATTCGTTTTATTCTAAACGGACAAAACATGATGAAAGAAATATCCGAACGTTGGTCTAGTGAAAACCCACACAGCAAATATCCGTCTGGATTCGTAAGCCAATACCCGCAGCCATCTGATTATCTGTGGGAAGATGCTTGGTTCATACGTTGTAAAAATATCACTCTGGGTTATACACTTCCTCAAAAATGGATACGGAAAGTATTTTCCAGAGCCCGGATTTTTGCAGATGTTTCAAATCCCTTCGTAATTACACCTTACTCTGGCAATGACCCGGAAACCGATTTCAAAGCCGGTTACCCCAATCAACGTACCTATTCTTTTGGAGTGGACATAACCTTTTAATCCTATATGAATTATGAAAACTAAAAATATATTTTTCTCCTCGCTGTTTCTCATAGCAGCATATTCGTGCTCTTTGGAAAACGAAACTTATGATCAACTTGGCTCCGATAACGTGATGACTACCGAAAACGATGTCAAAGCCGCTGTCACCGGGATATACCACGAACTACGTGGCGGAGGCTGGGATCGCTATAATTGTGCATGGGGTTCTCTACTAACTATGCAAATCGGTTGTACCGATGAATGTGACTGCAACTGGGTATGGGACAAACAACTCGATTTTCTGTGGACTGCCGAAACAACCGATTTAGGACAATTTTATACCGGACTAGTTCCCGCTGTTACCAAAGCAACCTCTCTGCTGGAACGCATGCGAAAAATATCTATATCCGCTCCAATAAAACGCAGATATATGGCCGAAGTCCGATGTCTCAGAGCTATGTGGGCATATGATCTATATGATCTCTACGGAACAGTACCATTAATTACCGATCCAGATATAGCCCTCGATCCTCAAAAAGCCCAATCTTATATGCCAGAACGGCCCTCGATAGAATGGTATGTCAACTTCATAGATACTGAATTAAAAGAAGCAGAAGAAAATTTGAAACCGGCCAGTCTGCTCGCGGCAAGCGAATATGGGAGAATGACCAAAGGTATCGCTCAAATGTATATGTTGAAACTCTATATGCATGAAGCCGGTCAAGAACGCCACTATCGAAACGACGAAGGCAAAGCCATGATGTGGTGGAATCGAGTAGATTCGATTACCGAAGTCATGATAAAAGACGGAGAATACTCCCTGCAAAAAGATTACATGTCGATATGGTCTCCTTCGAATCAAAGGAACAGCGAAGTAATTTTCCCGATACCCAATTTCCCCGAAGGTGGTTTAGGGAACTGTTTCCTCGCACATGCATTACCCGCCGATTATGTATCGCAAAACGGAATAGCATTGACTAAATGGGGAGGTTTCCTTGTTCCCTGGGATTTTTACGACACCTATGATCCCAAAGACAAACGGAGAAATGCTTTGTTGGCGACCTATTGGAATGGGAAAAAGATGGTCGACCGCCGTACTGAATACACAGGTAAACCGGGTGCTGTTCCAATGAAATACCAAGAAAATCCTAGCACGACAGGGCAATGGGATGCCAGCGAATACGTAATAAACCGATATGCCGAAGTAATATTAGCCAGAGCCGAAGCTCTGAACGAAATATACGGTCCGACCCAAGAGGCCAAAGACCTCGTTCATGAAATACGGGAACGAGCATTCGATAATTACAAAGGTAGCAAATACGAAAAAGAGATAAATGACATAACCGATAAAGATGCATTCAGAGCACACCTATTAAAAGAAAGAGGTTGGGAGTTTTGTTGGGAAGGCATGCGTCGCCCCGATTTGATTCGTCATGGAGAACTAATATCCAATGCCATTGATCGTGGCAAGCTTATGGCCGAACCCAAACACATTCTATATGCAATACCACAATCGGTAATTTATGAAAATCCAAATCTCAAAAATAACGAAGGTTTTTAGTTATGAACAAATTAAATTTTAAATATCTGTTTCCTAATTTATTCCTATTTTGTATCTGCATGAACCTTACAGCGTGCAGTGAAAAGAACAGTAGCGGAGACAATTTACAATCGGGAGATGAAATAATCTCGTTCGAACCCGACCTGGATACACTTATCCGCAATCCAGTATCGGGTTGGACTTTATACGACGATGCAAACGACTACGTCGCACAAGCGAATACCTATTGGAATCAACAGGGAGCCGCAGCAGAAAAATATGCTTCTATTTTCTATTGGCGTTCCCGATGGTCTGAGCTCGAACCAGAAGAAGGTAAATACGCATGGGAACATGACGAGAATTTCAAAGCGCTCATTCAAGGCGCCCTTGACCGAGGATTGAAATTGGCATTCAGAGTTTACATCGACGGACAAGACAATATTCATAACGGTACTCCCGACTTCGTAAGAGAGGCCGGAGCCAAAGGTTATGCAGTCCATAAGCTCTGGGACCCTGCAAATGAAAACAACAACTGGACTCCCTATGCCGACGACCCCGTCTTTCAGGAAAAATTCGGGAATTTTATCCGTGCTTTCGCCAAAGAATTCGACAATCCCGAACAAGTAGATTTTATCGACGCTTACAATTTAGGCTGGTGGGGCGAAGGGCATCACGTACAATATTTGAACAACAATAATAAATTCAAAGTGTATCAATGGATTACAGACCTATATGCCAAGAATTTCAAAAATGTTTTGCTTGTCGTGAACTTTGGAACAGAAATAGGATTCGAATATGAAAAACGATTGGCTATCGACAAACACGATTTTTTGACTCGCCGCGACGGAATCGGCAGTTATTGGTTCCAAGATGCAGAAGTCAATATCATCAACTCGCTTTTCCCACAAAAAGCATTCATAGCTGAAGGCTGCTATTGGGGAGGAAATTCCGACAGCTATCAACCGTGGAACACCGATCCGCTTTATGCCGACAAATTCAAATCATGGTCCGACTTTTATGCTCAGGCTTATAAAGACGCTATACGAGGACATGCCAATACACTCGATTTGAGAGAGGCTACCGAAACCAGAGGTTGGATAACCCACGCCAAAGATTTGGTAAAAGACTTCATTAGTAACGGTGGATACAGATTAACCCCTATCCAAATAGAATATCCAGTATCGGTACAAATGGGAAATACATTATCCATAAAGCATATATGGCGAAATAGCGGGGTAGGCGTATGTCCCAACAATAACAAAAGATGGAACTATAAATATAAAGTTTCATTTGCCCTACTCGATCCCGAAAGCCATGAAATAAAACAACGGATCACCGATGAAAACGCAGAACCGTCGGCATGGATAAAAGGAACCGATAAAACGTATAAAACCAGCGAATCTTTAATTGTCCCAGCCGGACAATACATATTGGCAGTTGCCATTACAGACGATACCCAAAATCAAAAACCGGGATTGAATCTTGCCGTAAAAAACGGGAAATTCATAAACGACTGGCTACAAATCGGTACTATACAAATCACTAAATAATTCATCAACCCTAAAAACACAATTACAATGAAAAAATCACTTTTTTATTTAGCAGCAACACTACTCATTGCTACGACCTCATGTTCCGAAGACAACAATGACAATGCCCCCAAAGGGCAAGAGAGCAACATTACACTATACGCGCCCGACGATTTGGAAGAGTTTGATCTTTTGTACGAAAATCCCACACGAAAACTGAAATTCGAATGGGAAAGCGATAAAGAAGGAGCTACATACGCTCTTATATTCAGCCTCGATGAAGAGATGAACAACATCGAGAGAATTGATATCGGAACCGAAATGTACACATCTCTCACCCATCAAGACCTCGACGACTTACTCGGTAAACTGGGCGTAGGCGAATACAAAAGAGGTGAATTATATTGGGCGGTCGAAAGTGAAAACGAAGGAACCTTGTCCCGCAGCGAAATTCGCAGCATGAAATTGTTCCGTTTTTATAAACCTTTCATCGATCCTCGTGACAACGAAGAATATCGCGTATGTCGTGTTTTCGATCCCATATCCGAAGATTATGCCGTATGGTTGGCCGACAATTTAAGAGCGACGACCTATTCCGACGGAACTCCTCTTGGAGAAAATGATGTAAAATTCTATACTCCCCAAGAAGGAGAAAACGAATCTTGGACAAAAGTTTTCGGAGGGTATTACACATGGACCGCCACCATGCGGGGCACTCGTGGAGCAGAAGAAGGTGAAAAAATTCAAGGTATAGCGCCCGAAGGTTGGCACATACCGACTAAAACTGAATGGGACTTCTTAATCAATGCTTGCGGTGACCCCACTATGCCCGCCACCATATTAAAAGAAAAAAGCTATTGGGATCCTAATGCCGGAGATGTCGGTATGAACTCTATCGGATTCAATATGGCTGGGACTGGATACATTTGGAGCATACCTGAAAACGATGTAATAGAAGCCTTTGCCAATACCTATTTCTGGACCTCGACAGCTCCCAAAGACGGAGATGTGTACCCGTGGAATCCCGATCCCGTAAACTTCCCCAATCAGGGAGTAACATACGGATTCACACTTAACGATTCAGGAGCCGCCCTTTATCCTTACGACAGGAACAGAGGATATAGTGTCCGCTGCGTATTAGATTAAACTATTGCTATACGTTATTGCCAGATCCTTCGGCAATAACGTATAACATACTTATCCTAACCCCGATAATTGAATATCATGAACATCAAAACCTCAATTGCAATAGGGCTACTCATACTCCTACTTTGTCCTAATTGCACCAACGTCAACAAAACCAACCAACTGGAATCCACCGCAATATTAGCCGAACGCCCACCGATGGGTTGGAACAGCTGGATATGCTTTGGAACTTCTGTAACAGAAGACGAAGTTAAAGCCAATGCCGACTTCATGGCCGAAAATCTGAAAAAATACGGTTGGGAATACATTGTTATCGATGCCGGTTGGTATGCGCCCGGCATGGAGACTTTGGAGCAATATGAATCGTCAACGCCACATCAAATCATCGACAAATTCGGACGCCTCATCGTCGATACGGAAAAATTCCCATCTGCAAAAAACGGAGAAGGGTTGAAACCTCTCGCCGATTATCTGCATAGCAGAGGCTTAAAATTGGGTATACACATCATGAGAGGTATTCCCATTCAAGCGGTCGAAGCTAATACGCCCATAAAAGGGACATCATATCGAGCACGAGACATTGTCAATACCGACTCTCGATGCAAATGGTATTTCGGATTTTATGGGATAGACATGAGTAAGCCCGGAGCTCAGGAATACTACGATTCGCTTTTCGAACTTTATGAATCATGGGGAATAGACTATATAAAGGCCGACGATTTACTATCTCCCATTTATGCACACGACGAAATAGAAGCGATAACCAAAGCCGCAAGAAAAAGAAAAAGGCCCATCGTCCTGAGCCTTTCTCCGGGCCCTGCCCCTGTCGAGAACATAAAACATTTGCAAAACGTAGCCCAACTATGGCGCATTTCCGAAGATTTCTGGGACGACTGGGAGGCTCTGAAAGAACAATTTCCACTTTGCCGGAAATGGCAAAAGTATATTTGTAAAGGGCACTGGCCCGACGCCGATATGCTCCCCATAGGCCCAATGGCACAAAGAGCCATGAGAGGAACTCCCCGAATGAGTAATTTTACACCAGACGAACAATACACGATGCTTACACTATGGGCCATGTTTAGATCCCCTCTGATGATTGGCTGTAATCTACCCGAAATAGACGATTTCACGCTAAACTTGATTACAAATAAAGAGGTACTTGACATCAATCAATATTCCAAAGGAAATAAAGAATTGTTCGATCGAAATGGAATAATCGCTTGGTATGCTCAAAGCGAAGACGAATTGACCCACTATATCGCCATATTTAACACTACCGATAAAGATATAGAATCTTACACCTTTCCACTACAAACCATAAATTATATCGGAGACGGTCACATCACCGATTTGTGGAAAAACGAATCAATGGAAATCAAAAATAACTCAGTCTCGTTTTCTGTTCCTGCGCATGGCGTAAAACTGATTAAACTAACTAAATAGTCTTGTAGGTATGAAATCATCACATTTTTATTATATAATACTATTCTCGTTTTTACTTGCCGCCTGTAAAGACGACGGGCCGGGTGAAAAAGAAAATTCGGACAACGACGTTCCCTCCGTAGCGACCAATACTTGGCTATTAAACAGTCTGGATAACATAGAAAATTATTCCAACTCGGATCCAGAAAACCGATACGATATAAATATGGTTCGTAACGAATACGAAAGTGTACAGCTCGTTATACAAACCGATAGTAAAAAAAGGCTGAAAATAGAACGTATCGGTAACAACGATGCCATTGAATTTCAATGTCGGAAACTGGAAGCTTTCAACGGGAAATACGATGTTCTGATTCCTTGCGATAACGAAATAGAACCCGACGACAAAGTAGTGCGAGCTTGGCTCACTTTTAAAGTCAAGTCCGAAGCCGAGGCTAAACGACATAAAGAAATCATACGATTCAAAACCGATGACAAAGAATATGCCGTAGCTATATCGATTAATGTCGTTAACGCCTCTTTGCCAGAAACTCCATCTATTGCCTCGGTATTCGGAATCAACCCTCAAAATTTCATATTCACCGGTCTATCGGAAGAACAAAAAATAGAAAAGCGCAAAGCAGCTTCGGATCTTTTATTGGAATATCGCATATCGCCCTACTTTTCCACATGGCTGAGCGGAACGATGAAAACCGAATGTTTCTCCTCGCCATACGCATGGAATGACGATCGCACCTGGGAATACTTGGCAGACAAACGTTTTAACCGTATTGCCTTGCCATCGCATGGGTTATCCGACGGTGAGTTAGAGATGATGCTGAATAAAGCTCGCGAAACCGGATTGCTAAACAAAGCATTTTTCTATGTATGGGACGAACCTACAAAGACCGATGAATATGAACAGATCAAAACTCTTTCGGATCGCATTCATCGATATGCACCGGAAGCCAAAGTGCTCACTACATTCTATTGCGGCCCTATCGACGGAGAACACAAAGACGATTTATTCGCCGTATTCGACATTCTAAATGGAGCGACATCTATTTATTGTACTGGCGTATGGGCGTTGCAGGATAATGAAAATCGCTCGGAGCAATGCAAAGCCAAATTAAAATCAGGACAAGAATGGTGGAGCTACGTGTGCATGTCCAACACTCCGGGGCTTGCCTCAAATTCTACCGCTATCGGTAACAGGGCGACCATGTGGCGTAATTATAAAGAACAAAATTCCGGATTCCTATATTGGGTCGTCAACGGATTCGCCAGCGTTTATCCCCTCAGACCTCGCCCTGAACTGCCCGAAGGAGACGGGATACTCATCTATCCCGGCGAATCGTTCGGCACAAACAAAATTTGTACCTCTGTCCGGTTGGAACGATGGCGCGATGGAGCCGAAGATTACGATATGTTGGTCTTGTACGAAAAAAAACTCGGACGATCGGCCGCCTTATCTCTTCTCAACAACGTTTATAAGAGTCCCTCGAATTACACAGATCAAAGCAAATACGCATTGGCTCTACGTAAAAATTTAATTGAAAACATCACAGAATAAATATTTCGATATGCAACATCACCTTTTCTATCGGCTTCTCATCATAAGCTGTACATTCTTTTTAATCTCTTGTCAACAAACAATCGAATGTTACCTTATACCTTCGACCGAAAAAGCATCTGATTTTTATAAAATTCAACCTCGAAATTCCGGCACGTTATTCCTCGCTAAAAATGAAGCGGAACATATCCAAATCGTTTTCAAAGGCTGTCCGGGAGAGACCTATAAAATACATCGAAACGAAAATGCCGACAATTCTATCCGATATAGTTGTCGGCAAATCAAATCGGTATATGGATTCGACGATGCCTTAGTCCCCATAGATGGAGAACAAGTTACTTTAAACGACTCTATCGCTAAACTATGGATTACATTCCGTACGGCCGAGTCGACCCGACCGGGGAAATACGAAGAACAAATTTCGATCGATGGTAACGGAAAACGGCAAAAAATAAAAATCGATCTTCAAGTGTACGACACGACATTACCCTCGACACCTTCGCTACCAGCAGCATTCGGGATCATAGAAAAGAATCTCATCGACTCGGCTTCGAAAGAACAAACTTTGCAAAACAAACTGGAATGGGCAGAATTATGCCTTGATTATCGCATGAACCCCTATTTCTCCACATGGTTGGCCAACAGCATGAAACATGAAGCATCTTCATCTCCGTGGAAATGGAACGACAAGCGAACGGTTCCTTTCCTATCGGACAAACGATTCAATCGGTTCGCTGTCCCCTACCACTCTCTGTCACACAACGAATTGGACAGCTTATTACAGCAATTAAAACAAACCGATTTACTCGATAAATCCTACTTCTACTTATGGGACGAACCTACTTATATGAAAGAATATCACCTCATCGGTCAATATTCCCAAGAAATACACAAGCTCATGCCCGAAGCAAAAGTCCTCACGACCTTTTACTGCGGACCAAAAGACGGGAAATACAAAGACCGGTTGTTTTCCGTATTCGACCTTTGGCGAGGAGACACTCAAATTTTCAGTATGAGCGCTTGGGCTTTACAAGCGAACGAAGCCAACGCAGACACATGCCGTTCTCTTCTCCGAGGCAATGAAGAATGGTGGACTTATGTCTGCATGGGACCCGGAGAAGAGCAACCCAATTTATTACTCACGATGGACGGATATCAGCATCGAGCTGTATTATGGCGCAGCTGGAAAGAGCGTACCACCGGATTCCTATATTGGGCAGTCAATGCCTATGCCGAATCCGACACATTGGCTTTTCGCAAAGACCTCCCCGAGGGCGACGGTGTGCTGATTTACCCCGGCCAATATTTCAACAGCACAAGCCCCGTAGTATCGATACGAATGGAACGTTGGAGAGACAGTATGGAAGACTATGAATACCTTGCCAAGCTCGAAAAGAAAATAGGAAGAGCCAAAAGCGAAACCCTTTTCCAATCTATATACCAATCGCCCGAAAAATACTCGAAAAACAACGCAGAAATAGAAAAATTCAGAAAATCCATTTTAGAAATTCTTAGTAAATAATTCTTTAATCATTTAAATTTCAAATCTATGAAAACAATTACTTCATTCAAAATCGCAGGTTTAATAACAGCCTGTCTTTTTGCAGCTATGCCTACAAAAGCGGACATCGGAGCTATTTCTTTCAAAACATCGGCTGCCGGTATGAATGCGTTGGAAACGACAATCGGGTCTAATCAAATGACTTTAGAAACATGGTTATATATAGACAATAGTACCGGATTTTTCGCCAGCAATATGCACAACGACAAGGGATTTGCATTAGGATTCGACGGGTGGTTTAAATTTCAGTTGGACGGAGCATCTATATGGATCGATCCTACTTCTTGGAAAGAGAACTGGACTCACATCGCTTGTGTCGCCGACGGAAGTCAGATGATTGTCTATGTTAACGGTGAAGTAGCCGGAACACAGGAGAATACAACAGGATATAATACGGAAGCCGATGGAAAGCCTCTTTTTTTGGGAACTGCTCCGTGGGGCAATCCTTGCAATTGCAAAATGGCAGACTTTCGACTTTGGAGTGTAGCCCGCACAGCAGAAGAAATAAAAAATAATTATCAGAAACAAGTAGAACCGTCCGCGACAGGACTGATTAAAAATTTCAATTTCGCAGAAGGTAATGGAGACCACACGGCCAACTTAGCAGAGCCCGAAGGGAATCAAGCATGGTGTATGGGCGCTATCGATACCGATTACAGTTGGGAAACAGTAGCGCAGATACCTACGAATCTACGGACAGAAAATCAAACCGAAAATTCATTCGACATTTTATGGGACGGAACCGACGGTAACACATGGAGTGTCGAATTATCTGCCAATGGACAAGTTGTCGACACGAAAACCAGACTTACCGAAAAGAAGGCCAGTTTCTCTAATCTCGATAAAAAAGATTACACTGTACGTGTAAAGGCACATTCGTTTATGGAAACTGCATTTTCCGATGCTTTCTCGGTCAATCTATCTACCTCCTCGGCCATAACCAATATTCATAAAAATATTTCTATTGTCAGACACAATAACGCAATCCAAATTGACGGCATTCAAACTGGAAAATTGATTTCGATATATACCGATCAAGGCATTTTGAGCCGACAAATTTCAGCCGAACACGAAACAACGGTTCTCAGTATAGAAGGATTCCCTCATGGCATATATTTCATCTCCATAGAAGGGTACGGTCCGACATTTAAAATTGCTCTTTAATAAATCTTCCATAAACTATAAAGGCGGGAACATGCAATGTCTCGCCTTTTCTGTATCTGCTTTTTCGGAACAAAAATATATCCTATCTTTGCACGCATGAGTAAGAATGAGAATATTATAAATAAGGTTCTAATCATCGACGATGAACCACAGATAAGACAGTTATTAGCCCGCATTTTAGGGCTGGAAGGATATGAAGTTTTACAGGCAGGAGACTGTAAAGCGGCAGTAAAACAAATGGAGTATTCTCCCAATGTTGTCTTATGCGATGTTTTTCTCCCCGACGGGAATGGTGTAGATTTCATAAAAACAATTAAAAAAATATCGCCCGAATCGGAAATCATTTTATTAACAGCCCACGGAAATATACCCGACGGGGTACAAGCCATAAAAAACGGAGCCTTCGACTACATAACCAAAGGTGACGACAATAACAAAATTATTCCTCTGATTAGTCGGGCTATGGAAAAAGCTCGAACTAACGGAGTAAAAAATCGTCCCGAAAAAGAAACCTTTCAGCAATATTCATTCAATTCTATTCTTGGTCAGTCAAAGCCTTTGCTGGAAGCTATCGCGTTGGCACGAAAAGTGGCATCAACCGATGTACCGGTTCTTTTAACCGGAGAGACCGGTACAGGAAAGGAAGTTTTCGCCCAAGCGATTCACCACGAGAGCAAACGAAATAAAGGAAATTTCGTTGCAATAAATTGTTCGGCATTTAGCAAAGAACTCTTGGAAAGCGAAATATTCGGACATAAAGCAGGCTCCTTTACCGGAGCCTTGAAAGACAAAAAGGGACTTTTCGAAGAGGCTCACAACGGAACGATATTTTTAGATGAAATCGGAGAAATGGCGATAGAGTTGCAAGCCAAGTTGCTTCGAGTATTAGAAACCGGAGAATATATCAAAATAGGTGAAACCAAACCGACATCTGTAAATGTTCGTATTATTGCAGCAACCAACCGAAACTTGCCGGAAGAAATAAATGCAGGGCATTTCAGGGAGGATTTGTTTTATCGGCTGTCGGTTTTCCAAATACATTTACCGCCTTTGAGAGAACGTCCGGGAGATATTAGACTTCTAACCGAAGCGTTTGTACAATCCTTATCCGAAAAAATGACCCATTCCTCGAAAACGGTTTCCAAAGCATTCATCGACATGCTCGAACAACAAGAATGGAAAGGCAATGTGCGTGAACTCAGAAACGTTATCGAAAGAAGTCTTATTGTTTGTGAAAGTGATGAGTTACACCCCGAAGATTTACCCATAGAAATACAAAATGCAACTTTTAAGGAAAAAAGTAGTAATAATAGTGGTTTCGAATTATCGGCTATGGAAAAACGCCACATCGCCCGAGTACTGGACTATACAAACGGTAATAAAACCGAAGCTGCAAAACTCCTAAAAATAGGACTTACCACTTTATATCGAAAAATAGAAGAATATAAACTCTAATTCTTTTCAAAATAATACACAACCCTACCAAAATGAAAAGGGAGCATCTGTTCGCCAGATGCTCCCTTTTCATTTATAATACTAATTATGAAGCAATTAAAATATTCAAAAACAATATTGGCACAACTTTGGCATACCCCAAACCGAAAAAAAAATAATTTAGTATTCACTTAAAAAAAATGTAACATGGAATTTGACGCATTAGGTTTTGGAGTTTGTATACTCAGTGGAATTGCCTGTTTCTGGCTCTTCTATAAGTGCATAGACTGGTTTGAAAAAATTTAATTAAAAGGAGATTTAACATGTACACTGCATTATTTATTATCAGCGTAATTATGTTCGGGTATCTGATGTATGTATTAGTAAAACCCGAAAAGTTTTAGTCATTTATAAAGATTAAACACAATGAATACAGAGATATTAGGTGTTATTGCACAAATTGTCCTGATGGTCGTACTCGCCTACCCCATCGGGAAATACATTTCAAAGGTTTTCAAAGGTGAGAAAGTTTGGTCGGACTTCATGACTCCCATCGAAAAAATCATGTACAAACTGGGAGGTGTCGATCCAACAGAAGAGATGAACTGGAAACAATTCCTGAAAGCATTGCTCGTGATAAACCTCTTTTGGTTTTTCTGGGGAATGATATTGTTAGTTTCTCAGGGAGTACTGCCCCTAAATCCAGACGGCAATTTAGGACAGTCTGTTCATCAGGCATTCAACACATGTATCAGCTTCCTCGTGAATTGTAACTTACAACATTATAGCGGAGAGAGTGGGCTAAGCTATCTCACCCAGTTATTCGTTATCATGCTGTTCCAATTCATCACCGCTGCAACCGGTATGGCGGCAATGGCGGGTATCATGAAGGCATTGGCCGCTAAAACGACCAAAACAATTGGAAACTTCTGGTACTTCTTAGTAAGGAGCTGTACCCGTGTTTTACTTCCTATTTGCCTCGTTATCGGATTCATACTGATTATAGAAGGGACCCCTATGGGCTTTGACGGAAAGATGGAAGTGACTACAATAGAAGGACAAACACAATATGTATCGCAAGGTCCTACTGCGGCGATAGTTCCCATCAAACAATTAGGTACGAACGGAGGTGGATACTTCGGAGTAAATTCATCGCACCCTCTTGAAAATCCTACCTATCTCACTAATATGATAGAATGTTGGGCCATATTGATTTTACCTATGGCTATGGTATTCGCTTTTGGGTTTTACCTTAAACGAAAGAAATTAGCATACAGTATTTTCGGAGTAATGCTATTTGCTTACTTAGCCGGGGTATGGATAAATGTATCCCAAGAAACAGGTGGCAACCCGCGCATCGACGCAATGGGTATAGCACAAGACAACGGTGCTATGGAAGGAAAAGAAGTCCGACTGGGTTCTGCTGCTACGGCGCTTTGGAGCGTGACAACCACCGTTACTTCCAACGGCTCTGTAAACGGTATGCATGACTCTACCATGCCTCTCTCCGGCATGATCGAAATGCTGAACATGCAAATCAATACATGGTTCGGTGGTGTAGGTGTAGGTTGGATGAACTACTTTACTTTTATCATTATCGCCGTATTTATCAGTGGATTGATGGTTGGTCGTACCCCCGAATTCCTCGGCAAAAAAATAGAAGCTCGAGAAATGAAAATCGCTACGATCGTTGCCTTGTTACACCCATTTGTCATCTTAGTAGGAACCTCATTAGCGGCCTATTTATATGTCCATGCACCTTCCTTTGTCGAAAACGAAGGCGGTTGGTTGAATAACCCGGGATTCCACGGACTAAGCGAAATGCTTTATGAATTTACTTCCTGTGCCGCCAATAATGGTTCCGGTTTCGAGGGATTGGGTGATAATACATGGTTCTGGAACTACTCTTGCGGTATAGTATTGATACTCAGCCGATACCTTCCCATCGTAGGACAAGTTGCCATTGCAGGATTATTAGCCAATAAGAAATATGTACCAGAAAGTGCAGGAACCTTAAAAACCGATACAGTTACTTTCGGTGTCATGACCTTCGCTGTCATCTTTATCGTTGCAGCTCTGTCATTCTTCCCGGTTCAAGCATTAAGTACTATTGCAGAACATTTCAGCTTATAATAACAGAACGATAGATATGAAAAATAATAAATCAGCTTCTTTATTTGAAAAAGAGCAAGTTTTAACGAGCTTAAAACAATCATTCGTTAAATTGAATCCTCGAATCATGGTGAAAAACCCCATCATGTTCACGGTAGAAGTTTGTACAGCCATTATGTTCCTTGTGATGATTTATTCCATCTTTGACAACGCTCAAGGTTCATTCGTGTACAATGCATGGGTTTTTGTTATCTTGTTTATCACACTATTATTCGCCAACTTCGCCGAAGCTATCGCTGAGGCCCGAGGCAAAGCACAGGCTGATAGTTTGAGAAAAACCCGCGAAGAAACTCCGGCAAAACTACTTGTCAATGGACAAATAAAAACGACAAGTAGCTCTCAACTGAAAAAAGGTGATGTATTTATCTGTGAAGCAGGTGATACCATACCTGCCGATGGTGAAATCATAAACGGATTGGCTTCTATCGACGAAAGTGCGATTACCGGAGAAAGTGCTCCTGTAATTCGAGAAGCCGGTGGTGACAAAAGTTCAGTGACCGGTGGAACAAAAGTCCTTTCGGATCGCATCGAAGTGCTTGTCACACAACAACCGGGAGAAAGTTTCTTGGACAAAATGATTGCTCTCGTCGAAGGCGCTTCCAGACAAAAAACTCCTAACGAAATTGCGCTGACAATCCTTTTAGCCGGCTTCACATTGGTATTCCTAATCGTATGTGTAACCCTTAAACCGTTTGCCGACTATACAGGAACTGTTATTACAATAGCATCTTTCTTATCGTTGTTTGTCTGCCTTATCCCGACGACAATCGGAGGTTTGCTTTCAGCTATCGGTATAGCAGGAATGGATAGAGCTCTGAGAGCAAATGTAATTACCAAATCGGGAAAAGCAGTAGAAACGGCCGGAGATATCGATACTCTCCTTTTGGATAAAACAGGAACTATTACAATCGGAAACCGTAAAGCTACCCATTTCTATCCCGCCAACGGTTTGGAAAATCATGCTTTTGCCGAAATTTGTATGATGTCGTCTCTATCCGATGAAACACCCGAAGGTAAATCTATCGTAGAACTGGCTCGTGAATCGGGTTTAAAAGTACACAACTTGAATACAACCGGTAGCAAGCTTATCAAATTCAGTGCCGAAACAAAATGTTCCGGTGTAGATTTAGCAGACGGTACTCGGATTAGAAAAGGGGCAGCAGAAGCTATTCGAAAAATTGCTCAAAACGCAAGCTACGAAATTCCACAAGATTTGGAAAATCGTATCACAGAGATTTCAAAAAATGGGGGAACCCCTCTTGTAGTTAGCGTCAATGAAAAACCTGCCGGTGTCATAGAATTACAAGATGTTATCAAACCGGGAATACAGGAACGGTTCGAACGGTTGCGTAAAATGGGAGTTAAAACAGTCATGGTTACCGGGGATAATCCATTAACGGCCAAATACATTGCAGAAAAAGCCGGTGTAGATGACTTCATCGCAGAAGCCAAACCCGAAGACAAAATGAACTACATCAAGAAAGAACAAAGTGCCGGTAAACTGGTAGCCATGATGGGCGACGGAACCAACGATGCTCCTGCTTTGGCCCAAGCGAATGTTGGTGTAGCTATGAATAGTGGAACTCAGGCAGCCAAAGAAGCTGGAAACATGGTAGACTTGGACAACGATCCGACGAAATTAATCGAAATTGTAGAAATCGGGAAACAATTATTAATGACTCGCGGAACCCTTACCACATTCTCCATCGCCAATGATGTCGCAAAATACTTTGCCATTATTCCGGCTCTATTCATGATAGCCGTACCAGAATTAGCTTCACTGAACATTATGGGATTACATAGCCCCGAAAGTGCTATTCTATCGGCCATTATTTTCAATGCAATCATTATTCCCATATTGATTCCATTGGCTTTAAGAGGTGTTCAATACAAGCCTATCGGAGCTTCGGCTTTACTCCGCCGCAACCTGCTCATTTACGGATTAGGTGGTATAATAGCTCCATTCGTCGGCATTAAACTCATAGATTTAGTAATAGGATTATTCTTTTAATAAAAGCAACAATGAAAAATTTCATAAAATCAATCAGGCTAACATTAGTTTTCTGCCTTTTCTTCTCAGTATTTTATATACTGATATTATGGATATTCGCCCAATTCGCAGGGCCAAACTCTGGAAACGCCGAGGTTGCGACCTTAGATGGGAAAATAGTGGGTGCAGCCAATGTAGGGCAAGTCTTCACCGAAGACATCTATTTCTGGGGCCGTCCCTCTTGTGCCGGAGATGGATATGATGCCAGTAGTTCTGCCGGTAGCAACAAAGGACCTACGAACGAAGAATACTTGGCAGAAGTAGAAACTCGTATCGACACCTTCTTGGTACACCACCCTTATTTGGAACGTAAAGATGTACCGGCAGAAATGGTCACAGCCAGTGGTTCTGGTCTCGACCCTGACATCACGCCAGAAAGTGCATACGTACAAGTAAAGCGTGTTGCCGCAGCCAGAAATATGGACGAAACTACCGTAAAAGAAATAGTAGACCAAACAATTGAAAAACCATTTTTAGGATTATTCGGAACAGAGAAAGTAAACGTATTAAAATTGAACATTAATTTAGAAAATTATGAAAACAAATAAAAACATTTCAGCAATAGCTACCATGAAAAAGAAACAATTAATCGATAAAGAAGGCGCTAGCCTTATCAGAGCATTGATAATCATTTCGATTATAGGACTCCTTGCCATGTTTACCAATAAAGCATCTGCTCAAGTACGATTCAATGTACAAGGAGATTTAGTTAGCTCCTATGTGTGGAGAGGTATGTATCAAACAGGTGCCAGTATTCAACCGACGTTGAGTTTCAGTGTTGAAAACCTATCGTTGACGGCATGGGGATCCACCGACTTCGATGGTTATCGGAATGGTAATATTCCCTCTGCAAATAAAGAACTTGACTTGACTCTGGCTTATACCTTCCCAAAATTGGGACTAACAGTTTCGGTTGCCGATATGTGGTGGGCCGGACAAGGAGCTGGAAAATATTTCGATTTCAATAACAAGACGACAGCTCATCATTTCGAAGCAAGTCTTGCTTATGTACTTCCGGTAGAAAAATTTCCTCTTTCGATCGCATGGTACACCATGTTTGCCGGTATGGATAAAAATGAAAAAGGCGATAAAAACAACTACTCGTCTTATGTAGAACTCAATTATCCGTTCAGTGTAAAATCGGTCGATCTCAATGTAACATGTGGTATAGTACCTTATAAAGCACCTCAATACTATACCAACGGATTTGCCGTTACTAATGTAGCATTGAAAGGAAGCTACGCAATTAAAATCACAGATTCGTTCTCCCTTCCGATATTTTCACAAGTAATATGGAACCCTCGTATGGAAGATGCTCATATCGTATTCGGAATCACTCTTAAACCATAACAGGGAGAATGGATATAATTGAAAACGAAAAAAATGTACAATATTTTCTCGACTTGATAAAAAAATCGAGGAGAGGTAAGTTTAAACTCTACATCGGCATGATTGCCGGTGTAGGGAAATCTTATAGAATGCTACAAGAAGCCCACGAACTCTTAGAAAACGGCGTAGATGTGAAAGTGGGTTTCATAGAGACACACGGACGTACCGGTACAGAAGCTATCCTACAAGGGATTCCCGTTATCCCAAGAAAAAAAATTTTCTACAAAGGGAAAGAATTGGAAGAGATGGATTTGGATGCTATCCTTCAAATGCGTCCCGAATTGGTTATTGTCGATGAACTGGCTCATACCAACGTCGAAGGCAGTCGTAATGAAAAGCGATGGCAAGACGTCATGGAGTTACTCGATGCCGGTATCAATGTTATATCGGCAGTAAATATCCAACATATCGAAAGCCTGAACGAAGAGGTGCAGGAAATATCAGGAATCGAAGTTCGAGAACGAATTCCCGATCGTGTTTTGGAAGAGGCCGATGAAGTCGTAAATATAGACCTCACAGCAGAAGAATTGATCGAACGGTTAAAAGCCGGGAAAATATATAGGCCGGAAAAAATAGAATTGGCATTGAATAATTTTTTCAAGGCCGAGAATATTTTACAACTACGAGAACTCGCACTCAAAGAAGTTGCTTTACGGGTCGAAAAAAAAGTAGAAAACGAACTCCCCTTAGATACATCTCACGTACGTCATGAAAAATTCATGGCGTGCATCAGTTCCCACGAAAAAACGCCCCGCAAAATCATTCGACGCTGCGCTCGATTGGCTACACGATATAACACAAAATTTTTCGTACTATATGTACAAACACCCAAAGAGGATCCCGATCGCATCTCGCTGGCAGATCAGCGACATCTGTTAAACCATTTCAAATTAGCCACTGAATTAGGTGGAGAAGTCATACAAGTACATTCCCCGCACATTCTCGAAAGCATTATAAAGGTCGCAATCGAAAAACAAATTACAACAATATGTACAGGAATTCCAGCACTGAAATTGCCCAAAACCATATTTACGGTGTCCAAATATAAAAATTTCATGAAATCTTTATCCGAGAACAATATAGATTTAATTATCTTAGCCTAATAAAAATACCCGTCATGAATATAAAAACAAAGTTGCTTTTAAGTATAGGGTTACTGACCGGAATGATTATTCTGCTGGTCTCCTTATCAGTTATCTATTTACAGATGCTGACGGCTGCCGAACCAGACAGCCCGATAGCTTCGACAGGCTTAAAACAAGCCGTTGTATGGGTGGCAATTATCGGAGGCATCTGCATAGTCTGCGGTATCACATTAGCTATCTGGCTTCCTCAATCGATAAATAGACCTATCAAGGAGCTAACCGACGGTATCCTCGAAATAGCGAATCGCAACTATGAAAAAAGGCTGAATATATCGGATAAAAACGAAGAATTTAAAAATGTGGTCAATAGTTTCAATAGAATGGCTCAACACTTGTCCGAATACAGATCTACCACCCTATCGACACTATTGGCACATAAAAAATTTCTCGAAGCAATTATCAATAGCATCAGCGATCCCATAATAGGATTAGATCCAGACCGCAAAATACTTTTCATAAATAGTGAAGCTCTGAACATACTGAATCTGAAAAAAGAAAACACAATCTTCAAATCGGCCGAAGAGATTTCTTTGAAGAATGATTTATTAAGGAAATTAATACGAGAACTGGTTTCTCCCAATCCTCAGAAAGAGCCTATCAAAATATATGCCGACAATAAAGAGAGTTACTTCAAAGCCTCCTATATAGAAATAGACAACACGAATCACGACAGTGAAGAACCCGAAAAACTGGGGCACGTAATTATATTGAAAAACATCACGGAGTTTAAAGAGCTGGATTCTGCGAAAACAACATTTATCTCGACGATATCTCATGAATTGAAGACTCCCATATCAGCCATTATGATGAGTCTGCAATTATTGGAAGACAGACGTATCGGGTCTCTTAACAAAGAACAAGAACAACTCTCCCAAAGTATTAAGGAGAACGGAGAACGGTTGCTCAATATCACCGGAGAATTACTGAACATGACCCAAGTAGAAGCCGGAAAACTACAATTGATGCCCAAGATAACCCGGCCCATAGAATTGATCGAATATGCGATCAAGGCCAATCAGGTACAAGCCGACAAATTCAACATACACATCGAAGTCGATTATGACGAAAATACAAAGAAACTATTTGTCGACAGCGAAAAAATAGCATGGGTACTTACCAATCTTGTAAGCAATGCTATACGTTATTCCAAAGAAAACGGTCGCGTAATTATCGGCACTCATCAAGACGGTAATATGGTCGAAATCTATGTACAAGATTTTGGGAAGGGAATCGACCCTCGCTATCATCAAAGCATATTCGACCGTTATTTCCGAGTGCCGGGAACAAAAGTACAAGGCAGCGGATTAGGATTGTCTATATCCAAAGATTTTGTAGAAGCACATGGGGGGACTCTTTCCGTAGAAAGCGAATTAGGAAAAGGGAGCCGTTTTATACTAAGATTGAAATCATAATAAACGGGGACTAAAAATCTCACCAATCGATTTCCCGTATTCCCTTACTCCGTAAAAATGCATTCGCTTTACTGAAATGCCGACATCCGAAAAAGCCACGATCAGCCGATCGTGGCGACGGGTGCGCGGCTGTTAAAACCAAATGCTTGCGAGCATCAATAAGCGCAATCTTCTCCTTAGCATAACTCCCCCACAGCATAAACACGAGATTTTCTCTCTCATCGCTCAACTTTCGAATGACCGCATCGGTAAAAACCTCCCAGCCCATGTTTCGGTGCGATCCTGTTTCATGAGCTCGCACGGTAAGCACAGAATTCAAAGGAAATACACCTTGCCTCACCCACCGATCCAAATTGCCCGAAGCGGGAATAGGCTTGCCCAAATCATCATGTATCTCCTTAAACATATTAAACAAAGAGCCGGGAATAGCCACCCCCTCGGGTACAGAAAAACAAACACCATAATACTGTCCGGGATTGGGATAGGGATCCTGGCCTAAAATAACAACTCTCACAGACTCGAAAGGACATGCATCGAATACATGAAATATCAAATGTCCCGGAGGCAAAACATGCGCACGGCCATATTCGCTCCGCACAAAAGAAACCAATCGCTCGAAATAGGGCTTATCGAACTCGTCTTGCAGCCTCTTTCGCCAACTTTCCTCTATCCTCACATTCATATCTTATAAATTATTTCTCCAGTGACAGCGCAGCTTCGGACAACAATAAATACACTCGTACCGAAATCTCACTTGTCGCATTGCCTCTTGCAAAGTTACACAAACAATGCACTAAAAGATTCATACGGCCTACCTTTTTATTTTTAGAGTCATTACAACAACCGATAAAAACTCGCCGATATACAAACAGACTTCTATTCGAACACAGAAAATCGCATATTCCCAGCAGAGATTAATAATAAGTTATGACTGCGTTTAAACCTTTTTTCGTTAACTTCGTCAAATGAAAAAAAATTGCACATGAAACCACTACTTATCCTTATTTCGATTTTATTCGGATTCCTATCCATGCAAGCCCAATATGACTATCCCTATGATAGCGGCAATCATTACTACGATAATACCCCACGTCTTATCATTCAGAAAAGCCGAATCATGGGTTGGTACGTTTCCGACATAAACGGAAACCGCATTAGCGACTATTACGAACAAATCCGACCTTATAGGCAAGGTCGGGCAGCAGCATTAGACAAAATCATGGGTTGGTGTTTCATTTCCCTCGACGGTAAACGATGCACCGATTATTACCTTCTCGTCGACGATTTCCATGAAGGGTATGCACTTGTCAAAGATAAAATCATGGGCTATTGTTTCATCAATAGAGACGGTCATCGACTCGGCGACTATTATGAAGAAGCCTATCCGTTTCACCGAGGCGTCGCTTTGGTGAAAGACAAAATCATGGGTTGGTACTTACTGAACACTGCCGGAAAGCGAATAAGCGACTATCACGATTCGCCTCGCGATTTTCAACCGACAAGACCACTGTACCGTCCGTGGTGAAAGCCGAATTTTCTATAATAGACAAAAGTAAAGAAATAAAAAAGAGAGTCACCAAACTGTAACTCTCTTTTTTCAAGTGGTGCCAACGGGAATCGAACCAGTGACACAAGGATTTTCAGTCCTTTGCTCTACCAACTGAGCTATGGCACCATCATTTTTGCGTGTGCAAAGATAATAGGTTTATTCCAATTTACCAAATATATTGTCGAATTTTTCCGTTCAAAAATATAAATATGCAAACGACGCAAGGGACGAATAAATTCTTATTCTTCGGCAAGAGAATTCCACCCCTGTGCCCGAAGGGTTATCTCGGTATCGTCACGGGTTATCATGCAACAACCCAATTCTGGTTTTGTAATATGTCCTATCACTCGCACTCCGGGGATAGTAGCGACAATGTCGTGCTTTTCGAGAGGTACGGTAAAAAGCAATTCATAATCCTCGCCTCCATTCAATGCAGCAGTCACCAGATTCATATTAAATTCCTCCGCCATAGCTGCCGTCTGGTAATCGATCGGTATCCGGTCTTCATATATACGGCAGCCCACATGACTCTGCGAACAAATGTGCAATAATTCGGAGGAGAGCCCATCAGAAATATCCATCATGGCTGTCGGAACGATCCCGGCTTTATCCAACTCGGCAACAATATCCTTACGGGCTTCTGGTTTCAATTGGCGTTCGAGCAGGTATTCATGTCCTTCGAACGCAGGCTTGAATTCGGTTTCTCCGGCAAACACCCGCTTCTCCCGTTCCAATAGTTGCAATCCCATATAGGCTGCTCCTAAATCGCCGCTGACACAAATCAAATCGTTTTCTTTCGCTCCGTTACGATAGACGACCTTCCCGGGTTCTCCTTCTCCAATACAGGTAATGCTGATAGTCAGCCCCGTCACCGAAGCCGATGTATCTCCCCCGACCAAATCCACCCCGTAGATATCGCAAGCGAGCTGTATGCCGGCATAAAGTTCTTCGAGATTTTCTACCGAAAAACGTTTGGAGACACCCAACGAAACAGTTATCTGACGCGGTGTCCCATTCATGGCATATATGTCGGAAAAATTAACCACCGCCGATTTATACCCCAAATGTTTCAACGGGACATAGGTAAGGTCGAAATGAACACCTTCGAGCAATAAATCGGTTGTAATCAACGTCTGTTTTCCTTGATAGTCGAGCACGGCCGAATCATCTCCCACCCCTTTTAGAGTAGAAGTGTTCTTCAACTGTATATGCCCGGTCAAACGCTCTATCAAACCAAATTCGCCTAACGAGGCAATTTCTGTACGTTTTATTTCTTCCATAAATTATAACAAAGTCCACAAGCTCATGGCTCATGGACTTCTTCTATTTCATATTAAAATTGTTCTACCAGTTCTTTCATAATAAAGCTCATTCTGGGCTGAGCTTCTGCCGCTGCCTTTTGCACCTCTTCGTGAGAACATTTCTCCACAATACCTTCTACCCCCAAATCGGTAATCACCGAAACGGCAAAGACTTCGATACCGGCATGACGCGCGACAATGACTTCGGGAACCGTACTCATGCCCACGGCATCACCGCCTATGATATGAAAGTAACGATACTCGGCCGGGGTTTCGAAAGTAGGTCCCTGTGTACCCACATACACACCTTGCTGTACTTTTATATGATTTTTTTCAGCTATTTCAAGAGCCTTTGCAATCAAACGGCGAGAATACGCCTCGCTCATATCGGGGAATCGTACACCCAATTCCTTATAATTGCGTCCATGCAACGGATGTTCGGGAAAGAGATTGATGTGGTCACGGATAATCATAATATCGCCGATGGCAAAATCGGGATTCATACCTCCGGCTGCATTCGAAACGAAGAGATGCTCTATTCCTAGTTCTTTCATGACACGCACCGGGAAGGTAACTTGTTTCATATCGTATCCCTCGTAATAGTGAAAACGCCCCTGCATAGCCATGACATCTTTCTTTCCCAATTTTCCGAATATCAACTTCCCCTGATGCCCTTCTACTGTCGACACCGGGAAATTGGGAATCTCGGTATAAGGAATTTCAGTCTTGTCTGTAATGTGGTCTACCAACTCGCCCAACCCAGTTCCCAATATAATGGCGGTCTTAGGCATCACCTGAACTTTTGCTGCGATATAGGCGGCTGTTTCTTTAATCTTTTCAATCATCACGTAATTATTTTGGTGAATAATATTCTACAAAAATAGAGTAACCCGAAAGCAAATACAATATCCCTATCGATTCTAATGAGCTACAATCTATTTCCGTTCGTTTTACAAATATAGCACAACCTCCGGTATTTCGGCTCTCCTCCAAAACATTTTTCTTAAATTTTCAGTAAATAATTCTTTCCAATATCTACTTTTTCTCTACCTTTGAATAATAATACCTGAAAAATGAAACAGTTTTTATTTTGTCTAACTATCTCTCTATATGGCAGCATATTGGCTGTGGGACAAACCACCGGGACACTAACCTCTCATAAATTTCAATCAGGAGGAATCGAGCGTAGTTATAAATACTATCAGCCGGCCAATCTCTCATCTGGGGCTCCTCTTGTCTTTGTACTTCATGGCTATGGTGGCACAGCCGATCCAAAAAGATTCGGTATGAATCCTATCGCCGATAAATACGGATTCGCCGTGTGTTATCCGCAAGGCGAACAAGATAAAAAAGGGAAAAACTGCTGGAATGTCGGCTATCCATTTCAGGCCGATATGACTATCGACGATATAAACTTTTTATGCGATCTTGCCTTATACCTTCAAAAGAATTACCGACTAAGCCCGCACAATACATTTTGCACGGGTTACTCCAATGGGGGAGAAATGTGCTATCTTTTAGCGTACAAACGTCCCGATATATTTACAGCAGTAGCTCCTGTTGCCGGGCTTACGCTAGAATGGATGTATCGGGAATTAGAAACAAACCGCCCTATCCCTCTATTCGAAATACACGGAACCGAAGACAAAACCTCTATGTGGAACGGAGACCCGAATAATGAAGGAGGCTGGGGGAAATATATAGCAGTACCTATCGCTGTAAACTATTGGGCTATTCAAAACAGATGCACTCATGAAATTACCGATACGATTGCCTCTATTGATTCTTTATCCAATCATACTATTATCAGCCATAAATACGTCAATGGTATAAACAGAAACGAAGTTTGGTTATACGAAATAAAAGGGGGTAAACATTCATGGGGAGAAAAAGACTTGAATACAAGCGAGCATATTTGGCTATTTTTCAGCAAATTCGTCCGTTAGGATACACAAAAACAATATAATAATTACATCAAAACAAATTCATCATGTTCACACAAATCAAAAATTTTTTAGTGCTTCTAATGGTTATTACCATTGCGTTCCCTTCGGCATGTAAAACAAAGTATCCTCCACTCCGAATTGGGAACTCCATCGGTATCAAAGACATGAACTACGAACGTCTCAAAGCGATGAAAGATGCCGGTATCGACTGCATAGAAATTACAACAGGTGGATTCATATCCACGAAGAAACCCAAAACAGATGCCGAAATTACGGAGTTGTTGACTCGTACCAAATTAGCAGCCGACTCTGCCGGTATTGAAATTTGGTCTATACACATGCCTTTCGGAAAAGACATCGATATTTCGCAAACCGACGAAAAAATACGGAAAAACAGCGTCGCTCTACACATGAAAGTACTCGAATTTTGTAAAATCATACAACCTAAAATCATTCTTTTCCACCCAAGCTGGTATCTGGGCCACAACGAGCGGAATGAACGTATTGCTCAGTTAGTACGCTCGGTAAATGAGCTCAATCCCAAAGTTAAAGAACTGGGAGCCAAAATGGTTATAGAAAATATGTTAGGATACGAACTCGTGAGAAACGAACAACATGAACGTCCCTTAGGTCGTACAGTAGAAGAAGTCAAACTCATCATGAAACAACTTCCTAAAAATGTATATTCTGCCATCGACATGAATCACATCGATAACCCAGAACTGCTCATACAGGCTATGGGCAAACGATTAAAATCTGTTCACATCGCCGACGGTGACGGACGACACGAGTGTCATTACATGCCTAACCCTTGTAGCGGAAAAGGAGACAACGATTGGATAAAAATACTGAAAGAGCTCTACAAAGCCGGATATACAGGGCCTTTTATGTATGAAGTAAAAACATCGGAATACAAAGAGTTCAAAGACCTCTATAACTGTTATCAAAACCTCTATCAAAATTTTATCGACTCAAACAAATAAAAACACATATAATATTATGAAAGATTTGAAAGACATATTATCGCATTTTTCTCTTGCCGGAAAAATTCTCGAAATTAAGCCATTAGGAGCAGGACTCATCAACGATTCTTATAAAGTAACCACCGCCGCCCCCGATACCCCCGACTATGTTTTACAGAGAATCAATCACTCGATCTTCAAAGATGTGGATATGCTGCAAAATAATTTTTACCAAGTCACGACTCATATCCGCCACAAATTAGAAACCAAAGGAGAAACCGATATAGACCGCAAGGTTTTAACCTTAATACCGACAACCGATGGTAAATTATACTATTTCGATGGAGAAAGTTATTGGAGAATACTCATCTTCATTCCAAACGCAAAAAGCTACGAAGCCGTAACCCCGGAATTCTCATATTATGCCGGACAAGCATTCGGTAATTTCCAAGCTATGCTGTCGGATATTCCGGTGGAACTGGGTGAAACGATTCCAGATTTTCACAATATGGAATTCCGATTAAAACAACTGCAAGAAGCCATAACAGCCGATCCTGTCGGTCGTGTGGCCTCCGTCAAACCCATCATCGACGAGCTAGACAAACGAGCCGACGCCATGTGTTTGGCCGAAAGATTGCATCGAGAAGGGAAATTGCCCAAACGCATTTGCCACTGCGACACCAAAGTGAATAACATGATGTTCGATGAAAACGGTCATGTATTATGCGTGATCGATCTCGATACAGTCATGCCCAGCTACATATTTTCCGACTTCGGCGATTTCATGCGAACGGCAGCCAATACCGGAGAAGAGGACGACAAGAATTTGGACAACGTCAATTTCAATATGGAAATATTTAAAGCATTTACCAAAGGATACTTAGAAACTGCTAAATCGTTTCTCACCGACATCGAAATCGACAATCTGCCCTATGCTGTTACCTTGTTTCCTTATATGCAAACCGTACGTTTCCTGACAGACTATATCAACGGCGACACCTATTACAAGATAAAATACCCCGAACACAATTTAGTTCGTACAAAGGCTCAATTCAAACTTCTACAAAGTGCCGAAGCCGCTATCCCCAAAATGAAGGCTTACATCAAAGAATGTTTGAGTAAATAAATTCATACTGCCCAATGAAAGAAAAAGAGCTCCCGAATAATTCGGGAGCTCTTTTTCTTTCATTGAAAACTCCTTAAAAAAATTCAAAACCCACTCTTTCTCCTCTTGGTTTTGGTTACCTTTGCACACTCAAATTCGAAACCAAGAATCATGAACTCCCCCAAAGGACTCTTCTACGCTATCATTTCTTCATCGACATTCGGGCTTGTACCCCTATTTGCCATACCTGCTTTACAAGCCGGTATCCCCCTCAACTCAGTAGTATTTTATCGATTCCTATTTTCCTCAATCTTGCTCGGCATTATACTCTGTATACGAAAAACGAACTTCAAAATCTCAGGGAAACAAGCCCTCATCATTTTCGGGTTGGCATTTTTATATGCGGCCACTTCCCTTCTTTTGACAAAATCGTATCTGTACATACCTAGCGGATTGGCTACTACCCTACACTTCCTTTATCCTGTACTCGTAACCTTACTGATGGTTACTTTTTTCAAAGACAAAGTTTCCGTCTCCATCATCATTGCAACAATAATGGCTATCGGCGGTGTCTACTTATTAAGCGGAAGCGAAGGTGGTACACTTAATTCCACAGGATTGGCATTAGCTCTCACAACCGTATTGACCTATGCCTCTTATATCGTCGGAATAAACAAATCGAGCGTAAGCGATATGGACGGTTTAAAACTCACGTTTTACGTTTTGTTATCGGGTGCATTCATTTTCTTGTTGAACTTAATCGTAAATCGGGAAATGCTTACTCCCATACCCTCTTGGGAAATCGGCGTTGATCTTATTCTTCTAGCCTTAGTGCCTACACTTATATCTGATCTAACCCTTATTCTTGCCGTCCAGCATGTCGGTTCGACGACAACGGCTGTATTGGGTTGCATGGAACCTTTAACAGCAGTCATTATGGGTGTATTATTTCTGGGTGAAAGTTGTAACTTCATACAAAGTATCGGTATTTGTATCATACTCATCGCTGTAACCACTGTTATCATAGCTCGTAATCCCCACGAAATAAAAAAGGGTCTGCAACTTATCCCCAAACTACTGCATAAATCAAGAGTCAAGTGATAGATGGCGAATGGGGCCGTTTTCTCTCACGACCGTTGTTTTCAGCTATCTCTACCCAATAAACACCCACACAAATAAGAAGCATAGCACCCAACTGTTCCCAAGAGAATCTATCCTGTCCTACCAGAAATGAAACAATCGAAGCGACGACCAAAATTAAATACCCATATATAGCCACGACTGTCGTACTCAGATATTTGAGACCTGTCGGTATTAGTAAATAACTGATAACAGTTGGAAATATCAACACAAACAGCAATAAGGCAATAGGCCAAAAATGTAGCGGAGGTGTAGTTAAAGACGCTTCATATCCAACAAAAGCCATAACGATAAGACTCGATACAGCCGCTCCTGAAAACGTATAACGCATAAGTGTATAAGGGCCTGTTCGTTTCAAAAACCGATTACTCAATATCAGATATACGGCATAAATCACAGAACTCACCAAACAAAAAAGATTACCGGAAAAAGCATCCGAAGCCAAATCATCGCTCTTTTGTGTTGAAATACAGAGTAGAGCCCCACCTAATCCTACTAAAATACCGACAATTTTCATCACAGTCGCTTTCTCATTAAAAAAGAAAACCGACAAAATAAAAACCCAAATGGGCTGCATAGAAGTAAAAATAGCCGCCGATACCGGAGTCGTTTTACTAAGTCCCATTAAATAGGAAAACATATAACCATAAATGCCGACAGCCCCCAACAAAAACAGATAAATTTTATCTTTTACCGAAGCCGTCTCCGGTTTTGCCCAATACCCTATGATCCAAAAAGCCACGGCTGCAAAAACACAACGAAAAGTCACACCGGTTAGCGGGGCGATCCACAAAGGCAACAAATATCGTAACGCATTTACGTTTAATCCGCTAAACGTTTTTGAAACGACCATAGCCAAATTGGCTTCCTGAATTTTATTTGTCATAACTTTTCCAGAGATTTATCACTATCACAACTATCATTAAACAAAAACGTATGGCGAAGATAATATGCCCCTAAAACGACAAGTAGTGTTATAACCAAATTAAATATAAATGCAAACTGCTGAGTATGAATATGGAATAGAGATTGTAATGTATCGATAATCGTAGGACAAAGTAAGATAGCCAAATAATTCATAGACATGACAAATGCGAGAGCCAAAGTCACTTTATCGGGTGTAGCTACTCTCGTTGTCTGATCATAAATAACAGGTTGCATCACCCCATACCCGAACCCGATAAATATGGCTCCAAGTCCCAATATCCATTCATTGCCCGACAACAATATCAGAACCATACCTCCTGCCATACACAATAGACTCACACATTTTGTAAACGACCCAAAAATCGATAACACTCGATTCAATATGAAACCGGGAGCCATAATAGCTAAATAAAACAAAGAAATAATAATTCCCGAGGCTCCCGTGTCGAAATGATATTCCTTCATCAAAAATGGTAAATTGAAGCTAACGATAACAGCTAAATAAGTTACCAGGCCATAAAACAACATGAGAGAAACCAACCTCTTCACTTCTATTTTACCCGATACAGTCACCTTTACTGGGGCTACCGATATAGTATCTCGTTTCAAATAAAAAGACAAAAAGAACGATACCACAGGGAAAAAATAAACAATAAAAGGCAAGTGCCAATTAATCTCTGCCAAATATCCAGTCAATACAGTCGCCGTCACTAACGTTATATTTGTAATCGCAGAACTCAAACCAAACTGTCGAGTACGATATCGACCTATAAAATGGCGAGAAATCAAACCCGTCGACAACGGAACTATCATACCCGAGCCAATACCCAACAACGCACTCACCGCTATTAACTGCCACATTCGGGAAGAAAGCATATATAGCAAACCACTTAATGCAAAAATAATTAATCCAACTTGTAACAAGACGATGTTATTAATACGTTCGGTCAACTTCCCGGATAACAAGATGAAAGGTATAGTCAATAGCGAAGGTAGTGAAGATAACAGTTGTATGTCGAACTCCGAAGAATGCGGAAATATTGTAGACATCTGTCCCAAAATAGGGGAAACAGCTAGACCCGGTAATGCATTTAAAGCTGAAATAGACCATATTCCCAAAAGCGTAATCAAAGGTATAGTCCCTTGTCCAGTTTCTATTTTCATAATCACATCTTTTTTATGCTTGCATTTTCAAAAACAATAATCACCTTCGAATGTTTACCGGTACTATTCTAATATTTTAATAAGTGCCAAATTGTGTATGAATAGACAAATCGGTCAAACTTTCACCTTACAAGGCTGTTGTTTTATCGAAGAGCCGTACAAAATAATCCGGCTTTATAGTTCTAACTCATAAAATTTTATACAATGAAAGATTTGAATTTCAGAGAAGGAGATGCCAAGACAAGTATCTTCGGGTCCAACGAAATGTTGAAACCATCACCGGTAGATCGTATTCCCGATGCACCTACAACACCAGAGATCGCATACCAAATGGTTAAAGACGAAACATTCGCTCAAACACAACCTCGATTAAATCTGGCTACATTCGTAACCACCTACATGGACGACTACGCAACCAAATTGATGAATGAAGCGATCAACATCAACTATATCGATGAAACAGAATATCCGCGTATCGCTGTCATGAATGCCAAATGTATAAATATCATGGCTAACCTTTGGAACTCTCCCGAAGAGGAAAAATGGAAAAGCGGAGCTTTGGCCATAGGTTCTTCCGAAGCCTGTATGCTCGGCGGTGTCGCAGCATGGCTACGTTGGCGTAAAAAACGTCAGACAGAAGGGAAGCCTACCGATAAACCCAATTTTGTTATCTCTTCGGGATTTCAAGTCGTTTGGGAAAAATTTGCACAACTTTGGCAAATCGAGATGCGAGAAGTTCCCCTGACTCTCGAAAAAACAACCCTCGACCCGGTAGAAGCTTTAAAGATGTGCGATGAAAATACAATTTGCATCGTTCCTATCGAGGGCGTAACTTGGACCGGATTGAACGATGACGTCGAAGCTCTCGACAAAGCCCTCGACGAATTCAACAAAAAAACAGGATATGACATTCCTATCCACGTAGATGCAGCTTCCGGTGGATTTATATTACCTTTCCTCGATCCACACAAAAAATGGGATTTCAGATTAAAATGGGTTCTATCAATCAGTACATCGGGGCACAAATTCGGATTGGTATACCCCGGTCTAGGCTGGGTCGTTTGGAAAGACAAAAAATACCTCCCCGACGAAATGTCATTCAGTGTAAACTATTTAGGAGCGAATATCACACAAGTAGGGCTCAATTTCTCACGCCCGGCAGCTCAAATATTGGGACAATATTACCAATTTATCCGATTGGGATTTCAAGGATACAAAGCCGTCCAATACAATAGTATGCAAATAACCCAATACCTCCACGACGAAATCGGTAAAATGGCTCCATTTGTCAATTACAGCGATCATGTTGAAAACCCATTGTTCATCTGGTATATGAAGCCCGATTACGCAAAAACGGCAAAATGGACTCTATATGACTTGCAAGACAAATTGAAACAAGGCGGCTGGATGGTTCCGGCATATACTCTACCCGAAAATATTCAAAACTATGTAGTCATGCGTATCGTCGTACGTCAAGGGTTCAGCAGGGATATGGCCGACATGTTGCTAAACGATATTCGCGATGCCGTCGCGTCTCTCGAAAAATTGGAATACCCGACCAATACTCGTATCGCACAAGACAAAAATATTGAAGTGAAAGGTTCGGTATTTACCCATACGGGGAACCGCCATAAAACAAAAAAATAGGAATATGAAAAAAACTATTTCGGTTTCCCAAATCAAACAAGCGGTCAACGAAGCGTACGATCTCTATAAAAATAACCAAGACGGTAAGAATGCCGACTATATTCCCTATCTTGCCAACATCGACAAAAACTTGTTCGGTATCAGCGTATGTCTACTGGACGGACAAATTATCGAAGTCGGAGATACTCAATATAAATTCGGTATAGAGTCGGTTTCTAAGGTGCACACCGCCATATTGGTATTACGCCAATATGGCGCAGAAAAGCTCCTTTCCATGATTGGAGCCGATGCGACAGGATTACCGTTCAATTCAATAATCGCTATTTTGTTGGAAAACGATCACCCCTCGACCCCATTGGTTAATGCCGGAGCTATCACCGCATGCAGTATGGTTCAACCAGTTGGTAATCCAAAAGAAAAATGGGCTGCGATAGTGAAAAATATCACTGAACTCTCGGGAAGTGCTCCCGAATTGATAGATGAATTGTATCGCTCCGAATCGGCTACAAATTTCAACAACCGCTCAATTACATGGTTATTGAAAAACTACAACCGTATTTATGACGATCCCGATCTGTCGCTCGACCTCTATACTCGTCAATGCTCTTTGGGAATCACGGCAGAACAGCTTTCTGTATGCGGTGCGACCATAGCCAATAAAGGAGTCAATCCAAAAAACGGAGCAAGAGTATTCGATGCCTCGCTGTCTCCTCAAATTACATCGCTGATAGCGACAGTAGGATTTTACGAACACACCGGAGACTGGCTCTTCACTTCGGGAATCCCTGCAAAAACCGGAGTAGGCGGAGGTATCATGGGAGTTCTTCCCGGAATCATGGGTATTGCAGCCTTTGCACCCCCTATCGATGCAGCAGGCAACTCGGTTAAGGCTCAACTGGCAATCAAACATATTATGAATAAACTCGACCTGTCGGTATTCAGTGGCGATCAGGTTAATGTCCAGTAAAAACATCTTTCATAGCAAAAAGAAACCCAGATAGAGTAAACTATTTGGGTTTCTTTTTGCTATCTTTGTTCAATATTTTTTCCATATTATCCATATCTTTACCGAAAATTCACATAACATGAAAAACAAAATGATCCAAAAAATAGGTTTAGCCATTACTACCTCTCTTTTATCTTGGAATATTTCATTCGCACAGACAATCGACAGTTATATACCATCGCAAAAGAATATCGAAGCTCGAAAAAAATTTCAAGACAACAAATTCGGAATCTTCATACACTGGGGCATTTACAGCATGTTGGCACAAGGAGAATGGTACATGACCAATCACAACATCGACTGGCGAGAATATGAAAAATTGGCATCAGGATTTTATCCGTCTCGGTTCAACGCAGCCGAGTGGGTGTCGGCAATCAAGGCCTCAGGGGCAAAATACATTTGTATTACCAGCCGACACCATGATGGATTTTCTATGTTTCACACCCAACAGTCCGACTTTAATATCGTAGATGCGACACCTTTTAAACGCGATATTTTAAAAGAATTGGCCGACGAATGCCACAAACAAGACATTAAGCTCCATTTGTATTATTCTCATATAGACTGGCGTAGAGAAGATTACCCGGCCGGAGGCAATACCGGGAAAGGAACCGGTCGTACCAATGGACACGGAGATTGGCCCAGTTATTATCGGTTCATGAATAACCAGCTTACAGAACTACTAACCAATTACGGGCCGATCGGAGCTATATGGTTCGACGGAGTATGGGACCGTCCCTCCAATTTCGATTGGCAACTAAAAGAGCAATATGATTTGATACACAAGCTACAACCGGCATGCCTCATTGGGAATAATCACCACCGAGACGTATATGCAGGAGAAGATATACAAATCTTCGAAAGAGACGTCCCCGGTGAAAACACAGCAGGCTATTCTACTCAGGCAATAAGCGCCCTCCCATTAGAGACCTGTCAAACTATGAATGGTATGTGGGGGTATAAAATCACCGACCAAAATTACAAATCTACTAAGGCTCTGATCCATTATCTCGTTCGCACGGCCGGACGAAACGCTAACTTGTTATTAAATATAGGTCCGCAGCCCAATGGAGAGCTCCCGGCTTTGGCGATAGACCGTTTAAATGGTATGGGTAAGTGGCTATCGAAATACGGCGAAACCATTTACGACAGCAGAGGTGGCGATATTCCCCCACATAGCTGGGGAGTATCCACCCGAAAAGGGAATCGCCTCTTTATCCATATTTTGGACTTGAAAGAAAATGGACTCTATATACCACTGAAAGTCCCAATAAAAAAGGCAATGAAATTTTCAAATCAAGCTCCCATCGAATTCAAACAAGATAAAGACGGTACATTATTGAAATTTCCCCAAATACCGGACGAAATCGACTACATCGTAGAGCTCGTACTAAAATAGCACAAAATCAACGAAAAGGACGATGCTAAAACCGATACCTACCGGCCTACGGTTTTTGTGTCTCCTTATCTTGTGCATTGAATTTTTGCAATAGGCTCGTCACATAGACCGTAAAAATAGGGAACATCATCATACCCAATGCAGCCAAAACGACCGAAAGAATCTTTCCGGTAACGGTAACAGCATAGATGTTCGAACCTACTGTCGTCACGTCCATAAAAGCCCACCACAAAGCATCGGTATACCGAGTAACCATTGGATTAACCGCATGTTCTAAAACAAAAAATATAAGACTCGAAAAGTAAACTGTCGCCATAAGCATGGTAACATACGAAATAAACAAGCTCGATATTTTATTATAGGATAACCACCCTACCACGATAGCCAAGGCATATCCGCTTCTCACTAACGGAATAAACCGAAGAAAATAATAAGTCTCGGAAGAAAAATTTAAATTCAAATAGGAAAATATATTCAAATAAGGTATCGATACGAGAAAAAAGATAAATCGGTTTCTAAGATATTTCCATTTATGATCGGATAAAACAAATTCCAACCAAAAATCGAACATAAAGAAACTGCATATCCATAATTGTATTTCCATATAATTCCCTTGATTCAAGAAAGATATGTTATGAAATGTATCTATCGATATGGTTATAATCAGAAAAACCGATAACAATAAAATCAATATGTGCAATATGCCATAAATTCTCGACTCATAATTTCTCCACCCCCCGATTATCTTTTTTCCCATTTTTCTTTCCTCATAAATTATGCGACGATAAAACAACAAGCGACCGACGTTTGTTTATCTACACGAATGTAGATGCTCCTATTAGTAAACTTAATATCAACAAATATGACAAACATCGGAAAATCAGTAAAATTAGGCGTATTTACGCTTGCAATTATGAATGTAACGGCTGTCGTATCCCTCCGGGGACTGCCTGCCGAAGCTGAATATGGAGTCAGTTCAGCGTTCTATTATCTATTCGCAGCCTTAGTATTCCTCATTCCTACGGCGCTAGTCGCAGCCGAACTGGCTGCCATGTTTCAAGACAAGCAAGGCGGAGTCTTTCGTTGGGTAGGAGAAGCATTCGGTAAAAAAGCCGGATTCCTTGCCATTTGGTTACAATGGATAGAAAGTACCATTTGGTATCCTACCGTACTAACCTTTGGAGCTGTCGCCATTGCATTTATAGGCATGGATCATACAGGGGACATGTTATTGGCCTCCAACCGTTTCTACACATTAGCAGTCGTATTATTCATTTATTGGCTAGCAACATTCATCTCATTGAAAGGTTTAGGCTGGGTAGGGAAAGTCGCCAAAATAGGCGGTTTGGTCGGTACAATCATTCCCGCCGGACTTTTAGTCATTTTGGCAATTGTATATCTACTAATGGGAGGTAAATCCCAAATGGATTTTTCAGGTAACTTCCTCCCCGATTTCACCAATTTCGACAATCTCGTTTTAGCCGCCAGTATCTTCTTATTCTATGCCGGAATGGAGATGGGCGGTATACACGTAAAAGATATAAATAATCCGTCTAAAAATTATCCCAAAGCCGTTTTCATAGGCTCCGCCATTACAGTCCTAATCTTTGTTTTAGGTACATTCGCCCTCGGGATCATTATCCCTCAAAAAGATATCAACCTAACACAAAGTCTTTTAGTCGGATTCGACAACTATTTCAACTTTATTAAAGCGTCTTGGCTATCCCCCATAATAGCCATAGCTCTTGCATTCGGTGTTTTAGCCGGAGTACTGACTTGGGTAGCCGGTCCGTCAAAAGGTATCTTCGCAGTAGGCCGTGCCGGATACCTTCCTCCTTTTTTCCAAAAAACCAATAAAATAGGAGTACAGAAAAATATTCTTTATTTACAAGGAGGTGCAGTTACATTATTAAGTCTATTATTCGTTATTATGCCTTCGGTACAAAGTTTTTACCAAATCATGTCTCAGTTAACGGTAGTTCTTTATCTGATTATGTATATGTTAATGTTCTCTGCCGCAATTTATCTACGATACAATATGAAAAAAACCAATCGCCCATTCCGAATAGGAAACAAAGGCAACGGATTAATGTGGTTCATAGGAGGATTGGGATTCTGCGGTTCACTTCTTGCCTTCGTTCTAAGTTTTATTCCCCCCAGTCAAATATCGGTCGGCAGTAATGCCGTATGGTTTTCTGTTCTCATTATAGGAGCCCTGATAGTCGTTATCGCGCCATTTATTATTTATTCATCTCGCAAACCCAGTTGGACAAACAGCGATAGCCAATTCGAACCATTCCATTGGGAAGAAACCACACCGAACACACCAACTTCAAACCCGGCAAAAGAATCGAATGAAACCTCTCCCGGTAAATAATCTCATACAAATACAAACAAAAAAAGCTGATACGTAAAATCGTATCAGCTTTTTTTGTCGATAGTAAAACATAATTATTCCGCCGGCTTAACATTCCATACGAACAAAGCTAAAACGAATGATAAAATCGAAGCCCCTATCCAGAAAATAGAAACCGGTAAAAAATCATACGTCACAACACCATCGGATACAACCTTAAAATTCTCTATTAGTGTACCCGATATCACATCTTGTAAACCGGCTGCAATATAACTCGCCATACCAACGACACCCAATGCCGCACCGGTCGCATTACGAGGAACAATATCGACAGCCATCAACCCTCCCAAGAAACAAATCAGCACCCCGATAGCGATACCGAAAAGAATCATACTTATCACATTGAGTACAAGGCTATCTCCTCCCAACAGGAATAAGGTCAATGCAATCGTATTGAGCACACCGAAAATAAAGGCCGGCATATTTCTTTTCCCTTTAAAAAATTTATCGGAAAACCAGCCAGAAAGCACAGTTCCGAATATTCCTAACAGAGCATTTATGCCAATCACCGTAGTTGCCAACTCCAACGAATACCCTTTTTCCATCTCCAAGAAACGTACTCCCCAACTGTTCACCGCATATCGGCTAACATACATAAACGCACTGGCCAACGCCAAAATCCAAACGTACGGATTCTTCAATACTCCTTTCTGAGCCTTATTGGTCGATTCTTTCGGTGGATTTCCTACATGAGGAAGCCCTCTACTTTCCGGACTATCATGTAAAAAGAAAATAATAATAACGACTCCTATTGCACCTGCTATAAAAGAACCGACAAAACCGGCTTGCCACCCGAGCCAACCTACGACAGACCCAACGAATATAAAGGATAAAAACTCTCCTAAATTATGACTGGCACTGAAAAATCCATAATAAGTTCCTCGCTCTTTCGGCGGAAACCAGCGAGATAATGCAATAATGGCAGGACCAGCCCCCATCGATTGAGACCAACCGTTTATCGCCCACATAATAAAAAAGCAGACAAAAAACGCCATAGACGATAGCCCGGCTAACCCACTCGTCATACCTAATAACCCTACAATAAGGTTAGCGACCGACGAGACAATTAGTCCGGTTGCCATAAATCGCTTAATATTAGAGTGGTCGGCCATAAAACTATTGACAAATTTTCCAATAGCATACGCAAAAAGGAGAGCCGAACCGACAATACCCAATTGTTGATCATTCAACATTCCACTTTCGACGATAGGTGTCTTTACCACGTTTAATCCCGTACGGCAAACATAATAAAGACTATACCCCAATGTCCCGGCAAAAAAACTTTGTAGTCTCAATTTCTTTGTCAGCTTCACAGCCTCTTCATCAGTTAATGACACGGGCCTTTCTGCCGGAGGTAAAGCCCGATAAAAGTCAATAATTTTTTTTAGCATCTTTCTTTATTTTTGAATTAGATTTAATCGCGTGTTTCGTTCTATATTGTTTTTGTTTCGTTTCGTATGCAAATGTAATGAAAAAATGAACTATAAAAATATTTTTTACCTATTAATATACTCACATTCCCGAAAGGTAGAGAAACAGTAATGTAAACATATAATTTCCCCTTTATACTTTTCACCCACAAAGAACTTTCATCACTACATATTTGTTATTATTCAAAACAGTAATCATGAAATTAAAACGTATAGAAGCAATATTTACCCCACCGGCATCTCACATGGTCGGCGACGGATTCAAAGTACACCAATTCATTCCTAGTGTAAAGGGGCTGGACATGAAGCGTATGGACCCATTCCTGATGCTCGACTACAATGCCAAACAGCATGTCGAAGCAAGTTCGAAACCCAAAGGTGTAGGAGTTCACCCTCATAGGGGATTCGAAACCGTAACCTTAGCCTACAAAGGCCGGATCGCCCACCACGATAGCGCCGGAAATGCAGGAGTTATCGGTGAAGGTGATGTTCAATGGATGACGGCGGCTTCGGGAGTCCTCCATAAGGAATATTACGAAGAAGAATGGGCTCGGAAAGGAGGTGATTTTCAAATGGTACAACTATGGGTAAACCTGCCACGGAAGTACAAAGAAGAGAGACCTCGTTATCAAGCCTTAGCGTCCAATGATTTCGAACGAGTCTATCTATCGGGGAATAATAGCTATATAGAAATAATCGCCGGAGAATATGCAGGGAAAAAAGGAAAGGCAATGACATTCTCTCCGATTCATTTAATGAATGCCCGACTCACACAAGGTGATAAAGCCGAATTTTCCTTCCCCAAAGATTATACTACCTTTTTATTAGTCATCGAAGGGAACATCTATATAAATGAATCTGTCGATGTAAAAGCAGACCATTTATTGCTATTTGCATACGAAGGAGAAACATTCTCAATCACTGCATCGAAAAATAGCGTTGTATTAATAGTTTCAGGAGAGCCCTTAAAAGAATCTATCGCAGCATACGGGCCATTCGTAATGAACACACAAAAAGAATTGGTTCAAGCCTTCGAAGATTTCAACAAGGGTAAATATGGTATATTGAACGACTAAAAATATCAACTATGGCAAAAGTAAAGAAAAAGAGTACAAAGAAAAAAAACGACGAGTCGTCTATTTACTCTGGTGTAGCTATCAATATAGCCGACGATTGCAAAACGAGTAAAAAAATGGTCAAAGATTGGACTAAAATCATGAACAACAATGCCAACTCGTCTCCTTTGTACAATGATCCGCAAGAGAAAAACAAATAGAAAGATAAATTTTTCTCTTTCCCGATAATTTTACAGTTATTTTCATACCTTTGAGGAAACAGACAGATTTTATCTATAATCCTCAAATCGTATGAGTATGAATACACGTCTGCTCCTCATAACCTTTTTATGCGTATTCTCTATTGGACAATGCATTGCCCAAACATGGTACACAGGTAAAGACAACTTTCGTCAGGCAATTTTCCAAGACAGTATTCTATCCGATTACAATTATCAAGCCGAAAAAGATATCGTCAACGTAACCGAAACCGATATACACCCGGGAGAAGGGTTTCGTCCTTCTTTATCGTTGGACATTGCCAATCGAAATAATCGGGAAAACAAAAAATATCCGGTATACCGGCAAAGCCAAACAGGGACAATCACAAAAGCCGGATATGTAGAAAAAACTGTATGGGGAGTGGTATGGGGATATGGCGATTCTTCAAATTTCCACGCATTGCTTCTCCGAGCCGGCAACCCGGATCCATACGGCTACCATATTCCCGAATTACAATACAGCATCATCACTGTTGCCGAGGGAGATACAATCTTCCATGCGCCGTGGAATACATTGTCTTCCCCATATATCAATCCCGAAACAGATTACAACCGCATACACGTTGTTCCCGTTAACGGAGGATACGAAATATTCATCGGAAAAGAGCGGGAATGCCGCATAGGAATCTGCCACGACGACAGACTCTTCGGAAGTTCGGCAGGAGTCTATATAGGAAGCGGAGCGAAAATAAAAATGAAAAACTGGTCCCTTTCTCCGGTTGAATATATAGAGCGAAAAGTCTTTCTGACAGCCGACAAATTATATGAATATTTGAATATAAGCACAAACGAAATTGAAGGTTTTTACGAACCTCTACAATCCGTTTCTGCCTCGGACAATATTCGATTAGGCGGGAATTATCAACTCGCTGCAATTTCTACTCAACAGCATATTCTGCTCCTTTACGTCAATGGAGCACAAAGATTCCAAGATCAATGGGAAACCGGTATGATCAAAGCAATTTTAAAACCTACCGGGCTTGTGAACATCTTCAATGTCACTTGGTTTGATGCTGAACATAAACCATTGAAAGATGGCGTAAAAGCTGTCATATTGTCCAATCATATCATTTCTATCTACTTCGATAAAGAAGGCGTGATACTAAAATGGGCACAAACCGGCAATAAGAAAGAATTCGACACTCCTTTTCATTATTCCATGTATCAAGATATACTCTACAATACTACACTCATACCGTCTTTCTTTATCTCTTCATTGTAAATATTATCCGAAAAAAAGAAGCCAAAGGTGCAACAGTATCAAAAAACGAATATTGTTGAAATGAATAAAAAAACTTGCATATCATTCACTTTTTTTATAAAAACAGGTATACTCCAAAGTGCTCTATTCTTTATATAATATTTAAAAATCAACACATTACAAATAATCCACATCTTTTTCTCATTTAAATTTTATTAATTTGCAGGTCGATATCGCAGTATCATCATTTTCATGACAACAAGTAGTGTTGCTACTGGGCGATAAAAATTACTCGACGAAAACGCTTCGCCATATTTAAAGTTCAGAACAGGCGGACAACTCTGCGTTTTCTTCTTTTATTATGCCCGATCGGAGTTGGCGGGCAACGAACATTAAATTCAGCCTTATGAAAAAAACATCTTACTTGATGGTAGGAACCATCCTACTCGCAAATGTCCTCAATGTTTCCGCACAAGGAACAACCAGAAAAATAATCACAGAGAAAAAAACTTCTCAGGGACGTATGGTCGATCCCCAATCCGAGGTTATCACTGCACCCCAAATCGCCGAATTAGAAGTAAGCCAAACAAAATGCGACACTACATTCCGATTCGACCATGACGGTACTGTCGACCTTCAAAATGCCAGAGCATTAGCACTGTCGGCCTTTCAAAAACATCATGACGCAGACATCATTGTCGGTGCTTTGATGAACACCCGTATGACTGCCCAATATATCGAAGTAAACATCGAAGGATTCCCTGCTCGTTATAGCAAAATACGTCCTGCTACACGGGAAGACTTGTGGATGCTCGACTTTATCAACTACGGAAACAAAAGTAAAAATACTGACGCCATAAAAAAATAACGATTCTTTCACCCTCACAGAATAATACATTGCATCATGAAAAAATTACTCTTCCTTTCATTCTGTCTGATATGGCTCCCTCTGTTTTCTTCGGCTCAAATCATTCAAGGAGAATCGACTACTACTCAAACATTATTCGTTCCTGAAAAGAAAATTCCCGAAAAAGGATATCCCCGCTATCAAGGAGACATCTACTTAGGTTATGCAGGTGACGATATTTGCCTCTCTTTAACGACAACTCACGGCATACGTATTAACAAATACCTGTTTGCCGGAGCGGGAATCGGTATAGAATACGGCGACCTGTGGTTTTATCACGACAGATATAAAGATTGGCTATGTGAGACCTCCAATATACCTTTATTCATCAACTTAAAAGGATACTATCCAGTAGCTAAAAAGATAGAACCATACGTCAGTTTATCCCTCGGTTATGCATACAATATAGACGAATACTCCGGATTCTATTGCGATGCCAGTATAGGAATACGACTATGGAAATTTTGCGTGGGTATAGGATTCATACACCATGAATGCACAGGATTAACCGGTGAAGACTATTATAACAATACTTTTGAAGATGAACTATGGACAAGAAATAAGTTCCAAGTTAAAATAGGATTCCAGTGGTAGAACTCAACGAAAGTTAAAAAGTAGACGACTGTTTGAGTAAATTCAAACAGTCGTCTACTTTTCTATACATTTACCAAATAAAGACCCTTAATATGAACGGGCGAACAAAACCCGACGAGCCGAAGGTTTTCCGGTAACCATGCAAACACCCGGAGTCGTATCGCCATCGAACGGGATACAGCGAATCGTCGCTTTCGTCTCTTCCTTAATACGTTCCTCCGTTTCGGTGGTTCCGTCCCAGTGAGCGAGAATAAAGCCACCTTCCTCGATTTTCTCTTTAAACTCATCATAGCTGTCAACTGTAATCGTATGTTCCTGACGATATTTAAGAGCCTTTTGGAAAATATTAGCTTGTATCTCGTCGAGCAATGTTTTTACCACCTGCTCTATATTCTCGACAGACATGGTCTCCTTCTCCAACGTATCGCGGCGCATCACCTCGACAGTTCCGTTTTCGAGATCACGGCCACCCATAACCAAACGTACAGGTACTCCCTTTAACTCATAATCGGCAAACTTGAATCCCGGACGCTTGTTATCGGCATTGTCATATTTTACGGATATTCCCATAGTTCGCAGCTTATCGGCAATTTCGTTCGCCTTCGCATCGATAGCTTGCAACTGCTCGGCATTCTTATAGATAGGAATAATAACCACCTGTATAGGAGCCAACTTCGGTGGCAATACCAACCCGTTATCATCGGAATGGGTCATGATAAGTGCACCCATCAAACGAGTGGAAACACCCCAAGAGGTAGCCCATACGTATTCGAGTTCATTATTCTTATTGATAAACTGAACGTCGAATGCCTTAGCAAAGTTCTGTCCCAAGAAATGAGAAGTTCCCGACTGCAACGCTTTTCCATCTTGCATCATCGCCTCGATCGTATAAGTATCGAGAGCACCGGCAAATCGCTCGTTGGCCGACTTGACACCTTTCACTACCGGTACAGCCATAAAATTCTCGGCAAAATCGGCATAAACATCAAGCATTCGACGAGCTTCGGTTTCGGCTTCTTCACGAGTAGCATGTGCCGTGTGTCCCTCTTGCCACAAAAATTCGGCAGTGCGCAAAAACAGGCGGGTGCGCATTTCCCAACGGAACACGTTTGCCCACTGATTACACAAAATAGGTAAATCGCGATAGGATTGTATCCAGTTCTTATAAGTATTCCAAATAATTGTTTCAGAAGTAGGACGGATAATCAATTCCTCTTCCAATTTAGCAGACGGGTCTACGACCACGCCCGAACCGTCGGCTGCATTTTTTAACCGGTAGTGTGTAACCACGGCGCATTCTTTGGCAAATCCTTCGACATGCTCGGCTTCCCGGCTCAAAAACGACTTGGGTATCAACAACGGAAAATAAGCATTTACATGTCCTGTCGCCTTAAACATATCGTCGAGCTGACGTTGCATTTTTTCCCAAATCGCATATCCATAGGGCTTTATTACCATGCACCCCCGTACTGCCGATTGCTCCGCTAAATCGGCTTTCACAACCAAGTCGTTGTACCACTGAGAATAATTATCGGCACGCTTGGTCAAATCTTTCAACTCTTTTGCCATTATTTTATGCTGTTAATTTATTACACAAGAATTTTTATATCCTCTATTCTACATTTTCGTGCAAAAATAGAGAAAAAGCCGATAAGTTAAAAACAAATTCCTGTGAAACAACGAGAGCTATCGTTTATCCAATTCTCCCCGACGAGCCATGTCTACCATTTTCTCTCCCGGAATCAAATATATATCGAGGCGACGATTCCGTGCCCGTCCTTCCAAAGTTTCATTCGAAGCAATCGGATCGAACGCACCGGCTTCATAAATAACGACAAAATCCGTATTTCCTCCATTTCGCGTAAACCAATCGCGAACAGCATGAGCACGGGCTCGGGTCAAATCAAGACTATAAGCCTCCGAACCCGTATCGTCACTATGCATCACCAACATGACATGATAGAAATCGGGTACTCGCAAAGCGGCCAAAAAAGGTCGCAAATAAATGTCGGCCCTATCGCTCAACACGGTATCGTTCGGTAAAAAAAGATTCGAAGCCGATAAGGTCGCTTTAAGAACTTCATAATTGCGAATTAACTTCAAATCGGACAACCGAGCTTTTTGCAAACGTTTCATTTCCCTAGATTGGGCAGTCCGTATCTTACGAGCCTGTTTACCTAAATCTGGAATAGAAAGATTTTCATCGAGAGTCAACTGCGTAATATCTATATGTCCCGTTTTATCGGAAGCTCGCTCCTTTTCCCCACCCGAAAACCAAGAAGATATTTTATTCGCAGCTTTCTGAAAAATATTCTGTGAAGAAACACCTACCGGGGAAAAACATATAACGACCGCCAATAATATAAATACGATTTTTCTCATAGAACCCTAATCAAAAAACGCCCAAAGACTCTTCATAATCCAATTCTCCCCGAACCAGAAACGGCATATCCTCGTCTTCTATTTTCACCCCGTCTTTATGTGCGCTTTTACAAGCAAAAGCAATAATGTCCTCTTCATCAAGTTCTACTTCTTCTCCGGCCTGCTCGTCGAACAACCCCTTTTGATCGTAGTAATCATACACAACATCGGTAACATAGATAATATCGTCATGGGTATATTTTTCCTTCAACTCTTGCGGCAATACATTTAATATATATCGAACAGCATCGTCTTCGTCGTATGCAAACAAATCTTCTTCCTGACTCATAGCTTCATTTTTTTATTGGGTAAAAGTACAAATCCAAAATGTCTTTTGCAAATCGATGAAAAAAAAATAAGTTTTTTTGTTGCTATAAAAAAAATATTATCTACATTTGCAGTGTACTATTAAACTAATACACATAAACAGTATAACACTACAAATTGTAAACACCATGTTACAAATTGAAAATCTTGAATTTAGTTATCACAAAAAAGGGAACCCTATCTTCAATGGGATAAACCTGACTATACAGCCCGGCTCGGTTTACGGGCTCTTAGGGAAGAACGGGATCGGGAAATCGACCCTTCTTTACATGATGTGCGGATTGATGTTTCCTCACAAAGGTTCTATCCGGTTCGACGGGATTGAAGTAAAACGCCGATTACCCGAAACCTTAGAGAAAATTTTCCTTGTGCCCGAAGAATTCGATCTCCCTTCCATATCGATCGACGATTATGTCCGTCGGAACAGTGTGTTTTATCCCAACTTCAACATCGATCAATTCAATCAATATCTTTCCGATTTTGAGTTAGAACACACAAAAAATCTAGCCAAAACTTCTATGGGACAAAAGAAAAAATATTTGGTCAGTTTCGCTCTTGCGACAAACACACCTTTATTACTCATGGACGAACCGACCAACGGTATGGACATTCCTTCAAAAAGCCAATTCCGTAAAGTCATTGCATCGGGTATGAACGAGCAAAAAAGCATAGTCATATCTACCCATCAAGTACGCGACTTAGAAAACATGATCGATCACATCACCATACTCGACAACGGACTTCTACTACTCGATGCCGATACCCACACGATAAGCTCTCGACTTCGGTTCATTAAAGGAGGCAACGAAAGTGAGATTGCCGGTGCATTCTATAAAGTATCGACTATCGCGGGATATAGTGCTATATTGCCCAATGAAACCGATGAAGAGTCGCTAATCGATATTGAAATGCTCTTCAACTGTACAATAGGTGACCCCGAAGTAATTCATAATATATTCAATTCCTCCGCAAAATAATACGAACATGAAAGAAACCGATATCATCGATCCCGTACGAATCGGGAAATTCAGTTTAGGCTATTTCAGATGGTCTGTGACGGCCCATATATTCCAGCCCAAACGTTTTTGGAAATATTGCACCAAACAAGTATATGAATGGAAAAGAGGACTCTCCCTGCAATTTATATCCTTGACCGGCATTTATACATTATTGATGTTTATTTTCCATACGGACGGCCAGCCGTTCATTACATCAAGCGGTGCACAAATGCTTATTTGGCTCGGATTTTTCATCTATATCGCCAAAAGCAGTTCAAGTCTCGCCGACCAAATAGGGATACGTTCTAAACGAGTAGTCTATCTTACCGTTCCGGTATCGACAGCCGAAAAATATATCGCACATCTATTGTCGACCATTGTCCTATATCCTTTACTATTTTTCGCAGCCATTGTCGTAGCCCAATATGCATCGGAGCTAATATCTTCTACCATAAGAGGCGAAATATTCAATCCGGGAACACCTTTGCAGGGTTGCTTCTCGATGTGGAAAAACAGTGGGTTTACCACGATATTCTTTATTACCTCCGTACTTAGCACAATCGCGACATTCACACTCGGCGCCACATTGTGGCAGAAGAACAGCTTCTTGAAAACGGTCTCGGCTCTTTTTCTTTTTTCTATTGTATTTTCATTTTCTTGCTCCTTATTTCTGACAAATGAAGAAATCGGCTCAGCCGTTTCCTACCTTTTTATAGGAAAATTTTTCGATAACAGCTCAAATTTCTTTTGGCTTATAAATATCGTCCAAATCGCCGAGACAATTATTTTAGGATACATCGGATATTTGAGGCTGAAAGAATTGGAAATAAATGAAACCAAACGATAGCCATGCAATTCAAAGAGAACCAAACCATCTACTTACAAATAGCCGAACGAATCAGCGACGAGATTCTGTTAGGGCACTATGCCATCGGGAGCCGCATACCTTCGGTACGCGAATATGCCGCACTCGTGGAAGTGAATGCCAACACGGTCATGCGCTCTTATGAATTCTTGCAGACCCAGGGCATCATCTTCAACAAACGAGGCATAGGGTTCTTCGTTTCGCCCGATGCCAAAATAAAAATAAAGAGCTACCGCCGTAACGAGTTCCTTAAAAACGAATTACAACGTTTCTTCATACAGATATATACACTCAACATTTCTATGGAAGAAATCGATCTCATGTATAAACAATTCATCGATAAATTAAATTCCAAAACATCAAACGCACAATTATGAAACGCTCTACTATTATACTGATTATTTTCCTCGTCTTGCTAATAATCACTCCTATCGTAATCGTAAAAACGGTCAACAACCTATCTCCCGAATCAAAGCTTAAAGGCATACAGACCCTATGGAATAAATCAGATCCGAATACCCCTACCCGATATATCATTACCGAAGAATATTTCGGGAGCGACAGCATCGGCACTACAATCAATATTACGACCGATGCCGATTCTGAATCGACCCTTATCGACAATCACAGATACGACGAAGATACGATTCGTATATCGGGAAACGCCCATAGTAGTTACAATATCATTTATGAGGAAGAAGTAAATCTAATTATCGAAAACAAAAATCCGAACATAAAATTCAAGATCGCAAATGCCAATCTCAGTAAGATTAGTCTCAATTCCTCGGGCGAAACAGATATCGTCTCATCAAACTTAGGGACCTTAATATTCCAAGACAGCATAAATACCGCTCCTATCCGCCTCCTTCAAAATAACATCGGTGGACTGATTGCATTGAGCTGCACAAACCGTCCGATGGAAATAACCGAGAACAACATAGGCACAGCCATTTTTCCAGAAAAATACAGAGATTTCTCTCTCGTCAACAATAATATCGGTGTTAACACATGGTCCAATGAATATAATATAACCATAGGTTCCGAAACGAATAACGACAGTGCAGAAACTCATGGAACGTTCAAAATGAAAATCAATGTCAAAACCGACGAATAATACAAATCATTTCACTAAACTACAATACATTTTATCAGGTAAAAAATGAAAAGAGTTTTCAAATTAGGTATATTATTGGGATTTATATTCTCATTATGTACTGCGGCACAAGCAGCCCCTACCGCTTGTAAAATAAACGGGGTTGTTACCGATTCGATTAGCGGAAAAGCAATTCCGTTTGTCACCATAGGGATAGAGAACAACGAAGGAAAAGTATTGAGCCGAATCGCTTCGGACGCACTAGGGAAGTTTATGATCACAGCTTCGACGGGTCAAAATTACCGTCTGGTCGTCTCATCGGTTGGCTACGGAACAAAATATGTCGATATATCACTTTCGGAAAATGAAAAAAATAAAGATTTAGGAACCATAAAACTTACAGAAAGTTCAGAGTTATCCGAGGTAACAGTCGTCGCTCAAAAACCTTTAATAAAAAGCGACATCGATAAAATCACTTACGATATGGAAGCCGATCCAGACGCCGCCAGCAATAATGCACTGGATATGCTGAGGAAGGTTCCCATGATTACAGTCGATGCCGAAGAAAATATACGGTTGAACGGACAAAGCAACTATAAAGTATTGGTCAATGGGAAAAGTTCGGCAGTAATGTCGGGAGACAATGTCAAAGAAGTTCTCAAAAGTATGCCGGCCAATACGATTAAAAATATCGAAGTTATCACGAATCCCTCTTCCAAATACGAGTCCGAAGGTGTAGGCGGCATCATCAACATCATCACAGTTTCCCGCCGGGAAACCAACGGTATCGTAGGTAGTGTAGGTGCAAATGCCGACACCTATGGAGGCTTCGGGGGAAACGTCTATCTCTCTTCCCAAATCGGGAAATTCGCTTTCTCCGGCAGATATTCCGGAAGCCGTTATACCAACGGCGACGGAGGTCACTCGAAAGCTTTTATGGAGACGTTTGCCAACGATGAATTTTACCGCTCCGAAGTATATGGTTCTTCCAAATATCGGGGAGCCGGACATAACATGTCCATCGAAGCCAGTTATGAAATAGACACGCTTAACCTCATCAGTTTCTCGGCATGGGGCTGGTTGGGAAACAACAAATCGACAAATGACTTGAATCAAACTTATTTCAATCGCTCCAATGCTCCCAGCAGTCAATATCGTTCGTTAGGAAGTTCCAGCAGCGACTACGGTTCTGTATCGGGTACTCTCGACTACCAACGCTCTTTCGCAAAAAAAGACCGCACGCTAACAGCCTCGTATCAATTCGAGTACAATCCCAACAACTCGGACTACACGACCGAAAATCAGGGAATTCTTCATTCAGAAAACTACATCGAAAAAAGTAAAAACAAAGCTCACGGAACCGAACAAACCATACAGATAGACTATTTCGACCCCTTGACCGATATGCATCAAATCGAGGGCGGGGTAAAATACATCATGCGCTGTAACGTAAGCGATGGAGATAGAGACAAAAGCATTTGGGACGAAACAACCGAAGATTGGAAACAAACACCGCTCCCGGTCAACGATCTCGACTATACACAACATATCTTAGGCGTCTATGCCGGATATGTACTAAAAGTTAAGAAATGGAGCGGTAAAGTAGGAGCCCGATTAGAATCGACTTGGAACGATGGCCGCACTACAAATTACGACGTCACGGAAACACCCCAAAAAACAAAGTTCGATAACAATTTTTTCAACATTGTACCTTACGTCACCCTATCGTGGCAACCCCGAGATATGCAAACATTCAAATTATCCTATACTCAAAGGCTTAGTAGGCCCGGAATTTGGCAGCTAAATCCGTTCAAAGACAGTTCGACCCCCATGCAACTGGTATATGGTAACCCTAATTTGGAATCGGAAATATCACATACATTCTCCTTAGGATACACATTGTTTACGGCAAAAGGACTAAACTTAGCCACCGAACTGAATGGACGCATACAAAACAATGGGATAGAGCAGACTATCTTCATGGACGAAGACGGTGTGGCCAACGTAACTTACGACAATATCGGAAAAGCCAGAGAATGTAACTTGAACGTATTTTTTTCGGGAAATATCATTCCTACCCTCAGCCTCTACACCAACCTCTCCGGGGGATATGGAGATTATAGCTCCAAATCGGCAGGATATTCAAACAAAGGTTGGAATTACAACGGATACCTCGGCGCACGTTGGAACGCATGGAAAGACGGTGCAATAAGTGCCAACGTCGGCTACTACTCCGGATTTCGCATGTTGGTAGGAACAACTGCACCAATGGCATTTTGCGGGTTCAGTGTCAGCCAATCATTTTTTGAAAAGAAACTTCAACTGAACCTTTCGGTAAGCGATCCCTTTTCAAAAGAACGCAAATTTACCATGCACATTAAAAACGATGCATATCGTATCGATAACTACAACTACGATCCTTGTCAATACGTACGCTTAGGAGTCACCTATCGTTTCGGGCAAATGAAAGAATCGGTCAAGAAAGCTCGACGCAGTATCACCAACGACGATGTAAAAAGCGAAAGCAGTGGTGGGGCCGGCGGTATGGGAGGCGGGGCCAATATTCAATAGACTCTTTTGACTTCCTGATTTAAATAAACGAAAAAAGCCCCGGACTCGTGAGAATCCGGGGCTTTTTATCTTATTATCAATAAGCGATAAGTTATACCAACTGCTTCTTATATGTTCTCAATTCTTGCTTAATTCGATATATTCTCACCTTCACCGTCCCCAAAGGCATTTGTAAACGGTCGGCTATTTCGTCATAACGATATCCTTGCAAGTATAAACCAAAAAGGATACGATTATCAATAGACAACAAATCCATAATACGTTGAACATCGATTGTAGAAAAAGAATCTTCACCTTCTATTCCACCTTGCATATCATCGGTATCCGGTATCTCAAAATCGGTAGGAAGAGATTCTTGCCGAGACGAATGGCGACGACAATTCAAGAAAAGATTACGCATAATAGTATATAACCAACTTTTAATACTTCCGGAATCATCATACATCGCTTTATTGCTCAACGCTTTAAGCGATGTTTCTTGCAATAGGTCTTTCGCCTCGTCTTCATTATGAGTCAGACTTTTGGCAAAGCCTAACAGAGCATTTTGCAGTTTTACCACATGCTGCTCAAAATCTTCTTGAATCATTATTATATCTGAAAATTAAAAAATAATTTAGTAAAGATAAGGATTAATTTTTATAATAAAAAATTTAAACTGCCTTTCTTTACTAATACGCTCGAAAGCGAGGTTACTTAGGAGCCTTCTTATATAGCACGATCGCTATTACCGTATAGATGATATTGGGTATCCACATTGCCAACATAGGTGAAGTGGCCCCCGATACAGCAAAGGTAGAAGTCACAGTCGAGAATAATATATATGAGAAACTTAACAGCAAGCCTATACCGATATTGATACCCATACCCCCTTTTACCTTCCGGGAAGACAACGACATACCGATAGCTGTCAAGATAAATGCCGCGGCAGCCATAGCGAAACGCCGCTCATATTCTATCTCAAAATTTTTTATATTGGCGACCCCTCTCTCTTTTTGACGGATAATATAACGCCGTAGTTCGGGAGTAGTCATCACTTCGCTATCATTCTGCGAAATCAAGAAATCCGAAGGTTCTATGGGTACAATCGTATCGAGCGTCGACCCTTTTATCAATTCCTCCCGCATACCGTTGAAATTACGAATCACATAATTGTTAACCCGCCAGTGATAAGCCGAATCGTAATGAATGGTTTGAGCAGTCAATCGGGATTGAAGAACTTTCTTGTCGAACTTCTCCAAAGAAAAACGATAGCCAGTTTTGTTACTGTTGTCATAGCGCGATATATAGGCTATTACCCCCGGCTCTACCTGCAACTGAATATTACTGGCATAATCTACCCGCTTATTTTTGACATACGTATTCATATACTCGATACGAGTCACATTGGCCGGTGGTATTACATAGCAACTCAAATAGAGATTCAATGCAGCGATAATGGCTGCCGAAACCATATAAGGCACAAACAATCGCTTGAAACTGATACCGCTCGACAACATGGCTATAACCTCGGAGTTGTCGGCCAGCTTGGAGGTAAAAAATATAACAGCGATAAAAGTAAACAGAGGACTAAACAGATTGGCAAAATAGGGAAGAAAATTGAAAAAATAGTCGAATATCGTCGCCGACAAAGGCGCTTTCAAAAATGAATCCAATTTCTCGTTAATATCGAACATGACCGTAATAGCGAGAATCAAAGCTATCGCGAAAAAGTAAGTTCCCAAGAACTTCTTGATAATATAGATATCTATTTTTTTCAATATCTTCATCTCGTCCCTCTTTACAATCGTGTAGTCACCCGGCATATCATCTCGTCTTTCCACGACTTAAATGTACCGGCTAAAATTTGACGACGTGCCTCCTGAGTAAGCCATACATAAAATGCCAGATTATGTATCGAGGCTATCTGCATGGCCAGTATTTCTTCACTAATGAATAAATGGCGCAAATAGGCTTTACTGTAACATGTATCGACATAAGAAGTTCCCTCCGGGTCGAGAGGAGAAAAATCATCGGCCCACTTTTTATTCCGCATATTCATGATACCGTTACGGGTAAACAGCATACCATTGCGCCCATTGCGAGTAGGCATCACACAGTCGAACATATCGACACCTCGCTCTATACCTTCCAATATATTGGCCGGTGTCCCCACCCCCATTAGATAACGTGGTTTATCCTGAGGCAAGACCTCGTTGACAACCTCTATCATCTCATACATTTTTTCCGTAGGTTCACCCACCGCCAATCCGCCGATGGCATTACCGTCAGCTCCCAAATCGGCGACATGCTTCGCGGCCTCTATACGCAAATCGGGATAGACACAGCCTTGTACAATCGGGAAAAAAGTTTGCTTATAACCATACAAACCCTCCGTTTCGCAAAAGTGTTTCCACCCCCGGTCGAGCCAACGGCGTGTCAAGGCCAATGATTTCTTGGCATAGTCGTAATCGGCATCGCCCGGAGTACACTCGTCGAGCGCCATCATAATATCCGCTCCGATAATACGTTGGGTATCTACCACATTTTCGGGAGTAAAAAGATGTTTCGAGCCATCAATATGCGAACGAAAGTGAGCCCCCTCTTCTGTCAGTTTCCGACGGTCGGACAAAGAAAAAACCTGAAACCCCCCGCTATCGGTAAGAATAGGACGTTCCCAACCGTTAAACCGGTGCAGTCCACCGGCCTGACGTAATATATCCAATCCCGGACGTAAATACAGATGATAGGTATTCCCCAAGATTATTTGTGCCTTAATATCGTCCCTCAACTCGCGCTGATGCACGGCCTTGACCGAGGCCACCGTTCCCACAGGCATAAATATAGGGGTCTGTATCTTCCCATGATCGGTCGTTATCACTCCGGCCCTAGCATGGGTACACTCATCGGTATGTACCAGTTCAAAATCCATTGTCCGTCCTTTTTACTCGAAAAAATAACACAAATGAAAAAACAGAAAAACTGATTGACAACATTTGCTCGAAAAAACTCAAAACAGTTTCTTTACTTTATTCGGGAACAAAGATAATGCAAGGCGAATATAGAACAAAATTTATTTTAGCTCTGTTGGGTCATGCCTGTCTTGGACTGTCGTCAAAAAAATGCGAACTGCTGTCAGAAGCAAATGATGGACAAAATCAAATAAACTTGATTTTCACTAAAAACGACAAGACACACCGATAAACATAAAAAACATTAAAAAGAATTACTTCGATATCTTTATCCTACGGAGTATTTACAAATACGTTTATATAATATTATATCGGTTAATTTCTTTTTAAACATCGAGTAGTTTATCAAATAGAAGATATATTTGCAGCTGTTATGCTGACGCCTCGAACGATAATAGTTTTTTTATGTTGGACATGCGGGCTGTCTTTTTTCTGCCACACCGCATATGCCCAATCTTCCACGCCTCCTCCCATGCGGCCGGGCAATGGGTCGGAATTGGAAATAAAAGGAGGTGAATTGTCGTGGCCCCGTACCGAACAGCTACCCTCTTCTACACCCAACGATCGGTTCATGCAGAAAAAGCTGAACGAGCACCTCGAATCTGCATCTTTAAACATCATGCGTCCCTCAACCATGTTTCCCGAAAATCCATCGGAATTCATGTTAAACGTGATTTTACTGCATGCAGTGAAAGACAGTATAGCCAGCCTTCACGACGAAACAATCGCGCGAATGGTCGATATGTTTGTATTACGTAACTTGTTACGGCCTCTCTCCAATGACAAACCCGCTCCTGTCAACAGCTGGTCGATGAGTGCACCCAACACCATGCCCTTCGGTATGGGCGTCTCTTATGTGGGACTCCTCGACCCTGTCGAAATATACCGTAACTGGCAACGCAAGAAAAGAGCCCTACGCACCAAAATGGTTTTAATGACCCTTTTCGGGAACACTACCCGCCCGCTCACCAAACATGAAACTGATTCAATAAAACGAAGCATCGAATGGAAACGTAATGTCCCGGTAAGTACGATTGCCAATCCCGTTCAGATATCCACCTTACTGAAAAACGATACCATCGTCGAACCTTCTAAGCCGAAATTTACAGCACCGCTCTTTGGAAAAGAGCGTCCCCAAACGGCTATCGATACCATCTCCGCAGCATCTTCACCGAAAATAAACGAGACCCGATAGCCTCTGTTCCTTCGAACTTTCTATGCTGCATCCGTGTTGTAAAAATTAAACAAGTCATTTTGTCAGAAACAAAAAGAATTATAAATGAACTTCTTATAGATCCGAACCTTTCCAACGTATCGGAAATATAGACATTATGTCATATTAACAAATTGATTTTCAGACAATATTTCATTAAAACACGGCTGGCATTTCTTTTGACTATATCCCAATGTAAAAACAAAAAAAGATAAAATAGAAAGGAGAATAAATATATGAATTTCGACAATTTCACAATCAAATCGCAGGAGGCTATCCAAAAGGCTGTGGAGATTGTTCGTAATCACAACGAACAATCCATAGAACCGGTACACCTTCTAAAAGGTATCTTGCAAGTAGGCGAAAGCCTCACCTCATACCTTTTTCAAAAATTGGGAGTCAACGCAGGGTTGCTAAACAACCAAGTCGACAGAGAAATAGAATCGCTTCCGAAAGTGAACGGAGGTGAGCCTTATCTGAGTCGGGAAGCTAACGATGCTCTACAAAAAGCAATCGACTATTCCAATAAACTCGGAGACCAGTTCGTGGCATTGGAAGCCATGCTCATGGGATTATTCCTCGTGAAAAGTCCGGCCTCTGCATTCATGAAAGATGCAGGTATAATCGAAAAAGAACTGGGCGCAGCTATCGACGAATTACGAAAAGGGAAGAAAGTAACCGCAGCTTCGGCCGAAGACACCTACAATGCATTGAGCAAATATGCAATCAATTTGAACGAACGTGCCCGTAACGGGAAACTCGACCCTGTTATCGGACGAGACGAAGAAATCAGACGAGTATTACAAATTCTGAGTCGCCGAACCAAAAACAATCCTATCTTGATAGGTGAACCGGGTACAGGTAAAACAGCCATAGCCGAAGGACTAGCGCATCGTATCGTACGCGGAGACGTTCCCGAGAACCTAAAAAGCAAACAAATCTTTTCTCTCGACATGGGAGCTTTGGTTGCCGGAGCCAAATACAAAGGAGAATTTGAAGAAAGGTTGAAATCAGTAGTCAACGAAGTCATTCAAAGCGAGGGAGAAATTATCCTCTTTATCGACGAGATACACACGTTGGTAGGAGCCGGTAAAGGCGATGGAGCAATGGATGCTGCCAATATTCTGAAACCGGCTTTGGCAAGAGGAGAATTGAGATCTATCGGCGCTACCACGCTCGACGAATATCAAAAATATTTTGAAAAGGACAAAGCTCTCGAACGTAGGTTCCAAATCGTCATGGTCGACGAACCCGACGAAATGAGCTCTATCTCGATTTTGAGAGGTCTGAAAGAGCGGTATGAAAATCACCATAAAGTGAGGATTAAAGACGATGCTATCATAGCAGCCGTACAATTATCCGAACGATATATAACAGACCGATTCCTACCCGATAAAGCCATAGACTTGATGGACGAAGCGGCAGCAAAACTGCGCATAGAAGTAGATTCGGTTCCAGAGGCTTTGGACGAAATATCCCGACGAATCAAACAATTGGAAATCGAACGCGAAGCTATCAAACGTGAAAACGATACCGAAAAGCTGCAACAGTTAGCCAAAGAAATTGCCGACCTGAAAGAAGAGGAAACTAAATTCAGAGCCAAATGGCAATCGGAAAAAGAACTGGTTAACCGCATACAGCAAAACAAAATCGACATCGAGAACTTACGTTTCGAAGCCGATAAAGCCGAACGAGAGGGCGATTATGGTAAAGTAGCCGAAATACGGTATGCCAAGATCAAACAAAAAGAAGACGAAATCCATGCCACGCAACAAAAGCTACACGAGTTGCAAGGCGACAAAGCTATGATTAAGGAAGAAGTCGATGCCGAGGACATCGCCGATGTCGTATCTCGCTGGACGGGCATTCCGGTAAACAAAATGATGCAAAGCGAAAAAGACAAACTGCTCCACCTCGAAGAGGAACTGCACAAACGAGTTGTAGGTCAAAACGAGGCCATCACTGCCATTGCCGATGCTGTTCGTCGGAGTCGTGCCGGATTGAATGATCCTCGTAGGCCTATCGGGTCGTTCATCTTCCTCGGTACGACCGGTGTGGGTAAAACCGAGTTAGCGAAAGCTCTTGCCGAATATCTGTTTGACGACGAGAACATGATGACTCGTATCGACATGAGTGAATATCAAGAGAAATTCAGTGCCACTCGTCTCATCGGTTCCCCTCCGGGATATGTTGGATACGATGAAGGCGGTCAACTGACCGAAGCGATCAGGCGTAAACCTTATTCGGTGGTTTTGTTCGACGAAATAGAAAAGGCTCACCCCGACATCTTCAACATTCTGTTGCAGGTACTCGATGACGGACGATTGACCGATAACAAAGGCCGATTGGTTAATTTCAAAAACACCATTATCATCATGACTTCGAATATGGGTTCCGCCTTGATACGCGAAAATTTTGAAAAGATGACTCCTGCCAACAAAACCGAAGTCATCGAAAAAACAAAAGAAGCGGTCTTGAATATGTTGAAACAAACCATACGTCCCGAATTTCTCAACCGTATAGACGAAACGATTATGTTCACCCCGTTGAGCGAGAAAGAAATCGAAGAGATTGTGTCGTTACAAATCGACAACATCAAAAAGATGTTGGAGAAAAACGGTGTCACACTCGAAATTACACCCAAAGCTCTGGGCTTGATTGCAGCCGAAGGCTACGACCCTGAGTTTGGAGCACGTCCGGTAAAACGAGTGATACACCGGCTTATCTTGAACCAGTTGTCGAAAGATCTGCTGGCCCAGAAAGTAGACCGATCGAAGCCTATCATAGTCGATACCGAAAATGACCAAATCGTATTTCGTAACTGAAACGAGATAAAAAGCAAAGGCTGCTATGCAATGCATAGCAGCCTTTCTTTCCTACCGAAAACCTATTTATTCACTGTTCTTTATTTTTCTACATTCTTTTCACTCCACGGCAAGGGATTAAGACGCCCCTGCTTCATATCTTTCACCATAAATGGAGCCCTAAATCTTTCACGCCAAGAATCGCGGTCTGCTCGTCTTTCCAATCGTGCCACTTTCTGTTCCAAATACTGAATATACTGATCTTTGGTTAGAATAGATTTAAATGTGGAATCCCGACGAACCTTAGCTGCTTTCATCGATTCTCGATTCGATTTCTCAAATTCCCTCTTTTTCTCTCGAATCGCTTTTACTTCCGTATCGAACGTCTTATCGGCTTCTTTTAATTGAGAAAGCTGTTTTTCGCTAAGATTCAAATCTTTCACCATTTGTTCACAAGGGAATTCACATTTCTCTCTCCGTTCGTTCTTTTCTTTATTACCGGCAAATGAACTCATCGATAAAACGAGAACAAGAGCGAACGATACTATTGCCTTTTTCATAAATTTTCTCCTTTCATTAAAAAGTTTTCTTCAATTTATTTATTCGCGAATCTGTTTATAAGACTCTGTTTTTGTCCAAAGGTTTAACCACACTTTCTGCGGAATGTTTAAATTTAGCACTTTTAACAAAATGGAGAATTGTTACTCCCGAATTAAGTCTTTCAACTTAATAGCTTGGAAAGTCATGTGAGCCACGCTACTCTCATATAAAATACCCACTGTCTCACGATCGATCATGGTCAGACAAGTATACCCCCACCCCTCATCTTCGTCCAACATCACTTGATTTTCTGGCAACCACGTCAGGCCTTTATCTAAACTGGCTTTAATCGTAATATGGTTGCGCCCCTTCTTCGTGTTGGGATTCGAGAAAAGAAGGATATCCCTACCCAATACATTATCTTCGGCACGAACATGAATCAGACTCGCCATACACACAGGTTCTTGCAAAGCTTTTCGGGACGACTCATGCTCGGTCCATGTTTTTCCCAAATCCTCGGTTATGGCTACGGCTCGGTTTCCTCCCCGGTTATCCCGCATATTCAACATCAACACCCCCGGCTCTATCTCCACGACCTGAGCCTCTGTCGTATTTGTCCGTGCCAGATTATGTATATTCCAAGTTTTACCCCGGTCCTTACTATACATAATACCAGCATTCGGAATACGAGTCGAATCTATGAACTGAATGGGAAATACCAATGTGCCGTCCTGCATGGTAATACCTCGCCCCGGCCCTTGAAGTAGGAAATACCAAGAAGGATCTTTCACCTGCCCGGTTATATTAATCGGCTTCGACCAAGTTTTGCCGTCATCGGTACTCTTCGTCATCACGAGTTGAGCCGTATAGCTCTTTTCCATTCCCGGCTGTGAACTCCACCATGCCCGTTGATTCCCCATACCGTGTGTCCACGCCGCGACAATCCACACTGTATTTGTCTTTGTATCGACCAAGATAGAAGGGTCTCCTACCCCATTTTGGGCAGCCGGCAAGCCTCCGGTCTCTCCGAAAGAAAGCGGCAATCTCATTTTCTCCCATGTTCTCCCGCCATCAGTACTACGGCTCAATCCAACATCTACATGTTCTTGCAGATCCACGCTTCTATTATAACGCACATCATACACACCCAACAATGTACCTTTATTCGTAGTGACCAATCCGGGAATACGAAACGCCGAAACACCGTCGTTACCAGCATGACGAACGCCTACTCCCATGCGGTGTACAATACCGTCGGGCGACATTTTTTTACAAATAGCCTCTTTCCCGTCTATTGTCACAGAACTCAAATCTGCCGTCACCTTAGATAAAAGAGATGTACCGGGTTTCACCTGCAAACTCACCCAAAAGAAATTAACTCCCGGAAATAATTTGTAATTACATTTCAAAACCACCGACTCAGACACATTCGATTCCTCGGCACATTTTATCGAATAAGAAGGATATGCCGACAATGTCTTACCGGGACTGAAACTCGAAATATAACTAACCGGAGCAAATCGATTCTTATCTTCCTCTTGACGGGCTTCTGTTCCACCATAATAGAGCTTCACAGATTGAATATCGTCGAGATTTTTACACCTCGACAAATCTACTGTTACTCCATCAAGCATTCGGCTGTCTCGTGCATCGAATCGAAGATAAAATAATAGATTATCCTGCCGTTCTATCAAAATGGGGACTTGTGCCTCTTTTATAAAAACCGTATCCGAAGCTCTTACTACCGACCAATATCCAATTAACAAGGAAAAAAGAAAAAGTCTCTTCATGACATATCTAATTAAATTTGCGGAATAAAGATAACAGTTTTTTACTTATTACTCCAAAAACCAGCCGATTTTCATACTTCTCATAAACGGCTCTATCTTTCCATTTCTTTCCTTGCAAAAACGGTTCAAAACAAGTATATTTGTATCAACAGAAACAAGTAATTTATGTTACAACCTCTGGCAGAAAGACTAAGGCCCAAAAACTTAGACGAATACATCGGACAAGAACATCTGGTAGGACCGGGAGCCGTACTGCGGCGTATGATCGATGCGGGTAAAATTTCGTCTTTCATTCTTTGGGGGCCTCCGGGTGTCGGAAAAACAACTCTGGCTCACATCATATCGCAACAATTACAAGCACCATTCTTCACATTGAGTGCCGTACAATCCGGCGTAAAAGAAGTTCGCGAAGTAATAGACCGATGCAAAACCAATATTTTTTCCAAAGTACGTCCCATACTGTTCATCGATGAAATCCACCGGTTCAGCAAATCACAGCAAGACTCTCTCCTCGGCGCGGTCGAATACGGTACGGTGACGCTCATCGGAGCAACGACCGAGAATCCCTCTTTCGAAGTAATACGTCCCCTGCTCTCCCGTTGTCAGGTATATGTCCTCAAATCACTCGAAGTAAAGCACTTGCAGCTACTGCTCGACAGAGCTATACATTCCGATATCTATCTAAAAGAACGCGATATAGAAGTAAAAGAGACCGATGCTCTATTTCGTTATTCAGGAGGGGATGCCCGAAAGCTGCTAAATATCATCGATCTCGTATCCCAAGCGGTCGGAGAGAACGAAAAAATAATCATCGACGATGCGATTGTAACAGAACGGTTACAACAAAATCCTGCCGCCTACGACAAAAACGGCGAAATGCACTACGATATCATATCTGCATTTATCAAATCCATACGTGGCAGCGACCCGGATGCCGCAATCTATTGGCTTGCCCGCATGGTCGAAGGAGGTGAAGACCCCGCTTTCATCGCACGACGATTGGTTATATTGGCTTCCGAAGATGTAGGACTGGCAAACCCCAATGCCCTGCTTTTAGCCAATGCTTGCTTCGATGCTGTACAAAATATAGGGTGGCCGGAGAGCCGCATTATCATGGCCGAAACGACAATCTATCTGGCTAGTTCACCCAAAAGCAATTCGGCCTACATGGCGATAAATCAAGCATTGGAAACGGTAAAAGCAACAGGAAACCTTCCTGTTCCGCTACATCTTAGGAATGCACCGACACAATTGATGAAAGAGTTGGAGTATGGAAAAAATTACAAATATGCACACAATTATACGGGTAACTTTGTCAATCAGCAATATTTACCAAACGAGTTGAAAGACAATAATTGGTGGAAGCCTCAGGATAACGTTGCGGAGAACAAGCTGAAAGATCATCTAAACAAGCTATGGAAAGACCGATACAAATAATCTGTCGAAATGCCATCTCGAACTAACAAATAGCCGTCATTTTGTAAATTTTTGTAACAAAATACTTCAAAGCGCAGAAAACTAAGAAAAAAAAGAATTACTTTTGTAATCTATCAAAACCAAATTATACCAAACTACTAAACAAAGATCGTTATGAAGAAGCACAATTTCTATGCAGGCCCTTCTATTCTGAGCGAATACACCATTAAAAACACAGCGGATGCCGTACTTAATTTCGCAGATACGGGTCTGTCTCTGTTGGAAATTTCACATCGTAGCAAAGAATTTACAGCGGTTATCGAAGAAGCTAAAACCCTAGTAAAAGAGTTGCTCGAAGTCCCTGCCAGATATGATGTCCTATTTTTAGGTGGAGGGGCTAGCATGCAATTCTGTATGGTTCCATATAATTTGTTGAACCGTAAAGCAGCTTACCTCGAAACCGGAACATGGGCTGTAAATGCAATCAAAGAAGCTAAATTGTTCGGAGAAGTAGATGTCGTCGCTTCTTCGAAAGAAGCCAACTTCTCTTATATCCCCAAAGGATATACTGTCCCCGATGATGTTGATTATTTCCACTTTACCTCCAACAACACGATATACGGAACAGAAATGCGATTTGACCCAGACGTAAATGTACCTCTTGTAGCCGATATGTCTTCCGATATTTTCTCCCGACCTATCGACGTTTCCAAATATAACGTCATCTACGCCGGAGCTCAAAAAAATTTAGCCCCTGCCGGAGTTACTATCGTGATTGTCAAAGAAGAGGCTCTCGGACATGTAGACCGGGCTATCCCCACCATGCTCGACTATCGCACCCACATCAAAAAAGGATCGATGTTCAATACGCCTCCCTGTCTCCCCATCTACTCGGCATTGCAGACCTTGAAATATTATAAGGAGATGGGAGGTATCAAAGAGATGGAAAAACGTGATTTGGAAAAAGCAGCGATCCTCTACGATGCTATCGATTCCAGTAAAATTTTCGTCGGAACAGCAGCTCACGAAGATCGCTCCATCATGAATGTCTGCTTCGTTATGAAAGAAGAATATAAAGACCTCGAAAGTGAATTTATCGAATTTGCTTCCTCACAAGGCATGGTAGGTATTAAAGGACACCGTTCGGTAGGTGGATTCAGAGCTTCCATTTATAACGCTATGCCTAAATCGAGTGTCGAAGCCCTCGTAGCTACCATGAAAGAATTTGAGAAGAAACACTAATATAGAAAAACCATGAAAGTATTAGTTGCTACTGAAAAGCCATTTGCCGCCGTTGCAGTAAATGGAATCAAAGAAGTTCTCGACAACGCAGGTGTCGAAATGGTTCTTTTGGAAAAATACCCCGATAAAGCCGCTCTACTAAAAGCAGTCGAAGATGTTGAAGGCCTCATTGTGCGCAGCGATATCGTCGATGCCGAAGTTTTTGACGCTGCCCCAAAATTAAAAATCGTAGTACGTGCCGGAGCGGGTTATGACAATATCGACCTCAACGCGGCTACTGCCAAAGGAGTATGTGTAATGAACACCCCCGGACAAAACTCCAACGCTGTGGCCGAGCTCGTGTTCGGTATGACTATCTTAATGATACGAAATCATTTCAACGGAACATCGGGTACGGAATTGAAGGGGAAAAAACTAGGAATCCATGCCTACGGACAAGTAGGTCGTAATGTGGCCCGTATCGCCAAAGGATTCGACATGGAAGTTTATGCATTCGATCCTTATTGCCCCGACGATGTGATGAAAAAAGACGGTGTAACGCCTGTCGCATCGGCCGAAGAGCTTTATAAAACATGTCAATTCGTATCGCTGCATATCCCGGCTACGGCCGAAACGAAGCAATCGATCAACTACTCGTTGCTTTCGCTTATGCCCAAAGGAGCTCTTCTCATCAACACGGCTCGTAAAGAGGTGATATATGAAGAAGATCTGGCACGCATACTCGAAGAACGTACCGATTTTCACTATGTAGCCGATGTTGCACCGACTATTGCCGACACTTTAAAAGAGAAATTCGGCAACCGAGTATTCTTCACTCCGAAAAAAATGGGAGCCCAAACCGCCGAAGCGAACATCAATGCAGGTATCGCTGCCGCCCGACAATCGGTCGGATACCTAAAAGACGGTATAGACAAGTTCAGAGTCAATAAATAACATTGTTGACATATTTCCGAATCCCCTAAGTACGTTTTTAACAACGCGTGTACTTAGGGGATTTATTCTTCACCAACAACATCATTCAACTATGCTCGACAGAATAAATACCTTTCGTTGGCAATCCATCACCGAAACCCTTTTGAATGCGCTCAAACGATTTCCGGTCGCAGCAACAGCAACAATCGGGTTGTGTATCTCTCTGCTATTACTCGTCAACCTCCCCTATGAGCAAGTAAAAGGGAGCATACTTTACGAACCCTCCTATTGGTACGTATGGGTAGGCGCATTACCTCTCGCTGCAAGTATCGCCCTCTGCTTCGAGAACCGCTTGAGCCCCACTATACGACATTCGGTATCCCTACTCGCTGTACTATTATGGAGCTTGTACGGCTACATTTCGAACGATACTCCCGAACATTTCTTCGGGGCACTTGCTTTCATAGCTCCTATCGTAACATTTTTTTCGTCCTTATTTTGGGCTGCCTTTTTGAAAAAGGACACCGATACCTCTTTTTGGAATTTCTCCTATCTGTTGTGTATTCAAATACTAACAGGCTTACTTTTTGCATCGGTCTTGGCAGCCGGCCTCTCTCTGGCGTTATTTTCTACCGATACTCTGTTCGGCTGTGAATTCAAAAGCGAGATGTATTCAAACATACATGTACTTTGCTATACCTTGTTCTTTCCTTTCTATCTGCTAGGCAACATTCCTATCGCCTCGATAACCGAAACAAAGGTGCATTCGTTTGCCCAAGCATGGAAAATTCTAGGTTTATATATACTATTACCCCTCCTCATACTCTACGGAACAATCCTTTATGCCTATTTAATAAAAATCATAATTCAGTGGCAACTTCCCGATGGTTGGGTCTCCGCACTAGTCTCCATTCTCACCATAGGCGGAACAATCACCCTTTTTATACTATATCCGTTATGCATACAAGAGAATCGTCCTTTGAAATTTTTCAGGCAATGGTTCGGCATACTGCTTCTCCCACTATTAATCTTAATGACTGTCGGTATAATCCGCCGCTTTCAAGACTATGGTATCACGACTAACCGCCTATACATACTGCTGCTCAACTTTTGGTGCTATACGACTGCCTTGTATACCATTTTTACATCTGGTAAAAAAATAAAAATCCCGTTCATCTCATTTATTCTTCTTTTCCTCATCTCATCAATCGGCCCGTGGAGATTCAGCGAAATTACCCGGTATACCATGCACAAGCGGATAGATACACTCATTCAAAATAACAAACTCGGGACAAACAATCTTCTTACATTCGACAGTTTAGAAACCCAGTGCACCCAGCTCGACTCTATTGATGCCACCCGACTACAAGATGACCTTCTCTATCTCACAGAGAATTATGGGGCAAAAGATATACAAGTCTGGTTCACCGATTCCGTTTCCTCGATGCAATTTTCCAAACTCACACAAGGGATAACATCTGCATTGAATCGCTCACAGGAAAATCATCGCATCTATTTTTCCTACTACCAATCGGATTCTTACGAAGGCAAAAACATAAATATAAAAGATTACCAATACGCCCTGTTTTTCGATGAAAATTCAAATATCCGAACAAACAGCGACAATGTGGAAATATTGGGGCCAGACAGTACCGTTGTCGCCGTTTATCCGCTAGTCGACCTACTAAAAAAACAAAACTACAAAGTAAATTCCAACGACACGATTTGGTCTTTCCGAGGCGACAATACATACATACTTCCTCTGTCTTTGGACGGCTATATGAACAACCCGCAAGAAATTGGAGGGTTATATATTAAAGGCATCGTTTTTTACAATCCATAAAATAAAGGGGCTGCCTTGAAAAGCAGCCCCTTTATTTTATCGTAGAAAAACTATATTATTCCTTATTGTCACCCATCAGTCCTTTCCAAACCATTGCAGACAACGCAGCTCCGAAAAACGGCGCTACAATGAACAACCACAACTGTGAAAGAGCTTCTCCTCCTGCAAACAGAGCCGGAGCAATACTACGAGCGGGATTTACCGATGTTCCCGTAATAGGGATACACACAATATGAACCAACACCAAAGTAAGACCGATAGCCAATCCTGCGAAATTGCCCGCTCCTTTTTTCTCATCGGTCGCACCCAATACCACCAATACAAAAATAAACGTAAAGATTGTCTCGGCGATGAATGCCTGTAACATTTCTCCGTCTCCGAAACTATTGGCTCCCGTCGTAGTCACTCCCGATGAACCGCCCGTAGAAACCAAAGCATAAATAATAGACGATCCAATAATCGCTCCGATTATCTGAAAGACCATATACATGGCGGCATCCTTCCCGTTCATTCGTTTAGACAACCATACACCCAACGTAATAGCCGGATTGATGTGGCAACCCGATATACCGCCAATTGTATAAGCCATAGCAATCACAGAAAGGCCGAATGCCATAGCAACGCCCAACGTTCCTACTCCCGCACCGCAAGCAGCTGCTATATTGCCCGCAAATACAGCACTTCCACAACCCATCAACACGAGTACCATAGTACCCACCATCTCTGCCAAATACTTTTTCATGATTTTAATGTTTTTCTGGTACAATATGCACCTATTAGCAAATTTGTTAATAAACTATATAACCATTTAAGGTTTTCTATTACAAAGGAAAAAATAAATTTTGAACTTCCCAAAGATTTCTATTTTTTCGTATTTTTGGAATCATTTTCAAATAAGCGATAATCTACAAACAAGAGGACTATCATCAAATATCAAATTAATTATACGATTATGAAGATAACAGAAATTACAAATGGTATACATTATGTAGGAGTAAATGACCGGTGTAAATATAAATTCGAAAATCTTTGGCCGCTTCCATACGGAGTATCCTATAATGCTTACTTGATAACCGATAAAAAAAATGTATTAATAGATACCGTGGATGCCGCTTATACCGATAGACTACTCGACAACATAGCCGAGATTATCGGGGACGGGAAAATAGATTATCTCATAATCAACCATATGGAACCGGATCATTCTGCCTCGATACAATTTATTCGTCAAAAATATCCTCAAATGACAATTGTAGGCAATGTCAAAACCCTCGAAATGGTCAAAGGATATTATGGAATAGACGACAATACTCTTTGTATTAAAAACGGAGAATCCTTGTCTATCGGGAAAAGGACTCTCACATTTCATCTTACGCCGATGGTTCATTGGCCCGAGACAATGATGACCTACGTTAACGAAGACAAATTGATTTTTTCAGGGGATGCCTTCGGCTGCTTCGGTACTTTGGACGGAGGCATTACAGACAGTCAATTAAACACGGATAAGTATTGGAGCGAAATGGTGCGTTACTACTCCAATATCGTGGGGAAATACGGGCCAGCCGTACAAACGGCACTGAAAAAACTATCCGACATAGAAATCAAAACGATTTGTTCCACACACGGACCCATATGGGAAAAAGAAATAACCAGAGTCATTGGCATTTATGATCGCCTAAGTCGATATGAAGGTGAACCGGGTGTTGTTATCGCTTATGGCAGTATGTACGGGCATACCGAACAGATGGCCGAAGAAATAGCTCGTGAACTAGCAGCCAACGGAATCAAAGAGATTGTACTCCACAATGTTTCCCACGAAGACCCATCGTATATCCTCCAAAACATATTCCGCTACCGGGGGCTCATTATAGGCAGCCCTACTTATTCTAACAGATTATTTCCGGCAGTCGAAACCCTCACCGAAATGATTGCTACACGGGATATCAAGAATCGCACGTTTGCCTATTTCGGTTCTTTCACTTGGGCCGGTGCGGCAATAAAACACCTCGCCGCATTCGCCGAATCCATGAAATGGGAAACTATCCCCTGCTGTATAGAAATGAAACAAAGCATTACTCCGGCTATAAAGGAGCAATGTAGAAACCTTGCACAAGAAATGGCAGCTCGGTTAACTCGATGATTCAACAAATCCAATAAAAGAACGGGAAAGAATAAAAATTCTTTCCCGTTCTTTTATACTCAAAATCATTCCTATTAACGATCACTTTTTCTGAACAAACGTTTATACCACGGAATAACATATTCCGACCGCGAAGAAGCATATCCATAACCATATTTTCCGCCACCATATTGGCGATATGAATAAGTCCTTGAATTCATATTCACATCATTCAAAATAAGATAAACCGGCACATTGATACGCTTATTGTCAATCCATGCGTTCAACATCTCGATCGATGCTTTATTCGTATAGTTAGCCCTCGCTACATAAATAACCACATCGATAGCCCGGGTCAACAAAAATGAATCGGATACCATACCCAACGGTGCTGTATCCAAAATCACATAATCATAATGGGATCGTGCATAATCGACCAACTGCTCAAAACGAGAACTCATCAACAATTCGTTCGGATTAGGAGGAACAGGCCCTGCCGGCAAAACGTCCAAATTAGAATCAATTCCAGAAGATTGAATAAGAGCCGAAAGATCAGAATCTCCACCCGACAAATAGGTAGTAACACCCCTCATATTGGACATTTGGAAATGCTGAGCCAAACGAGGACGTCGTATATCCACACCTATCAGAAGCACCCGTTTTCCCGTTAGGGCAAAACTCAAAGCCATATTGCAAGAAACGAATGTCTTTCCTTCATGCATTACCGACGATGTTACCGCTATCACCTTTTTCTCTGGACCAGTAAGGACAAACTGTAAATTATTCCTCAACAATCGGAATAGTTCGGCAATGGGCTCCACACTCTTTTTCTCAACCACAAAAAATTTATTTCCCGGCTTCTTAGATATCTCAGCCAAAACAGGTATGGAAGTAAGACGTTCTAGCATTTTCTTATCTTTCAACACAGGGAATAACAACATTCTGAGGTAAATCACAAATGCCGGCAACAAAACGCCCAATAAAACAGCAGCACAAAGCAGCAATATTTTCTTAGGAGAAACTGGTTCTCCCGTAGAATCCGGATCGTCGATAATGCGTGCTACCGGTACGGTCATACTTTTGGCCAATGCATTCTCTTCTCTTTTTTCCAACAAGAATACATACAGATTATCCTTTATCCTTTGCTGACGCATAATATCGGATAATTCCCGCTCGTATTGAGGTACGTTCTTAATCTTGTCTTCGATAATCTTATCCTGACGGGATAAATCTCTCTTTTTAATTTCTACTCCTTTACGAATGCTTTCGACACCTTTCAGTACCAATGACCTTTGAGTCTGTATATCTCTCGTCAACTCAACGATAACAGGATTGGATTCCGATGATGAATGTAATAATCTTTCTCGTTGTTGCAGACTTTTATTATATTCTCCTATTAATTTAGCTAAATCTTTATCGTCAATTCCCAACGCAGGAATGGGCATATATTCATTTTGAGGTATCGATAAAAATTTCTCTACATAATCGACAAGGCTTTTCTGCAACTCCAACTCGGCCAACTTCTCATCGGTAAATCCGGTTTGCTCCAAATATAATTTCGCCTCAGACGAAATATCAATCAAATTATTATGACGGCGATATTCTTCTACTCGCGCCTCTACAACCGATAAATCTTTTGAAATAGAATCCAAACGAGCATCAATAAACTGTTGCGTTTTTTCAGTCCCTTGATTTTTTTGCTTGGCCGCATCGATATTATAAAAATCGACCAGTGTTTTTATAAAATCCTCACCCGCTTTTATTACCGGAGTTCGGTATACGACCTTCAAAATCGTTGCATCTTTCGAAGCAAAAGCCACTGTCAAATTTCCGGCAATAGACTTACTCACGCTTCTCGGATTCGATAAAGATATATTCAACGTTTTATCCACGGTAGGAATCGTATCGCCAGTATATCTTAGTCGGATAAATCCCTTGTGAAAAGGTATGGAATATGGAAAAGTTTCGACCGTAGTGTTACAAATTTCTACCTCATCGCCCCTCACATTTCGAGTCTTCGCCTCCAAATGGAATACTCCGTTTTGCGGTTTTATTCTAATATTCAAAGAAGCCTTTAACGAACGCACATCAATCGAATCAAGAACTGCTTCTATCGGAGTCTCTTCATACAATGGAACATTTCTCAAAAAAGAATTCCAAGAATAAGACGTGTACAAATTAAGAGCTTCGACGACATCTGTAATCTGATTTTTCGAACGTAAGACTTCTATTTCATTATCTATATTTTTCTTATAGGAAGATAGTCCTAGGCTTTCCAATAATATATTGCTGTTATCTCCTTTATTGTCTTGAATATATACTGCAGATGTGACCTCATAAACCGGAGTCTGCCTGAAACAATAAAACATTACCGCCACAGCAAGTACGACCACGCTGGCCACAAACCATTTCCAATATGAAATACATTCTAAAAAGAAGCCCGTAACATCAAATGCCTCTTCCGATGCATTTTTTACAGATGTATTCTGCTTATCTTCCATAAAACTTTTATTTCGAAATACTCCAAGCTGTAATAATAAGGTTAGCGATAGTCAATAAAATTGAAGTCGCGCTAAAAATCAATGAAGTCGTGGGAGGTACGACAACAGCAGAATTGGCTTTGGATTTGTTTGGTTGAACATACAATACATCATTCTGCTGTAAATAAAAATAAGGCGAAGATATCAAATTCTTATCATTCAAATTTATTCTCGCTATACTCTTAGTTCCATCTGAATTTACCCTCACCAACAGCACATTATCCCGGCGACCTGTTATAGCCAAATCTCCGGCCAAAGCGATCGCATCCAATATACTCACTCGTTCGTTTTCTATGGTAAACAATCCCGGTCTATTCACATCTCCTAATACCGATATAGAAAAGTTTTGTATCCACACAGTCACTTGGGGTAGTTCATTCAGATATTCGGGATAAAGGAGCTCTTGAATCAAATGTTCTACCTCCATCTTACTTTTTCCAGCTACGTGAATACGCCCAATCACCGGGAAATCGATATTACCCGCCTGATCAATCAAATAATATTCAACGGCTTTCGATGCATTTCCTCGCAGATAAGCCTCTCCTTGCATCAACCTCTTGTTAAACGGGATAACAACCTCTTGATTCTTAGCCACTACCGATATATCTATAATATCCCCCGGAGCTAAAACAGGAGAAGACTGAACCGTCGCAGCATTCAATACTTCGGCAGGTATATCTTCAATATCAACCATATAGGGAACATTCTTCGAAGAAGAACAAGACGTTATCCCCCAAAGAAGTATCATAAAAAACGTCAAATACAAATATCTCATTATGTGCTCTGTTTCTAAATAATGGCCCAATTATATAATCGCCATGCAAAAATAACACTTTTTACATGGCGAACAATATTTTTATCAGAAAAACCACGATTCAAACGCGATTCATGACATTGCACAACAAAGCCCGTTCCCTCTTCACTATCGCTAAACAAAGAGAACGGGCTCAACAATAATTCCCCTTTTTCAGAAATTATATTGAATCATTGCATTGATTCGATTGGCCTGACCATCTTCCCTATTTATATTGGAACGATGACCATAAAGATATTCAAGCCCAATACTACAATCGGGAGTTAAATTATAAAAAGCGTTCCCGACAATATATTGAGCATATCGATAGGAATTTTCCGAGAGCGACCCGGTTTTGCTGTATAATCTACTTTGACTATAAGATGCCGAAATAAAGAATTTTTGAGAGAATGAATACCGTATGCCAGCCACATAGCCTAATGTTTCTGGTGCATAAAGTTTTCCTTGATTATCGGGGTCTGGAATCAAATCGAAACCCTTCCCATTCAAACCGTTCAAGTATCTATCGTATCCTCGTCCATAAACCCCTTGATAATACAGCATTACCTTCGGTGTAATATTAGCTAATCCCGAAAGTTGCACGGCCCAACCCAAAACAGATTTATTTCGAGAGGCCATCAAATCTCGATAGGACAAACCCCGTATAAGACCAGAGACTCGTATATGATTGTTCCCTTCGTTCCAACCATACTGGACATAAAACGGGATATCGGGCATACGCTGACGAATAGCCATATTGTTACCATCACTTAGCGTATAAGTCACCGAAGGTGCTTCGGCCGCCAATGCCACCTGCCAATGTTTACTTAAATCAAGAGTATAACGCAACATAACATTACGCACACTAGTCATACCATTTGGACCTTCATAATCGATTGTAGGAGGAGCTGCTGCGGGATCCACAAAGGTACTCCAAGTCTGTCCGACTAAAAAGCCGCGGGCATTCACATAAGCCTGTCTGAGACGAAAACCGTAATCCTGTCCTCCCCGAAAATCACTTTCTACATAAACGGTATATTTTCCTAATACAGAATTGGCCCCGACTAATTTCAAAAACAGACGAGTGGTAGAAGCATCCATTTGATACTGATTACGTTCCGCCGGATTACGGGGAACAGGGATATCGTATGTCACAAAATCCCGGTTAGGCAGAGCCCCATCAAAATCATAGGAAGCGGTAGCCTTTACATAACCACCTATACCCAATGCCGCACGCCCTTTACGATCTATCAGCAAAAAACGAGGGGCTCGCGGGTCTTGGAAATGCAATAACCGAGTGTCGTAAAACATCGCCATCAATTCGTCATTCGGAGGGGTTTCCCCCCACAAAAGAATTACTCGAGCCGGCGACTGTGAAGGGCCTTGACAAACACACTCTTCTACAACGACATCGGTCTGTTTATCCATTTTATTATCAGCCTGTACCGATAATAATGCCGTCACCAAAAAACAGGAACAAGAAACAAATAATTTTTTCATACTTTCTTGGGATTTAAACGTTTCATCGATAATTAAAACAACGAGGTACATGAATTGTTGAAACAATCGTAAAAATAAGTACCTTTGTATTTTGAATAAATCCCCATAATTATGGAAACAATTACTTTATTCTTAACCCCCGAATTCGATACGATCAGGGACGAAATGGGCTACGATGAGAACGACGATTTCGATGCCTACGACATTCTATTCCAACAAGGTTATGACGGAGAAATGATAGAAGTAGAAGAAAATGAAATCTTCGAAATCCCAGAGGGGTACATAGCGACTATACAAGCAACGGATACGAACGACGAATTTTATATACTCGACGAGGGAGAAGACGTTTTCGAGAAAGAAGATTTCCAAACAGAAACATTACGAGAAGGACAATATCGATATGATGCCGCCGAGAACATTTTCTGGAAAATCAACGACGAACCAAGCGACCTCTCCTTTTAACTATTTACGATAAAAAGATGAATCCACTTCAACCAGAGATACACCCTCTCACCCCATTTCTTCCACCCAATGCCCGGCTCCTATTGCTAGGAAGTTTTCCGCCTCCCCGCAAGCGCTGGTCGATGGATTTTTTCTATCCCAATTACACCAACGATATGTGGAGAATTTTTGGGCTTATTTTCTTCGATGACAAAGATCATTTTGTAGATATAGAAAAGAAAAAATTCCGTAAAGACAACATCGAACAATTTCTGCGGGAAAAAGCCATTGCTGTAAGCGATACGGTAGCCGTTGCCAATCGCCTAAACGGAAATGCCTCGGACTTAACCCTCGAAGTCGTCGAGCCATTAAATCTGGCCGGAATACTCGATCAAATTCCTCTCTGTCATACTCTGGTGACCACAGGACAAAAGGCAACCGACACATTACTTTCTATCACAGGTTCACCGGCTCCGGCGATCGGAGGGTTCGTCGATTTTCTTTACCATAATCGCCGTCTCCGGCTTTATCGTATGCCCTCCACCTCCCGCGCTTATCCCAAGCCTCTAACCGAAAAAGCGGAAATATACCGTACCATTTTCCAAAACTTCGAGCAATAGCCATATTAAAATACGATTACATTTTCACAAAAATTCAAATTTGTAACACGAATATATTACCTTTGCAGCCATAAAAGTACAAATTTTATAATCCTTTTTTATGGAATCATTATCTTTCATTCAGTGGTGTCTCGATAATTTAAACTACTGGACTATCACATTCCTCATGATGATAGAAAGTTCCTTTATTCCCTTCCCTTCCGAAATCGTCATTATACCGGCTGCATATAAAGCCGCTTACGGAGAATTAAACATGTATTTGGTGGTTATCTTCGGGACTCTCGGAGCAGACCTCGGTGCAATCATTAATTACTACTTAGCCCGTTGGATTGGACGTCCGCTCGTTTACAAATTCGCCAACAGCCGCATCGGACATATCTGTCTGCTCGATCAGAAAAAAGTCGAAACAGCCGAACGCTATTTCGACAAACATGGTAGTATATCCACCCTCATCGGAAGACTGATACCGGCCGTACGTCAACTTATTTCCATACCGGCAGGATTGGCACGTATGAAATTCTCCAAATTTATTCTTTTCACGACTCTTGGCGCCATGTGTTGGAATATCGTATTGGCCGCCATAGGATATGGATTCCATGCTGTTATCCCCGAAGACGAACTTATCTCGAAAGTACAGATGTATAGCCACGAAATACTCTATATACTCATCACTATTTGTGTATTTATCGTAGGATTTCTCATTTATAAAGGAATGAAAAAGTCGAAATAAGCATATTTCCACTTGTAAAAACACGAACAGCTATGCGATAATCGCATAGCTGTTCGTATTTATTGAATGATACAATACATAGGGTATGACTACACATAACCAATGACCCACTTTTCCCTCTTGCATCCCATCAATAAATATCTATCTTTGCAACTACGAAGATAGGATTCGGTTAGGCATAGCCAAATCGGATACAATATTTCCGTTTGTCTCTGCACTCACCTTTCACTATCTTTGTAAAATCCTTTGAAAATGAAAATTCGATACACAATTTAAGGAAACGGTAATCATGATAGAAACCGAACTTTGCACTTTCACACTCGAAGCCTGCAAAATAGCCGCCGATATGGGTATCACCCGTGTAGAACTGTGTGCATCTCCTTATGAGGGAGGCACTACCCCATCGGCCGCATTCATTCGCATGGCTCGTCGAATTTCTCATTTGAAACTAAGTGTAATGATTCGTCCCCGTGGCGGAGACTTCCTCTACTCCGACAAAGAATTTCACCAAATGCTCGAAGAAATTAGTTTTGCCCATGACTGCGGAGCAGATTGTGTGGTAGCAGGAATGCTCACTTCCGACGGACGAGTAGACGAAATCCGCACAGCAGAATTGGTCGCCGCAGCCAAAGAAATGGAATTTACATTCCACCGGGCTTTCGACATGACCTGCGATACCAACGAAGCCCTCGAAGCCCTCGTGAGAGTCGGTTGCTGTCGGGTACTCACTTCGGGAGGACGTAACACAGCACCGGAAGGAATCAAGAACATTCATTCGTTAGTCAAAGCCTCCGCAGGACGAATAGCCGTAATGGCAGGAAGCGGAGTGAATGCATCGAACGTCAAACTGCTTGCCGACACCGGAGTGGATGCCATACATTTCAGTGCTCGAAACTTAACAGAAAGCCGTATGACCTATAAAAATCCGTCGATCTCAATGGGCGGAGTACAGGGGATTCCCGAATATGCATCAATCGGAATCGACCCAACCATGATTCGTAATATTCTGAACCAACTAATCTAAAAACGACTCTCACATGAGAAAAGAAGCTCCATTTTTTCTACTGCTTGCCGGGTTGATTTGCTCACTCTCTGCCTGTACCTCTGGTATCTCAACCGATTATAAACGACAACTCGAAACCGTTTTAAACCAGTCGTCTCGTGCAGATAGCCTAAGATTACTATTACACAAAACGCCACACGACGAACAAGAAGCGATGGCTTACCTGATAGTTTGGATGCCACAGGGAGACCGCGACACGATGAATCTCGACCTTTTAAAAGAGAACGTGGCATATGCCTGTCGGGTTCGGTCTGAATTTTCATGGACAAAAGCACTACCAGACTCTATCTTCCTCAACGAAGTTTTGCCCTATACCGTGGTAGATGAAACTCGGGACTCGTGGAGACAAAATTTTTATAATCGTTTCGCTCCTCGTGTAGCCAAATGCACAGACATACGAGCGGCCATCGACACAATAAACCGAATTATCCCCGAAGTGGTCGGAGTGGAATACAACACGCTTCGGGAAAAGACCAACCAAAGTCCTGCTGAATCGATAAGGCAAGGCATGGCTTCCTGTACCGGGTTATCCATTCTTTTGGTCGACGCATTTCGCTCCGTAGGTATTCCGGCACGTTTTGCAGGGACTGCCGCTTGGCACGACAATCGAGGTAACCACAGTTGGACAGAAGTTTGGATAGATGGGACATGGTTCTCCACAGAATATTATCAACCTCCTGTACTCGACAAGGCTTGGTTTATGGCCGATGCCGGAAAATCAGTATCGGGAGACCATACACACGGAATTTATGCTGTATCGTTCCGACCTACGGGAGACTGGTTTCCAATGGCGTGGAATGAAGATGCACGCAGTGTTCATGGTATCGATGTATCGCAACGTTATCGAGATATATACACCGAATCGACCCAAATCCTTACGAAACAAGGGACCCATACGAATGTGACTTTCATGATGTTCCGAGATAAACGGCATAGCTCCGATTCCGGTGATCGAGTAGAAGCAAACGTCGATGTATTTTGCAATGGCATACAAGTGGGTGGAGGCCGCACAGCCGGTCCTTTGCAAGATATGAACGATGCTCTGAGTTTCTTATTGGAAAAAGGCCATACTTATACATTCGCCTACGAGAACAGCCGAGGTGAAAAAACAACGGTTGAAGTTTTAGTAGGTAACGACCCGATGACGGTCAAAGGTTATATGCAATAATCTGATAATGGATTAAACCTCCCGGAGCTGAAAAAACGGCTCAGTAGAAAATCAGAGGGGATTGTGGTTTTATACATCTAACCCCTCTCCTCAGAAACTATCGTTTCTTCGGTCTCTCCCTTATATTTTACGTTGCAAAACACAGGGGAGAAATTTAGAATGTTTTATATTATTGTATAGAAAACTCGTCGGATTGTAACGAAACAAGAAACGTTTCACCTTCCTCTGAGCACGAATATGCGATAGAGGCTATCCCATATATTTCCTTTTACAACTGCTTCAATCGAGCAATCGTATCGATAGGATTATCCGAGTGGAAAACAAAACTACCGGCAACCAATGCATCGGCTCCTGCCTCAACTAATTGCCGACCGGTATCCAAATTTACCCCGCCATCTATCTCTATAACCGCATGCGAATTTCTACGAGCGATCATCTCTTTCAAATCCCTCACCTTATCCAATATGCGAGGAATGAATTTCTGCCCGCCGAAGCCAGGGTTTACCGACATCAGCAAAACCAAATCGACATCTTCGATAATATCTTCCAACAAGGACACCGGTGTATGAGGATTCAATGAAACTCCGGCTTGCATACCTGCTGCATGTATCTGCTGAACAACCCGATGAAGATGTGTACATGCCTCATAATGAACCGTCATAATAGCTCCGCCCACACGCTTGACTTCTGGTATAAACTTTTGAGGCTCGACGATCATCAAATGCACATCAAGAGGTTTTTCACATTGCCGATTCACAAATTCCAACACCGGAAACCCGAAAGAAATATTCGGGACAAACACACCGTCCATCACATCGATATGCAACCAATCGGCGGCACTAGCATTTATCATATCTATCTCATTGTTCAGATTTCCAAAATCTGCCGACAACAACGATGGAGAAATTATCACACTCATATTTTTTACGTATAAACGATTTTTTCGGTATTATACAGACACTCCGTCTGCTTTCGTATTTCACACAAACATAATACAAGGCAAATACAGAACAGGTCTGTTGAGCTTCAACAAGCCTTAACTCTCGTCAAAGGTAATACAAATGAGAGCAAAAACAAATTTATTTAGCATTACAGATGGCTTCCATAATCACATTTTATACAAACGCAGAATTATTCGATATATCCACGAAAAAAATATTGAGAAACTATCTAATTTACTTTATAGAGTCTATCCATTTGCTTACGAACTTTTCCGCTAACAGATAGTTTATTCAACAAATAGTCTTGATTTTCAAGAGCCGATACAATATAAAGGTCTTCGCCTTTGGAATATTCATTAACTTCGTCAATCGCTTGAACCATTCCTTGTATATCGCCTTTCGGAATTTCTCGGGTGTATAATGTCACTCGCCTATCTCCTTTTAATAATTCATACGTAAAATTCTCACAAGGCAACTCTCTAAATTCATACCCTTCTTCGAGCAGCAAGTTGGGAAAATAAAATATATCTTCCCAACTACATGCCAATAAATTATAGTCTTTTTTCTCATCGAACCATTTTTTTACTGCGATTCGCTTACCCTCTTTTACCGTTTTATATTCATGAATATAAAACGGATAAAATAAATTCCCGCTAAGTAACATATACTCGTCTAACGTCGGTATCAGTTGACCTGCACCCACTCCTATCGAGACATGATATTTCGTATAATTTTCCCTACAAAATTGAACATAAGGACCTAACTTCGCATCCGAATCAAGAACATTTCTCCACGGCGAGTCGGGAAAGTCTATTCTTATACCGAGGCATAAAAACAAAACTACGATAGAAACTATACCGTACTTTAAAACCGGTTTCCCTTTGACCCTCTCATATATCCACCTCATAGCATAGACGCTTATGAGAGAAACAAAAGGAATCAAATATAAATAATGTTTAGGCGCACACCCTGTATAACGAAACATAAAATGAATGAGAATAATAGGAATCAACGCTATCCCCATAATTCCAAACTTCTTTTCCCGGAAAAGGACAACCAAACCCATAGGGACAAAAACAAAATTGAGAATCGTATAAAACGTAAATACCGCAAACTTTACTTGCGAAGCGAAACTGTGTGTTTCATTCATACCGTTATAACCGGTCAATGCGGTTAAAGGATTTGCCCGCAGCCCCCAATATCCAATCGTCACAAATAGAAGTATGAGAACAGCTAAAAATACCGATCTCGTTATACTCTCTTTTACACTCTTCCTTTGAAACAAAAAAATAAAAAATACCACCGGATAAACTATCAAGATATCTATCCTATATAAAGGAGCGATTACCATCAACACCATTGCCACATAAAACTTTTCATCTAATAACCTGTTTAGAGCGCAAACAAAAAACACAGCCGCAAAAATCGCCGAATTGGGATACATCGAAATGGCAAAAGACTCTGGAATAAGAAACAGAGAAAGCAAAATATATATTTTTCTAAAAGATGTAATCCGATAAACGAAATTCACACTTTCCACGATAAATAGAGCTCCGCATATGGCAGACAGCAAACAATAGATTTGTTCACATGTCAAAAACGGAAATATATATTTGAATCCTACCATCGTATAGGTTACCAACGGTTGCATTTCATATAAATAAGAATATACTGGCGGGAATGTAAGTCCCTGATTATACATGATATTACACCCCGCAATAACATGCATACTATCTGATTCATAACATGTCAACGGGAAAATACCTATACATATCCATATAAAAAACAATACTAAAACAATAGGATAACTATTACGGGACACAAATTTCCAAAAAGAATCGAAGAAATATTTCCAATTACTATAAACCGACATAACTATACTATAAATTTAATAATTATAGCCCTATTCTATAATATTAAACAAATATATGAATCTCGTTATAATAATGGAAATTAAATAGTGTCAATTTTTTTACCACCACGGCTACTACAAGAAAAAATGAAGCGACAAAGCACTATTAAACAATATCTTATCCTAACACAAACTTTTCAAAGGAACGATAAAACGATCACCCACCAGAAAATCGACACAATAAATAATATTTAAATACAATATTTTAGAATAAACAGTATCTAAAATTCGAAAAAGTAGTATATCTTTGTTGTTATTAAAACTAATTTAGTTTTATCACAAGATCTTACTAATATTAAAACACATGAAAAAGAACCTTACGCTCTTCGTTTTTATAGTGATAGGAATTTTCTCCGTCACGGCCGCGGCTCCCAATTGGGGCGTAGCCGACACATTGGAACACTACGAAATAGGTCCCGGTATAGAGTATATCAAAATCAGATACGAATCGGTTCCCCTCACACTGTGGGCGACCACTATCGACATGACCAATCCTTACAATGTAATTGAACAAGTACAATCGAACAACTCCGTTCCTGATTTAAAACGGGAATTGGTACAAGACATGTCAAAGCGGCTAACCACCCCGGGGCATAAAGTATGCGCGGCCTTCAATCATGACTTTTTCAGTTATGACGAAGGCGTCTGTATCGGACTAAACATTAGCAACGGCGTCATCTCTATGCCAGCAGGTAGCGGAAGATCGACATTTGCTATTACCCAAGATAAAACGGCATCGGTCTTTTTTCCCGTTCCAGAGTGCAAAGCAATTTCGGCATCGGGTGACGAAGTGACAATCGACCATTTCAACTGGGGCGCAGAAACAATCCGCAACGGAGATTGCGTCCTGTTCACAAATATGAACTCACTCAATCTAGATGCCGAGGGAAGATACATAAAAATACGCCCCCGATCCAATTGGATTGTGAATGGAACTCCCACGGTATGCGATGTACTCGAAGTCTCGGATTTACCCCTACAAACTTCCGACACCGATTTTGTTCTATACCTCCGTAATACAAAACTGAATTCACTCCCCGATATAAAAGTTGGCGAAGGAATAACCATCTCGCAAAAATTAGTTGCCGGAAAATTCGGAACACCACCAGACAATATCTTACAAGCATTCCACGGATACCCCAGCATAGCCTATGAAGGAAAACTCCACGACGGAGAATATAATGACTTTGAAAACGGACGGGAATATGAAACTTCTTGTCGCACAATGGCAGGCATGTCACAAGATGGAAAAACCGTCTATTTCGTAGCTACGGAATTATCGGAAAATAGTGCCGGTATCAACTGTATCGACATCGCTAATTGGATGTTGGCTCATGGAGCTTGGAATGTAGTCAATTTCGATAGCGGTGGCTCCACCGCCATTGTCGTCGACCACACCATGCTGAACCTTCCAGGAAGAGGATCTTTACGCCCGGTTATGGACGGAGTTCTCCTTGTTTCAACTGCTCCCGAAGACAATGTCGTGGCCCATTATTCATTCTCAAAAACACAATTAAATGTACCGATAATTTCCCTTGCACCCCTCACCTTAATTTCTCAAAATAAATACAAAGATGTGATCGAACGCAACGTAGAAGTAGAAGGTTTCGCATTCCGATGTGAACCGGCCGAATTGGGTTGGGTGGACAAAGAAGCTGTTTTCCACGCCGGAGAAACGGTCATGTCTGGCAAAATTATAGCCGAGAAAAACGGAATCACGGCCGAACTTCCCGTTTCGACCCGTCCGGTACAAGACATACATATAGCAGCCGATGAAATTCTCATAGACAGTGTACGTCCCTACCGAATCAATTTAGAAGGAAACATCAACGGTCAAGTATATACGCTCGACCCGGCCGCTTTCGCATGGACCTCGTCCAATCCATCTTGCTGCCGTATAGAAAACGGTATCTTAAAAGGAATAGAAAACGGAGAAACGTCGCTCGTCGGGACACTCGACACAATTACCGTCGGCTTAAAGGTTATCGTCGAAATAACTCCGGAGACTCTTGTACACGAAAATTTCTCCGATCTATCAGACTTTCCTCTATTCTCGACCGTATCTAACACGCTCTCAATTTCTCACGAAGAATTACCGACCGGCTGGCCAGATGGAGCCGTATTGCAGTTCGATCAAAAAACAGGAAGAAACCCTTATGTAGAAATGGGTAAAAGTTATCGTCTATATAGTTTACCCGACTCAATCTCCCTACAACTGAATTTGTCGAAAGAAGCACTGGCAGCCATCAAACATATCCGTTTCGATTTCACGCATAAAAACGGAAAGAGCTACTGGCAACCCGAATATATTCCATCGGACACGGGCGATCAAACTATCGTATGGGCTTTCTCCAAAAACGGTATAGCTTTTCCCACTGAGGATTTTCCTCTCACATTAGAAGCGATACGGTTCGTGCTAAATCCGGGTAGCCGTTCTGAAATCACGATTCCTCTGCGGGAACTCAAAGCCTACTATCCAGTCAAAGCAAGTTCCGCGATAAATAATGTATATACCGAAAATAACTTTGCATGGATCACTGCCGAAGGAGAACTTCGCCTCCACTATAATTTGCAACAAACCGGTAGTGCCGATATTTCTATTTGGACCACCACAGGACAACAAATTTCCGAATATATCTCCAACCGAGAACTTCCGGGAACTTATACCTATAATATCCCAGACCGATTCCTTTCTCCCGGAATATATATATTGACAATCCGAGCAAACGGAAAAAACCAAAGTCTAAAATTCAGGGTAAAATAAGATTGTTTTTTATCGATAAGGGATATTTCCAATGGAAATATCCCTTATCATTTATCTCTATGAAATAAAATTTTAATTCATAATAAATCTACTCACAAACGAGAAACAGGTTCAAAATCAATAATAAAGGGACTTTCCCCTTTAAACAATAAACCACAAGAGCAAATTTAGAACGGATTATTAGGCTCGGCAAAATCGTAAAATGTTCCATAATTACCACGACGAGGAGCCCCCGGCATATCCGGATAAAAATTAGGACATTCCTCCACCTTAGCCTTCAATTTAGCATAAATGGTCTTAATTTCGTTACTACACGTATCTATATCAATAGGATGCTCTTCCATAAAATCTGTTTTTGTATTATAGAACCGGCCATCCCAATAATATTTCCACTCAGTGGTGCGTGCAGCACGAGACGCATAAGGAGCCGCAGCCACAGGCCATAATGGATTATAGTGCATCAAAGAAATTTCCTTTTCAAGAGGTTTTTCTCCAACGATTTCCGGGAAAAGACTCACCCCATCTAAACCATATTCTTCTGGTACTGCTATACGCATGGCATCGGCAAAAGTCGGGAAAAAATCAGTAAAATCGACCAATCGCTGGCTTTCCCTCGGCTCTAATTTATCTCCCCAGCATATAATCAACGGGACAGAAGTACCTATACCCCTAGGGTCTCCTTTACCGCCTCGACGCAAAGTACCATCGGACATTTGTGAAACAATACGCGTAGAAGTCCCATTATCGGACGTAAAGATAAATATCGTATTTTCCCATTGTCCATTACGTTTCAACCGATCGATCATGCGCCCCACTTTCTTATCAAGATAAGCTACCATATCTTTGAAATTAGCCGTATCTTTCTGAAAACGACCTGCAAAATCCAAATCCCAACTCTCTGAATCGGGGGTAGGCGTGTGCGGCGTATGTACTAAGGGAGTAGAGTAATAAAGCAAAAATGGTTTATCTGAATCTTTCTGTTTATCCAAAAATTCAAAAGCGGCCGATTCGAAACCATCAGGGCCATAAATCGAATACTCATAATGACCGTGATTATCCATCATACAATTGGCATAACGATCTGTACCAGTCGGACCATTGAATTCTTTATATACTTCAAGTTGAAACAAACACCACTCGTCCCACCCCAACCGGGTCGGCATCTCACGTGAACGCCCCAACTGCCATTTACCAAACATACCAGTCGTATAACCAGCCTGCTGTGCCAACTGCGAGAAAGTAGGCTCATCGTCGTTCATATAGCCAAAACAAACATAATTTTTATCGTTATACAATCCAGTCATAAGCTGTACACGAGAAGGAGAACTAAGAGGTTGGGCATGCATATTCGGGAAAAACAACGACTTTTCAGCCAAAGAATCGATAATGTGTGTATCATACGACACACCACCCATACAGCCGAAACACTCGGCCCCGATATCATCTGCTAAAAACAAAACGATATTGGGACGTACCCCATTTTCAATCGAACCATTTTTGTCAGTACAACCACTACCGACAAGTGAAAGCATCGAAAGCCCTGTGATTTGAAGTTTTCTTGAATTGATCATAATAGTTTTGATATAAGATTAAGATTTCCACAAAGATAAAGTTTTTTTTACACTTCATCGTTTTACACTAAAAATATCTTATCCTCATACACATCTATTTATCCCTCCCGAGATAACCGATAACAAAACCGGTGATGCTCGAAACAAATATCGAGAATTCCAAATCGTACAAACCGAGCAATATACTCTATCGCCAACCGATAAGAAATATGAGCCAACCGGCTATATTTACTAACTGTTATTTCTTGATGTTCCGCCAAATAATCAAGTAACAATTGTTCTCGTTCGGTATATTTCACAAGAGTTCCCTGAGCGCTGTTTTTCTGTCGCCACACAGCCAAATGCACAGGTGTTGCCAATATATTCTCGTCGGCAATACGCACATAAGCTAAATACTTTCCGGTTTCGTCCTGCACTTGCACGGGCTTTTGTTCGGCTTTCGGAATCTCTGCAACAAGCACCGTTTTACCGTCCACTTCATAAGTCTGCACACTTATCTCCACATTAGGCCGGCAATAAAGTTTGGCAGCAGCCTCTATCATATAAATCTCTTCTTCCGAACGCACCCCGGCTATTCGACCGTTGTCCTTCACACCAATCAATAAACGTCCTCCGTCCGTATTGGAAAAAGCTGACAAGGAACGGGCTATTTTTCGAGCATCAGAAATCTCGAATTTAAAATCCTGCTGCTGGTGTTCTCCTTCTGCGATAAGTTGTTGTAAATACACCTTGTCGGAATTCGGTCTCATGGTTTACTCTATTTTTTCATCAACTGTTGCAACCGATAACGAAATCGTAGCCAAAATAGAAATCCGGCCGTAAACAGCCCCGCAGGAAATGCGACCCACACGCCTACGACACCTCCGCCCCATGTAAACCCACACAAATAGCCCACAGGTAAAGCAACTATAAAATACGAGAAAAAGGCAATCCACATCATGGGCTTGACATCGGTCGTTCCTCGCAAAGCATTGGCAAAAGTAATCTGCAAAGCATCTCCGAACTGATAAACAATCAGCGAAAATATCAACGAAGAAACAACTACCATAACTTCATGGTCTTCTGTAAAGCTATATATAATGGGAGTCCTCGCCAAATAGAAGAATAGACTGGCAACAATGGCAAGCGATAAAATAATTCCCATTCCCGAATTTACAGCTCTACGCAAATTGGGGAAATCCTTCTGCCCCATAAAATGGCTGACCCGCACAGCCAAAGCAGCTCCCATACCATAATATACCATAAACCCGATAGTACTGACCGAAATCATTATTTGATGGGCCGCCAACGGAATGCTGCCCAGCCACCCTACCATAATAGCGCTCAACGAAAAGGCCGCAGTTTCCATACCCATTTGCAAAGCGATAGGCCACCCCAAAGCATTGAGTTGCATAAAATCATTACGATTGAATCGAGAGCGTAAAATCGCCTCCCTATATACTTTATACCGTCGCGCAACAGCAACGACCCCGATAAAGATCAACAGCATGACAATACGCGAGACCAATGTGCTCACACCCGCCCCGAACAAGCCCCATTCGGGGAATCCGAAACTTCCGTAAATCAACAAATAATTCCCGAAAATATTCAATGCGTTTCCACCCAACAAAATCCACATCGGTGTACGAGTATCGGTCAACCCTTCCGCAAACTGCCGGAAGCCGTTAAACAACATGATAAACAATAAAGAAATCAGTTGCAAAACAAAATACGGACGTATGTGAGGCAACAATTCCTCTGGCTGTCCCAACTTATCGACAAAGCAATAGACCGTATACATTACAGCAGTCAACAATACTGCAACCGATGCATTAGCAGACAAAGCATTACGAAATATTCGTCCTATTCCTTGTGTGTTTCCCCAACCCTGCAACATACCGATTAGAGGAGTCAATCCATAAGAAAAACCGGTCGCAAAGATGATTGCCAAATTGAATACATTATTCACGAACGCAGCCGCAGCCAACTCCTCCGTACTATGATGCCCGATCATTATCGTATCGGCCAAACCCAATATAATCATACCCAACTGTCCTACGACAATCGGTAAACCTAGTCTTAGCAAAGAACTAACCTGCTGTTTATAAGGGAGTAATTGCATTGAGCTCATATCATACAATCTTACAAAAATTAAATGAAGTGCAAAGATAATGCAAGGCAAGAGAAAGACAAAGTGAACTTGTTTACTTTTCTTTCTCTTGCCTTGCATTGCCAATCTTGGGCTTTTGTCAATCGCTCATGTAAATCGAATACAGAAACAACTTCTATTCATTTCTCAGAATGAAAATCGGTATCTATCCGACAAATAGATAGATACCGATTGATAGAAAGTTGTCATAACTGGATTATGCTTAACTGACTTGAATACCGACTTTCCAGTTCAAAGTCCCCTACAAACTCACTTTATAACAATGATCATTTATATATACAAGGTAAAATCCGTGTATCGGTAAATCCAGTTCATGTTTACCTATTGTAATTTGTCTACTAAGTATCAACTTACCCTCGATAGTATATATTCGGACAAGAGCATCTCGGGCAACCCCTACATATAAGATTCCGTTATGAGCATAAACTTTATCAGAATCTATACCATCAACATTTTCGATGGAGGAAGAGAGTCGTACGATTTGAGGTTCTGAATACTCCGAATATACGTTGGGTCCCCAAATCCCTTCTTCATCTAACGAATAGGACCAAGAAGCTACAGAATAAAGATATTCATCGCTTTCAGAACCCGTAAGGTCGGTAAAGGTGTACGAGGTGTTATCGATACCTTCCACTTCGAACGATGCCAATGCAGAAGTATAACTCTCTCCGGCTCTTAGAATTTGCTTTACGAAAATATCATCGATAAACATTTTATCCGTTCCCGAGAAAGTAACGGTAAAATGAGTTTGAGCCGACCCATTAGTAAAATCTACGGAAAAAGAATGCTCTCCCACGGTTTTCATCAGATACTCGCGATGTTCTTTTTCACCTTCACAATAACTATCCACATAGACAGTATCGCCAGCATGAATCGCATACACATTCAGTTGCACCGTGTATTTGCCATCGTTACGAGACAAATCAAATTCGGGAGACGTGATTTTTCCTTCCTCAAAATCACGGTAGTAATTATCGATACCTATCATTCCTTTAACCGTACAACCCATATTGACACCCCAACCGGGCACTTTGCTATATTTATTAAGGTCATAATCATAAAAGTAACCGGGCCATTCAAATGTTCCCTCCGTGATCGTTTCTAAATCCTCGTGCACCAGCGTGTATTCTTCATCGGATCGGGCTGTATGTTTCAAAAAGTGGCGCACGGCATATCCCATTGCACGCTCAACAGGATACCATCGAGCAGTATATCCTGTATCGGTTATATCGGTCGGATCGGCTAATTCGGGCACTGGCATAGTACGAATGGGGACATACACTTGTACCTCGTTCGATTCAACAGAAGTGTATTTGTCATTCTTGGCTTTTACCGTGAAGAAATAAGTTTTTCCTTTTTCCATACCGGTAACTTGACATTCACATTCCGTCGTTTCGATATTCTCTGCAATATATACACGGTGTGTTTTCTCTTCATCGGCATAATAATAAGCAGACGTAAGATAAGAGGTTGCCGACCACACGGCATCCCATCGAGCGGTAAAATGCTCGAATGTTACATCTTTGGGTGAGATCGCGTGGGGTGAGCAAATATCGTACACGTCTTGTATGATTTCAATATCGTCTATCAGCCACGAATCGTTGTATGCCCCGATTTGTACATAGGCCAAGCGACTCCCCATACCGAAATTGTGCTGAAAAGGGACTTCGATCGTTTGCCATTGGTCGGTGATGGTGCATTTCTCACTCGTATAGTAGTTGTTACTGTATTGATCTTGCAAATAAAGGATAAGCGAGTCCTTCGTTTGGGCAATCGAACGTGCTCGGAATCGCAGTATGAAGTTACCATCGTCCAAACGCACATCGGTATACGGCGTTTGAATCCACCCCTGTGTCTCCCCATATGTATAGTCATCATAAGAGAGTACAGCGCAAACTCCTCCGGCTTGATGAATACCTCGTCCTTTCCACTGTATGCCGTGCGTGAACTCCATAGGAATCATTGCATTTCCTGTCGAAAGTTCACTCTCGGCAGGCGTGGATTCGGTTCCTTCGGTAAAAGCCGAAAAATCTTCCGATAAAATAGCGAGTTGCTCGCCACGAGCAGCATAAGCCGAAACAATGTTGACACCTAAGAAGATAGTCAAACAGATTGATGTAATTTTTTTCATAAGCAATAATATGATTTTATAATTAGGAAGTGTTCTCTATAATAATGAAGAAATAAGTTTTAAACAAAAGTAACGCCGATAATTCTTTATTAAAAATAATCGACGTTACAATTAAGCCATTATATTGTATTGATAATCAGACATTTTCAAATAGAATATTACAAACAATATTTGTTAAACACTAACTATCAACAATTTACACATCAAATAGTTCCTACCGATATTTTTACATTAATTTACTTTTAATCCGACTTTTCTGAGTACGGATAGCATTTAGACTTACTCCTTTGCAAACAGCACATTCTTTGGTATTAAGTCCGCACTTGACCAAACAACATAAAACCGCCTCATCTTGCGTTAATTTAGTATGTTTTTTCAAAGCATCGATATATTCATTAAAAGCTTTGTGTATAGACTGCGAGACCATCTGTCGTTCATCAATACTCAATACCGATTCCGATTTCACCTCTATCATCGATTTCATATTTTTGTATGCTTTGGTTCGCATGAAAGATAAAGCACATACATCACCCTTTTTATCGATGAGTGATTGTAGTTCTTTTCGCTCGTTATCGACCTGCCAGGCGACGACATTCGATTCGCCCATATTCTCTTTTATATTGCCCTCATCGCACTCGTGAGCCGTTTCTATCTTTTGACGCAACGCCTCTACCTGAGCTTTCCACGCTTTATCTCTTGACCTTCTTTTTTGAATATACAGAAATAAGATAAGCAAAGCTCCAATAATAACTACGGCAATCCAACGATAATATCGAGTTTTCTCGGTATAAAGAATCTGCTCCAAATCATATTGATATTCTGTCTCTCCCATTGACTCGGTACGATTAATTTTTTCAATAGAATCATTAGCAAGATTCAATGAATTTACACATTCTTCATAGAGTGCACCGTTTTTTGTTTCGAGAGCAACTTCGCAAAGCTGCTTATAGCTATTGGCCCTTGTATAAATATTGGGGCTTAAACTTCCTTGCCGGCTATAATGATATGCAGAATCATACTGTCCAGATAATAAAAACATCTTACCTATGGCAGAATACGTTCGATATATCAAAGTACTATCCTTAGACAGAGAAATAGCTCTATACGCGTGCTTTGTAGCCTGTTCGAGATCTTTGAGTTCTCCGTAAACGACCGACAGATTGTTATGAGCTGCTGTCATTTCCAAAGTATCCGAAGCAGCTTCCGATAACGACAAAGCTTCTTTAATGTATCCGAGTGCACTGTCGGGACTGTTCTTATACAGATAATCTTTCCCTACTTCCCGTAAAGCTCGAGCCGTATATTTCGTCGAATCGTTCGCCATACATTCTTTCAAGGCGATAGTGTGCTCTTCTAACGCTCTATTGTACAGATGATGCGTACGCAGTAAGTTTCCGAGACGCAAATGCAACGCAACCGATAGATCCGAATTCGGGCTAGTAAGGCTCAATGCCCGACGATATAAATATGCAGCCGAATCGGGTTGAAAAGATTCTATTTCAATCCCATATTCATATAAGCGTGTTGCCTTTTCTTGATATCGGTCACTATGGCAAGCAAAAAAACAAAGCAAAATGACAATATAACATATACGGGAATTCATGAGTGCAACTGCTTGGTATAAGTAACAACAACGAAAATCTTAGCAAAGATAATTTTATCGGCCGGGAAAATTATAAAATGTGAATTAAAAACAGCAAAAAAGTACAATTTATACAAATAGGTAAAAAGGTGACAATAAATGCCCCAGCAAACCTAAGGTACAAATCGACTATGCCCGAACTCTCCTCGACAAACGAAAACCACCATCTATCCAGCCGGATAAAATAACAAAAAAAGAGAGAGCCCGATTTTTACACGATAAGCTCTCTCCTTCAATTTCTATTTCATCAATTCTTTCAGAACAATTTCTCTGGGTATTCACCGGCAGCAATCAACGCATGAATTTTGTCGACAACCGACTGCCTGTCGGCAGCATAAGTTACCCCGAACCATTTCGACGGAGTATCGAGAACCGTTACAGAGGCCTTACCAGTTTGAATCAAATCATTTACCAATAAAGGTATAAAATACTCAGCTTTAATATTATCTGCATTCTCTTTCAAGAACTTAACGAAATACTCTTCGGAATATTTGAAATAATCGGGTGTGAATCCCCACATATTCATCGAAACAGGTGCATTGTCATCGATAGCAGTCCAAATATCCCCTTCTTTAAACATCACCTTGCCGTCGCGACGTTCTATCTGAGTACGTTCTACAACCGATGTAAGATGTTTCTCGGCATTGGTCTCGCACACGCCACGAGCAACAGAACCGCTCTCAGACAGCGTATTTCCCACACGATAACCCACCATACAATACTCGTTTTTCTTTCCTTCCAGACCTTTCAAATAATCGGCCAAAATAGCAAAACTTTCGCGACCGTAGAAATCATCGGCATTAATAACGGCAAATGGCTCTTTAATTACATCTTTACCCATCAACACGGCATGATTAGTTCCCCACGGTTTAGTACGTCCCTCGGGACACGTGAAGCCCTCCGGCAAATCGTCGATAGATTGGAATACCAATTCACAAGGAATATGACCTTCATATTTAGAAAGAATCTTATCCTTGAAATCTTGCTCGAAATCCTTACGAATTACGAAAACGACTTTACCGAATCCTCCGCGTAAAGCATCGAAAATCGAATAGTCCATAATCGTTTCACCGTTAGGACCAAGACCGTCGAGCTGTTTCAGTCCTCCATAACGACTACCCATACCGGCAGCCAATACAAAAAGAGTTGGTTTCATAGCAGTTACTTATTTTTAGTTTTCCATGAATTGCAAAAGTAATTATTTTTTATGATAAAAATCAGCAATACACCTTCAACTTTCACCCAAGTGTTCCTAAAACAAATATTATCTACCTGTTAAACCCCAACGCTCAATAAAGAGAATCCATTTTGTTCACGAGAATAATGTTAAAAATGGAACGATAGGTCGAAAAAAATTCCTTTTTACTTTCTGATTTGAAAAAAAACATCTTTATTTGCAACGAATAATAATTATCGAATCACTCTAAATAAAGATTGCCTATCGACAAAACATTACGCTTGAATCAAAAAAAAGAGAGGTAGTAATGAACGATTTATTCGATCGCACCGACGAAGAACTGGTTGCGTTGTATGCCGAAGGTAATAATGGAGCTTTTGATGTTTTGCTTAAACGACATCAGGTCCGTACTTTCAACTACATTTATTATATTGTAAAAGACAAAGAATTGGCGAATGACATCTTTCAGGAAACTTTTGTCAAGGCTATCATGACTATCAAGCAAGGACGCTATACCGAAAACGGTAAGTTCCCTGCATGGATTTCCCGAATCGCCCATAATCTCATTATCGATTTTTTCCGACAGGAAAAAGCCGATAATTATGTTATCACCGATAATGAAAACATGGATATCTTTAATCGCAAAGAATTGAGCGAAGGAACCGTCGAAGATACAATTGTACAAAACCAGATCGAAGCCGATGTTCGCAAACTTATCAAGGCCCTTCCACACAGCCAGAGGGAAGTACTTGTCATGCGTTATTACAAAAACATGAGCTTCAAAGAAATTGCAGACCATACCAAAGTCAGTATTAACACAGCCTTAGGGCGGATGCGCTATGCCATTCTCAACCTGAGAAAAATGGCCGAGGAAAACAACATCGTACTGACATTATAAAAAAACAAGCAGGTACAGATAATAATTACAAGGCTACCGACGTTTATAATACATAAACATCAATTTTTATTAGCCTATGAAAAAAATCTCTACCTCTAAAAACACAACGAGAGTACAAAACGCAAAAGTATTACAACCAACGGCCTCGACAATCGATTTTATTAGGCAATTTGCCAGAGTATATTCATTCGATTCCCGATTGCCGGCCTCGTTAGGAGGATTGGTAAATAACTAAAAAGAAAAGGGGAGCAGATAATCTGCTCCCCTTTTCTTTTCTACTCTATTAACCTCAGTAAGAAAACTTTCCCGTAACCACTCCTTTTTTCTCCTCTTTTCTTTCTTTATATAATACTATAATTTTTTATAAAAAAAGAATGTAAGTTTTCTTTTTTATCTTATAATATTAGTATATTAGCACTGCGATTTTCTTTATTTCTCATTACTCATAAAGCCCTAAACAACTGAATATCATGTAACAAAAACCATATTTAACACGATTATTGTCTCCATACTATTTTTCAGACAAGCTATACATTTTATTTTAATTTAAAGTTGAATGACATTAGTTACTCAAGAAGATAGTGATTTCACAAACATTTTTAGAAGTTCTAAAAATGGATTTATCCAGTTTGCATATTCCTATCTTGGGAACATGCAAGACGCAGAAGACGTAGTCATGGAGTCCTATATCCAATATTGGGAGAACAAGGACAAAGCGACGTTCCAAACTTCTAATATAAAAGGATACATCTTTACAATTATAAGAAACCGATGTATCGATATTCTGGAAGAGAGAAAATATGTATTACAAAAAAACGATGAGCTCTATAAACACATAATAGGTGAAATAGAACTCAATATATCCTCATTGAAAGGATGCGATCCCTCCGAACTATTCACCAGCGAAATAGAAAATATAGTAAACGATACTATCAAAACACTCCCTAATCGCACCCGTGAAATTTTTTACGAAAGATACCTCGAACAAAAATCCTACAAAACCATTGCCGAAAACTTCGGGATTTCGGTAAAAGGCGTAGAATTCCATGTCACAAAAAGCCTGAATGTCCTAAGAAAAAAATTAAAAGACTATTTATAAAAATTCCGAGCCACGCTGTAACGAAATCCGACTAAAATACCACAAAAATCAACCAACAAACTATAAAAACACAAATCCACACTTCATTTTTCTCAAAAAAATTTTATTTTATTACTAGGGATATACCCTGTTTTTCGGTTTATATAATGTATGGAAAAGAAAACATTATATAGATATTTCGGAAATTGCGCAACCGAAGAGGAGCGCATTCAAGTTTTGGAGTGGACAAAAGCCTCTCCCGAAAACCTCAAAGAGTTCTGTCGTGAACGCAACATATACAATGCCATTTTATTATCGACCGACAATATACAGCGTACCAAATACGACTTCCGCCGCCACTACCGTGCACAACTTCTACGTATCGCCGCCGTTGTCATACTATTGTTGTCGGTAGCATTCGGCAGTTTCTATCTCACGATGGGCGATCGCATCGTTCCCCTCTATTCATTGACCGTACCGGCCGGTAACAGCAATACCCTGCTCCTGCCCGACGGTACGAAAGTATGGCTCAATGCAGGTTCCACGATAAAATACCCCTCGTCGTTCTTGGGAATGCAACGCAATATAGAAATAGAAGGCGAAGCCTATCTCGAAGTCGCCCACAACCGTTGGAAACCATTTATCGTAAATACGCCTAACGGAAAAGTTAAAGTGTTGGGAACCAAATTCTACGTGACTTCCACACTCAAAGAAAAAGACTTCATGGTCTCGCTCATCGAGGGTTCTGTAAAAATATCGTCGGGCGAAAAAAGCGCGATGCTCAAACCCGGATACCGGGCACAATTCAAAGATGGCGAGTTCAAGCAATCGGTAATCCGCACCTTCGAAACCGAGCTGTGGAAAGACGGTATCTACTACTTTAAGGACAAATCGTTCGACGAATTGATGGAAGGATTCGAAAAATGTTTCGGTGTAAAAATCAGTATCGACAAAGACATCAAAAGCACCGAGCACTACACCGGTAAGTTCTATCGCTACAATGGCATTCAACATGCGTTGCAGGCTCTTCAACACGATTTCAACTTCGATTTCAAATGGGATAAAGAACTCAATACAATACAAATCACTTCTAAACACAAATAATATCCAAAAGCCTATGAATAAGCACACCATCTCTTATCTATCATTTTAAAATCAACAATTTATTTATTTCAGTTACAAAACTTTTGAATACCACAAAACACACGTATGTATAGAAAAAGTTTAAAAGCAATTATTGCAGTTTTAGCACTGGCTTACGCATTCGAAGCAAGTGCCGATGCGTATTCACGCATATCCCTATCCGAGGCAAATACTCCGATAGACGAAGTTTTGAAAAAAATCGAGAAAGAAGCTCAGTGTCTGTTTGTTATCAACACCCAAGTGGACACGAAACGCAAAGTAAACCTTAACGTTCAAAATAAGACGGTCAGCGAAATACTCGATATCATGTTCAAAGGGACCGACGTTTCTTACTCGATACAGAACCCCAACATCATGTTGTCGAAAAAAGCCGCATCTGCGCAAGGAAATGTCGCCAGCGCAAGTGCGACGACTCAAAGTGCCAACACGAAAATTATAACCGGTAACGTTACCGATGCCTCCGGCGAAACACTCATCGGCCTCACCGTAAAGGTTGCGGGAACCAGTGTAGCGACGGCAACCGATATCGATGGTAACTACTCTATCAAAGTGCCGGCAGGAAGCAACGAATTGGAATTTTCCTACATCGGTTACCAAACTATCAAACGCCCCATCAACGGACAAAATAAAATCAATGTAGTGATGCAAGACAACACGAAGTTGCTCGACGAAGTCGTAGTCACGGCTATGGGTATCGCTCGTAAAGAAGAAACCCTTTCCTACTCGACGCAAACCGTCGGAGGCGACGAGCTCACTCGTGCAAAAGAAGCCAACCTCATCAACTCGTTGCAAGGGAAAAGTGCGGGTCTGGTCATCACGCCTAACTCCGGCGGAGCCGGTGGAGCCTCCAAAATCCTTCTACGGGGTAATGCGTCTATGCTGGGTAACAACTCGCCGCTCATCGTAATCGACGGTGTGCCCATGCAAAACAGCGTGGCCGGGCAAATGGACATGGACGGTGGCGGTGCTACAATGATGGTCGACGGTTCGAAAGAAAGTAGCGATGCCCTTTCCCAACTCAACCCCGACGACATCGAATCGATTACCGTGCTGAAAGGAGCAAACTCCGCAGCCCTTTACGGTAGTGCCGCCTCTAACGGTGTACTTATGATTACCACCAAAAAAGGTAAGGAAGGACAAATCCGTATCGATGTATCGAGCAGTACGACATTCGAGACTCCTCTGAAACTCCCCAAGTTACAAAACAGATATGGAGCACAAATGTCCGGGTCGGTCGAAAACGGATTCACCATGAACTCTAATAGCTGGGGACAACGCATGAACACTCTCGGTGACGAATATTACGACACCGCAAACTCCCCCTATCACCTCACCCGCAATGCTTACGACATCAGCGACTTCTACCGGGTAGGAACCAACTTCAACAACTCCATCGCATTGAGCGGAGGTACAAAAGTGGCACAAACCTATTTCTCTTACGGAAATACCACAGCCAACGGTATCGTCGAAACCAATAAATTCGAACGGCACAACATCTCGTTGCGGCAAAACTTCTCCTTCTTCAAGGACAAACTGAAAATCGATATTTCGGCGAATTACATCAATCAAAAGACCAAAAACCGTCCCACCGGTGGTACGTTCTTCAACCCCATCTATCAAGTATATACATCACCGCGTAACATCGATATGAATTGGTATCGCAAAAACTATTACGACACCAGTGCAACATGGCAGTCCAATCCATATAGCTACATCGCTTCCGAAATCGGAGCAGACGGGTTACCCATATCGGTGATACAATCGGGCAAGACATCTACCCTTTCCGATGCCAACTATGGCAAACAAGTTTGGTTCACCGATGCCATCAACCTCAATAACCCGTGGTGGTTGCTCAACCGTATGACCAGCGAAGAAGTGATTAACCGCACATTCGGCAGTATTGCTGCCAACTGGCAAATCATCGACGGCCTCAACTTGCAAGCTCGTATCAAATACGACTACAACGAACGCAACGACGAAAACCGACAATACGCCACCACATGGGGTAATGCCGAAATGATTGACCGGGGTCGTCTTATTCTCGACCATACCAAGTCGCAAGACTTCTACGGCGATTTCATGCTAAGCTACAACAAAACATTCAAAGATTTCACCATCGGGGTCAATGCCGGCGGTAGCATGATGAATTCTTCCTACGATCAATGGATGATTACTCCTATTGCCAAATCAGGAGCACCCTATACCGAAGACCTCTCGTGCAACCAATTCGTTCTTTCCGATATTTATCTCAACAGTAGCGAGAACTACGGGGGACTTACTACCAAAAACTGGGAACGAGCCATTTTCGCTACGGCACAAGTTACTTGGCAAGACAAAGTAACGGTCGAGGGTAGTTATCGAGACGACTGGTATCGCGCCTTTACACAGTTCAAAGATATGGATCCCCACTTTGCCTACTATTCGGCAGGTGCATCCGCTCAAATGAACAAGATACTTGTTTTGCCCGAACAAATCAACGAATTGAAACTACGGGCTTCGTACTCCGAGGTGGGTAACTCTATTCCTAATAACCTATTCCTCGCATCGGCAAAACGTAATCCGGCGACAGGAGCCTACATCAGCAGTGCGATCATTAACTTCAAAAATCCCAAACCCGAAACCACACAATCGTTCGAAGCTGGTTTCGACATCAGTCTGCTCGATCGCTCCATCTCGTTGCAAGCCACCTACTACAACGCCATCATGAAAAACCAATTCATGAAATACGAAGGTGCTGCCGGCAAGGAAATATATATCAACGGTGGTAAGGTACGTAATCAAGGTATCGAGTTAACCGCATCCTATATCTTCGCTCCCAACAACAATTTCAGTTGGATTACCAACTTCAATTACGCCTACAACGACAACAAAATCCTCACGGTGGCCCGTAAGCAAAACGGACAAAAATATATCCACGAAATCGATATGGGTAACCTCAGCGGTCTGAAAATCAAATTCGAAGAAGGCGGTTCTTATGGCGACCTCTATGCCGTCGACTTTATGAGAGACGAAATAACCGGAGAAATCGTTGTCGACCCTCAAACCGGAGCTCCATTCAAACTCAATGGACAAGCCAACGAATACCTCGGCAACATGAATGCCAAGCACACCCTCGGTTGGTCCAACACCTTCAATTACAAAGACTTCTCCTTCTATTTCCTTATCGATGGGAAAATTGGCGGTAAAGTCATCTCCTTCACCGAGGCATACCTCGACTATTTCGGCACATCGCAACGTACGGCCGATGCACGAGATTATGCACTTAACAACAACCTCTATTGGACCTCCGAGGACGGTGTTGTCACCAAGCCCGGCATGTATATCCCGGGAACAAACCAAGTCGTTCCGGTCGACCAATATTATCAGACTATCGGCGGTGGATCACCCGTAGGACGCAACTACGTATATGATGCTACGAACTTCCGTCTTCGTGAGATTTCATTGGCATATACGTTCCGCAATCTCTTCGGACAAAGCAAGAACCTCACGGTATCGGCCAATGCCCGTAACTTGTTCTTCTTGTACATCGATGCACCCATCGACCCCGATACTTCGTTGAGTACGCAAAATGCTCTGGGTAACGTAGATATTTTCAGTATGCCTACTACCCGTTCTTTCGGTATTTCACTTAAAGCATCATTCTAACGAAACATAACATCATGAAAAAAACAGTATATTTATCAGTATTCGTTTTTGCCGCGGCAATCTCCTTAATCGGTTGCGGCGACCCTCTGCTCGACGATCTGAACTCCAACATCGAAGTCGGTTCAGGCGACCTCTCTATTGCCGAGAACTATGAACAGGCAGCCGGTATGTTCCTGACGGCACAGCAAAAAATGCACGATGTCGGAGCATCGAACGGTGCACACGTCTATCAAGTACAATTCAACATTCACATCGACAATTATTCGGGATACATGGCCGGAACACAAAATTTTAGCGGGAACCTGCCCTCTACCTACCGGTATTTTGCGCAATACTGCGATGGTCCCAAAGCCAGTTTTTTCAACGTAGCACAAGCAGCCTTACCTGTAATGCGCTCGGCTGCCGACCTCAATCTGCGAGAAATCGGAGCCATGTGCAACATCATGTATTGTTTCTCTGCATTGGAACTTTCCGATGTGTACGGACCTTTCCCGTGGACCGATTATAAAAACGATGTGCAGGAACCTCCCGTAACCTACGAACCGATGGATCAAATTTACGACTCCCTGTTCGTCAATCTCAAAGATGCGGGGAAAATATTGAAAGAGTTTACCTCTACCTCCGAAGAACATCAAGATACCATTAATCAGATTCTGGCTCAATACGACAAAATCTGCGGCGATGTAAAAACATGGGAACAATTCTCCAATTCCATTCGTCTGCGCATGGCCATGCGTATGTCCAACGTCAATCCCGATAGAGCTAAAACCGAAGCGCAATCGGCTATCGACGACGGACTTATCGAAAAAAGCATCGAGTACAACACGATGGTTAATAACGGAACCAATCACCCGTTGGCATTCATCTCCATTCTTTGGAACGACACACGTATAAACGCTTCGCTCGAAAACATCATGAAACGACTCAAAGTACCTTTCATGGATAAAATTTTTGAAAAAAATAGCGATGCCATACGAGACGAAAACGGAGAAACGACGTGGCAAGCACAACAAGACATTGTGGGAGTCCGCACGGGAATCCAACTCACACCTCGGGACGATAATAACCAATACACCAAATTTTCAGGTGTCACAAGTGCTTTCGCAAATTTCCCGCTCGCCATTTTCAAACTCTCTGAGCGTTACTTTCTGCAAGCCGAGGCAGCCCTTCGATGGAATATCGGCGGATCGGTCAATACAAACTATCTGAGAGGTGTTGCTGCCATGTTCGACGATTACGACATCGCACAAACCGAACCCGACTTCCAAACCTATTGGAATCAAGAATCGGCAGATACTTCTATCGACTATGTGGATCCGCACAACTCACGCAACAACACCAAAGGTCTGGTTACCGTAGGAGTAAAAATCAACAACAGCGACGACAATAAAGTAAAGCTCGAAAAAATCATCACCCAAAAATGGCTCGCTCAGTTCCCTATGGGACTTGAAGCATGGAACGACTTGCGCCGTACCGGTTATCCTCGCATATTCCCCGTCAACGATATCGGAGACGGCTCGTTGGGAAAAGGTCGTATGATTCGCCGTATTCCGTGGAACATGACCGATGCGGCAGCCGCCCAAGATGTCAATACGTCGGGGATCCAAGCCCTCGGAGGAAGTAACCTGATGCGTACTACCCTTTGGTGGGACGTAGAAGACCCTGCCGGATTGGGCGACAATCGTCGTTGGGAAACCGAAGTTTCTAACTAAAAATTTAATCGGAGAGAGCGTATAGAAACGTACACTCTCTCCCCTAAAATAAAAAACAACTTTTTTGAGATCCTATTATTAACTTAAAAACAAAAAACATGAAAACACCGAAATTAGTATTATCGGTATTGGCTTGTTCGGTAGTTGTGGGAAACTATGCACAAAACATTCCTACCCACGCTCCCTATGTAGAACTCTTACCGACCAAAGAAATTTCTATCGCCGGAGGTGATAAAAAAACAGTCTATCTCGATTTTTATGACTATTTTGAATCTTGGGAACCGGGAGTTCCCCTTTCCGAAGACGAGAACTTCTACATCGCCCGTGTCCCCATGAAAAAACGTTTCGTGAACACGGCAACACAGGTAGATCCCACCATGACGCAAGACCGCAAATTCAGTATGTGGACGCCGATGGGTATATCCGACACTTACTGGCAATCGCTACCGCGATATGTATTCGACGGCGATAATTTCAGTATGTGGTCCTACGTGGATTCGCAAGGCGGCTGGTCTCTCCCGTGGGTACGTGTACCGGGTGCATACAGCGACGTTACTCACCGTAACGGTGTAGCCAATAGCGGCGGTCTCATCTTCTTCGACTCTTGGGGAGGCGATAACACCAGCCCAACAGCTAATGTAAATATGCTGGTGAAAAAAGAAGGCGGAAAATTCAAATACGTAGAAAAATTCGTAAAATTCCTTCGCTATTATGGTCTCGATGGTGTCGGTATCAACCCCGAAGGTCCGGTTCCCCAAGCCTCTGCTTTGCAAGACTTCTTCTCCCAATGTCGGGAATATGCAGAATCGATCGGTTGGCAATTCCACGTATATTGGTATGGAGTAGGTTCTAACGGAGGATCTATGGATTTAGGTTCCTCTTTCGGTAATAGCAAACAAGATTGGTTGTGGAAAAACAACAAACAAGTAGTCGACATGTATATGCTCAACTACGATTGGGGATATTCTGCAAGCAGTTCGGCTAGCTACGCCGAACAAATCGGAGCCAATCCCTACACCCTTTATGCCGGTTACGACATTCAAGGAAACTGGTTGGCAAGAGGTCCGTGGTCTACGTTGAAAAACACCAAAATGTCTATCGCATTTTGGGGAAACCACACCACCAATATGATTTACCAGAACTCTTCCGAATTCGGTTCGGGTGACGAAGCTGTACAAGCCTGTTACCTCGAAAAGCAAGAGCAAGTATTTTCCGGCGGTAACCGAAACCCGGCAAAACGCCCGGCTATTAAAGACGGAATTTCCAGTTCCAGCGAAGCGGCTATGAACAACTTTCACGGTATAGCAGAATACCTGCCCGCCCGAAGCGTACTGCAAGAGTTGCCTTTCGTAACCCGTTTCGGACTCGGTAACGGAAAAACCTTCCGTAACGAAGGAAAAGTAACCTTCGGGAACAAATGGTTCAACGTAGGTGTACAGGACTACCTGCCCACATGGCGCTGGTGGATTACAGACGACAGCAATAACGTACCCGAAGACGGTATCGAATGCGGATTCACTTACGAAGATGCTTGGTATGCCGGTTCGGCCCTACACATGAGCGGAGCTACGAAAGTATCCAACGTTCGTCTCTTCAAGACCAACTTCGACGTTTCTGAAACCGACGACGTATCGATGACTTTCAAATTAAATAGCGGCGAAGATACGCACATGAAACTCTTTTGGTCGTTCGTAGGGTCGGAATCTACATTGCACTCTTGCGACATTACCGGAGCCAAAGAAGGACAATGGACAACCTTCTCCAAGAAAGCCTCTGAAATCGGTATGAACGGAAATGTAGCCCTCATCGGTCTCAAATTCGAAAATACCCCGACAAACTACGATGTATTCATCGGCGAAATGGCTATTGTTCCAGCAAAGACTTTTGCACCGATCAAACCGGTCATCACTACCGAAGAAAGCAAAATCTTGAAAAAACGTACTTATAACTCGATCGATTTCAAATTTAGCTGGGATTGCGAATCCTCCAAAAACGATTCCGATCCCTCTATACCCGTTTATAACGAAGATGTAGATACTTGGTACTTCGAAGTTTACGTACAAGCAAAAGACGGAGAGCCCGTTCTTTGCGGAACGACTTCTTCTTGGGCACACTACGTAGTAGGCGCTCCGGTATCGGCCAACAATGAAATCTCGGATTACCGAATCGGTGTTTGTGCCGTAGCTCCCGACGGAAAAACGAAGAGCGAAACGACATGGACCAGTTATCTGACTACCGACCTCACACTCGTCGACGGTATCGAATGTAACAAAGCGGTAATCAAAGCCGGCGAGGAATTTACCCTCTCGTTGATCGACCCCAACCAAGAAGAACCTTTCTCTTGGGAAATCTTTAACGCAACCACCGGCGGTAATGCCGTATTCACCCAAGATGGCGGTCGTTCGATAACCACTTCACTGTCAGAGGAAGGTTATTACGATGTAAAACTCACCAAAGGAGATTTGAGTGTACTCTCTTATCGCGGCTATGTACAAATTTCTCCCGAAAGCACAGGTGCAATTCCTTCGATTACCGATTTCACAGCATCCGACACCAACGTAACCCTCGAAGACGGTACTGCCGAAGTAACGCTCAGCTACACCGGCAAAAAGAACGAAGGTACGGTTTCTCGTGGTTTGCAGGTAGACGACCCCTATATGTTCCGTATTCCATCGGATTTCTTGCCGATGAATCAAAGTCAATATTCAATCTGTCTTTGGATAAAACCCGAAAAATTCACGTTCGCTAAATTCGGTATGGGATTGATCGAGCAACGCAATATGGATATCCACTGGCCCGATAATAACTGGGGAGCCCTTTGGGTAGACGTATGGCCTGAGACATTCAACAACGGAGGACAACGCATTTTGGATAACAATATCATTTCTTATACTATGTGGGGAAATGAATCGCAATACTATTTCAACGGAAACAACAACAAACACGAAATTCCCAACTTGGCTTGTTGTACAGACGGTAACCGTACCGGAACCGAATCTTATAGTTTATCCGAAGGTCAATGGGCACACGTCCTCATTTCATTCGACGGCAGCAAACAAAGAATCTATTTCAATGGTAAGAAAGTAGGAGAAGGTAATGCTTCAAAATACAATTACAACGATAATAACGGTGGAACTGGAAACGTTAAAGCTGCAAACATCTACATCGGTGGCTCTCGCGTTTACTATGCCGGATTTTCCGGTGTCATCGACGATGTACAAGTTTGGCACAAGGCATTGAGCGATACCGAAGTAATAGAAGCCATGAAAGGTTACGACGGTAAAGAAATCCCCTCTGACCTGAAAGGTTACTGGACGTTCGAATCGGACAACTACAACGAAGGCGAAAAAGTGTTTGAAAACAAAGGTACTTTGGTTACCGACAACAAGGCTGCCTATATCGAAGTGAAAGGTGCAGGCGGTGAAAACACCTCTGCAAACGAAGAACACATATTACCGGCCAATATCGCTATTCAAGGTAACCCGGCCATGTCGGGTACATTGCCCATCACTACGACATCGACATTCGCCGTTGCCGACGCCGAAGTTCAAAACACCGGTGACAACGCATCGGTTACATTCAACAAAGACGGTAAATATAACGTCACCTTGACGCTTGCCAACGGATGGGGCTCGGATACGAAGACGAAAGAAGAGTATATCGTAGTTCTCCCCTCTTCGGGTATCGATGGCAACTTGGTAGATAACCTCACGGTATACCCCAACCCCTTCATCGAAAATGTCAACCTGCAATTCGCAGCCGACGGTAACTACGTTATCGACATCTTCGACGCACAAGGTCGTCAGGTAACTACCAAAAAACACCAAGCTATGGCCGGCGAAATCTGCACGCTCACGGTAAATGCTGCCAAAGGCATGTACTATGTAGTCGTGTCGAAAGACGGCAAACGCGTGAAATCTTTCAAAGTGGTAGCCGAATAACATAAGGCCATTCAAACCCTCCGCACAAGGACTTGTGCGGAGGGTTATTAAATCAATCAGAATATTATTTAGTATCATCTTATGAAAAAAAATTATCTTTTTACATTAGCGGCTCTCTTGTTAGGGAGTACCATAGCAAACGCTCAAAAGCCTCTCGACGGGTATGAGGCCCCGTCGTTTACAGCTCCGGGAAACTGTGGAAAAGTCATTTCACTTAGCACCTCCGGTGCATTGGAAAACTACACCGACCTCAAAGATCTCACAACAGGAAAAATCGAACAGGAACTTTTCGTCGCTCCGGGAGCCAAAGTAGAATTTTCCATTAAAATAACCACGTTTTGGGGACGTTTTGCAATCTTCACCGATGCCAATTCGTCAAAAGAAATAACCCGGCTTTTGCAATGTGGAGTTCCGGGACCAAGCAATCCTTATAACGACGAGACAAACGGAGTACTTGTACACGCAGAAGACAATCCGAATCCTACTCCCAATGGTACTCTTCCCAGTATTACCATACCCCAAGATGCCGCAGAAGGAACTGTCTATCTGTTCCGTATGATATTTACGACGATGGACGATATTAATACATATGCTCCTTCTTTCAAGGAAGGGATATATCACGATATAAAAATAACCGTAAAAAACAATATCCAACGATATACGATAAACATCGCTACCCCTGAAAACGGAACATTAACGATTAAAAACGGTGAGACTCCGATCGAATCGGGAGCCCAAGTACCCGAAGGTACTGTTCTTTCTGTCGCAGCTACACCCTTGACCGGTTACGAACTGGTATCGATAAAAAACAATGACGAAATATATGCAAGCGAAACCTTCGTAGCTAGCGCCGATGCCAATTTTGCCGCACAATTCAAGAAGCTCGCCAGTACCGGCGATGCCATGCTGATGTCGGCTCCCGGTTACGGTGAGGCAGGTGACTGTCAGTTACGGTTCAGCGATACGGTTTTAGGCTCTCATAACACCGACAAAAATCAAGTGGAGAGCGACCAACGGTCTCGTAATTACACCTTCTCGGCTTGGATTTCTCCTATGGGCTACAACGGAGTCCTCATGGGGCATGTTCAAAACAGTATCACTTGGGCTGTCGAAGGTTCCTACGGCGTGGGAGTAAAAGACGGTAAACTAGCCGTTTGGTATCGCAAATGGGACGGAAACTCGACTGGTTGTCCGGGTGTTCCCACTCCGGCCGTATCTGAGAACACGACACTCTATCCGGGTGAATTTGCATTTATTTCGCTGGTAACCAGCAATGACGGAAGAACGTTCAAAGTATATAAAAACGGGAAAGAGGCTATCTCGCAAGAAGTAGAAGACGGAGGTTTGGCGTTGCTTTACGACGCCTGCGACTTCGCCATCGGGGATTCCAAATACAACAAAATGCCTTGTAAAGTAGAGGAAGTACAATTATGGAACAAAACCCTCACCCCCGAGGAAATAGAAGCCTCGATGTTCGGACCCAAAGCCGATGCCGAAGGATTGGTAGCCCACTACCTACCCGAGTCCGCCGATGCCACGACGGTTGAAAATCTCGCTGGTGACATCGACGCTTATTATCGTAAAAATGGAACCGTTACCAGTGGTAACTTCCCAATAGCAGATGCTTTGCAAAAAACCAATGGGCGCTCTACGGTAGAAGTGACTTATAACACCCCGGTCGAGGAAGACGCTGCTTATGAACTTCGTCGTTTCGATGTTGCTATCGGTGAATCTCCCGCCCCGGTAAAAACATACAGTAACCTCTATGCTGTTAACCTCGGTGAAAAATATAAATTTGCTTCGGTTTCAGTAAACGATACTCCTCTCGAAAACATAAACGACCCGATTAAAGTTACCGACCAAAATTTAACGGTAAATGCGACTTTCGAACTCGCTACGGGCATCGAAGACGTAACGGCCGAGGCTATTGCTTACTACAACGACAAGGTGCTCTATATGTCGCAAGGCGCAACGGCTGTTATCTATAATTTATTGGGAACGGCAGTTGCCGAAGCTACCGAAATGACAACCAATCTCGAAAATCTTCCTGCCGGCATTTATCTGGCTAAGGTTTCGATGGGCGAAAACACAACAATCATTCGCTTCAAAAAATAATTAGGTTTTCATGGCCACACCCCGTACCCGCCTGCCTCGTGTGAGTGCGGGGTGTTTTCAAAAAATACCATGGTTCGCACGGTTCACCCCGATTTCGTCGGGCTTTAATACACCCCTACCGGTTTATATCGCAACTCGGAAAAACCATGAAACACAAAATATAGTCTGTATCTTTTTTATATCAAAAACAAAAGCTTTTTGCTTAAACACATTTAGCGATGAGAAACATATTCACCCTGCTTGCTTTGTTGGTATTCGGTACGATACTGAGTAAAAACCATGCTCAAACATACTCCATATACCCCACTCCGCAAAAAGTTGTCGAAACCGGAGAGGCTATCGAATTGACGCAACAAATAAATGTCATTTGCGAAAGTGGAATCGGAGAAGTGACCCGTAACCGCATGAAAGAAGTCCTCGAAGAAGCAGGATATACCATCGCATTCTCCACAAACCCGTCGCAGACGAATACGAACCTCTACATAGGAATCAACGGCTCGGACGGCGCAGCAGACCGCTATGCCGTAGAAAACAATTTGCCCCTTGCCGTTTTTGACACGGGAGATAATAAATTCGACCCCTATCTCCTGCAAATAAACGACCTACACCCTCACGGCGACATCGTCGTTCTGGGTAATGATAAAGGTTCCGAATTTTATGCCTTTGCCACGCTCGAACAAATTTTGGAGCAAACCGACGGCAACTCGATTCGTCAAATTACTTTCGAAGATTATTCACACACTCAATATCGGGGAATCGTAGAAGGATTCTACGGACACCCCTACTCGGTGGAAAACCGTATCAGTCTTTTTGAATTTTGTAAACGATTCAAAATGAACGTATTCGTGTATGGACCGAAATCGGATCCCTACCACCTCGGTAATTGGAGGGACGATTATCCTACCTCGCTCACCGAACAGCAACGGTTTTTCGGTATGATTACCCAAGATGATTTGAAAACAATGGTGCAAGCAGCAAAAGCATGCAACGTCGATTTCATCTGGGCAGCACACCCCGGATTACAACAAGGAATCAGTTTTTCGAACGAATCGGCTATGGCTCCCGGAATCGACGCCCTCATGAAAAAATTCGATCACCTTTATAGCCTCGGTGTACGAGGATTCGGTGTTTTCATCGACGACATGACCTACACTCCCAGTGGGGACATGCAAGCTCATTTAGCCAACGAAGTGCAAGTAAAAATACGCGAACGATACACTACCGACAACACCGACGACCAAGTAGCACCTCTTTTTTTCGTCCCCACGGCTTACGCTCTCAACTACGGAGCATCCTACACTCTAAACAACCTGAAAAAAGTCGATAGCGAAGTAGTCATCGCCTTTACCGGATACGACTGCTTCTCCAATATCCGCCCCTCGGCCATCGACGATATGGCCGGACGCGTGGGAAGAAATCCGGTCATGTGGTGGAACAATCCAGTAAACGACGATCATGACGACCGCATCTACATGCGGGAGTTAACAACTCACTGGACAATTGAAAAAACCGGAGCAATCAATACGCTCAACGGGCTTATTCTGAACCCGATGAACCAAGCACAGGCTTCGAAAATCGCTTTGTTCGGAGCGGCCGATTATAGTTGGAATCCCAACGCTTTCGACGTTCATAAAAACTGGGAAGAGGTATTTCACCGAATAGCCGAGCCCGGCGATACGCAGACTGCCGAAGCGATCAAATGCTTCGCCCGCTTCTCGAACACGTTGGTCGAGGACGAAGAAATGATAACGCTCTATGACAATTTCATGGAGAAATTCGGCGGCGAAAGTTTCCCGCCGGAATCCGACAAGCTGCGAAACGAACTGGAAAATCTTAAACAGGCTTGCACGTACATCGAAACCCTAAAAGACAGTCCGCACAGAGATTACCGATTGATGTATGAGGACATTCGCTGTTGGAACGCCAAGTTGAAAAACATAAGTACGATAGCGCTCGACGCATTGGATATGCTCGAATATGGAAACTCCATGTCCCGCTCCGAAGGTTGGGAAAAATACCTGCGCCTGAAATCACTCTATGCGGGCATGAGCGCCGATTCGGCCTACTTGGTCAGTGCACTCGAAGGATATGGAACTTCCACTCGGGAGGTATTTTACGAAGTGAAACCCGGCGAAAGCCACCTACGCCCTTTCACCAATTTTCTAGTAGAGAAAGTTGGTAACGGCATGCCCGGAGTATGGCCGGCAAAAGACAGTTTGCAAATAATTACCAACATCGAGAATTTGCAAGGTGTAGAATTGACGGCTCAGAACGAAACGATCCGATTAGCCGGATTGAACGGACTCGATCTCGATAAAGACGAATACGTAGGTATTTATTTCGGAAACATCGAAAAAATAAATGTGAAAGAAATCACGACCGACAAAACGCTTCGAGTGGAGATTTCGGAAAACGGAAAACAGTGGACTCCGATACAATTACCCATCAGAGAACAAAAAACCGCATATATCCGAATTAAAAATATTTCAGAAGAAAAAATCGCCGTAGATTTTAACCAACTATCGGTTTCCCGGATCCTCACCTCCGTAGAAATCACGGCCGAGGTATCCACCAATATGTCGCAGTATGAATATCACTCCATAACCAACGTCATCGATGGAAATCCTTCGACATTCTTTTGGAGCAGCGAAGCACAAGCCGCAGACGATTATATTCTCCTCACCTACCCTTCGGCTCAACCCATTTACGAGATAAGCATCACATTCACAGAGACCGACCAACTCTCAGGGACCGCTGCGATAGAAGTCTCCGCCGATAACGACCAATGGCAAACAGTAACCGAATTTACAAACGGCCATCTCGACTCTACCCGTTCGTTTACTTGCAATGCCAACGGACTCATGGCACGATACGTTCGCTTTATCATTCGTAATACCGTAGGTAGCTATTGGTTACAAGTAGCCGAATTTAAAGCGGATATGTCTGAAAAATACACCCAAACGACCGACCAAAGCGGAGTGCAAATAGCCACCCTCGCCGACAAAGACCTTTCGACCAACTACCAAGCTGGCGAAGCAGGATATATCGAACACCATTTTATCGAAAATATAACGATAGAGTCGATTGAAATTTTCCATAATACAGTATTCGATTCCGGTAGCAAACTCCCGTCAATATATGTCAACAATGGCTCCGAATGGATCGAAAAAGGGTCTTTGGAACCGTTGTGCACAGTCATAGACACCCACGAAATAGATACGGTAACAGCCGTGAAAATAGAGTGGAACAAAGAGAATATTCCCAATCTTTACGAAATACTTCCCGTTGGGACTCCTTATGTAGAAAAACCGGGGAAACCCACCGCCATAAATAACATGAAAAAAGACGGTCTAACCATATATACAAACAATAATCGGCTGATCGTACAATCGGACGATATGATACAAAATATAATTTTATTCGACTTAAACGGAAAAACAATAAACCATTTTAACGTGAATAAATGTATCTTTGAAACAACATTCGGCTCGAATATTCCACAAATATTAATCGTGCAAGTTATGCATACAAACGAGAATTTATCGACCTGTAAAATAATACGATAAAAGCAAAAAGATAGAACAAAAAGATCATCACATATAAACAAAGGACATGAAACGAACAACGCTATGGATAGGTTTGGGATTACTGCTTTTTTCAAGCTGTTCTAACCTCACAGAAACGCAGTTACAATACATCGACTATGTAAACCCGTTCGTGGGTACGGGAGGTCACGGACACACATTCCCCGGCCCCGTGGCCCCCCACGGAATGATACAGCCCAGTCCCGATACCCGTATATACGGGTGGGATGCCTGCTCGGGATATCACTATTCCGACAGCACGATAAACGGATTCTCTCATACCCATCTGAGCGGTACGGGCTGTGGAGACTACGGAGACGTTCTGTTAATGCCCACCGTAGGAAAACAAAACTATCGTTACTTGGGAGACGGTTGCCAACAAACCGCCTATGCCTCACCGTTCTCGCACTACAAAGAAGTGGCAAAACCGGGATACTATTCGGTAGAACTCGATCGTTACAACGTGACAGCCGAACTAACGGCGACACCTCGGGCGGCCCTGCACCGTTATCGTTTCCCCGAAAGTAAAGAGGCAGGATTTATCGTCGATTTGGATTACAGTCTACAAGGACAAGAAAACATCGATATGAAGCTCGCCTCGCTCAGCGATACCGAAATAGTCGGGTGGAAAAAGACCAAAGGCTGGGCGGAAAATCAATGTATAGGCTTTTACATGAAATTTTCCAAACCATTCACTTGCCATATCGTCGACACGGTCATCGATATCGTGCGCGATGGAAAATCCTGTAAATTGGAACAGAAAAAAGCACTGCTCCAATTCCCGACGGCACAAAACGAAGAAGTGCTTGTAAAAGTAGGTATATCGGCCGTAGATATAAAAGGAGCACAGCGGAATGTCGAAACCGAAATTCCATCTTGGGACTTCGACAGTATAATGACCGCTACACAAAATAAGTGGAACGACTACTTGGAAACCATTCAAGTCGAAGGCAATAACGAAACCCAAAAACAGATATTCTACACAGCACTATACCACACGGCTATACACCCCAGCCTTTTTTCCGATGCGGACGGACGCTATCGTGGGCTCGACCAAATGATACATCAAACCAAATCCGGCAAAGAAATATACACGGTTTATTCCCTATGGGATACTTTTCGTGCATTGCATCCGCTATTGACCATCATCAAACCCGATTTAAATGAAAAATTGGTGATGTCTCTTATGCAAAAATACCACGAAGGGGGTATTCTGCCCATGTGGGAATTAGCAGGGAATTACACGGCTACGATGATTGGTTATCATGCTATCCCCGTAATCGTCGACGCATATATGAAGGGATTCGACAAAATCGATGGAAAAGAACTGCTCGAAGCCTGTATCCGCAGCTCGGTATATGATACGACCGGTATTATCGCATCGAGCAGAATGGTCAACGGGTTGGTTCCCATTTCTAAATACTACAAAAATAAAATAGGTTATGTTCCCTACGAAAAAGAAAACGAGTCGGTAGCCAAAGGTTTGGAATACGCCTATAACGATTGGTGCATCGCTCGATTGGCAGAAGAAATTGGCGATACGGCCACTTACGAAAAATACAAGGCACTCTCTAAATCATACATCAATTACTACGACTCGCAAACCGGATTCATGCGTGGCAAAGACTTGAAAGGGAATTGGCACGTTCCATTTAATCCCCGTTACTCCGACCACCGCAATGACGATTATTGCGAAGGGACAGCTTGGCAATGGGCTTGGTTCGTTCCTCACGATATAGAAGGACTTATCACCTTGATGGGAGGTCAGGAAAAATTCATTGGTCGACTCGATTCTCTCTTTATCGCCGAATCAAAGATAGAAGGCCCTCTCGTATCTTCGGATATATCGGGGCTCATCGGACAATACGCGCACGGAAACGAGCCTAGCCATCACATCGTTCACCTTTACAACTACGTGAATCAATCGTGGAAAACCCAACAGTTGATCGATACGATTCTCCATACCCAATACTTCAACAACCCCAACGGATTGTCGGGCAACGAAGATTGCGGTCAAATGTCGGCTTGGTATGTGCTCAATGCGATGGGATTCTATCAAGTATGTCCCGGATCGCCCATATATTCTGTCGGTCGTCCTATCTTCGATAAGGTAACCATAAATCTACCCAACGGGAAAGTATTCGAAATTATCGCCAACAACAATTCCCGAACCAATAAATATATACAGAGCATTCGCCTTGATAATATCTTGCTCGAATCTCCTTTCTTCATGCATAGCGACATTATGAAAGGCGGAAAAATTGTAATGGAAATGGGAAACACCCCGGTCAAACAATAAACGAAATCAGATATTAACATCACATAATCCAAACAGTTATGAAAAATATGAATCGTTATCTCTCACTTGTGGCCTTGATAATCTCCTTAATCTCCTGCCAAAGTGAAGACAACCCAAACCGTTATGAATTAATACCCTATCCCAATGACATGGAACAGATGTCGGGACGCTTTTCTTTCGATGACGACACACAGATTTTTATTTCACCGGAATGTGGAGACGAAGTAAATGAAATCTTGGCTCAGTTTGCAGAGCAATTCGGTAAAACAGCCGGCAAGGACTTAAAAATAGCCGAAAAAGAAGGTAAAAATATGATGGTCGTAAAAATCGACACGACTATGAGCCAAGAAGCTTATCGGCTAAACATAAGCAAAAAGAAAATCGAAATAACCGCAGCTACGCCCAACGGTGTACGCTATGCGCTACAAACCATTAAACAACTCCTTCCGGTAGCTATCTATGGAGAAACCCTCTCCGCAGATGAAAATTGGTCGGTTCCTTGTACCACGATAAACGATGCTCCCCGTTTCGGATATCGGGGAATGCACCTCGACGTTGCCCGTCATTTCTTCACATTGGACGAAGTAAAACGGATTCTCAACGTAATGGCTGTTCACAAACTAAATACATTGCATTGGCATCTCACCGACGATCAAGGCTGGCGCGTAGAAATAAAAAAATATCCACGATTGACCGAAGTGGGCAGTATCCGCAACAAAACCATGATTCGTAAAGAATGGGATAACTACGACACGACCCCCTATGGTGGATTCTATACACAGGACGAATTACGCGATATGGTAAAATACGCCGCCGATTTGGGTATTACCATTATTCCCGAAATAGACCTTCCTGGACACATGATGGCGGCATTGGCCTCTTATCCCGAATTAGGTTGCACGGGTGGCCCGTACGAAGTTTCCGGACAGTGGGGTATCCGTGACGATGTGCTCTGCGTAGGAAAAGAAAAAACATTCGAATTCATTGAAAACGTTTTGCTCGAAATCATAGATATATTTCCCTCGAAATACATACATATCGGAGGTGACGAATGTCCCAAAATTCGATGGGAAAAATGTCCTGCTTGCCAAGCCCGTATCCAAAAATTAGGACTCAAAGACGACGAACATGGTAAAGCCGAACACTATCTGCAAAGTTATACGACCGAACGGATAGAGAAATTCCTCAATGAACACGGACGCGAAATTATCGGATGGGACGAAATGCTCGAAGGCGGACTCACCACCAATGCAACTGTTATGTCATGGCGAGGTGTTGCCGGAGGTGTCGAAGCGGCGAAACAAGGGCATTATGCCATCATGACACCGACTGCACCTCTTTATCTTGACTATTATCAATCACGAGATACACAAAACGAGCCTTTGGCTATCGGCGGTTATAATCCGGTCGATATGGTCTACAATTTCAATCCCATACCCGAAAGTCTTACAGAAGAACAAGCCAAATTCATATTAGGTACACAAGCTAACATCTGGACAGAATATATCACTACTCCCGAACACCTCGAATACATGATACTTCCCAGATTAGCAGCACTGAGCGAAGTACAATGGGATCAAGTCGAAAACAAAAGTTATGACCGGTTCCTCGATAATATAGGCCATATCCTTGCCATCTACGATGTAATGGGACTCAACTATGCCAAACATATACTCGAAGTTAAAGGCGAATACTCGGTAAATGAAACCAAAGGCTGTATAGAAGCGACACTCCGCACACAAGGCAATGCACCCATCTACTATACCCTCGATGGATCCGAACCAACGACAAACAGCACCCGATATACCGAGCCGATAGAAATCCGTACCGAAAATGATTCTTGCACATTGAAAGCCATCGTCGTACGCGAAGGCATCGAAACCCGCACACTCGTGCGCCCCTTCAAATTCAATAAAGCCACAGGACACATGCCCCAACTGAAAGATGCACCCAGTGAAAAATATACTTTCGGAGGAGCCGGTGTACTCACCGATGGCATACATGGAGATTTCAATTACAGCAACGGTTGTTGGCTCGGATTCATCAATACGCCATTAGATGCAACAATCGATTTAGGAAAAACGCAAACGATAAGTCAGGTCAAAATAGGGTCGCTCGTACAATATTCCGAGTACATTTTCCCGCCCACCCAAATAAAAGTCTATGCGACTAATGGAGACAACCCGATGACCGAAATCGGGAAACTCGAAATTCCGGTAACACAAAAACAAGACCAAGACGGAGTGCGGGAATATACCTGCGAATTTCCTGCCGTCCCCGCCTCGAAAATCCGGGTGGTTATCGATACCACTGATAAAATACCGGCATGGCACGGAGCCAAAGGTGAAAAAGGTTGGCTTTTTGTCGATGAAATTTCTGTTAACTAATGATTATTACCGAAACGTATGAATACACATAATATATTCAAATCCGTTCTCTTCTCTACATTGTTACTTATCGGAAACAGTTGTTCTGATCGAAAAGGAATAGATGTTATACCTATGCCTCGATCGGTAGAGTATCACAGCGGAAATTTTACAATTTCACCCGAGACCAAGTTCTATACAAACCTCTCCGCAGAAAGTCGTCAAGCTCTGACCGACTATCTCGAAGGGACATCGCTCGGTTCCGTTCCCTTTGCCGAATCGGCTACCGGAAATAACGGAATAGAATTGAACCTCTGCGATAGTTCCATCGTGACAGGAAATGAAGCCTATCGGATCGAAATCGATAAAAAAGGTATTCGCCTGTCGGCAAGTACCGAGACTGGGATATTCTACGGGCTCCAAACACTTCTGCAACTGTTGAATAACAGCGATAACAAAACTCTTCCCGCTCTGACGATTAACGATTCCCCTCGTTTCCCATACCGGGGATTGCACCTCGATGTTTCGCGCCACTTCTTTGATAAAGAGTTTGTCAAAAAACAATTGGATGCGATGGCCTATTTCAAAATGAATCGGTTGCATTGGCATTTGACCGACGGTGCTGGTTGGAGAATCGAAATAAAGAAATATCCCCGCCTCACCTCTTTCGCAGCGTGGAGGCCATTCGATAAATTAAACGACTGGTGGGTAGGAGGTCGCACTTTCTGTGAGCAAGACGATCCTCGTGCCGTCGGCGGATATTACACACAAGACGACATTCGGGAAGTTGTTGCTTACGCTGCCGAACGTCATATCACCATCATTCCCGAAATCGAAATGCCGGGACACTCCGAAGAAGTATTGGCTACTTACCCAGAGTTATCTTGTTCCGGTAAACCCTATGTCAATGCCGACTTTTGCATAGGAACCGAAAAAACTTTCGAATTCCTCGAAAACGTCTTACTCGAAGTAATCGACCTTTTCCCCTCTGAATACATTCACATCGGAGGTGACGAAGCAAGCAAAAGTAGTTGGAAGACATGCCCCCGTTGTCAGAAGCGCATGGCCGACGAGCACTTAAATTCGGTAGACGAATTGCAAAGTTACATGATACACCGCATTGAAAAGTTCTTAAACGATCACGGTCGTAAAATCATCGGGTGGGACGAAATCATAGAAGGCGGGCTATCTCCTACGGCCACAGTCATGTCATGGCGGGGAGAAGAAGGTGGCATCAAAGCTGTAAAAGCCGGAAACCAAGCCATCATGACACCCGGTAAATACTGCTACCTCGATGCATTTCAAGATGCCCCTAACACTCAACCGATGGCCATTGGCGGGTATCTTACTTTGGAAAAAGTCTACTCTTTCGAACCAGTCCCCGATTCGCTTTCCACGAAAGAAGCCGAGCTTATTCTAGGTGTACAAGGAAATGTATGGACTGAGCACATACCCACACCCGAACACTACGAATACATGATATATCCTCGGATATTGGCACTCGCCGAAATCGGGTGGTCTCCTTCCGAGGTCAAAAAGTGGGACAATTTCCACACCCGAGCCCTTCAAGCGGTAAATATACTTCGAGAACAGGGTTATAATCCTTTCCCGCTCGAAAAAGAAATAGGCGATAAACCCGAATCATACCAAAAGGTAAACCATCTGGCTATCGGGAAAAAAGTAACCTATGCCAATCTTTATAGCAATCATTACGCAGCTCAGGGAGAGAAAACATTGGTCGATGGTGTCCGGGGTGGTTGGATGTACAACGACGACCGTTGGCAAGGCTTTATCGATTGCGATTTCGATGTAACGATTGATCTCGGTAAAGAAACCGACATCAAACAAGTCTGTGCCGAATTTATACAGCTTAAAGGTCCCTACGTATGGTTACCCAAACAAGTTATCATATCGAGCTCCGTCGATGGAGAACATTACGATACCCTCGCGACTGTCGACAATGACATTTCACCCGACATCGAAACGCTTCAATTCAAAGAATTCGGTTGGGAAGGTAATGCAAAAGCTCGCTATATCCGCTACAAGGCATTATCGAACGGCATTGCCGGAGGGTGGCTATTCACCGATGAAATCAGAATCAAATAATCGATATCCCATTTATAGAACAGAAAAAGACAAAATCTGGGAAAATGAAGAAGGTTAGTAAAGAAAAATCGATAAATCCTATTGCATGGGTCCCCACGGCATATTTTGCCATGGGGCTTCCTTTTATAGCGGTAAATCTCGTTTCTACGTTCATGTTCAAGGACTTAGGAATATCCGATACCCAAATTGCCTTTTGGACATCTGTCATCATGCTACCGTGGACATTAAAGTTCCTTTGGAGTCCTTTTTTAGAAATGTATCGTACGAAAAAATTTTTCGTTATCGTCACCCAGTTACTGAGTGGATTATTATTCGGTATAGTAGCTCTCTCATTGAACTTCGACTATTTTTTCGCTATCAGTATCTCCACGATGGCCGTCATCGCTTTGAGTGGAGCCACGCACGACATAGCTTGTGACGGCGTCTATATGGCCGAACTATCGCCCGAAGATCAGGCAAAATACATCGGCGTACAAGGAGCTTTCTACAACATTGCAAAATTAGTAGCCAACGGTGGATTGGTAGCAGCGGCGGGAATGCTAGCTGAACATTTCGGCGCATCCGAAGGCGCCTCTATTCAAGCGAATATGCCCGCCTATAAAGAAGCGTGGATGATTATTTTTATCATCATTTCGGCACTGTTGTTGCTATTGGGGCTATACCACTCAAAAGTACTTCCTTCCACACAAGTACCGAACCAAGAAAAGCGTTCAAGTGCCGATGTGGCGAAAGAGCTATGGGAGGTCATTAAAAACTTCTTTACCAAGAAACACATCTTTTACTATATCTGTTTCATCATACTCTACCGCTTTGCCGAAGGATTTATCATGAAAATCGCTCCGCTATTTCTGCGTTCTTCGCGCGATATCGGCGGATTGGGACTTTCGCTTACCGAAATCGGCACATTGAATGGAGTGTTCGGTTCAGCAGCGTTTGTTTTAGGATCATTGTTGGCAGGAGTTTATGTTTCACGTCGAGGATTGAAGAAAACGCTTTTCACCCTCTGTTGCGTATTCAACTTTCCATTCGTAGCCTACACATTATTAGCCATATTCCAGCCCGAAAATCTCTATCTGATAGGAACCGGTATCGTTATCGAATATTTTGGTTATGGATTCGGATTCGTGGGTCTCACACTCTTCATGATGCAACAGATAGCGCCGGGCAAACACCAAATGTCACACTACGCTTTCGCTTCGGGTATTATGAACCTCGGTGTCATGCTTCCGGGTATGATGAGTGGATTTTTCAGTGATTGGCTAGGCTATGAAAGATTCTTCATCTATGTATTGTTGGCTACAATACCGTCGTTACTAATCACCTACTTCATTCCGTTCACCTACGATGATTCGAAGAAAGAAAGTAATCGATGACAAAAAACAGATCTACGTTCAATCGCGATTAAATATTAAACACATATACATTAAAAAAGAAAAAACGATATGACAAAAAAAATGGTTATGCCCTGGGAAGACCGTCCGGCAGGATGTGCGGACGTCATGTGGCGTTATTCGAAAAATCCGGTAATCGACCGCTACCATATCCCCTCTTCCAACAGCATCTTCAACAGTGCCGTAGTACCTTTTGAAGACGGGTTCGCCGGAGTGTTCCGTTGCGATAACAAAGCCGTGCAAATGAATATCTTTGCAGGATTCAGCAAAGACGGTATTCACTGGGACATCGAACATGAGCCCATTAAATTCAAAGCAGGAAATACCGATATGATAGAGTCTGAATACAAGTATGATCCCCGTGTCACTTGGATCGAAGACCGTTACTGGATCACATGGTGTAACGGTTACTACGGTCCGACCATCGGTGTAGGCTACACATTCGATTTCAAAGAGTTTTTCCAATGTGAAAACGCCCTTCTGCCTTTTAATCGCAATGGAGTACTGTTCCCACAAAAGATCAATGGGAAATATGCCTTATTGAGCCGACCGAGTGACAGCGGACACACTCCGTTCGGCGATATTTATATCAGTTACAGCCCCGACATGAAATTTTGGGGCGAACATCGGCACGTACTCTCTCCCACACCTTTCCCCGTGAGCGCTTGGCAATGTACCAAAATAGGTGCTGGCCCTATCCCTATCCTCACCGACGAAGGCTGGCTCATGTTCTACCACGGTGTCATTACCACTTGTAACGGATTCCGTTACTCTATGGGAGCGGCAATTCTCGATCGTGAAGACCCCTCCAAAGTGCTTTATCGTACACAACCCTATCTCCTTGCTCCGGCAATGCCCTATGAGATGCAAGGCGACGTACCCAACGTTATATTCCCTTGTGCAGCCCTTCACGACGAAGATCGAGTAGTGGTCTATTACGGTGCGGCCGACACGGTTGTGGGAATGGCATTCGGATATATTTCGGAAATCATCGAATTTACCAAAAAGAACTCAACAATCTGATTTTTTATGAACATTCGCAATCTCATCGTTGCGGGAATCATAATGACAGTCTCGTCCGCCACACTATCGGCAGACGAGCCTGTTGCTTATGTAAATCCCTTCATCGGAACAACGAACTTCGGAACGACGAATCCGGGTGCAATCTGTCCTAACGGCCTTATGTCGGTCACACCATTCAATGTAATGGGTTCCAACAAAAACGTATATGACAAAGATGCGCGCTGGTGGTCCACCCCCTACGAATACCACAACACATTTTTTACCGGATTTTCTCATGTAAACCTTAGCGGCGTGGGCTGCCCCGAATTAGGCTCCCTCCTATTAATGCCGACAAGCGGAGAACTCAATGTCGATTACAAGCAATACGGTAGTGAATACGCTTTGGAAGAAGCTCACCCGGGCTACTATGCCAACCGGCTCACTCGCTACGGTATCGATACAGAAGTGAGTGCTACACCCCGCACCTCCATCGCCCGATTCACCTACCCGGGCGGTGAAAGCCACATATTGCTCAATTTAGGAGAAGGACTCACCAACGAGAGTGGAGCGACCGTCCGTAAAGTAAGCGATACCGAATACGAAGGTAGCAAGCTCCTCGGTGGATTTTGTTACTACAACCGGCAGGGAGTATTCCCTATCTATTTCGTGATACGGGTCGACAAAAAACCCCTACAATCGGGATACTGGAAAAAACAAAGACCTATGACCGGTGTAGAGGCCGAATGGGATCCCGATAACGGGAAGTACAAAATCTACACCCGGTACACCAAAGAAATGTCGGGCGATGACATAGGAGTATTCTTCTCCTACGATACCAAACCCGGAGAACAGATTCAAGTACAAATGGGCGTATCGTTCGTCAGCATCGAGAATGCCCGCCAAAACCTCGACAGTGAGCAGCAAGGATTCCAATTCGACAAAGTGTGCCTCGATGCCCGGAATCAATGGAACGATATACTCTCCCGAATAGAAGTAGAAGGAGGTTCCGATGAACAAAAAACCATCTTCTATACGGCACTATACCACATGTTTATTCACCCCAACATTCTCCAAGATGTCAATGGGCAATATCCCGCTATGGAGAGCGACAAGATACTCACCACCCGGCACGATCGCTACACCGTCTTCTCGCTATGGGATACATTCCGCAACGTACACCCATTCTTTACCCTCGCTTATCCCCAAAAGCAACTCGACATGGTACAGACCCTCATCGACATGTACAAAGAATGGGGTTGGTTACCTCGCTGGGAACTTTATGGAAACGAAACGCTCACCATGTCGGGAGATCCGGCTATCATTATGTTAGCAGACACATGGTTGCGAGGACTTAAAAAGTTCGACGCAGAAACAGCCTATGAGGCGATGATAAAATCGGCGACTGCTCCCGGTAGCGAAAACATCTTGCGTACCGATAACGACGACTACATGAAACTGGGATATGTACCCTTACGCGAGCAATTCGACAACTCCGTATCCCACGCCCTTGAATACTATCTGGCAGATTTCGCACTCTCCCGCTTCGCCGAAAGTTTAGGGCACAAAGAAGATGCCCAAACCTTCGCCAAACGTTCGTTGGGCTACAAACACTACTATTGCAAAGAATTCGGGACACTGCGTCCCATACTGCCAGACGGCTCATTCTACACACCGTTCGATCCCCTGCAAGGACTCAACTTCGAACCGGCTCCCGGATTCCACGAAGGTAACGCATGGAATTACACCTTCTATGTTCCCCACGACATCGATGGACTAAAACGATTGATGGGAGGAGAAAAGAAATTCGCCGCCAAGTTACGCAAAGTGTTCGATGAAAATCTTTACGATCCGGCAAATGAGCCAGACATCACTTACCCCTACCTTTTTGCCCAAGTCAAAGGTGAAGAATGGAGAACAGACTCGCTAGTCAACTCGCTCTTGAAAAAATACTTCAAGAATCAACCCGATGGCATACCCGGCAATGACGACACAGGAACAATGTCCGCATGGGCCGTATTCAGTATGATGGGACTTTATCCCGATTGTCCGGGAATACCCCGTTATACCCTCGTAGCTCCTGCCTTCGACAAGATTATACTCCATCTTGATCCTCGTTATTATACCCAAGACACCCTGGTCATCGAGTGCGAACGGCCTTCTCCAAAGGCTATCTACACCGACCGTATCACGGTAAACGGGAAAAAACATAAAGGACGATTCATTTCCCACGAAGATTTAGTCAATGCCGGTACAATCCGGTTCACTCTTACCGAGAAAAAATAAATCCGATCTTTCTCCATAATGCAGAAGCGGAGCCAATTTCCTCAAATGGAAATTGGCTCCGCTTGTTTTATAAAATCCGAAATCTATCGACTATTCCCACTCGATTTTAAACGTTAAAATACGAGTTAATATTACAACTTTATATCAATACTTTAACTCTTAGTGCTCTTAAATAAGCGAACTGATGTCACACTATTAATTTCATTCTTTATATTTTTATGTTTAATTTCCTAAATTCACTATCTTCGCAGAGATAATAGATAAAAATTATGAAATGTAAATATTGCCATAAGCCAGTAGGTCTTTTTAGTTCTAAACATAAAGAATGTGAACTAAAACATTTTGCGTTATTATCAGAAATAAAGGAAATATTACTCTATAAGTTTGAAAGTTCAGAACTTTTAGATTATCTAAAATTAAAACAAGAATTATCAGAAATCATAGCTAATGGCTATGTTACTGATAAAGATTTTGATGGCATTGTCTTTGAAATAATGAATATGATTTTTTCGGGGAATTGCAAAATTAATAATTTCCTTTTTCCTGTATTTTTTATTTCTATGCCTGTGGAATTAAAGAATAAAATAATTTCATTGGAAATTTATAAAAAATATTGGTCTTCATTTTTTGAGAATTATATCAGAGGGTTAAAAGATGGTGAAAGAATTTCGGATAAGTATTCTAATCTGATTAAGATCATTAAACATGATAATTCTGTTTCTGAAACTCTAAATACAACGTTCATTTCTTTGTTGGAAGAAAAAATCTATAAATACTTAAAAGATGGCATTATTGATAATGATGAAGAAGATGATATAAGTGATTTTATAGAGCAGACAACATTATCTGGTACTTCCTCATTATATGATAGTACTTCATATCAAAAACTGGTTCAATCATTAGTCCTTAGAGATATACAAGAGGGTAAAACTGTTGAAAGAATTAAAATAGACAATCTACCTTTATTGTTAGGTAAAAAAGAAAATGTATTATGGGTTTTCAAGAATGTAGAAGGATATGAGGAGAAAACAGGACATAAATATATTGGTGGCTCAAATGGTGTTAGTATGAGAATATGTAAGGGTGTATATTATCATGTAGGAGCAAGTAAAGGACATTCGGTAGCATACCAATACCAAACCCCATTAGGACGAGGTATTTTTGTTGTAACGAACAAGTATCTTTATTTTTTAGGAGTAAAACAAGTTAAACTAAGTATTTCAAAAATTTTATCCTTTGAACCATATAGTGATGGGATTGTACTTGTTAAAGATGGGACAAATCCTAAGCCATATACTTTTATTGGTTTTGACTCTTGGTTTGTTGTGAATGCTATGCAGTTATTAGTTGAGTAAATAAAATAATGACTCTCTTATATTTATAAAGTAAACTCTTTTTTTAATTCGCTTGACAATTCAATCTTTCTCCATAACGCAGAAGCGGAGTCAATTTCCTTAAATGGAAATTGGCTCCGCTCGTTTTATAAATTCCGAAATCTATTGACTATTCCCATTCAATAGTCGAAGGCGGTTTAGAACTGATGTCGTAAACCACCCGATTCACGCCACGCACTTTGTTAATAATGTCGTTAGACACTTTGGCAAGGAACTCATAAGGCAAATGAGCCCAATCGGCAGTCATACCGTCGGTCGAAAGAACGGCTCGGAGGGCGACAGCCCGCTCGTATGTCCGTTCGTCGCCCATCACCCCTACCGACTGTACCGGCAACAAAACGACTCCCGCCTGCCACACTTTATTATACAGGTCGTTGTCGATAAGTCCTTGTATGAAAATATGATCTGCCTCCTGCAAGATATGTACCTTCTCGGGTGTGATATCTCCAAGTATACGGACAGCCAATCCGGGACCGGGGAAAGGGTGACGTCCGATGAGTTTCTCGCTGATACCCAGTTCCCGACCGACCCGGCGCACCTCGTCTTTAAACAGCAGACGCAACGGCTCCACCAGTTTCAAATTCATCTTCTCGGGCAATCCTCCCACATTATGGTGCGATTTGATAGTCATACCCGTAATCGAAAGCGATTCGATCACGTCGGGATAAATAGTCCCTTGCGCCAGCCATTTTATATCGGTCAGCTTACGAGCCTCACGATCGAAAATATCGATAAAACCTTTGCCGATAATTTTCCGTTTCTTTTCCGGCTCGGTCACCCCCTTCAACTGTTCGTAAAAATAATCCTTAGCATCTATGCCCAAGACATTGAGCCCCATATCCTTGTAGTTGGCAAGGACGCTCTCAAACTCGTTTTTCCGCAACAAACCGTTATCGACGAAGATACAGGTAAGGTGATTACCGATCGCCTTGTTAAGCAACACGGCAGCCACAGTAGAATCGACACCTCCCGACAAAGCCAATACCACTTTATCGTCTCCCAACTTCGTACTTAATTCCGCTACCGTATGTTCGATAAACGATGCCGGAGTCCAGTCCATATCACAATGACAGATATCACGCACGAAATTCGTCAGCAGAAGCGTGCCGTCTTCGCTGTGATATACCTCTGGGTGGAACTGTACACCCCATGTCGGTTCGCCCTCGATATGAAAAGCCGCCGTCTTTACTTCATGGGTACTGGCCACAAGGGTAAAGGTAGAGGGAATTACCGTAATAGAATCGCCATGCGACATCCATACGGTGGAATTCTCCCGCACACCGCGCATGAGGGGATCGTTCTCATCATGCCAAGCCAAATTGGCACGACCATATTCCCGGGTATCGGCAGACTCGACCTTCCCCCCCGACGTATGAGCCAAGAATTGCGCCCCGTAACAAACGCCAAGTACCGGATAGACACCACGGATACGACTCAAATCGACAAAAAGGGCATTAGGATCGTTCACCGAATAGGGACTCCCCGAGAGAATCACTCCTTTAATTCCCTCTTCTCCGTAAGGGAATTTATTGTACGGCAAGATTTCGCAATACGTGTTCAGCTCCCGCAACCGGCGGGCAATCAACTGCGTGTATTGAGAACCGAAATCGAGAATAATAATTTTTTCCTGCATAATCGTAGGTCTTTATGTATGTTGTATATGATTTTCTATTTTATCCTGAATCAACTGTTTGATATTATCCGGCTCCCCGACAAGCCAAATCACATCGTGCGCCTCAAAACAAGTTTGTCCGTCGGGCTGATGAAATGTTCCGTCTGCACGTTCTATTCCCACAATGAGGCAATTATTCTTATTACGAATGCTCAACGACGAGCTTGTTTGCCCGATCAACGGCGAATTCCCGGGAACAACAACATGTGTAAACGTGACTTCCCTGTTATCGGTTTCCTCTTCGGGCGATTCACTACCTTCCACTACGGTAAGCAAAGATTGAATCTGATCATCTGTTCCAATAACACCGATCGTATCTCCCGGGAAAATTCGGGTTTCCCCCTTCGGGATATTGATTCGCCGAGTTCCCCTCTGAATACTTACGACATTGATTCCATATTCTTTGCGTAAATCGGAATCCATTAGGCGACGTCCGGCAAACGGACAGTCTGCATTTACGTCCATATAGGCCAAATGCATATCGCTCACCAAGCTCGTATTCCGTCCTGTCTTTCGTAATTCCCTTTCGTTCAAGTTATCCATAAATATATTTTCGATACGCATGAACTGCTTCTGTATGCGCTTAGACAATAAAATGAGAACAACAATGAATATACCCAGTCCCAACAACACGCCGGTACGTTGAGAGTGGACGATAGAAAGATAATATATAACGAAAAACAAAGCCAGCAATATGCGGAAAACTATCATCAAAGTCAATGGAACCCGGTTTACACTCCCCTCTCCCAATTTCCTTATCAAGGACATGCTTACCTCCTTAACCATCAAAGCCCACAAGAACGGCGACATCACTACCAAAGTTACGATAGCGGCGATCATACGCCCCCACTCAGGCAAAATTTCTACCATCAACGGTATAAACCACATTTTAGAGACCATAATTATCGCTACGATCAGCGACGAATAAAGCAGTACTCTCCACAAATATTGTGCAATAGCCTCTTTCCATACTGCCTTATGAGGCTTTATTTCGGTTCGGCTCTGACTATAACGGTCGATAGCTGCAAGCCACCTCTCCGGCAAACGTCGCTCAATCCAACTATAAGCAGGGTCGGCCAACCGAATACAATAAGGAGTCAAAAAAGTAGTTATCACCGATACTGCCACAACTATCGGATACAGAAATTTGTCGATCACATTCAACGACATTCCCAACGAGGCTATAATAAAAGCGAACTCACCGATTTGAGATAAACTGAACCCCGATTGTATTGATATTTTCAAAGTCTGTCCCGAAGCCAACATACCCACCGTACCGAAGAATATCTGTCCTACAATAACAACAATAGAGAGCAAACAGATAGGCAATGCATATTGACTGAGAGCCGCCGGGCTGACCAACATACCTACCGATACGAAAAATATGGCTCCAAACAGGTCCTTTACCGGTTGAACGACTTTCTCTATCCGTTCGGCTTCGTTCGTACCGGCTAATATAGATCCCATGACAAAAGCTCCCAAAGCCGAAGAAAATCCGGCATAAGTAGCCAAAACGACCATACCCAAACAGAGCCCCATAGAAACGACCAACAAAGTCTCGTCATTTAAAAACTTACGTGTTTTTTTCAGAATCAGGGGTAATATGGAGATCCCCACAACAAACCAAATAATCAGGAAAAAGACCAATTTAGCGATACTCTCCAACAGTTCCGCCCCTTCGAACGAGTTCTTCACGACAATAGAAGAAAGTACCACCATCATCACCACGGCAAACAAATCTTCTACAATCAACACTCCAAAAACTAAATTCGTAAAAGCCTTCTTGCGTAAATTCAAATCGGTAAAGGCCTTGATGATAATCGTCGTCGACGACATAGATAACATGGCTCCCAAAAAGATACTGTCGAGATACGTAAAATGTAATAACCGACCGGCTCCGTAGCCTGCCAGCATCATACCCGATACAACGACTAGCGCTGTAAGAACGGCCGATGCCCCTACTTGAAAAAGTTTTTTAAAGCTGAATTCCAATCCCAAAGAAAACAGAAGTACAATGATACCCAGTTCTGCCCATAAATTTATATCACCCTCATCTACTATAGTAGGGAAAAAAACGAAATTGGGACCCACTAAAAAACCGGCAACAATATAACCCAATACAACGGGCTGTTTCAATTTCTTGAAAAGTAATGTCACTACCCCAGCCACAATCAAAATAAGAGCCAAATCGGTAATGAGGGCATCCAATTCCATAATCAAATCTCGTTTTGAAGTGAAATATATTCCGTTCGGTAAATATTACGCATATGGGAAAAAAGAGAAACAAAATCGGTCGTAGACCGAGACAAAACGATAAATTTCAAATCGGTCTTCTGTTCCGAATAATTATATTCTACCAACACATTGTGTAACGAAACCTTATACTCACCCAATAATTTTTCATACCGGGTCAAATCCTCGACAATCTCGGCCGCTTTCAAATGTATAATTTTTCCTTCCCGGTCTAAATTCGTCCGACGTTCATATTGTTCCAAACTCACCAATGTGAACAATATCAATATGGTCGAAATAATCGCAATAACATAAAGACCTACACCTACCGCCAAACCCAAAGCCGCCACCATCCAAATACCGGCAGCTGTGGTCAGACCTCGTATCGAACCTTTTGTTTGAATGATGGCTCCCGCACCCAAGAAACCGACACCTGTAATCACTTGTGCGGCAACTCGTCCCGGGTCTCCGTTTTTCAATCCCAAATAAACCTGTGGAATATAGATAGAGATAATCATCGCCAACGTTGCACCCATAGAGATGAGCGCAAATGTACGAGCACCGGCTACTTGGCCTTTCCGCTTTCGCTCAAAGCCCACGATACCCCCCAACAACAAACTCAGCATCAACTTGAATATAGCCGAGGTCGTCGTAACCTCTGTATCCGAAATAGTATTCAGAAAATCATTGAAGAGGTTCATATCACAATTCTTTTGATTATGCAAAGATAGTGCAAGGTGAGCGCAGAAGCAAATTTATTTGATTATGCCGAACCACAGCCCGTCTTCGCAACTTTGCAAAGATAGTACAAGGTGAGAGAAAGACAAAGCAAACATGTTCACTTTTCTCGCCAAACTCCCTCACAGCTCAATGTGCAAAACAAATTTATCAGAAAGCGATTTTCCCGATAAACCGGAAACAAAAAAAGAGCGGCAACTTTCGTTACCGCTCTTTTACTAATATTGTATACGACTTACTGGATTCCCGAAGTCGCTACTTCCGACGAAATTTTCTTTACCAAACCTTGCAGCACAGCTCCCGGTCCTACCTCGACAAACGTATCGGCTCCGGCGGCGATCATGTTTTGGATAGTTTGTGTCCAACGTACCGGAGCGGTCAATTGAGCGATAAGGTTCTTCTTGATCGTTTCAGGATCGGTTTGAGGTTCTGCATTCACATTCTGATAAACAGGACATTTCGGAGCATGGAAATCGGTATGAGCGATGGCATCTGCCAATTCAGCACGAGCCGGCTCCATCAGAGGAGAATGGAAAGCACCACCCACTTTGAGTTTCAAAGCCCGTTTTGCACCGGCCTCCAACATCTTTGCACAGGCAGCATCTACACCTTCGATAGAACCCGATATAACAATTTGTCCCGGGCAATTATAATTGGCAGGAACCACGACACCTTCGGTTACCGAAGCGCACAATTCCTCTACTTTCGCATCGGGTAAAGCCAACACAGCCGCCATTGTCGACGGTGTTTTTTCACAAGCTTTCTGCATAGCCTGCGCACGTGCCGAGACAAGACGCAAACCGTCCTCGAAAGAAAGTGCTCCGGCGGCTACCAATGCCGAAAATTCACCCAACGAGTGACCGGCTACCATATCGGGATTAAAATCGTCACCCATCGTTTTTGCCAAAATTACCGAGTGCAAGAATATAGCAGGCTGGGTAACTTTGGTTTGACGCAAATCTTCGTCTGTTCCGTTAAACATCAGGTCGGTGATATTGAAGCCCAATATCTCGTTGGCCTTATCGAACATCTCTTTGGCTACGGGGTTATTTTCGTAGAGGTCTTTTCCCATACCTACAAATTGCGCCCCTTGTCCGGGAAATACAAATGCTTTCATTTTCTTCTTTTTTAATTACGGAAAATTTTCCTTATTCAAAAATCGCTGCAAAGTTAATCAATTTTGATATAGATTTGTTGTATTATACAAATATTCTTTCTTATTTTGTTCCCATTGAACGAAATAATACTTAAACAATAAAATAAATGAACACATTTTCTGCGATACTTTTACTCTTCGGGAACCTCGGTACGACAGAGCTTATTGTTATATTGGTAGTGGTTTTACTTCTTTTTGGAGGTAGAAAAATACCGGAATTGATGCACGGTATCGGGAAGGGTGTACGTAGTTTCAAAAAGGGAATGAACGAAATCGAAGAGGAAATAAATGCTCCGGTCTCCAAAAACGAGGAACAGAAAAAGGAAGAAGGGAAATAATTACTCGATCGTTCACTATAATTATAATCATTATCATTTCTGCATTCTCATGTATAAATGATATTTCTCGGTTTTACCACACTTGTAGAGCCACGACACATTCATGGATAACGAGCTGAAAGAGATGAGTTTTTGGGATCATGTCGATGACCTGCGCAGAGTCATACTACGCTCGGTCGGTGCAATTATCCTCTTATCGGTCGTGTTTTTTACTCTCATGCCTCGAATATTCGACAGCATTATCCTTGCGCCCTGTCATTCTGATTTCATATTATACCGGCTACTTTGTGACCTGAGCCAACACGCGTCCATCTTACCGGATTTTTGCAACGACCATTTCGAGGTAAAACTTATCAATATACAATTAGCTTCCCAGTTTTTTATCCACATGAGCACATCCATGTGGATTGCCTTGTTGTTTGCGTTTCCATATGTCATCTATCAACTGTGGACTTTCGTCAGTCCGGGATTATACGCCGGCGAAAAACGACATGCCAGAGGGGCATTTCTCGCAGGAAATATCATGTTCTTTATCGGTATCGGAGTGGGATATTTTCTTGTATTTCCGTTAACGTTGCGTTTTTTGGCAGAGTACCAAGTGAGCGAAATGGTTCCTAACCAAATCTCACTGGACTCATACATGAGCAACTTCCTCACACTTAATTTTATTATGGGACTCGTATTCGAATTACCCCTGCTGTGCTGGTTGTTGTCGAACATGGGGCTTATCACAAGACGTTTTTTCAAAACTTATCGCCGACATGCTATCGTCATACTACTTATATTAGCTGCGTTTATCACACCATCGAGCGACCCATTTACTTTGTCTGTCGTATTCGTTCCCTTATATGCATTATATGAATTGAGCGCATGGGTGGTTAAACCGGCTTCTCAAAAAGACGACGGAAATAGCGAAGAAGATAGTAACGAGATTTTAGACGAACATTAAATCCCCTCTTATTCCGACGAAATCGGAAATAAGAGAGCTAAAAATAAGGACAGAATTCCAAAAAGAAAGGGTCTCATATAGATTATATGGGACCCTTTTTGTGACTCCGACAGGATTCAAACCTGTAACCTTCTGATCCGTAGTCAGATGCTCTATTCAGTTAAGCTACGGAGCCATTTCCAAATCTGTTTTTTCATATAGTTGATCTCGCTTGAACAACCTTGCATTGAGTGACTCCGACAGGATTCAAACCTGTAACCTTCTGATCCGTAGTCAGATGCTCTATTCAGTTAAGCTACGGAGCCGTTTGCGGTTGCAAAGATAGGAATAATTTTATTCCGACGTATCTTTTTATCTTATTTTTTTACCTCTAATATATGATTTTTTTCTATCGTACCCATTTTCAGATAAATAGATTTTTTCTTATTCCAAGAATTTAGGACTGAATACCAACAGACCGATATTTATACCGAAGTTCCAGTTACGTGCTGGATAATCATAGTAATTGGCATAAAGACTAATCGAAGCGAAAGAGAGATCGAGCACTAAGGAACTCTCGCCCATAAAATGATACTTCGTAAAGGCTTTTCCATAATAGGGAACCATATTTTCACCTTCGTAAATTTGCCGAAATGGAGCAAAAACATAGAACTCATTGCGAAATTGCAAATTATTCAGGATTTTCCAAATGGGTATCACTCCCGCAGCCAAATATTGTGTGGAACGAAAAGCTGGATTGAAGATAGTTTTACTATGCGGAGTAGGAGTAAATGCCGGTGCTTGGATTAGTGTGGAAGTATAATTACTCAACAGTCCTTTACTCGATACCACGGCTTTTCCCCGAACACCCAACACGAATTTATTTCCCAAAGGGAAATAGGTATGAATATTTCCTTCTATCTGTAACCACGAAAGTGTCTGTTTGCTATGTGGTTGCAAATTCGAGTTATATGGTTTGAATCGTTCTTTTCCATACGCCAATAGCCCTAATACGGAACAATCTGTACCAGAGGTGGGGTACATGTAATTATTCAAATTATTTTGATCGAATTTCATCGATGCTACAAGCAAGTTATAACGACTGCGATCCTGTTCATTCTTGGAAAAATCTACCGTATTGGATTGGTAATACTTATCGTTCATCGAACCATATCCAACAGAAACGACAGCTTTCGAACCGGTCAAAAACGGCAACCCCAACCGTAACTTCACATATTGCTCGGATTGTGTGATAAAAGAGGGCATGCGGTCGGAATAAAACAACGTTTCATTTTGATAAAACTTTTGTTTAGAAGCCACAGCTTGCAGTTTCAGATACATAGGTATAACGGTCTTCAAATCGAAACGAGCCGATAACATGCCAGAAGTATAAGACTGTCCTATTTGCCCACCTAAATCGAGATCGAGAGAATTGAGGCTTACCGTGCGATAGTGTGCACCTATATATATTTGATTGGAACTAGTCGACGAAATAAATCCTCCCATTCCTATCGCCAGTTGATCGTGCACTTTTGCTTTAATATCGAGATTGAACATGCCACTTTCCTTGTCGTATCGGGCATGAGGTATCAAATCGGATATTTTTCCATCGGATATGGTTTTATAGTAAGCAGCCTTAGCCTGCTCATCGGAAAAAGGTTCATCTGAATCGAATTGCCGACGAATATACTCCCGTTGTTGATGATTCCCTCCCTCTACCGAAACTTTATCAAATACAAGGTCGGGGGTTTTACTTTTGAAAACCATTCGCTGCAATTGGCGGGTGTCCTGAGATAGTTCTCTGGGAATACGACTTTTGATAGAATCCATCATAGCTATCGTACGGTCATATCCTATCTTGGCAATTTGCCGTGCTTTGGGAAAGTCGAGAAGTCCTACATCACTCAAATTGAAACGCATCAAAATCCCATCTTCGGGATCGAGAGTATAATCGCTTTTTTGCATGACCATATTCTCGATTTGATTCATCAAATCGTCTTCTTTGGGTTTATCCAGTTTAGCGGCAACAATACTCCCGATGATGATATCGGGATTAAAATCGGACTTCATCACATCGACAGGGAAATTATTATAAATACCGCCGTCATAGACCAATACGCTGTCGATTTCAATCGGTTTGAATACGAAAGGGAAACTCATGGAAGCTCTCACGGCATCACCCAAATCACCATTCCTCAATATGACTTCTCGCTTGTGATATACATCGGAGGCAACCGCTCGAAACGGAACGAATAAATTATCGAAATTCCCTTCGCACTGTGCCGAATAAGGTGCAAATATACTCATGAACGCATAATTCATAGGGAACGGATTGATGAGGCTATTAGGCAAGAAATGCGGTTCGAATTTAGTCGAGTCTTGTAAAGCGACATTAAATGTAACGATCTCGGGAGTAGGATCGGGTTTCTTAAAATAATAGACGTATCTTTTGTCAAAAATTCCACGAGACCACAAGTTGAAATCTTCGGAAAGAATCAAATCCAGCATTTCGTCGGGGGTATATCCCATAGCATACCATGCCCCCACAATAGCCCCCATCGACGTACCGGCTACATAATCGATGGGCACATTATTTTCTTCGAGAGCTTTGATAATACCTATATGCGCTATTCCCTTAGCTCCGCCTCCGCTCAAAACCAAACCCACGGTCTGGGCCTGCAAACAAGCCAATCCGCAGATCACTGTAAAGAGAATCGACAAAATTCGTTTCATAATTCATATTATCATTTGCAACAACCCGGCAAAATATACTCATCAATTGGCTTCGGAAATAAACGAATCTTTAAATCCGATAAAATAGAGAACACCATCGAGGCCTATCGTCGATATAGACTGGCTAGCGTTTTCCTTCACTTTCGGTTTAGCATGATAAGCGATACCTAAACCTGCCGTACTCAACATAGGCAAATCATTCGCTCCATCTCCGACAGCTATCGTCTGAGCTATATCCACGTTTTCTACCTGTGCTATCAATTTCAACAACTCAGCCTTTCGACGCCCATCGACAATATCGCCAACATAACGTCCCGTCAATTTCCCATCGATTATCTCCAACTCATTGGCATACACATAATCGATTCCATAACGTTGTTTCAAATAGTTTCCGAAGTAGGTAAATCCACCCGAAAGAATAGCAATTTTGAATCCGGCCCGTTTCAACACTTGCATCAGACGATCCACGCCCTCGGTGACAGGAAGCGATTCAGCTACTTCTTTCAAGACCGATTCGTCGAGTCCTTTCAACAGACCGACACGTCGTGCGAAACTCTCGCAAAAATCGATCTCCCCTCGCATAGCCGACTCGGTAATCGCTTTCACTTCGTCACCTACCCCGGCTCTCACTGCCAACTCGTCGATAACCTCGGTTTCTATTAGTGTAGAATCCATATCGAAACAGATCAACCGACGGCAACGGCGATATATACTATCTTCCTGCAAAGATATATCCATGCCCAAATGTGCAGAAAGTTGCATGAACTCGGACTGCATAGCCACTTTATCTCTCGGCGTACCCCTCACAGATAACTCAATACATGATTTGGGAGGCCGAACCGTTTCATCGAGCGGAATACGTCCCGTAAGCCGTTGAATGGCATCGATATTTAATCCTTGCTCTGCCACAATACGGGTGACCTCACCTATCTGACGGGCTGTAATACAACGCCCCAATATCGTAATGATATAGCGGTTCTTTCCCTGTAACCCCACCCAACGCGTATATTCCTCTTCACTAATAGGAGAGAAACGAATGTTCACATCAAGCTCATAGGCTTTGAACAGGAGATCTTTAAGTATATCGCCCGATTTGGTTTCGTCAGTTTTAAATAATATTCCCAACGAAAGCGTATGGTGAATATCGGCCTGCCCAATGTCCAAAATAAAAGCATCGTACCGGGCTAACACTTCTGCCAAAGCGGTCGTTACTCCCGGTTTATCGTCACCCGATATATTAATAAGTATAATTTCGGTTTTTGGTTTCATTAAAAAAATCTCTTCCTATTTATTCCAACAAAAATAGCACAAACGAAAGCAGGAACAAATCTTATTCCGTTTTCACTCTTACAATTACTTCTTGCAAAGATAAAGAGAACTGATGAATTTTCAGCATAAATCCATACAATAACGACGTCCAAATACAGATATTCTCAAAGCCGTCTATTCTCACTGAGTTCTCAAAAGAAAGAACCGACTAATAAATAAAATTAATCGGTTCTTTCACACCTACAAATACAAGTTACCCGATATAATTTTTAACGGGTATTAAATACATCTGTAAAATGATCCCCATACTGAGCCGTATTATAAATAATAGCCCACAAAGTCGCCCACAATACACCACGACCATAATACTCATTATCGGTGACAGTAGCCAATGCATTACAAGCAGGGGTCCAAGTGTTGGTATGCTGGGAATCCCCCAAAAATATTATTCGTCGTTGCAAATCAATGGATAATGAACAGCCATTGCCTGCAACCTCCAACACGCTAGTCACGCCTGTCGGAACATCAAAAGTTCCACTTATTCCATCTCTATAAAACATCGCGTTAAAATTAATTTGTTGAGAAGGCCGGAAATTACTGAATGGCCCATTCTTAACTATATAATCCCACACAGGGTCATTCGTATGAGAAGTTACCCAAGAGGCATACGAACCGGTATTACCTCTATATTTATATCCCCATGAGGTAAATTTAGCAAATAGTGCTTGATTTTCCGAGTTACTATTATCCAAAGAAACAATAGCAAACCTATTTTTATTAGGGCTATTTTCCAACCACGTAATCAAATTATCGTAATAATTGGAAACCGTCGTCGCATACCTCCCCGAGAAAAGAACATTGACATTATCCGGAATATTAGCTCCTACCCCTGCACTATTACTTTCGTTATTCGGCAAAGTCGGCGTTACAGGCATATAAACTATCCCTTGCGAACCAAAGAAAGTAGAATAAATCCCATAGTCCCGAAAGGTACTAAGAATACCATTTCCAAGAGCACCATATCCTCCATAAAGGTTTGCGACACTGATCGAAATAGGTTTAAGCACTTTCCTAACGATTGCAATACGAGAAGAAACATCTGTCCCCGCCAAAGTTAATTTTACATGATACGTTATATCCCGATTCGCATCTTTATACAAAATCTTAGGCAATTGTATTTTAAATTTCGTACCCATCGAATATTCCGATCCCCATGACATGGCATCGCCTTTTTCACCCACTAATTTTACGGCATAAGTATGTACTAATGCCGGTTCCGGCTGTTCCAACTCCGCAATCCATTTCATTCTACTACTACCTTGCAAACTAACGACCTGCGTCTCATCTGCATTCTCAGAAACATAAAGGGTATTCCCTACAATACCTGTATTAAAGGACATAGGTTTCTGACTGATAGTAATCACATGAGATTTTACATTGGGATCGTCCACCAATGCCAAATAAAGACGGGCATTTAAAGTATTGCTACTTGCGTTCTCTTGCTTTGCCGTCACGGTCAATCGATTAAGCTTCAAATCTTTATCATCGTGAATATCTTTTATTTCAAATGCCTCGGCGTTATCTCCTTCAAGGACATATTTCCACTGATTTACAGTCGTTCCATCGGTAGACAGTCCCGGATTGACAAGAAACGTATTTGTATTATTTCCCGTTATAGTCAACTCTCCATCATATTCAAAATCAATCGCAGTAACCGAAGGTGTCAATTCAAATCCAGGTTCTCCACTCTGAATCAATAACATGGTACTCTGCACCGAAGGATCCTCTTTTAGACTAACTACCAAAAAACCGTAACGTGGGCTGGTAGTCGCATTGGCTGTATGAGTATAAATCGGAATAATATTATTGGTTGCCTTACTGCTATCGTAGTCGGTCACAGCCGAGGTCCCAGTTTGCGCAAAAGAAAAGAAGGCCCCTGCTCCCGGGGGATAAATAGTCGCTTCCCAATCTCCCGATCCTTCCACAGCAATAGGTGGAGCCGCAACCCCAGCAGTATTAGCAAAGTAAGGTATGCTCTTGGGATTTAATTTCAAATAGAGATCTCCTCCCTCTAATTGGACTATATCAATCGTAGCTTTCAAATTACCAAAAGAAAGTTCTATAATACCACTACGCTGGTCTTTTACATTACTCAACATTGTGGCAGAAACGGTCAAAGTTTTACCACTCAAACCGACCGATATACCATCGTCCAATACTTTTTTGCTGAGAGATAAAGTCCCTTCGCCAAAAGTAAATATACCCAAACTGTAACTTCCACCATTAGGTGTAAACATCACTTTTTTTGTGGGTATCGCTAATATATTATCTCCATCGAACTGCACAGTACCATGACTATCCATATCCCAATAGTTAATGGAATAACCCAGCGAAGCTATTTCACCCTTATATGCCTCCAATTCTGTCGTATACCCTTCTTTTTTAACTGAGTTAATAGCCAATTTATATACATTATTACGTTTAAGAGATTGCCCAGAGCCAAGTGGGTGAATATTTGCCCGATGATAGGATACAGTACCGGAACTACTGTTTCTCACACCGATAATTAAACAAGTCGTAAACTCATCATTCTGTTTGGGTGATGCTACATAATTTTCAAAAGCGTATAATTTTCCAACCAGCTCATTGCCTCCGGTCTTGTTCTCAAATCCATAAAGTCTCGCAATACGCTCTGCATCTTTATCAAAAGCATTCGGTTCTCCATTCCATACAAAAAGAGACGGGTATGCATTCCAAACCGATACAGTCTCAATAGTATATCCCGCCGCCAAATTGTATATATCAAAACGAGAAACAGCACGTTGTAATACAGCTTTAAGTTTAGTATCTTGCTTACCTTTTTTTAATGAGGCACTCATCAACAAAGCGTCGCTTTCCAGTGGTTTCGTAGTATATTCCGGTACATTTGTATCTGTACCCGACATAAACACTTGAATTTCCGCTTTTGCCTCTTTATAATTTTTTCTTTGAATTACAGATTTCCAGTCGGCTAATGTTTGAGAGCCATCTGTCGGTAAATAATTATCTCCCATATTAGCAACGATCAGAATATCATACGGTTCTGTCATGCTCAATCCAATATCCGAAAAATCAAATACCATATCGGTATTCATTACCAGCGGATTCTCCGGGGTTGCAATTAATTCTTTCAGCCCCTTAAAAGTTCCTGTTCCAGTACTATTCGATTCGAAAAAAAACAAATCAAGCGTCTTCACATTTTCTTCCCCAGCTTCGGGAGCTATTGCCGAACGTGTAGCTAATCCGCTAGTAGGATCCTGAACACTAAAATTTATGATTAATTTATCATTTTGCCCAGAGAAAAATCGATCGGCATCATCTTCTCTACAAGACAGAAAAAGGGCCATTACCAAAAGAGAAAACGACCATATTACTTTTTTCATACTATCTATTTTTATGATTATATATGTAATTATTTCTCCAAATCAATGTCAATATCGTCATCTAGTTCCCAATCGTTCATTCCTTTGTCATAGCGAAATATTTGTATTTCTAACCTAATTCTTCCAGAAAGCAATACGATCGTATCTGTATTGGCGGTAGACGTTGTCTTATCAAAATCTCTTAAAGCAGTTACTCTGAGACTTATAGGATAACCATCGGTATCATCGATAAGCTCAACTTTAAAACGATTGTTCTGAATTCCGTTAGGCAGTGTAGTAACAGAACCATTGATATCGGTTTTAAATGCCAAAAGAATAGCCTGCGATAAAATGTTACTTTCCACTCCGATAGAAGTCATCGAATTCGTATCTCGATATAACACAGCCTCTCGCTTCTCTGTCCACAAATAGTAATTACCACTTGTCCCCATTTGTCCGGCAGTCATGTCCCATTCAACAATATTGACATTCAGATGAACAGATGGTTGTCCCGCAGCCGTTTCTTTATCGGTATATCCGGGACCACTAACTGAATTAATATTAAAGACATACTTTTTATTTCGTACAATCTCAATAAGCTTATCAGCCTCAGAGTCCTCGAAATCAATCGGATAATAATATTTCGACCCCTTATACTCAGCTCCAACTACAAGACGAGTGTGTCTCCGATTTTCTGTTTCGGTCTGGGTATCATTATCATATAAATACAGCTTATTGGCAATAGATTGGTCGGAGATATTATAATCGCTTGATTCCAAAATAAGAGCAGTTCCCATATCTACTGGGGAATACGCCACTTGCACTTTATCATCGACGATATTATTCGAACTGTTACCCAAAAAACCTTTATCCGGAACATTGTACAAAGTAGCATCTTTCAGTGTAAATTCTGCAATATCGGTAGTCACATATACATCAACAGACGCAACCGACCGAATAAGACTCAACAACGGCCAATAATTAATTACTCCATCTTTCACCTCTTGTTTTTCCAGCATTCCCCACATGGGCAAACACGTAAATACAGGAGTATTTTGTAATAGTCTCTTCGGATCCTCATCTACCAACTCTTTCCGAAACACCTCCCAGTCGGCTTTCCCTATATATTGACTCTCGGTTACCTCATCGGGAAGCATCTTTTCAATAAACGATCGACAATTAGCAAAAAAATAAGCATCATAATCTTTACCAATAGGAAGTGTCGTACGCAACTTTCCATTTATTTTAAAAGTAGTTCGCCAACAAAGAAATTTCCCTTCTGAGTCAAAAAGCAATACATCAAGATTTTCGACAATATTTTCATTCGGAGTGGAATACTCGGTACTTCGACTCACTGGATCGGTTACAATAGATATTTCAACTTCCGACTCACCAGAAGAATAGTCTTCGGAAGAAGGTTCATCGTTAAACCTAGTTTGGCAAGAATAAAATCCTACCAGTGTAAAGATAATCGATAATATAAATAAATTTTTCATATTGTCACCTTTTTATAGTACGATCAGAGCTTTACGAATCTGCCATGAATCGACTGAAATAATTGCTTCCTGTTGAGTTGGTCTAATTACCACATCTATCCGTGTACCTTTTTTAGCCTTAGTTTCTGTGTCAACCGCCAATCGAGCTATCCCATTTTCCAAAATCGTAATGACGATATTATCTTCCAACCCACTTTCTGCCTCCATAGAGGCGGGCAATACTTTATTATTCGAAACATATTCGTCTTCGCTCTCAACATAAGTAAAATTGTCTTCTATTATAACCCGATCACCAGATTGGTGACCCTTAGAAACATGATAAGAATCAGACGCTCCTGCAACAGTCATACTGAGTTTTCCCGGATACTGTTTTTTAAAACTATTACCGTCTTTTATAGTAACCGCAATACTACATAACATTTTTTCAACCTCAACATTAATAACTTTCTCTTCTAATGGATTTGAATCGAACATCAAACTCCCTAGAAAAAGCTCCTGCGACGAGCCGCTATACGATTGAGAGCGACTTATCGGTCGTTCCCCCATTGCAAATCTTGCTGTAAAATAATTATCTTCATTAAAAAACACAATCGGGGCCTTTCCATCTACTCTATCACCCGATAAAATCCAAGCAATCAAATAGATACTTCCAGTATATCTTTGTTCAAGGAAATAGGGTTTTCCTCCTTTTATTTCTTCGTAAGGAATATGCCTCATTTCTACATTTTTCCCATTATTATCGTACAAATACAATTCTATATCATCTGCAACCGAACGATCGAAGTTAGCCGTACTTCCCTCATGCGTGAAGACCAAACTCAAAGCCCCATCTTCACAACCATAATGCGGCCCCTCACGAGTACACCCCATACAAAATATCACCAATAATACCAGAATTATCTTCTTCACGATACAATCGTTTTTTATCTACCATTATTCTTGGAGTGGAAATACTACTCCAAGAATAATGGCAATCAGTCTTTATGCTATTTATAAATCTACATCTTGTGTCCTTACATCCCATTGAGCCACCTCTATATTGATGGAAATAGAACTTTCTGTAGGACTAACGACCGGCCCTTCTTCCTCTGCCTCCTTCGGCGTAGACCAACCCACAGTTTTAATATCTTTCATCGTTATGCGATAAATACTATTACGGTAGATTTTCCAAGCATCGTCTTTTAACAAATTAACTCTCCAATAACGAGTTACGCCACTTTCACCTGTACCCGAGAACGTTCCTCGAACAATGAAAGCCACTACTTCATCTTTATCGAATACCGTTGCAGCCGAACCGTTACCGCCTTGCAAAGTAGTCGGAACATTCTCATATACATAAACCGGTTTATCATAAATCGCTGGTAAAAAGCCATTCGTGGTCTCATCGGCATCGTCTTTTTTCACAGAATACACAGATTCAACCGTTTCCCCGTCCATAGAAAATGTCGTCTTGAAATTAGTAGCTGTGGCAAAACGCGTCCAATCTTCGAGCTCCTTATATTCAAAAGCACGCGATTGATTAATTCCATTAATAACCATATAACCGTCGAAGGTCCATTTCAAATCACTCGGAACCGTACCATTTTCACCCAATCCCAATATTTTAAGCAGGTCATCTTTGGGAGCAGTAATTTGATTTGAAGGGTCCACCTTAGGACTTTCAATTTTACTCAGTAATCGACGAACAGAGAGATTTAGCGTATTCGTTTCCCCTTCCACAACATTAATCGTCCCTTCTGCCGCCATAGCAAATCCTGTGGAAGTACTGATATCTGCACGAGAATTCGAGCCATCTAATAAAAGCTCTTTATAAAGACTATTTTTTTTGAAATCCGTCAATGAAGCCGGCGCGGGAGAAGGTTCGCCCAAATTTTGATTGACCGCAGTGAGAACAGTAAGATTTCCTGCATCGACAAGGAACGTGTACTGATTATTCGCGGCTAAAACTTCTGGCTTAAAATATTTTTGATAAGACCCGTCAGAGTTAAAAACAAAAAATTCCAACGATTTGATAGCGTTTTCATTGGCCGATCCTGCCTCCTCACCCGTTTGAGCCCGAGTAACGGTACTTCCTTTTATTTTAACAGTAATAGCTGCCTTTTTACCTTGAACAATAGGTTCGTTCATACTATTGTCAGAATCGCTACACGACAATAATGTACATACAGTTATAGCAACTGCCCATAAATTTTTAATTCTCATAATTCTAAAATTTAATTATTAAGTAGTTTTATAATGATTATAAAAGTCTTTTTTCAATCTCTCGTCTGCTTCCATAAAAATTGTACGTAGACCCAATTTTTTGATAAAGCCCAAAGGTTGATTCTTTTTTATGATAGACTCCAACTCTTCGGGGTCCGGGTTCTGCAAAATCCTACCGCAAACAGGAACAGTTATCAGTTTAGCTTGTTTCGTACACGACTTGACTAAACCTTGAAAAGATAACAAACCGCCTTTCATCCATTTTTCATATTTCATCTTTTCCCTATACACGAATTCTTGTTTATGTTTGACGATTTTCATGCCGTTTCTGTAATCGGAACTCCACAAAAAAGACATTTTCCCCTTCTTACCAACTATGACAAACGGAAGGAATTGGGACTGATTAATACCATCGGATATCATTGGAATCACTACTATTCGTTCTTTTCCCTTCAAAACAAACCGTTCAGGAATACAGTTAAAACTAAGTTCTATACTATCTCCTACAACCTGTATTCGTATTTCGGTGATAGATAGTTTCCCTCGATGAGTTGTTTCACTAGCCATCGAATCAAAACAAACAAGTACCAGCAGCGAAAAAAAGAACAGTATAGTCAAAGTATGAATTATATATTTCATCATTCGTTTATTTATTAATATTATAGATTAATGAAAGGCCAACCTTTGTCGGTCCTAAATAGGTTTTAGTAAAATGTTCCGACCTCGTACAACACCAATTTTTGTTATTCGATTTATCAAAATCAAGATGTACTATACCTAAACCCAAATAGGCTTCGATCGCCCATCTTCTCGAAAGCATCCAACTATACCCATACGTAAATCCTGCACCTGCTCCCCAACCTTCATACCTATATCCTTTATCGAAAATATGGAAAAACTTATGTCCGCCAATATTATATTGAGTTGCAATAGCATGAATCCCAATAAAATGTCCACCTGCCGGTTCACAAAACCAATATCTCAATTCAGGCTGAATCAGCCAATGCACAATCTTATCGTTATCACCTTTCTTTCCTTTCCTATTCCACGGATTATAGCCGCCGATTACATTCACACTCATTTGTGTTCCCCAATCGACCTCCAATCCAAGATTCGGAGTTGATGTCGCAGCGTATAAAAGATTTGTTTTGAGACTCCAACGTAAACTTTTATGCGTCCTATTTTTCCAAGAAGACTCTACATCGATATTAATTATTACACTATCCACCAACATATCATCATTACCGGCAATCATATCAATAGCTCGTTCTCCCGATTGTTTTAATAAAAAAGTATCTTTCGATACCGATGTATTTTTATATTCAACCAGTTTAGAAGAAAGTGCTGATGTTATCTTCTCTTTATATCCTATATCTGCCAAAACCGAGAGCTCCTCTTGCGCCACTCCCGAGAAACAAGTAAACATCACACCTAAAAAAGCGACTAAAATTTTATACATCAATCGTTTTAGCTTCTCTGTAATTGTATATTGCATTATCATTGCAGAATTTTAATCATCAATTAATCATTGTCCATGTCTCACCAAAAACATTAAAAATTTTGAAAAACAAACATGGACAGATTCATCTAAATATTATTAGCCATTAATCCCAAAAGAGTCTCATATAGAAATTAATATCTTCGTATTCACACCTATTCAACCCTACTATAATTGTTTTATAATCCCTTATAGCCTATTCTAATGGCTCTAATTATCTAACATTCATAAACATTAATTTGTTCTCGAAAAAACATTTTTACCGCAAACCGCTACCCAGAACTTATCCTTTTAGCTCAATTATAAATAGCGACTCATCACCAAGTTCGACATCTACTCCAAAAAGTTTTATTTTATACTAAAAATCAATCATTTACGAATCCAAAAAGTTAAAAAGTGAACAAATAATTTGGTTAATTCCCGAAAAACCTCCAACTTTGTCCCGATTTTATGGGTTCCCGGTAGTGAAGGAAGCGTCCTAAGCAAGAGGAACTAACCGCTGAAAATCAGTGGGGTCTGCCGTTTCGGTGCGATACCCTGACGTCAGATTTAGTATGAACCATAATACTTCATTATGAAGAAAACAAAGTCAGTTATTGGTATGCTGGCGTTGGTTTTATTGTTTTCATCGGCTTTCAATCCGGTAGAAACTGGATTAAAAGAAGGGAAACAAGCTCCAATGTTGAAATTAAAAAATTCAGAGGGGGCAGTTACTCTCAGTGAATTAAAAGGCCGATATGTTTTGCTGAATTTCTGGGCCGGATACGATGCTCCGTCTCGTATGGAAAATATACGGTTTGCCCGAGAAATAGACAAAAGCGAAATCGAAAACATCAGTCTCGTATCGGTATCGTTCGATACCAGTCGAAAAGTCTTCGAAGAGACGATCAAACGAGACGGACTAAACATCGCTACCCAATTCTATGACAAAGACGGTTCTCAATCGGATATATTCGACAACTACCGTCTGAACAAAGGATTCGCCAGTTATCTGATTTCGCCCGAGGGTGTCATCATCGCCAAAGACCCGAATCCAGAACAATTGACAAAACTTATTCGTCAATAATCAAAACCTCCGTTATGCTTCATTTACATAACGGAGGTTTTCTTTTTCTCCCCTAAACACTTCTCGAATTTCGGAACAACGCATTCCGACTCTACAAATTATTTCTTCCCATTCAATCACCTTAACAGGAGACTTTGAACTTTTATATTTTTCATTACATAACATTGCGACAGCAAACGATTTACATTATCTTTGCAAACAATTTCGGGAAAGGAATCCCTATAACCCAAAGGTCGCAACACAGACTGTTTACTTAAAATTTCGTTACAAATGATCATAGCCAGTCAGAAAAAAAAGGAAAATATTGCCGAATACTTGCTGTATATGTGGCAAATCGAGGATATTATCCGAGCTTACGGGCTGGATATAGACCAAATACAAAAGCATATCATCGATTCTTATGACTTACCCGAGGAACAAAAAAAGAGCATGCGGGATTGGTACGAATCACTCATCGATATGATGCACTCGGAGGGTGTAGAAAAGAAAGGCCATCTACAACTAAACAAAAACGTACTTATCGACTTGACAGATTTGCACCTGCGTTTGCTGAAATCTACCCGAGAACCGTTTTACGGAGCAGCATTTTTCAAGACTCTGCCCTATATAGTGGAGCTGAGAGCCAAATCGGGAGAGGGAAAGACCGGTGAATTGGAAACTTGTTTCAATGCGTTGTACGGAGTTTTGTTACTGCGATTGCAGAAAAAAGAAATCCAATCCGACACACTGAAAGCGATTCAACAGATATCGACTTTCCTTTCGATTCTCGCCGAGAAATACAAACAGGAAAAAGCCGGAGAATTGGAACTGGAATAAAACATAAAATGCGATGACTAAGAAAATTCTTATTACGGGCGCTAACGGGCAGTTGGGACATGAAATGCGGAACGCATTGAAAGGTAACAGCCGTTTCGAATGTATCTTTACCGATGTCGCCGAATTGGACATCTGCAATGCCGAAGCCGTAAAACAAACCATAGCCGACAACCATATCGACTATATCGTCAACTGTGCTGCCTATACCCAGGTAGACAAAGCGGAAGACAATACCGAACTTTGCAAAAAAATCAATACCGATGCAGTCGAAAACCTTGCTCGCGCGGCTGCCGATTACGGAGCCCGCATGATTCATATCTCTACCGACTATGTTTTCAACGGAAGAGGTTACCGTCCTTATACCGAAGATATGGTCCCTGACCCGCAATCGGTTTACGGTTCGACCAAACTAGAAGGCGAAAAAATATTGACCGACATCTGTCCCGAAAGCATTATCATTCGCACAGCATGGTTATACTCTCCTTACGGCAACAATTTTGTCAAAACCATGCTGCATTTAGGAGAAGAACGGGAGGAGTTATCGGTAGTCGCCGACCAGATAGGCACGCCCACTTGTGCCGCCGACCTCGCACAAGCAATCCTTGTCATACTGCAAGCGGATACATTCGTGCCAGGAACATACCATTTCTCCGACGAAGGGGTATGCAGTTGGTATGACTTCACAGTAACTATTCACAGGCTGGCCGGGATCACGACCTGTCGAGTGACACCGATACGAAGCGATGAATATCCCAGTAAGGCACACAGACCTTTTTACAGCGTCCTCGATAAAAGTAAAATTAAAAAAACATATAGGCTGACTATTCCTCACTGGTACGAAAGCCTGTCGAATTGCATAAAATTATTACAAGAAACCCATTAATAACGTGAGTACACTTACAGAAGAAATCAGTAAACGTAGAACATTCGCTATTATCAGCCACCCGGATGCAGGAAAAACGACACTAACCGAAAAACTACTTCTTTTCGGAGGAGCTATTCACATTGCCGGAGCTGTAAAATCGAATAAAATCAAAAAGACCGCCACTTCGGACTGGATGGAGATAGAGAAGCAACGCGGTATCTCGGTCGCTACTTCGGTCATGGGATTCAATTACGGCGATTACAAGATAAATATTCTCGATACCCCGGGTCACCAAGACTTCGCCGAAGATACGTACCGCACACTGACAGCAGTAGATAGCGTAATTATCGTAGTCGATGTTGCAAAAGGTGTTGAAACACAAACTCGCAAACTCATGGAGGTGTGTCGTATGCGCAATACACCGGTAATTGTGTTTGTCAACAAACTCGATCGTGAGGGTCGCGACCCGTTCGACATTCTGGACGAATTGGAAGCAGAGCTGAAAATAAACGTACGGCCCCTCAGTTGGCCTATCAACATCGGACAAAAGTTCAAAGGAGTTTACAATATCTACGAACAGAACCTAAACCTATTTACACCGAATAAACAAGTCGTTACCGAACGCATCGAATTAACTGATGTGAACAGTCCCGAATTGGAAACCTACATAGGAGAACAAGATGCCGAAAAGTTACGTGCCGACCTCGAATTGGTCGAAGGCGTCTATCCCGAATTTAACACGGAAGATTATTTAGCTGCCAAAATGGCTCCCGTATTTTTCGGCTCGGCGCTAAATATGTTCGGAGTAAAAGAATTGCTCGATTGCTTTGTGAAAATAGCGCCTGCACCCAAACCCATTCAAGCGGTAGAAAGAGTCGTCCGACCCGAAGAGGAAAACTTCACAGGGTTCGTATTCAAGATACACGCCAACATGGATCCCAATCATCGCAGTTGTATTGCTTTCGTAAAAGTATGTTCGGGAAAATTCGAACGAAATGCCAATTACAAGCATGTGCGCAGTAACAAGATGATGCGTTTTTCGAGCCCCACAGCATTCATGGCACAGAAGAAATCGGTGGTCGACGAAGCTTATCCCGGTGACATCGTTGGGTTGCCCGATACAGGCAACTTCAAAATAGGCGATACGCTCACCTGTGGCGAAGAATTGCACTTCAAGGGGCTACCGAGTTTCTCGCCCGAAATGTTTAAATACATCGAAAACGATGATCCGATGAAGTCGAAACAATTGAACAAGGGTATAGATCAACTAATGGACGAAGGTGTAGCCCAATTATTCGTCAGTCAATTCAACGGCCGTAAAATCATCGGGACAGTAGGACAACTACAATTCGAAGTTATCCAATACCGATTGCTACACGAATATGGAGCGCAATGCCGTTGGGAGCCCATTAGCCTTTACAAGGCTTGTTGGATAGAAAGCGACGACCCACAGGCTCTCGAAGCATTCAAAAAACGAAAACACCAGTTCATGAGTGTAGACCGCGATGGTCGCGATGTCTTCATGGCCGATTCGAACTATGTTCTGCAAATGGCTCAAACAGATTTTCCCAAGATAAAATTCCACTTCACAAGTGAGTTCTAACTACAATCACAAACAAATAAATAAACTTTATACCTATCAGACAAACCCGCTTTTTGCAGGCTTTGTCTGATATTTTTGTTATCGGACTAATTCACCCTCATCTCTCACTCCATCTTTACAAACTCTCTACGAAAACTAACCTTCTTCATACCCCAACTTTCTCGTCTATCAAGATTCCCCTATATTATATAAAATACAAGGAAGAAAGTTTCAGTCGATGCCCACCTATCACACCTTCACCTAAGAAATAAAAGTATCATTCATTTAATATGATAAATGGTATTTTTTTTAATTTTACAAGCTAAAAGAAAACAACAAAAAACAACATGAATGCTATTTTTCATATTATAGATAAATCAAATTGGGAACGCATCGCCCATTTTAACTATTACTATTCGCAAATAAAATGCAAGTATAATCTGACTTCAAACATTGACATCACCCACCTCGTTAGATGGCAGAAAGTCAATAGGTATAAATTCTTTCCTACAATGTTGTTCGTCATCATGAAAGCTGTAAACCAAAACAAAGAGTTCCGTATGAGTTTCAATGAAAAAGGAGAACTTGGTTATTGGGATAAGGTCGTACCATGCTATACACTTTTTCACAATGAAAACAAAACATTTACTGACATTTGGAGTGAATACGATGAAGATTTTAACATCTTCTATCGCACCGTGATAGAAGACATTCATACTTATGGCAATATTACAGGTGTTGTAAAAGCACGTCCAGGACAACCAGCCAACTTCTGCCCTGTATCATGCCTTCCTTGGTTAAGTTTTACTAACTTTGCCCAAGACACATACTCGGAAAGTCGTTTTTTGTTTCCTCTTATTAAATTCGGAAAATATTTTGAGAGCAATGGAAATATACAGCTTCCTATCTCCGTCTTTGTTAGCCATGCAGTAGCAGACGGTTATCACACATGTAAATTAATCAATGACATACAGGAAATTGCTCAAAAATTCTTTGCATGATATGTGTACTATATACCAATTCACCATGTTCTCCTCTTAATTTTTTTAGTTATACGCCCTTTGTATAATACTATTTATTCATTGCAGGCATACTTCTTACTTGATTGGGACAATCTATTCTTGACTTTCAGCAAAGTCGACAAGTCTTTTCTCGATTACTTTTTGCACTTGTATATCCTCGCTCCTATCGATCGTTTTTGAATGAAGACAAACCATATCAAACGGTTCAGAACTATTAGTAAAACTAACTATACTTGAATGCTGACTATTGAACTCGATTACGAGAACAGTAAGGAAAAGTTAATAAAGTCATTTAATAAAAAAATCCCCGGAAAGAAATTCTTTCCGGGGATATATACTTGGAGAGTGTTTCAAAATTTAATTCCTCTCTACTGCCAAGAAGGCTCTATTTCAATCAGAAACGATTAAATACCCAACTCTTTTTTAATCGCTTCGATTTTAGCATCGGCCGCTGCATTGGCTGCATCGTAATCGGCATAGTTATCCATCTTGATACCACGCACTTCGATATAGAATTTGATTTTAGGTTCTGTACCGGAAGGACGGATAGAGACTTTGGAACCATCTGCCGAAAAATATTGCAAGACATTGGAAGTTACAGGCATATCGAGTTTCGATTTCGTACCATTCACCACATCGGTAGCTTCAAGCGATGCATAATCTTTTATAAGAATCACAGGAGAACCACCGAGTTCTTTCATAGAATTCTCACGGAAATTCTTCATCATGGCGACTATCTCCTCGGCTCCCGATTTTCCTTTACGAACGACCGAGATACCCTTTTCTTTGGAATATCCATATTTAATATAGATATCCTGCAACATTTGGTACATAGTCATACCTTTGTCTTTCGCCCAAGCGGCGATTTCGGCCATTAAAGAAATAGACGATACAGAGTCTTTGTCGCGAACGAAATCTTCGGGCAAAAATCCGTAGCTTTCTTCTCCGCCACCTATGTAGCGGGCTTTGCCTTCGTTCTCACGAATAACAGAAGCAATCCATTTGAAGCCTGTATAGCAATCGTACATTTTAAATCCGTTCTGCTCGGCGATCGTCTTGATAGTCTCGGTCGTCACAATAGTCTTAACGATATATTCGTTACCTTTCAGCAGCCCTAATTCTTTATTACGGGTCATCAGGTAATTGAGGAATATCATCACAATCTGATTGCCATTCACCAAAACGAATTCTCCTTTATCGTTACGCACAGCGATACCGATACGATCGGCATCGGGATCAGAAGCCATGACCAACTCGGCATCGGTTTCAATGGCTTTCTTAATAGCCATATCGAGAGCCGCAGGTTCTTCGGGATTGGGAGAAACGACAGTCGGAAAATCTCCACTTACAACATCTTGTTCGGGAACATGAATGATGTTGGTGAATCCGAAGTTTTTCAACGAAGCAGGAATCAACTTCACACCCGTACCATGTATAGGCGTGTATACGATTTTCATATCGTGATGATGAGCAATGGCCTCGGGACTAAGCGATAGAGTCTTAATACGATCGAGATACCGACGATCTATTTCCTCTCCGATAATCTCGATCAGCTCTGCATTTCCCCGGAACTTCACATCTTTCACCGAAGTGATTTTATTTACTTCGTCTATGGTATTCTTATCGTGAGGTGCTATCATCTGTGCCCCGTCGTTCCAATAAGCCTTATATCCATTGTATTCTTTGGGATTATGCGATGCCGTAAGTATCACTCCACTCTGACACCCCAACTCTCGAATGGCAAAAGAAACTTCGGGAGTAGGACGCAAAGCATCGAACAAATATACTTTAATACCATTCGCCGAAAAAACATCGGCAGCGACCTCGGCAAATTTGCGGCTGTTGTTCCGGCAGTCGTGACCGATAGCAACCTTTATCTGGGGTAGGTCGGCAAAGGCCTTTTTCAAATAATTGGACAATCCCTGAGTAGCAGCTCCCACCGTATAGATATTCATACGATTCGTTCCGGCTCCCATGATTCCACGCAGACCACCCGTACCAAATTCGAGGTCCTTATAAAACGCTTCTATCAAATCGGTCTTATCTTCGTTATCGAGCATGGCACGCACAGCGGCCTTTGTTTCTTCGTCATAGCCATCGCCCAACCATATTTGAGCTTTGGCGGTCACCTGTTTCAATAAATCTTCATTTCCCATATCGTAAAGAATTCAATAGTTAATTATCTTCTGTCACAAATTTAGTTATTTCAACGAGACCACCACACTATTTAAGCAAAAGTTTCTCATTAATTTAACATTCAGTAATCCAAGAGCTACCTCACTCTCCCCAACAATTCCCGACAAGGCTCAATGCTTCGGAGGCGTTTCGAGAAAGCGCTCACCCGTCTGCCGCACGATTTCTTCGTAGTACTCTTGGGAATATCCGGGGAAAAGTGGAGAATCGGGCAATCCGTAACCATTATCCTTGAATTTTCCATTTTCTTCTTGCTTTACATTTCCATCGAGGAATTTCACCATAAGATACTCACCTAACTTCTTCCAACGAGCGGTCGAGGCTTCGGCGGCATCGCAACTATATTGCGTAAGGTAGGCAATAGCCTCTTGGGGAGAGGTCGCATACAACTCGACAGCAGCCTTATCGACCGCCGGCTGACGGAGATTCAACGAGGTTTCGACAGCCGACTGGACTTTGCGAATATCTCCTATCATAGGCTCATAACGAGCATAAGCCATATTCGCCACCCAATTATGAATCCAAAAAGCCGAGGTCCATGAGAAATCATACATCGATCCATTCTCCGGACTAAAACATTCGGGAACCTGTGTAATACCACAATACATCGGAATATAAACACATGTATTGGCATCATCGACTCCGAACCAGAGTACACCACCGACAGGATCGGGCAACCAATTCCGCATTTGTCCGACTAACGTAAATCCGGTCTGCTGCGTGGCAATGGCTCGTTCCATGCAGTAGGATTTGCCATCTACCTCGAATGACATGGGGCGGAAACGATAAGGGACTTTGAATGGCCCAGCCCCTACATCTTGCGTCATATCGAAAGGCGTATCTTCGAAATGGTCACGCATAGCCTCTTTCATATCTTGTACAGATAACTTTCGCGAAGGTTTAACATAAAGTGGAAACGGTTCTGCCGATTCTCCATTGACATAGGGCAAATAATTGTCCATCGTACTATCATACTTACGGAAGAAAGACCACACCCGAGCATCGCAAGCTCTCAAAGCTCCGAAATCGGCAGGTGAATAAGCTCGCGCAAAACTGAAATCTTTATTCAGCCCATCAAAATACCCCATCTCCCGAGCAAAAGAAATCACATCGGGAGAGTACAGGCAATTCTCTTTATCGTCCATAGGAATCTTGTGAATACGGGGATAGTTGGCATGACCGGCGATACAATCGTCAGGAATACGAACTGCCACCCAAACGGCTCCCCGGCGTCCGGGGCCCTTGCCGATCAAGTCCAAAATCCATGCTTCGTTGGGATCGGCAATCGTGAACGATTCTCCACTACTATAATATCCGTATTTTTTTACAAGTCCGGTCATTACCTTTATAGCTTCGCGTGCGGTTTTCGCCCGTTCAAGTGCAAGTTGCATCAACGAGCCATAATCGATAATACCTGTCGTATCGACCAATTCGGGACGACCACCCCATGTCGATTCCACAACAGTAAGCTGATGTTCGTTCATATTGCCTATCACGGCGTAGGTATGTTCTACCTGTTCTATTTCTCCCAATGGTTTATTCGTATCCCACTCTACAATCGAACGCATAGAACCCTTTGGCCAATCGGCAGCAGGAGAAGAAGTCAAAGCCCCATACAAAGTATGAGAGTCTGCCGAATAAGTAACCAATACACTACCATCGACAGTAGCCTGCTTCCCGGCAATCAATCCCGTACAAGCCCACACGTGGACAAAAAATCCTACCGTAAAAAAAACTAAAATCGCAATTTTCTTCATATCAAATAATTTTTATTTACCACACAAAAGAGTTCGTATAAGACTGCTCGTTGCCACACATATCGGAAACCACAACGTGCAACGTATGCTCACTACCTTTTTTTACCCTGTTACTTTCGAGACGATATGAAATTCTACCTGTCTTCCCGTCTAATTCGAACAAAACAAATTTCCCGTCGATCTCTCCCCGATAACTTTTCAAACCACTTTGGTCATCGCTTATTTTCAAAACAACTTTTCCCCGGGTCGACCATTTATCGGGGACAATCGGAAGTATCGTCGGGGGCAATGTATCTACCGAAACGACATAAGACCCGAACTCCGTAATTTTAGCCTTATACCAACCATTTGCATACTCCCCACAAGCCGGATAGGATCTATCATCGTCCAAACGAACCAAATAATATTGCCTTTTATCTGACAATTTATCCTCGGTCAACCGTACAGAAATTTCAGCAGCTTTATGCAAAGGGGGTACAGAAGGTGCAATAATGTGAATATCGGAATAATATTTTTTCGAAGGAATCTTTCTTCTCGTAAAATCGAGATTTTCATACAAAGCTCCGGCCGGTACAAAAATGCCAAAATCGTCTTTTTTATAGAGATTATCTACTGCATAAGAGAAATATATCCCCTCTTTTTTAGGGAGTGGAGGTTCCTGCAATTTTCCAATCAATGAAAATTCGACAGAGGAACTATTCCCGTCATAATCGGTCAAAACATACCGACAACGATAGGCTCGCTCCTCATCGACATGAAGAATTCCTCTATTTTCTACTTGTTTATAAATAGACTTCAACCGATTACCCGGTGCAATATAAGTGCGCATAATCTCTCCTTCTTCGGCAAAGCTATTAATATAACGAGTCTCGTCAAACGAATAACGATAGATATATGTCGAAAAAAACAGACTGTCATCGATATACAAATCGACTTGATGGACACCATATTTATTCGTCGTACCCGTCATTCGATCATACGCCTCGATACCAAACGATACATCGCCCCATACCGGAACCGACTCCCCTATCGAGTAAGAACCGGCCGAAGCGCGCACCGCTTTTCTTTCCGTACGACGAGCCGTATTTCCCATCACCCCTTCATGCGTATAAAAAACGAGTTTACGAACTTCGGGAGCTACATCGTCTGTGATTAAAGAAGATAACCATTCCTGAGGATCCATCGGGTCTTGCGTATCGGTATCCCGTATATCCAAATGTAAATGAGGACCACCAGACGATCCCGAATTTCCGCTATATCCGATTATATCGCCTTGTGCAACAAGGATTTCACCTTCGGCAAATTCACAATCGATAGAAAAATCCTCTTGCTCATACTGCTGACGGCGAACAATTTCATCGATAAAAGGCGCAAACCGGTCCAAATGTCCGTAAACCGTAGTTAAACCCGACGAGTGATTGATATACACAGCTCTACCAAATCCCCACGGAGAAACAACGACCCGAGAAACATAACCGTCGTCCATAGCATATACTGGTAATCCGATACGTCCTTGTGTCTTCAAATCAATCCCCGAATGGAAATGATTCGGTCGTAATTCTCCGAAATTAGCACTCATCAATAACGGAATTTTCAAAGGTGATATCATCTCACCTCTACTCACCGTTAAAATTAAAAAAGAAAATATCCCTAAAAATATAGGACGTAAATACATAATATTCCTCATTCCTTTCTATAACATGCAAATAATATAAAAGATCAGGCTTGAAATTGCCGGAACGCAACTTATCTGTATCCCCATCTTCGCATAATGCAAAGATAACGCAAGCGGGGGCAATATGAAAATTTAAACAAGTTCTTATCCATACAATTTTCTATTTTTTATAGTTCGAAAAAATTTGAATGTAACTATAAGGGTTATACATTCTTTTTGTGTCATAATAATAAACAAAATTCAAAAAGCTCAAAACCATGAAAAAAGTCTCACTTTTATCTATTTTCATCTTTCTTGTTCTAGATCCTATATTTGCCGTTACTTATGATAATTTATATGTAGTAGGCAATGCTTGTTCGGCCGGTTGGAATCCAGACGGAGCACTCGTCATGGTTCAAGAAAGTGAAAATACTTTTACGTGGAGCGGCCCATTAAAAAAAGACAACGGGAATCAAGAACGATTTAAATTACTTACAGCACGGTCTTGGACAACCTCACTGACTTGTAACTTGGAAAAAGCAGGCCATCAAATAATTACTTCGGGCGGAGAGTATGATTTATACATAAAATTAGAAACCGACGGTAAACCGGATAACGCTTTCCAAGTAGCGGAAACCGGAATATATACGATAGAAGTGAATACATCGTCCATGAAGATGAAATGCACCAAAATCGCCGATTATGAAGATCCCAATCTTGTATTTACCAAAGAAGCATTCCATTCAACCTCGGAAGGGTCGCTAAATTACAGGAAATTGGAACCACCAACCATAGAAAAAGGGAAACAGTATCCCTTAGTTATTTTCCTGCATGGTGCGGGAGAGAGAGGCTCAGACAATGAAAGTCAACTGAGATACGGTTCCGAAATGTTCGCAAATCCCCAAAACCGAAAAGATTATCCTGCATTCGTACTATTCCCACAATGTCCTCTGTCCAATTTTTGGCCATTCGAGTCACAACCGGCCTCCTATGATGCTACAACTTTCCCAATCGATTATCCAACCTCCACACCGATCAAACTGGTAAAAGAACTCATCGATTCTTACCTTCAAATGGAAGAAATCGATAAAGACCGTATATATATCCTCGGCATTTCGATGGGTGGCATGGGTACATTCGATATAGCCTGCCGGTATCCCGAGACTTTCGCCGCAGCTATACCCATTTGCGGCGGAGTGAATGTAGAAAGACTAGACAACAAGGTAAAAAACATATATTGGCGACTTTTCCACGGCGACGCAGACGGAGTCGTTCCCGTAAACAATTCCCGCCAAGCCTACCAGAAACTTACAAATATCAAAGCTGACGCAGAATATATAGAAGTTCCCGGTGCAAGCCATTTCGTATGGGACGAGGTTTTTAAAAGAGAAGACTTTTTATCTTGGATATTCGCCAAAAAACGTCAATCGACAGGAGGAAGCGATATTGAAACGAGTAAAACCGATACATCTTTACGATGTTATTGTTATAAACAAATGTTGTATATCGACACGAACGATCAAACGCCACTAAAAGCCAATGTATATACGACATCAGGTTCGCTGGTTCATTCATCTTGCTACAACAGTTCTTCTATCGTTTCACCTCTCACCTCATTGAAACCGGGGATTTATATTATAGAGATTCTTCAAGGAGAGAAGCGATACCATTCGAAAATTTCGTTATAAACTTCCCTGCCAAAAAAACTTCTTCTTACATACAATAAACGAAGTCCGACCGATATAGATTCATTATCGGCCGGACTGTTTTACACGAATCCAATGCAACTAATTATCGTCCGGTAGCCTGCAAATAGGCTGTAAGTTTCTGTTGGTAAGCCGTACATGCCTCGGCGTACTGATCATGGCTTTGCTGCATAAGCGACTGAGCATCGAGCAAATCGGACAGAGAGACAGTCCCCGCCTTATAATAATCGTTATTGAGACGAAGATTTTCGGTAGAAGATTCTATGGATTTCTCGGAAAGAAGCACTTGCTGATAGGCTTCCTGTAAATCGTTCCATTTGACTTCTATCTCAACCAACATCATTTCCCGGGAATCCTGCCGGGTATTTTCGGCTTGCTGCTTTTTTATTTTTTCCCGTTTAATGGCGTGCGAACCTCCCCACCATGAAGAAATAGGAACCGACACACTGGCAAAAATCATTCCGAAATCGGTATCTTTTTCCATCAAATCATGATAAATATACCCGGCTCCTACCCCCACAGAAGGAAGATTTTCTCCTCGCTTCATGCGCAGTTGCAATTTAGCAGCCTCTACACTCTTATCGAGCAGTTTACTTTCGGCACGATTTTCAAGTCCCGTCTCGGGGGCAACATAATAGTCCAACGGAGATACAGCCGAAGGAAAATCATCGAAAGCAATATCGAATTCACTCTTATCGACACCTATAAGTTGGCACAATAGCATCTTTGTCACTGACAAACCATTCTCTACTTTTAATCGATTCGCCATAATGTCTTGCTGTTGCAACTCCACTCTTAACAAATCGTTTCGTGTAGTAAGCCCCGCATCAACCGCTGCTTTTACATCTTTATATATTCCTTTGAGTTGAGTTTCCAACGTCTCCAACGTACGCAACTTCTCTTTTAGTGCGACAATCTGCCAATAATATTGATTAACAGAGGCTTCTACCTGATCTTTTGTAAGAGAAAGCTGATATTCACTCACTTGTTTTCCTATATTTGCCAACTTATTCCCATTAACAATGCGACCACCCATAAAAACAGGTTGAACCAAAGTCACCCCTGCCGTCTTCCCTTTCTTCAACATCTCCATAGATAAAGGCGGTATTCCCGGAACCGGCAGTGCCATATCCATCTGAGCCATTCCTTCACTGGCCTTGAAAATCGCACCTACCGCCGACACATTCGGGAAATAATTGGTAAAAGCCTCTTTGGAAGTTTGTTTGGCAACCTCGACTTCAAAACGGCTGTTTTTCATTTTTGCACTATTTTCCAATGCCAATGTTCTACATTCTTCGAGTGTATAAAGTTTCTGCGCATTTGAAGATACCACGCTTAACATCAAACATAACGCAGGATATATAATTCGATTTCTCATAATTGTTCTTTCTTTCAATGATTTATACTTTTGCGATCGGCTCTGCTGAATATTAACCAATAGGCTACGGGTAATATCGTTACAGTCAGTACCATAGAAACAATAGTCCCGAAAAACACTACCGAACCCATAGGGGACCACAACGGACTACCGCCAAGAATCATAGGAATAACTCCCATCGATGCAGCAGCAGAAGTAAGAAAAATAGGGCGCATTCTACGCTTCGCTGAGTGCAAAGCGGCTTCCCTAACCGTCAAACCTTCTTTTTCCCTTAGCTCATCGGCATAGTCGAGCATAATAATGCCGTTACGTACAAGGATACCCATCAAGCTCACAATACCCAATACGGCTGTCACACTCACATCGAGTCCCATTACCCAAATGCCGAGAGCCGCACCCAATAGACACAATGAAATGGAGCCCAAAACAAGCAACGCCATATTGATTCGGCGGAAATGAAACAGCAAAATAAAGAATATAACAACAATGGAAATAAACAGACCGCTCAATATCATATCCAACATCTCATTGTCTGTCTCCTCACTACCACCGACTTCAAAATCAACCCCATCGGGCAAATCGATTTTTTCAATCGCCTTTACGATCTCCTTAGTCAATGCAGCCGCATTGGAACCCTCCTTTACATCGGATTGTATCGAAATAGACGGTATACCGTTACGATGCGCGATTTGGGCATCGTACCAGTCAGGCTCAATGTCGGCAATCTGCCTTACCGGGACAGAAACCGTACCCCCCCATGCCGATACATATTGATTGCCCACATCTTCATATGAAGGTTCTATATTGCCACCATCTTTCAGGACCACATCGATAGGATAATCGCCGTCCCATACGGTAGTTACCGGCAACCCATTCCCCAAATGCATGGACAAACCGGTCGATAACAATGCCTTGTTAATACCCAATCGGCTCATTTCGTCGTCTTTCAATCGCAACGATACTCCGGGAAGTTGCCCTTCCCAATTATCATGAACCAGCGAAAGTCCATCAAATTCGGACATTACCGACTTTACCTTATCGGCCGCCAATCGCAAACTATCCCGATTATTCCCTTTCACTCTCATTTCAATCGGATAGGCTGCTTCGGAATATTCGAGTTGTTTAAACCGGACTCTGACATTCGGGAAGTAATTGAGATATTTATCCTTGTATTCTGCAATCATCTCTTCCGTAGCTTTATTACCAATGGTATTGACAATAAATTGGGCATAATTAGAACCCGGCATTTGAGGAGCATAACTAGTATGGAAACGAGGAGAACCGCCACCTTTAAACGAAGCTACCGAAACAACTCGACTATCTTGCCGAAGTATGGACTCCAAACTATCCGCCACAGCGGCTGTCTGTTCGAGTGCCGTACCAAAAGGCATATATATTTCCACCGCAAATTGATTACGCTCGGCAAACGGCATTAACTTCATCGGTAATGATAAAAATATAACAACACCAGCAACAATAGAAAGAAGTCCCACCCCCATCGTCCGAATCGGATGAGCAAAGCACTTAACAATCAATTTGTCGTAAGAAGATTGAAGAATCGTCAAGAACGAACGACGTTGCTTTTTCTCCTCTTTGGGCTGTTTTCTAAACCCCGTATGAATAAAATGATATTGTATGTAAGGAACTAGCAAAACAGCTACCAGCAAGGATAAAAACAAAATAATAGTTATCGCCCACGGGAAGGATTGCAAAAAATCGTTGATCATTCCCTGCGAGGTTATCAAAAACGGGAAAAACGTGATACTAATCGCCAATGTAGCCGAGAGGATCGATTTAAAGAACTCTTTTGCACTTTCTATCGCAGCAGTCCAACGGTCTATTCCGCTATCCAATTTTTCCATATAACAATCGATAATCACTATGGAGTTATCGACAATCATACCCAATGTAGCAATCAACGCCGCCAAAGTCACCGTATTCAATTCCAATCCACAAGCATAAAATACCAACAGGGACAGAAAAATAGTAATAGGAATCGTCGATGCAGCCACCGAAGCGACCCTCAAAGGCATTAACAGCATAACTACAATAATAACCGCAATAATAGCGATCAACAACTCTCTGAGGAAAGTCGTCACTGAATCTCCCACCACCTGTGATTGGTCGGTAATACGAAATATAGAAACATCATCGGGTAATTCCTTCTCATATTCTTCCAATACCTTATTGACGTCCTCACCCATTTGAACGATGTTGTTCCCCTCGCGCATCTCCATAGAGAGGACCAAACATTTCGTTCCGTTGTTCGTAATGTAAGAATCCGGCTCGGAATATTCCCGCACGACACGCGCCACATCTTTTAGACGTATAACATGCCCCTGCGGATCGCTAAAAATTATTTGATCAGCCACATCATTCACACAATCATATGCCTCGGATATGTGAATGGGAGCCACAAACTTGCTATTATCAACCGCCCCGCTCATCGTCGTAAAACCTTGCGCTAACAACTTTGTTGCTAATGTCGTGTTACCGATAGCATATCGGGCAAGTTTCGCAGGGTCGAGATAAACACTTATCTGTTCTTTCTGCACACCGAATGTTCGTAAATTACTTACCGCATCGATACTCCTTAATCGGTCTTTAAGTTCGTCGAGATAATTTTCCAGTTCCCGATAGGTCTTATCTTTCGATTCGATCGTTATCAACATGGCTGACGTATCGCCGAAGTCATCGTTAGTAACCAATGCCAATACCCCGGTCGGCAACTCGGATTTAAAAACCGCAGCCCGATGTTTGAATTTAGCCCAAAATTCATCTTTATCGGTTATATCGTCGTTCAACTCGACAAAAACGATCGCCATGCCATCTCGACTGAGTGAATGGGTCTTAGACTTTTTTACTTCTTTAAACTCAAAAATAAAATCTTCAAGCGGTTTAGTCACCTGCTCTTCCACCTCATCGGAAGTGGCTCCCGGATAAACGGCTATCACTACTCCCTGACGCACCGTAAAAACAGGGAATTCCTGTTTGGGCATCTTTATCAAAGCATATATACCCAAGAAAAACATCAATGAAACAATCAGAATGACAATCTGACGATATTTCATCGCAGCTTCTATAATACCTCCTTTTGTTTTCATTGTTCCGATACTTTCATATTTTCACTCACTTTCGATGCACCCTCGACAATCACCTTATCACCGACTGCCAAACCAGAAGAAATAATGACACCATTCCCCGACAAAGCGCCAACCGATACAGTCTGTTTCACCGCTACCCCGTCGTTGCAAAGCCAAACGAAGTGATCGCCATTATAATCTACCTGTACAACAGAATTGGGAATCACTATCTGCGAATTGTTCCGACTTCCCATGTTAACCACGCACACCATACCCGGCAACAACTCTCCCTGCCGGTTTTCTATCCTTGCAAGCGCCTTATAAGTGTGTGCCAGAGGATCGGCCGCAATTCCTTTTTCCGTAATCTTTCCAGAGAAAGATTTACCACCCAAAGCAGCTACTGTAACTGTTACATCGGCTCCCATCTTCACATCGGCAACTTCATTCTCAGGAACAGAAATATTCACATTCACCCAATCGATCTTCATCAGTTTAAATGCCGGTACTCCCGGAAGCACAGTACTCCCCGTATCTATACTTTTCTGAGCTATTATTCCCGAATATGGAGCTCGCAACTCGACATCTTTCAAATTTTTCTTGGCTATTTGCTCCATACTACGAGCCTGTTGCAAAGAACTTTGAACCTCTACCCACTTAATTTCGGGTAAACTTCCGCTCTTATGCAGTTGCTCCATACGAGCATAAGCATCCTCGGCTTGTTTCAAAGTAGACAATGCCGCATCATAAGTGCTTTGTAACGTAGTCTCGTCCAATCGAGCCAACAGCTCGCCTCGCTCTACCCGTTGACCTTCTTTTACATATATACACTCTACATACCCCGGAACTTGAAAACTCAACGAGGAAGAAGATTCGCCCTCAATTTCTCCTATATAACTGCGAGTATAGACTCCTTCTCGAAGAGACACCGTCCATGTCTTCACCGGAATCTCCCTGACAGCTCGTTCTTCCTTACTCGAAGACGTACATCCTATACTCGTCATTGACCATACCGCCAAAAACAAATAAGCAAATGCTTTACCATTCCTTTTCATACTTTTCTCCATTAAATTTTGATACAAAGATGACGCAAAGCCCTCCATCGACAAAGTCCTCTTTTTCACAGTTGATGTTCTAAAAGTCGTATTTAAATAATATTCACAGCTAAAATTCTAAGTTATTTAGTTACATTTGGGCAAAATATCGTATTTATGGATAAAAAAGGCATCGAAAGTTTCACTCTTGCCCAACTTTCGAAATTGATAAAAAGAAATAATCCCACGGGATTAGATGATGACTTCATCATTATCAGAGAAAATTTACCGAACACCGAATTGTTCAAATATCCTTGTCGAGTTGATGCTCTGGTAGCTGTAATATGTTTAGAAGGAGAACTAATATGCAATATTAATTTAAAGGAATATCGCATCACTACCAACATGATGATTATAAACACTCCTGAAAATATTATACAGGTAAAAGATATAGGTAATCGTAAATTTTATGGAATAGCCGTTTCAAGTGCTTTCTTCGAACAATCCTTCCTCGACGCACGAGACATGATTCCTCTATACATGCAAATACAAAAAGAACCTTGCTTTCATTTATCTAACGAAGATACTGATATTTTTTGTCAGTTTATCTCTCTCATGCAGCTCATTTGCCACACACAAGATACACCCAAGAAGACTGCAACGCTCCTAAGACTCGGTTCTGCTCTTATGTATAAAATTCATGACACGATACTTGCCCATGATTCACCCTCCAAAAATGAAATTAAAATGAGTCGACAGGAAATCTTTTTCGGAAAATTCATCGCCCTACTCACCCAATATCACACACAAGAACGAAGCGTTACTTTTTATGCAGAAAAATTGTGTATCACACCCAAATATTTTTCGACTCTGATAAAGAAACAAACAGGAAAATCAGCGGCTCAATGGATCGATGATTATGTAATACTCGAAGCCAAAAATCTTCTGAAATTTTCGGGTATGAGTATACAGGAAATCGCCTATCATTTGAATTTTTCGACTCAATCGTTTTTTGGGAAATATTTTAAGCACCAAACCGGACTCTCCCCTAGCGAATATAGATCGAGCGAATAAATTTTTTTCATACACCCACCGAGAAATTACTTTGCTTTTTGGAAAGAATTACCTATCGATTTTATAATTTATCCCCGCACGTCGCGCCTGTGAATGCTGGAATTCCCGACGAATACGATATACCTTCCCTCCTTTACGCAATCGGGCTCCGGTTTGGTGAAAGCTAAACGGGATATCGGCTGCTATACATTGTCGGCGTATATCCAACACCCAATCATAATCGCAAACCCTCGCATCCATACCCGACTCTCCTCCGACCGACACTTCCTCTATATCGTCATCGAGATAGCCAGACAAATCCAACGCTCCTAACAAGGGAGCACAAAACAATAGTTTATGCCGTATAGGCAACGAACGAAAAAGAGGCAACCGATAATTCGCCCTGTCTTGATTTTCTACGGTACAAGCAATAGCGACATGGTCATAACCATCGCCCCAATCACTGGGCAAAGATACTCTGAAACGGTCTATACGTTTCGTCGGAATTAGAAACGATAGATCACAGCGTTCCCTAATTATAGCCCATGCTTCGGCTCTCCATTCATCGGCTTTTTCAAGAAAAAAATCGGAAGTAAAACACGTATATACCATTTCACCCGAGGGTATACGAAAATCACCGTTACGTTTACGACGCAAAGGTAAATCGAAAGCTGCCGTACGTGTCACGACGCTACTATCCTTATCATATCGGCTATCTTGCCTATATACATAACAATGCCTACACCCTTCACTTATTTTATGACAACCATGCCACAAATTCCACGAAACCGACATACTCACACTCCCTATTTTTTTGCAAAGGCAGTCTCTGTCATACAGAAAATTACCACAATTATACCAAGACACAGTCCTGTATTTTATGCAAAGATAGCGAAAGGTGAGTGCAGAGGCAAACGGAAATCACATTTCTGATTTGACTATGCCAAGCCATATCTTATTTTCGTAGTTACAAAGACATAAAAAACGAAGAGGTATGTCATGATAACAGACATACCTCCTCCACTTTTTATTCAATCGTGTAATTACGATAAGAATCCAAGTAGAACACCAGCAGCCACGGCCGAGCCTATAACACCAGCTACATTGGGTCCCATAGCGTGCATCAACAGATAGTTTGTCGAATCGTATTCAAGACCAATATTGTTGGAAATACGCGCCGACATAGGTACAGCCGATACACCTGCATTACCGATAAGCGGATTAATCTTCTTGCTCTTGGGCAATACAAGATTAAATATCTTGACAAACAATACACCCGAAGCAGAAGCTATGATAAATGCCATGAAACCTAAGGCGAAAATACCGAGTGTACTAGGTGTTAAAAACTCGGATGCTTGCGTAGATGCTCCAACGGTCATACCCAACAGAATAGTCACAATGTCGCACAAAGGACCACTCGCCGTCTTAGCCAAACGAGAGGTAACACCGCTTTCACGAAGTAAATTACCGAAGAACAACATACCCAACAACGGTAGACCCGAAGGCACTAAGAAGCAGGTAAGTAGTAATCCGATAATGGGAAACATAATTTTCTCATTCTGAGAAACCGCACGCGCCGGTTTCATACGAATAACCCGTTCTTTCTTCGTTGTAAGCAACCTCATGATAGGAGGCTGTATAACCGGAACTAAGGCCATATAAGAATATGCCGAAACCGCAATGGCCCCCATAAGATTCGGCGCCAGTTTCGATGAAAGGAATATAGCCGTAGGACCATCGGCTCCACCGATAATGGCAATTGCACCAGCTTGATCGGGAGCAAAACCAATAGCCAAAGCAACCATATAAGCTCCGAAAATACCAAACTGGGCAGCCGCACCTACTAACATCAATTTAGGATTAGCGATAAGCGACGAGAAATCGGTCATTGCTCCAATACCTAAAAAGACTAACGGCGGATACCAACCGGCACTCACTCCCTGATAAAGGATATTAAGCACCGAGCCTTCTTCATAAATACCAACTTCGAGACCGGCATCGATTTTGAAAGGAATGTTCCCGATGAGAATACCGAAACCGATGGGCACAAGCAACATTGGCTCGAAATTTTTCTTTATTGCCAAATAGATAAAGAACAATCCGACCAATATCATGGCCAAATGAGGGAGTGTACAATTGGCAAAACCTGTATATTCCCAAAATTGAACCAAATTATCTCCTAAGAAATCTATAAATCCCATAGCCTCATTCTATTATAATAAGTTCGGTTCCTTCGAGTACCGAATCACCTTTATTTACTTTGATGGCTGTAACTTTACCACTCTTGATAGCATTGATATTATTTTCCATCTTCATAGCTTCAAGAATAAGCACAGTCTGTCCCACATTCACCGTATCGCCAATTTTTACTAAAATATCATTGACAACACCGGGCAGCGGCGATTTTACAGCATCTGCACCAGAACTTACAGACGTGGGTTTGGAAATAACAGGTTCTCCCGTAGCCGTACGAGGAGCCGAAGAGGGTTTAGGGGCACTCACTTTTACAGGTGCAGCTTCTTCCATCTCGACATTATAAACAGTACCGTTAACCTCGACATGGGCTATGTTTTTTTCTATCTCTCCAACGGAAACTTTGTAAAGATTTCCATTGATTTTATACTTATATTCTTTCATAAGATTTTAATCGTTATTTTGAGAATTACTTTTTATTGGGAACTTCCCTCAAAGAATAAATTTTAGAGTTCCACGGCGAATACGCTTTCTTCACTTTGTTTATGGTTAGTATAGTATCTTCCACATCGTGTACTTCGAGATGTTGATATAAAGCCATAGCAATAGCGGCATACACTTCGCCCGATTCACGACCAAGACCTTTTTCCTTAGCCTCTTCCTTATCGGATATTCCGTGAACCCGCATAGCATTACGCTTTTTAACAAACACCGTTATTTGGCCAATCAAGCGGAACATCAGATACAGCATCAGCAATCCGGAAAATACAACAGCCATCGCCATAATAGCCATACCTACACCAAAAGGATCATGTTCCGAAAACATTTCGATCTTTTCATTCGAGTCTAGCGTAACGTTATTCGTACTTGGAGTCACATACCCCGATGTCTCATCACCGCCTTTGATGATCCACTGCCCTACACCATCTTCGATACGAGCATAGGAGTGATCGGCAGGAATACCGGCAGGAACTGTCACCGAGTCTATCAGATCTTTTCCATTAGCATCATAAAGCCCAATCCAATTATCCTTATCGGGATCCAATTTAAAATTCACATGAAAAGTCCCTCTATTGGGCATATCATCTGCCCAAAACAGCAAATGCTGACGAGGAGGCATTTCTGTAAGTACATCGCCTTTGGGAATAGAATACTTTTTGGGATTATTCCTATCGTTTGTCAAATAGCAACTGCGTATATCGACAGTACCGAAGGTCGTATTAAATATCTCTATCCAAGCCGATTGACAACCGTAATCGTCCTGATAATTCGTCTCGTTCGTAACCAAGACTTCATTAATACGCAATCCTTTGCGGCCCTGCGCCCACACCGAAGACATCGTAAAAACGGCGAACAGGAATACCCCTAAGATTTTTTTATTCATCGCTTATATACTTTAAATGTATTACAAAGGAATATTTCCGTGCTTTTTAGCCGGATTAGTTAACTTCTTAGTCTGTAATTGCTGTAATGCACGTATAATACGGAAACGGGTATTACGAGGCTCGATAACGTCGTCGATATATCCATACTTGGCCGCATTATAAGGATTAGCGAACAACTTGGTATACTCGGCTTCTTTCTCGGCCATAAATTTAGCTGGATCCTCAGCTTCTTTGGCTTCTTTGGCATAAAGAACTTCCACAGCTCCGGCCCCACCCATAACGGCGATTTCGGCAGTAGGCCATGCGTAGTTCATATCGCCCCGTAATTGCTTACAGCTCATCACGATGTGCGAACCGCCATACGATTTGCGCAACGTGATAGTCACCTTAGGCACAGTAGCTTCACCATAAGCATAAAGCAATTTGGCTCCATGCAGGATCACACCATTGTATTCTTGTCCGGTTCCCGGCAAGAAGCCCGGTACATCGACCAAACTTACAATAGGAATATTGAATGCATCGCAGAAACGCACGAAACGAGCAGCCTTGCGGGAAGCATTGCTGTCGAGAACTCCTGCCAAATATTTAGGCTGGTTAGCGACAATACCGACTGACTGTCCGTTGAAGCGAGCGAAGCCGACGATGATATTCTTGGCATAATCACGTTGTATTTCCAAAAATTCACCATTATCGATAATAGCGCCGATTACCTCGTACATGTCGTACGGACGATTAGGGCTATCGGGAATAATTTCGTTGAGAGAATCCTCTAAACGATCGATAGGATCATTACAAGGAACCAAAGGAGCTTCCTCCAAGTTGTTCTGCGGTATATAGCTGATGAGTTTACGAATAATAGACAGAGCTTCTTCTCCATTCTCGGCAGCGAAATGGGCTACACCCGATTTGGCAGAATGGACTTCGGCTCCACCCAAAGCCTCTTGTGTAACATCTTCGCCTGTAACGGTCTTTACCACTTTCGGCCCGGTCAAAAACATATATGAAATACCCTTCGCCATGATCGTGAAATCGGTCAAAGCAGGAGAATATACCGCACCACCGGCGCACGGGCCCAATATAGCTGAAATCTGGGGTATAACTCCAGACGCCATGATATTACGTTGGAAAATCTCGGCATAACCAGCCAAAGCATTGATACCTTCTTGAATACGAGCTCCACCCGAGTCGTTCAAACCGATACAAGGCGCGCCCATTTTCATGGCCATATCCATGACTTTGCAAATTTTCAAAGCCATTGTCTCGGACAAAGAACCACCGAACACAGTAAAATCCTGAGCGAAAACATAAACAAGGCGACCATCTATCGTACCATAACCAGTAACGACACCGTCGCCTAAAAATGATTTTTTCTCTTGTCCGAAATTGGTACATCTGTGTTTCACAAACATATCCAATTCTTCAAAACTGCCTTCATCAAGGAGTTGCGCAATACGTTCACGAGCCGTATACTTGCCTTTCTCGTGTTGCTTATCGATAGCTTTCTGTCCACCGCCCAAGCGAGCCTGAGCGCGTAGTTCTATCAGCTCTTGTACCTTTTCAAGTTGATTGCTCATATTCTTATTTATTAGGATTTTCACAAAGTTCGGTTAATACGCTACAAGTGGATTTGGGGTGAAGGAATGCAATGTTCAACCCTTCGGCTCCTTTGCGGGGAGCTTTATCGATAAGGCGTACCCCTTTGGCTTCTACTTCGGCCAAAGCATTGGCGACACCGTCTTCGATAGCAAACGCCATGTGATGAATTCCCTCGCCGCGTTTTTCTATAAATTTGGCAATAGTGCTATCCTCGCTTGTCGGCTCCAATAATTCGATTTTGGTCTGCCCCACTTTGAAAAAGGCCGTCTTCACTTTCTGGTCGGCAACCTCTTCAATAGAATAGCATTTAAGACCTAAAATGTTTTCATAATAAGGAATGGCTTCTTCGAGACTCTTCACAGCGATTCCCAAATGTTCAATGTGAGAAATGTTCATAATAATTAGTATTTAGTTAACTATACTTTCGATAAAAATTCCTGTTTATAAGATTGGCAAATTTACATCATTTCGGTTTAATAACGAAATAAATCGGGGAAATAAGTACAAACAGAACCAACCCATACTCGCTCGTTTGCGTTTTTTAGATAAACAAAAGAGCAAAGTCAATATGACAAATCGACAGCATTACTGACACAGGACAACAAAGCGCTTTGGAAAAGTCTGACAAAAAAAACATTTTCCTTGCTTTCGTTTTTTGGCATAACATTTGAACAAGATGCAGTGTCTATAAAAAAACAGACAGTAAACAAAATAACGAATTAACAATAAAAGATATAAAATTATGGGAAAGATTATTGGTATTGACTTAGGAACAACCAACTCGTGTGTCGCCGTTATGGAAGGAACCGAGCCGGTAGTAATTGCCAACAGTGAAGGCCGTCGTACGACTCCTTCGATCGTGGCTTTCGTAGATGGTGGTGAACGCAAGGTGGGAGAACCTGCCAAACGTCAGGCCATCACCAACCCTACGAGGACTATTTTCTCGATTAAACGTTTCATGGGTGAAACATTCGATCAGGTAGCTAACGAAATTTCTCGCGTACCTTACAAAGTAGTAAGAAGCGATAATAATACACCGCGTGTAGACATCGACGGTCGTCTCTATTCTCCACAAGAAATTTCGGCAATGATTCTTCAAAAAATGAAAAAAACAGCCGAAGATTTCTTAGGGCAAGAAGTAACCGATGCCGTTATTACCGTACCGGCCTATTTTAACGATTCTCAACGTCAAGCCACGAAAGAAGCCGGTGAAATCGCAGGCTTGAATGTACGTCGTATTGTCAATGAGCCTACTGCTGCCGCATTGGCCTACGGTCTTGACAAGTCAAATAAAGACATGAAAATCGCCGTATTTGACTTGGGTGGCGGTACGTTCGATATTTCTATTCTTGAATTGGGTGACGGTGTATTCGAAGTAAAATCGACCAACGGTGATACTCACCTCGGCGGTGATGACTTCGACCACGTTATCATCGACTGGCTTGCCGATGAATTCAAAAAAGACGAAGGTGTCGATTTGAGAGAAGACCCGATGGCTTTGCAACGTTTGAAAGAAGCAGCTGAAAAAGCTAAAATAGAATTGTCGAGCTCGACATCGACCGAAATTAATTTGCCTTACATCATGCCGGTGAACGGTGTACCCAAACACTTGGTTAAAACATTGACTCGTGCCAAATTCGAGCAATTGAGCGACCGATTGATTCAGGCTACTATCGAACCGTGTCGCAAGGCTTTGCAAGATGCTGGTCTAAGTGCCTCTGACATAGACGAAGTAATTCTCGTGGGTGGTTCTACTCGTATCCCTGCTATACAAGCGATTGTAGAAAAATTCTTCGGAAAAACTCCTTCAAAGGGAGTTAACCCCGATGAGGTAGTTGCAGTAGGTGCTGCTATTCAAGGTGCGGTATTGACAGGCGATGTGAAAGATGTATTATTACTCGATGTAACTCCCCTTTCATTGGGTATCGAAACACTGGGTGGCGTAATGACCAAATTGATTGACGCCAACACGACTATTCCTACCCGTAAATCGGAAGTCTTCTCGACGGCTGTCGACAACCAGCCCTCAGTTGAAATCCATGTATTACAGGGTGAGCGCCCTATGGCAAAAGACAACAAAACTATCGGTAAATTCCATTTGGACGGGATCCCGGCAGCCATGCGGGGTGTGCCTCAAATTGAAGTCACGTTCGATATAGATGCCAACGGAATCTTGAATGTATCGGCCAAAGACAAAGGTACAGGTAAAGAACAAAGCATACGTATCGAAGCATCGAGCGGGTTGACCGACGCCGAAATCAAACGAATGAAAGACGAGGCTGCTGCCAATGCTGAAAACGATGCGAAGGAAAAAGAGCGTATCGACAAACTGAATCATGCCGATGCTCTCATCTTCCAAACCGAAAAACAGCTTAATGAAATGGGAGACAAGATTCCGGCAGACAAAAAAAGCGCTATCGAGTCGGCTCTGGCTAAATTAAAAGAAGCTCACAAAGCTCAGGATATTGCCGGTATCGATGCCGCTTCGACCGAATTGAACAATGTATTGCAAGCTGCCGCCCAAGACTTGTACAATGCTCAGGCTCAACAACAAGCTGCCGGAGCACAACAAGCTCAACCGGGTGCAGATGCTTCACAAAGCGGAAATAATGGTAAAGATGTTACCGATGTCGATTTCGAGGAAGTGAAGTAAGTTGCAACAAACAACGATAATGAAAAAATAATCTGTGTAGTAATTACACAGATTATTTTTTTTAACGTCCTCTTCCTTCATTCCATTATCCCCAATAATCCAAAATTCAGACTCTAAATTCTACTCATACACGAAAGCTAAGGATAATAAAGGGTGATTAATTCTCGAACCTTTAAGACATAGGTTCAGCCTCCCTATCCATTGTTATATTCCTCGTTTTCTTATCAATATTTTTCAATTCGAAAAAATACAGGGAAAGCGTTCAAAATGAATTTACCCTCTCTCCTAAAAAATTACCGGGCCTATTTGCTTTTTGCAATAGACCCGGTAACATTATATTAGATTCTATACTTCCCAATTACAGAAGGTACTGCGAACTGATAGACTTATTCTCGTAGACCCGACGAATAGTATCGGCAAACAAGTCAGCGATACTGAGGATATGTACCTTATCGCATTTTTTGGTGTAAGGAATACTATCCGTGAAAATCAATTCGGTCATAGAAGAGTTTTGAACCCGTTCGCTGGCAGGGTCGCTCATCACGGCATGAGAAGCTATGGCACGTACCGAAAGAGCTCCTCTGCTCATCATTAAATCGGCTGCTTTGGTTATCGTCCCGGCCGTATCGACCATATCGTCTACCAAAATGACATTCTTTCCTTCTACATCTCCTATCACTGTCATGCTTTCTACCACATTGGCCTTAGCCCGTTGTTTATGGCATAAAACCAAAGGTACACCCAAGTATTTGGCATAAGTACTGGCTCGTTTGGAACCACCCACATCGGGGGTAGCAACCACCATATCTTTCAATTTCAAAGACTGAATATAGGGAATAAATACAGACGAAGCATACAAGTGGTCTACCGGAACATCAAAGAAACCTTGTATTTGATCGGCATGCAAATCCATCGTTATAAGGCGATTGATACCTGCAACGCTCAATATATCGGCCAACAATTTCGCAGCAATGGAAACACGTGGCTTATCCTTGCGATCTTGGCGAGCCCACCCGAAATAAGGAACAACAGCTACAATCGACTTGGCAGAAGCTCGTTTGGCAGCATCGATCATTAATAACAATTCCATCAGATTGTCGGAATTGGGAAATGTCGATTGCACTAAATAGACTTGACAACCACGGATCGACTCTTCGAAAGAAACGGCAAATTCTCCATCGGCAAAATGCTGAATGTTCATTTGACCTAACTCACAACCCAGACTATTACAAATTTTCTCAGCGAGATACCTTGAATTGGTTCCCGAAAATACCTTGAAAGGAGGTGTTTGACTCATGATTTTTGTGTGTAAAACAGAGATTATTAATTGTACGGCAAAGGTACAATTTCTATTTCAAAATTTTCCTGTACTTTTTTATTTTTTCTGTATCTCTTTGGAAAAATTTTTTAACTCTATTTTCCAAACCGCAGCTCCATACCCCGAAAGGGCGCAAGCAAACGGTATTTCGGGACTCAACTCCTTCATCTCTTTATCTCCTCCAATCAGTTCTAATGCCTCGTATTTACCCGAAACTATTTTCATCGTTTCGAATGCATGATCGGGGATATTGATCTTCACATTCGCCTGCCGGTCATCGAAATTAACAACAATAACTAATAACTCATTTCCATATTTACGAAGGAATGCATATTGTCGATGCGGATTAAAGCTTGGATTTTCCCCATTGACATACATCAAATCAAAGAAATCGCCACGAACAATAACCGATTCCAAACGACTGATATTAAGAACCGTTTTATACAGATTTCGCAATTTTTTCTGCTTTGCCGACAATTTAGATACCGAGCAACGCCCGCTATCGTACCACTGTCTAACCGTGGTCACGCTCCAATAGTCGAATATCGTCGTACGACCATCTTTTCCACTGAATCCCTCGGCATCCTCTGCACGCTCACCCAATTCCTGTCCGAAGTATATCATCATAGGCCCCGTATTCATCATCGACGAAACGACCAATGCAGGGAGGACTTTATCGGCATCACCGGCAAACTGGTCGGAAGCGAAGCGCTGTTCGTCATGATTTTCGAGAAAATTCAACATTTTTCCTCCTATTCCATCGACAGACTGCCAACAATAAGTGAGCTGGGCAGCCGATACCTGATGACACAATACCCCTCTCAATTTATCGTACAATCCTACTTTATCATATAGGTAATCGAATTTACCTTTCTCGATATAAACCCGATACAACGCCTGATCATAAATCTCTGCAATGAATATAACCGAGGGGTAATTTTCTTTCACTTTCGAAATAGCCCAATTCCAAAATTCGACAGGAACCATGTGGGCCATATCGCAACGAAAAGCATCAGCACCTTTCCCACACCAGAATAGGAGAATATCGAGCATTTTGTACCATGTATCGGGTATAGGGTCGAAGTGACAACGGCCACCTCCTGTATAATCCACTCCATAGTTCAGCTTCACCGTTTCATACCAGTCATATTCTCCCGGGAAAGCCCCGAAACAATCATTTCCGGTTGCCTTCGCAGGATATTCGAAATAGCGATCCTCTCCTTCACCTATGTAAAATTGCGGTGTAAACGCCTGCCGAGGTATGTAATAAAAATTATTGGAAGGAGAAAAATGCATCTCCTTGTTGTCATGAGCCCCCAAATCATCGACACCTTCTGGCGCAGTATCAGAATGGTATTGACGAGCCACGTGATTCGGCACGAAATCAAGTACTACTTTCAATCCGACTTCATGTGTACGGGTTACCAACGCCTCGAATTCTTGCATACGTGTCGATGGATCTTCGGCCAAATCGGGGTCTATATCATAATAGTCTTTGATAGCATAAGGCGACCCGGCTTCACCCTTAACCACATATTTATTATCCTTTCGAATCCCATATTTCGAATAGTCTGTCTTGGTAGCGTGTTCTATAACCCCCGTATACCAAATATAGTTCGCACCCAACTTTTTTATCTCCCGTAAGACTTTCGAGGTAAAATGGTTTAACTTCCCGGCTCCATTCTGCACATAAGTACCATTAGGGACACATGTATCGCACATATTAGAGAACAATCGGGGGAGAACCTGATAGATGACTATTTTCTCATCGGACATATCGCGCGTTTTTTATTTATTCAATTCATTTATTTTGGAAGCATGTTTTCCTGTAAAAAGTTTCAATGTCTGCTGATAACCGACATTAGCGATATCACACAAAGCATGAATATCAAATACGGCATATCGTGCAGCCTCTTTCATAGGAATAAAAAGATCGCACAATTTCATATCTTCGATCACATTGCTTTTAGACATGAAGCTATATGAACGAACCGCTATATCCAATATCGATTGCTTATATTGCTTATTAACTAACGGGCTCACATTGATACCTATAACGACATCGCACTCGGGACGAATGGGGTAAACCGGCAAATTACGCAAGACACCTCCATCGACATAATGCGTACCATCGATAAGAACCGGAGGAAATATAATGGGAATACTACACGAAGCCGTTACCCGCTCGGCAATTTCTCCCGATCGCCATGCTACATACTTTCCATGATCAAGGTCGGTAGCCGTAACGACAACCGGGATAGACAAATCCTCGATATTGACTGCTCGCAACGACTTTTGCAAGAAATGTTTAAACCGATCTATTTTAAAAAAGCAGGAACGGGGCAAAGTTATTTCGGCCAAATCATTGAAAGACAAACCTGAAAAAAGGTCTAAGATTTCATCGGGTGAATAGCCGTCGGCATAAAGTACCGCGATAACAGCTCCTGCGCTCGTACCAGATATAATATCCGGTCGAATCCCCAACTCTTCCATTGCTTTCAATGCCCCTACATGGGCAAAACCTTTGGCTCCTCCCCCGCTCAACGTCAAGCCTACACGATAGGGGCGAACTTCTACCGGCAGATTCTCTCTTTCTCTTGCCATTTTCATTTTCGTTTACTGTGCGAAGATAGCATTTTTCAATAAAGCCACAATATATTATGTAGCAAACCATTTATAAATAATGCTTTAAAAATATGTCGGGGAACTTAAATCAAAGTGTACGACGAACTATCACCAATACACCGCCTATCGTTTCATTAATGAAAAGTTCCCCCAAAGCGCGCATACCGGCAAACAAAAAAAAGAAATACTACCCAGGAGTTTTTTTTCAAAACAGCTTCTAAAAAACGAAGATTTGTTCACCATTATGCTTTCGTTTGTATTATCTTTGTTTTTTGAACAGAAATAAGAGGATATGCCCATGACAATCAACGACGATATAAAACAGGCTTGCGAGGTCATGCAGCGGGGGGGAATCATTTTATATCCCACCGACACAATATGGGGTATCGGTTGCGATGCTACCAATGCAGAAGCGGTACAACGAGTTTATAAAATCAAACAGAGAGCCGACAGCAAAGCCCTTATTGTACTTACGGACAGTGAAGCGAAAGTGGAATATTATGTTTCGGAAGCACCCGAAACGGCGTGGCAACTACTCGATGTGGCCGTAAAGCCTCTTACCCTCATCTATCCCGGAGCACGCAACCTTGCAACGAATTTGCTCGCCGATGACGGAAGCATAGCCATACGCATCACAAAAGAACCGTTCTCACAACAATTGTGCCGACTGTTCAGAAAAGCTATCGTATCAACCTCGGCCAATATCAGCGGGAATGCGGCTCCCCATAACTTTTCCGAAATATCGGACGAAATAAAAAATGCCGTCGATTATATCGTAACGGCACGCAGAGACGAAATAAAAGAGTCCCTCCCGTCGAGTATCATCAAACTCGAAGCCGACGGAACTATCAAGATTATACGAGAGTGATCAACAGTAAACGACAAATACGGAGATACGTACTGGTGGATTACCTTACATCGAATGTATCGTGGTTCCTTTTCAATATTGTCCGTTTCCATTTTCCGGGAATTGCAGCGGGCGAATCATTGAAAATGTATCTGCTTTCGCCTCGTGTCATAGAAGGACAAATACTTTTCCCGCTGTTAATGATGTGCGTCTATTATTTGTCGGGATATTACAATCAGCCTTTTTTCAAATCTCGCATTCAAGAATTAATACAGACATTGGGATCTGTATTGGTCAATACACTGTTTATATTTTTTATTGCCCTCATCAACGATGTTCTACGAATAAGAATAGACAATTACGAATTGCTACTTGCTTTATACGCTTTACAATTTGTCTGTGTATATACAGGGCGGGCCATTGTCACAGGAAATGCCACATCTATGATTCACCACCGAAAATGGCAATTCAACACGCTTATCATCGGTTGTGGCCCCAAAGCAATCAAGCAAATGAGAGAACTCGAAGAACCCAGACAATCGCTCGGTTATCATATCGTCGGATTCATTCGAGTCAACCACGAAACGCCTGCCCCGGAAGCCGAAGGAAGGACATACCCGATAAAACAATTATCCTCGCTGTGTAAACAAATGAACATTCAAGAGCTTGTCGTTGCCCCGGAAGAAAACGATTTAGCAGAGCTTCATAAACTTATCAATACACTATATCCACTCAACTTACCCATAAAATTGGGGACAGACGAGTTTAACATTATCTCTTCGAGAGTAAGACTAACCAACATCTATGGGGCTCCGCTCATCGACATGAGTAATTGCGCTATCTCCGAGGGAGAAAAGAATATGAAACGAGTAATCGATATATTTGTTTCTTTTATCGCATTGATCTTACTTTCTCCTTTGTTTCTACTCTTAGCCATACTAATTAAAAAAGACTCGAACGGTCCTATATTTTACAAACAAGAGCGCATAGGTTACAGGCACAGACCGTTCAAAATTTACAAATTCCGAACGATGAAAGCCCATGCAGAAACCGGAATCCCTTTGTTATCGGAAGAAAACGACAAGCGGGTTACTAAAATAGGGAAAGTATTACGGAAATACAGATTGGACGAATTACCACAGTTTTGGAATGTATTGAAAGGAGACATGTCTCTCGTAGGGCCGAGACCTGAACGGGAATACTTTATCCGTCAAATCGTCGAACGAGCTCCTTATTACGTATTATTGCATCAGATACGCCCCGGAATCACATCTTGGGGAATGGTAAAATACGGATATGCTCGAAACGTCGATGAAATGATAGCCCGGTTGAAATACGATATTCTTTACTTGGAAAATATGTCTTTGCTGGTAGACCTCAAAATTATCATCTACACCATCAGAACCGTTATTACAGGAAAAGGAGTATAAATAAACATATATGATTGAAGACGAAGATATAGAAATAGAAGATACCCAAAGGGAAGATAGGCACGATTTGATGATGCGGCTGTTGATGTGGAGGGAAAAACACATCAATGAACACAATTTCGTTTTAATTCTCAGTTTTATTATCGGAATTTGTACTGCCGCCGCTGCTCTCATTCTTAAATTTCTCATACATTTTATACAACAGTTGCTAACATCGCATTTCAATGCCGACAGCGCCAACTATCTTTATCTCATATACCCGATAATAGGTATTTTATTGGCCGGCTTGTACGTACGTTACATTGTAAAAGACGATATCAGTCATGGTGTCACCCGCATACTTTATGCCATATCGCAAAAGAAAAGCCGGCTTAAACCACATAATATGTACACATCGGTCATCGCGAGTTCTATCACAATCGGATTCGGAGGATCGGTCGGAGCGGAAGCTCCCATCGTTTATACCGGGGCTGCGATCGGTTCGAATATAGGAAGGTTGTTTCGCCTCGACCAACGATTACTAATGCTTTTGGTGGGTTGCGGAGCTGCCGCCGCCATTGCGGGAATATTCAAGGCCCCCATCGCCGGAATCTTGTTTACACTCGAAGTACTGATGATCGATATGACTGCAACTTCGGTTTTACCTTTACTCATCTCGTCGATTACCGCAGTCACTGTTTCTTATATCTTTACCGGATACAATGCCGAATTTAGTTTCGTCCAAACCGAACCGTTCGTCGCCGCCCGCATACCATACGTTATTTTTCTCGGTTTCTTTTGCGGATTTGTTTCTCTTTATTTTACCCGCATTATGAACCGTATGGAAGATATATTCCGCCGGATAGGGACTCCATGGAAAAAATTCATTCTCGGTTCGCTCATTCTAAGTTGTTCTATTTTTCTATTACCGCCACTGTACGGCGAAGGTTATGGAGCCATTACCAGCTTGCTGAACGACAATCTCAAACAACTGGCCGAAGGGAGTTTATTTTATACTGAGAATGGAAATATGTGGGTCATGATGCTCTTCTTGGGACTCATCATACTCGTAAAGGTATTAGCGACCAGTGCGACCAATGGCGGAGGTGGTGTAGGAGGAACCTTCGCACCCAGTTTGTACGTAGGGTGTTTCGCAGGTTTCTTCTTTGCCTATGTTCTTAATCATACAGGACTATTACCCATGGAGCTTTCTGACAAAAATTTCGCATTGATGGGTATGGCAGGAGTCATGGCCGCCGTTATGCACGCCCCGCTCATGGCTATTTTCTTGACAACAGAACTTACCGGTGGGTATGATTTATTCCTACCGTTAATGATTACCTCGACCGTAGCTTATGCAACGATAAAAGTGTTCGAACCACATAGCATATATACCATGCGTCTGGCAAAAAAAGGAGAACTACTCACCCATCACAAGGATAAAGCCGTACTTACTCTTTTGAAGATGGACAGTGTCATCGAAAAAGATTTTATCGAAGTACACCCGAATATGAGTCTCGGAGACATGGTAAAGGTTATCTCGCAATCCCATCGTAACATATTCCCGGTAACCGACAATGACAATACATTATTAGGCATCGTCATACTCGACGACATACGCAATATCATGTTTAGGCCAGAACTGTATAACCGTTTCTATGTCAGAAAATTCATGACCATGCCCCCAGCCAAAATAGAAATAGGGAGCAACATGGATAATGTCATGAAGTTATTTGACCAAACCAACGCATGGAATCTACCTGTCGTAGAAAACGGGAAATATATCGGGTTTGTTTCCAAATCAAAAATTTTCAATTCGTACCGGCGGGTACTCGTTCACTTTTCTCAAGATTAAAAACAATGGAAAAACAAGATTTACGCATCATCTATATGGGTACTCCCGACTTCGCTGTCGAGAGTCTGAAACGCCTTGTCGAAGGAGGATACAATGTCGTGGCTGTTATTACCATGCCTGACAAACCGGCCGGAAGAGGCCACAAAATACAATACTCTCCGGTCAAAGAATATGCTCTGAGCCGAGGTTTGCCGATTCTACAACCAGAGAAACTGAAAGACGAGTGCTTTATCGAACAGTTGAGGGAGTTACATGCCGACCTGCAAATTGTCGTAGCTTTTCGCATGCTTCCCGAAATCGTATGGAACATGCCCCGTCTGGGTACTTTCAATTTACATGCTTCGCTTTTACCTCAATACAGAGGAGCCGCTCCCCTCAACTGGGCTATTATCAACGGCGACACAGAAACAGGAATCACGACATTCTTCCTCAAACACGAAATCGATACGGGCGAAATCATACAGCAACGAAGAATCTCTATATTTCCCGAAGATAATGTAGGGACAATACACGACAAACTAATGACATTGGGAGCCGATATGGTAGTCGAAACTGTCGATGCCATTATCTCCGGGAATATCACCCCTATCGACCAAGCCTCTATCCAAACTGACGAGCCCTTACGACCTGCGCCCAAAATATTTAAGGAAACATGCCATATCGACTGGAAAAAGACAAGCGAGCAAATCCATAACCTCGTGAGGGGACTGTCTCCCTATCCGGCCGCATGGTGCGAATGGATATCGCCGGATAATAATCGTTTCGGAGTAAAAATATACCGTACAACCCCCCTACCCTCCAAACATAACTATGCACCGGGGTCTATACACACAGATGGAAAAAATCATATTGACATAGCTTGTACCGACGGATTTATACGGATAGAAGAGTTACAACTCGCCGGAAAAAAGAGAATGGCTGCACCCGATTTATTACGGGGTTTTCATCTCAACGACGAATTTCGTTGCGAATAAAAAGCCGACTACTTCCTACGTACCGGAACGGTATGCACAACATGTCCGATAAAAGAAACAATTTTACGGGGAGAAAATGATTTCGCCGCAACGATGAGAATTACGGCAACAAGGATCATAAATATACCGATTCCCAACCGCAACGTAAAAATCTCACCAAACACGGTCACACCGATAATCACGGCAGTGAGAGGCTCCAATGCACCCATAATAGCCGTAGGTGTAGAACCGATAGCATGAACGGCCATAGTCATCGTCACCAAAGAAATAACCGTAGGAACCAAAGCTAGCATGATAGCAAACAGCCACATACGTGGAGTAGTAAGCGGTTGCAAATAATTACTTCCGTCGAAAAACGAATGAAAGACTATGGCTACCATACAAAACAGCAAGACATAAAAAGTCAGCTTTATAGATGAAAGTTTTATCGATGACTGATTGATTACGACAATATAAAGGGCATAAGTTAACGATGCAATCATAACCAACGATACGCCCAAACCATTTAATCCGGCTCCTGTTCCTCCCCGGTAAAGCAAGGCTATCCCCGATAGAGCAAGAATAATCGAAAACATAGTCACCGGCGATATACGCTCCTTAAAGAATAGAGACATAATGACAGCTACCATTATAGGATACACAAACAACAAAGTCGAAGCTATACCGGCATCCATGTGGTGAAAACTCGTATAAAAAGTCAGAGAAGACACAGCAAACAAGATTCCTAACAAACACAATGTTTTCACCTCTTTGCGAGACAATCTAAATGACTGTTTCTGAATAAACAGAATACATGCCAAAACAACTGCTGCCAATGAAAAACGATAAAACAAAACCGAATTCGAATTTAATCCTTCTTGATATAAGAATAATGCCCCCAACGGGTTTGTTCCATAACTGACCGCAGAAACAATTCCTAATATTGTACCCTTGACTTTCAGATTCATCTTACTTTATTTTTCGGGGTGCAAAGATAGCAAATCTCCAAAAGAAAGAATTATTTTTGTAGGACTTTTTCTGCTTGTTATAAAACCCTCTTAGAATGCATTTTTTTCTCCACGAAAAGCATTCACGACAGTGAGGAATATAATCTTGATGTCGAGCCAAAAATTCCAATGTTCGATATACCAAACGTCATATTCTACCCGACGTTCCATCTGCCACAACTCCCGAGTCTCCCCTCTATACCCGTTTACTTGTGCCCAACCGGTAATGCCCGGTTTAATAAGATGACGAAGCATGTATTTATCTATAATCTTCGAATAATCCTGCGTATGTTTCACCATGTGAGGACGCGGACCAACGACCGACATATCCCCCACAAAAACATTGATAAATTGAGGTAATTCGTCCAAACTCGTCTTCCGTAAAAATTCTCCGACTCTTGTTTTTCTAGGATCATGACGAGAAGCCTGCAACTGATCGCTATTAGCATTGACTTTCATCGTCCGAAACTTATAGCAATTAAATTCTTTCCCCTTAAATCCTGTCCGTTTCTGCTTAAAAAATACTGGACCCGGAGACGACAATTTAACGGCAATAGCAATAGGAGTGAAAATAATGGGAGAACAAACCAGTACAATTGATGAAAACAATAAATCGAACACCCTCTTCAAGAAACGCGAAAAGATATTTTGTAAAGGTTCTGGATGCAACGAAAGAACCGGGACATTACCCACTAACTGAAATTCGAGCTGACGATGAATATATCGACCGACATCGGGAACCATATAAAACGAGATATTACTGGCTTCGGAAAACTTCAATAACCGAGTTATCTTTTCTTCTTGCCTCATCGGTAACGCACAATAAATCTCATCGACTTTATTTTCTATCACGAAATCCTCGACAGAAGAACAGTCCCCTTGAAAATTCGGCAAAGATTTCTTTAACGACAGATTATCATCGAAAAAGCCCATAAATTTATAGCCATATCCGGCATCGGAACGTAACTCGTCTAATAATTTTATACCCATAGCCCCGGCTCCTACAATAACTACTTTCTTGAAGTTATAGCCTTTCCGTCGAAAATATTTCAAAAGTTTTCTCGACCCGATCCACCACACGGCCAACAAGACCGATAGAAGCAAATAGAACCTCAACAATACTCGCGCTCCAATATTATCGATTTGCAAAAAGAATATCAATAATAGAAAAACCGCTAAGTGGCACAACACGGCCTGTGTAACTTTTATCAAGACTCTATCGACATGTAAAATACGCAATTCATGTATTTTTGCAAAAAGTGAAAATACCGGGAAATAAGAAAGATTAAGTAACAGCCATATTATTTTCACACCAAATCCGCCGTCGAATCCGCCACCCCAATAACAAACTACGGCATAGGCAATATTCAAGCAAAAGAAGTCGCCGATGACAATCAGTGACTTTATCATATGTCCATACCGCCCACGTGCCATTCTCTCTTTCTTACTTTTTTACACGACTAACTACATAAATATTTTTCAGAGAGCTTTACTTTTCTCCCGGAAATAACAGGGCAACTCCAATTTATTGAGCCGCCCTGTTTATAAAATACGTTGTTCTTAATTACAAGTTCTTATCTATAAGTTGCACTTTTTGTTCGATAAGCTGCATATCCTCTCGAATTTTTTGCATTTTCCGTTCCATCTCTTTTAACAAGCCACCGGATTTCTTCGAAGATATATTCAAAAATCCTATATTATTCTCATAGGTTTTCAACTCGCCTTTTTTCTGTTCATACATGCGCAAAAGTCTTTCTCTCTCCCGATAGAGTTTATCGTGGTTCGTATCGGCCATTTGCTGTACCGTAGCCGAGAAGTTACTTAACCGATTGCGATTCTCATTCATATTCAAACGGGAGAAAAGAGTATCGAGTAAAGACTGATATTCTTTATATATTTTATCTTTCTCTTTAAAAGGTACATGACCGATCGAATTCCACAGAGCCATCAAGTCACGAACTATTTTGACGGCTTCTGTACTATCCATAGATTCATCTATCTCTTTCAATTTATCGATAATACCCCACTTGTTTTCCAAGTTTTCTTGTTCTACTTGTCGAGTGGAAGCCAATTGTTCATTCTTTTGCGCAAAGAAATAATCACATGCCGTAACAAAACGTTTCCAAATAGCATCGGAATGTTTTTTAGCCACAGGGCCTATTGTTTTCCATTCTTTTTGCAAAGCGACAAGAATGTCGGCAGTAGCTTTCCAATCAGTACTGTCTTTTAATGCCTCTGCTTTTTCACACAACGCTTTTTTCTTTTCGAGATTCTCTGCCATTCTTTCCTTGACAGCTTTGAAGTACTCGGCTTTTTTTGCAAAAAATTCATCGCAACTTTTACGGAATCTCTCGAATAACTGATTATTCATCTTCCGTGAGGCAAACCCCAACGTTTTCCATTTACCCTGTAAATCGAGAACTTGCTTCGTAGCATCGTCCCATTGAGCAAAAGAAGTCAATAAACTTAAATCCATCGACTCGATTTCCTCACATAAAGCAATCTTGGCTTCTTCATTTTTACGTTCCACTTCTTTACGCGCCTCAAAAAAACTTTGATAGCGTTTATTTACTTCTGTTGAAGCATCTTTAAACCTATTCCACAAATCTTCTCTCAGCTCCTTGGCGACGGGACCTATTCCGCGCCATTCGTCATGCAATAATTGTAATTGCTTAAATGCTGCTACAACATCGTCATTTGCCAATAATGCTTCTGCTGCATCACAAAGAGCGGTCTTCTGTTCCAGATTTTTCTTGAAATCATAATCCCGTAACTCTTTATTTATTTTCAACAAGTCATAAAAATTCTCGACGTAAGACTGGAACTTTTTCCAAAGACCAGACACCGCCGCCGAGGGTAATTCGCAAGGCTCTTTGAACGATTGCTGCAACTCTTGAAAACGGGTATATTGTCTGTTTATATTATCCGAATCTTCGGTAATAGATTTCATCTCTTCCAAAATTTGTTGCTTACGCTCCAAATTTTCTTCTCTTTGCTTTTCGAGCAAGGCCGTATATTCGGCTTTTTTCTCTCGAAAAACAGATAACAAAGACTTTAATGTTTCCTCCTGTTCATCGGGCATTGGCACAAATTCAGCCCCTGGGTTACCCGCGGCTATAAAGGCGTTACGAGCCTCTTCTATTTCAATTTTTTTCTGTTTATAATAAGCCTGTTTCAGTTCGTCAACTTCATCTTTGACTTCTTCAACCGAACCTTCTACCAGTTTTCTCAACGAGTCTATAATTTCTTCTCTCGAAAGCCGTGAAGTCGATTGTACCGAATTTTGTTCCTCCTCGGCGGGAGTAATAGTTTGACCTGCAAGAAGTTCTTCTGTATTCATGTCAGGTTTTTCAAGCGCTGTTGTCATAGTATAATCTATTTTTATGAGGAATAAACTCTCTATTATCTATACAAATTAAAAAAAATATTTTGTCATTTCATACAAAAAAATCATATTATTTTCACAGAAGTATCGTCTTTTTCATCAGAAAGGAAATTTTGGTCATTAGGAGTCGTATCTTGACGAAGAATCTCTACACAACCAAAACCAAGATTTACTTTCTCCCCTATTCCTGTTTCATACATTATCTGATGGAGAATAGGACTCATCGATAATTTGAATTTATACATATATCCTATAACTTTCGACTCTTCGGGAGTAAACCGCATCATAAAAATTCCTTTTCTTTTCGGTTCGGAAAGCAAACTCCATGAAAATCCTGTATCACCATCAAAAGGCCGACCGAAAATCTTTTCATATTTTCCCAGCACCGAGCGATAAAAACAATCGGCATACCCGGGATAATCGGGCCCGACATATTCCATGCTCCGATTGGGGCGAGCCACCATAAACACGATTGGAGATAAAGCCAAATACTCTGCTTCCTCTCCAAACTCAGGAGCCGGACATTCAACGATATCTTCGACCTCTAACTCCACCCGACTACGCCTATCCCCAAGTACAAAAGTTTCTCCCGAAAAAAGTTGCTTTACAAACTCGTGAGTTCCCCGAACAGGCAAAAAAGAAATCCACATTTGAACCCTCTTCACCAAAATATGTAATCTGTCATACTCTACCCGAATGCGGGGGATATATAAATTTGAAAACGAAAACAAGCGATTACGGCAATCATCGATCGGTGCGAAACCGTTGCTCGAAAGCCAGTGTAAATATAGCTCGAAATTTTCCCGAATACGACGATATACAGCTGCCGACAATTCGTATTGGTAGCTTACAGGCAAAACACTACCAAAACTTTCCGATTTAACCGACAACACTAACTTAAAACGCATAGTACTATTCTATATCTTTTATCAATCAGAGACATCTGTTATTATTTCTCGTTTTGCATGTACCGATTTGTACCATAATGTAGAACTATTTTCCGGGACAAACAATTTTTCCGCAATACGCCGCAAATCGAAAGGGGTAAGTTTTTTATATTTTTCAACTTCTGTATCAATATTTTCCGCTCCACCCAACAATTCATAATAAGCTAAATTGGTGGCTTTATTCAGATAGTGCAAATTGGAAAACAAATCGTTTGATTCAAAACGATTTATCACCTTATCCAATTCCCTTTGCTCCAACAGTTCTTCCCTCATTCGTCGCAATTCCATTTCAATGGCTTCTTCTCCCTGCTCCAACGAAATTCCCGGTGATAGTTTCCCTTTCAGTAAAAACAAACCGGGCTCTATATCACCGGTAATAGAAGAATCTATTTCTGTAAATAGTTTCTTTTCCATCACCAACCGTCTATACAACCGAGAGGATCGACCGGAAGCCAATACATCGGAAAGAGCATCATACCCCTGATAATCGGGATGCTTACGGTCTACCATATGATAGGCCTTAAAAATCGCATCTAAGGGAACCTCTCTTTCCACTATCTTTTTATGAGGTTTTGTCTGAACCGGCTCCTGAGGTAAATCGCGGCAAGCGACTTCTCTTCGAGAAATAGGAGCAAACCATTTCTCACAAAGCAATATGGCTTCATCGAATGGTAGGCTTCCCGAAATACTCAATATCGCATTGTTGGGCGCATAATGGGCAAAAAAGAATTCTTTTACTTCTTCCAATGATGCATTACCAATATGCGAAGTATTTTTCCCGATAACAGGCCACCGATATGGGTGTACCCGATAAGCCATCGGTCGCAATAGCAAGAACGAATCTCCATAGGGTTGGTTCAAATTACGTTGCTTGAACTCTTCTATAACGACTTGTTTCTGTACAGACAAAGACTCGGAAGAAAAAGCAAGGCTTAACATTCTATCCGACTCCAACCAAAATGCCGTCTCGGCATTATGCGTAGGTACTACCGTATAGTAATTGGTCACATCGTTACTTGTCCACGCATTATTCTCTCCTCCTGCTTTTTGTAGAGGGGTATCGAAATCGGGAATATTCACAGACCCACCAAACATGAGATGCTCGAACAAATGTGCAAATCCTGTCCGCTCCGGCGATTCGTCCTTCGAACCGACATCATAAAGCAGATTCAACGCAGTCATTTTCGTAGAGCCATCGTAATGATGAATGATGCGCAATCCATTAGGCAATATGTGACGACGAAACGATATCACTATTTGACCACTTTCATTTTCAAGATTTTGACATCGGTTTTAGGCCTGTCGGCAGAGCCTGTTTCGACTTGTTGTATCTTGTCTACAACCTCCATTCCGTCTACCACTTCACCGAAAACAGTATATTCACCGTCTAAATGAGGCGTTCCGCCAACAGTCGTATAAGCTTTACGTTGCGCCTGCGTGAGCGTCCGCTTTCCTTCCTTCTTAATTTGTTCATGAGTTTGAGCGATCAATGTATCTTGCAACGCTTGCAGTCCCTGCATATCACGATTTCTACGCATATTCATGATTTCCTCCCTATGATTTGCCGCCAACGACTGAAAAACCGATTGCTCTTGCTGCATCTGCATTCGACGTTCCAGCTGGTCAATCTGTCCCGGATTAAAAACTTTCCCCGTGACAATATAAAACTGGGAACCCGATGAGGCCTTATCTGGATTTACCTGGTCTCCCTGCCGAGCCGCGGCCAAAGCACCCCGTTTATGAAAATATTTCGGATAAACGAACTCTGCGGGAATAGTATATCCCGGATCACCCGTACCTAACATTTTTCCTGCCGGAGCATTTTTGGACGTACCATCGCCTCCTTGAATCATAAACTCATTAATCACTCGATGAAACAAAGTCCCGTCATAATATCCTTCCTCGACCAACTTTATAAAATTATCACGGTGAGCAGGTGTATCATCATAAAGTTTTACTTTTATATTCCCCAAAGACGTTTCCATAAGGACAACCGTTTCCTTATGACTTCTCGACTCACAACTCATACTGATTATTATAGTTAATAACAAAATAAAATAAATCTTCTTATCCATACAATTGCAGTTTTAGCAATTCCCATTCATAAAAGCAATATCGGCTCAAAACCGAATCAAGCGAATAAATTTACTTTCTAACGTTGATATATCATATATACAAAGGTACAAAATTAAATAAATTATTAACAAAGGGAAAAAGAAATTTAAACTTGTAGATAAAAAAACGTCATGAGAATAATTCTCATGACGTTTTTTATGAATAGACAGTAATTATTTCACCAACACCTTAACTGTGCTTGTCCCTTGCGATGTTGTCAATCGTACCAAGTAAAGCCCCTCAGAAACAGAAATCTGGGCACTGTTTTCAAATTCTACTAATTCCACAAGCTGTCCAGAAACGCCAAAAACCTCCGCCAACACTTTTTCGCCTTCCATCGATTCCAGACAAATAGCATAGTCTCGGCTATATACCTTTACGGTCGGAACAACTACATTTTCAATCCCGCTATACTGAGTTGTAAACACATACTCTTCGACCTCAGACTCCCCGGATTCATATATTGCTTTTACACCAGCTGTATATGTACCATCATCTAATGCTTCGAATGTATAGGAATTATCAGTTATCGCAGATGCTTTTTTCTCTCCATTCAAATATATATCATAGGTAGCATTTCCAACTTCGGGAGCCGGAGCATCGTCCGAAGGACCGACATAAAAATTGTCCACTTTAAGCATCCACCCGTCATTAGAAACATAATTAACCGCTAAATAAACCTCCTGATCCACATAATCTTTCAAATCGACTGTTACTTCATACCAACCGCTCTCGGTAAAAGTATAATTATATAGTTCGACAAACGAAGAAAGATCGGTCTGGGCTCCTGTGGAAGCCAACACCTTAATGGTTTCGGGATAAACCGTAGCCATACTCGGATAAACATGCACATAAAAATGAGCCACATACCCCTTGTTGATTTTCTGTTTCGGAGAAACGAGCCAGTCGTCCGACAGGTTGCTTTGGACTCCAAAAAACATGATGTATTTTTTCCCGAAAACCGTATTTAAAAATGCATCGCTATCACACCGGGGGGTCGTTTTTTCAGGATTGAATACCATTACCGGAGATTCGCCCTGTTCAAGTCCGGGAATAGATATATACGTATTATTTATGGTTATACCGTAAGGACGCAGACGATCTTTATCGAAAGTGGCCCAGCCACCGAATTGGGTCGCAAAATCATCATACTCTTCGAAACTATCGCTCCAACCCAAATCTTGATTCCACCTAAACAAGACATCGGTCTTCTTATCCGTGTCACGATAAGAAAAATCAACAGATAGATTATATGGAGCAGTAATTTTTTCCACCAACGACAAATTTATCTCCATATCCTTGTCTATATCGATGAGCGTATCTACCGCCAAAAAGCGATCATCGTTAATACTAATCATATATTCCCCTTTTTTCAAAGAAGCAAAATGAGATATTCCCGATTTGATTGTATCGGTCACCTGATAAGAACCGGAAAGATAGTTCACAGCCACTCCCTCGGAAGAACCTCCGTTCGTAGAAACTTTTACTTTTACATCGGCATAATCCGAAGTCGACGGAACTTCTAACGTTGTTGTCGCTATATCCGACTCGGAAACTTTATAAACCGACTTAACACCTAATGTATGTGTTCCAGCCGAAAGATTCTCAAAGATAAACGAGTTCGTTTTAACCGACCCGACCTCTTGCTCATCTAAATAAACCGTATAACTTTGAGGAGTATCACTCTCCGCTGCTTTGCGAACACGACGTGTTTTCGGAAGACGAGCTTTTATAGACGAAGGATTTAACTTTGCCGGCCCTATATAAAAATCATCAACCATCAACATCCAACCAGCTTGTGTAATATATTGAATGGCAATATAAACATCTTGTCCTTCGTACTTCGAAAGATCATACTCCATCGTAAGCCATTGTTCCCATTTAACTGACTCATAATTACCCTGTGTCAAAGGTTTGAAATCACTTTCCTCTGTTCCGGTGGTCGATATCCATACCTTGAATTTTTCAATAGGAGCATCCGCGGCCTTGGCTTTAAATCGAACGACGTTATTTACACCGACATGTACCTGAGGGGTTATCGCCCAGTCATTATTCGTAGTTCCGCTTGCCGTACGAATAAATCCCATATATTTCTTTCCACTATAAGCTCTCAATTGAGGGGCATAAAACCACCATGAAACGTCACCTCCCGTAGTAGAAACATAAGCCTCGTCGGGAGCAATAATAGTCGCATATTGTTTCAAGCTACTATTCGGATAACCTCCTTGCATTAACATAGCAGCTTCTGCCTGATCCTTATCGATTCCGGTCCACGGAGCAAAATCGAGCGTAAAAGAGGTATAATTCTCGAAATCATCGAAGAAATAATCGGTCTCCTCATTCCAAACCAACGAAGCATCATTAACTCCCGTTTTAGGATCATGGGCTAAAACCGATTGCAAATTATAAGGTGTACGTACCGGTTCTTCCAACTTAATCTTTAACACGGTATCGCCTTTTATATCCAAAGCAGAATTATCATAAGTCTTTAATCCCTCTTTTTCAATCACCAAATGGTGTATACCGGAATATATATTATTTATTGTATAAGTTCCATTCTCACCTAGTACTCGGTCATAAATCAATCCCGATTCTACCCGTTCCAAATGAAACGGAGTCCCAGCCATATCCTCTCCTGTAACAGCCGAAACCTCCAAAGTCAATGTACAAGGTTGCTGAGCCTCAACAATAAAAAAACTTAACAGAGCTGTTACAAAACACAAAATTTTTCTCTTCATTTTTTCTACAAAAAGTTTGGGTTTATAGTTTCAATACAATTTTGAAACAAATTCTTACAAATCTTTCTCGAAAGGCACAAAGAGGACTCCTCAGTACGGAGTCCTCTTTGGTATACATTTCCCGATTAAACGGGCTCTTTTATCGTTTCATTACTCGTGCCGTAGAAACCGAATCGCCACACGATACGGATACGATATACATACCAGAAGCCAAACCTTCCAAAGACACAGACTCGACTTCGGTCAAATCTTTTATACAATTTCCGGCTAAATCATATACCTTCACATCGGCTTTTCCTCCTGCCCAATAGACATAATCGGAAGTAGGATTAGGATATACAGTCAGATTTTCTTTCTTAATTTCCGAAACGGCTAAGGTAGGCATATCTTTTATATCTCCAACAAATATCTCATCGAGAGAAGCCCCGCCCGAAGAAACTCCGGCATTTTCAGTAGCGACAAAACGCCAACGCATATTCACACTCTTACCAGCATAATCGGCGAGTGAAACATATTTATGACGCCATTTCGTGCGGTCCTGTGTATAAGCCAAAGGAGTCCAATCGGCTGCATCGACAGCACGAATCTCGAAATAGAGAGTTCCATCGGCATCATTAACTTCGGAAATAGGCCCTTCGGTGATCGCCTCATTTTCATACCCTTTTTCAAGGCGATTGCAAAGAGCTCCACCCCAAGCAAAAGAAGCAACTATATCACCGGTTTCAGGGATTGCGAACACAGGAGAAGTCAGGATAGAAACCTCGCTCGCATTATTATGCCATACCGAAGCAGAATATTTTCCAGCAAACGGCTCTATCTCATTAGATTTCCACATCTGAATACCTTTGCCTTCATGATCGTTTTTCCAGCCCATAGGAGGAATTTCTCCGTTATTTCCTTCAAATCCCATAGTATAGGGGAAATCACGTACAGACTGATCTTCCATCGTAGTAAACGACCAAACCGAAGCATTTTCATTTTTACCTACTGCATTGTAAGGTACAACTTTCCAATAATAGGTAGTAGCAGGTTCAAGCTCGGGAATCGTATAAGACACCGATGTATTTCCTTCTAATTTCTCATTTTCCAACAAAGAGGTGGGGTTGGATTTATCCGTTCCTACCGACAATTCATATCCATCGGCAAACAAAGCGGGCTCCCAAGAAAGAGTCAACCTGCTATAATCGACGTTAGAAACGCCATTCACCGGATTGGGTGTCGTAATTGCCAACGGGAGCTCTCCTTCTCCATATAGCTTAGGCAACACTACATTATCGAAATAGATATCGGTCACCACCATATTATCGAGACCACCGTCGCCCATTTCAAACTCATAGGTCCAACGTAGGTATACATTATCGTCCACTACGAAATTTCCATTCGCATCTTTAATCTCGATTTCTTTTTGTACCCATTCATTATACTTACTATCATCAAGAGAACACCACAACTCCGTCCAATCGGTATCGGTATTTTTCTTATAATAAAGAATGAAATATGTTGACGGTAAGAACGAATCATCGATGTATTCTTCACCGGTAGTTTCGATATAATCGAATTTCACTTTACCGTTTCCAGCCGATAAATCCAAACGGGGAGAAACGATATCACACGTCATCATACCGCCTACTGTAACCGACTTCACACCCGACGTAGCCATACCTTCCATCGTCTTCCAGCCTTCATTACGAGACCAACCGGCCGGTGGGAAAATATCACCTTCGAAACTTTCCAAAGTATATCCTTCTTCCAACATAACTTTGGTTCCCGACAAATCGACCGACAAAGTTCCGCCATTCGTATTTATTTTCATGACCGTGCTTTTGGCTCCCGTAATCGTAGGAGTATAATTGACTCGGTATGAAAGCTCTTCTCCCCTCTTCAAAGAAACGGAAGCGGGATCGAGTGTCGTAGAAAAATCTGTACCTTCAATACCCTCAATGCTGGTTATCGTCAACGTGCCATAACCCACATTACGAATAGTCATCGGTTCGGATTGAGCCAAATAACCAATATAAGAATTGGAAAACCCGTAAGAAGTCGAGCCCTCTATAACCGGCAAATTTTCAATCTCTTGATTTCCCACTTTTACATTGTCAACGGCCAATGTCGCTTGTGTATAATTATTTACAAGAATAGATCGAAAATAGAATGCAATCTTTACCGTCTTCCCAACATACGCTTCAAGGCTCACATTAGGGGTTAACTTTTGCCAGTTATTTTCTATCCCCATAGCATCTTTATTCCACGGCCATGTCAGTCCAGAGTTTTCAATATCTTCCTGAGAAGCTGCATTCCACAAATCGCTCCATGTATCTCCATCATCGGTAGAAACTTTCACCAAAAAACTTCCGTATTTATTGGTCATAAACGATGAAGCGTTACACCAAAAAGTAAAAGACAGCGACGCATTATCAGCAACCTGCACGGCAGGAGTAATAAGCCACTCCTCCTTCGAAATACCGGCCTGTCCTTCTTTAAAGTCACTCATCACTTCGGCACACCCCGAACCAGCGATACTGCAACCCGTCACTTCATTCCAATTAAGGCTCCAATGCGCATAACCCGATTCAAGATCTTCCGATAATTCAGTACCTTTTACAACCCACCCCGAAGGAGGGAATGTTTGGCTCTCAAAATCTTCGCTGAGTACAAGATTTTCAGCGGAAAAGGCTTCTGCACTGCCTAACAACAATGCACAGGCGAAAAACATACTTTTCATAGTTTCCATAGAATTAATTATCTTTTAATAACTTGGGTGGTATTGACTTGATCTCCCAATTGCATGGTTACAAAGTAAATACCCGACGATAACATCGAAACGTCTACACTTTCTACTTGCTCGGCAAAAAGCAGCTGTTTACCAGAAATATCGGTAACCACTACTTTGTCACACAGTTCATTCAAATAGAGCGTGGAAACGACAGGATTAGGATAAACCGTCAATCGATCACCATTTACGCCTTCGATTCCCGAACCATCAGTCACAACAAGAATAATTTCTTGTACAGTTGTCTTTGAACCATCTGAAACAGATAGTTTCATAATCACTTCTTGTTCTGCCCCCGGAATGCCGGTAATCGTACCGCCGTTAGTACCCGGAGTATGATTCAGCCAGAAGGGTTTGCCCTGCAAGGTCACCGTCAACGGATCTCCATCGGGATCGGCCACAGAATAGTTATAAGTCCATTTCTTCCCTACCGTTGCTGTTGTCTCAGGAACCGTAGTAAAGTAAGGAGCACTATTGTCACTATTGACATATTCAAAATTTTCGAAATAGAAATCATCAAAGAAAGTCACAAAACCATTCGACGGAGTATTATTACGAACAGCTATATAGATTTTCTGTCCAGCATATGCACTTAAATCCACATCAAACTCTGTCCACGATGTCTGACTATCGTTATTATTCTTGTGAGGAACTTGAACCGATGTAAATCCAGACAATGGAGTAAAGCTAGACACAGCGTTATCTGTCGTACTAACCAATACTGTCAAATAAGCCCACGGATGATAAGTGTTATCTCCATCATACGACTTAGCATAAAACCGGAACTTGGCATCATTTCGAGCCGTCATTTGGTCGCTGATAATCCAGTCTACGGCTTCTGTCCCATCGGCAGTCGCCATCGTCGCTAACAGTTGGTCTCCCGAACGAGGATAGATATTCCTCCAATCGGCTCCTTCTGGTTCCGGTTGTTGATTAATGACAATATAGGCATAAGCATTCCCAATATTCGGATAGTTTATCATAAGAGGTTGAACTGTCGCTTTATGATCGGCATCTACCGTTGTAAAGCCTTTGGGAGCCACAGAACCAAATTCATCATCTTCAAAACTAAAATAACGAGTGTACATGCCCAACGCATTACCCGAAACAGGCAACGTCACGGCAGGAGCATTGTCGAATGTAACAGTCATCTCGTCCTCTACAAGGGCATCTGTTTCACCGGCAGCGAACGTGATATTGAAATCTACGCTCTCACGACTGTCTAACACTAAATCCTTGTGCAACGAAGTAGAGAAATTCTTATTCTTAAATGACACATCGGTGATTTTCATTGTTTGCTCACCATCGTTCAAAAGATTCAATGTCTTTGAGGTAACGGCTTTATTATAATTCACATCACCCGCATTCCAAGAAGTCACATTAATAACAGCTTTTCCTCCAACGGGAGCTTCTTCAACCAAAATATTATCCAAAGCACCTCCTGATCCGGTAAAATCTACTGCACTATAACGCCAACGGAAATTCACATTCTTACCTCTATAATCGGACAAAACGATTCGCTGACGAACCCATTTTTGACCTTCGGCCTGAGCGGAAGAAATATGGGCGAGTTCCTGCCATGTTCCATCGGATTTTATTTCGAAGTAAAGCGTATCTTTGTTAATCGTCATCGTCTCTTTTACCGATTTCGTCAATCCAGACGGAACGGCATTTCCCCAGTAGAAGCTAACCTGCATATCTTTATCAGCAGGCAGCACGAACATCGGTGTTTGAAGAATGCCTTGCTCGTTGGAGCCCCCAGCAGAAATATAAGCTGCATTTTTACCATCGTATGCATTATAATTAGATCTATCCCATGCTGTATATCCCTCTTTCTCGCTCTTCCAACCTAACGGAGGAAATATGTCACCTTCAAATCCCTCAGACCACGGGAATGTGTTCACGGTTTGGTCGGCAAGCGTCGTAAAACTCCACACCGAAGGATTTTGCGTCTCTCCCATATCGTTATAAGTAACTACTTTCCAATAGTAAGTAGTAGCATAGTCCAACACAGGAATCGTATAAGAGCAACCTTCTACCTCTGTACCCGGCACGACCGAAAAATCTGTGGTAGAAGTTCCAACATATACCTTATAGCCCTTAGCAAACTGTACTCCGTTCCATGACAATACAATATCTTCGTTAAATACATCGGTTGCTCCATTTTCAGGAGAAGGGGTAGTTGCAGCTCCCGGAACAGAAGTTCTACCATAGAACGGAGGTAAAACTACATCGTCCAAGAAAGTAGATGCATACTCGGGCACATCGTCCCCACCACCCGACAAATCGACATCGAGTACATATTTAAACATGATATAGCAATTATCGGATGCCGGGCTTCCCAAATCGAGCTTCATGTGCCACCATTGGTTGATAGAATCGCACGTAGCAACTTTCTCCCACGTTTCCTTGCCATTTTTTGAAAAATAGACTTCAAATTCGCTTTCAGGAGCAGGAGCATCATCTGCCGTCGGCTCCCAAACATTCGCATAGTCGAACTGCAACTCGTGAGTACCCGTCGAACAATCGAGACGAGGAGAAACCAAAGTCGGGTTATTCTCTGCAAAACTACAAGAAGCCGAATAGTCTCCCGACGTAGCATAAGTTCTGCTTACGGTCCAACCTTTATCGGCAGTCCAACCTACGGGCGGGAACGTTCCACTCTCAAAACTTTCCAGATTGTATTCATCGGGTAAAATTATCTTTGTTCCTTCTAATACGATAGAGACGTCTCCTCCGTTCGTATGGATAGTCATCGTAGCAGATTTACTACTCAACTCAGACGAGGGAGTATATTTCACATAAAACTCATACTCTACACTCGGTCTCAACGAAACTTCCGAGGGAATCATATTGGTTGAAAAGTCGGAACCTTCTAATCCAGAAATTCCACTTACCGTCAAATTGCCCACGCCCTTATTCCGCAATACAAATTTCTCCGACCATTTCCCTACTCCGATGTAGGTTCCATCGAATATATAAGAAGTGGGATTAACATCTGCAATAGGAGCATCGATCGCTTCGCCCGTTTCTACGACAACATTATCAACCCATATACTATTACCTTTACCAGCGCCGCTGACCAATAGACAATGTACAAAAGCTATTTTTACTGTCTTACCGGAATAAGCGCCTAAACTTATCTTGGAAGTGTTTGTAACCCATCCAGTCCAGGGAAAGGCAACCCCGCTATTTTCTACCATGCTTTGATCAAGGAAAGAGAAAACAGTTTTCCAACTTTTACCATCGTCTTCCGTGATACGCACTTGAAAATCATATTCGTTTTTAAATGCAGATGCCGAAGCTCCTTTCCACAGAAAACTCAAATTATAATTCGTCTCACTCAAAGTCAGAGATGGAGATACTATCCACTCTTCTTTCACAGGCTCAATAGGATCCCACTCACCACCGTTACAATAAAGACTCACTGAACCGGCACATGCCGATTTGCTATTATCGACAGTCCAATGATTAATAGCCCCTTCTTGGGTGTCGTTAATTACAGTCCAACCTCCGGTCGGAAAGTTCGTCGTCGACCAACCTTCAAATCCCTCATTCAACAGAGATTCGGCACGCAATCCAAACACAAATAAGAAGAGTACAAAAACAAGCGTAATTTTCTTTGTCATTGTAAATAATTTATTAGGTTCATTATAAAATTTACATTACATGCAACAGACAGAAATGTTATAACTATTAATTTATTTGCAGCAAATATAAGAATTTGTTATTAATATCTATATATTTCAACAAAAATATTATCGTAACACTCTTATTTTTTTATAAAAAACGAATGTTTATACAAATAATAACAATTTTTGCAAAAAAACAGACAATATCTATTCTAAATAACAACAACGATACTTCAAGTTCCATAACAAAGCGGAGGCTTTCCCTCATTAGAGAAAGCCTCCGCTTTGTTATTTCTCAAAAAACTAAATTATATCGTTCACATAAACACGCTTATAAATACGCCTGAAATTATCACTTTCTTGCTTCAACTCCTCTGCATGCAACTTATAGTCTTCACCCCAAATCCCCGACAACAAATCGACAATATATTTGTGTTCTCTATCTTTCGACAAAGAAGCCGCGATGAGCTTGTCAATAATTTCCCTATATTTCTCAGCTCCCGTAGCGTGCAAATATAATGCGGCACTCACCGTAATCTGCCCCGTCATATCTACCCGTATTATATTATCGGCTAGGACGGGCATATCTTCATCACAAGAGCCCATATGATTGGCAATATATTCGTAGGTGAGCAATCCATCAGTATCACTATTCAATATTTTTTTCAAATCATTATTCATAGCTGACCTCTTTTGAATGACACAAATTAAATAAAAACTTTCTTCGCAACAAAATATTTCACAAAAACAGTTCAAGAAACCCTAAAAAACAACTTCTGTAAACAAAAAAAGATATTTGATATAGGAATTAATATTTTTTTGATGTATGTTTGCTTATGAATAATCGAATCTACAACCATCATGAATGACAATCTCATCATTACCATAGGCCGTCAATTCGGAAGCGGAGGACGAGAAATAGGAAAACGTTTGGCCGATTTATTCGGAATAGCTTATTACGATAAAGAATTAATCAACGAGGCTTCGAAATCGAGCGGACTCAGCACCGAGTATTTCGAGAAAGCCGACGAGCGGGCTCCAAGCGCTTTATTAAATTCTTTTTCAATAAACTGGCTCACAGGAGCAGGAGGAATATGGGGCGACGGAGGCCTATCGAACGAATACATTTTCAAATTTCAATCCGACGTCATTCGTCATTTAGCTGAAACTCAATCGTGTGTCATCGTCGGACGTTGCGCCGATTATATTCTCAGACAATACCCACGATGCTACAATGTATTTATACATGCTCCCCTTGAAGACAGAATCGAGAGAATCATCAGCCGCTCACAAGGAATGACTCGAAAAGAGGCTATCGAACTCGCCGAAAAGAAAAATAAATTAAGAGCTTCTTATTACAATTTTTATACCGATAAGGGTTGGGGAGTAGCCTCTTCATACGACCTTTCTATCGATTCCTCTATATTGGGCAGTGAAGAGACAGCCATATTTATCCGCGATTTTATCCAAAAGAAAGACGGGCTACCCAAATGGGAGAAAAAGAAATAGGTCTTAATTCTCTTTCTCTTTCAAGTAATCGGAACAAAGAGAATAAATAATACCATCAACGATTCCTATGGTAGGAACCCATATTTCTCGTGCGCCTATATGCGTCGCTATTTGTAAATAAATATCGGCGGCAGGTACAATCACGTCGGCTCGGTCGGGTTTCAATGCAAAACGGTCGATACGTTCCACGATCGAATAGCTATTCAATTCATTTCTCAGGGTCAAAAGCCGCTCCACAGTCAATGGCTCCCGAGCAGACACTCCTGCCAAATGATGCAATTTATTGATATTACCACCCGACCCGATAATAGAGATATGCCGATACGTTTCCTTCAAACGCTTTAAATCCCTATACATACGGAACAATTCACTACGGCTCAGTTTTTTATTCAAAATACGTACAGTTCCTATATTATAAGATTGAGATTGGAGTAACGAACGGTCACTAATTATACTTATCTCGGTACTTCCGCCACCAACATCGACATAGATAAAATCGCCCTCTTGTTCCAGCTCGTCCACGATATGACTGTCATATACGATACGTGCTTCTTCAAGACCATTAATAATTTCGATATTTATTCCACTTCTCTCCGAGATATACCGGACAATATCGGCTCCATTCGAAGAATCCCGCATAGCCGACGTAGCACAAGCCCGATAAGACAAGACATTATAAACCTGCATCAGCTGAGAAAAAGCATGCATGAGACGTAATAATTTTTCTGTCTTCTCCGTAGAAATACGACCTTTTGTAAAGGTATCTTGTCCCAATCGCAGCGGTACACGCACAATAAAAACTTTCGATAAATCCGATACACTCTCTCCCGGATAAAAACCTTTGATAAGCAATCTCACTGCATTCGAGCCAATATCTATGGCCGCAAAATTAAGTCTGTCCATAAAGTTTCTCATTCTATAAGCGAAGATAATCATTTCCCCAATAAAACATCTCGATTAAAAATAAAGTCTCATTCAAAAACATATAATTTATAATCGCTCCAAAAATGAACTTTCATTCAATATCTCTTGTTTTTACCTTGAAAACCATAGTAGAAGAACAAATTTGCGCAATAAATGAAGTGATTGGTTATACTTGGGCAATTGCGCAGTTTCCCCAAAGCGGGAAACAGGAGACTCCTTCCTATTTTTATTTTCAAAAATTCAATCAATAGCTTCGGAAGGAGTCTCTTTTTCAAAGAATATCATCATGCCAAAATAGAGCCGCATACCGGGTGTACCTTTACGAAAAATTACCAGCTCTATGAAATCGAGAATTACATTTAACGGCATGAACCGTTATTCCCCACCGAACTCGGCACAGCCGGGAGATTGCACAGCTATTGTCAATTTACGAAATCAATCAAACTGCCTCAAACCTGTCGGGACACCGGAATATCTATACACTCCGGAAAAGAAAAACCATCGGCTCGTCTATGTTCATATCTGCTACGACGGAGAGCATCATATAACGGAAAATGAAAATACCTTGTATTATGAGGCTCTGATAAAAAAAGAAAACGGAAATATCCAAAAAGAATCAAGCCAGTTGTTCGAGCTAAACGACCTACAAGTTCTGTCTATTCAATCCATAGGAAACACACTCATAATCATCTGTACCGAAAGTATATACTATTTACTTTATAAAGAGGGAAAATATATCTTTTTGGGTGAAAAGCCCGACATACCTGAAATTTCATTTTTCCCTTATATAGAATATACCGATGCCTACTTCGTAAGCGAATATACCTTTCAACATGGATACAACAATCCGACCCGACTCGACACCGAAGACATCAATTATTACAACGATGCTTACTACAATGCATTCTTTCAGCTACAAGAAAAAGCATGGAAACGGCACTATTTCATACAACCCATACTCATACGTTATGCCCTCACTTTATATGATGGTAGCCGAATTTTTTCATCGGCTCCGGTCATGGTCTCTTTGCCACCCCCCATACAACCCTATCAAATGAGCATACGATTGAAAAATTCAAACAATCTTTGCTTAGGTTCTCATGAAGGACAAATCATCGCCGGGAATTATAGCCTGAAATATTATATTCATCAATTCAATCTCGACAACTGGAAAGATATCGTAAGAAGTATAGACTTTTTTGTCTCTCCCGAAGCCACGATCTTCGAACCCGATCAAAAACAACAAGGCCTTAAATTTACGATCGAACGTACAGAAGAAAACGAAACGCTCTCTTTTCTACTGAAAGGAGACATCTCTTTTCTCGACCTGAAAGAGATAAAGAAACGCTACTTACAAGATTCTCTATTTTATAAAATAGCGACCATAGAGGATTGGAGCGACTGGAAGGAAGGTGAATCGTACGCCATAGAAAATAAAATACGGCCTGATTTACTCGTACACGAGGAAGTTCTTTCGCCAGATAATACGACACTGCTTTCTACGGGAGCACATGTCAGCTATATACACAACAAAAGACTACACATAGCCAACTTAAAGAAAAAACTTTTTCCCGGATTTCCCCTCAGTCTGTTCAACGTGGGGAACAAAAATGCCGAGACTGTCGATGCTTATATCTGCACTTATCTCAAAACCGAAAGAGGAGAATGCAAAGTCGTTTGGCAGGGGAAATCGAACTATTTCTTCAATCAACTTTCACCTCTGATTTCTTACCCCGACAGTAACGCCTATAAAATGGAAATCGTCGTAAAAAGCGAGAATACCCGATACAAGGGGAGCTTTCTACTGACAGCCTCCGAATATGAAAATAGGGCCGATTATCTCAACGAGACGCTCTCTGCAATCTCATTGGAAAACGATTCTCTGCCGGCCTCTACCCCACTCGATATACCCTTGTCCGAAAATGACACTTACACACAGCCTAATATACTGCGGGTTTCGGAACTCGAAAACCCGTTTATATTCCCGTCCGAACAAACTTATACCATCTCGAACGGAGAGATTACAGGCATAGCGACCATTACAGCTGCTTTATCGGAAGGACAGTTCGGTGAATTTCCCCTATACGTATTTACAGAAGAAGGAATATGGGCTCTGCAAAACGGAAACGGAATCGTATGTTACGGAGCACAACATCAACTGAATCGAGAGCCCATACTGCCGGAAAACCCTATCGTCCCGCTCGAAGATATGATTATGTTTACTACGGCAAAAGGATTATTTATCATACGAGGCTCCGAAATACAACAGCTCTTATCGTTCGACGAAACCGCCTGCGAAAACAATAGCCCAATCGCTCACCACGACATAGACTCTACATTAATTCCTGCGACCACCGATCAAACGACTTTATCTCAATTTATTCAAGGAAGTATCATCGCCTACAATACAATCGAAAAAGAATTGATATGTTGCAGGCCCGATCTCAAATATAGTCTCATTATCCATATTCCTTCTCTCTACATGTATCGCATAAGCCAACATTACTCTTCCCTATTCTATGATGCCAGTCATCTACTCGCCCAAGACGCAGAGGGAAAAGTTTACGATTTACAAAAAGAATCAGCAGAGATAACCCCAATCGCACTCGTATCCCGCCCAATTACTCTCCAAAGTGAAGAGTACCAAAAATGGAGAGAAGTTTTCTGGCGACTCTCGATGTCAGAAGGAAAGCTCTTGCTTTCTCTTTGGGGAGGCAATGATGCCGAAGGCAACTTTTCCAAAATCTGTGAAATATCGAGCGCATCAAAAGTAGCAGGACAATTACCCATGCGTTTTACAGGACCGGCATATAAATATTTCAGGCTTATTCTTTGCGGGAACGTCTCCTCTGATTTCCATCTTTCATCTGTCGATATCCACTCCGAAAACATCATCAGCAATCGGTTACACTAATATAAAAAGGGTAGGACTTATTGTATAAGTCCTACCCTACTATTCTCATCATACCGCAATCTACGGTTTATAGTTTTTCAATCCTTTCAAAGCTGCTGGATCGGTAGCCTCCTCGATACTCATAGCAAAGCCTCCACCCGGAGCACAAGGCTGAACGATACGAGTCTTGTTCGTCACAATATATTTACGAATCGTATAAGCCTGCGGGTTATCCTTATAATGGGCATCGGGAGCATCGGCATATATAGTTGCAATATACTTTTTCCCGGGCTCCAAGAAATCTAAGGAGAAACGAGCCGTATGCCCATTCTCATCGACCGTGGAACCTACATACCAATTATTACCACCTTTTTCCCGGCGTGCCACCGTAATATAATCTCCCGGTTCTGCCTCCAAATAACGGCTGTCGTCCCAATCGACAGGCACATCTTTAATAAACTGAAAAGCATCGAGGAAACGATTATAATTTTCGGGTAAATCGGCGGCCATCTGCAAAGGGCTATACATGGTCACGTATAAAGCCAGTTGCCGAGCCAAAGTAGAACGAACATAGCTGTGGTTATCGGGATTAAGTTTAGAAATATCCGTCTCGAAAATACCGGGAGTATAATCCATCGGGCCTCCGATAAGTCGTGTAAACGGCAAAATAGTGGTATGGTCGGGATTATTGCCCCCGAACGATTCATACTCGGTTCCTCTCGCCGACTCGTTACCGATAAGATTGGGATAAGTACGGCTCAAACCCGTAGGACGAACAGCTTCATGGGCATTCACCATAATCTTATGCTTGGCGGCTTCGGTCAATGCATAGAGATAATGATTAACCATCCATTGTCCGTAATGATGTTCCCCACGAGGTATAATATCTCCTACATATCCACTCTTCACGGCATCATAGCCATGATCGTTCATAAACTGATATGCTTTCTCCATGTGCCGTTCATAATTACGAACCGAGCCCGAGGTCTCATGATGCATAATCATTTTCACTCCCTTCGATTTGGCATACCGCTCTATTTCTTCTACATCGAAATCGGGATACGGTGTGATAAAATCGAATACATAGTCTTTCGACTTACCTATCCAATCTTCCCACCCTATGTTCCAACCTTCCACCAGCACAGCGTCAAATCCATGTTCTGCGGCAAAATCGATATATTCTTTTACATGCTCGGTATTAGCGGCATGACGTCCATTAGGCGTCAAACGAGAATAATCGACCAAATCGAGTTTCACATGAGGCAAATCGGTATAAGCCCAAGTACTTTTCCCGGTTATCATTTCCCACCATACACCTATATATTTCGTCGGTTTTATCCAACTCGTATCTTCATAGACACACGGTTCATTCAGATTAAGAGTCATTTTGGATGCAAGAATATCACGCGCATCGTCACTAACAATAATCGTGCGCCACGGAGATTTCGCCGGAGTTTGCATATATCCCTTATCCCCCAATGCATCGGGTGTAAGGTGAGACTCGAATATCATATTTTTGTCGTCCAAATCGAGCGACATACAAGAATAATCGACCAATGCAGCTTCATGTAAATTGATATACAAGCCATCGTCGGTTTTCATCATTAAAGCCGTTTGTACCCCCGTAGGAGAGAATGGAGTCTGAGAAGAATTCGGTGTAATAGCCTCATTCATCAATCCACGGATTTCGGACAATTTCGACGTCACAGTGGAATACTCCTGTGTATCATAATCGCCCGGAAGCCAAAAAGCAGTATGGTCTCCCGCCATAGCAAACTGCGTCTTCTCTTCTTTAATCACAAAATAATCCAAATTGGGCTGATCGGGAAATTCATATCGGAATCCTACCCCATCGTCAAATACCCGGAAACGAATAATCATACGACGATCGGTCGACGGTTGTTCCAATGTTACCTCCAATTCATTATAATGATTCCTAATCTCTTTTACCTCTCCCCAAACAGGTTTCCATGTTTCATCGAAAGTCGATGTCTCAGAACCAGCCAAACGAAATCCATCGGTTAAATTTTTTCCCGACTTCAAATCTAATCCCAATTTACTCTCTTTAATAACCGGCCGACCTTTATAATCTACTTTATAAACCGGTACTCCATTGTCCAATTCAAAATCTAATACAATGTTCCCGTCAGGAGATTTCAAAGTCTCGGCTCTCAAAATGCCATAAGACAACAAAGCCATAAGAATAAAAATCAGTCGTTTCATTTATTCAATACATTTATTTGGGTTTTATAAAACTACGGAGAAGCATCTCAACTGCAAAGATAGGAGTTTAAGCTCCGACTCAAAAATTTCTCTATCCCTCCTTTAATTAAGAAAAACGAATAATTGAAGAAACAGTTTAAACAAACGACCTGTTTAACTTAAAATATAAATTCCTTTTATTTCAATAACGATAATCTCACCGAGATTCCATAATTGCTGTTCGTAATAGGATATGATGAAGAAGATACTAACGGTGTATTAATCTGATGGTCGAAATAAGCCCCTACCGTAATACGTTTACTCAATACATAATTGGCCGTCACTTTCAACATCGTAGTACGAGTTCCACTAGTTGCCTGAGTAAAATTCTGTTCGATACGGCGAATGAGAGCCTGATTCTTGCGGAATGAAAAATCGGCATTGATCGTCAAATCGTTGCTAACACCTGTTTGAGACCCTTTCAATTTCAAAATCGTATTAAAATTAGCGATCTTATACCCGGCCCCGATTGTAAAATCGGTTGTCGACGCCTCTACGATTTGTCCGGCTGCCGAATTCAATGTCAACGTGCGGGAATCTTTATATTCTATATTGCCCGTAACATTATTTTTCAGTGTCACCTTTAACCCGATAAGGGGAGCGAACCTCTCGGTTATCATTACCGATGATATATCGAATGGAGAAGAGGGTATGGGATTGCCCGTAAGTTCATCGCGAACGAAACCGAAATCCCCGTCTGATTCCACCCAATTAAGGAACGAAGTAAATGATCCCACAGCATAGGTACACTGGTAAGCATGCGATAGAGTAAACGCTTTAAAGTGTTTCTTTATAAACGGTATTTGCATGAAACCATCGTAAGTAATTCGCCAGTTCGGCAATATAGCCGACAATCCCGGGAACGGAGACAAATCGATTTTACGGGCATCGCGGCCAGAATATGCAGCAATAAATGCAGGTATCATTACATCGGCAGAACTACGATTTACACCGCCGTTAGCCGAATCATAGGGCTTATCTCCAAAACCGGTAGAGGCAATAAAACCTTTATTCGGATAATTACCCAACGATCCGTAATGCGCTTCTAACCGAGCCGCTATTATTTCCCGATTTTTCAAAAAATCATCGAATGCTTGCGACGAATATCCGTCTTTTGCAGAACTGCTCCTAAATGCAGTCTTCAATGCAATATGTGTCTTGGTATAGCTTCCGCCTCGTACAGTCGGCATATCGTCAAACATAAATTGCATTTGAGAACTACGCGTGTCTGTTCTATTTCCTGTCAAGTTTATTTTCAAGCCCCGGATAGGTTCAAGCGCTATTTCGAAATTAAACTCTTCGGTACGACCGATAACCGCCGGACTTATCTGCGTGGAATCACATAAAAGCCAACCACGTTCTTTTGCCCGATATACATAGCTCTCATCAGTAAAACCAAAAGCGAAATCGAGGCCGGGAGCCATAGGACCATACGAAGTCGATTGCCCGAATACATCGCCTACATTCGGGGAAAACAGAGGTAACGAAGTAGTATTGGTCTTACGATAACGCACGCTCGCATTTCTTACCATCATCAATCCCCGTAAAGAATATTCGGCTGCTTCTTTCCAGAAATTACGTTCATTCTTATTCGAAGGAGTAATTATCACATTCAAGCGTTGGGTTCCTTTATCGAGAATCACTACATTATTGGCATCGAGAACTTTCGTCCTCAGGGCCACTTTCTTTCCAGCATCGTCCCTCGCTACAACTTTTACCTTCTTATTATTGAGATTATGCCTTAAAGTAACCGTAGTATCTTCCCGAAGCAAAATGGTACGTTCGAATTTTCTATTTTTCTTCGCTGCCGCAGCCCTATTATTGGAAGAAAAACGTTTGTTTATCTTCTGCAAATATTTCGACTTATTGTACAATTGTTCAAAATTGAAACGCCCGTCAAAGCTCAACTGCCCCTGATTATTCACCGAGTTACCTAAATCTATTTCCTCTGAAATCTGGGCTCCTCTATCCCAAGTATATGTAGCGTTATACTTGGCATTAAACGACAAATAATCAAGAACAGGTATCTTGCTGAACGGAGCCGTATACGATGCATTGAAAGTTTGATTATAATTCCACGGTGTTCCCAAATTCTTGATGCTGGTCAACACGGTATCTTTCCATGCTTCGTATTCATCTGGGAAAAGCTGTTTATTCACCACACCGACCGGCTCCTCGATATGAGCGTTCGTCATCGTTTGCAACGAAAGGTTTATCGACTTGGTGAGATTCCATGTCAACGAGAACTGCCGATCCCATAAAAAACTTTTACTTACACTCGTCGGCAATGCCATTCCTCCCGATCCACTCACATCGCGAATCTGCTGTTCATAATAATATCGCGACATATTGGTATTAAACGCAATATTATTAGGCAAATAATTAAATTCCCATTCCTTCAAAAATTTCAAATGCTTAGATTTACTCCTTAATCCCTTCAACGGGACAAAAGGTTTAACAAAAGGAGTATAGGAATAAGTGAAACTACCCCGATAATCGTATGTATTCTCAAATTCGGTAGTAGGGTCTTGTTTCGATTGTCGATTATAAGAATAGCTGATAGAAAAATTAGCCGGGTCATAGGGCATAGGATTCTTACTCCTAATATCAAAAGAAACTCCCGACAAACTGAAACTTTCGACAGTCGATTTCTCTATCGAAGCATCACTTATAGAGTCACGCTCGGCTTTACTACCCGCATTGTCCAAAGCATCTTTCAACAAGATATCTTGATCGAGCGGATTGTATTTAGGAGAAGTACGTTGTTCGGTAATCGAATAAAATAATGGGGCTTTCAATTTGACTTTTTCTGGCAAAAAACGCCCTAACTCGACCATCGTAGCTATATTATACTGATAGTAATCGTCTAATCGACGTTCCGTAAGGCTTTGGTCTATCCCCCCAAAACCGACAGTTTCTACATGCCCCGCGATATTCAGCGTAGCAATATCCGACAAACCGAGATTTACATTTGCTTTGGCAGCCCAACCACCAGATTGGTCAAAATCGGTCAAACGCATTTCATTCACCCAAACGACTATATCCTTAGCTGCATTCGAATTATTTCTCACACCGATCATCATCGTACGAACATCGCTCAAAGAAGGGTTCCCCACGATAGTCACCTTATTTTGATTTTTATCGGGATCATAACTGGAATAACGAGTTTGAAACGTCACCGTCGAATTATCCATACGCTTCTTTGCATTCCGTTCCAGCTTCAAATCGGTAAACAAAGAAAGAGGGAAATCAAACATATTGGATTGTGGCCAAACCGCTTCCTGATCTTGTGCATTATATGTGCTATAATTACCCGGCTCCGTCAATGACAACGGAACCTCATACTCATAATAATTCGATTTGCTATCGGATCCTAATCGTAAAAATACAGACACATCGCCATCTCGTAAATTAGTTTTATCGTCAATCAGCTTCTCTGCATGTACAAACATCTGTAACCGCTTGTACGTACGCATATCCATACCACTGTTCTTATAAACCGCACGAGCATCTCCCGACTGCAAATCGGTTACTTTCAAAGACATGGCTTGTTCATTAAGCTGAGTTATTTGCGATTGCCCCGGGTCTATGATACGGGTTACCCCCGGAGGTAAAACATAATTAACAGGAACCTGTCCTGCATTCTCCTCAATATTTACCACCGATATATCCATCTTACCCTGAGCCGGAGCATCTCCTTTCAAATTCAAAGCATAGTTATACGTCCGCCATTCACCCCGAACCAATTCCAACGTGGCAAAACGCAAATGTGTCTCACACTCAAAACCCGTCATAAACATGCGGATAAAACGTATCGTCTTAAAATCCTGAATAGATCCCACTTTCTTTTGAGGACGAGACAAAGGGATTTTGAATTGATACCACACAGCTTTTCCTTCTTCACCATTGCGGAGCCGGACGGTTGTCTCCCGTTTGTCGGTAATACAGTTTTTTCCCACTTCCAAACTATCGGGACATAGCGATATGCGGTACTGATAATATCTTTCATATTCGTTCAACGTATTATCCTGATTGATATCCTCCACGTCAGGAACGCTTTTGGAAGACTGATAATACGAATCATTCATTTCCTCGGGAGACCGGGAATTGTTTTCTGTTCCGTTATATCGTTTGTACCGGTCCAATATAGAAGTTTGGGCATCGTCATAATCGTGTCCACGATAAAAATGGTAATTATCCCCGGCCGGATCGTTAAACGGAGAAAACTGATCTTGTCGCATAGCCTCCACTACCGCCGGAGATAGTTTAGTTTCGAGCTTGTCCAAATAATCTCTATATGATGGGAACCCATATTCCTCGTCATTCGACAGACCGTCTAAACCTACGTCTTGCAAAGCCCGTGCACCACTGGTATTATCGAATGCATAAGTCAAAGACTGACGTTTGGATACCTTTCCCCACACCGTAGTCGCTATCTGTGTTGTATCACCGTCGACCGGCAAACCGTTCTCGAAAGACTTCATACCGTCTTTGAGAATATCCTCCGACACTTCTCCCAAATTGAAATACAATTCTCCCCCGTTATGATTAGTCTGATTCTCATCTAAAAACGGATCCATAAGCCAGAACTGTATATATTCGATATTCGATGATTCGAAATCGGTATAATCCATTTTTCGCATAATCCCGCCCCAACGGTTCTCCGGATTCAACAAAAGCCCTTGTGAGTCGATATTATCGGCATCGAGATTGTACGGTCCCCGTTCCTGTGGATAAAATGAAAGGTTCAATGTCTGTAAGGTCGTCGATTCTCCATAATTGATTTCCTTATTGGGAAATATCTCCCGTACACTCACCTCACGCACATAAGGATTAGACAATTGGTCCAAATCATTTTTCAGGTGAGCCGGTATCAATGTCGAGTTTTTCTGAGTAAACATTCTATCTATATAATACCACGATAGCAATGCTCTATTTTGCCCATAACGAATATCATTGGAATAGCGAGCTTCTGGAAACAAAGCATCAGATGAAGGGTCGTACGGAGTGGAAGCCAACGTCCACGAATAAGGAGACTTCAAGTCCAACCCTGTTTGTGTCGATTCGAAATCATCGATATACGATGTTCCCTGCGAGCTGCCGTTTTTGGATTTATGCGGTATCAATTGGGCAAATTCAGCCGTGAGAGCCAACGTAGAAGGAGCTGTTGCGTTTACAGTCGGAATTTTATTCAACAAATTGGTCAACCATAAAAAATTCGTATTATAAGACAAGTTCACTCCCCACAAAGTATTATTCAGTACCTCATCGCCCATATTTACTTTTTCTGTCAGGGACTTTTCAGACAAATGCATAATCGTCGCTCCTACATTAAAATCTTTGGAGAACGCATAATTCAAATCGAGTCCCAGCATTGTCTTACGTTGCATATTGAACATCGATTGATTTTCAAGCGATACACTAATCGGAGTTCCCGCCTCGATTATACTTTGGTTCAATATCGTCACGACACCCATCGCATAATCCACAATATAATCGGAATTTTCGACCAAAGTCATACCTCCGGCGGTAACAACCACCGATCCCCGAGGTACATTCATCGCATTTAATCTTATCTCTGCGCCCGAAGATGCTTTATATTCTCCGGTCATAATAAATTTATTCTTCTCCGATACTTGCTGGGCGATAGTCAATGTCGAATCATACAGCTCTTGATAAACATACTTTTCCGCTATCGCCGCATTTCCTATTTTTTCTGCCAAGTGACTACCGAACGGCTCTATGACCGGAAATATAATTCTCCCGTTCGAAGATTGAATCGTATACCCTTCTATGTAGTCAAAAATACCATCGGAATATTCCGACTCATTCGCATCCAAACGGTCGAGGTTCATTACTTGCAACAAAGTCTGATTGGATATATTCCCCTCCGGTATATTATTTACAGCTACCCCCGTAGAATCATTCTGATATTTAATATACAACCTGAATTTATCCTTCTGAACCTGATAGGCCCCCAGCGAATAAACATTTTTCATCATTAAATCCCAAATGGGTAATGAGGTCGATATGGTAGAACCCTTCAACATTTTCAGAAAAAGACATTGATCCGTATCGGTAACATCTCCCGAAAATTCCCCAACCTGATAAACCTGTCCGTTATAAGTATATTCATAAGCGACAGCAATCATCTCATCGGCATTCAGCTTACTTTTCAGAGAGATATAACCCAATTGGGAATTCAAGGTATATTCAGAAGAAGCAAGTTTCCGGGCACTCTCTATTTTCACATAATCCTGCCCCCCCTCGATACCATAAACAGAAAGAGGTTCCAAAGCCTGTGTCACCAAATTGATATTACGAGCATCGGGATAACCGTTTTTAATCTCGGCATACAACGAGTTGGAGTTATTCATCGGATTCTGCTGCGCGGTAGCCGATATCCAATGGTCGTTACCGATATGAACATTTTCGGCCAAATCCATAAAACCGACAATATTCCTCGATTCTTCATAATTGCCTTGTTTATTCGTAATCCAAACTTCTATTCGATTGATACTCACACCCGATGAGACATAAGGTAATTTGGAAGCAAATTTATCGTAATTGTCCCTAAAAAAATGAGCTAAGAAAAAGTGCCTGTTTTCGTCATAAGCGTCTGCCCGGATTTCGAACGGCGTGGTCTGTGCCCCACCACTCGCATTGACCGTTTTCGATTCGGACTGTTGTTGAGAAATAAGAGCGGTAGCCGTCAGTTTACCGAACTGCATAGTCGTCTTTACACCGAATAAAGCCGTACTACCACGTATCAACGACGACCCTGTGGTCATACTCACATTACCGGCTTCGATATTCTTAATAATCTCGTCTTCTTTTCCCTGATATTGTAATTTGAGATTTTTCGAGTCGAAATCGAAAGTCGCATCGGTGTTATAGTTCATATTGAACGACATCTTGTCACCGACTTTCGCCGTTACCGAAGCCTGTATCTTCTCGTCGAAGTCGAAATAAGTCTTCTTTCTGGAACTCATCGGCAGTGCGGGATTATCGAGTTTGTTATGTTTCAATCCCATATTCAACTCGATAGAACCTTGTGTCTTCAATTGTACGCCACCCGGTCCAAAAACTTTTTCCAATGGCCCGAGAGAGAACTGCATATCCAAAAAATTAAACTCCGATTTGCTGTTCTCTGCAAAATTCTGTGCATTTCGTTCCCGATAATACTGCTGCATGGATTTACGCAACGTATAATCGTTATACTCGGCCGCCGACAACATGAAAGGAGTGCAAACATCAACCCCGGCGACTCGGGTATGGATTACATAACAATTCGTTTCAGCATCATACTCTACTTCTGTTTTCAGATTAGAAGGATTTTTCAAATCCATCGGAGCTAACTGCCCGATTTCATCGTACGATTCGGGTGATGTTTTAGTGACAGGATAACGGACTTGTATGGAATCGGATTCTTTATTGCTTTGCGTTGCCGATATACTGCTCGATGAACTTTGCGGATCGGCCGACTGCAAAGCAGCAAAAGCGGAATAGGCTCCTAATCCGCTCACTGCTAGCACAACTATTGTTCCAATCCTTATCCGTCTTCTCATTCGATACTCCTACACAAATTCCCGCCTTTACTCAAAAGGCGACGGCGCCGGTATCAGAGCATTTTCAGAGCCTGCTTAATTACCTCTTCAACTCTCATCGAAGGAGTATCACGCAATAACTTTTGAACTGTTTTTTGCGATTGGGGCTGTGAAAATCCAAGCATCACCAACGCAGCCACAGCTTCCTCGTAAATTTCCGAGGCTGCGGGCGTACTTATTACTAACGGATTGTCGGTCGGTTTTATTTTATCTTTCAAGTCAACAATTACACGCTGTGCAGTTTTAGCGCCTATTCCTTTTACCGACTTCAATAAATTTAGATTCTCTGACGCAATCGCCTGCTCCAATTCAAAAGGATTCAATGAAGACAATATCATGCGGGCCGTATTGGGCCCTACTCCCGAAACAGAAATCAACAATATGAACAGTTCACGTTCGTGACGGTCATAAAAGCCATAAAGCTGATAGGCATCTTCCCGAATCGCTTCGTAAACATACAGACGTGTAGCTTGCCCTTTCGAAAGGCAAGAATAAGTATTCAACGAAATATTAAGCAAATAACCTATTCCCATGCACTCCACAACCGCCGTGGCGGGAGTTAAATCGGTAACCTCTCCCGTAATATATTCTATCATATCGTTCTCTTTTTATTCATTTTGTTCAAACTGCAAAGATAGCGAAAGGCGAGCGCAGAGGCAAACGGAATTTTCGGCTCGATATAGTTAATATATTATATATATAATTTTTTATCCATATTTTTTCCTACTTTTGATTCCTAATAAAATATACGTCTCGACATTAAAACCGAGCAACTTATTTGTAACCGCTATCAACCTTTATTACATTTGTATCTAATGAATAAAATTTAGTGTCGAAACTGTTCATCACTTATGTAACAATAGATTTATCACTATACAACAATGAAAAAAGTATTTCTCATTTTCCTTTCTTTGATTTTTATTTTCACGTTTCAAGTAAAAGCTATTACATTGGAAGATATTACTTCCGGGAAATTTCAGTCCAAAGATATAGCAGAGGTTTATCCATCAGCCGATGGCGTTCATTATTTCACAGCGACAAACGGGAATACACGTATCGTAAAATGTGAATACCGGACGGGACACGAAGTCGATACCCTCTTTGACGTAAAAACTGCCAGAGAATGCAATTTGGAACAATTCGACGGTTTTTCTCTCAGCCCCGATGAAAAACATCTATTAATTTATGCCGACTCGGAACCTATTTACCGACGCTCATTCAAAGCTACTTATTACACGTTCGAGATACGCAGGAACCTATTGAAACCGCTTTCCGACGGAGGGAAACAACAAGCTGCCGTATACTCTCCTAACGGCCGAATGGTCGCTTTTGTAAGAGATAACAACATCTTTATCAAAAAACTCGATTACGGTACAGAAGTAGCCGTCACCCGCGACGGAGAGAGAAACAAAATCATCAATGGGATTCCCGATTGGGTTTACGAAGAAGAATTCGCTCTTACTTCTACCCTGCAATGGTCACCGGACGATGCTACATTAGCTTTTGTGAGATTTGATGAAAGCCATGTTCCCGAATATTCTTTCTCTCTCTACGAAGGTTACTGTCCCACATACCCGGAATACACCCTATATCCGGGAAGATTCACTTACAAATATCCGGTAGCAGGCGAGACCAATTCACAAGTATCGGTACTCTCTTATACCGTCGAAACACGAGCCTTAAAAACGATGAAACTGCCTATATCATCAGACAGTTACATACCTCGAATCAAATTTACGACCGATCCGAACAGACTCGCGGTTGTCACGCTAAACCGCACACAAAACGAAATGGATATATACTCTGTCAATCCTAAATCGGGAATCAGCAAACTGCTATTGAGAGAAACAGACAAAGCTTGGATCGAAGAATCTATATTAGACAATATCTCGTTCTATCCCGATTTCTTCGTGATTGCCAGCAGTCGTAGCGGTTATCAACACCTTTTCCGATACAATTATAATGGAACATTAGCTAAACAAATCACCAAAGGCGAATGGAATGTTTCAGCATTTTTGGGTTATGATGAAAAAAGTCGCTCTTATTTTTACGAATCGAATCAAGAAGGTCCTCTTTACAAAGCCATTTACAAAATAAATGAAAAAGGGATAGAAACCAAATTATCGGAACGAATCGGGACAAATCAGGCTTCGTTCAATCCCTCGTGTACTTATTTTATCAACAAATACAGCAACAGCAATGAACCTTTGCTCGTAACCGTATGCGATGCCAAAGGGAAAGTAATACGCACACTGGAAGACAATGCTACGCTAAAAGCACGAATCGCCCAAACCGATTTGCCACGCAAAGAATTTTTTACCTGCCCCAATCACGCAGGCGATCAAATGAACGGTTATATTTTGAAACCCACGAATTTCGACCCCTCGAAACGCTATCCGGTAGTCATGTCGCAATACAGTGGCCCGGGTTCCCAATCGGTTCTGGATAAATGGACAATAGACTGGGAATACTACTTAGTCAGCAAAGGGTTTATCGTCGCCTGCGTCGATGGGAGAGGAACCGGCGGACGCAGTCGGGCATACGAAACCTCTGTATATATGCAATTAGGGAAACTCGAAACCGAAGACCAAGTAGCGGGAGCGGAATACATGCGGACCCTACCCTATGTAGACGACAAACACATAGGTATATATGGTTGGAGTTACGGTGGGTACGAAACTCTTATGGCCATGTCCACAAGCAACGGTACTTATCAAGCCGGAGTGGCTATCGCTCCGGTAACCGACTGGCGTTATTACGATACGATTTACGCCGAGCGCTTTATGCGTACGCCGAATGAAAACAACGAGGGATACGAACAATCCGCCCCCATTACTCATGCCGAAAAATTAAAAGGAGATTTGTTGATTATATCGGGGACAGCAGACGATAATGTTCATTATCTTAACACATTACAATATTCCGCTGCTTTAATCGAAGCAGGAATACAATTCGATACTCAAATATATACCAATAAAGACCACCATATACGAGGTTGCAACACCCGTCATCATCTGTATATCAAAGTATGTAACTTTTTCCTCGATAAACTGAAATAAAAGGAATAGCATCCCAACCCTATGGAAAAGAAAAAAAGTAACAAAATAAGTTGGTCTACCATCTATTCTTTGGGATTGGTGCCTGCTATTCTCGTATGGGGATTAGCCCCATCGCTTAAAGAAAATGTCATTGTCCTGACATCGATTATCGCCGGTATTATATGGACTATATTCTCCCGGCTTTACATACATTTTTTTAAAGGATGTGGAATAATAGGGTGGATAACAGGGTGGTCTATGATATTTGGAGGAATAACAAAAGCATTCTTGCTCCTTTTCGGGTATTATAATATCCCTATCGTACTTTTTTGGGCTCCCTGCATGGTTGTCATATTATATCTGTTCGAACATCGGAATATACACCCCCCATTCTGTTATCAGTGTATCTTGAAACGAGGAGGGATTCGAGAACGGCATTTACTGGGAGATTTCAGCCGCTATGAAACTCATTATATCGTACGCTTAATTCTAATAGGCTCTATATTAGTAACTATGTTATCATGGATACTCTTTGCTTTTGGCGTGGAAAGGCAAAGCCGTGCCGGGAATTATTTTTACTTCTATTTTCCTCTGGGGTTAAGTATAGCTATCATTATCTTCGAAATTATTCGCCGTCTGCTGATCCAACAACTTATCGAAAGTCACGAGAAAAAATGTAAACGTTATATCAACGACAAAACGAATAATCCCGATATGGATTACTTTTTCACGGTAATTCGTATTATGGTCATAGGTCAAGAAAAAATCTACTTAATCGAAAACAAAGGAGATGAAATAGAATTCAATAGCGGCAAAGGGTTCGATATTCCTATACATCGTTATACAGACTATTGTACGACGCAAGAAGAAGAGGAACAAAAAGCCCGGCAAATCATACGCGAAGAACTTCAAATAGAAAAACCCGATTTACGCCACATATCATCGGCTATCGCCGAAGATTCTTGGCGAAGAGTCGGACATTATGTATTATTTATCTCGGACGAGGATCAAAATAAGTTAAACAGGTACAACGGCCGTTGGTACACCATAGAAGAAATAACAAGATTATTCCATAGCAATAGGCTTTATCCTCTATTTAAAGAAATCTATGCCCGTTTCTATACGATTGTCAATACGGCCCGTACCTATTACAGCAATGGAAAAAGGAGATATCCGATAAGAGGATATAAGCCGTCCTTTACATTACACAGAATCGATTTGCTGGATATCGAATTAGATGACCCGGTTTGGCTTTACGTAAGCCAGCACAATGACGACCGCCTTTTATACCGTATAGACAAATGGATTCGAAAAATTTTAGGTAAAAAATGTTCCTCATCAAATTGCTGCGATGCTTGATTTAATCACCATATTGGGTCCCACCGCTTCCGGTAAAACATCTTTGGCGGTGGCACTGGCCGCCCACCTCGACACCGAAATTATCAGTGCGGATTCCCGTCAGATATATCGTTCAATGGATATCGGTACAGGTAAAGACTTATCCGAATACACCTATGAAGGACACGCTATTCCCTATCATCTAATCGATATTTGCCCACCCGGATATAAATATAATCTATTTGAATATATTCGGGATTACAACACCGCTTACGCAGATATTATCAAGCGGGGTAAAACGCCCATTCTTTGCGGGGGTACAGGTCTGTACATAGAAGCCGTACTCAAAGGGTACTCGTTACCTCCCGTACCCGAAAACAAGGCCCTGCGTGAAAAACTTGCTGAAAAATCACTATCCGAATTGGAAGAAATACTCAAAAACTACAAGACTCTACACAACCAAACAGATACCGATACTTGTAAGCGAGCGATCCGCGCCATTGAAATAGCCGAATATTATTCTCGGCAAGAGCCCGAAAAACTTATTCCTAATCCGGTAAAAAACGCTTTGATTATCGGAGTGAACATAGATAGGGAAAACCGACGCGCCAAAATTTCGCAACGTCTGCGCAATCGTCTCGAACAAGGCATGGTGGCCGAAGTTCAAGGTTTGCTCGACAGCGGCATCGATCCAGAATCTCTCATTTACTACGGGCTCGAATACAAATATATTACCGAGTACCTCATCGGGCGCACCTCATACGATCAAATGGTTTCATTGCTCGAAATAGCGATTCACCAATTCGCCAAACGGCAAATGACATGGTTCCGGGGTATGGAACGTCGGGGATTCTCCATTTTTTGGCTCGATGCAGCCCTCTCTCTCGATGAAAAAATAGCTAAGATAGATGAGAAGATAACCCAGTCGGTATAATGCGATACCCCATGTGTTCCATAAATATTAAGAGCTCTTTTCGAGAATACAAAATAAGAAGCTGTTTTAAATTTATTCCGAGACAGATTGAGACCTATGTTGAAGCAGATTGGAGTCCGAGATACGCAGTCAATAGCGGGCTATTGACAAAAATCAAGGGATTCAAGATGCGAGACAGGGGCTCAATATGGCCGGAACATACCTGCTTGAAATGATAATATTATTTCTCTATAAATTTAAAACAGCTTCTAAATTTCTACTTGCATATATCAAAAAATTTTACGAATATTGTAAGCAAGAAATTTCACGAAAGGGAGGCTGTGTAGGGATTAACCTTACTTCATTTTATTTAAATTGAATGTTCATCACACAGTTTGCCTCATGAGCAGTATGGAAGCAAAAATCGAAATTCTTTGGAATAGCCTATTGTTAACATGGTCGTATGATTACAGAATTGCCGGAATCCATACGTTCGATAAAGACGGTTTGGCTATCGGAGTGAATTTGATCGAACATCTGAATCTCGAAACATCGTGGGGAACCTTAACAATTCTGGAAACGACCGATACTTCCATAACTTTTATACACAATGGCACGAGGATAATATTGTCCGATGGAGCAAAATATCATTTCGAAGTTCCACAAGTGCTCCCCGGCAGTCAAGGAGATTTTTACATCGAATTGATTTGCTCCCAAGTACGACTCACTCACTGGGACGAATTTTTCGAATGCTCTCGGCAATTCACGGTCGATAAAATCGACTGGGATCTCATGCAAGACGGTGATGTAGACTCTGCTTTACTCATTGCCGAATCTATTGCCGAACAATCACCGGAGTCGCTCGAAATTATCGCAGAATATATGGCCGTTGCTGATAATCTGGGTAGTAAAGAGGCTCATGAATGGTTACGAGACTATTACAGCCCCGGCGATATTGCAGAACCTTACAGTTAACCAAAAATGAAACATTATGATAGATTTCTCCAAAGAACACAAGACCTTACTTAGCCGATTGGCGAAAAACCCGAACGACATGGAAGCCCGTGCCGACCTACTGCGTTGTAACTGCCTTTGGGCCGAAGAAAATATAAAGGGAAACAAAAACACATGGCAAAATGCGAATCTGATACGTGAAGTATTACAGTATGGGCCTCTTTTACTCGAAAAGGGAGAAATGAGCATGTATGACCTCGTTTACAAAACATGCGACAGAATAAAAAGGACTATATTTTCACATCCTCGCCTATCTGTAAAAATTCTCGAATTGGAAAGGGAAGCCCTTTATCGTATCGAAGCAGAAACCGGTCACGAACTGGGTATCACCGAAGACGTTCAACATGAAATTAGCCTATTAGGAACAAATATATGGTATGCCGACCGTGGTGAATATGATAAAATTAAAGACGAGGGACATTTGAAACACGACCCGGTAGAATGGACTGCCCGCTGGGAAGAGGTTATCGACGAAGCAGAAGCAAAAGCATATACCAGATTACAAGAACACCCTCAGGGCATGGGGTTTTGTCATGCCTATTGGCCGACGTTATCTGCTATTTTGGCCGAAGACTACGATATCCAGTGGCGTAGCCCGTCCCAAATGAACCCCAAAATTCTGTTCGACTAGCAGAGTATTAGCCTAAAAAACAGAGGGATACATGTTAACGATGTATCCCTCTGTTTTTCTATTCTATTTTAAAATCCTTTCTTATTTACAAATCGAACTTATAGCCTAATGAAAGCATGAACATTGTATTATTAGGACTACCCTCCTCATCGTAGACATTAGAAAGTCCGAAATTATAACGGGCATCGATCGTCATACCAAAATCAAACTCATACCCAACTCCCAAAGCAAGAGAAAAATCGAATGTTTTAGCCTTATAGCCATATCCATATGGTTCCAAATCTTTGGACGAAATCTCTTTTCCCGCCAACTTCGCTTTATATTCATCATCGACACAGAAGCCGAATTGAGGACCAAAATGAACATTCAAACCTGCCCACGGATAAATTTTCAACAAAACTGGTATATTCAGATAGTGTGAAGTATAGTTCGATTCCAAAGTTTTCGTGAGAACCGATATATCATCAAAACCAGCCCCCTGCATCGAATAATAAAATTCGGGCTGAATCGCCAATAATTTATTAATACGATAATTAGCAAAGATCCCCACATTCATTCCTGCTCTGAAATTCGATCCATCTCCAGTCAAAGAAGAGACGTTAAGACCTAATTTCGGACCCATAGAAAGTTGAGCGAAAGCTCCACCCATGCACATCACGGTAGCGACTACCAATAAAATCTTTCTCATTTCTTTTTAGTTTTGTTACACCTAGTTCTCCAAAGGGGTATTTTAATACAATTTCTGCGGGGAGAACTTCAGTAATTTTTTTCAAAATATTTACTGATCGCATGTTAATAAAGCGCGAATATAGCCATTAAAGCTATATATAAAAACTATTTATATTCTTTTTCTTCCACATCACAAAGATACACCCCACAACACATTATCTATCAACTACATAAGCCATCAACATAATAATATAAAATACGAATATTTATATAATCATGCCATAAAAATAAAAATACCAACTATTTTCTTTGTAGCGAACTTAAAAACAAAAATCTATGGCAAATAATTCGTACAAAAATCCGTCGATGAAACAACTCGATATTTTAAAAACCGAAAACGAAATAGAGCGCTCTCACTACCCGATACTGTTACAGGCTCAAAAAGCATGGGAGAATATAGAACATTTCAGGCAAAAGCGAAAACGAAACAGGGACTATACTTATGGAAAACAATGGAACGACTTGATAAAACTACCCGACGGCAGAGTCGTAAGCGAAGATCAGTATATACGGGAACAAGGAAAAGTTCCTCTGAAAAACAACCTGATCCGCCAAATGGTCAAAGCCGTTTTAGGGCAATTCAGAAACAACCAAACCCAACCTGTATGTATAGCTCGCGACAGGCAGGAACAGAGCTTGGGGGAACTGATGAGCACAGCCGTCCAATACGCCTACCAGCATAATCGGTTACAAGAACTCGATAGCCGCACATTGGAAGAGTTTTTGATTTCGGGTATTTGTTTCCAGAAAATAGGATATGGACACCGTAGAGGAAAAACCGACGTCTGGGTAGATGAAATAAATCCGAACCGAATATTCTTCAACGCTATGGAGGACAGCCGCCATTGGGATTGCACTCTCATAGGCGAACTACACGACATGTCTATCGCCGAAGTAATATCGAGATTTTCTTTCGGGTCAAGGGCTCGTGCCATACAATTACGTAACATCTACTCAGAGGCCGACAATGAAACGATACGGCACAACTTCGAGAACCTCACGGCAAAAGCAATCGACCGGCTCGATTTTTTTATGCCGGCCAATCAAGATATGTGCCGAGTCATAGAAATATGGAAACTCGAAAGTCGGGAAGTACTGAACTGCCACGATTTCCGTTCCGGTGAATATTACCACATACCTGTGACAGGAGCCGAGGATATAAACAAAGAAAATAGGAAAAGAGTGCACGAAGCTCGCACATCGGGACAACCGGAAGAGACTGCACAGCTTATCGAAACAGAATGGAGTATAATGCAAACATGGCGGTATCGCTTCTTCTCCCCACTGGGAGACTTATTGGACGAAGGAGAAACTCCCTACTGGCATGGAGAACACCCTTACGTGTTTAAACTATATCCCCTCATAGACGGTGAAGTACATGCCTTCGTCGAAGATGTAATCGACCAGCAGAGGTATATCAACCGACTGATTACCATGATAGATTTTATCATGGGTTCGAGCGCAAAAGGCGTATTACTATTCCCGGAAGATCAAATTCCCGATGGCATGACAATCGAAGATATTGCCGACGAGTGGACCAAATATAACGGTATCATTTTATTCCGTCCCAGACCGGGCTCTCCCATGCCCCAGCAAATAGCGGTCAATGCCACACAAGTGGGAGCTTATGAAATGCTTTCGTTGCAAATGCGCTTGTTCGAAGACATATCCGGCGTCCACGGTGCTATACAGGGCAAAGCAGCCCAATCCGGTACTCCGGCCTCTCTATATGCCCAACAAATACAATACTCTTCGACCAATCTGCTTGATCTATTCGAGTCGTTCAAAACATTCCGAGAAGACCGGGATATAAAAATCATGAAAACAATCCAGCAATTCTACTCGGATAACCGTTATTTAAACTTAGCAGGAAACAATTACGGAAAAGAAATCTCTACCTATACCCCAGAGGAAGTTCGTAATACAGAATTCGATTTATCAATTGCCGAAACACTATCGACACCCGCTTTAAGAATGGCATCCAACGAATTTCTTATGGAGCTGTTTCGCTCCGGGAAAATATCGCTCGAAATGCTTCTGCAAAACGGAGCCTTTCCTTTCGCCGACAAACTGCTGCAAGCTATCCATCAAAGTCAAGCCGAATCGACACAACAAAACACCGCACCGCAAATTTAGACGATCGGTTTATCTTAATCGAAACAGAGACAGAATCCCAAGCGGATTCTGTCTCTAAACTCTAACCATAAATATAAATCAAAACAGACACTACTTCTGTAACACATATTCTTTCATATGAGCTATATCGTCTAAATAATCTTGTAAGTCTTGTTCATGATCTTCCTCCTCTGCCAAAATATGTTTGGCGATATCGCAAGTCGTAAAATCCTTCCCGTCGGTCAATGCAGCGATCGTCTGATAACGTAATATAGCGCAACGTTCTGCTGCGACATTCTGTTTCAGCAACTTGACTACATCTACATCAGTAGGAGGAGTATAAGCACATTTTGCCAAATCGAACCATTTCTTAGGATCCAATACGGGAACCCCCTCCAACTCGATAATACGGTCGGCTATCAATTTAGCATGTTCGAACTCTTCCATAGCATGTTCCTGAAATTCTCGTTGTACATCGCCACGCATAGCGCCTTTCACAACAAGGGCTCCCACCCAATATTGATAAAACGCCAACCATTCTTCCGACAAAGCGGCATTCAACTCATCGAGAACTTCCGATACATCTATTCTTCCCTTCAAAATAGCTACACTTTCTTTTGCCATAATTATATCTCTTTTAGATTAAAAACTTTCCTTAATAACAATTGCGATATCTCGTTGGTTCACCACGACACCTATAATTCTACTTCCATATTTTCAATAACCGATATTCACGTCTCCATACTTAGAGTCATTGAGTATAGAGGAGATTCGAATAAAAATGAAATTAGTCGCTTTATCTTTTTTTCGTCTTTCTCTATATTTGTAGAATATAGGATACGGTTCAGCAGAGTCAAATCGGAAATGAAATTTCCGTTTGCCTTTACACTTGTCTTTCGCTATATTTGTAGAGTTTTTCTTTAATTATAAAATTTCTGCAATGAAAAACATACGCACAGCTATTATTGGAGCCGGCTACCGGGGACGGTACTTAATAACCCTTTTGCAAAAAATAAATCTATTCGATATTATCGCTGTCAGCGATATATCTCCCAACCTATCAGAAATTATATCGCAACTATTCGCGGGAGAAAAGATTCCTAAAATTTACAATTCTGGGACTGACGATTATCGACGAATGCTAAATGAAAACACGATAGACCTCGTCATCATAGCTTCCCCGTGGCATCTCCACAAAGAACAAACCATCGAGGCATTAAAATCTGGATGCCACGTCGCAATAGAAGTGAAAGGAGCATTGGATATAGACGAGTACCCCGATATTATCCATGAAAGCCGACAGAATAAAAAGCAGGTCTTTCCTCTTGAAAACACACTATTCAGAAACGATATTCTGGCTATAAACAACATGATACATGCCGGGATATTCGGTCGCTTGGTCTTTCTTCAAGGAGGATACCGACATGACCTCACCCATATACTCATAGATCAAACCGGAAACTTCGGTGTACAGAATGGGTCTGAATCAGAGTGGAGATCGAAATATTACGAAACCGAAAACGGCGATTTATATCCGACCCACGGATTAGCCCCCTTGTGCATGTTCCTTGATATCAATCATACAGACCATATAAAAAGCATCACGTCTTTCTCCACAAAACCGGGATTAGGACTCCACGCTTGTATGGCCAAGCGAAAAGGATTAAAATATACCGACATACAACAACACATATTTCGAATGGGCGATGTCGTCACTTCGATACTCCAAACCGATTCCGGGGCTCAAATAAACTTATTGCACGATACCACTCTCCCGCGGCCCCGTTCTCTCAACTACGAAGTTCAAGGAACCAACGGGATTTGGAATGCCGAGAAAAATGCCATTTACATCGATGGATTAAGTCCTTTCGAGGAATGGGAACCCGAAGATAAATACATCGAGCAATACAAACATCGGTTCTGGCAGCAATGGGAATCGGAAGCTCTTCGCTATGACGGGCATCATCAAGGCATGGACTACATCATGCTAAGGGTCTTGGGTGAAGCTCTGCAAGGCCGGGAAAATTATCCGGCAACGTTGGAAGATATGGCAACTTGGGCGGCAGTATCGCCCTACTCGAAAATATCTATCCAAAAGGGAGCTTCGATACCCTTTCCCTATTTCTAAACCATCTCGAACAGACATAGAAAAGAGTCGCTCCGGATTTTCGGAGCGACTCTTTTCTATACTCTATAAATCGACCTTTACTACAAAAGGCTCCAAGCGACCGTCAATCCCGCCATCACAATAGCGACCATGCTCATTAGTTTAATCAATATGTTCAAACTCGGACCAGACGTGTCTTTGAACGGATCGCCCACCGTATCTCCAACAACCGTCGCTTTATGTACTTCACTGTGCTTTCCTCCGAAATTACCCTCTTCGACATACTTCTTGGCATTATCCCAAGCCCCTCCGGCATTCGCCATAAAGATAGCCAAAACAAATCCTGCGCTAAGACCACCGATAAGTAACCCGACAACACCCGATACACCGAATATCAATCCCGTAGCAATAGGAGCGATAATCGCCAATAACGAAGGGAATACCATTTCCCGTTGCGCTCCCTGAGTAGAAATGGCTACACAACGTTCATAATCAGGTTCAGATTCTCCGGTAAGAATACCTTTTATCTCCCTGAACTGGCGACGCACCTCTTCCACCATGTGTGCAGCAGCGCGTCCCACAGCATTCATCGTCAATCCGCAGAAAAGAAATGCCATCATCGAACCGATGAACATACCCGACAAAACTTTCGGATTCATCAGCGTAATATCATAATACCGCATAAAATCGGTAAATGTCGCCTCACTAATCAAGACCGATGTACCATCGGCAAATTCGAGCACAGTCTCTCCGATACGAGTCAACCCGATACGAATCTCTTCCATATAAGAAGCCAGCAAAGCGAGACCGGTAAGTGCAGCAGAACCGATAGCAAATCCCTTTCCGGTAGCCGCCGTTGTATTTCCCAAAGAATCGAGGGCATCGGTTCTTTTTCGCACCTCCTCGCCCAAACCGCTCATCTCAGCATTTCCTCCCGCATTATCGGCAATAGGACCATAAGCATCGGTTGCCAACGTGATTCCCAATGTCGAAAGCATTCCCACCGCAGCAATACCAATGCCATATAAACCGAGAGTGACATTCGATAAATCGAACCCGGATGCAAACAAATAGGAAAGGATAATACCAGCGACAACTGCAATCACAGGAACGGCAGTTGAAATCATACCCAATCCGATACCCGAAATTATGACTGTTGCAGGGCCCGTTTTCCCGCTCTCCGACAAACGCTGTGTCGGACGATAGGATTGAGAGGTATAATATTCCGTACTGCGACCTATAACAATCCCCACTAACAATCCCACGATTACCGAACCGCCGATAAATGCCCAGTTTTCTAACTGTAAAGCCCATAAAATTCCAAAAGTAGCGAATACGATAAGTACAGAACTGAGGTTTGTACCGAAGGAGAGAGATCTCAACAAATCTTTCATCTTTGCATCTTCCCGTGTACGAACCGAAAATATCCCGATAATAGAAAGCAATATACCCACTGCCGCAATCAACATAGGAGCGATTACGGCTTTCATCTGCATGTCGGTTTCGCCGGCTCCCATAAAGGCCGCAGCTCCCAAAGCCGATGTCGCTAATATCGAACCGCAATACGATTCATACAAGTCGGCCCCCATACCGGCCACGTCTCCTACATTGTCACCCACATTATCGGCTATTGTTGCCGGGTTGCGAGGGTCATCTTCTGGAATCCCCGCTTCGACCTTACCGACAAGATCGGCTCCAACATCGGCAGCTTTTGTATAAATACCTCCTCCCACGCGGGCAAACAAAGCCTGTGTAGATGCTCCCATTCCGAAGGTAAGCATCGTAGTCGTTATTACACAAAGTTTATGGGCTGGATTCATAGCTTCTGCCGGAATCACGGCATTCAACAGAAGATACCAAAACGATATGTCGAGAAGACCTAGCCCTACAACGACAAGCCCCATAACAGCCCCGCTGCGGAAAGCGATTCGCAGTCCACTATTTAATGAAGTACGGGCGGCATTAGCCGTTCGAGCAGATGCGTAAGTGGCTGTCTTCATTCCCAAATACCCTGATAAGCCGGAGAAAAAACCGCCCGTGAGAAACGCCACCGGAACCCACTTGTTCTGGACTCCAAAACCGAACGCCATGATAGAAAACAATATCACCAGAACTAAAAACACCAAACCCACGACCTTATACTGCTGACGTAAGTAAGACATAGCTCCTCTGCGAACATAAAGAGCTATTTTTTTCATTTGAGGCGTTCCCTCGTCCGTTTTTATCAACTGCTTATAAAAATACCAAGCAAAGAGTAATGCTAATACCGAAGAAATAGGCACAAGCCAGAATAATGCATTTGTCATAGCAATTATATAATTAAGTTAACATTTTTAGACTGGTTAAAGGTAAGTTGGTTTGCATAAACTGCCAAATCTTTTTCTCTAATTTTTGTTTTTTAGTCCTCAAAAAACAGTATCGATCGGTATGAAACCCTCCTTTTTACATTCAAACATTTTGGGAATATTTCTTGGAAGTTACAATTAAAAAAAATATATTTGTTCTTGTTTCCTTTTTATCTTTACCATATTACTTATGAAAAATAGTTCCAAATTCAATTCATTAGGAGGTTTTCCCGATCTCGAATCTTTCAAAGACGAATCTGGGAAATATGGGTATCGAGAGAAAAAAACTCAAAAGATATTTATCGCCCCGCAATTCGATGCAGCATATTCTTTTCACGAAGGAATAGCAGTAGTGAAAGTTGATCATAAATATGGATACATCGACCGACACGGATTAATAGTCATTAAACTCGACTATGACTGGGCCAGTTCCTTTCATAATGGATTAGCCATGGTAGAACGAAACAACCGATACGGATATATCAATCAAGAAGGCAAAGAAATCGTTCCTATTATTTATGAACACATCGACGATTTTCACGAAGGGCTGGCTCCGGTAAAACTAAATGATAAATGGGGTTATGTAGATTGTTCGGGGAAAGTTGTCATTCCCCCTCGATACGACGATTCTTGGTGTTTCAACGAGTCATTGGCAGCTGTCAGAGTCGATGAGAAATGGGGCTTTATAGATAAAACCGGACATTTACTCATACCTTTGCAATATGATTATGCTTGGAATTTCAAAGAAGATGTCGCAGCGGTAAAGCAAAATGGGAAATGGGGTTTTATAGATAAAGCGGGGCAAGAATTTCTACCGTTCCTATATGACGAAGCTGATTCTTTCTCAAAAGGATTCGCCGAAGTCAAAATGGATACGCTTTGGGGAGTTATCGACAAAACAGGTACATGGGTAAAAAACGAGGATTGCATCTGACCTCTCTACTATTCTAAAATAACTTGATCTGAATATTTTACAGGCATCCGATGAAAATCGGATGCCTTTTTATTTTCCCCTCCCGTATGTTTTTCGATCCTGCCACAATTTCCCCCTCTTTCTCATAGATATTTGCAGTAGATACAATCGAACGAACTAAAAACTTACTAAAATGCTAAACTTATTTTTAACGGCACTTCCCCTGTTAGGGAACTATTTGTTTTCACAAAAGAATAAAAAACAGTCTCAACAAACCATTCAAACAAATCAAAAACGCTATGAACAAAAACTATCACAACTAGATAGTCTCTTCAATAGGAACTATTACAGTAACATTCTCGATCGATCCGACGTGAGGGGGTTACTTGGTAATCTACGCGAACAGATGTCGGAAACAACCCGAAATCTAAAAAATAAGGCAACCATTACCGGAGCTACACCCGAGACCGTCGTCACTGTCCAAAAATCTCAAAACCAAGCATACGGCAATGCCGTCAGCCAAATAGCAAGTCAAGCGGCGACATGGAAAGAAAATACGCTTCAAAATTATTTGTCGGCCCGTAGTGCTTTGGAAGATTTTTACCGTCCGTTGAAATCAGATTATATGAACAATATACTCGGTAAAACATTTCCCTCCTTCAATCCTCTACAAAATCTGTTCAACCCAAATACACAATTTTAAGATCATGGATACAATTTTTACAACAGAAAATTTGCAACCGACTAAAACATTAGCAGACTATATAAATGAAGGGAAAAGTTTTTTGGAAGCCTATCAAGCTCAATCACCAAAAAGACTTGCCAGAGGCAAAGCATACGAACAGGTAGAAATGCTGAAAGAGCTGTTAAACTTGTTACATCAGCCGGATAATACAGAGGTACAGCAGGTTACAGATGTTTTAATTCCGAAAACATATCCTGAAAAAGAAAAGAGGTTCCTTAACTATCTCTCATGGTTAACGTTTATCTCTGACCGTAACAAACCGAAACACCCTTGCCCTCCTTTGAGCGAAAAAATTTTATTGCAAGCCTTTCGTATGGGACGTAATGAGTTCGAGCGCAAACATCACATATTCAATCTATTGGTATCCATCGGATACCCTTTACAACAAGCCGGCCTGCTTGCTAAATATTTAGATAATAATATTCATTAAAAAATTTCCAATAAAAATATGAGCACCTTAAACCCCGATTTACTACAAGAAGGTAATGGTATATATGGTTGGGATTTAATCAATCCCTATCTACAAGAATGGTATCGAAAAAAAGAAAATGGAGAGAACGAAGAATCACCCGCTTTCATAGCTCCGTTACCGGGAGAAAATTCGGTTGTACCATTCCCCTCTATTCCTAAACAAGAAACACCAATACCCCTAAAACCCGACTACCCGATAAACCCCGAACCGGAAATCCCGATCGAAACACCTCGCAAATTAAAGTCTTTAACCGAAGGAATAAATCTAGCGGGCGAACGTATTTGGAACGATCTAAAATATTCCCGAGGATACATACAAGACAAACTATCTGATAGTGAAATGTCCGAAGCCGCCCAAAAAGCATTGGAACGACTTCCCGAATATCAAAGAAGCACCGAGTCCCAACTACAAAATAAGGAAGACTCTTTACAAAATGAAACCGAACACAGTACCTCCGATCGTCCTCGTCTTGAATTAAAAGGACTCGAAGAATATCGTCGATTAAGGAATGAGAATATTTCTCCAAACGAAATAAGCAGACAGCTCTCCGAGACAGCCCGATGGGGAAACGAAGGGAAAAAACTCATGGAAGAAGCTCGCATGGCGAATAACTCTTTTCCCGAAACCGAAGGCTGGGCAACTATTGGTGAAATCATAGCTAATATAGGGAGAGTGGGGATACCGGTTGCCGCCGGAGCCGCCTTCGCTCCGGCAGGTATCGCTGCTGGTATTGCTAATGTTGCCTCTTCCGTTGCCGAAAGCCACGCACAAGCACAAATGGAACTGGATAATTTCGAACAAGAAACAGGACAACGTTTAACCGACGGACAACGTACCGGATTCGTAGCTATTTGTATGGGAGCCGATCTCCTGTTTGACACAATCTTACAAAGCCGATACCTTAAAAATCTAAAATCGGGAGCCAAAAAGAAAGCATCGGAATATTTCAAAAAGACGATTCTTAAAAATCAAACAGCACAGACTGAAATAAGTAAAATAATGAGTAAACTGTCAAAGACCGATAAATCGGCTCTTATAGCAGGAACCTTTAACGATGCAGTAACAGGAGGGACCGCCGAAGCTCTCAATTCGGTCGCTCACGATATGGCTAAAACGATTTACAACGAACCAGGACAATATCCGACTCTCGAATCGATCCTACAAAACGCTACTACCGGTATGGTATCGGGTAGTTTGGGCGGAGCTGCCGTTGGGGGTACGGGACGAGCCATCAATCTGAAAAAAAGAAATATGCGGAGAAACAAGCAAACCACCACAGCCCTTGTAGACCAACATGGATTTGCATGGGAAGTCCTCGACTACGACCCGGAAAACAAAATCGCCGAAGTACTTTCGCCCAATGGAAAAAATACAATAAATGTACCCGATATTGAGCCCGACATGATTCATTCCTTCTCCGTAGGAGAATATAAAAATGCCGGCAAAATAAAAAGAGAGATAAACGAACCCGACCCGTTCGCCCCAATTATACCGGACCAGACCAAAGATAAAGTATGGCAAAAAATGTCTACACGTGGAAAATACAGACTAACCAAAGATTTAGCCGAACGTATGGGGCTCGATAACGTTATTGTTTATGAACATGAGTCCGACCTACCGGTCTCCGTCCGATCTCTAAAAAAACAAGGAGGTAAAATAGGCGGATATTATATGCACAACGGTAATATAGGTATCGTTCTCGACAATATCCCTTCCTACACGAGATTGCAGAGAGTCCTATTGCACGAAGCGATAGGGCATCAAGGCCTTGATGCTCTTTTCGGCGACTCTTATTTCAAAGACGAATTTTTAATGAAAGTCTATCGGTCTATGCCCTCCGAATGGAAATTGAGAGGCAATTCGTGGAATGCTCGAAAAACCGATGCCGAAGAGTATTTGGCCGATTTGGCGAGTAACGGCGTATCGTCTTCCGCATGGAATCAAATCTATGGGGAATTGAGAAATATGCTCCGAATATTCATTCCAGGACTAAACTTTTCGGAAAGAGAAATACGTAACATTCTCATACGTTCCAAAAACGCATTAAAAAAGGACGATTCAATTTCCGAGATGAACAAAAAAATCCGACAACGGCATTTAAACGAATCGGACGACTTAGGGACACCACTAACCGAATCCGACCCGGAAACATACCGTTTCTTGTGGGAAAACGACCCTGAATGGAAAAACTACAAAAAATTCTATGACCACGTATATGGAGAAAGTACCGACATAAACGATTAAAAATCGCCCCCGGCTGTTTCGGTCGATCAACAGTCGGGGGCAGTTCTATCTAAATCAAATTACCAAACTTATCCATAACAAATCTCACCATTCTCATTTCGATATTCATCGAAACTCTTATTATATTGAGTCATCGCCCGCAAACTCATACCCATACTCGAAAATCCTCCGTCGTGATACAAGTTTTGCATAGTCACTTTACGAGTTAAATCGGAAAACATTACGATACAATAATCGGCACACTCGTCGGCATTGGCATTACCGAGAGGAGACATACGATTCGCAAAATCCATCAACGATTCCATTCCTTTCACCCCGCTACCGGCAGTCGTCATGGTAGGAGACTGAGATATAGTATTGATTCGAACATTTTTCTCCCTACCATAAATATATCCAAAACTACGGGCGATAGACTCTAACAAAGCCTTTGCATCCGCCATGTCGTTATAGCCGAATAAGGTTCGCTGAGCCGCGACATAAGACAAAGCCAAAATAGAGCCATACTCGTTAATGGCATCCATCTTTTTAGCCACCTGTATCATTTTATGAAACGAAACAGCCGAAATATCCAATGTCTTGGATAACATATCGTAGTCCAAATCATCATAAGGACGCTTTTTTCTTACATTCGGAGACATTCCGATAGAATGCAACACAAAATCTATCTTACCCCCCAAGACCTCCATAGAGCGCTTGAAAACATTTTCAAGATCCTCCACGTTGGTTGCATCTGCCGGAATAATCTCAGCATTTAATTTTTCACCTAATGTATTCACCTCCCCCATACGCACTGCCATAGGCGTATTGGAAAGAGTGATCGTTGCACCTTCCTCCACAGCTTTTTCAGCTACTTTCCATGCAATGGACATTTCATTAAGGGCTCCGAAAATAATACCTCTTTTTCCCTTTAATAAGTTATAACTCATAATTTATACTTTTAAGCACAATATTGCACAGTTTGTGCAATATTGTGCCGTTTTGTGGCTGCAAATATAGATACTTTTTTTTAACCGCAAAACAAAAAGTTCGATTTTGTTATCTCGACATTACAATTCAACACTTTATAATCTCCAACTTACAAATTGACAAAACCAAACGACCAATAACTCGCTCAAACGGCATCGACCATCAAAAAGGATATTTCATTTATTAAAAACTTTTAGAATAAAAAAAGCAGCCCCCATCGAAAATTTATCCGTATATTTGACTTTATCAAATATAGGTCTCGATTTGGACAAGACAAAATAAAAAAACTTGTTGTTCATTTTGTCCCACCGATCATCTTTCGCTATATTTGTATCGTGAAATTAACTAAAATAATAATTTTATACACACAAAACCATGAGTAAGCCATATGTTGTAGGTATTGATATAGGTGGTACCAATACAGTATTCGGAATTGTTGATGCCCGCGGTTCTATCTTAGCCACAGGTTCTATCAAGACTCAGAAATATACCGAAATAACAGACTACGTAAATGCACTGCACGAAGAACTATCTCGTCTTTTGGCGCAAGAAAACGTAACCGATCAAATTGCCGGTATAGGTATAGGAGCTCCTAACGGGAACTATTTTAACGGAACAATCGAATTTGCACCTAACCTCCCGTGGAAAGGCGTAATCCCCTTAGCCCAAATGGTACGGGAAAAATTCAATATTCCGGTAACTATCACCAACGACGCTAATGCCGCTGCTATCGGTGAAATGACCTATGGAGCTGCCCGCGGTGTAAAAGATTTCATCATGATTACCCTCGGTACGGGTGTAGGTAGCGGTATCGTCATTAACGGACAAATGGTCTATGGGCACGATGGATTTGCCGGAGAACTCGGGCACGTAATCGTACGCCGTGGAAATGGCCGCCTCTGCGGTTGCGGCAGAACGGGTTGTCTCGAAGCCTATACCTCCGCCACAGGTGTTGCACGTACGGCTCGGGAATTCCTCGAACTTCGCAACGACGAATCCACTTTACGGCAGCTTCCTATTCAGGAGATCACTTCGAAAGACGTTTACGATGCGGCCGTGTCAGGCGACAAACTATCTCAGGAGATTTTCGAGTATACCGGTACAATCTTAGGAGAAGCATTCGCCGATTTCATCGCATTTTCAAGTCCCAAGATGATTGTCCTGTTCGGAGGATTAGCAAAGTCGGGCGAACTGATCATGCGTCCTATCCGCGAAGCTATGGAAAAAAATCTGCTTGCTATTTACAAAGGAAAAGTAAAACTGGTACTTTCGGAATTGAAAGAGAGTGATGCCGCCGTATTGGGAGCCAGTGCTCTGGGCTGGGAAGCCAGCTAATCGGCATTAGATATATTAAAAGAAAAGGGCTGCAATGCAGCCCTTTTCTTTTAATACAAACTTATTTATTTCTCCTGCAAAGCCTTGTGCATAGCAGCCGCAGCACGCCGACCGTCTCCCATAGCAAGAATAACCGTAGCACCACCTCTCACAATATCTCCTCCTGCATAAATATCAGGTATTGAAGACTGCAATGTGTCGGCATTGACGACAATCGTCCCTTTCGGAGTTACTTCAAGGCCCTCTATGGAATTAGGGACCAACGGATTAGGAGAAACTCCCACACTGACAATCACCTCGTCGATATCGATGGTCTCGATAGCTCCCGGAATAGGAACAGGAGAACGCCGACCAGAAGCATCCGGCTCTCCCAACTCCATTTTTTGAAGTCGCATTTGACAAACTCTTCCCCGTTCGTCCCCTATATACTCGACAGGATTATGCAATGTCAAAAATTCCACACCCTCCTGCTTGGCATGATGTATTTCTTCTTTACGAGCTGGCATCTCGTCCTCTGAGCGACGATAGATTATCATAACCTTTTCCGCTCCCAGCCGACGAGCCGTCCGAACTGAATCCATCGCCGTATTACCTCCTCCGATAACCGCCACTCTACGGCCTCTCCACACCGGTGTATCGGAATCGGGATTAGCGGCATCCATCAAATTCACTCGTGTCAGATATTCATTACTCGACATCACCCCATTCAAATTCTCGCCCGGGATATTCATGAATCTCGGCAAGCCGGCTCCGCTGGCGACCATGATACCCTTAAATCCCATCTCATGAAGGTCGTCATACGAGAGCGTCTTCCCGACAATGCAATCGGTCATAAACTCGACTCCCATACGACGAAGGTTCTCTATTTCAACGTCGACAACCTCGTTGGGCAATCTGAACTCGGGTATACCGTATTTTAGAACACCTCCTATCTCATGCAAAGCCTCGAACACAGTGACTCTATATCCCCATTTAGCCATATCTCCCGCAAAAGAAAGTCCACAAGGGCCCGAACCGACTACGGCTATTTTCACTCCGTTACATGGCTTCATGGCAGGGAGAGCGACCTCTCCCGAAGCGTGTTCATAATCGGCAGCAAAACGCTCCAAATAACCGATAGCGATCGGTTCTTTTTTCAATTTTTGAGTATAAAAGCATTTCGATTCACATTGACGTTCCTGTGGACATACTCGCCCACACACCGCAGGCAAAGCACTCGTTTCTTTCAACGTACGAGCCGCCGACAAAAAATCACCCCGTTCTATATTTTTAATAAATTTTGGTATATTGATCCCAACCGGACAACCAGTCATACAAAGAGGCTCTACGCAATCGAGGCAACGAGTAGCCTCCAAAACGGCTTGTTCACGTGTAAGCCCACAATTCACCTCTTCCCGATTAGTTATGCGGTAAGCAGGATCGAGCTCTTTCATTCTCACCCGAGGTATATCGGTACGCTCCTTAGCCTTTCTACTTTTACGCAGCTCTTCTCTCCATTTTTCGGCACGTTGCGCCGATAATTCTTCTTTATTCATAAATATAACAAAACTTGTTACTTCGATTCCAAATCTTTATAGGAAGACAATCGCATAAGCATTTCGTCAAAATCCACTTGATGGGCATCAAACTCCGGCCCGTCTATACATACGAAACGAGTTTTTCCGTCCACCGTAATCCGACATGCTCCACACATGCCGGTTCCATCTACCATAATCGTATTCAGAGATGCAACCGTGGGTATATCGTACTTTCGAGTCAATAGAGAAACAAACTTCATCATCACCGCCGGCCCTATGGTCACACACAGGTCTACCTTCTCCCGATTGATGACAGCCTCTACACCTTGTGTCACAAGACCCTTATTACCATACGAACCATCATCGGTCATAATTATTACTTCATCTGAATATTCCCGCATTTGTTTTTCAAGAATAATCAACTCTTTCGTGCGAGCGGCCAACACCGTAATCACCCGATTACCAGCTTCCTTCATCGCCGCAACAATCGGCAATAAGGGAGCACAACCGACACCACCGCCACAACAAACTACCGTACCGAATTTTTCGATATGAGTCGCCCTGCCCAACGGACCTACTACATCTGTAATATAATCCCCGGGATTAAGAGCACACAATTTCGAAGAAGACTTTCCTACCGCCTGTACGACCAAAGTGATTGTCCCGGCCTTGACATCGGCAGCAGCAATCGTAAGCGGAATACGCTCGCCCTTCTCACCGACTCTCACGATAACAAAATGACCTGCTTTACGAGCCTTCGCAATCAGAGGGGCTTCTACGACAAACTTTACAACTTTTTCCGAAAAATATTCTTTCGCTACAATCTTATTCATCGATTTCTATATTATCTCTCTTTCTTACAAAATTATAAATTTCCTTCCCGAAAAATACCCCGGACAAGGACTATTTACGTTCATCTGTCTTTTATTAATCATGCCGAACCGCATCCCATTTTCACATCTCATGCAAAGATGCTAAATTTTAATGAAACTCCGATACCTTACATAAAATTTATCCCTGCTTATACATCTATAACAATCCACCCCAATTACTTTAAAAAGGAATGAATTACATTTAAAAATCAAATACCAATAACAATTTAATAAAAAAAGGCTGAACTTATTGAAGTTCAGCCTCTACTACATCTACTATACCATTTCAAAACACGATTACACAGCTACCTGCCTCATTCGCTACTGCACTTATAGTTCCTTGTGTTTCACTCCACTTACAGGAAACACCTTCACTACTTTCATAAATTGCAAAGTCTTTACCAACAAAACGTTCCGGCAAAGTAATCTGTCTATTAGCCGCTTTTTTAAAATCTATGTAAACAGCCTCTTTGTCTCTGATATATCCGCAATAACAAAGCAAATCTTCATCGTCTGCCACGGGAGAGACAAACCACGTATAAGCCCCTTTCCAATAGTCCGTATCGCCCTTCGAACGCGATTTGCTGCCTATGACTTTATGATAACTCTTTCCATAAGAATTACCGATAAATACTACGTCCGAAGCATCAACCTCTCCTCTTGTTCCCAAACCTTCATTAAACATGTGTGCCGACTGATAAGCGGTCGAACTTTTCTCTATAAATCGGTGAAAGTTAGGATAATTGGTCTTTGTAAACCTATCGACCTGTGCCTGTGGAATCCAACCTATATATTCACCTTCCGGCGTAAAAGTACATTCTTCGTCTTTAAACATCGATTGCATGCCATAATAACGATTTACAGTAACACTACTTTTATTCATATAGGTATGAGTCACCTCTACATTTATAGTATTTCGGCAGATATTATAACTGCTAAACTCCTTACACAAGGTATCGGAAAAGAGATATTTCCCATCTTCTTGATAGGCGCTAGCCGGATTGTAAATATAACTCCACACATACACTCTCACATCGGTAGCATTCAACACAGCATCTCCGGTCAACTCTTTATCGTTACATTTAATAATGACTTTATCTGTAAAAGCCGTTCGGGTCGTATTATCATCTGCATAAGAATGATTACCCCCACACCAACCACCAGCCATCAATTCAAACGGACCAATGTTATCACTAGTTGCCTCATTCAATAAGGTCATACTTGCAACATCTTGAGAGTGAGCGACCGGCTTACTCGAACTATTCGCAACAACTCCCACCTTCGAAAAAGTGTACAACTTATTGAACATACATTTCTCAAATACATATACGATATCGTTACTTTCATCAAGTTTCGATGATACATAAAGAGCATCTCCAATCCGTTCCACCACACAGCTCTTTTGCAAGTCGATAGGCGGATCATAACTCTCGGCCGAATCACAACTTTGGCACATTAAAGCAATCCATAATGTTCCACATAAACTTTTCATCAACTTATTCATAATTTTACTTTTTATGTCGTTCTACAATCAATTCACACAACTCGTCCATGATTTCCTTATCTCTTTCATCTTCGGATTTATACATTTCATAAATGGCTCTACTTCCACTATAATATGCAATCGGAAGATCAAAAAAGACTCCATTGTCCTTGAAAACATCGATATACGATTTCATTCGAGAACGAAAAGAAACTGGCTCATAATCAGATAACGCACGAGAATCGAACTCCATCTCGATAGCCATTCCGTTCTTTTCACTTTCTTTACAAGCCTCTTCCAATCTCGAATCTGGAATATTTTCTTCAAAAAAATGGTTGGGTTGAAGATAGGCCATATCGAAACCAAGCTCTCTCCATTTATCATAACCCACTGCTTTCCAATAAGGAATCCAATAAAACAATAGATTCTTCGAATGTATATATTCGCTCACCGACAAGGATAAATCACCGTTATAAGCAATATCCTCGTCCACCCAATAGAAACCGGCAAGATCCAAATTCTTATAATTGGCATTACGGAAAGACTCCAAAACCCTATCGACGTACCACCGTGTGGCGGCTACTTGGTCTTCCCGATACAAAAAGCACAATATTTTACCATTCAGTTCACCCCAATCTCTCTGTCTAAACATGGCAGCTGGTAACCCGATAACAACCCGATGACGAAATTCGGGCTCGCCTATCTCTTTTTTCACAGTCTCAATACAAGCATCGAGAGCAGACAACGATTTTCCCTCCTCGAATAATCTTTGTAACAACCACTCCCATTCTTGCTTCCTTGCATCCTTACCGTAACCTTGCGCATAACGCCGGCCTTTCCCATCGCTAAACTCCAAAAAGAGAAATCCGTCAAAAAGCCATTCTTTTCGGCCATCTTGAAATTGATGCATTACATACGGACGAAACTGTTCCTCCGTCCAGTCCATTCGATTTATTCCGCCCTGATAAATCAACGCCAAATCCTTTATGGTATTTTTTCTAAATGCTCGTTCCAGACAATCGCCTATACACTCGGCATAACGAAATTGTCCCAAATCGGTAAAATGGATTCCATCGACCGTCGCCTCATAATCATCGCCTATCAAAGCCTGAGACGGGACGTAATATATATTTTTCTCCTTTTCTTTTTGCAGCTCCTTGTAGACCAATTGCAAAGCTTCATTCTTTTCACGTATCTCATCGGCCAACACCCGATTATAAACAGCACTCGGAAACTGAGGGTCTTCCACGAATATGATAGGCGTCGTCCGATGTTTTTTTCTCAAAATACGATAAAAGGGAATTGTCAGCTCTTTTATTTGAGAGACCGACGCATTCGGCACAAAATCCAATACGTATGCCGAAGCCTCCACCTCGCTCATCAATTCGGCGATCTCCTTATCTAAAAAAGCATTTGCACTAAACCCTAAATTTACGACTTCTCTGTCAAAACGGCGACCGATAATATTAGTAGCTGCCATTCCCGGACGTGATGCACTGGCTCCTTGAAGAATGCTCGTCCCATACATCACAATGGGATTCTCTCGATCGGGACTGTTCAACTCCGACGCAACAATCTCCGCCCCCGGGTCGATACCTATTTCGAGCTTATCGATACCGTCATAAAGCGGCAAATAGAGCATAAATTCTCTTTCTTGGGGTAACATGTTCTTAACGATCGTCACATGGTTTTCTTTCCCGGTAGGAATAGCACTATTCACGAACTGCCACTTCCCGTCTTGCAGACAATACAAGTCCAACCCTTTGACTGCCGTCGCTGTAATGTGATTGAACTGATTATTATATTTAACTGTCCACCTAGTTCCCACACTCGTAGAATTAGTTCTAAAACGAACATACAATCCGGCCGTATTCTGGCTCAAATTCCACAAAGCTTTACGCACTGTCGGCTGCATATCGGAAGAAAGCCGACAGTACAATGGGTTCTTACAATCTCTTAATTTTCCATATACAGGAAGAAAGCCTGCTACATCATGAAACGACCGCTGTGAACGAAGTAATTTTTGCAACCGTTCCGGCTCGTCGGTCGTAATATAATCGACACCCCTATCGATACACCACTGCATATCTTCCAAAGAATTAACCGTCCATACATTTACCTTCAATCCTAAATCATGACATTCCTTTATCCACCCGATGTGCCTTCTAAACACATTGATATGATAGTCCTGTCCCGCCGCATCTATAAACTTTAAATCTTTCGGTAGCCGAGAACCGTTCAAATAATACACCGGTGTACCTTTGGGGGCTTGCTCGATAAGTTCCAACAAACCCTCGGCCGAAAATGTAATATATTCTACCCGTTTTTCGAGACCTTTTTTTCTGACCATCTCCACAATTCGTTTCACGGCTTCGGCCTCTCTCTGTTTATCTTTATGAGGCTTCAATTCACAAATCAAACGCACACTCAACTTTTTAGCCCTATTCAAAAACGCATCAAGCGTAGGAACAGTCTCTCCATTCTTCAATTTTTGCTTCAACAACATTTTCGACGAAGACGACTCTATATCCATACCGTTTATAACAGCATCATGATTTACAATCAATACGTCATCTTTCGTCAGCCAAACATCGAATTCCGATCCGTACACACCTATCGAATCGGCCAGTTCAAGTGCCCGTAAAGAATTTTGAGCCGAAGAAGGTGTCTTCCAATATCCCCGATGGGCTATCACCTTAGGAAGCTCGGCCATACTGTTCGAGCAAAATACCCCGAACAACAATATCCACAAAAAAGACTTTATCTTCATCTCCCATTATTAATTATCTAATCTATCGTCATCATCTGGACAGGGACAACAGGATTAAGTACACGATTAATACCCCATCTTTGTTGTTTTTTCACTTTTATATCCCGAACCGACCTTATATCTTCACATGAAGCCCCGAAACTTACTTTGTACAGACCCTTCTCCAATACCCACGACGAAGAGGGTTCATCGAAATGAGCCAAATCATAATCTGTAAAATTCATTGTAAGTATCTCACTTTCTCCCGGTTTCAGCAATTTTGTTTTCCCGAAAGCTTTCAACTCACGAAGAGGATTTTCCGAAGCTCTATTTTCTGCCCCCACATAAACCTGAACAGACTCATGACCTTCTGCCGCTCCTACATTCGTAACCTTTATTTTAGCCACCCACCTGCCCTTCTCTTTTTTTACAGAGGGTTCGCTATACAAAAATTCGGTATAAGATAAACCATACCCGAAAGGATAAGAAACCGCTTTATCCGCAGTTGTAAAATATCGGTAGCCTACCCATACCCCCTCTTCGTAAGAGGTATAATCAAAATTTTCCCCGCTTAGAGTTTCTCCCACAGTCGGATAGTTTTTAGAAGAAGGAATATCCGAATATCTTACAGGGAATGTCATCGGAAGTTTCCCCGACGGATTCACAGTTCCTGTCAATACATCTGCCACAGCATGCCCACACTCCTGTCCCGGAAACCAAACAGAAAGAATCGCATCGGGTTTATTCTTCCACGAAGCTGTTTCCACCACACCTCCGATATTAAGTAATACAACGACCTTTTTATTTCGAGCATGAAACTCCTCGCAGACCTTGTCAATCATATAAATTTCCGAATCGGAAAGATTAAAATCATCATGCACTTTTCTATCCGACTCCTCGGTCGAACCTCTTCCTATCACGACAACAGCCATATCATTCGATTTAGCTTGCTCCCCAACCAGTGTCTTATTGGGCATCAAATCCATTTCTGGATAAACATACCGACGATACGAAAGACGTTCCCAATCGGTTGCCTTCGGGTCGACCAACAATGCCTCTTGGTAAGCATTATACTTGGTATAGAGGTCTTTCAAAGAACGATCCAAGACAAAACCTACCTGTTCGAGGCCTGTCGAAATATCGACAATATGAGATTTATTTACATTAGAAGAGCCCCCTCCACCGGCAATCGAGTGATAAGCGGTTGCACCGAAAAGAGAAATATTTTTTATCCCTTTCAACGGCAATACACAACTGTCGTTTTTTAAAAGTACCATACCCTGTCCGGCAACCGAACGGGATAATGCAGCATGCTGTTCCAAATCGGGTAATGCGGCATGAATGTCCCTTCGAAAAGCTTTGGTCTTTACCACATAGTCGAGGATATGCTTCACGGCATCATCGATAACCTCCATCGAAAGAGCACCGCTCTTTATTCCGGCCTCTATTTCTTCAAGTTGAGCTTTTTCTCCGGGCATCAACAAATTAGTACCACCCTCTAATTGCTCTGGACTATTCCTTTTCCCGTACCAATCCGATACGACCAAACCATCATACCCCCACTCTTCCCGAAGAACAGTTCGTAATAATTCGGCATTCGATTGAGTCAATATTCCACCGATCTTATTATAGGACGACATCACCGTCCACGGGTTCGAGTGCTGCAAACAGATTTCAAACCCTTTTAGGTAAATTTCACGCAAAGCCTTAACCGGGATACGAGAATCGTTATTCAGTTTATTCACCTGTTGATTGTTGGCGACAAAATGCTTCAAACTTGTACCGATACCCCGACTCTGTACTCCATTCACCATAGCGGCTCCCATTAGCCCAGATAAAACGGGATCTTCTGAAAAATACTCGAAATTACGCCCGCACAACGGATTTCTCATAATATTGATTCCGGGTGTCAATATGACATCGACATCATAAACAGCAGCCTCTTCGCCCATTGCTCCGGCTTGTGTCTCCACAAGCTGAGTATCCCATGTAGAAGCCAGCAAAGTCGAAGACGGGAAACAAGTACAATAATGACGTTTTCCATCGACCTTAATAGGAAAAATACGTACTCCCACCGGACCGTCGGCCATGACAGTCGAAGGTATGCCGTATTGCGGAAAGGACTTTGTATACCCAGCCGCACCCGGCACATAAACTGTTAATGAATCTTTTGAAACCAACGACTCGCATCCGACCAATAACATTGCTTTTTCACGAAGCGACATTTGTTTGACAATCTCATCTATATTATCCTCTGCCAAACGCAAACTTCCTCCCGCACTTCCTAAGGAGCAAAACAAAAAGCCTAAAACAATCCAAACTCTATCTGCACACTTCATACACAAAAACTATTCGTTATTTTACTATCAATTTCAGAGACTTCACATTTTTATCTTGGATAACATTCAAGATATACATACCTCTATCCCATTCGGAAGTATCAAAGCTCACACTTTTTTCTCCTGCATTTACCGCAATACGACTTACCAATACGCCATCACTCCGACACACAGACAACAAAGCGTCGGAAACCTCCTGCAAATCTACCGAAACCGCCGTACCCTGCTCTACCGGATTAGGATAAATCATCAATGCTTGCGAGTTATCGACCGAAGAAATTCCGCTTTCCCCAATCACCGTCACAGACAATGTAGTAGTCAAATTTCCATAACCAGCAGTCAACATGTGAGTACCGCGACCCGAAGCATTCAATGTCGTTCCATCATTCGTTATTGTACCCAAACTCGAACCACACGACAAAGTAACACCTTCTACATTTCTATCGACCAATACTCCATACTGATTATAACCATAAATAACCGGAGTATATGCATCTCCCTGATTCAAAGTCTTGGCGTAATCCATAAAGCGGATAGTCGTTATCGTCACATCATTCTGAGGAGCATCGGTAGACAAATACAATCCATCGGTCACCGAACGTTCCGAACCGTCACTAGGTTGGTTAATGACTCCCTCGCCTTTTACATAGAATGTCGACGAACCACCCCCATCGAAATTCATAGCCTCGGAACAGCCCGCATAAATCATAATATCGGCTAAAACTTTTGAAATAGGTCCCACCGATATAGAGCTTCGGCCATCGGCTACGAGCATCACCAGCTTATTCTTTTCAGCATTATACCCTACGGCAGTACGAGGTTGAGCCGAAGTCAAATGATCGAGTGCATTTTCCGTATCGAGAACCTTACCTCCCGAAACAAGCATAGGGCAACCACCTAATGCCTGTTGTATTTTACCTCCGGTAAATCCATTAAAACGAATCGCACAACGAACTTCGACCACATCGCCCTCACTTAAATTACTTACAAAAGATTCTTTCGTACCACTACCCGAAAGAATATAACCATTATCGAGAATAGGCATAGAACCCGCATGGTTCGGGTTCCCCTGAACTCTCATTCTCACAGTTGCACCCGGTGTCAAAAAATTTCCTTCACCATCGGGAATCAAAACGACCTCCGAACCATTACCATCGGTTCCTGTATTCGCTCCTTTTCTCGAAGAATACAAAACCAAACCATTCGTTCCTCGTTCCAAATTCATAGCACTAAGCTCCGCCGTACTATAATCAGGAGCTGTAAGTTTTACATAAAAATCGCCTCCTCCCGAGTAAGGAATTTTGTTGGCATCGATTCCGAACAAGGACCAACCACTGGCCTGATCACTACAATACACTTCACCGTCGACTACGGTGATTCCGCACGGCATAGAACTCGAAAAAAAGTCGGCGTTGATACCGGCAAAATAAGAACGATTGCTCGTACTGTGCGATTCCGCTGCATTCGATACCGTACCAAGCCCCGTGAGCGTGTCCTTATGTTTGATAGCCCGCACATCGACATTTTCATTTTTCAAATCGGTCGTTGTATAAAATACACGCAGATTGACAGGACCAGCCAATTTTATAGAAGTCTGAGTCGTGCCCGGACCGATATAGGCATGATACAATGTATCTACTCGATACTCTTTTCCATGTAATATCCACGTGCCGGATGCAAAACCAGCCATGACATATAATAGTGCAAGGACACAGGAAATCAGCCTTTTCATCGTTTTTTATTTATTGGTTTATGAAACGGAATTAAAAAGGAGACGCTTCATGAAGTGTCTCCTTTTTGACTTATCGATTGTTAAATTAACGAACAATCACTTTGGAGACTTTTCCATCTACCTTTACAAGATAGATACCCGCATTACATTTGACATTCATTTCATCTTTGCTAATCAATATACCACCCACGTTGTAAACTTCCACGCTATTGGCATTACCGATTACATTGATCTCTCCGTGGTTGGCAACGACCTTAGCCGTGGTAGTCTCTACACCTTCTACTGACGAAGAAGCTAAATCGAATATATATTTCGAAATAAACGCATTATTGGCTCCTGCTGCCGGGAAATAATGATAAATCTCGGCTTGTGTATCGGAAACAGGTACTGCGGCAAACCACTGTCCGAACGCTGGATTGGCCAAAATATTCGTTCCTTGACTTTTCATTTCGGCCACTTTCTCTTCGTCGCTCAAACGTAAAACAGCAAAGCCCGACTCATAAGCAACCTCTGTCGAATAATAACGCTGACTATATACCAGATAATCTTCATCTCCTATCGTAAAGAAACAGCTTCCAACCATATCGGTAGGAAAACATGTCATACTTTCCGTTTCTTCTTTCAAAGGAACAATCGTATAATCTTTCACTTTGGTAGCATTTCCGTCTTCTTCGATATGCATTCTTTTCACACCACACTTACGTTCATGAATAATGATATCACCATCATATTCATAAGCAATCGTCTGAGTAGAGGCTGTACCCTTTAACGTTCCGTCATTGCTATTCTCAAAAGCGACCGACACATCGACTGCATTCATATTGTCCACATCTTGTGCACCATTCTTGATCGGCAGAATATAAACATACGGACTATTTGCACACAACAAATAGAATGTACCTCCTTCTTCGCTCAATACGTTACCCGAAGCTTTTCCGAAAAAATCGCTACGTCCGCAGGTTACACCCATAGAAGGCAATATCAAGGTTATATCGACAGCCTCTCCTCCTGCCGCAGGATAAATACGGATAGGCCGAGAATCTCCCGTCTGAGTCCCGAAAGTTCCGGTCTCATTCTGCACGATGATATTACCGGCATCATCGACACAAATACCCATACTACCTTGCGTGGAAGTTAATGTAGATTCTTTTCCGTCTTTAGTCCATACATCGACAGTACCATCATTTTTATTCTGAATATAAAACTTACCGTTCGCATACGTTCCTTGACGCATGTTTGTAGCATCACCCACTGGCGTTTTCCATTCTTGTGTAATTGTTGCTAATTGTGCAGAGACTCCCACAACAGAGAATAATGCAACTGCACTTAAAAGTAATTGTTTCTTCATTTCTAGATCAATTTAAGTTAATAATATGTTTTTCATTTATTTAATTTATTTGATATATATCACTTATTTAATAAATAAATTTATTAACAGTTCAAATATATAGACTAATATTTATATAACCAAATTTTTTGTGTAAAAAATTTGGTTATATAGTATTTTTTATCAGAGATTTATTCTTTTCCCTGATAAAGGTTTCATTTTCAAGGATTTTCCAGATGGTAAAATAACTTCATGAGCCTGTGTATCCATATTTACGACATACCAGACACGTTGCCCGTCCTTCGACTGCCACTCAGAACCCATCACCACATGGTTCTTTCCGAAAGTGGGAACATCGATCTGCGGATTGTCACCACCGGGAACAAACTCTCTGATATATCGTCCCTCGATAAAGATATCGTGCTGTTTCTTTCGTAATTCCATCAAAGTGCGCAGGAAGGTAGCCTCTGTCTTCGCCTCGTCACGCATCAATAGAGTCGGGTCTACCCAACCGAGTTGAGAACCGTACAGGAAACATTGCATGTTCTGATAACGGAACTCGCCTTTTGTCACGTCGGCAGTAGGAGTATAAGTGTAGGCGCAAGTTATTACCCGATCGGAATAGACCGTAGGAAACAACGGCACGATACTACAATTGGCATGGGGAGTATTCACTGTCAACAACATATCGAACAAAGGAATATAGCATTCCGAATTTTCTTCGGAGAACACAATATTATCCTTTCTCAAATGATTGCCCCGAATCGAATCGATTAAAGCTTTATACGATTTATACCAAAAATCTCCGCCTCCTGCGGCATGTCCGTGATTCTTCGCAAAACAAGGCTGAGGAGCCGCAGCCGCAATCTGATCGATATACACCCCGTTCGTATGCAATTCGTTTTGAATTTTATCGACCAATCCGATAATAATCTTGTGCCACAGACTTGAAGCCGGACAAGTGACCGTATTCAAAACTTTCGACGTAGGATAAATTTCGGTATAAAGCGTACCGTCGGCCTTACGGCAAGATGCAGAAGCTCCATTCAAAGCTGTATAACTATCGGCTGCGGGATCCCACAATCGACCGTTTATATAAGGGACGGCATGACATTTCCGCTTTTGAATGGTAGAAATCATTCCTTCAAACTCCGGTTTAGCCGGGAAATAATCGGGATAATGTGTATCATAAGGATAGTTATGCCAATAGTAGGTATGTACACCGATACCTTCACCGAAAAAATCGATCGTCTTATTGATAGCCGCCATAACGGTATCGGTAACACCTTTCGAACGTATCCACAAATCTTTATCCAACAACCACTGCGGTATATTGCGAGACTGCAATGATTTATTTCCCCACTCACATGTAAATGTAAACGGCCTGTACCATTGCAGTGCAGCAGCTTGCCAGCCGTCTGGATTATAGCCGACAACAGTAGTCCACGGCAAATCGAAACGCCCGGTCGTGGCATCGGTCCACCCCTCGGAAGTTACCACCTCCGTCACAAAAGTAACACTCTTGCTTCCACACACGGCCCGCAATTCCTTTCCGCAAGCATTACGATCTTCGGTCGCATAATAAAAAGAACCCTCCCCGTTATGCATCAACAACAGTTGCATGGAGCCGGTACATGATGGATAAGTTACTTTATAGGCGCCTCCTGTCGCCATATCAAATTCATTCCCCCAGCCGGCAGAAGTAATCATCTTCCCGTCTTTTGGGCGAACTACTGCTATACGCGGGAATTGAGCTTTGGAAATAACCCAACCCTTAGGAAGATCGGCGGTCAAATCCCAATACAACAGTTCGGAATGATCGGTAGCCGTCACTTTCATACGAATAGGATACATACGTTTCTCATACGATAAACGCATATCCCATACGAACACGACAGAAGCAGAGGTGTCGTTTTGTATCACATCATAACCTTTATAGACTCCATGTTCGGGAAACAACATGGGATTTTCTCCTTGAATACCTTTATAAGTGAGTACCCACGGTATGGCATTCGTCGACGGAACGACCATTTCCTCTCCATCGTTCAATTTCATCGATTGAATATTGAAAGCCTTTCCTTTCGGGACTATCAACTCCACGCTGCCATTACCAACTTTCACTGCATCAGCAGTCTCCTCTACCAAAGCTCTATGCGTTGCAAAAACCGGCAAAGTTACCCAACAAGCGAAAAGGGCAAAAAATACCCTTCTCGCTCCTAAGAACCATTTATCATTCATTATAACCTGGATTTTGTGTTAAATTCGGGTCTTTATTTCTCTCTGATTGCGGGATCGGCCACAAATAGAATTTATCGTCCCAATAACGACTTTGATCCCTCACGTGTAATTTATCCGAATAGGCATCATACGAAGCGATATCGTTCAAATCGTGACGGTCGCTAGTTTTGAAATTAGGAATATCGGTTGACTCCATACCTGCATACGTCACAGTCGGCAAAGGCGCTCCATAACTTGGTTTGGAATTTTCCAAATCGCCAATTTGCCAGCGCCTCATATCAGCAAAATGTAATCCTTCCATCGCCAATTCTACCTTTCTTTCCCGACGTACCAACTGACGCATTTTATCTATATTACCTTTACGATCGGACGAAACCTCTGGCATGCCGGCACGAAGACGCACTTTATTAATCGCATCGTAAACCGTATCGTCGAGTTCTCCCAATTCTATTTTTGCTTCGGCATAAGTGAGCAGAATTTCGGCATATCGCATAATAGCAATATTACAAGTAACCGTCGAATAATCTTCGGTAAGTCCACCTACATATTTGTACCATAAATAACCGCAACCATTGGACACAAAACTCGTCCATGCTGCCGTTCCATTTACATCGGGATTATTCGTTTTCATCCATCTTTTTAAAGCCGCGTTGTACATTTGAGTCTGATTGGCAAAAGCTTCCACTATAAATTTATTCGTGCCCGAAGCCGTATAATAGTCGATCGTATCGCCATGCATTTTCAAAGTAGCACCGAAACGAGGGTCTCGGTTCTTATTCGGAGCTTTCGGGTCATACAATGGAGACTCGTCGATACGGAGCCCGTCGATGCACTCATACGTATCGGCCAATAGACTACCCGGATGTTGTCCGGTCTGAGCGAACATACGAGGACCATTGCCCAATGCAACCCAATGATATTTATTCGTATTATTTACCATTTGGTCGGAATACATCAACTCCCATAACATTTCATTACGCACATCGGATTTTGTCTGTCCTTCTTTGGTAAACAAATCGGCAAAGTTCTTAGCCAAATCACGTTGTCCGATCACTCGATTAGCGGCATTAGCAGCCGTACGAAAATAATCCATCGCTTTACCACCGAAATTAAGGCTGCCGGCAAACAGAGCTGCTCTCGCTTGCAATCCATAAGCTACAGCTCTATCCACGCGGCCGCGTTCTGTTGCCGTCCAGGGCATTTCTTCGGCAATCAACCCAAGTTCTTCGATAACAAAATCCATAACTGTTTGTCTCGAAGTGCGAGATGCATTATAATCCTCAGTGGTAGCCGGTTTCGTAAAAAACGGAACATCACCGAAAGCAACGACCAAATTATAGTAAGCATAAGCCCTCAATACACGCGCCTCGGCATAGTAACGTTTAGCCTCATCGCTCATATTTTCAATATTTCCCGAGGCTCCATAAATTACAGCATTAGCTCGTGCAACCAATTTATACAAACCAGACCAATACGCCAATATACTACTATTGTCGGGAGTACACCCCGAACCTGCGCCAATGGTCGTATTCTGAGCTCTCTCCATACTCAATCCCGTAAAATTATCGATAGTGACGACAGCAGGACGATGCAACGAGTTCGTAAATGTCCCCTCCATATACAATAGATTGTAAATACCTACGACCCCTTCCTTCAATCCGGCTTCGCTCTCATAAATTCCACCGCTGTCGTAAGAGGGAGATTGAGTATCCAGAAAATCGGAACATGCCACGAAGGCAATCCCCGCCAGAGCGATTATTATCTTATTTATCGTCTTCATAATCATATTTTTTAGAAATCAAGATTTATACCGAAATTAAATGTTTTCATCACCGGATACATAGCTCCGCTGGTTACACCGGTTTCGGGATCATAACCTTTATAACCACTATTGATCGTAAACAAATTAGAAGCCGTGAAATAGAGCCGCAAATTATCAATGGACACTCTGTTCGTCCACTTCTTGGGCAAGGTATAACCCACAGTCAAATTTTTCAATCGCAAATAGGCTCCGCTCTTGATCCAAAATGAAGATACAATATTGTTCATATTTGTAGAACCTGCATCGACTAACAAAAGAGGATATTCCGCATCCGGGTTTTCGGGGCTCCACGTATCGAGCTGGCTCTTGAAAATCGTACTGTTTTGAACCAAAGGTCTTGCCCCAGCTCCGGAATAATACAAATCACGTTTACCGACTCCCTGAAAAAACAGAGACAAATCGATTCCCTTCCATTGGCCGCCGAGCGTAAAGCTATACTCATAACGAGGCGTGGAATTACCCAAGATAACTCGGTCTTTGGAGTTAATCTCACCATCGTGATTTACATCGACATAACGTATATAACCCGGTTTGATATTCGCTTTGTTCCCTCCATACACGCAATCGGCCATATCGATTTCTTCCTGACTTTGGAAATAACCGTCGGCGACATAACCGTAGTACGATCCAAGTGCTTCTCCCTCTCGCGTAATCGTCGGCGACGAATCATATTCTTTCCCGTAAAGATTGGTAACCGTATTCTTTACATCAGACAGATTCGCCTTCACATAATACGATAAATCGCCTATCTTGTCTTGCCAACCGATCGAAACTTCCCAACCGTTATTGCGCATAGAACCGGCATTCTGCCACGGAGCGCTCATACCTACGAAATCAGGCAGATCGAATTGCTGAAGCATTCCGCTAATGTTACGAATATAATAATCGGCAGTCAAAGACAAACGAGATTTGAACAAAGTAAGGTCCAAGCCCACGTCAAACTGTTTAGACTTTTCCCACGTAATCAATTCGTTAGCCAATTGAGCCTGAGCGATTCCGGTCGTCAGGTTTTTATCGAACCAATAATTGACCGTACCCGACAAACTATTTACGGCTGCCACATAGGGATAATAGCTACCGATAGACTGGTTACCCATTGTACCATACGAAACCCTCAGTTTCATATCGTCCACCACAGTCTTTGCAGGCTCGAAAAACGACTCTTCCGAAATTCTCCAACCGGCCGAAGCCGAAGGAAAGAATCCCCACCTACTCTCCGGGCGGAAACGGGAAGTTCCATCATAACGTCCGTTTAATTCTATCAAATACCGGTTATCGTAAGAATAATTTACCCGATAAACGTAAGACAACTGCGCCAGTTCATATCGGTTACTGGAATTACCGGCAGTAGTTGCATCGCCATGCATTAAATCTTCATAGCCATCGTATTGGAAATTTTGACGACTGGCTAATAGATAATTATAATCAAGTTTCTCTGCTTGGAAAACGCCCATTACCTTAAAATAATTACGTTCTATCGTTTTCTCATACGAAGCCTGAGCAATGAACTGCTGATTCACTGTTTTCGTACGTTCTTCTTGTCGAGTACCATTATTGCTCGTCGAAGGATAGGTCATCATGAAACGGCCTCCCTCATAAGTATCGTAAGGCCGTATAAATACAGCACCCTCGGAATTCACCTGACGGCGAGTATAGTCGGCTTTCAAATAAAGACCTTCCAACGGAGTAAGCTCGGCAAAAGCCCTGAAAGTCACTTCGGGAGCCACATCTTTACGAGTACCTCCATCGTTCACTATGGCCAAAGGATTATATCCGGTTCTTCCGTAACCATAAGTACCATCGTCGTTCAATGCCGATGTAATCGGAGTCATGGTAAGAATGCTCCCGATAATACCTGCGGCAGAATCCTGAGAAGGACGTATAGCAGTAGCTTGCCGTATATGGGCATCGACTCCGACCTTCAACCATTTCCGAACCTGCATATCGGTATTCAAACGTAATGTAGCACGCGAAAAACTATTATTAGGAATTATACCGTTTTGATAATAATACCCCGCATTGGCAAATACATTCAACAACTTCGTTCCACCGCTCACACTCACCGAATGACTTTGCTGGAATCCCGAATCTTTCAACACCAAATCTTTCCAATCGGTATCGTAATAGTTGTAATTATCGGCTCCCTGAGTTTTATATATCTCAATAATATCTTTATACACAGGATCCTGACCATTATTGACATAAGCCTTGTCCATCTGAGTCATATATTCGATTGCACTTACAGGTTCGGGCAAGTAGGTCGGTGTCGAAAACCCGGCATAACCATTGTAATTTACTTTTACCTTACCCTCGGCTCCACGTTTGGTCGTAATCAAAATGACACCATTCGACGCCCGTGAACCATAAATCGAAGCCGATGCCGCATCTTTCAAAATCGAAATAGACTCTACCGTATTCATATCGATACGATTCATATCGCCTTCTGCTCCATCGATTAGCACCAACGGAGAAGTCGATGAATTGAGCGAACCGATACCTCTAATCTCGATAGAAGCGTTATCGGCTCCCGGCTGACCCGACGATTGTACAGCCGACAATCCCGGCACAATTCCCTGCAAAGCTGTCGATAAATTTGAGGTACTCTTTCGAATCAAGTCCTGCCCCGATACGCTTTGCACCGCACCGGTCAAATTCACTTTTTTCTGTGTACCATACCCTACTACGATAACTTCATCAAGTTCCGTCAGAGAAGAAGATAACTTTACATTAAGTTCATTTTCTTTACCGACCTTTACAGTCTTCGATTCCATTCCCACATACGAGAATTTCAGCACATCACCCTCGCTCGCTTTAATGGCAAAACGGCCATCGATATCGGTACTAACAGCAAGCGATGTCCCGTCCTTTACAACTGCTACACCCGGCAACGGTTCTCCGTTATCATCGGTAACAATTCCTCTCACCGTCGATTGCGCTATCGCCATCGATGGCAGCATGAAGAAGAGTAGCAAGAAAAACAATAAATTTCTCGCAACTCCTTTTTTACTCGAATAAGACGCTTTCATAAAAAATGTGTTAATTATTATATACTCTCTAATATCTGCCAACACTGATAAAGCCCCCTCGGTACATGGAAGCAACCTTTCCACTTTCCCCCTTTCAACGGGAGCAACACTTCTCCCCGGCGATTCAAATAACCGAACCATTCGGGATATTCCTTGTCCTTAAAATGAGACCATGTATAATCATGGATTTTTTCGAACCATTCCCAACAGCCCCTATCGCCGGTCATTTGATATCCCTTCAACATAGCGATGAGCGTTTCGATATGGACCCACCACAGTTTTTGGTCCCATTCGAGCTCCTGCGGAGGATATCCTTTCATATCCATAAAATAGAACAAGCCTCCATACTCTTTATCCCAGCCGTAGTTTACCATCTTCAACGCCGTATCTTTCGCTTTCATAATAAGCTCCGGCCTATCCAGCCTTTTTCCTAAATCCATAATAAACCACATCGCTTCGAGCGAATGGCCGGGATTCATATGACGCCCTTCGAAACAATCGGAAAGCTCACCGTTTTCAAGAACATTTTCCACGACCAAACCTCCCAATTCTGGACGGAGGAAAACCTCCATAACCTCATGAATACAATCTTCAAACGTTCTGTTCAGACACTCCGTACTAAGCAAGGGTTCTATTTCAAGAGCCAGATTACATAAAATCATCGGGAGTGCGAAGTTCTTCAAATCACGAGTCCCTTTATGAATCTTGTTCCATTTACCTTTGGGGTTATCTGCTTTCGACAAGATAATATCGAATGTCTTCTTGGCTATTTCGGCATACTCCTCGTTACCTGTCGCGATATACAGCTGTCCGAACGCCATGACCGCAAAGGTATACGAGAAAATATTATACGGTTCTACAAGAGGATTTCCCTGACGATCGAGAGAAAAATACCAATTGTAATTCCCGTCATGCCCATACTTTTTCAAGAATTCTGCACCTTGAATCGCACAATCGAGCCACTCGCGACGCTTCTCTACTTTATTGTAAAGCATAGAAAACAGCCATATTTCCCTCCCTTGTAGCCAAACGAACTTATCTGTATCGTAAACGCTACCATCTCTATCGAGGCAGGAAAAATAACCTCCATACTCCTTATCTTGAGAGTTCTTTAACCAAAATGGTAATACAGAATCGAAAAGCTCCGATCTATATTGCTCTGCCAACACTTTAAAGTCCATAATATCTAAATTTTAACTATTTCCTCGACAACCAATACTTTTCTATCTCTTCGAGAGATTTCCCCGCCGTTTCGGGTATATAGCGCCACATAATCAGCATATAAGGCACACACATGACTGCAAACAACAAGAATGTCCCGGCCGGAGTTATCGTACCCAATAACCACGGAGTAAGCTGGCTAACCAAATACGTTCCTACCCATAATGCAAATCCGGCAATGGACATAGCTATACCACGCACTTTCGTCGGATACATTTCGGACAACAACACCCACACAACAGCACTGATCGAAACCGCCGTACAAAATACATACAACAAGAAAAAAATCAGCATCAATATGCTCGAAAGGCCTAACGATTCCCCGAACGAGAAATAGAAAGCGATAAGTAATAACGAAACAATCATTCCGCTGACGCCATAGTACACCAATTTCTTACGCCCTATTTTATCGATGATGAGTAATGCCAATATTGTCGTCCCCATATTCACGACACCGATCAAAACCTGATAGAAAAGGGAATCGCCTCCCGACAGTCCGGCATTTTCAAATATCGTAGGCCCGTAATACAAAACAGCATTTACACCCATAAACTGTCCCAAAATCGCAATACATAATCCGGCAACGACAGCTGTAAGAATTCCGGGTTGAAACAAATACTTGAATTCCGATTTCGTCTCGTTGGCTATATGAGCCTGCAACTCCTCGACCTGCTTCTTCACCCGTTCTTTCCGAGAATAGATCTTCCCGAAAATAGACTCCGATCGGGCGACCTTTCCTCGCAACAACAACCAACGCGGACTCTCCGGTATAATAAACAAAATGATGAAAAACAAGAGTGCAGGCAAAGTTTCCATACCCAGCATACCTCTCCAAACTTCATCGACAAATATCCAATTCATCAACTCGCTATCGAATCTCGTGCTCTCCGAGACACTCAACAACCAATAATTAATAAGGTATGCTCCCAAAAAACCGACGGTAATAGCCAGCTGATACAGCGAAACCAACCGGCCCCGATACTCGGTTACCGCTATTTCAGAGATATACATCGGCGAAACAATCGAAACGATACCGATTCCTATTCCACCGACAATACGATAAAAAACAAGCCATTGATAACTTCCACACAATGCACAGCCAATGGCCGAAACCGAAAACATAATCGACGCGAAAATCATCGTCAACCGACGACCTATCCAATCGCTCATCGTCCCAGCCACGGCAACCCCGGCGATAGAACCTACAAGAGCACACCCCACATACCAACCTTGTTCTATATCATTTAGCCCGAACAAGGTCGTAACCTGTTTAATCGTACCGGAAATCACCGCCGTATCATACCCGAACAGAAAACCTCCACATGCAGCCACGACGGCCAGAAACAAGATATAACCGATATTATACGATGATTTTTTCATGGTCATTTTATTTCGAAATATTCCCGGTAACGATCATAAAGATGCCCAGCCTGTAAATAGGCCGATTGAGGGCTCATAAAATGAGAAAACTCAAACGTAATAGCTTTGTCGTAGCCGGCACGTTTCGCAGCTTCCAATTTCAAACGTAATTTATCGAACTTAATCGGGAAAAACTTAATGGGCATATCCCGATCGAACGACTCCGCATTCGTCCAACATTGCATGCCGTATTTATCGGCGAGTTTCTTATTGACCGAAAAAAACGCATCGAGTTCGTCATAATCGATATGCCCGTCTTGAAATGCACAAGCATCGACCACATCATGTATTCCATCGAAGATCTCGTTCCATTCCCGTTCATGCGTTTCCACCGAAATAGATTCGGCCTTTGTCAATCGCCCGCTCGAAGCCTGAACCGCCTTTTTACCGTCGATCCACGGCGATATGAATGTAGGCAACCCTCCCGAAACGTCTTTGCATTGTTTCCCCATAGCACGGAAAGCATCGATTGCCCCTCTGGTCTGGCGGCTGATTTCCCCGCTTATATACCAGCCTCCGAAACTTTTGTACTTCCCGTAATTCTTCCAAACCTCATCAATCACATATTTATTATGTTCGATCTCGTAAGTCATATCCCGGGTTTCCCAAAACTTACCGGAATCGTACAAACCGAACCAAAATTTCATACCATATTTCTCGGCCAGCCGAAGAAACATATCGACCAAATCGACCGACGGCATATAACAACCTTTGCTCAACAAATACTTAGACGGATAAGTAATAAATTTTTTATATCCCGAACGAATAAGTATGACCGTATCGATTCCGATGGCTTTCATATACCGGAAGTCCCGATCCCATTCTTTCTCACCCCAATTCTGATGTGGAATATCGTGAGATATTTCGTCGAGAAACGTCCCTGTGATTTTCAACCCATTAGATTTAGGGACAATAAGTCCACCGCCCTCCGAGGTTCCAGAAAACGACGAAGACACACCATTACTACCCAATGCTTCTATTTGAGAACCTATTACCGCCGAGGTTCCAGCAAGTGCGACTTTTTTAAGAAAATCTCTCCTGTTATTCATGATATATCTAAAAATATACTGTGTTTTATGCAATAGTTAAGCTAAAATGTTAATTACTTAACTATCACACCTACAAATATAGTATATTTTTATTTATATACCACAGAATAAATAAAAAATTTTATTATATATACTTATTCTTCGAACATTCGACTTCTCGATATTAGACAAGAACCTATCAAACCGGCATTATCGCCAAGTTTAGAAATCACAATCGTCGTATCCCGATTGACCAAATTGAGGGAATATTTTCGCACCGCCGTCTTAATCGGTTGCAAAATATAATCCCCGGTAAGAGACAAAGCCCCTCCTATAATTACTAACTCCGGGTTAAGGATATTAATCAAACCGGCAATATGTTTTCCCAAATTATTACCTATGTCTTCAATCAAATCGATGCACATCACATCGTCTTTTTCCGTTGCGGCAATCACATCTTTTAATGTAAGGGCATTCTTCTCTCTTATTCGGGAAGACAACAAAGATATTTCTCCGTTCGCCTCCCGCTCCATCAATTTCCTAATTAAAGCCGAACCGGAAGCCTCGGTTTCGAGACAGCCCTTTTTTCCACAATGGCACAATACTTCATTATCGTAACTAACGACATGACCGAACTCACCGGCGAAACCCGATTTCCCCGTATATATTCTGCCATCGACAATAATGCCTATCCCCAGTCCCCAGCTCACATTCACGAATATAATGTTTTTCTCGCCATGCACATTTCCTTGCAAGTACTCTCCATAGGTCATGGCACGAGTATCGTTCTCGATAGTCACATTATACCCCAGCTTTTCCCGAAGAACCTCCGCCAAAGGCCTCTCTTCGAAATTAAAAATACTATAACTATATCCCGAAGCAGGATTTACCCGCCCCGATATATTGATATTTATATTCAAAATTTTCTCGCTATTAATCGAGAGAGTTTTAATAAACTTCTGTATGATACCAGCTAATGCATCCAAGCTCTCTTTGGTATTGGCATTCTTAAACGGCACATCTAATTTCTTATCGATCAAGTCGCCTCTGAAATTCACAACGCCGATATGCAAGCTGGAATGCTTAATATCTACACCGATAAAATACCCCGACTCTGGATTCAATCCATATAAATTGGGATGCCTTCCCCCATTCGTTTCTAACTTCCCATAGACATTCAAGTAGCCATTACCGCACATCTCATCGATAAATTTCGTAACAGTAGGCACACTCAAATCCAATTCTTTGGACAGCTCTGTAATCGTAGAACAACCATTCTGAATATAATGAGTAATAATTCTCTTCTTTATAAGAGAATTTTTCGACCCTTTCTCAAACTCTTTCAACAATAAATGAGGCATAACGAGATTACTTTTTTCGACTTACATTGATAAAATAGGAATAAAAAACAAACCCGATCGAAATACTCCCGTCAAACTTATCTTTATTCCTGCTTGCGCTATCTTTCCGTAAAAATAATAAATTTGTTCAAAACAGAGAAATTAAATAAATATATTTATTAATATTTTTATCGACAAATTCATTACCGACCACCTTTATGATTACAAACAGACAGAAACCAACCGTAATCCTACACATCTACTCGCTATATCATCGCACAAAACAGAAAGTTATTTTTTAGATATGCCCTATCATCTCATAAATAAAAGAACGGAGAGCCGAATTCGACTCTCCGTTCCACCACGAATCTAAATTCTTACTTATTTATTCCTCAACTTTGAAAGCATCGATCTCACGGATACCGGGAAGACCATAGTTAGCTTTTTTAAGACCGTTAACATAAACAGTCATACCAATTCTCTCCGGATGGCCTTCAAGTTTAGCAGCATCTCTCAAACTCTTAGCGGCATCAGTATCATTTAATTTTACCAAAAGACATTTCGAACCATCTGTCTCTTCTGCATTATCTGCAATAAATACTTGGCTATAACCAGTAAATTCAGCAGCACCGGCCCATTCTATATCTCCGGCTTGTTTAGCTTCATCGAACGATTTATAAGAAGTCTTTGAAGGGTTATTTTTAATACAACCTACAACATACCCTTTAACCGCAAAAGTTTCGCCATTTGCAATTTCCAAAGCCTCGGCAACAGTTTTAGCTTTTGTCCAATCCACTTCGGGAGTAGGTTCAGGTTCTACACCTTCCTCGATGAAATGAGCTACCTGATTACGGCCAAAAGCAAAATCATCTATGCAATAAGTTGTAGATTTCGATTTACCCCCTTCGGCCGTATAATGGAACCCGATATAAACGATATCTCCTTTGCCTTCCAAGCTGATATCGCCGGAAGCCACCCATTTATAATCGCCATCGGCAGAAGTAGCAATCTTCACATCAAGTTTTTCCTTACTCGAAGCGGTAGATTTAGGCTCATTCAACACATAAATTTCCAATTTAGTAGATGCTTGCCAATATGCACCTTCACTATAAAAAGAGAAGATTTTTTTAGCCGCATCCTTTACATTCAGAGCCGGAGAAATCATCCACCAGTCATAAGCCCAACCGGCATTCTTATCTGTGCTATCGTGAGCGGTAGCCTGAATATATTTATCTACCGAGCCATCTGTCTTACTTGTAAAAATCTTGCTTTGCCATGTACGGTCATCGTCAGACGGGGAAATAATCTCGTGAGTCCAACCCGGGCACAACTCATTGATTGGAGTAAAGTCTGCTTCGATATTGTTGAACTGATAGATCGTATCTTTCACAACAACCGACGGAGTACTAGGGTTTCCTCCCTCACCTCCATCGCCACCCGTAGGCAAATCCTCGTCTTCACTGTTCGAACAAGCGGAGAATCCTGCAACTGTCATAGCTGCCATAAAAATCCATGCAAATTTTCTCATCTTTTTCATATTAAAATTTATTTGGGGTTAAAAATATTATTACGATTCATGCAAAAATAGATTGTTCCTCAGCATAACCAATTTCATTTGATTTTGCGCCCGACTCACCCTATTGAGGAAAATCGAATCCTTTGAGATCGGCAAACGGCGTATCCAGCGACCGTACGGTCAACTGCCAAGTTCCGTCATAGGCCTCGTTATCTTGGAACCACCCTACAATTGCAGTAATTTCTCCTTTATTGCCGCTATCGGGGGTAGGAATACGACGATCGGCAAACCGGGCATACTCACTGGTAGAAATATACACATCTACCGTATTGCCACTATCATCGGCAATCTCCCGGGAGCGAGGGAACCCGATATTATATTTTTTATTGTTATCGTAAGTCGCAGGAGCAAACGTAGGGTTCAAAGCGTACTTCGCCAAAGCGGCCGTCACATTCTTTCCGTCCGACGGGAACGGGAAAATCTCATCGTTCAATTTCTTTCCATCGGAATCGTATCCTGTAAAATAGACATCTTTAATCTTCACGATTTTGAAATAACCATACTTGTCCATTTCGGTGATCTCTTTCAAAGTCTTTTCTTCCACAACTATTTTAGAAGGATCGGGAGTTCCTATCTTCTGGATATGTTTCATCGCCAGCGTATAAGGGATACGCCCGGGCTCTTCACGAATCTTGTTGTCATTGCGATATCCGCGTACTCCCAACTGGGGTGCTGCCGCATAACGTCCCAAAACCAATCCGTTACAGCGAATAGCTACCACTTGTCCCAACGGCAACATACCCGAAAGACTACCGGCATCGACCGAAACTTTCAAACAAGTATGGTCATCGTCCAGACTTTGTATAACGAAATATTTATATACGTTACCCGCACGGTCATCGGTAATAATCCGACCTCTAACGATGATATCGTTGGGAGAATCGATCGTATCGATTGTAAATAGGCCCTCTTTCGTATCGAAATTTTCGATAAGGTCTTTAATAGTTACCGTCTGCGGCCAAGCCTCGTCGCTGCCTTCGGGAACCGTAGCAAAATCTTCGGGAATGGCATCGAATTCTTTTTCACACGCCGTAAACAGCATAAGAGCTGCAAATACGGCACCGATATATTTTAATTGTCTCATACTCTAAACGATTTATTAAAATTTGAAACCGACATTGATAAACATATTGAAGCCCCAAGCATAATAATATTTATTGGGGAATTTGTCCACCGATTGTATATCCTTGGTTACACTCTTGTTATCCCGGCTGACACGACCTTGTTGATAACCGCCGGTAATCATGCTGGTATTATTGAGAATATTATTGAAGCTAAGGTTGATATTCAACTGTTGCTTACGATTGTTGAGATAAATCAATTTACCTACCGAAGCATCGAGTAAGAACCCGCCTTTAAGTTTCTCCTGCGAACCGATCATCTCCTTCTGATTGTAGTACTTAACGATATCGGAACCTTTATTCCCGGTATAGTCTCTAACAAGAACAGGTTTACCAGTCTTTTCATCAAAGCTCCAAACCATAGAAGTTTGACCATTCTTATCGATACCGATAATGCGATAACCGTTGTAATTCTGCTCCAATCCTACTTCATTGGGATATTTTCCGCCATACATATTCATGTGCGTGAAACGCGACGGAGAGAAATCGAGGTAATTGTTATCGAAGTAAGAAAGCGTTATGTCGGCAAACCACATCTTCGGGTGAAAATAATCCAGCGTAATGCTTGCGGCCAACTGAGGACCGTTGCTCACATGAAGACCTTCGGTGTAAACTTTTTCGGTATAATCGGTCGAAGCGGCCCGCCCGTCGACTATAACCGGCAATTGTTCGGTAAAGAGATTCATACCGTTCTCGGCGCTCATCGTTCCCATACAATCGTTGGTATATTTGTAGCTGCCATACGTTCCTGCCGCCGATATAGTGAAGCTGCTGTTCAACTTCACACTCACACCGGCCTCGACACCAAAGTGACGTTTATTCACGCCCGACAATGTATGATTTACATACGTTCGGAACTCATCGTGATAATATCCCGTACTTTCTACGCCATCGCGGAATTCCGTGAAGAACCCTGTTACCCGACCTTTTACAATCGATGTATTCAATTGATAGGTCAAATCGGCCGAGAATACTTTCTCCGATTTCAAACCTCTGATACGAGTATCTTTAATACGAGGCGCTACATAGGCATAACCGGCCAACGGAGCCCGAGATTCCGCCAAAGCATTTAACGACAAACGATTATGTCCGTCTATCTTATATACGATACCGGCCTTGATACTGGGATCTATAAAATACATCTGTTTACCGAAGCCCTTAGACCGGGCTCCAATAACCTCGGCACGACCGTTTCTCATCAAACCTTCACGTTGGAAAGAGGTATAGGATAACCGTGCGGCATAATAGATATCGAACAAGGGTAATTTCCAATCGTTCTGTATAAATGCCGAAGCATTGATAACATGCATATTGTAATTATATCCGAACTTATCACCTTTATAAACAGCTCGGTTCGGGTCGTCCAAATCATTCTGGATAATGTCCTGATTGTCGGTAAAGTCACGTTCGGCAAACTGGTCTATATCGATCCACTGATTAGCCCCTAACAAGTCATCGACGGTTTTGTAGTGCATTCCTTTCGCATATTTGGCTTCGATACCGGCCGTCAATTTGAGTTCGCTATTCAACTGATTGGTGTACAAAAAGTTCAAAGGTATTTCCATCAAGTTGTTGTGACGACGCTCCAAAATATACTTGGCACTTCCGTTGGGATTAATGGCATTGTTGGTATAGTTCGCGCTATACATCGCATTCCAATTAATCTGGGTAACGTTAGGATCGCCGGCTCTCCATAAATCGGCAATCTGATTGGCCAATCCCTTATTCACCTCTTTGTAATAGGCATTATAAATATCGTCAGGACCATCTACCGCCAACTGATAATATTGCCAACTGGGTAAATTACGGTAATAATCGGGACGGGGATCGGGGGCGTTATAAAAAGCTATCGCCGAATTACTGTATTGGCTGTAATGGAATCCTACGCCGGCAGACAATTTGCTCTCATCGTCGATTTTCCAGTCCCAATTAAAAATTGCCGTAGGGTCATAGCTGTGGACAATACGGGAATTACGCTTTTCTCCGTCTTGGTATCCCCAATAAGGATTGTAATAAATTCCCCGATAATCGTAAACCTCCTGTGAAACGGCAGCCGACTGTGCCCGTTTGGTCGGTGCACCGAACGTCGTCAAGGCAAATCGATGGTCGCCCAATACTTTCTCGGCAGCAAGGAAATAGCCGAAAGAGTTGTAAAAGGTTCCTTCCGTGCGTCCCTCGTCGGCCCAACGATAAACGACCGACCCGGTAAAAGCCCAACCGTTATCCATAATACCGGTCGAGTAGATAGCCTGTCCGCGCAATTTATAAGCACGATTCGTGTAAGCGGCATTTACATTCGTACCTGCTGCATAGTTGGTTGCCCGCGTGTTGATGTTCGTCGTTCCTCCCAAAGAACCGTAAGCATATCCCGGCATTTCAAGACCATTCACGGCATCTTTATTTCTCATGGCATTGTTCAATCCTCCGAGACTCGAATAGTTGAAACGACCGCGTTCCAAATCATTAAAGTTAAGTCCGTTTATATAGGTAGAAGATTCCCGTTGTTCATATCCTCGCACATTAAAACGCATAGGGCTATACGAATAACTGGCCGCTTGCAAATAAACATCGTCGGCAGCACCAGACAGATAGGATGCCGATTGAGATGCGGCACTGCCCTCGTCATCTATCGCCGACTCGTCGAGCTCGAAAATATTATCTTCGAGAGCCTGTTGATTGAGTGTATTGTCTACTTTCTTAGGTTGCAAAGAAGCATTCAAGGTATTTACGCCGTCATTTACCACAAAGTCGACAGAATAAGCCTTATAATCAGCCGCCGTAAATACAACAACCACAGACCCTGCCCTAACTTTCTTCAACTCAAAATTTCCGTCAAAATCCGTAACAGCCGACACGTTCCGTATCGCAACTTTTACATTCGCAATAGGTTTGTTTGTTTCATAGTCAACGACAACACCTCTTACTGATGCGGCCTGAACAAAAGCCGGTACGACAAGAAGCCATGTCATTAATAACCATAGTTTACGATTCATTACATCAAAAGGTTTAATTATAACTGTGTTTATGTTTACAACCCTATTCCCCCTTTTATCAAGGGGCAGAAAAGGAATTTGCAAATTAAAAGATTATTTTCCATTATACAAACTTCTACGTTGGGAATATTTATTACAATCGTGTTAAATTGTAACCCTATATAAAATGTTAATTATCGGACAAAATGCAAGAAATTTTGGGAAATAAGCTAACTTTCAAGTTATTAAACCTATCACTATGTTAAAAATACCTTTCTAAACGACAACTGCTAAATCATATCTCACCCATCGTCCTAATACATTATCTCCATCATAAACATTAGAGCTAATGATATAATATGATTCTTACGAACGTCGCACACGGAAAGATGTCTTTAAACGCATTTCTTCCTACCGATAGAGATTTATTCCTAAAAAAATTTCGCTTATTTGTCAAATTAGAGTTATCTTGCGCCACATTTTAATTTAAGTCGAAAATTTCAAAAACAAAATTCCACACGAACTATGAAAAAAATAGGATTCTTGCTATTAGCCGTATTCTTGACAGGAGTGACTGTTACACAAGCACAAAAGAAACAATACGCTATATATGCGGTAGCATTCTACAATCTTGAAAACCTGTTCGACACGATTAATCAGCCGAATACGAACGACGAAGAATTTACTCCTTCGGGGTCGTACCGTTGGGGCGGATTAAAATATCGGAATAAACTCAACAACCTAGCTTATGCGATTAGCAATTTTGCCACAGACAACAGCAGCCCGTTCAAATTAAAAAACGGACCTGCCGTTATCGGCGTATCGGAAATAGAAAACGAACAAGTATTGGAAGATTTGATTCATACCGGCGAATTATCCAAACGAAACTATGGAATCGTACATTACGACTCTCCCGATTTTAGAGGAATCGATGTGGGTCTTATATATGACAAAGACCAATTTACACTCGAATCGAGCCGTAGCGCACGACTTCATACCCCTCAATTCCCCGACCTACGTACTCGCGACCAATTAGTTGTTTCGGGAATATTGGCCGGCGAACGGGTACACTTTATTGTCAACCACTGGCCTTCAAGACTCGGCGGAGAAAAACAATCGAGCCCAAAACGGGAAGCCGCTGCCGCACTGACCAAACATTTGGCTGACTCTCTTTTAGCGGCCGACCCCGACTCGAAAGTCATCATTATGGGCGACCTCAACGACGACCCGTCGAACCGCAGTTGCAAAACCGTATTAGGGGCCAAAAAGAAACAACAAGAAGTTCAGGCTGGCGGATATTTCAATACCATGTGGGAAATGTTCGACAAAGGCATAGGCACGTTGGCTTATAACGGTTCTTGGAACTTATTCGACCAAATTATTATTTCGGGGAACCTGTTAGGAAAAGATCGCTCCACCTTGAAATATATCCGGTCGGAAGTATTCAACCGGGATTTCCTAAAACAAAAAGAAGGCAAGTACAAGGGTTATCCTTTGCGAACCCATGCTGCGGGAGTTTATCTAAATGGTTACAGCGACCACTTCCCCACTCTCATCTATTTAGCCAAAGAGATAAAATAAATAAAGCTCGAAACACAAAAAGAGGGGTGATATTGTTCTATCACCCCTCTTTTCATTTTCTCCGGAATTAAATTATAACCCGACGAGTTATCCTATCTTCATTCGATGACAATACGATAACATAAATTCCTCTGGGATAATCGGCTGTCGACAAAACAATCTTCCCCCGACCATCTAAGTATTCACACCAAACCATACGACCAGAAATATCGACTAATTCGATCATTCGAAATTTTGTATCATTCACAGCAATCTCTAAATTTCTGCCATTTCGAATGATAACTATATCATCATCTCTATCCACCTCTTCAATTCCGCTATAACAAGGATCATTCACCGCATCCGACGTTTCATATTCGATGTTACCGTCAGGACCTTTGACATAAACCAATTTATCCTGAGTATCCAACCCACTCACATCGGTAGGACAACCCGGGCGCAGCAAATCACCGTCTTCTACTCCTATCCCTTCGATCCACAAGACCTTATCTCCCGTCCAAAATCGCTGCCGAAGTGTATTGGCGATCTCTACCGTATCGATTTTACTAATTGTCGAAGATACGGATTTCTGAGTAATCCAATCGAAATGAGTGATGGTCTCACCCTCCTTTACGCCGAAATCATAAATAAGATATTCCCTATCACACAAACTCTCGACAGGCATAAGGAGTTTATTAAAAGTTATATAAACCTGTTTCCCGGATTCTCGGATAAAAGCCAAATTTTCATCGGCCGTCTCCGAACAAGACTTAAAAGTGTAAAACTTTTTATACGCAATATCATTGACAATGGTATCGGCTTGTATCAGATTTCGATAATAACTCTTTCCGAATAATTGCTGGGAATATCCCCACTCGACACCGTCTCGCACCAAAGGGACATACTCATAATGCGCAGCTTTTATATTCCCGACCACAGCGAACAAAAGAACGAACAACGTAATTTTTTTCATAACTATCACTTTTTCCTTTAAGGTAATGAAATAATTTATTTGTAAAAATAATATATATCATTGAATGAATCTATTTTTATTCAATCTTTTTACCGAGATTGCGATCTCTACAAAAACATGAAAATAGACTGTAACCCTACTCAACCAAATAAATTGGTTTCTGCTCTCATTTGCACTATCTTTGCGCAGGATGCGAAAATAGGCTACACTCGGCATAACCAAATAAATTGCTTTTGCCCTCATTTGCACTATCTTTGTGTCGAATTTTCAAAAGGGATTGCCCCATGACTCAGAAAGCGAAAACTTATATGCTACCCGTCGCAATGGCTACCGGAAGTTTGGCGGGATATTTACTCCCCGACCTTACAGCCCGATGGGCTACATTTCTGGCCCCTATCCTTATTTTTGCTATGCTGTTGGTTACCTACTGTAAAATTTCCCCGAACGATCTACATATAAAACCTCTACACGGCTGGCTTCTCGCTGTTCAGATTATCGGCGGATTAACCATATTCGGTGCGCTTTATTTCTGGGATCCTATCATAGCGGAAGGAACTTTCATCTGCCTTTTCTGTCCCACAGCGACAGCCGCTCCCGTCATTACCGGAATGCTCGGAGGAAATGTCCCGACACTAATTTCATACAGTCTAATCAGCAATATGGCTGTGGCCATTTTATCGCCGATTATTTTTTCGTTCATGGGAATACATGCCGACATCTCTTTCCTCGACTCTTTCCTAACTATATGCAGTAAAGTGTTACCACTGCTTATCCTACCCTTAGGAGTGGCAATCCTCTTACGACAATGCCTACCCAAAATCCACACGGTATTGAATAAGCGACAATCTCTATCGTTTTACATGTGGGCAGTTTCGCTTTTTCTTGTAGTAGGCAAAGCGGTCACATTCATCATCGGACAAGGGAGGGAAGCTATACCTCTCGAAATCGCTATCGCCCTCCTCTCTTTGATCGTTTGTATAGGACAATTTTATATAGGGCGAAAATTAGGTGGACGATACGGCGATAAAATTTCAGGAGCGCAAGGATTGGGACAGAAAAACACCGTGCTTGCCATTTGGCTGGCACTCACTTATTTGTCGCCTATCACATCGATAGGCCCGGCATCATATATCATCTGGCAGAACAGCATCAATAGCTATCAACTTTACTTGAAAGAAAAGCAGACAATGAAAGGCATTTAGAAACTGTTTTCACTTTTTCAAATCGAATCTTTTCCGGTCGAACGACCTCAAAACTATTCCAAATTCAAATATAAAAGGCTAATTTTCCTCTTCCTCCTCATTCACCGCCGGAAGATTCTTTTTCGCTTTCACCCCCATGACTTTAAGTTTCTCTACACGTCCTATCAGATTTCCGTTGCCGGTTTTCAGTTTCTTCATGGCATCGGTATAAGCCATAGCCGTCGTATTCAACGATTTACCAATCTTCTCCATATCCTCGACAAAACCGGCGAACTTATCATACAATTTTCCGCCCTCCTCGGCTATATCGATTGCATTGCGGGTCTGCTTGTCCCGTTGCCACAAATCGGCTACGAGTTTCAGCGCGGCAATCAAATTTGTCGGACTCAACAAAAGCACCTTCTTTTCATAGGCATATTGCCACAAAGCGTGATCGGCCTGCATAGCAGCCAAATAGGCAGCCTCGTTGGGAATAAACATCATTACATGATCGCCTTTTCCAACATAATCTTGATAGCTCTTCCCGGCCAGTTCGTCTATATGTTTCTTCACCGATACCAAATGCTGCTTCAATGCCAATCGAGCTTCGTCGGCATCTTCCGCATTGACGTAATTGACATAAGCCGTGAGAGATACTTTCGAGTCGATCACCATTTGATGATTTTCTCCACCGGGATAACGGATAATGACATCAGGACGCATCTTCCGCCCATCGGAACCCTGTATGGTATGTCCCTCTTCGTCCCGCAAAGTTTCCTGTATGAAATATTCCCGATCTTTTTCAAGTCCCGATTTTTCGAGAATACTTTCCAATATCATCTCCCCCCAGTCACCCTGTATTTTGGAATCTCCACGCAGAGCATGAGTCAGCTGTTTTGCCTCCGCACCTATGGATTCGCTCCTCTCTACCAGTTCTTTAATCTGTTCTTTCAACGAAAACCGTTCGCGAGCCTCATTATTATAAGTTTCTTCCACGGTCTTTTTAAATCCCTCCAAACGCTCTTTCAAGGGATTGAGTATTTCGGCGAGACGTTCGTGGTTCATCTCGGAAAAACTCTTCGATTTCTCCTGCAATATCTCGTTAGCCAGTACCTTGAACTCGTTGTTCATCTCTTGCCGGATACGTTGGACTTCCTGCTTTTGAACTTCCATATTTTCGGAAAGCATTTGATTACGAGCTTGTAAATCGCCTTTCTCACGATTGAGTTTCTCTCGCTCCCGATTAGCAAAATCGAGTTGTGCCTGTACCTCGGCCAACCGCGCCGTACAGCTTTTCACTTGCGCCTCCAACACACCGTTGCGTACCTTCAAGTCAGCCGCCTCGCTTTCGCGTACCGCCAGCGACTGCTGCCACCCTTTACGACTCGAATTATACACGACAAAAAATACCACGGTAGCAACCAAAGCCACCAATATACCAACCCCTACTGCTATCATAATGATCTAATCTATATTCAACACCTCAAAAAATCGTTGTGCAATCTGCTCAAACCCGTTATTACCCGGATGAGAAGCGATATCCTTATCGGTAGTTATCGTTTCATATCCTTGCCAAGTCAATGTTTTAGCCTCGGTATTATCGCTATAACTTTCCGTTTGCACAATAGCTTTGTATTTCTTTCCACCGACATTAAAATCTATTTGTAACCGATTATCCGACAACACGATATAACGAGTATAATTCAAGGACTGAGAGGTCGGGTCCACACGGGTGATAACCGTACCTATCGAACTGCGATTACCGGCTTTGTTAATGCCGTCTATCGCTACGAGGGTCACGGCATATTGTTTACACGCATTTTTTACAGACTTGATGACACTATTCGATACATACCAGCCATAAATCCACACGATACGAGCCCGAGGCGCATAGGCTTTTATGGTTGCTATCAGCTCTTTTGCCCCTTGCTCGAAGGCTTCTCTTTTACTCGATGTATTTACATTATCGCCAATCTGTATAACGACCAAATCCAAATCTTCGCTCAACACGGGGCACAATCTATTATCCAACCAATCCATCTGTTGAGCCCGGTTTTCACAAGTCTCAAAATCGACTCCCGATAATTTCGTATCGGTATAGGCTGGATTGGCTTTTAAAAACTTTCTTTGGATAACGGCATGATAATCGCTCGTCGAGTCGGTCGCATTCATTCCGAAAGCGCCATTACCCAATAGCAAAGAATTCCCGATAAACAGGGCCTTATCAGGCATTTCAAATTTTCCATGATCGAAAATCAAGTCGGTTAGTTCCTCTCCAAAAAATTTGTCGCACGAGGCCATCGTTATCGACAAGATGATAAGGCATAAGTAAGAAGAGAAATATTTCATAAGCCTATACAAACAATTGTATTTGAACAATGTGACAACAAAGATATTAAATAACACGAACAGAGGCAAACGAAAAAATCATTCCCGCATAAATATTCTGCATCACACCTCTACAAACAGACAATAAATTTCACTATTCACACTTTTATAATTACTTTTGTACAAGTAACCGACAAAATTCCAACGCATGAAATTAGGAGATGTATGGTTCTCGGCCATTGCCGAAGCCGAAAACAGTGACCGCATGATTGTCGTTTCGGGACGTACCGAGATAGAACCGTTCATTCAATCGGGCAAGTTCAAAGAACGTGTTGAAATCACATGGAAATACGAGGCCGATAGTAAAGGTATGCCCAATGAGACTACCGGGAAACTGATGGAAGAAGTGCAGACCGTATTGAAACAGGTTATGGAAAAAGATAAACTGGCCATTTTCACAGGAATCTATACCGGAGACGGCGAACGCACATGGGTATTTTACACCCGCAATATACCGGCATTCGGACGTATGCTCAACGAAACTCTCGCTCCGTTCGAAACGTTACCTCTCACCATCTATACCGAAAAAGACCCCGAATGGAACGAATATCGGGAAATGTGCGAGCTTCAAGATCAGGATAATGACGATGAAGACCTCGATGAATGAAAGCGATACAGCACTGAACGTCCATTCGCACAATGAAAAAAGCGCTCTTACATATAGGCATATTCATTCTGTTTTCGGCTCAAATGGCATGTTCACATGGAGAAGACGAACCGGAAGATATTACTACTATCTCTGTCAATGAACCGGGCTCCCTATCTGAAATCATCGCGCCGAGCCAACGAGGCAGTATTACTAAATTAGCTGTGAAAGGATCTCTAAATTATAGCGATATTTCCTATATCCGCCAAATGCCGGAATTACTTTACTTAGATGTAGGAAGCGTCGTACTGCCCAACAACTACTTCCCGGATAATGCCATTTCCAGCCATGAAAAATTAGAGGCCGTGATTCTCCCTGTATCGCTCGATTCTATCGGGGCATCGGCATTTCGATGGTGCGAAAGGTTGCAAGCCGTCCGCCTGCCCAAAAAACTTAAATCCATCGGAGCGTATGCATTCGCCGGCTGTATCAATCTGTATGATATAGAATTACCCAACTCTTTGCTACATCTCGAAAAATATGCCTTTTCCGGTTGTAAAAGTTTATATACCTTGAAAATACCATCGAAATTACAACGTATATCCGACTATACTTTTTCCAAATGCATCAGCCTTACCGAAATAAAAATACCGGGAAATATTCGGGAAATAGGATATAAATCTTTTTCGGGTTGCAGCAGACTCCGAGAAATTAGCATCCCCTCGACTGTCAAAACAGTAGGTATCGGAGCCTTTGAAAATTGTACCGAATTAAAGGATATATCCTTGCCAACTACTCTTACCGAAATCAATTACTACACATTCTCAGGCTGTACCAGTCTCACTACTCTTACACTACACAGCAAGCTCACCGCTATCAACAACTATGCTTTTGCCGGATGCAAAAGCCTTACTGAAATACATTGTAAAAACAGCAACCCGCCTTTAATCGGAGAAAATACATTTCGAGACGTAAACCGCATCGGCTGTAAAATATTCGTCCCGTCGAAACGAGCGAAGAAAAGTTATAGTACAGCCCTCTATTGGAATGAATTTACCATTTATATAGAATGATGCCTACTGTTCTTTATTCGAATCAATTATAATGAACAGAAATTATAATACTAAAAAACGTATTTTTATCAAATCAAGATTTTAATTTATAATTTTTTTCATTATACTTGCATTAAACAAAAAAACAATCTGCTCCATCAACCAACAGAACATACACTATTCATATTCTTGTAAAATCCTAAACGATAAAGCCATGAAAAATACATTACTTCGAACAGTCGTTATCTTCGTCGCTCTTTGCATTTATCCCGGTATCCATGCTTATGACTTTGAATGTGACGGATTCTATTATAACATTACCTCCGATTCAACGGTAAGTGTCACCCATGACCACGGAGATTTTTACAAGGGCGATATTTCCATACCCAATCAAGCTACGCATAATGGGAAGACTTATCAAGTCACGACTATCGAAGCTAATGCCTTCAAAGGGAAAGAACAACTAACTTCTGTACACATATCGAATAGTATAGATTCTATCGGAGATTATGCCTTTTGTGCCTGTCCCCTACTCACACAAGTCTCGCTCGGAGAGGGAATCACCTACATGGGCAACGATATTTTTAGAAGCTCAGGATTAACATCTATCACCATCACCCGCAATGTATCTCAAATCGGCCTCTCTCCTTTCTCTGCATGTACCCAATTAACCGAAATCAACGTAGATGAGGCAAACCCTTATTTTTCTTCATTAGACGGAGTATTAACAGACAAAAACAGAACTACAATCGTTGCATATCCCGCAGGAAAAGGGAAGCGTTATATCATACCCGATGGAATCACGAAAATAGGGACACATTCTTTTTTCGCCTGTTATCCAATAACATACATTCATATACCCAACAGTGTGAAAACTATCGAACTTTTCGCATTCGCCTCATGCACAGATTTAGACACAATCATATTGGGCAATAGCGTAGACTCTATCGAAGTAGCTGCGTTTCGTATTAACAACCGACTAAAAACCATTTATTCCATGAATCCAATTCCTCCCGCAGCACATACCGGAGCATTTGATTCATTTAACTCCTTTTTCATTCAATGCACTCTGCACGTCCCTGTCGGTAGTTTACAAGCCTACAAAAATGCAGAAGTATGGAAAAATTTCAAAAACATCGTGGAGAATGATTTCACAGGAATAGAACGCTCCTCACCGGACAAAGCAAAAATTTTCGGAAATAAGAATAGCATTACATTTCGAAATATCGAACCGGGTACAGATATAAGTATCTACGACACAACCGGGAAATGTATAAAAACATTTGCAGTGGACGGAGACAGCGAAATACCCCTCCCCAGCGGTATTTATCTAATCAAATATGCCGGGAAAACCATAAAAATAATATTATAATCAAATAGGCTCAGTAAAAATTGGTGAGGGTAAATATGAATTTTAGCGAATACGATAGATTGTATTTTCCTTCTTCCCTGCCGTGTCCCGTAGCCTTACGGGGTGTTGCGTCAGCAATATAGGAGAGACACCGAAGTAACGGCAGTTTCTGTGGAGAGGGGTTGAAAAGGTTTCATAAGTTTTTGGGCTGTAAGAATTAACCCCTCCGTCCGACGGACACCTCCCCTATATTTTGTTTGACAACAAAACACAGGGGAGGAGGTTATCGTGTTTGTTCTTCTCCCCTATTGTACGAAACACACGGGGTGTTGCGTCAGCAGTATAGGAGAGAGACCGAAGAAACGGCAGTTTCTGTGGAGAGGGGTTGAAAAGATTTCATGAGTTTTTTGGGCTATAAGGATTAACCTCTCTGTCCGACGGACATCTCCCCTATATTTTGCTATGCAAAACACAGGAGAGGAGAATAATACCATCCTATATATCGTTAGATTATATAAAAGTACAATCCCCTCTGATTTCCTACTGAGAACCTATAAAGGAGAAATGGCACTATAAATAAAAAGAGATGTTCGGTAAAACATCTCTTTTTATTTATTCCACAAGACAGTTGTACTCTATTTTTATTCCTCGTCTTCCTCTTCTTTCATATTGTGGAAAACATTTTGTACATCTTCGTCTTCTTCAAAACGTTCGATCAACTTTTCGATAGAAGCGCGTTGTTCGGGTGTTACATCTTTCACATCGTTAGGAATACGTTCGAATTCGGCACTAACGATTTCATAACCGGCCTCTTCGAGATGGTGTTGGATATTATTATTCTCCGAGAACTCGCCATAAAGTACGATTTCTTCCTCATCGGCCTCCACTTCATCGACACCATAATCAATCATTTCAAGTTCGAGATCCTCCACCGAAACTCCCTCTTTGAGTTTGATATGAAACACACATTTGTGGTCGAACAAGAAAGAAAGACTACCGGTCGTACCCAACGATCCTCCGGCTTTATTGAAATAACTGCGCACATTGGCGACAGTACGGGTCGTGTTATCGGTAGCTGTTTCTACGACGATAGCGATACCGAAAGGACCGTATCCTTCATAAACCACTTCCTTATAATCGCCGGCATCTTTCGACGAAGCTTTTTTAATAGCCCGTTCTACATTTTCTTTCGGCATATTCGCCGCTTTGGCATTCTGCATCAATACACGCAGACGCGGATTGGCATCGGGATCGGGGCCACCGGCTTTAACGGCAATAGAAATTTCTTTCCCAATTTTCGTAAATGTACGGGCCATATTGCCCCACCGTTTCAATTTTCTGGCTTTACGATATTCAAAAGCTCTTCCCATAGGATATCTTTTACTTATATTTTATTAAATCGAATTATCTTAGCTGTGCCTCCAATTTCTGTTGAAGATTGGCTATAATTTTATTCATGATAGCATCTATCTGCTTATCGTTAAGCGTCTTATTCTCGTCTTGAAGAATAAACGAAACGGCATAGGACTTCTTACCTTCGGGGAGGTTCTTCCCTTCATAAACATCGAAGAGATAGACCTCTTTGAGCAATTTACGCTCGCTTTCCCGAGCCACTTTCTCGATATCGGCAAAAGAAACCGCCTGATCGACCAACAAAGCCAAATCCCGTTTCACCGCTTGAAATTTAGGCAATTCGCTGTACAATACCGCATGTTTCGCAGCCATTTTCATTAGCGAATCCCAATTCAACTCGGCAAAAGAAACCTCGACATCGATATCGAAACGTTTGAGTATCTTATGCGAAACAAGCCCCATCTTTCCAAGTATCTTTCCTCCCCGGTTGCTATAAGTCAAAGCTACCGAATAAATCTCGTCGCTTGTCTGTGTCGCGACAATATCACCGGCGATTCCAAGACGGGCAAAAATATTCTCCACATAAGCCTTCATTTCGTAAACCGAAGATTTCTCATCGGCATGCGCCCAGCTTCCTTCCACCCGATTACCGGTCTGCCACAAAGCGAAATGTTTTTCTTCGGAATAGCCCGATAAAACTTTCTCTTCATTATGAGCCTCCGGGTCAAAATAATAACAATTACCACATTCGTAAAAACGCAAGTTGGCCCGACGACGATTTATATTATGTGAAATACTTTCCAATCCACCGAATAAAAGGGTTTGGCGCATTACATTCAAGTCATTGCTCAATGGATTAAGCAAAGCCACGCAATGCGCACGAGGCCAACCTTGCAAATCGTCGTAATAAGCACCACAGGTTAATGAATTGTTCATGATTTCATTAAACCCGCACCCCGTGAGCTGTTCCGAAACTAAATTTTGGAACTGGTGACTTTGGTCGGTTACGGTCTTATAAGAAAGGCTGGAATGTACCCGATCGGATATTTCGACATGATTATATCCATAGATACGAAGTAGATCTTCTATCACATCGACATCTCGCTGCACATCGACCCTATATGTAGGAACTTGCAACGAAAGTTCCTTTTCTGTTTCAGAAACGATCTTTATTTCAAGACTGTCCAATATGCTCTTGACCGTATCGGCCGGAATATGTTTCCCGATGAGAGTATCGATTTTTTCATACGTAAGGGTTACAGGGAACGGAGCTACCGGATTGGGATATATATCCACAACTTCACCGCAAATCTCACCTCCGGCCAATTCTTTCACCAATAGAGCCGCCCGTTTCAAAGCATATAGAGTATCATTGGGATCGACACCACGCTCGAAGCGGAAAGACGAATCGGTATTCAATCCTTGACGGCGAGCTGTCTTACGCACCCATGTGGGATTAAAGCAAGCCGACTCCAAGAAAATATCGGTCGTATCGTTGGTTACACCCGATTTCAAACCGCCAAACACACCGGCGATACACATCGATTCCTTTTCATTACATATCATTAAGTCGTTGGAGGTCAACGTACGCTCTACCTCATCGAGTGTGACGAATTTCTCACCCTCTACGGCAGGTTTCACGATGACTTTCCCTCCGGCAATTCGATTCAAATCAAAACAATGCAGCGGTTGTCCGGTAGCATGGAGTATATAATTGGTAATATCCACCACATTATTGATCGGACGCAATCCGATAGCAGACAAACGTTGCTTCAACCAATCGGGACTTTCTGCCACTTTCACATTCCGCATCGTCACTCCGCTGTACCGGATACATGCTTCATGGTTCGCTACATCGACATCGATACCGCCCTCTTTTCTATCGATAGCGAAATCGTTTACCGACGGCCTGTGCAATCCGGCATCTTTACCCCTTTGTGTCAAATAAGCGGCCAAATCACGGGCAACGCCATAATGCGAAGCTGCATCGATACGATTCGGGGTAATATCCACTTCGAGGACATAATCGCTCTTTATATTATAATAGTCTTTGGCCAGTGTACCGGGCTTTACCTCTCCCGGCAACACGATAATGCCATCGTGCGAAGTTCCTATACCTATTTCGTCTTCGGCACAAATCATACCGAAAGATTCCACTCCGCGAATCTTCGATTTTTTAATCGTAAAACTTTCTTCACCACTATACAAAACAGTACCCAACGTAGCCACTACCACGTATTGTCCCGCCGCGACATTCGCAGCTCCACACACGATTTGAACAGGCTCGGATTCCCCCAAATCCACGGTAGTAATGTGCAAATGATCTGAGTTGGGGTGATCCTCACAAGTGAGAACCTTACCGATAACCAGCCCATTAAGGCCGCCCTTGATGGTTTGCACCTCTTCAATTCCACCGGTCTCCAAACCGATAGAGGTGAGAGCTGCCGAAAGTTCCTCGGGAGAAAGGTCAAAATTCACGTAATCTTTCAACCAATTATACGAAATATTCATAACGAACTAATTTTATCTTCTTTCTAAAAAACGCCGAAAAAGCCTTGAAAAAGCTCTTCCGAAAATTTTGCCAAAGTTAATAAGAAACTGTTTAAAAAGCCAAGCTATCGACTAATTTAAAAGGTTCTAAAAGCTATTTCTCAGCAGTATTTATTCTATTTGTCCCCGATGTTATCGACAAGAATCGAGCCGGTATGGGAGTCTCGAAATTCATCTCACGCCGTGTTACCGGGTGAGCAAAGCGTAATTTAACCGCATGTAGAGCCACACGTCCCAAAGGACTGCCATGCGCACCGTATTTGCGATCTCCGATAATACTATGACCGAGATCGTGCATGTGAACCCGTATCTGATTTTTACGTCCCGTCTCCAAATCGAGTTCTACCAACGAAAAACGGCTGTTACCTCCCAATACCTTATAACGAGTAATCGCCAACTGCCCCTCATCGGGATTATCAGTCGAATAAACTTGGAAAGCCGCATTTTCGGTCAAATAGGAACGAACCATTCCCTCGGGTTGCTCCATCACGCCCTCTACTACTGCTACATATTTACGTTCCAATACGATATTGTGCCAATTATGCTGCAACTGTTCCTGTATTCCTTTGCTTTTGGCAAACATCATCAAACCCGACGTATCCCTGTCGAGACGATGCACGATGAACAGCTTGTTCTCCGGGTTCTGGGATTTCACATAATCGCTGAGTATACTATATGCCGTTCCGGTCTTTATACGTTCTGTCGACATCGAAAGCAATCCATACCCCTTATCTATGACAATGATATACTCATCTTCATAAACCATCTTCAAACGATTGTGTTTAAACACACTGAAACCGCGCTTAAAATTAATTTTCAATTCGTCTCCGGCATGCAACATCGTGTCGAATTGGGTAACCGGCATATCATTGACAGCGACTTGCCGGTGAGACAGATAAGATTTGACTGTCGTGCGGCTTTTGTCTCCAAACAAAGTCAATAGATAATTCAGCAATGTATCGTCGTGCTCTACTTTGAAACGCTTGATATCTTTTTCGGAAAACCGACGTAAAGGCCGTTTATCGGAAGGTTGGCGCATATTATTTATTTTTTGTGCAAAGATAGTGTAAACCAAGAGCAGAAACAAATTTATTTGGAAATGCCGAAGTATAGCTTATTTTCGCATTAACACGGTTCTATAAAAAACAACGGGGATAGGCATGAATTTTGGCGAATGCGATGAATTGCGTTCCTCCTTCTCCCCTGCCGTTTCCCGTAACATTATGAGGTGCTGCGTTAGCAATATAGGAGAGACACCGAAGAAACGGCAGTTTCTGAGGAGAGGGGTTGAAAAGATTTTATAGACTTTTTGGCTGTAAGGGTTAACCCCTCCGTCTTGCGAACACCTCCCCTTTATTTTGCTGTGCAAAACACAGAGGAGGAGGTTTAATTCAATCGCAAAGACAACTTCACTTCTCTCTTTTTTATATGCTTCGAAAAGGTGTAAATATTAGTATAAACCATGCCCATTTTCTAATCGGGCAACATTCCCAATTTATCGGCGACACCCACGACAAGTCCCCACACAAAGAAACTGACGACACCGGCAATTAACGCAGAGAAAAAACCATCGCTAATCCAAACAGAAATCACCGTAACAATAATGCTCAACAATCCTCCATACAAAATGATATACCCCATAGCCTTCCATATGAAAACCACCGCCGATAAAATAAAAGCCAACACAGACCAAACAAAACCGAAAAATCGAGAAAAACCATCGCCTACCCTTCGCCAAAACGAACGCCTCGGCCGGTGAGGATATCGCGGCCTTCCCTGTGAAATGATTTCACCGGTCGACATATTCACACGAGTCCCGTTACGCAACGTAATGATACGATCGCCCATAGCCCCAAAAACTATCTACACTCCAAGCACTCGGAATCTTTTTTCAATTTTACTCCATACCAACGGAGTATCGTCAAATGTCTATTCGGATTCCGATTGAATGGAGCCCAGTTGGCAAACTGGAAATCCCGACGATTGGCCCAAATATAGTAATCATAGGTCAACTCTTCTATCAGCGAAGATATGCCGCACTCGATTCCACGAGATAGCTCGTTCAATGCCAATTTTACCATCATATTGTTAATCGGTGCGATATCGGTCGACAATCCCACCTGAACCATCGCATGAGCATCCTCGTCTGACACATATGCCGGTATAACTCCCAACTCTCTGGCCCGACGCACATCGGTAATCTCGTCATTCTGATGATAAATAGGATTCCCTGTCAAGCAGGCATAACACGGTCCACCCGGTCTTACGCGTAATATATCGCCCCCCTCGGCGCGAGTGACAGCTCTGCCGAACAATCCCACTTTACCCAATTTCACCAAACAGGCATTGATGTTATATCTGCTCGCATACTCGTCCGTCGCAGCTATGGTAAGATTCGATTCTGCCACACATTTTTCAAGAATATCGAGATGCTTATTCATATCGATATCGTAGGTCTCTACTTGCGCATACGGATTTTTCAATAATATGGCATCTTTCACGGCATTTACTTTGAGCCGTCCCAATTCGTTCACCCCACAGATATGACGAGCGATATTGTGCAATTCTATACGATCGAAATCCATCAGTATAAAATGCCCTACACCGGCTTTCGCCAACTCGACAGCAATAGGTGCACCACCGCTGCCTAACCCTACGATAAGGACCTTTTTCGACTCCAACGCTCCCACTTCGAGTAGCCCTTTACTGCGAGTATAAAGCTCACTTTTGCGAGGCACATATTTCACAACCGCCTCGATGATTCTTCCGTCATCGACAATAAAAGCACGAGAGCTGACTTTCGTGTCTTCGACATGAATGCAAACAATAACGACCGGAACTCGTTTTGCCTCTTCCGGCATCGATGCATAAACAGACAAAGCCACATCTTCGGCCTTTTCATAATCGTCAGTATCGACTACCCGAAAGAGACAAGGCATGGAATATCCTGTCGGAGCCACCTGTGGATACTTGATGTAGACATGGTAAACCTGTTCGCCTTTCCACTCAAAAGCAGCGCCGAAACATTGTGATTGCCCGCTATTCCAAAAATCCTGCAAATGATCCTGATAAATGTACACTATCGGTTCCATAGCACCTTATTCTTTATCATTATAATAAGGTTTGGTTCCTATTGTCGTACCCACTTTTTCCTTTCCGCTTTTTTCCGCTTCATCGGGAGTCATCGCTTCCAGTTCTCCATCGTCTCCGATAACCAATTCTACTTCTCTACGTCCACTGTTGGTTTGAGCCAGAGCTTCACCCAAATCTTCACAATCGTCAGTTTGTTTTTTTCCAAATAGTCCCATAGTTAGTTATATTCTTTAATAGATTAATAATTTGCCCCTTTCAAAAATTCATCGAGCGTCTTTCCCGTTTTCAGATGACATTCATACATTTCGAGCCAAATGCGAACCTTAATAATAATCTGATACAAAGTTATTCGATTCGGAGCCCAATCCTCATAACCGTAATGACAAACTCTCACACAGCCGTTTTCTCCGGTAAGCGTATGCATACTGTGACTGGCTTGCAGCATACTACCGCCGGAACGCGTCAACAAGGGTTTAGGACTCGTAATAAAAACCTTCGGTATATTATAGGGATAATTGTCCGAAAGGTCTATTTTCACCACGTAACATCGTAGAGAATTAGTCTGAATGGCGACCGCCAAATACGGATACGGCGTGTCCATATCCATAAATTTGTACTGTTTCGATTTTATCGTCGAATTTTGCAATACACCTAATTCTATTTGATATCTGTCATAAGTCATATCGATAAATATTTTAAACTGTTAATAACCGATTGTCCCATCTCTGAAAACGACGAAAGCCAGTGAGGTGTACCGTTTTTTCCCAATGCCCCTAAGCTCCAAGAAGTAGTTTCTCCCGCTTCATACCGGACAACGTAAGGCGCCCGATTCGGAAAATCTTTATCGAAAACAATCCTCCAAGAAGACCGACGAGGTATATCGAATCTGATTTCAATAGTCATGTCATCTACTTTCAACAGTTTCACATCGGAATATTTCGACTGTATATAAGAGACAATACGCTTCAACTGCAAACGGTTTTCTTTATTATTCAACCAAAAACCGGTATCGAACGTCACGCCATTCTCCGGCGGCATCTGTTGTACCGGAATCATATTCAACTCATGATACACAGCCTCTTTGACCCGCGGCATTATCACAGAATCCCGATAAGCCGCATCATAACGACTCCTTACCGAACCGTCTCCTTGCACCACATTCCACGGCACTAAGTTCATCTTTACCCCTTCGCCAGTACATACAAAAGAAAAAGCATTGACAGAGGCCCCCGCCCTATCACAAATTCCAATAGCCAATATACACCGCGACAGCCCGTCTGCCAGCATACCCTCTTGTATCGATTGCACATCGCCTCCGCTCGGATGCGACAATCCCAAACCATGATGCGAATGCCACACACCGATATGGGAGAGATGGTACTCTTCGAATAATCTATCGGCATGCAACTGCAAATAATCGGCATCTTGTATAAAACTGGTGAAACGGGCTACAGATTTTCTACCGGGGCCTAATACATACATAATCACGGCATCTCCGCTCGGCGTCCAATAGCCAAACAAATTACCGCCGGTTTCCATGTGAGGAGAATCCAATATTGTCCTCGCCATGAAATCTAATTCCTCCCGATAAATATATACGCCCCCATGAGCTATTCGCCCGATATCCATAATCTCTTGTTTTTCATGATTACGCAATATAACTAAAAAATATCGACATTTACAAACTTATAACTATAAATTTAATTATAAGAAGCTGCTTTAAATTTATTGAGAAATACTATTATCATTTCAAGCAGGTATGTTCCGGCCATATTGAGCCCCTGTCTCGCATCTTGAATCCCTTGATTTTTGTCAATAGCCCGCTATTGACTGCATATCTCGGACTCCAATCTGCTTTAACATAGGTCTCAATCTGTCTCGGAATAAATTTAAAACAGCTTCTAAACTGGTCTATAACTCTCATTCACTTTCCCAATCATACAAAAAAGAGTCCTTGTTTTTGTCTTTCCGTAAATAACTATTACCTTTGTTCGCTACTTCTAAATCGAGTTAAAAGATGAAAATGAAAATACACCGAGAAGGGAAAAACATATTACTTATTCTTTTTATCATTCTGGCTCTTTTGAATTTGCCGGTTTATCTATGGATAAAAATAACATGGCTGGCTTATCTAATCCACGCCGCCTCCATTATATTTTTCTTTCTGGTAGTTAATTTTTTCCGGTCTCCCAAACGGCATTTCAAAGGTAATCCTAAAAATGCCATAGTCGCACCGGCAGACGGTGTCGTAGTCGTTCTTGAAGAAGTTCTCGAAGATGAATACTTTCATGACAAACGTATGCAAGTTTCTATCTTTATGAATATATTCAACGTACATGCCAACTGGTTTCCCGTTGCCGGAAAAGTAATCCATGTAAGTCATCAACAAGGCCGTTTTATGGCAGCCTATTTACCTAAATCAAGCACAGACAACGAAAGATCCACGGTAGTCATTAAGGCTGAAAATGGTGAGGAAATCTTAGTCAGACAAATTGCCGGTGCAGTGGCGCGTCGCATTGTAACTTACGCCGAAGTCGGTGATACCTGTGACATCGACGAACACATGGGCTTTATAAAATTCGGTTCACGCGTAGATTTGTACCTTCCGCTCGATTGCGATATTAAAGTAGCTCTACACGATAAAACAATAGGCGACCTCACCGAAATAGCCCGTCTAAAATAAAGCTCTCATGAATGCCATTACAAAAAATATCCCTAATAGTATTACTTGTCTCAATCTCCTTTCAGGGTGTTTTGCCTGTCTTTTCGCATACAAAGGAGAGTACGACATAGTTGCTTTATGCATAGGGTTATCCGCATTATTCGACTTTTTAGACGGTATGGCGGCACGTTTGCTCCATGCTTACTCTCCGATGGGAAAAGAATTGGATTCACTCGCTGATCTTATCAGCTTCGGGCTTGCACCGGGATTCATGGCCATGCATTTCATGCTATACGACAGTGTCTTTCATGGAACAAACGAATCCTATCAGATCTGGTGGGCATTAAGCGCATTGCTTATTCCTGTTTTCTCCGCACTCCGTTTAGCTAAATTCAATATCGATGCTCGTCAGACAACCTCGTTCATCGGGTTGCCCGTTCCTGCCAACGCTCTTTTTTGGATAGGAATATGTCAAGCCGGCTTACAAATAGAGAACAAAGCCTGTGGATACGCTATCGTCTGCTTAGTCATTCTCTTCTCTTTCCTATTGATTTCGGAGATTCCCATGTTTTCTCTAAAATTCAAGAACTTGAAGTTAAAAGAAAATTATCTTCGTTACTTGATTTTAATCGCTGCCGCAATTTTCCTTATCTTTTTCGGACTGGCAGGCCTCGCCGCAACAATAGGCTTGTATATAATATTATCGCTGTTAACAGCCAAGAAGCATTAACAACAAAAACGGAACGATTTTTGTTCTAACATACATAAACTTAACAAGTATCAATTATGCATGCTCTTGGACTGCTCCTCATCATAGCTTTTATTATCTTCATAGTACCCATTATAGGTATATTTCAACTTATCCTCCGGTTCTTCTTCGGGAAGAAAAATAGCGTCAAGAATCCCTTTGGCCAACAAGGGCAAAACAACAAAGGGCGTACCACATGGTACACCCATACGAAAAAGAACAAAAAGGTTATCCAAGACGACGAAGGAGAATATATAGATTTCGAAGATATAAAAGAGAAATAGATTATCTATTTTCTACTTCACAGATAAAATCTCTTCTACTATAAAATTGCTATATCCACGCCAGGGCAAAGCTCCAAGATATTCGTTATATTTCAGCTCCACATGACGGCCGCTCAATCGCATGAGAGAGTCTGCCAAATTGGCATTATCCACAGAAAAGACAAATTGATTGGACTGTAACGTTCCCCGGCTCTCGGTGCGAAAACCTTCCATAATGAGAATTCCTTCATAGGTTTTGAATACATATCCTTTTTTTACGACATAATTCAAAGTACCGGCTTTTACCCCCGATCCAAAGACAAAATAATAACGCACATAAAAAAAAGCTCCCCCAACCAATAGGAGCAATACAATGGCAACCCGAATGAAACGACGGAATGATCGACGCACCTTGCCAGAGACTTGGTTACTCGATTCATTTTGATTTACATGACTATCCATCTCATTTATATTTTTCAAAATTTACTCAAATTATCCTACTTTTCAAAAAGTATCTTCCTATCCAATTATAAAAACACTTTGTCAAAACAACGAACGCACGCCCTGTTTTCACACCAGCGGAAAACTTACTGGAAGGCTCTCATTTTCCATACAAAGATAACATTTTTATATACGACATATACAACAAACAAAAAAGCCGTCGATACCGCTTTCCATATCGACGGCTTTTAACGAATATTGTATTTAATCTTTTTCCGGAATACTTTCAAGGACTGCCACCAACAACTTCCAGAAAGTCTCGACCGTAGAAATCTCAACTTTTTCATTCGGTGAGTGAGGGTGCTTAATAGTAGGACCAAAGGAAATCATATCCAAACCCGGATAATTAGCTCCGATAATACCACACTCCAACCCGGCATGCATCATTTTTACGTCAGCCTCTTTCCCGGTAACTCTCGGATATATTTTTTTCATCAGGTTCAATATATCCGATTTAAAATTAGGTTCCCAGCCGGGATATGCACCATCAAACTCCACTCTGGCTCCTGCCAAAGCAAAAGTACTTTCCAATTCCGATGCCAATGCCATTTTCATGGTTTCACTCGAACTCCGCACCAAAATCTGTATTTCGACAAGCCCCTCCGAAGTACGCACAATAGAAAGGTTGGACGATGTTTCTACCACCTCTGGGGCATCAGGAATCATACGATACACGCCATTATGACAAGCGACAACGGCATTGATAAGATCGTCTTGTATCTCTTCCGGCAAAAGAGTTTTCGGGAGTGAAATCTCCTCGGCTTTAAAAACCAACCTATCTTCAATAAAACCATATTCCCGTCTCAAAGTGGAGAAAAACTCATCGACAGCGGCCATGAAATCGGTTTTATCTTCTGATAAAATAGTCACCACAGCCTCTGCTTCACGCGGTATGGCGTTTCGCAACGTTCCTCCGTTATAATGAGCCAAACGAGCTCCATACTCCGATACAGCCTCTTTCAAGAACCTGAACATCTCCTTGTTAGCATTCATTCTCCCCAAATGAATATCCACCCCCGAATGACCGCCATGCAATCCGCCCAAAGTCAATTTCAAAGCTATCTCACCAGCAACCGGAGTATAAGCCTCCTCTTTGTATTTAAATTCGACATTTACATCTACCCCTCCGGCACAGCTCATATACAATTCGCCATCTTGCTCCGAGTCGGTATTCAATAATATTTCACCTTGCAACTCACCCGGTTCAAGCCCTATGGCTCCATACATACCGGTCTCCTCGTCGTTAGTAAACAAAGCTTCGATAGGTCCATGCTGTATCTCTTTCGATTCGAGAATCGCCAAAATCGAAGAAATACCTATACCATTATCAGCTCCCAATGTCGTTTCGGTAGCGCTCACCCACTCACCGTCGATACGAGGAAGAATCGGATCGGTCTCGAAATTATGGTTCACCGATTTATTCGCCTGAGGAACCATATCCATGTGTCCTTGAAGAATAACCGGCTTGCGGTTTTCCATGCCGGGTGTGGCAGGTTTGCGAATAATGACATTCCCGGCCTTATCCAAAATGGTCTCCAATCCCAAAGAACGACCTACACCCATTATATACTCGGTAATTTTATCGAGATGCCCCGACGGACGAGGTACTTGACAAATCGCATTGAAATATTTCCATACTGCCTGCGGTTGAAGAGATGTGATTTTGTTGTCCATAGTGAAAATTTTATTTACCAATAATATTTTTAAGGGCGATCCGACTTTGGAAGTTCAGTCATGACCTCTGCCATAATCCTTTCACCCTTTGGTTTCTTTTTGTCACACGCCATCGAAATAAAGGCATATATACCTATCAGAACGATTAACACCATTTGAGAGCCATGTGCCACAAAAGCAAATGCCCCCGCCTCGTTACCGGTTATGCCATAATAGGACAACCCGGCAATTACAGCAAAATGCCACGGCCCGATTCCACCCTGCACGGGAAGTAACATACCCAAACTACCCAATACATAAAGCAACAAGACCGCCGAGACCGTCAAATCTTCCATACCGGGGAAAGCGAATATGCAGACATACAGTTGCATAAAATAACAGAACCAAATAAACAGGGTATAGAATACGAACCAAAATTTCCCCTTCATCGTAATAATCGAGGCAAAACCGTCCCAGATGTTGACCATAAAATTCTTTATCTTCAATACAATCTTGCTCCGACTGTTCGTGCAGAAAAACCAAACGACAGCGACAATACATATAAAGATTCCAACATAGAGCCACACCGAAGTCAGTACATTCATCGCCCCTGTTTCGATAGAAGGATTCTCATTCAAAAATTGACGGAACGGCTTCATTTGAATCATGAATACCGCAAACGTAAGCATTGCAAGCATTATCGTATCGGAGAGACGGTCGGAAACCATAGATCCCAATACTTTCGTAAATGATGCTTTCTCTCGCTGAGCCACATAACCGCAACGCCAAACCTCTCCTAACCGGGGAAACAACAGATTCATGGCATACGTGCCGAAAATAGCGTTTATCAAAACCCGCATCGACGGGGTTATATTCAACGCTCGCAACTGCAAACGCCAGCGAAACGCACGGGCAATATGGCTGAATGCTGCAATAACCATAGATAGGATAATCCAAAAATAATTCACATCTGATTTGAGGATTTGAAAAATGGTATTCATATCCAATTTCTGGTAGACATACCAAAACAACCACACACCACAAAGCAGAGGAAGCAGATATTTTACAATATCCCGTATTATCCTTTTCAATTTTCCCGTTTTAAAAATTTGTTATACTTTTGTAGGTTGCAAAGATAAAGGTTTATCTTCAACTTTGTAGCTGGCAGAGGTATGAAAAATCTCTGTGAGAAAAAATTTATTGACTGACAACTGAAACGAACCCTTCATGAGCTACATAGTTAGACCTAAAAAATCGTTAGGGCAGCACTTTCTCATCGATTTGAATATCGCACAAGCCATTGCCGATACGCTCGACAATTACAAAAATACCCCCATACTTGAAGTAGGCCCCGGCATGGGAGTCTTAACTCAGTATCTCCTATCCAAAGGACACGATTTGACAGTCGTCGAACTCGACCATGAATCGATTGAATATTTACAAGAAAATTTCCCCGAATTGAAAGAACACATTTTAGAAGAAGATTTTCTAAAACTCGATTTATCGAAGTTGTTCTCTGGAAATTTCTGCGTTATAGGAAACTATCCCTACAATATATCCAGTCAAATATTTTTCAAAGTACTCGAATACAAAGACCATATACCTTGTTGCAGCGGCATGATCCAAAAAGAAGTCGCCGAACGAATGGCAGCCCCTCCGGGCAGTAAAACTTACGGTATTTTGAGTGTATTGCTGCAAGCTTGGTATGAAATAGAATATTTATTCACAGTCCCCGAACACGTATTCAATCCTCCGCCGAAAGTCAAATCGGCAGTCATCAAAATGACACGAAACCAAGTCCGGCAATTAGGTTGTAACGAACCTCTATTCAAACGAATCGTAAAAACCGCATTCAATCAAAGGCGAAAAACCATGCGGAACTCATTAAAAAGTATGGTCGGACAAGATTGTAAAATATTGGCAGAACCGATTTTCAACGAACGCCCCGAACGGCTATCGGTCAAACAATTCATAGATTTGACAAATCTATTGGAAAGTTACATTATAAAATGAATAATCTACCGGAATATTTACGAAAACGACATTCCGGTCTCAAAGTATAAGGAGGGAAAAACATGGATAAATTTACACCCGAATATATCCAAAATGTTCAGCAAATCATTAAAAACGACGAAAAAGACAAAGCCCGTGAATTACTGAAAGATTTGCACCCGGCCGATATAGCGGAACTATATCAACAGTTGAACCTCGACGAAGCAGAGTATATCTACATGCTTTTGGACGGGGAAAAAGCGGCAGATGTACTTCTCGAACTAGATGAAGATGATCGGGAAAAAATGTTGAAACAACTGCCAAGCGAAGTCATCGCCAAACAGTTTATCGACTACATGGATTCCGACGATGCCGTGGACCTCATTCGGGAAATGGACGAAGACGCTCAGGAAGAGATCCTCTCCCACATCGACGACGTAGAACAAGCCGGAGACATCGTTGACTTGTTGAAATACGATGAAGACACCGCCGGTGGTCTCATGGGTACAGAAATGGTTGTCGTAAACGAAAATTGGAGTATGCCCGAATGCGTCAAACAAATGCGGATACAAGCCGAAGAGCTAGGGCAGCTTTATTATGTCTATGTAGTGGACGATGACGACAGATTGAAAGGAGTTTTCCCCCTAAAAAAAATGATTACCAATCCCTCTGCCTCAAAGATAAAGCATGTCATGCGTAAAGACCCTGTATCGGTAAAGACCGATACTCCTATCAATGACGTAGCTATGACTTTCGAAAAATACGACTTGGTAGCCGTACCGGTAATAGACAGCATCGGACGTTTGGTAGGGCAGATTACGGTCGACGACATCATGGACGAAGTTCGTGAACAATCGGAACGTGAATATCAATTGGCATCGGGTTTGTCCCAAGACGTGGAATCGAACGACACTGTTTTCACTCAAACGGCAGCCCGGCTACCGTGGCTGCTCATCGGTATGGTCGGAGGGTTGGCAAACTCGGTAATCTTAGGAAATTTTGAATCGAACATCGCTAAAAATCCGGCCACAGCACTCTTCATACCGCTGATCGGCGGTACGGGAGGAAATGTGGGAATACAATCATCGGCCATCGTAGTACAAGGTTTAGCAAACGGTAAATTAGATTTAAAAACAGCGGGAAAACAATTATTCAAAGAATTAGGCGTAGCCCTAATCAACGCCTGCATGATATCCCTACTCGTATTCGTTTACAACTGGTTTTTCCTCGACAATATAGCGACTACGGTATCCGTATCGCTTTCCTTGTTTGCCGTAGTGATTTTTGCCTCCATTTTCGGGACTCTCGTCCCTTTAACCCTCGAACGATTCAAAATAGACCCAGCCATAGCCACAGGGCCTTTTATCACCATCACCAATGACATTATAGGTATGCTCATTTACATGAGTATCAGCTATGCGCTCTCTATATAAACCCTTATTTGAATAAAATATCGCTATCAACCGTAAAATTCTGCCAGTTATTTGTATTTTTGCACTTTTCGATTTAACCGACACAAGCTCAAAAATGAAAAGATACGTATTAAATATATCCGACTTACAAGACATTGCCCCCCAGTTCAAAAGCGAAAGTGGAACCAAGATTCTCAAATACCTTTTCAACCTTTGCAAAATCAACGAGATCAATGCTTTGTACGATCGCTCCTGCGATTATCGGGGAGCAGCATTTTGCAATTCTATTATAGACGATTTGGACATCACTTGCCAAATCGACCACGAAGAGAAACTCGATAACTTACCCGAAGGTGCTTTCATCACGGTCTCGAATCACCCGTTCGGAGCGCTCGATGGCGTTATTCTCATTAAACTACTCGCCAATCGCCGCCCCGATTACAAAGTCATGGTCAATTGGATATTGAACCATGTCGAAGCCATGTCCGACAATTTCATTGCCGTAGACCCCTACTCCAATCCAGACAGACGAAAAGTCTCCCTCAATGGAATAAAAGAGGCTCTACTTCAAGCTAAAAACGGACATCCTCTCGGCTTTTTCCCCGCCGGGGCTGTCTCTAAACTAAGATGGGACCTTCGCATTGAAGATAGAGAATGGCAATCCAGTATAATCAGATTGATTCAGCAATTAAAGAAACCTGTCGTCCCCATTTTCTTTCATGGACATAACTCGCTATTTTATACGATATTAAGGATATTCAGTTGGAAAATGTGCGCCATGCGATTACCTGCCGAAGTATTCAAAAAAGAACACAAAACTATACGCATCTCTGTGGGAGACGCCATTTCCCCCGAAACGTTGGCTCAATATCCCACCATTAAAGAATTGGAGAAATTCTTAAAGCAAGAAACCTATAAATTGAAAAAACGATAATAACTATAAATTTACAAAGGAATCCGTTTTAGTGATTGTTACACTAAAACGGATTCCTTTTCTTCTGTCGTGGCAAAATCTCTACCTATAAAAAGGAGCCATAATCATACGGCTCCCGATTTCGCCCCGTTCAAAACCTATCCGAATTTATTCCTTTACCGGAATAAAAGTAAAATCAAACTCATAGGATTCTAACGGCAGCCAATAGACAGGCAGCACACCCGGTCCGCAAGTCGCAGTTCCTACCCCAGTTTGTGCAGCATCCACATGGACTGTCACTTCACCGTCAAAATTCAGGTCATTGATATGTGTAGCAGCTTCGATGTTTATATCCGAGTAAGGTAATACACTAAACTGGAACGGTTTGTCAGAAATTATTTTCCAGCCACTACCCTTTTCTCCGGTTAACGCCAGCCAACGGGTATCTATGCGATTACCGGTAGACTGGGGCATCACATAATAATGAAACATAGCGAAAGGCGAAGTCTCATAAATTCCTATCTTCCCGGCAGCCCTATCTACATAGTTCTCAAAATCACCCCGACCCAAATAAGTCACATCGCAACAATTCGCCACAGGCATACGGAATGTCAATCCCACCCGAGGCAATGACTTCACAATAGCTGTATCGGGAATAAAGACAGTATTTATCTTTAACATACCCTTCCGATCCAATGTATAGACAAAGCTCCCGGTTCCTATCTCATTGTCTTTTGCGTTGAGAACAGAAACATCGACCGTAAAACCATTCTTAGAGGGCTTTATCGATGTCACTTTCTGGGATATTTTATCCAACCCCGCTTTCTTCCAAAGCATGCCTCCATGTTTGTCTTTTTTGTCATTCTCGGTCAAAGGTCGATATAGCGATAGTTCCACCGGTTGTGAAAGCCATTCTTCACCTCGATATTTATATGAAATCAATGCACCTGTCTCAGGAGAAACCGTAGCTGATACTTTATCGTTAAACCACGTATATCCGTCTCTTTCTAATTTTGTACCTGACGGTAAATCTATTTTTGCTTCATATTTGGAATTGGCAAGAAGTACAAACTGGTCATATGCCACTTCACAATTCGTGTCCACAAAAGCCGAGGCTTGATTAGGAGTCCAACTAAGATTCAGATAGGCCTCCTTCACATCACGAGGCAGTTTCACTTTCCCAAGAACAATCTCTACCGTCTCGTGCGGGGCACAAGCCGTTATCACCTCTCCCTGAGCCAATATGTTCCCGTTATCAGCGGTCACATTCCAATGCAAAGTATAATTTTTCAAATCGGTAAAGTCATACCAATTCTTGACCGTAACCGTCAAATTCTCGTTATCTATCAAACGAGATTTGATATATTGATATACTTTTTTCACAGCAAACAAATGAGGATGTGGTTCCCGGACAGCATTTACCAACCCATTACAACAAAAACTACCAAAAGAGGGGACACCCTCGGGACCATAATCCCCTCCGTAGCTCCAATACCACCGACCGTCGGAATCTATCTCTCGGAAAGATTGATCCACCCAATCCCAAATACAACCGCCCTGAGCCATCGGTTCTGACTCGAAAACGTCCCAATAATCTTTCAATCCCCCCACGCTGTTACCCATAGCGTGAGCATATTCACAAAGAATGAAGGGGCGATAAATATCCGGTTGTGCAAGATAAGCCTTTATCTCGTCTATACTGCGATACATACGGCAATAAATATCGGTATTGAAATTTTGTTCTGCCCGTTCATATTGTACCGGACGGTTAGTCTCCACCGATTTCAGCCACTCGTAAGTTTTCTCAAAATTAATTCCGTTGCCGGCTTCATTACCCAACGACCAAATCGTAACCGAAGGATTATTCTTTGTCCGCTCATACATACGGCGGGTGCGGTCCATGTGTGCACTCAACCACGATGTATCCTTAGCCAAAGTCGCCGGACCGTACCCCATTCCATGAGATTCGATATTCGCCTCGTCTATAACATAAAGACCATACCGATCGCACAACTGATACCAATAGGAATGATTAGGATAATGGGCACAACGCACTGTATTGATATTATTTTGCTTCATCAGTTGTATATCTTTCAACATCAACTCTTTACTAACCGTACGGCCCTGTTCTGAGAACTCGTGTCGATTCACTCCTTTTACCAACACAGGGACTCCATTGATACAAAAACGACCATTCTTAATCTCAGAGGTTTTAAAACCCACGGGACACCCCGTCGTTTCTATTACTTGCCCCTGCTCGTCTTTCAAATCGACAACCAACGTATAAAGATAAGGATGCTCGGCATTCCACGGTTTAACATCAGGAATAATCGCATCAAACGATACGATACTGTCTCGCACCGGAGAACCGCCGTCCTGTGCGACCATTCGATGATCGGCATCGAATAATCCATAATGAACCGTTATGCCGTGTCGGCCTTTCAAACCACCTATATGCACGTCCAAAGAGAACTCCCCATCTTTATACAAATTTTTATCCAATGGAGAAACTACTTTATAATCGGCAATATACTCTTCGGGAGTGCTATACAGATAAACATCGCGTTCGATTCCACTCAATCTCCACATATCTTGACATTCGAGATACGCCCCCGCACTCCAACGATAAACTTCGACAGCGAGTGTATTCTCACCCTGTTTCACCTTATTAGTAATATCCCATTCAGCCGGGGTTTTGGAATCCTGATTATATCCCAAAAGCTCCCCATTGAGCCACACATAATAAAAAGAAGTAACACCCTCGAAACACAAGACGATACGACGTCCTATCCAAGATTCAGGCAAAACGAATGTACGGCGATAAGAACCGACCTCATTATCCTCATAGGGAACAAAAGGAGGATTTTTCTTAAAATGAAACATCGGATCGTCAAACTCGTATGTCTCATTCACATATATAGGGATACCATAATTCTGGCATTCCCAGTTCCCCGGAACCTGTATATCATTCCAGCCACCGGTATAAAAGTCGGGACGGTAAAAATTCACCGGACGCTTATCGGGATTCCGTACCCAATTGAATTTCCACGTGCCGTTCAAGCTCATATAATAAGGAGACTGTTCATAGTCTTGTGCCCGCACGCTGTTTATATCCCCCTCTTTATACGGCCAAACATAAGCATGAGGAGCCAATTTATTCAAGCCTATGGCATATTGGCTCTGCCACTCCGGTGTCTCTACCCTAGCGAAAGTCTTTCCCAACGGGCACAACAACATACAAATCAAAAACAGGATATTATTTTTCATCATCTTATTCTTAAAATGGATATATTTCAACAAATTTTTTCCGTTATCATTTAAGCGGAAGAGCAACTCGCCCGTCTTTTATTTCCAATAATCTCGCTGCTAATTCTTCGACGACATCGGGATATTGTTCGGCTACATTTTTCCGCTCTCCCAAGTCCTTATGCAAATTGTACAACTGGGGAAGAGAACTATTACCTGTTTCAATACCGACATTTTTATTGAATGGCTCTCCTTTTCCGGGTTCTATATACTTCCATTCGCCGGAAGTAATCGATAAATTATTTTGTGCATTCTGTTCAACCAAATAAGGACGCCCCTCGGCTTCTTTTCCCAACCACGTATCTAAATAATTCTCACTATCAGGAGCAGCCCCCTCGGGTAAATCGGTTCCCAACAACGAGGCAAACGAAGCGAACCAATCAATTTGGCATACCAACGCATCCGAAACGGTCGGCTTCACTGTGTCTACCCAGCGAAGAATACAAGGGACTCTGGTCCCCGCCTCATAAGAACTATATTTACCACCCCTGAAAGGCCCTCCGGGTTTATGTTCTCCCAATAGCTCCACAGCCTGGTCTTTATATCCGTCGTCTACAACCGGGCCGTTATCGCTCGACAAGATAATAATTGTATTTTTATCTAATCCGTTTTTCTTCAAAGCCGATAAAATCTCACCCACACTCCAATCGAACTGCAACAAGACATCTCCTCTCGGCCCCATACCCGATTTCCCGGCAAAGCGTTCATTAGGTACACGGGGAACATGTGCATCCTGCGTGGCAAAATAGAGAAAGAAAGGTTCGTCCTTATGATTCTCGATAAACGAAACAGCTTTGTTTGTAAGCTCATCGGCAATTTGGTCGTCTTTCCACAACGCAGATTTTCCGCCCTTCATATATCCAATACGAGAAATGCCATTGACGATACTCTGGTTATGACCATGCGAAGGATGCATAACCAATAAATCAGGATTCTTTTTCCCCGTAGGTTCTCCCGGAAAATTCTGCTTATAACTGACATAAATAGGATCTTCCGGATCAAGATTTACAACCGCCCCATTCTCTACGAATACACAAGGGACTCGATCGCCCGTAGCGGCCATAATATAAGAATAATCAAATCCTATATCGGCAGGATTCGGCGACAACCGTTGATTCCAGTCTTGTGTCCCTTTTTCATCTCCGAGCCCCAAATGCCACTTACCGACAACCCCGGTAGCATATCCGGCATCTCGGAACATATCGGCCAACGTGTATCGTTCGGGACGGATAATCATTCCCGCATCCCCATCGGCAATACCCGTACCTTCCCTACGCCATGCATATTCGCCGGTCAACATCGCATAACGGGAAGGTGTGCTGGTAGCCGCAGCACTATGAGCATTAGTAAATCTCACTCCCTCGGTAGCCATGCGTTGCACGTTCGGAGTATTTATCGTCTTAGATCCATTACAACTTAAATCGCCATAGCCTATATCGTCGGCATAGATGAACACGACATTCGGACATTGCGGCATCTCCACGTTCCCTCTCTTTTCGGCTTGTCCCGAAATTGGGAGTGCCATTAACGGTAATATCAACGGTATCGATTTCATATCTATTTTTCTACTAAAATAAACATATTTTTTTACACTTTCCCTCGAACAGGCTATTTATTTACAACCGGAGAAAAAAGTATTAATTATTTTAATTTACAATCAACTCATCGAAATACATCCATATCTTCTGATCCTCACGTATATCTCCGATGGGACAAAGTCCGGGATTTTCCATTTCGAGCTTCAAATATCGGGCATTCAAATCCAACCCACTGAAAACGGCATCTTCCACGGCTGTACGATTCTTAAAAATATCCTCCTGAGAAAAAGTAATCTCTCTTACCGGAACGAATGTTTTTTTATTGTTCGATACAGATAACCGAATTAGCGAAGGTTTATGAACGGCCATTCCAGAGTTAGTGATACACCCTATACGAACTTCTTTCACCGGAGTCCTTTTTCCCATATCCAGAACAAACGATGCATCTTCGTCATACCACCCGGCCCATTCGAAATCGGTATGACGCAAACTGCCTCTAACACCATTGGTCAACACATATCGTTTTTCATTCGAAGCCAATACCTCTTTTCCCGTAGCCTTGTTCCACTGTAAATCCAGGAGCAAAGTCTCCCCCATTTTCTCTCCGTTCATGAAAGTCGCGGCTTTTATACAGGTCGTACTCTTTACCGTCAAGGGAGAAGCGTAAAGACTCGACGATGCGATAGGTTCCGTTCCATCTTCGGTATATCGGATTTCTACATCAGGCCTAATACACGAAAGCTCCACCAACAACTTTTTCCCCTTTGGGGTAACCTTATGATCTATATTGTACATCGAGCGGGCACAAGTAATATCCATTGCCTCGATATGAGGCAAAACCTTATCGATCCTTTTCAAAAAATCGGGCCAGTCTTTTGTCCCTTTTTTTGCCCAAGCGATGTCAGACAACGCCAATAACCGAGGGAATAACTGATATTCCACATCATCGGGAGAATTACAAAATTCTGTCCACATAGATGCCTGTACCCCCATCAACAAATCCTCATAAACAGGGTTCCAGTCCTCTTGAACCGGCTCATAAGTATATACGTCTTTTAATGTATTATTTCCGAAATAGGTCAAAGGCTCAAACCACTGAGGCCCCTGATAGCGGATAAAGTAAAGAATCCTAGCAGGCGTCATAATAAACCGATGCCCTTTTGCGGCAGCTTTCAACGCCGCTTTTCCAAAACCTTGCCAGCCATAAATAATCGCACCTTCGGGCAATGTGCTGTTCGTTAATTCGTCCCAGCCCATCACTTCTTTACCCTTGCTCCTTACATAATTGCTCACACGAGTCATGAAATAGCTCTGCAACTCCTCGGTATGTTCTATATGCTCGGCCTCCATGCGAGCCCGACATTTCGGACACTTCGCCCAATTTACCTTCGAGGCTTCGTCTCCCCCCAAATGAATATACTTGGAAGTGAACAGTTCCGACACTTCGTCAATTACATCTTCCAGAAACGAAAAGACACAGTCATTACCTGCACAATAAACGATCTCTGAATTTTTACCACCGATACCGGGCAACACACCGATAAAACGATCTACGACCGGACATGCCAATTCAGGATAAGCAGCCAATGAAGAGTTCGTATGAGCCGGCATCTCTATTTCGGGAATAATCTCGATTTGCCGTAATGCGGCAAATCGAATAATCTCTCTCATATCGTCCTGAGTATAATACCCTCCGACAGAGACAGGTTCGCCTTCCTCTTGATTCCTACGATTCGGAAAAGGCTCGTCGCGTTTCACCCGCCAAGCTCCCACTTGCGTCAATCGCGGATATTTTTTTATCTCCAATCGCCAACCGTTATCATCGACCAAATGCAAATGTATCTTATTTATTTTCAAAAACGAAGCTGCATCTATAATCTTCAATAAATTGTGCTTAGGCATGAAATACCGCGATACATCTATCATAAGCCCCCGATAACCGAACCGAGGACGATCGTTAACAGTCATCACAGGGATTTTATACTCCATCGTTCTATTCTGCTTCTTGCCCTCTACCACACCTGCCGGCAATAGTTGGCGTAGCGATTGTAAAGCATAAAAGAATCCGGCATCGCCCGCAGATTCTATTAGAATTTTTTCCGAGGTAACGATCAAATTATATGCCTCATCGGGCAAAGACGTAACTGTTTTCAATCGTACATCGGCCGTTTCGGAACCGATCATAATGCTAGGTATAAAACCGGTCTGCCGCCCCAATAGAGTTACAAAGTCGGATACCATACGTAACTGAGATTCATTTTCAACCCCGAACTTCATATCGGCATTGAAATAGAAATATCCCTCACCTACCGAATACTCTGCTGGAACCGGAACCACAGGTAAAAAGGTATTTGCGACCGGAGCTCCTATACAAAAAGATGCACAAAACCAAAAAGAGCCTAAGACTAACGCTTTTCTTATCTTCATATCGACCATTCACCGTTTTATTCATTCACCAATAGGAAATTCTTTCAAAATAGGGTCGTCATACTGGACTTGCAGTCGCTTCAACTCTTTCATCAAATCGGCTGTAACCTGCTCGGTTCCCTCTTGTCCGAAAATATTGTGCATCTCCATCGGGTCGTTTTGCAAATCATACAACTCCCACACATCTATATCGTTATAGAAATGTATCAATTTATACCTATCGGTCCTAACGCCGTAATGACGTTTTACCGCATGCTCTGCCGGATATTCATAGAAATGATAATACAGAGAAGTTCTCCAATCGGCAGGCGACTCTCCTTTTAGCAACGGGAGCAACGACACACCCTGTATATCGGAAGGAACAGAAACACCCGCCAGTTCGAGGAATGTCGGAGCATAATCTATATTCTGCACCAATTGAGGAATGTCTCCTCGCTTATCAAAACCTTCTGGAAGACGCATAATCAAAGGGGTACGCATTGACTCTTCATACATGAAGCGTTTATCGAACCACCCATGCTCTCCCATATAGAACCCTTGATCCGAAGTATATACGACAAGCGTATTATCGAGCAATCCTTCCTTTTCCAAGTAGTCAAGTACCTTTCCCACATTGTCGTCCAATGACTTCACCGTCTTAGCATAATCCCGCATATAACGTTGGTATTTCCAACGTACCAAGTCTTCCCCCTTCAAATCATCTTTATAAAATTTATCGATAATAGGAGTATAAAATTTATCCCATACAGCTTTCTGGGCCGAATCCATACGCCCATAAAATTGTTCGTATAACGATTTTAAAGGAGTTTCTTTATCAGATCGCTGCATTTTCAAATCGTAAATCAAATCCATATCCTTTGCAATACTCATTTCTTGCGAAGCGGCAGCCAAACGACCATCATAAGTATCGAAGAAATTTTCGGGATAAGTAAACTCCTTATCTTCATATAAATTCAAATCGCAAGTATCGGCCATCCAATTGCGGTGTATTGCTTTATGATGGATAAAAAGACAGAAAGGTTTACTTCTATCCCTCTTGTTTTGTAACCAATCGAGACTCTCGTCTGTGATGATATTGGTCACATATCCCCTTTTATTCACGGTATCATTTGTCTGCGTAATAAAATCGGGATTATAATAATCGCCTTGACCCGGCAGAATTTCCCAAAAGTCGAATCCCGTAGGCAATGTTTCCAAATGCCATTTCCCGACAATAGCGGTTTGATAACCAGCCTGCTGCAACAGTTTCGGCATGGTCTGCTGAGTTCCATCAAATTTACAGGTCGTATTATCGGTAAACCCGTTTTTATGACTGAACTTCCCGGTCAACATACAAGCCCGGCTCGGCCCGCTGAGCGAGTTAGAAACAAAACTGTTGGTAAACCTCACTCCATCTTTCGCTATGCGGTCGAGATTAGGAGTCTCTATATACCGTGTATCATAACAGCTCATCATCTGAGACGTATGATCGTCGGTCATAATATAAACGATATTCAATGGTTTCTGTCTACTCTGACAAGAAACGAGACCACCCAATACAGCAAAAGAAGCCGCCGTGTAAAAGAAATTAGGACTGATCGATTTCATAAGCAACGGTATAATATTATATAATTTTATATGACACAAATATAGCACAGGAATACAATTTACGACACATTGAATCGTGTACGAAAGTATTCCACAAAACACTTTGTAAAATAATGAATGCCCGGAAAAACCGAGTCATTCATTATTTATATACGGTATATCAATATCCGAAGTTTTGGTCTGCGGCCGACAATCCGTCGTTAGCACTTAATTCGGAATGAGGAATCGGTAAATGCAGATTCTTTTTCAAGAAACTCTCGTCGCTCACTTTTCCATAGAACGTCGCATCCTCCCCGAAATAACGATCTCTAAACCTTTGATCCGGGTTGTTGTGTTGAGCCTCTCCTTCACAATGCTCGTAAGTTATATCATGACGGTTCACGATTTCCAATGCCATTTTCAAAGTCTCCGTTCCCCCTCGACGTATATCGAAATACATCTCGGGCTCGGCAGCCAACTCAAACAACCGTTCATAAAATATTTTCTTACGCATTTGGTCTTTGGACAATCCACTGGGGAAGTCAACCGGTTGCGAGGCTTCTGGCGAAACCGAAGTACGCGCCCTTCTCAAAACCTCATTTACCAGATTGGCCGCTCTATCCGTTTCATCTAATTCGTTATACACATCGGCCATTAGCAACAAAAAGTCGGCATAACGGTACAATATGATATTGTTGTTGCTCTGTTGCGCTTGACAATTAAAATCGATCTGTTTTTTCCATAAAGGCCACCCGGCATGATCACCCACCGACGTCGCAAACTGTCCCACCAAATTAACGACATTCTTTTCGCCTGTCGTCGTATTCTCGGTGTAAAACTGTTCCTGCAAAACCGTCAATTCCTCTACGGTAGGGTTAGTAGGATCGTCCATCTGGTCATACGGGATATAAGCAACAGCATCTGCTACACGGCTCGTCGATTTGGTCTTATATGTCTTATATGGATAAGTATATACCGAATCACTTATCAAGTGATAAGAACTGCCGTTTTTCACATCGTACCACCGAGTCAAAAACGTAGCATCATACCGAGGATCTCCCGGATAAGTTCCACGGAACAGATCGTGAAATGCTTTGGTCGAACGGATACGCTGATAAGCCGTACCCGGCGATGCATTGTCGGCAGCAAAAATCCAGTTCAATCTATTCCAAGAATAATCCGACGAAGTGGTAAAATTCAACTGGAAGATAGATTCCGGCGAATTCTGTACATGGTTTACAAAAAGATCGGAATAACGGCTCTGCAATGAATACTTTCCATAAACCAAATCGCACCAGAATTTAGCATCTTCTAAGTAATCAGCTTTGCGGTCGGCCAAATCGGGATTGCACGAAAGCATCCAATTTAGTTTGGCCAAATAAGCGGCAACTCCCAACTTATCGATATATCCGTCAACGTGTTCGCCATTCTCCGGCAAATTGTCATACGCATACTTCCAATCGATGAAAATCTGGCCGACAACGTCGATAAAAGACGATTTCGGTTCCGAAATCGCATCATGCGCCGACGGTTCGATCCGCAAAGGAACATCACCCCACATCATAGAGAGATAGTAATAACACAACCCGCGAATAAACGAAGCCTGCGCCGTGTAGTTTTCTTTCAAATCTTCACTCAACGAACCGTTATTCATATTCACGATGAAAGTATTACATTCCTGTATAGCTTTGTACAATCCTCGCCAAGCCCACAGCACGGCATCACCGGCCGTAGTGGCATTCAACGAAGCGTAACGGTCCGGTTCCGAACCATTTGTCTGCGACCACGAGAGCCCCGATGACCCCACTGACATTTCATAAACACCCTGTCCGAAACAGTCTTGTGTCGTCAAATAGCCATAACAAGCATTCAACGCCTGCTTAGCTGTCTCTTCCGAATCGAATATAACGGTATTATCCACAGAGTACTTGGGATTCTCGTCGAGCCAGTCTTCACAAGAAGAGAAAGTGACACCCGTCACTATTCCCAAGACAATTATATATTTTAGCGATTTCATAAATTACTATATATTAAAATGAAACATTCAAACCAAATATAAACGACCGAGCATGAGGGAACGAACTCATATCCACTCCCGGACGTAAACCATCGAATGCAAAAGAGTTAACCTCAGGATCGTAACCACTGTAATCGGTTATAATAAAAGCATTTTTAACCGATCCGAAAATATTGATCGAATTAAACCCGATCTTTTTCATTACCGCCTTCGGTAAATTATACGAAAGGGTAATATCGGTACAACGCAAGAAACTGGCATCCTCTACATAGCGATCCAACACAGCCGGTGTAGGCAATGTATAATTTACTCTCGGATAAGCGTTCGAACGGTTTTCGGCAGTCCACGCGCCTACCCAAGCCTCGGTTCGCAAGTTGCCACCCGTACGATTCGGGATTGCTTGATAACGAATATTGGTATTGATCATATCCTTCCCGTGCACTCCATTAAATTGAGCCGAAAGACTCAGACCGCGCCAAGTAAAACGAGTTTGAAAACCGTAAGTAAAATCGGGATTCGGATTACCGATAATCACACGGTCATCGGTATTGATCACACCGTCTCCGTTCTGGTCTATGATTTTAATATCACCAGCCTGAGGCGCTCCACCCGTACTTAAATCTTGCGTTACATTATACGAACCGCCATTTGCCGGCAAATCTTCTTCCTGAACGATTCCATCGGTTTGATAACCCAAAAATAGCCCCGGCTCATGTCCTACCCAGAACAAGTGTGCATTCCCGAAGTGGTTACCCAACGAGTTTCCTTCATAAGCCAATATATTCTCATACACACCGAAATTACCTCTCGAAACACCCAGACTATTGATCTTCGGGTTATTTTTTCCGATATTTCCCCCGAACGTCCATGTAAAGTCTTTCGTTTGGATAATATCGGCTTCGAGACTGAACTCGATACCTCGGTTCAACAAATTCCCCGAATTATAATAAATGCTCGGGAAACCGGCCGAAGGCGGCAATACTCTGGAAATGAGTAGGTCTCTCGTCTCTTTATTATAAAAGTCGAACGAACCTCTCAATCTGTTTTTCAATACCCCGAAATCCACACCGACATTCCACGACTCGGTCGTTTCCCAAGTCAAACCCTCGTTCTGTAATTTATCGACAGCCATAGCGAGAACCTTGTCACCCACAGCATTAGCATAGTCTATAATTTGGCTATAATTCGAGAAACTACTATACGGATCGATAGCCGAGTTTCCGGTCTGTCCATATCCCACTCTCACCTTAAACTGGTCGAGCCAATGCACATTATCCTTTATAAAATCTTCCTGTTCCATACGCCATGCCAATGAAAAAGAAGGGAAATATGCCCAACGATGTCCACGGGCGAAACGACTCGAACCATCGGCACGGAACGATGCCGTCGCCAGATAACGACCTTCGAGGAACGACATGTTCACGCGTCCCAGATAAGAGAGTAACTGATAGTCTCTTTGTACGGGTTCGAGGTAAGATATGCGTTCGGCCATGTGCAATCCGTCTATACCGAAACTCATATTGGAGAACTGACGGCCCTGTGTTCTCTTATTCAGATAATTGTAATCGTCATAAGTAACAGCCCCGGTTACATCTAAATCGAGAATACGGTCGAACGTATGATGATAATTCAACATATTCTCGACAGTGATATTGTTTTGGCTCAAATCGGTGATACCCAAAGAACCTTTATCGTTATTCCCCCGGAAAGTCTCCGTGCCGAACCAACGGGCACGATATTCGTCCCTCAAATTGCCACCTGCACGAAGATTATATGTGAGGCCTTTCCATATTTTCCACTTCAAGTCCATCGAAGCACGAAATGCGTTCTCAGTCGTTTGGTCGTCATAATCATTCAACCAACTGAATACAGTGATCCTCTTCTCCATACCGTTCGTACCACTCAACGAAGGGTCGTCGGCGGGATACTCAAACGGTTGGGAAGTAATAGCGGTTACCGATACCGATCCTTGTGCTCCACCGTTGGCATTGCTACCCGACATCATATCGTTCTTTTTCAACGACCCGCTTAACGACAAATCCACCGATACGGTCTTCGACAAGTCCATCGACAAATTCGCACGTAAGTCCCCCTGTTGTAAACCAGTCTGTTTTACAATACCGTTGATATCTTTGAAAGAAGCCGACACAAAATAACGTACCTTGTCGGAACCACCGTTCACCGAGACCGAATAATTCTGTGAGAAAGCCGTACGATAAATCTCACGCTGCCAATCCCGTTCCTGCAATATGCGATACGAAGTAGGGTCGGTCTCGTCGTATTTTCCACCCGAGAAAATATAACGCACCTCGTTCCCCGATTTGAAGAACTGGCGATCGTCGGGACCAGACTGAGCATTCCGGTAATCGGCATAATCGCTCAAATTCAACATATCGTACAATCGAGTGGCATTCGCAACAGTAAAGTTAGCATTCACGTTTATGCGAGGTTTACCGCTCTTTCCTTTTTTAGTCGTAATCAATATGACACCATTAGCACCCCTCGAACCATATATCGCCGTGGCCGAGGCATCTTTCAAAATTTCAATACTCTCTATATCCGCAGGATTCAAACTGCTCAACGGATCGGCCGCAGTTTGATAATCGTCATCGCCGAATGCAGAAGCGGCGAACTCACCCGTAGAGGCCTGAGGAATATTATCGATTACATATAACGGTTGGTTATCGCCACGTAACGAACTGGCTCCACGAATCGTTATAGAGGTAGCGGCTCCCGGAGTCGTGTTGGTAGACCCTACCACCAAACCGGCAACTTTACCTTGTAACAAGTTATCGAGAGTCACGCTCTTCGAAGCGTCCATCTCATCGGGACGTATCGACGCGATAGCTCCCGTCACATCGCTTTTCTTGACACTGCCGTAACCCACAACGACCACCTCGTCCAGCAACTGGGCATCGCCTTGTAGAACCACATTGACAACGGTCTTATCACCTACCTTAACTTCTTGTTTCTGATAACCCACGTAAGAAAACACGAGTACAGCATTCTTATCCGGTACTGAAATCGTATAATTTCCGTCCAAATCGGTTGCCACAGCTTTTGTCGTACCTTTCGCCTGTACAGTAACGCCCATCAATGGTTCAACATCGTCACGGACATTACCCCGAACGGTTATACTTTGTGCGTATGTAATTTGCATGCCCGACAGCATGACAATTACAACAGACAAAGCCTGTCTAATCATATCCTTTATTTTCATGTAATTATATTTTAAGATACTTATTTAATCCTGAACTTAAAAACATCTACTCCTTCCGACGACCTCACCCGAGCGATATACACACCCGGAGAAAAACGATCGGTCGATATGGTATATTGCTTTCCCGAAATTCTTTCGTCCCGAAAAAGGACACCCGAAGCCGAGAAAAAAGCGATCTGCGATAAATCGGCATCCGATGTCGAAAGCACTACTATTTCCCCCGACCGGTCATTACAAATGAGATTGGTCTTTTTTTTTCCCTCTTTCGATAAAACCGGCAGTGAAGACACCCCGTCTGTCCGAGTGATTAGTGTATCTACATTGGCCGAAATAACCGAGTTCGCAGCACGAATCAAACTCAACGGGTCGGAAACTGCCACATCGTTCCCCATGTCAAAATACATGACCGTACCGCTATTCTGTTCGAGAATGAAGTTCATCTTGTCCTTTACGCAATCGACACCATTAAAAGTATAAGAGGACCCCGACATAGTCGCCGTATTCGCATCGGTAGACAAATCGGGATTGGCAGCTACAATATTTTTATATCCTGTAACGTTGCTTCCTGTCGTCGCCGTAGTAGGATAAGACATACCTATTTTTTCTTTCGGAAATCCCCACGACACAAACTTATTATACGCCGAAACATAATTGTCATACGCAAACCAAGTCACCTGAGGCCCATAAATCTGGAAGGTATAATAATCGGGCATATCGATCCACTTCGTAGGCAGAAAATAAGCTACCGGATGCAACGAAACACTGAACACTTTATCCTCGGGAATAGCAGCACGCAAAGCCTCTACCATCGGGCCATATCCCGAAGTCCACCTCGAATCGCCGCTATACAACCACTCGAAATCGACATCTATACCGTCGCAATAAGGCAGCAACTCGGCGACGTCCGCAGCCAATCGTTCGCGCCATGCAGCATCCGAAATATGCGAAGGCCACACCTTGTTCCCGTTCTCACTGTCGGAAGAGATCAAACCCAAACGTATCTTGAAGCCCCTGTAACCATCATACATTTTCCTAATCTGCGACAACAGTTCTTTCCAGCTCCGAGTGTTTTTCCCGGGGCTATCCGCATCATTGAATTGCCAATACGACAACAAATAAATAGCTCCGTCGCCACCGCTGGGAAAAGTGAGGTCGCCAGACGTTCCGGCGGCATCCTGTGCTATCTGGGCACTTGTCCGGGCATTTCCCCAAACCGCTACCTCATCGATGTATCCTTTGAAATTCTCCCCGATAACGGCATCGGCCGAAGTATTCATAAATGTAAAATCGTCTTCGTCGGGTATCGTTGTAATGTTATCGGCATAAGTTTGACTTGCTCCGCTATCGGTAAACAGCCGAATACGGGATATAGCCCGACCGGTCGTCGAAACGATAGACACGGCAATATGTTCCCAACCTGCGGCAGTGAGCGCATTCTCAAAATTATACGTATAACCGTTGATTCCTACCAACAATTCCTTCTTCGACTCATCGCCCAATTTTATGGAAAACTGATTGGATTCATCGCTCTTATTAAAAATCGCTGCCCCCATTCGCCATTCTTCAATAGAAATCCAAGCCTCGATAGTAGCGTAATTCATTGCTGGAAGCCCGCCGGTATTCTGCAAAACTTCTTCGCTCACATTCATGCCGGCGCCTTCGCCATTCAAATGAAGAACTCCGTTTCGCCCTTCATATTCGGCCACATACGAAGCATTGGACAGCACACCTTGATTATCGGGGTAAGTCATCGTCACTGCTCCGGTATAGCCCGACACTTGCGCATCGAGAAATATCAAATCATTAGTCATCAAATGCATATCCCTATCTATCTGCAAACGGTCACAATGACGCACGAAAGAAGAATAACCCGTTACCACTCTATATTTAAAGTAATCGTTATCGATAACGGCTTCACGCGTCACATTCGTAGGCTCGCCATGATGTGCCAATTTATAATCCACAATATCTTCGCACTGGTCTTGGTCAAACTTGTAATAGAACAGAAGATCGTCATATTTCGGGTGGAATTTGTTCACCGTATTACGGAACATCAGGTTCTCGGGTTCAGCTCCCGGCATCTCCGTTTTCCAGAAACGGAATTCGTCGATACGTCCTTTAAAGTTTTCTCCTATGACAAATGGCTCCGATGTCTCAGGAATAACTGCTCCACCGGTATTGGCAATCCACTTTTTCTCACCATTAGTCCACACATCGATTCCATTGGCAAATGCCGAAATGGTAAGTTGCGTCCACGAACCTATCGGCAAATCGTTCGCTACGATAAATTCTTGTGTCGCTGTTTTATAAATCAACTGCCCCGAGGTTCCGAACCGTAAAGAATATTCTTCGTCTCCGTTTCCTCGTTTAAAAACATAAGCATTTTCCACCCATTCGGACGGATTCACCAAACACTGAACCGAATAAAGATCCAAATTATTTAAGTCCGATATAGTTCCGCAATCGACTTTTCCGTCACCATTGAAGCGTAACGCAAAATTTGTAGTCTGTGAAAACAGCGAACCATAAAAAAACGAACTGAAAAGAATAAGCAAAAGAATCCTCGTTTTCATGCATATTTTATTTAAGAGTATAACAAAACAAAGAAAAATAAAGCCGAGGAAATTTATCCTCGGTTTTATAGGTCTCATTTATAAGTCATTAAAGCACGACTTTCGATGCTTTGTTTCCATATTTCACCACATAAGCACCGCGAGACATCGGAACTTCCACGAACGAATCGGTTACCTTCACGGTTTTCACCAATGCACCGTTCAACGAATAGATAAATACCTCGGTCCCGAAGTCTATATCGTTCAAATAGATATACTGACTATCCCATGCCACGAATCCGTTGGTCTCACCTATCGCGTCAATACCAGTAGCAGGTGATCCATTCGGGGTATCCCAACCATCGAAATTCACAGGATCGAACTCAGGACATTCTCCGCTCGGATTAGCCGTAAATTGTATCGTTGCGATATAAATGGCTCGATTGCCCAAGTGTCCTCCGGGAATATTGTACCGTATCCGCAAAGGAATCCTATCGTCGCCTGTAATTCCGGCAATATTCAAATCGGCATATATCGGCCACCATTTCGTATCGATCGAACTGTAAGTAGTAGTTTCGGGGAGTGGTACATTGGTCGTTGCCCCTCCGAAATTCCAAACAGAAATCTTATAATCCGCAGTTATAGGATCTCCTACTACTTTCGACACGAAATGGAAACGTACCGGAGTATTAACCGGGAAATCTGTTTGTGTAAACATACTGACGTTTATATACCCGGCCAAAGCATCAGCGGCTGACAATGTGGGTTCTTCGGCACTACCGTCCCCTTTTATCAACAACATATTTCCATAATCCGAAGCAACGATGTGACACCCTTTATTAAAGCCGGCCACACTGGCATCTTCATTTTTAACTTGACCTCCGGTCAACACGACAGTACCCTCCTCTTTCAACTTCTCGGTAGGATAAGGTGAAACAGGATTGGCTCCCTGCGAAGAATAATGAACAAATTCATACGAACCGACCGCTTGATCGGCAAATTTCAAATGACCGGGAGTAACATCTTCATCGGCAGCCCATGAATAATTAGCACCCAGCAAACATAAAGTCGAAATAAGTAATGCTTTCGTTTTCATACATACAAGAATTAAGAAATTAAACAATAAAATAATTTGCTTTCACGAATGCAAATATAAAACCGCCCCCAACAAAGGCATGTTCGAAATTGTCTAAATCATTTTCGAAATCGTCTAAAACAAGTATAACAGGCTATTGAGAAAAAACAAAACGTTTGAAATTAAGCCGATGGCTCGTTCCTTTTCTGCTCTCGGTACTCCCGAGGAGTCATCGATGTAAATTGCTTGAAGCAGGTGCTGAAATAACGAGCATTGGAAAACCCGATACGCTCCGATACCTCTGCGATCGGGATATCGGTATCGGTAAGCAATCTCATGGCTTGTTCGATTCTTATGCGATTGATTAAATCGTTCACGCCTAAACCTGTCAATGCCTTCACTTTGTTATACAAAGAAGCTCTGCTCATGCCCATTTCGACCGTTAAATATTTCACATCTAAATCGGAGTTATCTATATTATCCAACACCAGCTTATTCAATTTCAACAAAAATTGTTCGTCAGCATTACTGAATGTCTGGTTTTTAGGCATGATAGAAACCTGTACGGCATCGCGATAATAGTTCTTTATTTGCTCCCTATTCCATAACAAATTGCGTATAACTGTCAAGAGCACATCGTCATCGAATGGCTTGGCAAGATAAAAGTCCGCGCCCAATTTATATCCGGCTGCGAGGCTATCGGGGTTATCCCTTGCAGTGAGCAAGATAACCGGAATATGACTGATTTGAATATCGCTCTTCAACAAACGACAAAATTCGAATCCGTCCATGTGGGGCATCATAATATCGCAAATCACCAAATCGGGTTGGTACTGATGAACGACATGCAAACCGTTCACTCCGTCATCGGCCGTATAAATTTGTTTAAAAACACCGGAAAATGAAGTTTTAATAAAAGAACGTATATCCATCTCGTCATCGATAATGAGAATAGAATAATCTTGGAGAGGAAAATCTTTTTCGGGAACTGTCGTCTCCGGCATATCGGTTGCATATCCTATATCGTTCAAATACATACCCGGAGCACATGCGACATCCTCGTCGTTATATGCCAACGGTAACTCAAACCAAAACGTGGCCCCTTTGTCCTCGTTATTGTATGCACCTATTTCCCCGCCATGCAATACCAACAGAGTCTTAGAATAAGACAGACCTATACCGCTGCCGCTCAACCGGTGATCTCCCTGATAGAACCGAGTGAATAAATGGGATAGGTCACTCTCGTTCAATCCTATTCCGTGATCCTTGACAGAAATGCGCACACAACTTTCTCTACGTTCGGTGATGACCGTTACCACAGTTCCTTCCTCACTGAATTTAAATGCATTCATCAACAGGTTGGACAATACGATCTCGCATTTCTCTCTATCGAAAGAGATTTTATCTATCGTCTCATCGGGATTGAAAAGAAGCATTATTTTCTTGGACTCGAACTCTTCCGAAAAATCCCCGATGACAGCCCTTACCCACTCATTCAATGAATAAGGAGCCAAATGCAATGCTTCATATCCCACCTCCATACGCCGCATATCGAGTACCATATTGATGATATTGCGCATACGACGGGCCTGTTTGAAAATCTGCATTAACTGTGTTTTCAGCGTATCATCGACAGTGCCGCTCTTTAAAAGTCGCTTTAACGGAGCATAAATCAAAGTTAAAGGTGTTCGAAGTTCATGACTAACGTTGATCAAGAACCTTACCTTATCTTCATACACTTTACGTTCCCTCTCTTTCATTTCGAGTTGCAACCGGGAATTTTTTCTTTTTACAGTGTAACTTATCATCAAATAGCACAAACCGGCCGCTACAATCACCACGAGAGCGATAAACCAAAACGATTTCCACCACGGTGGAACAACCTCTATCTGCAATATGCACCGGGATTGGCTCCAACCGCCGTCTTCCGTACTACACGAAGCCATTACCCTATATGTACCTGCCGGCAAAGTATATAAAGTCAGAGTATGGTCGTAAGTTTCTATTTCCGATCGACCGAGGCCTTCGATGTTGAACCGGAACATCTTCTTCCTGAAAATATCCTTCTCCCGTACCATCGTCTTCAAAGTGAGCGAAGTATAATTCCATGCAACACGCAAGCTCCGGTCTGTATCGCCCATTTTGTTCATCACCGATTTTCCATCGAGAACGACATCAGACAACTCGACCGACGAAGGAGAGAGGGAATTGTACTCCTTGTATATTTCCCGATCGATATGTAAAAGTCCGGTTACACCGCCCATATAAATGTGAGCTCCGTCCCGAGTTACCAAAGTAGATTTATGCAAATATTCGTTAGGTATAGCGCCGTCGGATTCGCCGTAAATAAAAAATTTATCCTCGCCTATGGAATATCGGAAAAGCAGACCGTCGGCGCCTAACCACAGATATTGATTGGCATAGGCAACCGAAGTCACCTCCCTAAACATATTTGTTTTTATTTCGTTCAACGCTTGGGTATTCACATCGTAGTGGAACAGTCCCTTGTCGGTCCCTATCCAAAAGTTTCCTTCGTCGTCCCTACAAGCCGCATTGATGACCGCTTTTGAACCGAAAGTAAGAAGACACACCGCAGCATTCTCCGCATGGTCGAGCCGCAAGATATAATTGCGGCCAAAAAGATAGGTAATATCCTTATCGGAATAAAACCGCTGAACCGTACCGTAATACCGAGACGAATCGGCAACATGCGCAATGGTAAAAGAGCCTGTCGATTTATCATAAGTATATATCTTGTCCGCAAATAAATGGATTTTATCGGTATCGAAATAATCGACATTGACCGATATGCCCGAATGTATAATCTCCTCGTTACGCCTATCGTTCAATAAAGTAAAAGGCCTTAAATTACCCGTACGTTTATCAAACAAATATAACCCTTTGGAAAAAAAATACATCAATAATTCTCGCTCGTTATAACGGGTTATCGAGGCAACTTTATATCCGTAAGTATTGGGATAGTGGGTAAATCTATTGCTCTTCGGCTCCAAACGGTTCAGTCCCCCGCCATCGGTCCCGACCCAGATAATTCCGTCCTCATCTTCATATAAGCACAATGCCGTTTTATCGCTCATGCCGTAATGATTGCCCGGAGAAACATCGCGATACGTTCTCATATGTACCTCTTTGATGCCGAATAATCCACCTCGTATCGTTCCGGCCCACATATTGTCGTCCCTGTCCTTATATAAACAAAATACCGAACTATACGGAAATGAATAGATATTACCGGGCGTATATCGAATATTGGAAAAAGTCTCGTCTTTCAAGTTCAGGATACTGATTCCACCGCCATCGGTAGCCAGCCATAAAGAACCGTCCCGCTCTTCTATATCAAGAATCACATTATTAGTTAGATCTGAGTTCGACACATCGTAATGCGTTTGCTTTCTACCGCCATCGATATACCGGTCGAGTCCCTTGCCATAGGGCGAAATCCACAAATCTCCCTGAGTATCGACCTTGACCGACATAATCTCTTTCTCCTTACAGAACGTCGGTCGTTCTATTTCCCCTGTACGGCAGTCCAATAGCCACAATCCGTTCCATCTCGACGATAATACCCAGCAATGCTCCGACCACGGTATCATGTGATTGAAAAACGCGTATGACTTATCTTTCCACCGGACTGGAACCGTATCCATAACAGCCCGGTGATAATCCCATCGGTATATTACTCCCCTTCCTCCCAAAAAAAGAGCATCGTCAGTCAACAAATAAGAATGTGCCTGCAAAGCCTTCTGCCTCCAAAGAACAGTCTTGAAATCGTCGCTTTCCCGCTGATAAACACATACACCCTTATCGGTCGAAATCCAAATATTATGACGGGCATCCTCTACAATGAAATGAACTAAATTGCCCGGTAAAGAAGCAGCTGAATCGGGAACAGCCGAATAATTCTTAAACTCGTGATAATCGAAACGGCTTACCCCCGACTTCGTCCCGACCCACAGAAAACCATCGTGGTCGAGCATGATAGAACGCACAAAATTTTGAGAAAGCCCATCTTGTTGGGATAATTGTTTGAAATAAAAATTGGGAGCCGCTTCGACAATAACTGTCTCACACGCTATAATACCTGCGATTAATAAGAGATAAATATAAAGCAAGCGTCTTCTCATACAAAACAAAAATTCAAAAATAAAATACGGCGACAGCGAGTTTCCTCAATGGTTTTATCACCCCGATTCCGATATCCTAAATATCTCTTCCCGGTGTCGGTTAGATTAACCTCTGTAATCTAAATAACTAGCCATATACAAATATATTCCTCTCTCTAAATTTCAAAAACGATTTCATAGAATGATATCAATCAAAAACAAAATTATGAAAATCTTGATGTCTTTCGATATATTTTCACGAGAATTTCCATACCATATTCGGAATAATGAATTTTAAAGTAAAAAGAAATTCTATCCTATTCCCAAAGTAATAAAAGAATTACAATTCTCTTAAAAAGTTCAAATAAGTCTCGATACCGATAAAATCTCGCCGATAAATCACATTATCGCTTTGCCCGACAAATAGAAAAATATGTATCTTTGCATAAAATGCGAAAATAGCATCGGTTCAGTTTGGAAAACGAATCTATTCATTTCGTTCTGCATTTACTTTTCGCTATATTTGTAAATACATTTTTATTAGAAAACAGATGATTCCGGCAGAAATACAGCAAACCAAACAACGATTCGGCATTATAGGAAATGCTCCGGGTCTGATTCGAGCCATTACAAGAGCTCTACAAATCGCACCTATCGATTTGGCTGTGCTTATTACCGGAGAAAGCGGTGCGGGAAAAGAGTTCTTTCCACAGATTATACATGCCAACAGTTCCCGAAAGCATGGAAAATATATTGCCGTAAACTGCGGAGCGATACCCGAAGGAACCATAGATTCCGAATTGTTCGGGCATGAAAAAGGAGCTTTTACTGGCGCATTATCTGCACGAAAAGGTTATTTCGAAGAAGCCGACGGAGGAACAATTTTCTTGGACGAAGTCGGCGAATTACCCCTCACGACTCAGGCTCGATTATTGCGCGTACTCGAAAGCGGAGAATTTCTAAAAGTCGGTTCTTCCACTGTTTTGAAAACCAATGTAAGAATCGTCGCTGCGACCAACTTGAACATGGTAAAAGCCGTTTCGGAAGGAAAATTCAGGGAAGATTTGTATTACAGGCTCAGCACGATACACATCGAAATTCCCCCATTGAGAGAACGGTCTGAGGATATTCTCCTATTATTCCGTAAATTTTCTACGGACTTTGCGGAGCGTTACCGAATGCCCGTAATCCAGCTGACGGAAGATGCACGCACCGTACTGCTCAACTACCGTTGGCCGGGAAATGTAAGGCAGCTAAAAAATATCACCGAACAAATCTCTATTTTCGAAACGAACCGAGACGTAGACGGAGCAACGTTGCAAAACTATCTGCCCCAATATAATATCGAAAAATTACCGGCTCGCGCCACCTCGAACGAACAAGAGCACTCCTTCTTCGAGAAAGAAAGAAAAATGCTCTATAAGACACTATTCGAAATGCAAAAAGAGCTGGCAGACCTACATGCGAAAGTAGAAGAACTGACGAGGGAGAAAATTCAAGGACAAACTTCTTACACTCAAACGCCCCAACCGGTTCCTGTCGCACAATCGATGGCTCTTACTCCCATCGTACCATCTGTTCCGGTACATGTCCCGTCCGCCAAACGAACGGCCATAGAAGACACCGTAGGAGAAATAATACCCAACGAACCCGAATATATCGAGGAACAACCTACGACACTCGAAGATACGGAAAAAGAGACCATCAAAAAAGCATTACTACGGAATCACGGAAAACGGAAAAAGACAGCTGAAGAATTAAAAATATCCGAAAGGACTCTTTATCGTAAAATTAAAGAATATAACTTAGAATAGAGCCGCACGACAATGAAACGTTTAACGACTATATTACTCGTCATACTGTCGTCATGCAGTATCTCTTATAAATTCAACGGAGCTTCGATCAATTACGAAACGACCAAGACCATATCGGTAGCGAACTTTCCCATTAAAGCGGCATTGGTTTACCCTCCATTGGAAGAGTTGTTCACCAATTCATTGAAAAATGCTTATACTCGGCAAACACGATTACAAATGGTTAGCAGCGGAGGAGACCTGCAATTGGAAGGAGAAATCACGAACTATGACCTCACCCCGCAAGCCGTAACAGAAAACGCATACGCATCGCAAACGCGCCTGACTATTTCTGTAAGGGTAAGATTCACCAACACCAAAGACCCTCAGTATGACATAGACCAAACATTCTCCGGGTATAAGGACTTTTCCAGCGACCGAATGTTAACCGATGTGCAAGATGAACTTATCCAACAAATCACAGACGAGCTGGTAGATCAAATTTTCAACGCGACGGTAGCCAACTGGTAACACTATGATAACCCGGGAACAAATACGAAACCTTCTAAACGGGATTGGCGATGAAACAATCTCGAAATCCGATGCCGACCAAATGGCCGCGGATTATCCCTATTTCAGTATCCCGCAACTTCTCTATCTGAAATTCACACCGGGAGCCATGCCCGACGAGAAGCGCATACAACAGGCTCTGATTTACGCCAGTCCTCATGCGCACTTAGAGACCATTCTCGGAGTCGAAGGAGAATCTTTCGCCGACCTCTATCCGAAAGCTCCCCGAACCGACAGCACCATGCAAGCGATCGATCTGTTTTTGGGGACATATCGTAAAGAGCAAAAACGAGGTAATGAAGAAGAAAGCCTCGACCGAATTATTTCAGGCAATATACTCGCTCAATCGGACTATATAAGCAACCTGCAAAAAGAAGAACAGACCGATTTAGGCGCAACGCCGGTTCACGAGCACGAGACAAATCCATCTCCTGCCGTTCTACCGAAAACAACCGGTCGCGATCAAGAGAATACAGAACAATCCGCCTCCTCCGAAAGCAGCAACGACGACACTTTCTTCACGGAAAGTTTAGCAAAAATCTATATCAAACAAAGACGATATGAGAAAGCATTGCAAATAATTAAAAAATTAAGTTTGAAATATCCAGAAAAAAATATTTACTTTGCAGACCAAATAAGATTTTTGGAAAAATTGATTATTAACATAAAAACAGAATAATAAAAAATGTCAGTAGTATTAACCGTTTTTATCATCTTGGCATCATTGCTGATGATAGGTATTGTATTGGTTCAGAAATCAAAAGGAGGAGGTCTTGCTTCTAACTTCGCATCATCGAATCAAATAATGGGAGTTCGGAAAACAACCGACTTTGTGGAAAAGGCGACATGGACCCTTGCTATTGTTATCATGGTTCTGAGCATAGCTACCGTATTCGTTTCTCACAACGGTCAGCAATCTTCCGTATCGGAAATTAAAGACATTGTAAATACCGAAGCACCGGCAGCTCTTCCCGGATTTGAAACGCCTGCTACCGGAAATAACGCAGCACCGGCACAAAAGGCTCCTGTTCAAGAAGCTCCTGCAAACTAAAATATGAAAAGACTTTTATAAATTTTCATATATCAAGCCCGAACGTAATGTGTTCGGGCATTTTTTTACATATCGAAATTTTACTTTTACCATGGACGACACAAAACCATTCTGGCATCTTTTCCGACATAACCGAAACGATGAAAAGCCTTCGGAAATAGAAATCGAAGCAAAGCTCAAAGAGCAAATACAGGCACTTGTTCGTAACGGAATCTTTTTCGACTTTGAAAAAAGAAAAGCAGCCCCCGTACAATCTAAATTCGGGGGAAAACCGGCCCTACCGAAAAAATTCGAATGGCCTCACTACACCGATGAATACGGCGAACACATCGTTCTCCCGTTTTTCCTGCAACTATCTTGCGAAGAACTATCGGTTTACGACACAGACAATCTCCTTCCACACGAAGGCATGTTCTATCTCTTTTATGATCTCACGAATCAACCGTGGAGAAATAGTAAGGGAGCAAAACTATTATACACCCCTACTCCCATTTCCGAATTAGTACCGACCAATTTCCCCGACAATCTACCGGAAGAACACAGGCTTCCCGAAATGGCGCTCAAATTCACAGCCCATACTTGTGCTCCCGATTGGGAAGATTATGTCGGTATAACAGGCGATGACAACACCGCATATACCGATTGGGATATCATAGAACGAAAATTAGGGAAATGGGGATATCCCCACATGGAATCGGCCGGACGTATCTTGGGATACGCCTCACTCATTCAAAACGGTATAGCCGAAGCATGCGAATCGAGAGCGCAAGAGGAGAAACAACAGACATATAGCAAAAAGTCTGCCCGCGAATGGATTTTACTTCTGCAACTCAACTGTATCGAGGAAGAAGAGGTAGATATACCGTTCGGGGACTGCGGAAGCCTTTACTTTTATATCCGGCAACGAGACTTGGAAAGGCGAGATTTCAGTCAAATTCAATTCGAGCTGCAATGCTATTAGAAAATTCGGCTCAGTAGAAAATCGGTGGGATAGACATGAATTTTAGCGATGTCATGCCGACAAGCACATTCCGGTTCCCTCGGCGAGTGGTTAAACAAGCAGCCGAATAGATTTTTGACAAAAATCAACCCCTCCTTTACTACTCGACACCCGCCCTATATCTTACTTGACAACAAACACCCTGTAAGGCTATGAGGCTCAGCAAGGAGGAGGGTGAAATCCACTTCGAACATTTTTAAGCTCCTCCATTGCCGTGCCCCGTAACATTACAGGGTGGCACGTATAAAATCGGAATAGAAGCGAAAGAGAAATACATCTCACCCTCCTCCTCTGTGTTTTGCGCAGCAAAATATAGGGGAGGTGGCACGTAGTGACGGAGGGGTTAAAAAACAGCGACAGTAACAGCAACAAAATCAAATCTCAACCATTCCCCCTACCTGGCTTCGCCACATAGGGAGAAGATTAAAAATGATATTTCTCATTTCTGCATAAGGATAGATTTTAAACTTCTCCCCTGTGTTGCGCCAGCAATATAGGGGAGACACCGAAGAAACAATAGTTTCTGAGGAGAGGGGTTAAAAGATTGGATAGCACAATCCCCTCTGATTTCCTACTGTGCCGAAAACTCCAATCTATCTTAACCCGACATTATAAAAAGAAAAAGAGCCGAAAAAATTCGGCTCTTTTTCTTTTAGGCTACCCAATATATTTATTTTACAGGTTTCAAGGCCTCCATTATAGCGGCTTCCAATTCATCGGCCAATTCGGGGTTATCCTCTATACATTTCTTGGCGGCATCACGACCTTGCCCAAGTTTAGTATCCCCGTAACTGAACCAAGAGCCGCTCTTCTTGATAATACCTTTATCGACTCCCAAATCGATAATCTCTCCTGCACGGGAAATCCCTTCGCCAAACATGATGTCAAACTCGGCTTTGCGGAAAGGAGGTGCGACTTTATTCTTCACCACTTTCACACGAGTCTGGTTACCGATAACCTCATCACCATCTTTTAACTGACTGACCCGACGTATATCGAGACGCACGGAAGCATAGAATTTCAAGGCATTACCTCCCGTCGTCGTTTCGGGATTTCCAAACATGACCCCGATTTTATCGCGCAACTGGTTGATAAAAATACAGGTCGTGTTTGTCTTGCTGATCGTCGCCGTGAGTTTACGCAACGCCTGTGACATCAACCGGGCTTGCAAACCCATTTTCGAGTCACCCATATCTCCTTCCAACTCAGCCTTAGGAGTTAAAGCGGCAACCGAGTCGATAACGACTATATCGACAGCCGATGAACGAATCAACTGGTCTGCAATCTCCAACGCCTGCTCTCCACTGTCGGGCTGCGAAATCCACAGATTCTCCACATCGACACCCAACTTTTCGGCATAAAAGCGATCGAACGCATGCTCGGCATCGATAATAGCCGCAATACCACCCGCTTTTTGAGCCTCTGCAATGGCATGTATGGCCAAAGTCGTTTTACCGGACGACTCCGGTCCATAAATCTCGATGACACGGCCTCTCGGATAACCTCCTACTCCCAACGCCGCATTCAAAGCGATGGAACCAGTGGGTATCACAGCGACTTCCTCTACCGAGTCATCTCCCAGTTTCATAATAGCACCTCGGCCATAACTCTTTTCTATCTTGTCCATGGCCGCTTGTAAAGCCTTTAATTTCTCAGACGAAACCGGCACTCGTTTGCCGGCAGTTTCTTGTTGTTCTTCCATAACGATATATTTTTATTTATTTTTCAAAATTTGTGAAGCATGATTCTTTGTATCCACCTTTTCTATAATATCGGTGATCACACCGTTCTCATCTATTATAAAAGTAGTCCGCACCGTTCCCATATAAGTACGACCGGCCATCTTTTTCTCCCGCCACACACCGAAGGCCTCGTTCAATTTACACTCGGTATCGGCTATAAGAGAAAACGGCAAAGACTGCTTCTCGATAAACTTGCGATGAGATGCCTCGCCGTCCTTGCTCACGCCTATCACGGCATAGCCCGATGCTTGTAATTCGGCGTAATGATCCCGCAAGCTGCATGCTTCGGCAGTACACCCGGGCGTATTGTCTTTCGGATAAAAATAAAGTATCAATTTACTTCCGGCAAAATCACTTAGCCGAATCTCCTTACCAGTCTGATCTACACCCAATATCTCGGGCGCTTTATCTCCTCGTTTCAATGCCATACTATATTCTATTAGTTTACAAAAATAGTGTACAAGAAAACAGCGACAAAACCGTCCTATCTATACCGCACACACTTGCCTTTGTTCATTACACAAATATACCACTTTTTCTCTCTCCTTCCATCAAAACCAAATAGACAATTACCTATTTTTTCTCTGACGAAGGCATGAAAATCGGCCGTGTCCCGTTATAATCCGGTAAACTCATTTCCATTCTCTTTCCGCTCTATCTTTAAGCGATACAAATATAGAACCGGACATAAGCAGATTATATACACATAAAAGTTAATATATACTAACAAATAAATCCATCAATCGAAATGATTAACTCACAATTTAACAAATCCTCTATAACCATTTGGTCAATAAAATATTCCCCTATTTCAAAAATATTGTTATATTTGCATGTGATGATAAAAAATATTGCCTATGATTATATAAAGAATCCGATACATACACTATAAAAACATATTGAAAAAAGCGTTTTAGCTATATTCTTCCTATCTAAAAGTTTGGCGACTTAAAAGGCAAAGAAGGATAATAGGTGAAATGCTCACGTGTAGCGTGGGCTTTTTGTATTATCTTGTTTGCCTAGGTTTCGCCAAACACCTTAGATAGCAAGATATGTTAAAAAGTGCCACGCTTTTTTTGTGTACGTATCTAACCCACGATTTCTGGCACTCAAACAACGGAGTATTCCGAAAGGCCGATAATAAAAACGAGTAGGAATTTTTACATTTTACTATTATGAAAAATTTATTTTTAATTCTGTTTCTAATACTAGGAATAGGTATAACTTATGCAGGAAAAAATTATAAAGTTACCGTTACATACGAAATAATATATGAATATTACGATGATAGTAACGGTAGTTACATGGGAGAAAAACCAGCAGGCACAAGTAGTAATAAATTCTCCTTTTATGCCGAAACGCCCCATGAAGCCGAGGAAAAGGCTATAAGTCAATGCTCATCGACATGTTCTTCTTCTGGAACATATCAAGGTCCGGGAGAATACAAGGGTAAAAAATGCAAAGTATATCAAAAAAGAAGGGTTATTTCTGCAAGAGCACAATAATAAAAAAGCGAGTATGAAAGTTAAAAATTTCAGATCAAATTCAACAATGACATTCTTGTTCATTGTTACCACAACATTATTGTTTTCATCATGCGCCTCATTCATCAGCACAATGGAATCGACCGATTGGAAAAAAACGACCAACGATAACATCGAGTTACTGAATGATGCCATGCAAACAGGGTCTAACAAAGATAAGTAAATAGCATAATCTTATTAAACCCATAAGACAGATGTAATAGAGGACTCATTTATATCCTCTATTACATCATAAAAAACAGAAAAAAATTATTCTTTAACTCAGTAAAAAAATTCCAAGCTAAATTCGACAAAATCTTATACCAAATCAAGCCTGCTTTTTATACGTCAATGCCGCCATACTATTGAACAAAACGGCAAAGACGGCTAATGCCACGTAATTAGGCCATAATTCGATAAACATCGTTCCTTTCAGATAAACCGAACGCATCACCTCGACAAAATAACGAGGCGGCAAAATGTATGTAATCCATTGCGCCCATGTCGGCATAGATTCTATCGGAGTGAACAATCCGCTCATCAAAATAAAAATCATCACGAAAAAGAACATGACAAACATGGTCTGCTGCATGGTCGACGAGTTATTAGCGATTGTCACCCCCATACCCGACATCGTAAACACAAAAAGCAAAGCCGCCAGATAAATGGAGCCGGGAGAACCTTCGGGCGAAAGCCCGTAAACCAACCATGCCAACACCATAGCGACGGTCAATACAAGAAAACCGATAATCCAATAGGGTATCAACTTAGCCAATGTAAACGATAAACGACTAACCGGAGTAACATTGATTTGCTCGATAGTACCTATTTCTTTCTCGCTTACGAGATTCAAAGCCGGTAAAAAACCGCAAATCATTACCAGCAACATAATCATCAATGCCGGTATCATGAAATGTTTATAATCGAGAGTAGGATTATACCGATTCTGCACCGTAAACAAATCGGGAGATACAACGACCGATTTCTCTTGCTGTAATTCGCCGAAAGTCTGCATGACGAGCTGTACCATATACTGTGAGCCAAGTCCCCCTTTCATAGCGTTTATACCATTCACGTCTATCCCTATCCGCTTGGGCGAATCACCAATTAACGAAAGTTCGAAATCGTTCGGGATAGTCAGTATCACATCGGCCTCACCCCCTTCCAACAAAGCGAACGAGTCGTCATAACTTTCGGTAACGCCTCTCAAATTAAAATAGTCCGAAGCCTCTATTTTCTGGATAATCCGCCGGGAAGTCTCCGAATGATCATTATCGACCACCGAAACGCCTATATGCCGCACATCCATCGTTGTTACCCACGGAATAATCAATATCACCATTACAGGGAAAACAATCACCAACTTCGGCAAGAACGCATTCCGAAAAAATTGTCGTATCTCTTTATCTAATAAAACAAACAATGTTTTCATCGTTATTCGAGTTTATCGTTAAACTTTTTAAGGGCGACACCCACCAGAACAGCCGTCATGGCAAAGAGAATACAGGCTTGCTGCCATACTTCGGCGAACGGCATGCCCCCTATCATCAGTTTTCGCACGGCATCGATATACCAACGAGCCGGCACGATACACGACAATGCCTGTAAAATGCCGGGCATATTCTCCACCGGAAACAACATTCCCGACAACATTATAATAGGCAACATCAGTACCATACCCGAAATGAGCATTGCCGTAACCTGCGTATTAGCCATTGTAGAAATAAACAATCCTAATGCCAGTGAAAGCACCAAATAGAGTAAAGAAAGCCCTACTAAACCAACCATCGAACCCGACATCGGTACTCCGAGGACATATCGTGCCAATACCAGAATAACGACAAGATTCACGCACGAAAGCAAAAAATAAGGAATCATCTTGGCAAAAATGATCCATATCGGTCGCACCGGCGACACCAACAATACCTCCATCGTACCGGTCTCTTTTTCCCTCACGATAGATACAGAAGTCATCATGGCACAAATCAAAATAAAAATCAATCCCATGATTCCCGGCACGAAATTGTAAGAGCTCTTCATCTGCGGGTTGTACAACACCCGTGTCGCCGGAGCGACCGACGCAACGGAAATTCCCGACTGAAAAGAACTTTGCAAATATCCTAAACCTGTACCTGCATTATTGGGGTTCGACGCATCGAGAATAAACTGCACCGCCGCCTCTGAGACTCCCTCAATCCCGGCATTCGTTACCAACCGATCATAATCCTCAGAAAAAACCACCACCGCGGTAACATCGCCTTTCCGCAAAACATCGTCGATCTCAGCCTGAGAAATATATCCTTTGAATGTAAAATACGGATTGGCTTCCATACGCTCGATTTGCTGTCGAATAGTTTCCGTACGATTGGGAGCCACTACGGCAAAATCGATATTATTCATTTCGGTCGATATAGCGAAACCAAACAAAAGAATCTGCACGATAGGGAGCAACAGCACGATCAACATCGTGCGTTTATCCCGTAAAATATGCAAAGCCTCCTTTTTGACAAATGACAAAAATCCTCCCATATCTATTCTCCCCGTTTAGCGCTGCGAGCCAAAATCCTGAAAACTTCGTCCATCGACCCGACAGCATATTGTTTCTTCAATTCGGCCGGAGAACCCAAAGCCTTTACTTTTCCATCGACCATGATAGATACCCTCGAACAATATTCCGCTTCATCCATATAGTGCGTAGTTACAAAAACAGTCGTCCCCCCGGAAGCGGCTTCATAAATCATCTCCCAAAATTGACGACGGGTAACCGGGTCCACTCCTCCCGTAGGTTCGTCGAGAAAAACCACCTCCGGTCGATGCAAAGTCGCAATGGAAAAAGCCAACTTCTGTTTCCAGCCTAAGGGAAGAGAACCTACCAACGTATCAATTTCCGATCGGAAATGCAATCGATTCAACATCTCCACCATCCGGCGAAGCATTTGGTAACGGCTCAGCCCATAAATTCCGGCATACAGACGGATATTCTCGCGAACGGTCAAGTCATCGTACAACGAAAATTTCTGACTCATATAACCGATATGCTTCTTTATCTCCTCTCCCTGCGTCATCACATCGTACCCGGCAACCATTCCACGCCCCGATGTCGGATAACTCAACCCGCAAAGCATACGCATGGCTGTGGTCTTTCCGGCTCCATTAGCGCCTAAAAAACCGAATATCTCCCCTCGTTTCACATCGAACGTTATATGGTCGACCGCGACAAAATCACCGAAACATTTACACAAATCCCTAACCGATATAATTATATCATTCATGCTGCATCAATTTTATAAAAACATCTTCGATTCCGGGTTCGACCGGACGAATCGAAACATTATGAAAACCTTGTCCGTTCAAATGAGCCGTAAACTCATCGGAATCGAACATACTATCGGCAACTAAATGATGAGACTCACCGAACGGGTAACATTCTTTCACCCCTTTTATCCTACGAGCCTCGACGAGTAATCCGTACATATCGTCTCCCGATAACGCATACAAAGGTTCATCGAACCGCGCCGTAATACCGGCAGGAGTATCTATCCCCAGAATTTTTCCGTTATTGCACAAGGCTATACGGTCGCAACGACAAGCCTCGTCCATATAAGGCGTAGAAACAAGAATCGAAATACCTTTGCTTTTCAACTCCGACAACATATCCCAAAATTCACTTCGGGAAACGGCATCGACCCCGGTCGTAGGCTCATCGAGAAATAACACCGACGGACGGTGAATCAAAGCACAACACAAAGCCAATTTTTGCTTCATACCACCCGACAATTTTCCCGCACGCCGTTTTCGAAACGGTTCTATTTGAGTGTAAATAGGAGCGATCAAATCATAATTATCTTTCACGCCTACCCCGAATAGAGCTGCGAAAAATTCAAGATTTTCCTCAACCGACAAATCGGGATAAAGCGAAAAACGCCCCGGCATATATCCCACCCGTTTTCGGATTTCTTTATATTGCCCGACAATATCGAATCCATCTACTGTCGCCACTCCATCATCGGGATTCAGTAACGTCGCAAGCAGACGGAAAAGTGAGGTCTTGCCGGCTCCATCGGGACCTATCAAACCGAACAACTCTCCCCGCCTCACCTCGAACGTTATATTTTCGATTGCCGTGAGCGAACCGTACTGCTTGGTCAATCCTCGTATTTCTATGGCATTCCGTACAGCCATCTCTCTATTTGTTTTAAGTTGTTATTGATGAAGACGCACCTCTCCGTAAAGACCTATTTTTAACAGGCCGTCGTTCTCGACCGCGATTTTCACTGCATAAACGAGGTTGGCTCGGGTATCACGGGTCTGGATCGACTTGGGTGTGAACTCGCACTCCGATGCAATCCACGTAATGCGACCCGGATATTCTCTCTGCTTATCTCCCCCGAAATCGGCCACGACGGTAACCTCCTGCCCCACGCTCAAATCGGACAACTGATCCGATGTGAAATAAGCCCGCAAATACAATCGGTCCATATCGGCGACTTTCATCAAAGGCTTACCGGTAGCAGCCAACTCCCCGGCCTCGCTATACTTCACCAATACCGAACCGTCGATAGGAGAAACGATACGACACTTGGAAAGACGGTCTTCGACCTGAGCTATTTGCAAATCAATAGCCGATGCATTTTCATCGATCGACGACGTATTGTTTTTCAAGGTCGAGAGCAAAGCGTCCAACTGCCCGTTCAAAACCCGCAGAGACGCATTAATATCGTCCAACTGCTTCGTTGTAGCCGCCCCGTCTTTCAACAAATTTTCCACTCGGCGACGTTCTGTCTCCTGTTGGGCGATTTGTCCCCTCAAAGCCGCTGCTTGCTTGGAAATATCGGGACGGTTGCTATGCACCGAAGCCCGCTGACGCTCCAATTGCAACTTCTGTAAATAGAGTTGCACGGTATCTATCGCTCCTACCTGTTTCCCGGCCGAAAGAGTATCGCCTTCCTCGACATCGAAGCTGAGAATACGGCCTGCTGCTTCGGCCGACACGAGGACCTCGGTTGCCTCGAACGTTCCTGTCGCATCAAAATCTCCACCGTTGCCACAAGCTGCCAGCACGACAGTCATGGCGCTATAAACTGCTATCCTTTTCATTTTACGCTGTATTTATCGATTAATGGTATGTTTATATTCATAAATTGCTTTCAGCAATTCTATTTCACGCATGCTGCGAGCCATAGAGGCCGTGGATTCGTCGGTAATTTTCGACAACAAGTCATGGGTATCTATAATTCCGTTCCGCAATTTAGACTCGGCCGCCTCGCGTACCGACCGACGAAGAGCCACAATACGGTCGTCATCGGCAATCGCCTTGCGTAAGCGTGCGATATCCCCATTCTCCTGAGCCGCCTGCAAATTCATATTAAAAAGGAATACATCTCGCTGAACTTCGACCTGCTGCCGAGAAATACGCAATTTATTTAAATTATTTTTCTGTGTATAATAAGCCCCGAAATTCCAAGACAATTTCACGCCGAGCATAGCATTCCAACTCCAATCGCTATTCATCATACTCTGCATATAGTCCAATCCCGGATAACCATAATATCCCTGAGCAAAAAATCCCAAGCGGGGCATAGACGACGATTTTACCATCTTTTCTTGCGCCGTAAGCCTGTCTATCTTCGCTGCGAACATAGCCAACTCGGGACGTGCCGATTCTCCCGACAAGGGCTGTACGGCACTGGGACGCTGCAACTTTCGATCGCCCACCTTTTGTCCGATGAATATGCCTAACATACGACGATAACTATCGCAAGAAGACTCGAACTGAATGAGCTGCTGTCCTACCGAAAGCAACTCGGCCTCCAAAACATCGGCATCGGACTGCATCGCTACCCCGTTCCTCTGCAACGCTCGGACTTTTTCCAAATTACTCCGTAGAAGATTCAGTGTCAGATTCGTTTGAGCTATACGCTCGTCGAGCAAAAGGATTCCGAAATAGAGATCGTCCACCCGGCCTTCCAGTTCGTAAAGATCGACATCTGTCATCGTTTTCTGTTCGGCGGCCTCTGCTCTGGCTATACGCTTGTCGGCAACAGACTTGCCTCCGTCCCAAATCGTTTGGTTCAATTCCAACGCCACTTTATATTGGTCTTTTCTCAATCCCGGAATTTCCAGACCTTGCTGAGCCAGCATACCGGTCAGTTCCTTCGGGAAGTTAGGCGCATCGGTCTGCCAAGTAGCCTGAGCGGAAAAAGCAATCTGCGGTATCCATGCCCTCGCAGCATTAGAGAGGTTATACTGTTCGGTTTGGTGAACCAAATCGTACTGACGAATTTCTGGATAATTTTCCCGGGCAAGTCGCCGGCATTCGTCGAGCGAAAGTTGAGCATGCCCGGCAACTACCGAGAACAGCCATACACACAAAATAACAACTCGCTTCATAATTCATTATTTTTTTATACGACGCATAATCATTTCAATATTCTCAGCCTTACGCAATTCAAAAAAGCGATTCCGATCGGCAGCAATATCTCCCAATATAGGCTCTATAATCGGATAGGCAATAAACGGAAAAACATTGAGAGAAATAATATCCAACAACAACATTCGGACATCGACCCATTCTACCTTTCCCTGCGCATGCAACTCGTCCAACTCCTGCTGAATACCCTTCATCAAACAATCTGCCACTTTCACGATTTTATCGCTCATAAGTTTATATCGTTCAGGACGGCTAAAAACCTCGTTTACGATAAAACGAGGTAATTGCGGATTAGCGGCAATGAAATCAAAATGACAGGTAACTCCGTCTTTCAGCCGCTCCAAGAGAGGCAATCCCGGTTGACCGAAAGCAGCCAAAACCGACTCGCTCATCAATTGTACTTTCTCTGTAAGAATACGCTCGAACAACTGTTCCTTCGTTCTGAAATAATAATGCAACATGGCGTGTGTCACGCCGGCTGCATGCGCGATCGAAGTAGTCTTTGCCCCATCGAATCCTTTCAACATAAACTCTTGCTCGGCCGCTTTCAAAATCTCCGATTCGGTATCTTTCGTTTTCATATTTTGTATTAACAATATAGTTTAATAATTTAGTCTAACAATTTTGTTAATACAAATATATAAGATATCATTTCAGAATAACATCACTCATCTTTCTTTTTGTATTTATTTAACACTATCGTCCGCTAATCCAATAAGAAATACGAGGGAAATAACGATTTATCAACACATAGGCAATAACCCCTATAACCGAAATAACGACAGGCAATACCATGAATAGAGCGATTAATTTCCACGAAGCATCTAGAAGTAAATAAGATTCAGTAGAAAATTCGTGGGGACAGACTTGAATTTTAGCGATTACACGTCTCCCTTATATTGCTGACGCAACACAGGGGAGCCCCCGAAGAAACACCCATTTCTGAGGAGAGGGGTTAAGATTAATAGCTTAGAGATTTTTGAGGATAACGTTAGATAAAATGAAATTATTTAGCATTTACCCTCTCCCCTGCTGTGCCCTGTAGCATTACGGGGCGCTACAAAACAATATAGGGAAAAAGACTGCGTTGCAATCCTCCTCCCCTGTGTTGTGCACAGCAAAATATAGGGGAGGTGTCCGAAGGACAGAGGGGTTAAAAAACTGCGACAGCAACAGCAATAAAATCAAATCGCAACCTCTCCCCTGCCGTGTCCCGCAGCATTGCGGGGCGCTACAAAACAATATAGGGAAAAAGACTGCGTTGCAATCCTCCTCCCCTGTGTTGTGCACAGCAAAATATAGGGGAGGTGTCCGAAGGACAGAGGGGTTAAAAAACTGCGACAGCAACAGCAATAAAATCAAATCGCAACCTCTCTCCCTGCCGTATCCCGCAGCATTGCGGGGTGTGGCGCAACGATATAGGGGGAGTACCCGCAGGGCGAGGGGGTTAAAACAGAAACAGAAAAACGAAAAGATTGAATCTGCGATGAGTAGAGGAAAAAGATTAAAGGAGACATTTTGAACAGCCTTTCAACCCCTCCGTCACTTCGTGCCACCTCCCCTATCGCACATTCGTGCGCAGAGGAGGAGGTTAATACTTTCGGCCGTTTCTTCGGTGAGGGGCTGGAATATACAAGGACAATCCCCTCTAATTATCGACTGAACCGTAGATAATATGCAACCGACTTAGATAAAAAGAGTAAAGGTTGATATGTCTAAATAAAACACAAACCTTTTTCTCAAAAAATAGGGCTATCCGTTGTACAGACAGCCCTATCCAAAAAAGTCTTTATTTACTATAATTACAACTCTATATCCCCATTGAACACTTCGTGCCACGGCAGACCTTGTTTGTTGAGCTGTTCCATGAAAGGATCGGGATCGAATTCCTCTACGTTATAAACGCCCGGTTTTTTCCACTTGCCGGTGAGAAACATCATGGCTCCGATCATAGCAGGAACGCCCGTGGTATAGCTCACACCCTGTGCTCCGGTTTCGAGATAGGCAGCATGATGGCTGCAATTATTATACACATAATAAGTAAGTTCCTTTCCATCTTTTCCAATACCCCGAATGCGACAACCGATAGAGGTCTCTCCCGTGTAATTCTTACCGAGGTCTCCCGGATTGGGCAAAACGGCTTTAAGGAACTGGATAGGTACGATCTCTACTCCGTTGTACATAATAGGATCGATACGCGCCATACCGATATTCTGAATCACACGCAAATGAGTGAGGTACTCCTGCCCGAAAGTCATCCAAAAACGAGCACGTTTAATCGTAGGATAATTTTTAACCAGCGATTCCAACTCCTCGTGATAAATCAAATAGGATTCTTTGGGGCCTATATTAGGATAAGTGAGAGGACGATGAATCTCGTGCGGCTCTGTCTCGATCCATTTTCCGTTCTCGTAATACTTACCTTTTTGGGTTACTTCCCGGATATTGATTTCGGGATTGAAATTGGTAGCGAATGCCATACCATGATTACCGGCATTGCAATCGACAATATCGAGATATTGCATCTCTTTGAAATAATGTTTCGCTGCATAGGCCGTATAAACCCCGCTCACACCCGGATCGAATCCGCAACCGAGAATAGCCGTCAACCCGGCTTGCTCAAAACGTTCTCGATAAGCCCACTGCCATTTATATTCGTATTTAGCTTCGTCGAGAGGCTCATAGTTGGCGGTATCGAGATAATTGACACCGCAATGCAAACAGGCATCCATAATCGTCAAGTCCTGATAAGGCAAAGCCACATTGACAACGATATCGGGCTTATGCTTTTTGAACAATGCCACTAAATCCTCAACCTTGTCGGCATCGACACGGTCGGTCACGATATGATTGCCGCCAATAGCATCGGCTATGGCATCGCACTTGGACTGCGTGCGACTTGCCAAAACGATTTCGGTAAACACATCGGGATTCTGCGCTATTTTATGCGCCACCACCGTTCCTACTCCTCCGGCTCCGATAATAAGTACTTTTCCCATTTTATATCTCTGTTTTTTTTATTCGTTATTCATTTCCACACTCAAAAACGATGTTCGACACAAACCCTTTTTTCTTCTTCCAAGAAAACGACTCATTCACCTTTATCGGTATCGGACGTCAGGTCGAGCACCTCCTTATCCCCGCTTTTATCGAAATACTGCTTCCTTAACGGAGACGCTGTTATTTCTTTATAAAAAGAACGATTACGGAATACATCTATCGCCAAATAAAGAGCGTGACGGAACGACTGCTCGTCGGCTCGGTTCTGTCCGGCTATGTCGTATGCCGTACCATGATCGGGAGAAGTACGAACTACCGGTAATCCGGCCGTATAATTCACCCCGTCTTCCATCGCTATCGCCTTGAAAGGCGCCAATCCTTGATCGTGATACATAGCCAACACACCGTCGAATTGACGATAATGTCCGGTTCCGAAAAAGCCATCGGCCGGATAAGGGCCAAAACAAAGCATTCCTTTGGCATTGGCCTCTTGAATGGCCGGCTTTATGATTTCAATCTCTTCTGTTCCCAAAAGTCCGTCGTCTCCGGCATGAGGGTTTAACGCCAACACGGCAATCCGAGGCTTTACCACACAAAAATCCTGCCTCAACGACTGTTCAAAAATTTGCAACTTTTCAAGAATGGTTTCCTTCGTAACAACAGACGAGACTTTCGAAACAGGCACATGCCCCGAAACCAAAGCGACCCGTAAAGTATCGTTCAACAATATCATCAACGCCTTTTGTCCGTTCCCCAAGCGACGTTCAAGATACTCGGTATGTCCGGGAAAATCAAACTTATCGGACTGTATGGCATGTTTGTTTATGGGAGCCGTCAACAATACGTCTATCGAACCAGCTTCCATATCGGCAGCAGCTCGTTCAAGAGCGGCATAAGCAGCCTCCCCTCCTATTGCCGTAGCCTTTCCTATTTCCACTTTCACATCGTCGTCGACACAAGTAATCAAATTCACTTTATTTTCATCGGCTGCCGATGCATCGCTAATAATATTAAAATTAACAGCCGGAATATCGAGAGCCTTCCGGTGATAGGCGGCAACCTTAGCCGAACCATAGACGACAGGTGTACAAAGCTCCACGATATGTGGGTCGGACAATGTTTTGAGGATAACCTCATACCCTACTCCATTGATGTCACCCTGGGTAATTCCCACTTTTATTTTATGTTCCATAACTCCAAATCTTTATAACTTAATTTTCTCGGCATACGATCGCCGACCTAATTTGAGCTCACTAAGGTAACAAAAATCCACGATATACCCTGCCGGATATAAGAACTATTTAAAACCCCGATTCTATTTCTTGTTTTTCTCGGCCGTAGACAACATACCGCAAGCCGCAAATATATCTTCTCCTCTCGAAGCCCGTATAGTAGCCACTACCCCACGGTTATTCAATCGATCCCGAAAAGCCTCCATCGATTGCATATCGGTACTTTTAAGAGTTACTCCCGGAATAGCGTGAAACCGTATCAGGTTCACCCGGCAATCCATACCTTTCAACAAACGAGCCAATGCATCGGCATGATCCAAACTATCATTGTACCCGTTAAACAAAATATATTCGAAAGAAAGCCTACGTTGGTGAGAAAAGTCGCGCCGACGCAATAAATCCAAGACATCGGTCATCGGGAATGCTTTCTCCACAGGCATAATTTGCAAACGCTCCTCCGGGAAAGGAGAGTGAAGACTCACGGCCAAATGGCATCGGCTCTCATCGAGAAAACGACGTATGCCGTTCAAATGGCCTATCGTAGACACGGTGATTCGCTTCGGGCTCCATGCAAAACCCCATTCCGATGTAAGAACAGACAGAGCCCCCATCACCTCGTCGAGATTATCAAACGGTTCCCCCATACCCATAAATACCAGATTCGTCAGTTTATCGCTATACTCCACCGAAAGAATCTGATTAATTATTTCGGCAGAAGACAAGCTACGCTTAAAACCCTGTTTCCCGGTCATGCAAAAACTGCAATTCATCTTGCAGCCCACTTGCGACGACACACACAAAGTAGCCCTGTCGCGATCGGGAATATAAACCGTTTCCACAAAATCATCGCCTCCTACCCGAAAAAGATATTTTATCGTTCCATCGGTAGAACGAAGAGACTGAACCGGAGCCTCCCGGCCTATATCATAGCGCTGTGACAATAACTCCCGATGCTTCAACGAAAGGTTCGACATGCCCGCAATATGATCTATACGCTTTTCATAAAGCCACGAAGCTATCTGTTTCGCCGCGAAACGAGGCAGTCCGTTCTCCTCGGCTACCGTCTGTAACTCCTCTAACGTTTTTCCCAACAAATGTTCCTTTTCCATGACTATCGAGAGATTCTACAACACAAATGCAAAGTGCGTGTATCGAGCCGACAGCCACGATATACGCACTCTGTGTTTATCAAAAAATCCGTTTATTAGAAGAAACGAATCATCGTATTTTCTATTTCCGCTTTATCCCGAAGAACTTCCATCAAGCGACTGTTGATGAGATAGCCGTAATTCTGCTGAATCTTCTGAGTTTCTGTCTGGGCATCGAACGGTTGTTCCGAAACGGTTTTGTCCGTAACCGTAAACACATACACCCCTCTCGATCCCTTCACTGGACCTACGAGCTTTCCATTCTCCGAAACGGGAGCCAAACCGCTCAACACCGGTTCGTAACCGACACCTGCGATAGACGGGGAAGAGAAAGACACGAACTTGGCGCTATCCACTTGTGCCTTCATAGCCTCGGCATATCCGGCCAAAGAATTGAGATTCTTCGATTTCAAGTCACCGATAATTTTCTCGGCTTTCTTATCGTTACGAATCTGCATAGCCAATATATCTTTCACTTGTTCCAGAGGAGCATATCCTTCTTTTGTAATGTTGTCAAGAGCAGCAACCACGAACGAGTTATCGAGAGTAAAGATTTCCGAAACCTCGCCTTTGTCGGCATTAAACGCCCAACGAATGGCTTGACGGGCATCATTGATTCCGGGTAATGAATAATCTTCGGCACTGCATTCATAGCTGTTAACCGTATATCCGGCCTCTTTTGCCCCCGTATTGAATTTCCCTGCATTATTATTGGCTGCACTATAAGAAGACAACTGGTTATAAAGAGCGGTATGAGTTTCTGTACTGGGATTGACAGCCAAAACATAAGCCGCTACTTTGGCTTTTTTCACCGGAGCCGTACGCGACAATATTTGTACAATGTGTTCCCCGCCCAAGCTCTCGGCCTTGAAATAACCGTTTCCATTCTCGCTAAATACTTTGTTGATGAAAGGTCTTCCCACGCTGGAAGCCATATTTTCCATTAACCAAATTTCATCATTCCCGTTGTATTTCGGAGCAAGTTCGGCGAAACTTCCTCCATGATTCAACACATTCAAAACGCTATCGATCTCTGTCGAACGGGGTTGAAACGAAAGCAAACGAACTTTGATCGAATCCGGGGCGACCTTCGTATCCATCAAACGATACATCGTATAAGTATCGTTTTCGAATTCCATCGGAGACGATTCATTTACACTGGCCGTTTGTGCAAATTTTTTCATTTTTTCGGGCATCGACGAAATAGCCACGAAAGAATCGTCATAAGACTCATCGGAATTATTGGCGATAAAAGCCACCACATCGTCCGTCGTAGCGAATACCGATTCGTTCATTTCTGCCTTTTCCTTAGCTTTGGCATAATCGGCCTCACTGGGTACGATATTTACCGTGATGTATTTGATCGAACGACGTTCGGGCGTTTTATAAAACGACTTCATCTTGTTGTATTCGGCTTTAAGCTCACCGTCGCTTACAGCGATCGTCGAATCGGCAATCGATGTATACGGTTGTAAAGCATAAGCTATATTGGCCGAAGTTTTATTATCCTCGAACGAATTTTCAAGATCCAGCTTATTCGGCATAATCGCACGATTCAATAAATTGGCGAATTTCTGAACGGCACGATTTTGTTTAACCTCCTGTTCGAGTCTGAGCCACATTTGGCGTTGAGGCTCTATTTGCGCGAGCAACTCCGGTGTATTGTATCCATGAGATTCCGGATCGAGAACCACCTGCATAAAATTAAGCAAACCTTGACGGTCGAACTCTCCGGTTTGAGGATTCGTAAAATACTGGCGCACTTGCGGAGATATATTGTCACCGCTTAGCAAGTCGGCAAGTTCTTCTTTGCTGACAACGATTCCCAGTTCTTCAAGTTCCTCGCTCAACAATATTTCATTCACCATCTGGTCATAAACCTCTTGATTGATACGGGAAACATACCCTTCGGGCAAAGTCATTCCGCGTTGTCCATACATTTGTTGTAATTCATCTGTACGTACCTTTACACGTTCTTGAAATTCTTCGACTCCGATATTCGTCCCGTTCACGACAGCGACTTTGTTTTGATTCATGGCGTAGAAGGTATGTCCCGAATTCAGGAAGTCCCCTACGATAAAAGCGAGCAAGGCGACCCCTATAATTACCACGAGCAGGCCGGCTTTACTTCTGATTTTGTTTAACGTAGCCATTTGTTACTTTGAATGAATTTTAGTTTTATATTTTATTATTTTTTTATCCTCTTTTACTAAGGGCACGAAGATACAAAAATTTGGATTTATATCGGCAGCGAAAGTACAAAAAAATCTCTTATTTCTCTATTTTCATGCGTACAAGTTCTATTTTCGTAGCTTTTCGTTGTAAAATAGTAAACCGGTAATTCCCTATTTCCACGGTCTCTCCGAGCCTCGGCAATGTCTGATAATGATACAAGATATACCCGGCGATCGTGAGATAATCGTCCGATTCGGGAATATCCAATCCGAACTCCTCGTTGATTCGCTCGATTTCCATACGTCCCGAAAACTCGAATTCGTCGTCGCTCACTTTACGGGCGACAAGATTTTGAGTATCATGTTCGTCCTCGATGTCTCCGAATATTTCCTCGACCAAATCTTCGAGAGTTACCAGTCCGGCAGTTCCCCCGAACTCATCGACCACAATAGCCAAACTTTTCTTCTGTTGCATCAAAGTGCGCATCAACTTATTGGCCAACATGCTCTCGGGAGCGAAAACAGCCGGGCGAATACTCTTTTTCCAATCTTCGTGCCGACGAAACATCTCCGATGCATGGATATATCCCAGAATATTATCGATATTCTCGCGATAAACCACCACTTTGGATATGCCGGTACTGATGAACGTTTGCAACAACTCCTCCACCGTAACCTCGTCGATATCCACAGCCACAAGTTCGGTACGAGGTATCATGCAATCCCGTAAATGAATATTCGAAAAGTCGAGCGCGTTCTGGAATATTTTCATCTCCGGCTCCACCGGTTCGCCCGAATCAGATTCTTCTATGCTTTTCTGGATAAACGAGTCGAGTTCGATCTTGCTCATCAGGGCTCCATAAGGTTGATGTGCGATCTTCACTCCCCCCAGTCTCATCACGCATTTGGAAACGACAGACGTAAACTTCGAAATCGGATATAAAACGACATAAAGCAACCACACGAAAGGAGAGAAAAAACGCATTGTCGCGTTCGGGTTAACACGGAAAATCGTCTTGGGCAAAAATTCACCCACGAACAAAATTAACAAAGTGGACAACAACGTCTGCATCAAAACGACAAAAGCCTCCTGATTCCACACCAAAGCTATGACCGGCTCCAAAAGAGCCGCCATGCCCATACCGTAAATAACCAAAGCTATATTATTGCCCACCAGCATGGTCGAGATAAACTGCTCCTCGTTTCCATAAAACAGCCCCAATATCTTCGACATCATGCCCTGCTGTTTCATATCCAGTTCAACCCGCACTTTATTCGACGACACGAAAGCAATCTCCATACCCGAAAAAAAGGCCGAGAAAAGCAACGCTATGATAATAATCAAAATCCAATTCATGGCTTTATCGCTTGTTTAGGAACGGCAACACTATCGACCTTCGCCGAATCGGGAGGGACAGAATCCCGCTTGATAGGGAATATACCGCTGGTACGACGGATTTTATACCGGGTCATCTGTTCGTTAGACGTAAACCCATACCCCTCGATGACTTCGTCCGGAGTTTCTATATGAATGAACGAATCGGAGTAAATCTCCCGTTTGCGCTGATCCCAAAAGATTTGAGACGTAAGAAAAACCTCTTCTTTCGTATTCTCTATACGCACATTCCGGTCGAGCCGCCACAACTGTTTGTTCTTAAAATAAATAGCCGTATCGCCCTGAATAAGGGCCTCGGTAGCGAAAACAGAATCGAACTTCTCCACATGCAATCCCCGTGGGAAATACCAGTATGGCTCTTGGGCATTCTCATACATCAACCATTCAGGAGCATTGATACGATACCTCGTCACACCCGAATCCGAAATAAGAGTCATGACATCGAGCGTACGCAACGTAGGAACTTCCGCGGCATCTTCGAATCCCTTCACCACTTCGTTCTTAGGCCCCGAACACGCACTCCACAACAAAGGAAAAGTGACAAACGCCACCACCCACAAACGAGAGATACAGATAAACCACCTATCGGTATTTTCTTTTTTTGCCATTCCAGATAAACTATGTCACAAAATTATAAATAGTTACACGGCTCTCCAAATAATCCCACGAAATTATCCTCTTAGCAAAGCCAATCCTTAAAACAGCAGAGGATTCACATTCCACTATCGGAAAGATATTTTAACCTCCCCCCTGCCGTGCCCAGCAGCATTGCGGGGCGCAAAAACAGCATAGGGAAAAAGACCACTTTTCAATCCTCTCCCCCTGTGTGGCACAGCCATATAGGGGGAGTGCCCGTAGGGCGAGGGGGTTAAAAAGACGGAGG